>Ga0134125_10000021_pt1 | contig 246751 bp, 229 predicted proteins | sample KB31751_FD_96464 | JGI IMG/M metagenome (GOLD analysis project Ga0134125, IMG submission 96464) | Terrestrial soil microbial communities with excess Nitrogen fertilizer from Kellogg Biological Station, Michigan, USA - KB3-175-1 | ecosystem: Environmental > Terrestrial > Soil > Unclassified ...
AAAGAAGGAGAGGAAAGAATGTAATGACGCTTACGATATCCTTCAAGAGGTATCTCCTCGCTTGCCTTCTTTTCTCTCTCCAACAAAATTAATGGCTAATTAATCTCAATTCAAACATACGTCCACGCTTCACCAAAACGCCCTTGCTGCGTACCGCTCTGCGTCACATCTTCAGCAGTTTGCAAGCTCTTGTTCAGCTATGTTTGGGTATGTTTAGCGTGCTTAGCTTAAAAAAAAAATAAACACCTTCCCTTTGTGGCCTATTATCACCATAAGCCGTTGAAAAAGCCTTTTTTTCACATAGGAACAATAACTGCTCAATAATTTATTGAACGCTCATGACGTTTGGTCCGTCTTTTTTTGCGGCGCGGTAAAAATAGCGAGAACAAGGCGAGGAAGGTAAGTGAAACAATTTTTCTCATCGGCGGGGCATGCTGTCAAACATAACAAGTTAACACAGCAGGCAATTTTGATGCCATGGGCTGGCCGCTGTAGCGGAGCATGATCATTTTGGCTGTATAAGTAACAATTTTTGATATTCGGCATCTTATTAAAGCTATATTTATCATAAAAAATAGAAAGAATCATGTTAGTAACAACCAGCACGAATTTAGAAGGGTATAAAATTACCCAGCAATTGGGGTTGATCAGGGGAATTACCGTCCGGTCGCGCGGTTTGGGCGGCAATTTTGTAGGGGGCCTGCAAACCATATTCGGTGGCCGCAACACTATTTACACCGACTTATGCGAAGTGGCCCGCGAGGAAGCCTTCGAATTGATGATGCAACACGCCCAGCAGCGCGGCGCCAACGCCGTTATCAATATGCGTTATGATGCCAACGAAGTACGGCCCGGCATTACCGAGGTTTTAGCTTACGGTACCGCTGTGGTTGTGGAGAAGGTGTAAGTAAAAATTAATATCGAACCTGCCGGCCCGCCGGCAGGCTCAAAAACCGTATATAAAAAAAGAGCTTTTATACCTCACCTCTAATCTCTGACATCCAACCTCTGATATCTGACCTCCAACCTCTCTCTCAAATCTCATATCTCACATCTCAAATCTGATTCACTATATTAGCGCCTCAGCCGGGCCTTATGCATCGAAACAAGCTAACCCTCTATATCTTTATAGGCCTTATTTTAGGCATAGCGGCGGGTTATTTGTATAACGCTTATATTATTAATGATCTTAATAAAAAGCTGGAGGCAACCGGCGCCGGTGTTAAAGCGATAAACACCCGCCTTGCGCTCATGAATGACACCGCCTCGCCAGCCTACCGGTCGCTCAAACTGCAAAACGCCGCACAGGTAAATATTCATAACCAAACCGAAACCTTGCGCGAGGATAAGCTGGCGGGCTTTACCCTGTTGAGCGACATTTTCCTGAGATTGATAAAAATGATCGTTGCGCCGCTGGTGTTTACCACGCTGGTATTGGGTGTGGCAAGGGTGGGCAACATACGCTCGGTCGGCCGTATTGGCGGTAAAACCCTGTTATGGTTTTTCACCGCAACGCTCCTGTCCCTGGTGATAGGCGTGCTGCTGGTTAACTTCTTTGAACCCGGCAGGGCCATGCATCTAAGCCTCCCGGGCGAACAGGCGGCCGCCGCAATGCCAAAAACTTCGTTATCGTTAAAGGATTTTGCGGCACACGTTTTTCCGCGCAGCTTTTTTGAGGCTATGGCCGATAATGAGATATTGCAGATCGTAGTATTTTCCCTGTTTTTTGGTATCGCCACTGCGGCTATCGGCGAAAAAGGCGCGCTAATCGTCAGGTTTATGGATGCTGCTGCTCAGGTTATCCTGAAAATAACCGGCTACATCATGCTGTTTGCGCCCTTTGCCGTGTTTGGCGCCATCACTGCCATTATAGCCAAGCAGGGGATAGGTATGGTATCCACCTATGTTATTTTTATCGGCGAATTTTATATTTCGCTTCTCACCCTTTGGCTGATATTGATCATAGCGGGATATGCAGTGCTTAAAAAACGAGTTTTTGTCCTCGTCGGCTATATTAAAGATGCCATATTGATCGCTTTTGGCACGTCGACCAGCGAAGCGGCGTATCCAAAGTTGTTGCTGGAGCTGGAACGGTTTGGCTGCAACAACAAGATCGTGAGTTTCGTGCTGCCGCTGGGGTATTCATTTAACCTCGACGGCGGCATGATGTACATGACCTTTGCATCCTTATTTGTGGCGCAGGCCTATAATATTCATCTGTCCATTAGTCAGCAATTAACCATGCTGCTTGTATTGTTGTTTACAAGCAAAGGCGTCGCCGGCGTACCGCGGGCGGCGTTAGTGGTTGTGGCGCTTATATTGCCCCAGTTTAATATACCCGAAGCAGGCCTGGCGCTACTGCTCGGTATCGATCCGCTGCTTGATATGGGCCGCTCGGCCACCAACGTTTTAGGAAACGCCATAGCCACCGCCGTAGTAAGTAAATGGGAAAAGGAACTGGAGTAATTTAGTGGGTGGTGATCCCGATAGCCATCGGTGACCGGTGAATGAACTCAAACCATAGTTTTAAAAGCAGTATTTTATTGCCAACTTTGCTCGCCGGGAGTTTTAAGCCCCCTCTCCTTTGGAGAGGGCTGGGGTGAGGCAATACCGGCTAAGTTATATAGAAACTGATTAGCAGTTAGCAATTCAATAATACAACAATTACATATGTCATTTAACGCCAAAAAAATCTTTCTCCTCCTTTGCATCGTTGTCCCATTCTTGTTTTACTGCCTATACTACTATGGAATGATCTTAAAAGATGCCCCGTATAAGTTTAAAGAGTTCAAGTCTTTTTCCATTCAATACGGTACGGGCAACAATCTGCTTAACAAGTATAATTCCGCAACCGGCGATTATCAATATGTAAACAAGCAGGACTCGCTGGTAAAAATGCATATGCTGTTAACAACCGGCGATCTGCTGGTGCTGCACCGCAAGGCGGCCGATCTCGGCTTTTGGGATTTTCCGTCCGATGAGCGTAACAGCGATACCGCCCACCTTAACGGGGCTCAGCCACCGCGTTATATCATACAATATAATTACCTGCATAAAAGCAAAAAAGTGATTTTTGACGCGAATTACGTCGGTCCGCAGAAATTGGTGGACGCCAACCTGCAAATGATCAAAGAGATACAGGCTGTTTTAGATGGCGCCGAGGCGAGGCAGAAAAAGTAAAGCGGGTGTTGTTTATTGAAATTTGAATACCTATATTTGCACCTCGAATTTTAAAACATAATTAACAAACAATGTACGCAATAGTAAGTATAGCCGGACAGCAATTTAAAGTTGCAAAAGACCAGCAGATCTTTGTACACAGGTTACAGGGGGATGAGGGCGCTAGTATTGAATTTGACAATGTATTGTTAGCCGAAAACGAAGGTAAATTTAAATTAGGTTCTGATTTAAAAAGCGCTAAGGTATCCGCTAAGATAGTGTCTCATTTAAAAGGTGATAAAGTGATCATCTTCAAAAAGAAAAGAAGAAAAGGTTACAAAAAGAAAAACGGCCACCGTCAGCAGTTTACCAGGATCGAGATCACCGGCATCACATTATAATTAAAGTTTAACCGAGCCGATTTGATCGGATCATAAAAGATATTAAGAAATGGCACATAAAAAAGGGGCCGGTAGTTCCAGAAACGGCCGCGAGTCGCATAGCAAACGTTTAGGTATCAAAATTTTCGGCGGTCAGCCGGCAATTGCTGGTAACATCATCGTTCGTCAGCGTGGTACAAAGCATAACCCAGGCCTTAACGTAGGCATTGGCAGGGATCATACCTTATTCGCTTTGGCCGAAGGTATTGTAACATTCAAAAAGAAAGCAGATAACCGCTCCTACGTATCGGTATTGCCTTTCGAGGTTGAGCCCGTAGCAGAAGTTGCGGCGCCAGCGCCAAAGGCAAAAGCCGAGAAAAAGGCAGTTGAAGCCAAAGCACCCGTTGCTGAGACAACTGAAGCACCTGCACCAAAAGCAAAAAAGGCAGCAGCGCCTGTTGAAGATGCACCCGTTGCGGAAGCAGCGCCCGCGCCAAAACAAGCCCCGGTAGCTGAAGCACCCGCTGCGGAAGCCGCGCCGAAAGCAAAAAAGGCAGCTGCTCCAAAAGCTAAAAAAGAAGATAATACAGAAGATAAAACTGCTGAGTAATCGGTAAGGCAAGTATATTAAAAAGCCCGGGTCTATTTAGGTCCGGGCTTTTTTAGTTAGCAAAATTTAAAACATGGTTCACGCGTCATGAAATAACCTGCATCTATATCGTACATATATTCAATTGTACAAGGTACGGGAGACGTTGGCATTTAATTTGATTTTAAATGTATAAATAGTTATTTTCGTATAAGAAAAATCAGTTATGACTCATTTAACGATCGACAACAAAAAATATGTGCTTTTGCCTGAAGAAAATTATCAGGAGCTGCAAAAAATTGCCGCGTTGAAACGAGAACCTGAAAAGACACTCTCCATTGAAGAAGCCCGGATTTATAGCAAAAAGCTGATTAGAAAGTGGGCGTCCGAACAGTAGTAGTCAAGCAGTCTGCCGCTGAAAGTATTGCAGAGATTTCATGGTATTTGGAATCAGAAGGTTTACTAGCCACTGCCGAAAAGTTTACCGACGATGCTTATAACTTTATTGAAAAATTAGGAGATATCGCAAAGGCTACCGTACTTGCAGGGAGCCAATAAGGGAGGCGCTGGGTTTTAAATGTATTCCGTATAAGAAAAAATATACTATTGTATTTATCGAGTTGGATGCAGAGATAATTATTTGTGAATTTATCCTTTCGAAACGAATTTATTGGTAATTACAGTTGTTCTACTTTTTATTTCCCTTTCTTAGGTAATTCAAAACTCATCGGAATACGATAAAGAACAGGCACCGGCTTCCCATGATGAGTGCCCGGTATCCACTTGGGTGAATTTTTCAGTACTTTGAGCGCTTCTGAGTCTTTCTTTCGAAACGCCTTTTTTAACTTTTATATTTCCAATGCTGCCATCTTTTTCGATAACAAAAATTAAATAGACCTTTCCCTGGATATGATTTTTGACGGCATTTTTCGGATAATGAATGTTTTTTGCCAGGTATTTATAAAATTGTTTTAATCCCCAGGGAAAGTTGGCTCTGTATAATCGTCATCATTATATGGTACTTCATCTGGTACTTCATCGCCTACGCGTATTATATTAAGATGTTTCAGCTTGCCCTGTGCTTCTGCATAAAAACACGTAACTACAAGTAAAACGACGAAAATGACCCCTCTCATATATTTATTCAGTAATAACTTTCCTGACCGCTCAATTCGATCGGCGGCTAACTAAAGTAAAAAGAATTTCTTTAAAAATTGGAGACCCTCCGGTTAGTAAGATATTTTATTGGATGCCAGGCAGAAATTGATCGGCAAAGTTCGCTGTACACGTACAGCTTTGCCGTTAACGGTCCCGGGCTTCCATTTCGGAGACGCGTTTACCAGCTTTAAGGCTTCGTTATCCAGTACCGGCGAGATACCGCGCTCGATCCTGGCGTTGGTGATACGGCCATCTTTCTCAACGATCATCGAAACGATCACCCGGCCCTGGATATTTTTTTTTCTGGCTTTGGCAGGATACTGAAAGCGGGCGGTAAAATATTGGTACAGGTTGTCGATGCCGCCCGGGTACTCCGGCACAGGCTCAAAAAATGGATTTGGCGCGTCACCAACCGGGATATTCACTTCACCGGGGACCAGGCTCGAATGATATAAGGTTGTATCACTCTGCCTGGCGTTGGCGCCAAAAGCCAATACCATCAGGCATACCGCCAGCAGCGACTTTTTCATAAATAGTTTAATTAGTGGAAAGGGCGAACGGGTAGTTATACGGAAAGCTTCAGCTCAAGGTTTCACACAAAATTAAAAAATTTCGTTTATTGAAATTTAATTAATTTTCTCTCACCAATAACCCGTCGGCAAAATCCCGCAGGTATTGTTTTTGTGCCTCAGGCAGATTAATGGCATCAAGCGCTACGAAGGCTTTTTCGGCAAAGGCTTGCATGGTAGCTTCGGCGTGCTGCCTTACTTCAAGCACATCGTATAACGCGGTTACTGCCGCCACTTTCTCGACGTTATCAAACTGTTTTAAGGCTATAAGATCGTCGAGTTCTTGCCGCTGTTTCTCATTTGCGCGCTCAAGCGCTTTGATCAGCAGGTAGGTTTTTTTGTTGGATATGATATCCCCACCCACCTGCTTGCCAAATTTTTCAGGGTTACCGTAAACATCTAGGATGTCGTCCTGCAACTGAAAAGCGATACCCAGTTGCTCACCAAAAACGCTAAGGAGTTCAGCGTCTTGTTGGTCGGCTCCGCCAATGAGGGCGCCAATTTTTAAAGCGCTGCCCAAAACCACCGCAGTTTTAAGACGGATCATTTCCAAATACTCGTCGATACCCGCGTCATTTCGCTGCTCAAACTCCATATCGATCTGCTGTCCTTCGCAAACGCTCACGGCAGTCGAGTTGAAAATATTCATGATCGGCCGCAATAAACGCTCCTCCACCTGCATCATCAGCTTATAACCCTCGATCAGCATCACGTCGCCGGACAATATGCCAACATTTTGGTTCCATTTCTCATGAACCGTTGTTTGGCCGCGGCGCAATGGGGCATTGTCCATAATATCGTCATGCATCAGCGTGAAATTATGGAACACCTCGATGGCCAGGGCAGGAGGGACTGCAGCGTCTACATCCCCGCCAAAAAGGTCGCAGGCCATTAACAGCAGGGCCGGCCGCATACGTTTCCCGCCAAGCGACAGGATATAAGTGATCGGCTCATATAACTCCGCAGGGTAACCCGGAAACGTTAGCTTTTCAACCGCTTCACTGATCAATTCCTGCAGGTCTTCTAATTTTTTCATCTGATGGTTATTAGTTGATTGGGTTGATTAAGTGAGCGGTTTTAACCTAATCAACTTATTCAACTCAATCTAACTTAATCAACTAATTAATCTTGAACCAACGAAAAGTCAATCTGCTTCTTCGTTAGGTCGACGTTTTTTACCCTGATCTTCACCTCATCGCCTAATTGATACACTTTCTTTTTCCGCTGACCGATGATGGCGTAATTTTTTTCGTCTAAAGTATAAAAGTCGTCTGATATATCACGCAGCCGGATCATCCCTTCGCACTTATTTTCAATAATTTCCACATACATGCCCCATTCGGTAACGCCGGAGATAAGCCCATCGTAAACCGTGCCCACCTGGTCTTGTAAAAACTCCGCCTGTTTATATTTTACCGATGCACGCTCCGCATCCGCCGCCTTTTTTTCCATTTGCGAGCTATGCTGGCACAGTTTCTCATAATGCTCTGCATTCGCCGATTGCCCGCCGTTCAAATAATGAAATAAAAGCCGGTGCACCATCACGTCCGGGTAACGCCGGATAGGTGAGGTGAAATGCGTATAATGATCGAACGCCAGGCCGTAATGGCTGCTGCTCTTGGTGGTGTAAATAGCCTTGGCCATCGAGCGTATCGCAAGCTGCGTAAGCACGTTTTGCTCTTTCTTTCCTTCCACATCTTCCATTAAATAGTTGAGCGATTTAGCGGTTTCTTTATCCGATTTGGTATTGATCCGGTAACCAAACCGGGCGGCGAACTGCGCGAAATTAGCCAGCGCGTCGGGCTTGGGGGTATCGTGCACCCGGTAAACAAATGTGTACCTGTGCTTGCCTTTCCCCAGCTTGCTTACATACTCGGCAACCTTGCGGTTAGCCAACAGCATAAAATCTTCTATCAGTTTATGGGCGTCTTTACGTTCTTTTACATATACGCCCAAAGGTTTGCCCTGCGGGTCCAGTTTAAATTTTACTTCAGTGGTCTCAAAACTGATCGCACCGTTTTTAAACTTGCGCTCGCGTAATTTATAGGCAAGGGCGTTTAATTTCTCTATTTCAGGCGCAAAATCGCCTTGTTTGCTTTCTATGATCTCCTGTACCTCCTCGTAAGCAAAACGCCTGTCGGAATGAATGACGGTTTTGCCGAACCACTCATTAATAACATGGGCTTCCTCGTCCAGCTCAAACGCCGCCGCAAAACAGAGTTTGTCTTCTTTTGGCCGTAACGAGCACAATCCGTTCGACAAACGCTCCGGCAGCATGGGGATCACCCGGTCAACCAGGTAAACAGATGTGCCCCTGTCCTCGGCCTCTTTGTCTAATGCCGAATCCGGTTTTATATAATGGGATACATCCGCAATATGAACGCCCACTTCATAGTTGCCGTTTTTCAATATTCTGAATGACAGCGCGTCGTCAAAGTCCTTCGCGTCAAACGGATCGATGGTAAAGGTGGTGACGTTTCTGAAATCGCGCCGTTTTGCGATCTCTTCGGCGGTAATAACATCGGGTATTTCCTCCGACTCATGCTCAACCTCCTTCCTAAACGATAAAGGAAAGCCGTATTCAGCCAGAATAGCGTTCATTTCCGTATCATTTTCGCCCTGCTTGCCTAATATGTGCTTAATGCGCCCGATCGGATTTTTCGCATCCTCGGGCCAGTCGGTAATTTCGGCGATCGCTTTGATCCCGTTTTTTGCGCCGTGAAGCTGATTGATCGGGATAAAGATATCATGCATCATCTTGCGGTCGTCCGGGATAAAAAAGGCAAAGCGTTCCGAAAGCTTTACGATCCCGGTAAACTCCATTTTGGCGCGCTGCAATATTTCTATTACTTCGCCTTCCTTGTTTTTCCCGCGACTTTTGGCATAAACATATACCTTAACCCGGTCGCCGTTCAAAGCGTTGCGCAATTTACGCGGCGCAACAAAGATGTCGCTTTCAGATTCGTCATCGGTAACGATGAACGCCGAGCCGTCATTGGTGAGATCAACCCTGCCTTCGATAAACGTTTTCAGCTCCAGCAGCTGGAATTTGGCATGCGGATGCTCTCTCAGCACACCTGCAAAAGTTTGATCCTTTAATATATCGAGGATAATGTCACGGTCTTCCGGGTCGTGGATATTCAACTTGGCCGCAACCTGCTTGTAGTTCAGCGGCGTATTGCCGTTCTGTTCAAATATATCGAGCACCATTTGCGTGAGCACCCGGTTTATAGAAGAGTTGTTTTTCTTTTTGGACATGCAGATGTTATAATATGGCAAAGATACGGAAGTTTTGGACGCTGAGGTCGAAGAGTTGACGCGTAAGTCAGGATGGATAGTGCGAAAGTGTCGGTGTGAAGGTTTACTTTTTAATGTTAAAATACGACAAAATTAAATCGTCAACCCATATTAAAACTGATTCCAGAAATCTGGACTTTGTTGATCAGCATCAAGATCATCATTGTAATTTGACCAATCAGTACCGAATTCATCTACGGATGAACTATAATTACGACTATCATCGCTATTATATTCATCATAGTTATCCGAAACATATTGTTCCGCCCATAATAAATGGCCCCTTTGTACTAATACTCTTTCAAGTTCACGGTAATAAATTAAAATCCCATTATCATTGATAAACGTTACTTTGAGATCAGGAGACATATCCAAAAACGCGTCAAAATCGGATACCAACTTTTGGTAGTTATCTATTTTTGCTACAAAATTGTCCCAAAATTCAAATTCATGCTTTCCAAAATATTCTAAATCTTGATCGTATTCCTCAATTCTCGTTAAAAAATATTCAAACCAGTGACTTAGTTTTGGTAAATGATTGTTTTTAAGAAAGTCTAAATATGGACTCAGAAAATCGGGACTCCATTGATTTTGCACAATGCTTTGACTAACGATCTTTTCAATTTCTTCGTAAACGAAATCGTCATACTTGTTGAAAATCGATTTAATCATAAATGCAAATTACTGGATAGATACGTTTAATATAGTCAAGCAATATTCTTTTGGTATATAATCGAAGTCGACGAGAAAATCGTTTAATGAATCACCCGCTTCTAAATAATCAAAAAGATTTTTAATCGGAACCCGCGTACCCTTAAAAACAGGAATACCTCCTAATATGTCTTTATCAACAACTATGACATCGCTAACTTTCATATTCAAATATAACGATATTTAAAGCATTGTTATATACCCGGTATCGAAGCGATCAGCTTCTTTGTATACTCCTCTTTCGGATGATAATAGATATCATCAGGGTCGCCCATCTCCACGATCTCGCCTTTATTCATCACCATCATCCGGTCGGATATATGTTTAATGACCGCAAGGTCGTGCGAAATAAAAATATAGGTCAGGTTAAATTCCTGCTGCAGCTCGCGGATCAGGTTCAACACCTGTGCCTGTACAGAAACATCCAGCGCCGAAACCGACTCATCACAAATAATAAATTTAGGCTGTAGGGCCAGTGCTCTTGCAATCACAATGCGCTGCCGCTGTCCGCCCGAAAATTCGTGCGGGTACCGGTTAAAGTGTTCCGGAAGCATGTTTACACGCTCTAAAAGCTCCAGTACCTTTCGCTTACGCTTGCTGTTGTTGGCGTAAAAGCCGTGTACCTGCAAGGGCTCCATTAACGAATCGCCGATGGTCAATCTTGGGTTAAGTGACGAATACGGATCCTGGAAAATGATCTGGATGTTACGGCGTATTTCGCGCAGGTCGTTTTTTTTAAGGCTGCGCAGATTAATATTCTCGAAGTTAATGCTGCCCGATGTAGGTTCGATCAGCCGCAATATGCTTCTGCCCAAGGTTGTTTTGCCGCAGCCCGATTCACCCACCAGGCCAAGCGTTTCGCCCGGATATACATCAAAACTTACCTGGTTAACAGCTTTTATCACTGTTTTGGATTTGTTGAATGGATTATTGCCATAGGTGAACCATGTGTTCAATCCTTTTATTTGTAACAGCGGTTGCTGACTGTATAACCTGCTTTTTCGTTCTTTGATCTCTTTTGCAGGATAGGCGTACCCCTTCCTGATATCTCCAACGCTCAGCTCTCGTCCGTCCGCTGTTAAAAAGTCAGCTATAACGGGCAGTTTTTTTAAATGGATACCGGGCACGGGCCGGCAAGCCAGCAATCCTTTGGTATACGGATGTTTGGGATGGGAGAATAAAGCTTTTATAGGCGCTTCCTCAACGACCTCGCCTTTATACATCACCAGCACCCGGTCGGCGATTTCTTTGATGACGCCCAGGTCGTGCGATATAAAGATCAGGCTCATGTTGCGTTCGGCCTTCAGTTTCAGCAATAGCTCGATGATGGTTTTTTGAACCGTTACATCCAGCGCCGTGGTCGGCTCGTCGGCTATAAGGATTTCGGGATTGCATGACAAAGCCATCGCTATCATCACACGCTGTTTTTGCCCGCCCGATATTTGATGGGGGTAACTTTCAAAGATCGCTTCGGGCCGTGGCAGCTGTACTTCGTTAAACAGGTCGATCGTTCTTTTTTTTGCTTCAGCCTTGCCTACTTTAAGATGCAGGCGAATGGCTTCCGTAATTTGGTAGCCACACGTTAAAACAGGGTTTAGAGAGGTCATCGGCTCCTGGAAGATCATCGCCATTTGGCTGCCACGTATCTGCCTCATTTCTTCTTCAGGCAAGTCGCATAAGCTTTTGCCGTTCAGCGTCACGCTGCCATTGATTACAGTTTCCCTTGCATCCAGCAAACGCATTAAAGCCAGTGACGTAACAGACTTCCCCGACCCGGATTCGCCGACAATACCAATGGTTTCGGCCTTGTTCAGGGTAAACGAAACACTTTTAACAGCCTCGAAAAGCCCGCTTGCTGTTTTAAACTGAACATTCAGATCACTTACTTGAAGCATTTAAGGGGCTACCAATGTTATACATTCGTCCAAAATCAATTCCTCACCACGATAGCGACGCAATAGCTGCGCTGTTGCAACAACGTCTTTTTGGCAATAGGTGCTGATGCGCTCTAACTGATCCTCTACCCAATAAACATGGCCCACCATGCTGCCGTCGATATCGTCTTTTGGGGTAGGGATATTAAAAATAGCGGCAAGCAGGCTCAGTGAAGTATAGTTTTTATAGTCGCCGAACTTCCAAACCTCCATCGTGTCAATATGGTTTACTTCCCAGGGTTTTTTGCCCGATATTTCCAGTTGCGACGGTATCCTTAAACCGTTGATAAGCATCCGTCTACAGATGTATGGAAAGTCAAATTCTTTCCCGTTATGCGCGCACAAAATAAGGCTCGGCGGTTGACCATTCAGCAACGCGGCAAACTTTTCGAGTAATTCCTTCTCATCCCGCGACGCAAACGACTTGACTCTTAAACCCACATTTTTGCCACTGGTAAATATCCCTACCGATATGCAAATGATCTTCCCAAACTCGGCCCAAATGCCTGCCCGATCGTAAAACTCGTCCGGGGTAGCTTCCTTTCGCTGGTACTGGGTCTTCAAATCCCATAATTTTTGAAAATCTTCAGGCACCTGGTCGAAACTGCTGTATTGCGGTACGGTTTCGATGTCGATCACCATCAGGTTATGCAGGTCGTATTGCTCAAGCATGGTTGTGCGTAATTTTTAGCCAAGATAAGGATTTTTAGGTTGGAGGATATACGCGTTTACTTAGCCAGCACAACAAACGCTGTGTGAACGGTATTGCCGTTGCCATCAACCAACGTTAGCTGGTGATTACCCGGCGGCGGGTTTAAAGCGATCTGGTGAAAATCTTTGGTTTCACCTACATATTGATCATCCAAATGCCAGAATATTTTAACGCCGCTTTGCCGGTGCGCCGCGTTGAAGATCACCCTTCCCCGGCTGCCATCCGCTTCCAGCGGAACATAGATCTTAGCGCCGTCTTTCGGGTAAATAATCTCCATCGGGTTCGTGTTTTCCGCCTGTACGCAATCGGGTTTAAATGGCGGTAAAGAGCGGTATTGGTAGTTTTTGGTCTTATAATAATATTCCATGGACGGCGGTAACACAAACCATTTTTTATTAACGATCTGGTTGGGCGGTAAACAATTGCCGGTAACCTGCCATTTACTGTCGGCACTTAAATGTACCAGTTGATGCCACGGGCACACCGGCGCCTTTACGCCGTTTTTCGGCACCCAGACATCTTCCGTATCGTCACAATATTCACCCGCCCTGAATCCGCTCTGGCGGCAAACGCTGATTTTCACCATTTCGCCGATGGGCATTTCGAACCAGTCGCGGGTTACGGGCAGCTGCCTGAAGATCTCGAAAAGAACGGGTGCCGCCGTATTGATCCCGGTTAAACCGGGCCTGCCTTCGCCATCGGTATTTCCCACCCAAACACCGACTACATATTTTGGCGTAATGCCGATTGCCCAGCCATCGCGAAAACCAAAGCTCGTTCCCGTTTTCCACGCAATGCGCTGCGTCGAGCTGAATTGCTGCCACAGCATTTCTTCTCCGGGACGCATCACCTCTTCCATAGCCTGTAACGTATAGTAGATCGACGCCGCGTCCAATAACCCCGATTTCTGAAGATCCGCTTTTGTATGCGGGGCTAGGGCGTAAACGGGATTATGATAATCTGCCAGGTCGTATTTGCCGTTGTATTTATCATAGTGGTTTAATACGCGGGCCATATCGGCGTAAGCGCCGGACAGTTCCCAAAGCGTATTTTCGCCGCCGCCCAATATCAGCGACAAGCCATAGTGGTTAGCAGGCTTGTTCAGGGTGGTTATACCGATCTTATGCAAAAAATCATAAAACCGGTCAACTTTAAATTGCTGAAGCAGCCTAACAGCCGGCACATTTAAAGAGCGCGACAAAGCTTTTGAAGCGGGTACCGCACCATCATAAACCAAATCGAAATTTTGTGGATGAAAGCCCATTATTTGCGTGGGGATATCCGGCATCAAACTATTGGGTAATATCAAGCCATCATGCAAGGCCGAAGCGTACAGAAACGGCTTTAGCGTACTGCCCGGGCTGCGGGGCGCACCAATCACATCCACGTCGCTTTGCATAGTGGTGTCTTCAGGATGCGAAATATTACCTGCATAGGCAAGCGCCGCGCCGGTTTCAACATCAAGCACAATAGCGCCTATATTATTGACCTCATTGTTTTTTAATAGCTGGTGATGCCGCTCAATGATTTCGCTTACGCGTCGCTGCAGGTTTGCCTGGATGCTTGTTCTAACGCGGGTATCACCGTAGCCTCTTCTTTGCGTATCGGCTTTAAAACGAGCCAGCAGGTGAGGGGCAAGCTGGGGTAATGGCACGGGCTTTTCGGGCACCGGCTCCAGTTTAGCTAGCGAAGCAGTGGATGCATCGATGATTCCCTCCCTGCAAAGCTTATCAAGCAAGAGGTTTCTCTTTGTAAGCAGAAGCTCCTTGTTTTTCCCGGGGCGAACAAGCGATGGCGAATTGGGCAGTACCGCCATGGCCGCCATTTCGCCCCAGGACAATTGGTCAGGGCTTCGTCCAAAATATCGCCACGATGCAGCATCCAGCCCGACAACGTTGCTGCCGAACGGCGCGTTGCTTGCATACAGCGATAATATTTGGCTTTTATTGTACCGGCATTCGAGCCGCATGGCCATAAATATCTCTTTGAACTTATTCCAAACCGTCCTTTTATGTTTGGTTGACATCCGGATCACCTGCATGGTTATGGTGCTGCCGCCGCTCTGAACTTTTCTTGAATGGAAATTTTGGCGCATTGCCCTCCCGAAAGCCAAAACATCAAAGCCGGGGTGATGCATATACCGTTTATCCTCAAACGCGATGATACATTGTTTAAACTTTTCAGGCACGTCTGCATTGGGCGGGAAACGCCATTGCCCGTCGGCGGCGATCGAAGCGCCAAGCAGCTGTCCGTTGGCATCGTCGATCACATAGGATGTAGGGCTGTTGAAAAGCTGTTTTGGAAGGCAAGACCAGAAGAGCAAGCCGCAAACGAATAAAAACGAAAGTATTATGATTACTTTTGGTTTTTTTAGATAACCCGTAATTCGCTTCAGTTCCGGTCGCATTGTAAAAGATGAAAATAAAAAAATTATCGATTATTATACCGGCCTATAACGAAGGCGATACGATACACCTCATATTAAATAAGATCAAATCGGTTAAGCTCATCGGTGATATCCAAAAAGAGATCATCATCATAAACGATTGCTCAACCGACCATACCGAACAGGCCATTACCGATTACCGGCTCAATAACGCCGGCGTCGATATTAACTATTTTAAGCACGACGCCAACATGGGCAAGGGTGCATCGCTGCACACAGGCATCTCGAAAGCGACAGGCGAATATCTCATCATCCAGGACGCCGACCTGGAATACGATCCTACCGAATACAACGACCTTTTAAAACCCGTTTGCGCCGGCTTCGCCGATGTTGTTTACGGGTCGCGCTTTATGGGCAGCAACCCGCATCGTATCCTTTTCTTCTGGCACACCATCGGCAACCGATGGCTTACCTTTGCCTCAAACATGTTTTCCAACCTGAACCTGACCGATATGGAAACATGCTACAAGCTTTTTGATACCAAAGTGATCCAGGGCATCAAATTAACCGAGCAGCGCTTTGGCTTCGAACCCGAAGTAACCCAAAAGATTGCCCGGATACCCAATATCAGGATATACGAGGTCGGCATTTCTTACTATGGCCGTACATACGACGATGGCAAAAAGATCGGCTGGAAGGACGGTGTCAGGGCCATTTATTGTATTATAAAGTACGGGATGTTAAAGTTAGACTAGCTATTATAGATCAATTTGATCCTTAAAGTTGTAAGTCACCTATTAAGTTCATCATTTCAGAAAGTTTACGTCTGACAATGTTCTTCATTTCCCCATTGGCAATTGCCTCCCATGGTTCAAAAATTTTATCCCAATCTTGATTATATGGGGATTCCATATTGATTAAAATAGGCCACCATATATTCTTTGATTTTACTCCAGTTAAGGATTCAAGTTGCGCCTTTAATTCAACAGGAACTAATATTTGATTTGGATCTTCATTAACAATCACACCATAAATAAAGTATTTACAATATTCTTGAAACGAAAAACAAATGGAACAATATTTCCATTCAGGTTTATAAAAGTAATAGCCGATATATCGATTTTGGATATTGAAATCTTCACATAAGAGAAATCCTTTACTCTTTACTTCCTCAGCTAAGTCCAACATATCAATATGAAACTTTTCAAGTAATTTATCAGTTGCAGCATCAAGATTGTTTGCTATAACAAAAGCTGCCTGAAGATTAGAGTTAATCAATGATGAGAGTTCTTCTGTCATGGTATCATTTATTGATTGGTTATTCAGATACTTAATTAAATGTAGATATTGAGTAATAGTTTCTCGAATTATCGGTAGGGTAGCTACTTCCTTTCGGCAATCCTCTAGCCAACTTGTAATGTCACTTTTATAAGAAAGACATTTATAATCGATGTTTAATTTCAAACCTAAACTTGAATATTCCTGCGGCTCTTTACTATCTAATGTTAGATAAAACAAATCTGCTTTTTTTGAATAGCCTTTGTACCTCAAAAGTTGTTTGATTCCGTCTCCTGCATGAATTTTATTCTCTATCACAATATGATTATTTCGCCTGTCTGTAATTAATATATCAATTCGGCCCCCTTCATTTTGATCTTCACTAATAAAACCAATGTGTTTCTCAACCTCAACTGTGGCCCCCTCGGATTCAAAAACATTTTTTTTAAACTCAAATAACTTAACAAACAATTTTAAAAATAGATCCCTTTGTCCATGACTCCCATTTGGATTTAGCAATTCAGCTATAAAAGTACTATGCAACCTAACCTCTGATGCCTCCATTTTAAGAATACGAAACACATTGAAGTTTTCACCCGTAAGTTCAGCTATTTTTTTATATCTGGAATTGAGTGTTGTAACATGAACAAGCAGGTTTCGAATATTATTGAGTTCCATTATATAGGATTATCGACATTATAATTTATTTCTTTAAATTTTTCATTAGATATAAAGCTAATTGTTTAACCATTCACCTAATCAACTTAATAAACCACTTAACTTAACTTACCGCACCACCTCCACCCATTGCCCTTTCAATAACGCGCTGATCGATTTATTATACATGGCCTCGCAATACGTCGCCGGCATATAATATTTACCTGCGTAAGCTGCATTCAGCATGACGTGATAGGTTACCTCTTTGCCCTCCGGTATGCCGAAATACGTATACACCCGGTCATCCCGGATATCCAGGTAGTCTGACGGCGAGGAGGAAAACGCATCGTCGGTGCCTGTGAGCCGCGAATTCAATATCTCCCATCCGGATGGGAATATCTGCGTCAGCGCCATGTTAAAGTATTGTCCGCGCTTACCCGGGTTTTTAATGATCACCTCAGCGACAAAATCAGTGCCCTGTTTTAATTTCGCCGGATCGACCGGCTTATGGTTGAGCGTATAATAACCGACCCGCATTTGTAAAACATCCAGGTTAATGATGGACGGTACGTCGCTGCCCGAAACCGGTTGTCCCCGCTGTATGAGTCTTACATATAGCTTATTAGTGCCATCGTTTTTAAGCGTCACTTTACCGCCATTTGAAGCTACAGCCGATTGCCATAAGTAAGACGAAGAGCTCACGTTCGCCCGTGTTGCGCCTGCCTGGTAATTAAACATGAGCTTAGCAGCGGATTTGTTTTTCCCGCAATATTCTGCTATCGCGATCAGCGAATAGGCCGTTGTTTGCGTGCTGTACCAATCGTCCTGTGATAATCGCGCGGCAACCAGGTGCAACTCAGCGTTGGCTTTTTGCTGCTGGCCGAGCAGCGTCAGCGTCTCCAGGATCATCGCGTCATCGCGCAAGTCGGAGCCATAAGTGCCATACAGCGAATAATAAGGTTTGATGGTTACCGGCAAATTCGCGATCATTTGCCGCCCCACTTCAGGTTGCCCCGCCAGTTTATAGGCAGCTGCAAGCCGCCATCGCGCTTCAACACTTAAGTAAGGAAACTCTTTTAGCCTGTTCATCGCCCCCAGTTCGGGCGCCCTGGCAAGCGCCAGTAGGTACAGGCGATAGGCTTGTATCAGGTCCGAGCCGTAAAAACTCCGGCTGTCCGGCGCCCAGGTTTGGGCTTTTTGCCTTTCATAAGCTTTCCAGTGTTCTATAAAACCTAATGGCAGGCTATATCCTTTGTCCTGTGCCGAGAGCATAAAGTGCCCGGCATAGTTTGTGCCCCATTCATCGGCATCACCGCTTCCGGGCCAATAACTTAAACCGCCATCGGTTAGCTGGAATCCGTTCAGCCGGTCGATCGTCGCTTTGATATTGCGTTCCGATTCAGCTTTTTGCCGCGGCGTCAGGTCGAGCAATTGATCCAGGTACAGTTGCGGGAAAGCGGAAGAGGTTGTTTGCTCTACGCAGCCGTAAGGATATTCGATTAGATAGCTTAAACGCTTGGTTAAGTTTAACGGTGGGATAGAGGCTACCTCAAGGGTCGTTTTATTGGTTCCGTTAATTCCGATCGCCGAATACCCGGCATTCCAGCTCTCGCCCGGACGAAGCTCCTTTTCCAGTATCCTGGTTATAGACGGGTTCGGGTTGCGAACGTTCATTTCCACATCAAAGGCCGATGTTTCTTTCCCGCTTCTCGCCACGATCTTTACTTTACCTACACCCACAAAATCCTTTACGTCCAGGTCAAATGTGACCAGTTGGTCGCCTGTTTTGGTGAAAGTAACGGTCTTGTGATTGTTGCCGGCAAGGTTGCTGAACATATTCGATTGTACCTGCAGGTCAACGGTCTTCACGTTATTTTCCATCGCGAATACAGTAACCGGCAACTGGATCTTTTCTGAAGGGCCAAGCACGCGCGGCAAGGTTGCCAGTATCATCAGCGGCTTTTTAACGGCCACATATTTATCCGCAAAGCCATAACCGCCGTCGTGACCGGCTATCACCATCACCTTTACCATTCCAACATATTGCGGCAGCGTAAACTGGTGGGTTTGCTTTTCACCCTTGTCCAGGCGGAAGGGCCCTAAAAACTTCACCACTGGCTTAAACCGGTTCACCGTTACATTATGGTTGGCCCCGCCGGTTCCGTCGCCACCGATGCTTAAAATACGTTCCAGGCCGCCGCCATACGCGCCGATCACATAATCGAACAGGTCCCAGGTCTTCACACCAAGCGCCTCACGGGCATAAAATGTTTCGTGCGGGTTGGGCGTTTTATAATTGGTGATATCAAGCAGGCCCTCATCTACGATTGCGATGGTATAGGTCATGGCTTTGCCCGAAGCTTCAGAAACGGTGACCGCCGACCGCGTCTCGGGCCGTATCTTATCGGGCATACTGATTACCGGCTTTAAGATGGTTGCCGGATCGTCAACTTTTAATGCGATGACGCCATACATCCTGATCGGCAGGTCGTTCACCGTTTGGGCGTGGCGCTGCAGCAGCGTCACGTTAACAAAAATATTGGGCGCCATGCCTTCTTCAATCTTAAACGTGTAGCGTGTTTGTCCTTTTTTGGTATCGATCCATGTTGCCTTCAGCACCTTGCTGCCGCTTTCCAGGCTGATCAACGCCCGGCCATCCGACATGGTCGGAATAGTCAATGTGGCTTCTTCGCCCACGGTGTAGCTTGTTTTATCGGATGTAAAGGAAAGCATCGCCGCTTCGGTAGGGTTACTTTGCTGCAAACGTTCCGACCAGTTTGGCCAGTCCAGGTACATGATCTTCCCGGTCGAATGGCCCGTTTCAGGATCTTTTACGCGGATCAGGTAACGTCCCCAGTCGGCCCGCTTTATATGCATGGTCCATTTCGCATGTCCGTTAACCACCCGTATCGTTTCAGCTTTTACGACCTTATTATACTTGTCCTGCGTAAAATTACTCAGCTCGCTGCCGGTTTGGTCCCACCACCAGCGCCATTGAATTTTATACAGCTCTAGCTCCACGTTGCGGGTGCCCTCAAATGGGTTGCCTTTTGTGTCGACATCGGCTATATCGATTTCGTTATCCTTATCCGTATATAGCATCCCCGAAAGATCGCTTCCTTTGGGGGTTTTTATACCGACGTACCCCGGGTATATATTGTAAGGCATACTCATGGATTGTATGCTGAAATTACCGCCCGGCTCAAAAACCTTGATCAGGAAGTTAGCCGACAATTGTCCCGGCGCCTGTTTTTCGATATTGATGTCGGTATTGATAGGGGCTTTGCCTTCGGCATCCAGCCTGCCGTCGAATACGGTCGAGGTTTGGGTGGTAAAGTTTAACGTCGGGTCGTCAAAGATGTAATCTTCATAATTTTTAAACGCGGTCGTTTTGGGCGACAGGAATGCATCGATCTTGGCTTTAAGATTTTGGGCCGTACCGCCAAAAAGCCATTGGGCGGAAAGGAGCCCCTTATTGTCGCTGCCCTTGGTCAGCTCCGTTGCGCCGCCAAAGGTCAACCCGATCTTCAGCCGATTCGGCATGATCGTTTCTATCTTCACATTCTTTTCAAAAACGGCACCGCCGACTTTTACTTTTGCCGACCAGTTACCTGTTGGCGATGTGGTTTCAGTTGCGGTATGGAAGCTATAGAACCCATCTACCGAAGCTGTTTGTGTTATCCGGCGGTATAGCTTATCATTCGGATCATATAGCTCAAATTCTACGGGATGGTCCTGCGGCAACGTTTTTAGCTTGTCCTCCAGGATGAACGACATGTAAATGGAATCACCAGGCCGCCAAACGCCGCGTTCTCCATAAATAAAACCTTTGAGCCCGCTTTGTACTTCATCTCCGCCAACGTTAAACCGGGAAAGGGGCAGGGATCCGCCATCGTCAAGTTTAAGATAGCCGCGTTCGGTACCGTTTTTCGCAACCAGCAGGTATGGTTTTCGTTTCAGGTCAAACCGGGCAAAACCATCAGCGTCCGACGTGCCTTTATACAATACCTGCTTTTGATAATCCAATATCTCCAAATCAACGCCCGGCATCGGTTTGGCGCTTAATATATTGGTTACGGCTACCAGTAGCTTGTTGTCTTTACCGCTTTTTGCAATCAGGCCGATATTCGACGCAATGATATTGCGTACCGCCCAGCGGTCCTTGGTGAAATACGAATCGGTACACGGGTCGTTCTTTTGCTGCCAGTTAAAGTTGTCTGGGTAGTAATTATCGTACCGGCTCCAAAAATCATTATCCTCGTCACTGATGTGTGCAGTATTTCTCTGCATGCCGTCGCCTTCATCTTCATCACTGATCTCATCATCGTTCTTTTTTACTACCGGGCTCCCTAACGAACAATTGTATAACGAGTATGCTTTCCTGAAACCGATGATAACCCGGTAAATGGCGCCCGGCTCGGTCCGTATCAGTTGATCCAGGTCAAGCATAAAACGATTCTTTTTATTCAAGTTAAGGCTTTTGTCATTGTCCAGCCTTATCGTTTTTTGAACCACCGGCCGGCCCACATGCCTTATCTCGTCGCCGCCGTTAAAACCATTGTTTTGAAAATACTGGGGAACATTGTCTGCATATATTTTGATGATGCTGACATCCACGGCGGTTAGATTGACCGCTTCGAAAGGCATCATCAGTTTGCCTGAGTCGGGAAGGATAACACCCTTGCCGGGGATGGTAACAGAGGGCAGCCTGTTTTCAAAAAACACGTTTGCCGAGTATGTTTTTTGAATTTTTTTGCCCGAGATGTTTTCTACGCCCGCATTCACATTAACGCTATAGTTACCTTCCAGTTGATTGGGCCCGTAAACTTTTACCATACTGCCTTCAATGGTATAAGCAGGGTCGTTTACCTCACCGATGCTGATCAAACCGTTCAGTTCCTGCCCGATTTTAATAGCGTCAGAAAATTGCACCAGTACATATTGATCCTGGTCCTGCACAGCGCGTATATCAAGTACTTTAAAGTCGCCGATCGCCGGGATCACAAAATCCTGGTTTCCTTTTTTATCAACGCCAATGCTGCTGCCATCCCATATAACTTTAAGCGGGTTTACCTTATCTTTTTCGCGTGTTAATCCCGTAATGGTAAACTGATGGGTTTTGGTGACCGGGTTATGCTGCCAGTTCACTTGTACCGCGCTGCCGAAGGTGGCACTGATTAGCCTTTCAATATCGTTGGCATTTTCATTGTCGGCGGTTTGGATAATTCCGCCAAGCTTCATTTTATCGACAGAAGTGTTCGTAGCGGTCTGTAAACCCGTAAACGAAACCGTAAAATCGGGTTTGATCGTTTGAAAACTAAACCTGAAATGCTCAAAACGGTCCGATACCCTCATGATCTTGTTCAATTTGAATGTGGCGGAATAACTTTTATCCGGATCGAGCTTCTCCGCTGGCTTAAATTCGATGGTGCGGGCGTCAACCCAATAAGCTTTACCCTTGATGGATGGCGAAAAATCAAAAACGTCGTCATCCAGCGCCGCGTTCTGCTCGTGACTGGTTTGCACATCTCCGGCAAGCCGGATACGGATGGTGCTTTGCTTGGAAATTATTCCCGTGGTATACGATTCAATATACTTGCTGAATTCCGGGTCCATTCCTTGCTTCTTCCGGTAGTTAAGAACAATAAATAACAATACAATGACCAGCGTAAACGATACACCGATTGCGACTAATCCCTTCCGGTAGCGGGAAGGGTCAAATGAAGTATTCATGAAGGTTGGGAGAGTTAATCACCATGAAATTAAACAATTTATGGTAATTAATAATAATTGCGAAAATATATTTTATGCCTGATAATCAAATACTTATAATCGTATTTTTAATTATCAGGTTAAAAACAGGATGCTGGGAAGAATTTGGGATATAGTAAATCTGCGCGGCCGGTAGCCTCACCGTATCATCACGCCGACTTTATTTATAACAGGCAGCCTGGTAAAATTCATTTCGACAATGCTTTCGGGCAAAAAGATGAATTTTTTGTCGTAGATGTCTTTGCCGATATAATAACTCAGCCAATACTCATTACTTAACCCAAAGGTTTGCTCATCGATGGGTTCTATGAGTTTGTACGATTCTTTTTCAATCACCGGGAACATGTGACGCAGGGTGGAGGTTTTAACCGGCGCGCCATCTTTTTCGCCATAACCCCTGGATGTGATCAGCACATTTTCGATAGGTACATTTTTGAGGTTGATCAGGTAAACATACCAAAGCTTGTTCTCCGCCGACTCTTTTTCCAGCGCAACTGCTATGGCAATATCCTTTACTATATTTTGGGGCAGATCTTTTATCATGGTGGGGTTGATTGAGTTAGATTGGGTTGATAAAGTGGGTAGTCGTAGCAACCTATAACCATTCACCTAATCAACCCAATCAACCATTCACTTCTTCTTCACAAATCTCCTGCCGGATTTTTTGGGTTCCTTCTCCGCGGTGGCCGCCAGCGCTTTACATTCTTCGAAAGTTAAAGATTGAGGGTCTTTCCCTTTCGGGATCTTGATGTTTAGTTTGCCAAACTCGATGTAAGGCCCCCAGCGACCGTTCAATACCTTCATCGTTGGGTCCTCGTCAAATGCTTTGATCAGTTTTTCGGCGTCTTTTTTCCGCTTTTCGCCGATCAGTTCAATGGCCTTTTCTTCAGTTACATCCAGCGGGTCAATTTCTTTGGGAAGCGAATAAAACGCGCCGTTATGCCTGATGTACGGACCAAATTTGCCGATAGCAACGGTCATGTCTTTATCCTCAAAGACACCGATCTTTTTCGGCAGCTTAAACAGCTCGAGCGCGTCCTCAAGGGATATAGTTTCTATGCTTTGTCCGGTGCGTAGGCTCGCATACAGCGGTTTTTCTTCGTTTTCCGCATCCACGCTGTCCCCAACCTGGACAAACGGCCCATAGCGCCCGATACGCACGGATACCTTTTTGCCGCTTTGCGGGTGGATACCCAGGTCGCGTTCACCCGTAGCTTTATCAGCCGTTTTAATGGTGCTTTCCACCTCCTTATGAAACGGCGTATAAAAACCGCGTATCATATCCGTCCATTCCTGCTGCCCCTGCGCTATTTCATCAAACTGCTTTTCAACGCTCGCCGTGAAATTAAAATCCACGATGTCCTGGAAGTACTGTACCAGGAAATCGTTTACCACCGAGCCGATATCCGTAGGGAATAGCTTCCCCTTCTCCGCGCCGGTATTTTCAGTCTTGTCTTCTTTGGTAATTTTATCGGCTTTAAGCGTTAATTGCCTGAAAACACGCTGTTTGCCTTCCCGTTCCTCTTTTACGACGTAACCGCGGTTTTGAATGGTCGAGATCGTCGGCGCATAGGTTGATGGCCTGCCGATGCCCAGTTCTTCCAGCTTCTTTACCAGGCTTGCCTCGGTATATCTTGCCGGTGGGCGCGAGAAACGCTCGGTAGCCGTCATCTCCTGTAAAACAAGGTGCTGACTCCTGGTTAAAGGCGGCAGCATCGCATTTTCCCCATCCTGCACATTATCATCTTCGTCGTCGCTCGATTCAAGATAAACCTTCAGGAACCCGTCAAACTTCATCACCTCGCCATTGGCAACCAGTTCCTCTTTACGTGTTGATATGCTGATCTTTGCCGTGGTTTTCTCAAACTGGGCTTCGCTCATCTGCGATGCGATGGCCCGCTTCCATATCAGCTCATATAACCGCATTTCAGACGAATCGCCTTTGATGGTATGCTGGTTAAAATAAGTCGGCCGTATTGCTTCGTGCGCTTCCTGTGCGCCAGCACTTTTTGTTTTATAGATCCTTTGCTGGTGATATTTGTTCCCGTAGGCCGATACGATCTCGTCGGCAGCAGCATTTAACGCGGTATCCGATAAATTAACCGAATCGGTACGCATATAGGTAATGTACCCGGATTCGTAAAGCTTTTGCGCCACCTGCATGGTACGCGCCACCGAATAACCCAACTTCCTGCTGGCTTCCTGCTGCAGGGTGGAGGTGGTGAACGGTGCAGCCGGCGCACGTTTTGCCGGACGGGTTTCTAACGATTTAACTTCAAAATCCGCACCTAAACAATCCTGTAAAAACTTTTCTGCATCTTCCTGTTTACCAAAACGTTCACCCAGTTCAGCTTTAAAGGCTTCCCTGCCTTTGCCAAATAAAGCGGCTATCTTAAAAGCAGCTTCTGATTTGAACTTATTGATCTCTCTTTCCCGGTCAACGATCAAACGAACCGCTACCGACTGCACACGGCCGGCCGACAACGACGGTTTTACTTTTTTCCATAGCACAGGGGAGAGCTCGAAACCCACCAGCCTGTCCAGTACCCGGCGGGCTTGCTGGGCGTATACAAGATTATAATCTATTTTACGTGGCGTTTCTATGGCCCGCATAATAGCCGGTTTGGTGATCTCGTGGAAAACAATGCGCTTGGTGGTGGCATCCTTCAGGTCGAGGGTTTCAAACAGGTGCCATGATATAGCTTCTCCCTCACGGTCCTCATCCGATGCCAGCCATACCATATCCGCCTCTTTAGCCAGCTTCTTTAACTCGCTGACCACTTGTTTTTTATCAGCCGGTACCTCGTATTTTTGTGTAAAGTTATTCGCGACATTAATCGCATCGTCCGACTTTACCAAATCGCGGATATGCCCATAACTCGATTTTACCGTAAAGTCGGGACCAAGATATCCTTCGATGGTTTTGGCTTTCGCCGGAGATTCAACTATAAGTAGATTTTTAGCCATTCAGCACTTATTTTTTGCAAATAAAACATAAAGAAAATGAAACGCAAGAAGAATGTTGGAAATGTTAGTGGTGTTGTAAAGTTGGAATGTTGGAATGTTGTAAGGTTAGTATCGCAGATTGATTATTGAAAAGCGTCCAAAAATAACATTCCAACCTTCAAACTTTACAACCTTTCAACAACAAAAAACTACATCAAAAACCCGCCGCCCAGCAGGTCATTCCCTTCATAAAAAACAGCTGATTGCCCCGGCGCGATCCCCGCAACCGCGTGGTGAAAATCCACCTTCATATGCTCGCCCATTTGCACGATAGTGCTTTGTGTGCCGGCATCCTTGTAACGTATTTTGGTCACAGCTTCCAGCGGCTCGGTAATGTTTTCGTACTTAACCAGGTTTAAGTTCCTTACCCAGGCTTGTTTACGCTCCAGTTCCTCAACGGTTCCTAAAACCACGGTGTTGGTTTCCGGCTGGATGCTGGTTACAAACATGGGCTGCCCCAGCGCAATACCCAACCCCTTCCGCTGACCGATGGTATAGAACGGATATCCCTTGTGTTTGCCTACAACGGTGCCGTCTGTGAGCGTAAAGTTGCCGCCGGCAACACGTTCCTCCAGGTCTTCCACTTTGTGCCGCAGGAAGGCCCTGTAATCATTATCCGGCACAAAGCATATTTCATAGCTTTCGCTTTTCCCGGCAAGCTCCGCCTGTCCCATATCCATCGCCATTTGGCGGATCTCGGGTTTTGAAAAGCTCCCTAACGGAAATTTGGTGCGCGAAAGGTTTTTTTGAGACACCCCCCACAACACGTACGACTGATCTTTGTTCTCGTCCTTACCCTTCGAAATAACATACCGCCCGTTATCCTGCAGACGGATGTTTGCGTAGTGCCCGGTCGCGATGAATTCGCAATCCAGTTTATCCGCGCGCTTCAGCAATGCTTCCCATTTAATATGCGTGTTGCACAACACGCATGGGTTAGGGGTGCGGCCGGCTAAGTATTCATCAACAAAATTGTCGATCACGAAATCGCCGAATTCATCCCGGATGTCTAATATGTAATGCGGGAAACCATAACCCACGGCAAGGGCGCGGGCATCGTTAATACTGTCCAGGCTGCAGCAGCCGGTTTCTTTTGAGCTGCCGCCCGCCGACGCATAATCCCAGGTTTTCATGGTAAGCCCGATCACCTCGTAGCCCTGCTCGTGCAGCATCACTGCCGCCACCGAACTATCCACGCCGCCGCTCATCGCAACCAATATCCTCCCGTGCTTACTCATTGCCGCAAAGATACGTCTTTGAATTTTATGATCGAATTTTGATAGTCAGGCGAGGGTAAAATGAATTATGAAGTTAATGAAGCGACCCGTTGGCGGAATTAATTAATTGATTAACAATAGAATGAAACGAGAGTTAATAATAAAAATAAAAAGGTTACCTGCTGTAACAGATAACCCTTTAGCTAAATAAAAAACGACTTAATGCGTCTTGTATTTACATAAGTTTAATAGTCAAATTACCTAATCATCTGGCTATTATTCCCAACCGTTGCTCGGGCTGTTTTGTGTAAATCTGTTTCATTTAGCGACTAAAGTTACCACTATTCCGGAAAGTCTGGAATATTTGGTAACTTTTTTTATTTAATTTTACTTCAATTTTATTGTAAAAGCGAACTCGTTCAAGCTACCGAATCGTCGAAAATTTAAAAGCTGAACATTACACGAGTGAGTGATTTGCTTACGCTATGGCGTGGGGATTATCATTCGTGTATGCGCTTTCGACGAGCGTGGTAGCTGTGAGGCCCCACGCTATTTTTTTGTGACCGCCAGGTAGGGGCTAATGGCATAAAAACAGAGCCATGCGTCCCTTAGTAATTATTATCCTTCTGCTATTTATAGCTAAGCTTGGATTATCTCAAAACAACGTTTACAAATTCCGGGTTGATTCTTCTTTTTTTTCAAGCAAGAATAATCCAGACGGAAGTTATATCTGGGAAATAGTGCCCGCAGTTAAAAATACACTACTTGTTTACGACGGAGATAAAAGCAAGATTAATATATACAGTGATGTGACACAAGATTTGAGTATTATTAAGCACCTCGAAACCATCGGAGATCAGTCCAAGGAGTGGACAATGTATCAAATGGAGTGTATAGACCAAGATAACCGAAGATGTGAAGTCAGCCTGACTTTATATAAAGACCCTATTGACAAAAAGCACCACACACAATTAATCATTGACTATTTAACAGCTAAGTATCGGTTTGATTTAAGATTCGATTAAAATGAAAATTATAGCCATAATAACACTAATATTATTACCACCGCTGCATTTGGGCAAAGAAGAAGTGGCCATTATCTCGGCGGTCGCGGCTCATCCCATAAACATGGCCATTATATCAACCCACGAACTGGCAATCACTATCGAAAACATTATCTGCGATACCGGAGTTAGGCCATACTTAATATTGCAACGCATACTTGATTTGACTTACAGGTCTTTGGGTGACATGCTGGTTAATATAGTTTAGTATGGTCATAGAAAGGATTTTTGATTTAACCCGCATAAAATAAGCCATCAACGTCTTAGCATAGTTTTGCTGGATATTAAACTGATCGCTTAATTGAGAGAACACTGTTTCGATCTTCTTTCGTTTTCCCTTATAAATAGGTGGGATAAAGGTGGCTTTTTTTGCATTTATTCGAGAATCAGTAAACAGGTGCACTTTCGATTCTTCGCGTAGGCTTTCTTTGTAGGATTGGCTTATATAGCCCTTATCTGCTATCAAATGACAGTTTTTTAACTTTCGCCCAACAGTTGATAGATAGTTAACATCTGAAAAAGACGCGGATGTAACATCAAAAAATTGAACCGCTCCTTCCAGTGAACATACAGCGTGTAGCTTATAGCCGAAATAATATTCTTCTTGTGAGGCACAGTATCCAATATTAGGTTTGGTTTCATTATTCTGTTGACCTATCTTAACCCAGTTTCTTCTTGAGAAGCGGCACAGCCTTAATGGCATAGAATCTATTACGTAAGCTTGTTGCTTTGTTGCGATGGCCGAAACCACTATTTTGCGTATCTCTTCTATTTTGGTATCCAGCCTTTTTCGCCTGTCGTTAAATTGTCGGCGGCTAATCAAATAAGGAAAGTCGCTTTTGTTAAGATGAGAGAAGAAGTAACTCTCGCTGTCATACCCCATACATTCAGCTGTACAGGCCAATGCTATTACCTCCACATCGGTAAATCTTGTTCTCGGACCTGGTTTAACTTGTTTTTTAAAGACGACGGAATCGTCGCCTAAGATTTTTCTTATAGCGCACAGTATCTTGTCAAAGTTTGACTTAATGGTGTGCATAAATGGGATTTGCTGAATAGCGATTAAATCCCGTACTTTGCACAGGAGAATAGCACTATCCGTTCACGCGAATGGAAACTATGATCTTTAGAAAGCCCCCGGTCGCCAAACTTGTGGGGCTTTCGTTTATATCACCATTTCGGTTAATTACTCAATTTTATATCTCATTTCATTTATTACATCATGTTCTGGCTTAATCTTGTTGTTCTCGTCGAACCATTCAGGCAAGCCATAATAAAACCCTTTTATACCTGGGCGGCTCTCTTTTTTTAAAGTTCCGTTTGCCACCAAATTCTTTAGCGCTATCGAGAGGCCAGTCATATAATTGTTCCTGATCTTAGGGTCTTTTAGATTAGTTTGTTCATCCCAAAACAAACACTCCAATATATCAGCCGAAAGACAGATGTGGCCTTTGCTCTGAATACAACTTAATGAGCGTTCCGTCCATTTAACTGCCGGAGTTTGACCAGACAAAAGATCGATAGATTTGTCGATTGCTTTAACTCTTTGTAGGAGAGAGGAGCGCTCTTCTTTTAACAATTCCAGTGCTGTCATGGTAATTGATATTTAATACAAATGACTATTATTAATACCAAAATACCTATAAAAAGTTTTCAACAAAAAAGCGACTAAAAAAGTCGCTAATATTTTTTTACTTTTATGAAAATAATTCCGCCAACGCGTTGAAGCGCCGTTTACTATTGGTTAATAACTTTTGTTATTCAAATACTTATGAACTCTATATGATTAATCTGTTTAGATGGAGTCACGAATTTGCCTGGTGTTTATTTTTGTGAAGCTAAACATCGTAAACACCTTAAACGGTACCCAAGCACTACCCAAGCACCACCCAAACAGTCCCCAAACATTCAATCAGCGAAATCCAACAATCAGCTCCATCAGCGGTTCAGACCGATTTTTCATGGCAGCCCGAACCCTTTAAAGTCCGTTGAAGATCATATATTAGCTTAAATTAGATTTTGAATAAAAATGTTAAAAAATAGAGTCGTAAAAATAAAACATACATGGAGTATATTTTTCTTTGCTGTTTGTATAATGATGTCATGCAATGATCCCGTAGCAGACAAATACCAAAAAATATTTCAATCGCACCCAACTATAATTTCGCATACATTGCCTGACTATTATTTAAATTTGTTCCAACAAAAGGCAAGGGGTAAAATTAAGTTGGTGGAATCCCTTGAGCATATTGGTAAAGATACTGTGTGTGATTTTTTATATGACCAGAAATACTATTTAGCGTTATACACGCTAAGCAGGTCTTACGATTTCTCGCTTCAAAAGTCTTTGCGAGAAAGCTTTGGCGAAAATAGCCAAGAATTTAGCACGCCATTTTATGATAATGAAATCAATTTTGTAGGCATTAGCAATCGTATTTCGGTTAACGATAATGACAATGATAAACCTTCAAATATTTTCATTTCATTTGGAGGTTCTGGATTCTCAAAAAGCGAAAAAAACGACACTATTGCGGACTATTTTTTTAAATGTAAAAATCTATCAATTAAGTACAAAACTAACGGTCACCAGGAAGTATTTGTTAACGCCAATGGTTCTAAGCCGTTAGAAATAATATTTTTAAAGAAAGAAATGAAATTGTTTTTGATTTTTATAACACCTAAAAAAGATTTCACCTCATTCAATCACGAAATTAGTATATCGTTATTTAAATAAGGGATAGAGCGGGGTAGTCGATAGTGCACCAAACCTCTGGCTTGTGTTTAAACGGTTTTGTTACGGCGTCCTTATCTGCCCGTTTCCCCGCACGATCCACTTGTAGGTGCATAGCTCTTCCAGTCCCATCGGGCCGCGGGCATGCAGCTTTTGCGTGCTGATGCCGATCTCCGCACCCAGCCCAAACTCTCCGCCATCGGTAAAGGCCGTTGAGGTGTTGACATATACCACGGCAGCATCCACCTGGTTTAAAAAGGTTTCTATGTTTGCCGGGTTTTCAGATATAATCGCCTCGCTATGTTTTGAGCCATGGGTGGCAATATGCTCCAGCGCTTCATCCAGGTTGTCCACCGTTTTAATGGCCAGCTTCAGCGATAAAAACTCGGTGCCGAAATGTTCAGGCCCGGCGCGGCTTAATAACTTTTCCGGGTAATGGCCGTCCAGTATCATATAAGCGGTATCATCTGCATACACTTCTACCTGTTTATCTGCCAGCGGCTTTATCAATTTTGGAAGGTCCCTTAACCGCGTATCGTGTATGATCAGGCAGTCCAGCGCGTTGCAGACACTCACCCTCCTGGTTTTGGCGTTATCGATAATATTCCGGCCCATTTCCAAATCAGCAAACTCATCGAAGTAGGTATGAACGATGCCTGCGCCTGTTTCGATAACGGGCACTTTACTGTTGTTTCGTACATAGTCTATTAACTCCCGGCTCCCTCTCGGGATCAGCGCGTCAACATACTTGGTTGCATGTAACAGGGCGTTAGTGGCATCACGCTCTGCGGGCAAAAGTGTGGCGAAATCAGCATCAATATTATATTTGGCCAGCACCTGGTGAATTATGCCGACGATAGCCCTGTTTGAAAAATCAGCGTCACTGCCTCCTTTCAGGATACAAACATTGCCCGTTTTGAAACAGAGCGAAAACACATCAAAAGTGACGTTGGGCCGCGCTTCATAAATTACACCCATTACGCCAATGGCCACCCTTATTTTTGAGATCTGAAGGCCATTTGGCATGGTTTGTTCTAAAAGGACATGCCCAAGCGGGCTTTTTAGCTGCGCTATGTTATTAAGTTCCCTGGCTATATTTTTTATCCGTTCGGGCGTGAGCTCAAGACGGTCATATTTTGGATCCGCCGGATCCATTTTATCCAGGTCCTTTTTATTCTCATGCAGCAGGTTATCTGTTTCCAAAAGAGCGGCCGCTGCCAGGTCGTTCAAAACGAGGTCGATCACGGCAGGATCGATCCTTTTCCTGCTGGCTGCCGCGGCGTTTTCAAAATAATCGGTGTAATTCATCTTGTACGGATTAGCATAAATTGACAAAGAAGGGGCTCAGAATTGTATATAAAGATAGTCATAATGCACCAAAGGCTTTTTATTTTTTTGCCCCAGCCATTCGGCTGCTTTTTCCGCCCCGTATTCGGCTATGCCAAGCCCCACGGGCTTGTTATCTCCGTCCACCAGCTTAATGATTTCACCCTTTTCAAACCCTGAAACAATTTTCACGATCCCCACCGGCAGCACGCTCGAGGCTTTTCCAGAGGTCAGCGCGGCCCTGGCGCCCTCGTTAATTTGTACGGTTCCCGTTGCTGAATGTTCGGAGTGGGCGATCCACTTCTTTTTTCCTGATGCACCCTTATGGGGGACAAAGTAGGAATGGGTTGTTTTATTTTCTAATACATCGGTTAAAATATGGTCTTTGGTGCCGTTGGCGATATGAACGGCTATGCCCAGCTGCGCAGTTTTTTGCGCCATATTCGATTTGGTGATCATTCCTCCGCGGCCAAATTGCGACCGCCCGGACGATACAAATGATGAAAAATCATTCACCGGGCCGCTGACCTCTTCAACTACCTTAGAGCTGTGCAGCGCCGGATCGCCATCGTATATGCCGTCCACATTGGTTAATACGATCAGCGCCTGCGCGTTTAACATGGACGCGATCAGCCCGGCCAGCTCATCGTTATCGGTAAACATCAACTCCGTTACCGATACCACGTCATTTTCGTTTACGATAGGGATCACCTGGTGCTGCAGCAATATTTCCAGGCAGTTTTTCATGTTCAGGTAATGCATCCTGTCCCTGAAATCTTCTTTTGTTACCAATACCTGGGAGCACAGCATGTCAAACTTCTCAAACAGTTGTGCATAAGTATTGATCAGCTTAACCTGACCTATGGAGGCTAATAATTGCCGTGTGGCAACCGCGTCGTTTTTTTCGGAAATATGGATCAGGCTCCGTCCCGAAGCTACGGCGCCGGATGAAACTAACACAATTTCTTTCCCTTGCTTTTTGATCTCGGCAACCTGTTCAACCAGGTGGGTTATCCGCTCCAGGTCGGGCAAACCATCCGGCCGGGTCAAAACATTCGACCCTATTTTAATAACGATCCGGTGGTAATTATAGCCCATTTTAGTGATAAATCGTGCAATATACGGTTAAAATAAAGCGTATTTATTCATTATTAACTAATTTATTGGATATCTGATAGAGAATCATTGTTAGCACGGGCTATTTTATCCTATTTTATTCATTTTAGTGATGCTATCCTATAAAAATTGGCATTTTATTATAAAAGTGTTAGGTTTTTATCAATCAGGTTAATAAACCCAGGGAATTGCTTTTAAAACAGGAGACTCCGTTGGTGCCGTTAAAAACAATGCAATAAATTGCGATAGACGGTAGCTCGGTTGACACCGTTGCGACTTTGAGTCCACGACTCCAGCGGAGTCGCGTGTTTATAGCATAAATAAAAATAGCCAAAGGCTCCCATAGGTGCCTCCTTATAGCCATTAGTTTTAAACGCTATTTCCGTGGCTAATAAACCCTTTAACGGGTACGCCGAAAAAGCGGCTTCAAAACGTGAGTTGCAGCTGCGCCTCGAACAAGTTGTTTTTGATTTGGCTAACTTCTTCATGCCTGTCCAGGTAATTGAGCTCCAGCCGTGCCCATTCGTTAAAGAAGTAGTTTAAACCCCCTGTGTAAATTTCAGCCCGGTCGGTTGTTACGACTTTATTGGGGTCATAGGTATCATACCTTGCTGCCAACTGTAATTTCTTCGGAACGACGAAGTATGTGGCCTGGCCATACCAGCCGTCCCGCCTGATGGAGCCATCTGTACCCTTATTATACTCTGCCTGTAATGCTAACCCGCCAATAACATACCTGGCGTCGAAACCCCCACGATTTCTTTTTTGGTTTTTCGCAGGTGTGCCGTAGAATCCCACGCCATTATAAAAATCGCCGGATATGGATAAGTCCTTAATCGGGTGCACAGTAAAGCGTCCCCCAATATCCTTACGGTTGTTATTATCGGTGGTTACATCATAGCCCGCGCCGTTAAAGACGCCGAAAGTGTAATCAAACAGATAATGGTCGTTCAGCTTAGCAAAGCTGCCGTTGATTTGTATGCCAATATCACGACCGTTTTGGTTGCCGATCACGTCGGTCGACCTTCCCGCAAGCGCGTTCACGACCTGCGAACGGTCGATAAATTCCAGTTGGCTATCAGCGATCAGGCTCTCGAGCGAAAAAGGAACCTTGAACTGGCCCGCCGTAAACTTTAAAAAATTCCCGATTTTATAAGTCGTATAAGCGTCGAGCAGCTTGGTCGTTCCGGCAAACTCGGTGTAAACTTCGTAATTCCAGTTGTCGTTAATATCTCCTTTCACATCGAGACGGGCGCGATGAAGGAGAAAAGTGTTATTGATGCCTGTTTGCTCAAAGCCTTCATATTCTGTTTGTATCAGCCCGCTTATCTGCAGGGCTCTGCTGCCAATGGTAATGCCGTGTTGGTTTTCCTTATCCTTTTGAGCCTGTTGCTTTACAGCCAGTTCGGCTCCGAGGGAGTCAGCTTCTTTTTGGGTTAATACATTTTTTTTAATAAGCAGGTTTAGTAACTCATCATCCGGATAGTTGTCGGGATGCTGTGCTTGTGTGCTTAATGCTGTGAAGAGTATGGTTACTGCAAGGAATGTCCTGAAAAAGTAACGTGATTTCATTTGTGAATTTTAGAAGTAAAAAAAATTTGATTAAATAATGAATGTTGTAAAGAAGACGAGGTCAACAACAACAGGTGGCACGATTTGTCATTACCCGGAAACAACAAGGAGAAAAAGTAAAGTGAGGCTGATGTTTGAGTGCTTTCATTCGTTAACATAATCTATAAAGTCTACCGATTTAGTAGTGTAAAAGTACATAGTATAATTTCACTTCAAAATTTTTCTCAAAGAAATTTACAACTTAGTTTGTAAACTGTTGATTATGAACAGAGTAAAAATTAAAAAGACCGGCCGCTTAACGCGATCCGGTCTTCATCACAGGTACAAACACCTTAATTATCGGACGGGGTCATCTTGTTTTATCTCGTCGGAGGGATGCAAAATTATTTTATCGCCGGCTTTAAGTTTACCGAATACTTCTGTCGAATCGTTGCTGGCCAGGCCTTCCTTGATGTCGACAAGATTTGCTTTGCCATTTCTTGCGGCAATCACGTATTCCCGCTCGGTCGATCGTACGATGGCGGTGTTAGGTACAAGCAGGGATTTGGCTCCCGAAAGCATGGGGATGCTCACCTCGGCATACATACCCGGTTTTAACATCCCGTTTTCGTTGGGTACGTCAATTTCAATAGCCTCTTCCTGCATGGACCCCAAAGAATTGGCCGAACGACTTATTTTTGCAGTATGTACCTGGCCCGGCATGGCGTTAAAAGTAAAGGAAACCGGTTTGGCCAGATCCACTTTATCTACGTAATCTTCGGGAATATCTACGGTTAGACGCATTTTATGAACATCCTGCAGTATCAGCATTGGCTGGTCAGTCGCTTTACCGGGGGCAACCAGTGCGCCCGGCGACACATTCCGCTGGATGATCATCCCGTCGAACGGCGCGTAGATGCGTAAGTAACCGAGCATCGTTTTCACCGCCTGCACGTTGGAACGCTGCGATTGGGCCCTGGCCTCGCTGGCCTTCATTTGCGAGCTTGCGTTATCCAGGTCTAACGGTGAAACCGAACCAGGTTCTCTTGCCGCTTCTTTTAACCGCTCGTATTTTTCTTTACTGGCCTGGGCATCTGCCTGCGCCTGCAAATACTGAGAATTGGCAGCCTGCAGCTGTGATTCCATTTCGGGCGCTTCCAGGACGGCCAGCAGTTGACCCTTTTTCACGATCGACCCCCGGTCGACAAAAAGCTGTTTTACAAAACCATTTACTTTGGGGAATAAATTCACCTCGTTGTAGGGAACCAGTTGGCCCGGCAGGCGGGCCGAACTCGAAAGCGTTTTTTCAGCAATTGCACCCAACTGGTATTTATTTGTTGCCTGTTTATTTGCGGCGGTTAAATCAACCGGCTTTTGGGTTTGCGAGCAAGCTGTAAGTAAACCGGTTGCGCAAATGGCTATAATGAGTTTAAATTTCATTGTTTTATATAGTTGCAGGTTGTTGATCGGTAATTTCATTTGGCATTAATGATGATGAATTGTAAGTTGTTTTTTCTTGTATCCAGGCAAACACCATAGGTAATATGAATAAGGCGGCAAAGGTAGATGCAAATAAGCCGCCTATAACGGCGCGGCCCAACGGGGCGCTTTGTTCACCGGCTTCACCCATTCCTGAAGCCATGGGGATCATTCCGGCTATCATGGCAAAGCTGGTCATAAGTATCGGCCTTAATCTCACAGACGCGCTGGTTATTGCAGCCCGCGTGGAATCGCGAAACTCAAGGCGCAGGCTTTCGCCGGTGGTAACGATCAATATCGCATTGGCTACCGAAACGCCGGTGCTCATGATCATGCCCATATACGATTGTAAATTAAGTGTCGACCCCGTTAGTAATAAAGCAACTAACGACCCCAATATTACCGCCGGAATGGTAACAAGAACGGTTAACGACAGCTTAAACGATTGATAATTAGCTGCAAGGAGCAAAAATATGACGAGGATGGCGAAAAGCAAGCCGTTTTGAAGGCTGCTCAAAGTTTCGGTCAATAAACTCGACATGCCTTTTACCTCGGCAAGCAAACCTTTCGGTGGCGCGCCAATTGATTTTAAGGCGTCTTGCACAGCGGCAGTTGCCGTACCCAGGTCTTTTTTATAAATATTAGCGCTAACGGTTATAAATCTCCTTGGCCCTGTCCGGTCATACTCGCCCGGCTGATAGATAATTTTAAAATCTGCCACGTCTGCAAGGGTAGGGCTGCTTCGCCCTTTTAACAGGGGAATTTCTTTCAGCTCATCCATCGTATTCATTACATACTCGGGTATTTCCACCTGTACCTGGTAAGTATAAGCAACCTTTTCATCCAGCCACTGGTTTTTTTCGGTAAAGCGGCTCGACGAGGTGCTGGCGGTAACAGAGCGGGCTACATCTGTAACGTTCAATCCAAATTGTGCCACCTTGAGCCTGTCGAGCGTGATCGCAATTACAGGTACCTTCAGTGGTTGTGCTATCTGAACATCCCTTAAATAACTGATGCCTTTTAATTTGCCGGTAAGCTTATTCGCATAATTTTCAATCTGCGACATGTCTTTTCCGGCCACCCGGACCTCGATGGGGCTCGAAGCGCCCTGACTCATGATCTTTTCTGTCAAATCTATCGGCTCAAATGTTATCCGCACATCGGGCAAAGCGTAAGCAATATTTTTTCGGAGAGCGTCTTTTAATTCATCGGTATTCACTTTATAATTTTCATCGAGCTCAACCTGTAATACGGCTTCATTTGTACCGGTGTTAAAAACATACAGGTTGCTGGTGCCGTAGCTGCTTGGCACCAGGCCAACATAAGCCGAAGTGATGGACACATGATGCTCAACCGTTTTATCGATAACTTTTAATACCTGCTTTAATGCATCCTCTGTTCTTTCCAGCCGGGTGCCTTCGGGCTCTTTTATACGTATCTGGAACTGGCCGTTATTTATTTTGGGCATCATATCCTTACCGATGAATACAAAGCAAAGGCCCGCGAGTATAAACATGCTTACCAGGTAGGTGACTATAATAATTTTTTTACGCGGCATAAGGCGGGTTAAGATGCCGATGAACCGTATTTTTACCTTTTCAAAAAAGTCATTTTGTTCGGGGTGTTTATGTTCTTCTCTTAGATGCGTATTTATCTGGATTTCTTCCCGCCTGTCTAATGCATGCCCGGCATGGGCATGGATTTTATCGTGATGGTAATGCTGATAACGTTCAGCTTTTATCATCCAGTTGCTTAATATAGGCACTAATGTTTGAGCCAATATGTAGGATACGATCATGGTTAAACCGATCGACAATGAGAGGGGTAAAAACATGGCCTTTGGCACGCCGTTCATTAGGAATGATGGCGCAAACACCGCAAGGATGCACAATAATATCAGCAGCAGGGGAAAGGATATCTCTTCGCAGGCGTCGTAAATCGCCAGGCGTTTTGATTTGCCCATTTCCAGGTGTTGGTGTATATTCTCGATCGTCACCGTTGCCTGGTCGACCAAAATTCCGATAGCAAGCGCCAGGCCGCTCAGGGTCATAATATTGATGGTTTGCCCGCATAAGCTCAGCAGCAACACACCGATCAATATAGACACCGGAATCGTGATGACCACAATCAGGCTGCTTCGCAGGTCTCTAAGAAAAAGCAACACCATCAGGCCGGTGAGCAAAGCGCCGAGGCCTCCTTCGGTCATCAGGCTTTTTACGGCGTTCGCCACAAATACAGATTGATCAAATTCGTACGACACCTTTACATCGTCGGGCAGCAGGCTTTGCATCTCGGGTATTTTCTTTTTCAGGTTTTGCACCACCGACCACGTCGAAGCATCGGCTGTTTTAATAACCGGGATATAAACGGAACGCTTGCCATTGATAAGCGCATAGTCGACAGTAACGTCGGCCGCATCGGTAACCCTGGCAACATCCTTTACAAAAACAGGGACCCCTTTTTGTGTTTTTACGGGGATGTTGCCAAAGTCTTCAGCTTTCTTTTCCAGGGTATTTATCGTAGTCGTGTACATGGTATTGTTCAGTCGTAAATACCCCGAAGGCGACATCACATTAAACTTCGCTACCGCATCCACCACCTCGTCGGCGGTCAGATCGTAACTGCGCAGCTTATCCGGATCGACGTTTAAAACGATCGAACGCGAGTTGGCTCCGAATGGCGGTGGCGCCGATAAACCAGGCACCGATGCAAACAACGGCCGTACCCGCGTGGTAGCCATATCATAAATATCCTTTAGCTTGCGGTCCTTTGCCGACAAAACCAGTTCACCAACCGGTAACGATGAGGCGTCAAACCGGATAACCTGCGGCGGCAAAGCGCCCGGGGGGAAAAACTTCATGGCACGGTTAACCTGCAAGGCTACTTCCGCCGACGCCTCAGCCATATTAGTGCTTTCGTAAAATGATAGTTTGATGAGCGTTAAACCGGTTATATTTTTACTGGTGATAGTTTTTACGCCATTGATATATAGGAACTGGTCCTGCATACGCGTAGAAAAGAAACCCTCCATTTGCTGCGGCGACATGCCTCCATACGATTCGATAACGTAGATGGTGGGCAGGTTAAGCTTCGGAAAAATATCGATCGGTATATTGATTGCACTGAGCACTGCAAAAATTAAAAGGCTCATAGTGATCACGATTACCGTGATCGGCCTTTTCAGTGCGGTTGTGACCATTGACATAGTTTTTTTATTTTAATAGGGTTAAAATATTATTGACCTTATTTTCGGTGATGGCTTTTTGGAACAGGGCGTTCGAATAATCGTACTTAGCCTGCATATAATCAGTTTCGGCGCGGTAAAGGATATTTAAAGCTGCGTCCAGATCCATAATGTTCGACAGGCCGTTGCGATATAACGAAAGCTGCTGCCGGTAGCTGGCATTGGCCGCTTTTAGCTGGTTAGGGATTTCCTGCAGCCGGTTTAGCGCGGTTTGCATCTCAACATCCGCCTGGCTTGCGCTGATGGAAAGCAGTTGTTGCTGCTCCTGCAATTTTTTCTCCGCGTAGTCGGTATTGGCCTTTTGCGTTTGTAATTTCAAATGCCTGCGGCGCAGGTCGAACAAATTATAGGATATTCCCAAACCCACGAGATAATCGCTTCTCTGAAATCCGTAACCGGTGGACAGGCTGTTATACTGATCGCTGGGGCTGATGCTCGATCCGCGCGCCCAGGTAGCAGCCTCAAGCGATATTTTTGGGTTATACTGCTTTTTTACCAGGTCCTCACGCTGCAAGCTGTTTTGGTAAAGCGACTTGTAATAATTGATAAGCGGATGGTTGGCGGTGTCGGGCGTAAACAGGTATGCGTTTGGCTGATCGATCAGCGTTTGTTCAGCAGTTGTATCCGGAATGATGGATTGGTACGGAACGCCGCTAACCGCCGATAACTGTAGCTGAACCTGCTTCAGCTGATTGTTCAGCTCGATATAGTTTAATCGCGCTTTTGACAGTTCCGCATCGGCTATGCTGGTATCCACCCCGGCCTTAACACCGCTTTTGGCAAGCGAACGTACAGAGCGAAGTATTTCCTGGCTGCGCCGGATGTTGCGGTATTGTATCCCTGCAAAATCCTGCAGCCGCAGCAACTGTAAATAATTGCTTATGGTAAACGCTTGCAGGTTATATTTTGATTGTGCATATTGATTCTGCTGAACCGCAACATCCGAACTGGCCACCATGTTGGCGGCGTGATAAGCACCGAAATTGTAAACTTCCCAGTCCAGGGCCGCTATGCCCAGGTTGGTCGATGCCGCTGTTGTAATGTTGGAGCTATGTATCCCGCTGGAACTTGACGGTACAATACCAAAGCCAAAATACGGCCCGATCACATTGTTGCTCGATCCGATGTCGGCCTGGTAGTTTAACCGCAGGTTGGGCAGCCAATTGCTGCGCACCTCGGCGGCCTGTGCCTGGCGCACCAGTATCGCCGCCGAATCTGTGAGCAGTTCGGGTGCTTTTTCGTCAACGCGGTTTAATAATTGCTTTAATGTAATTGGCTGCTGTGCACGCGCTGCCATCGCTGTTGTCAGCAATACCATCATGCACAGGCATCTTTTATAACTTAACATTTGAACTTTGAAAATTATTGAAATGTATATTAAACGCTAAATTGTTGGTTTATAGCGACTTACTTTAACTGCGGACGCAGTTATTCCGGAATATCAAATAATTAATTTGCCGTTAACCAGGTAGGTTTGCCGGCATGGGACCAGGTTTAACGAAATTCTTTCTAACAAACCATTGGTCAGGGAAACTGAAAAAACAAAAACGACAGGAAAAAGGATATTTAAAAAATGTGAGAATAATAAAAACAGTTGCCTAACCGGGTCGGCTAACTTATCCTGGATAACATTGATGTCAAAATTGCTCTCCTCAACATATTCCTGTTTCCGCTTGGTAAATGCCTTAACAAAAATATTCTCGGTGCCCGGCGGGTTCTCACGATTAAACATACTGAAACCTAAAAAGGGCTTCGCAACAAAAAACAGTACAGCAAAGAGGCAATATATTTTAGCTGTTTTAGCTACTGACATTTTTAGCAGTGAACTTTAAATTTGCGCAAAGGTCAGTACAACCTCGTTTATTGTAGCAATTGTCACATTATTGTTGCAATGAAGGAGCTCCGTTTTAAGTTTGGCAATAATTTAAGATGGCCTGACCGATTAAGCCAGCTACATTCAAAAGAGATTTTTTGAACTTATAAGCCATCAAAATCCGCTTTAAACATTGTCGATCCTGGTGGTGTAGTAGCGAAGTTTTTGAAAAATGAGTTCGATGGGGATATCGGCGTTTGGATCGATTTGCATGGATTCATATACATCTTTCGGTTTAATGCCACCGACCGCTTCCTGCAAACTTTTGTCAAGACAAAAGCCAATCTTAACCTTTTTTCGGTCGAGCCAAAGGTAGCCCAGCTTTTTACCTTTATAGGTAAAAAAAGGAATTTGAAACTTTCGTTCATGCACAATGCCCGGATTGCTGAGCAATATAATATCCTTAAGCGCCAGCAGGCAGCTGCGATACGGCTCTGGTTTATTAAGATAGTAAGATTCTAAAGGGGTCGTCATGGCCTTACAAATAATTCACCGTGTGCGGCCCCTGGTTAAAAAGCAGATCGGCAATGCTTAAGTTTTTTAAGAAGCCGTGTCGTTCTTCAAAAACCTGGTAATAAGTTTTTTGATCGACGTTAAGTTGTCTTTTGGGATGAATGGTGTTCCTTAAATCCTCCAGCGAAGGATATGCGGGCTCGTAGGTGTTTGTAAAAGTAAGCTCAACCGGCAGTTTAATTGCCCGCAGTATAAACCGCAGCAGGTACTCATTATAATCAAACAGGTATTCGTATTTTTTTTCATAGAACGGTGCCAGGTCATCCTCGTAATATTCAAAATAGGCTGAGCGGCGGTAACACGTTTGCAGGCTCTGCCAGTGTAGCCGCTGCCAGTTAAAGTCGTAGCTTATCTTAACGTCTTTAACTTTGGTGTGATTTTTTGATCCTTTTACAACCGGCACCGTTAAGGCCAGCACACCGTCGGGTGAAGCAATGTTAGCCCGGTTCCGGTAGGTCTGCTTTGGAAAATGTTCTTCTTTCTCGATAAGAATTACCGGCTTATACATATTTATTTTTGTGAAATAGGGCACGGGCGGAAGATAAAACATAGGAAATACAGCGCCTTTTTCAATCATATATTTTATGTTTGCAGCTAAAATTGCCCCAAAATAATGATAAAAAGATGCTTTCAAGGATAGGGACTTTTTTTTTATACCTATTGTCGTTATTGCCGTTTTGGCTTTTATACCTGGTAGCCGATATTTTATTTTTTTTTCTTTATTACGTAACGGGTTATCGCCGCGATGTTGTGCAGCAAAACCTGAGAAATTCCTTCCCTGAGAAATCGGAGAGCGAGCGCAGGCTCATCGAAAAAAAATATTTTAAATATATGGCCGACCTGGCGATGGAAACCATCAAATCTGTCAGTATGCCGGCAAAAGAAGTAAAAAAAAGAATGACGGTAACAAACCCCGAATTGGTACAGCAATATTTTGATCGGGGTAAATGTATACTGGCTGTTACGGCGCATTACGGCAACTGGGAACTGGCCTGTTTACGTTTTGGCTTTACTACCGATAAAAAAAGATTAATCGTATATAAACCTCAATCAAACAAAGTTTTCACCGATTTTTTTAACCGGACCCGCTCGCGGTTTGGTTCCGAAATGATTTCCATGAAGCAAACGCTGCGCAAGATGATCGAGTATAAAGACCAGCTTTTTTTCGCTGTATTTGCCTCTGATCAGGCGCCCGTGAGAGAAGATTCCAAATATTTTACTACCTTTCTTAATCAGCCTACCGCTGTCTTCCTGGGCGTTGAAAAATTAACGAAGGTGGTGGATAGCGTGGTGGTATTTTACCAGATCAATGTGTTAAAAAGAGGTTATTATTCGGCTACCATCGTACCTTTATTTGATGAGCCCGCGCAAACCAGGCCGTATGAAATCACGGAAGCCCACGTAAAACATCTTGAATCAATGATAAGGGAGAAGCCCGAGTACTGGCTATGGTCTCATCGCAGGTGGAAAATTAAGCCGGAGGACGTTCATTAGTTTATTTGTTCACTCGATAATAAGCATACAATGAAATCGACAAACGCACTTGACTACCCAATGAACTAATGAACCAGTGAACCAATAAACCAATGAACCAAATCCCCAAAGTTGCCGTAGTTATATTAAACTGGAACGGGATAAACCACCTGCGCCAGTTTCTTCCGTCGGTGATATCGTCGGTGTGGCCTAACCTCGAGATCATCATCGGCGACAATGCGTCCACAGACGGATCGGTGGAGTTCATTAAACAAACCTATCCATCGGTCCGGATCATTCAAAATGACCAAAACTATGGCTTTACCGGCGGTTATAACCGGGTATTGGGCCAGGTTGAAGCTGATTATTATATTTTATTAAACTCGGACGTGGAAGTATTCCCCGGCTGGATTGCGCCCGTGATCGATTTAATGGAAAGCGATCCGCTGATCGCCGCGGCGGCGCCAAAAATCAGATCGTTCATCCAACGGGACTATTTTGAACATGCGGGAGCCGCGGGCGGTTTCATCGATTGCTATGGCTATATGTTTTGCCGCGGACGAATGTTTTATGAGACCGAGAAAGATACCGGCCAGTATCAGCAGTCGGGCGAAGTGTTTTGGGCAACCGGCGCCGCAATGTTTATAAAAAAACATTGCTGGGACGAGGCCGGCGGCTTTGACGACCGTTTTTTTGCCCACATGGAAGAAATTGACCTGTGCTGGCGCCTCAAAAACAAAGGCTATAAAATAATGTACTGTGCCGAATCGGAAGTATTCCATTTAGGAGGGGGTACCCTTAACGTCGAAAACCCGTTCAAAACCTTCCTCAATTTTCGCAATAACTTATTGCTGCTGCAAAATAACCTGCCTTTATGGCGGGCGGTGTTCATTATCCCGGTAAGGATATGCATGGATCTGCTGGCCATATTCCGGTTTTTAGGTGAGGGCAAACGCCGCGATGCCTGGGCGGTGAGCCGGGCACATCAAAATTTCGTATTAAGTTTATTTAAAAGGCGGAACCGGCAGCCTGACGGGCCGAAAGTCCGGTCAAATTATAAATTAAGCGGTCTTTACCGCGGCAGCATTGTTTGGGCTTTCTTTGTCGGGAAGAAAAAACATTTTACGGAGCTGGATCCCCGGGAGTTTGTTTAGAATCCTCTCCTTTGCCTGAATTAGCTAATGGTACGCCTTCCGGAAAATGCAGGTAAACATTTTTCTGCGTGGCAGGCAATGGTATTTCTTCGTCGGCAAGCGCCTGGTGGATTTGGGTTAAAACCGAGCTCTTCATAGACCCGGTGGTAGCGATATCGGCCACCCAGAACAGAACTTTAAATTCAACCGCGCTCTCGGTGACGTTATTTACCAAAACCGCAGGCGCAGGGTCGTTCATAATATCGTCCCTGTTTGACAAAAGATTTTTTAGCAGGTCTTTAACTTTGTTAATGTCAATCCCGTAAGCTGTTATTATCCGCAATTCAGTTTGACGGTTGTTGTTGCTTAGCGTCCAGTTTACCACCTGGTGCGAAATAAAATCGCCGTTGGGTATAATCACTTCCGAACCGTCGCCGGTCACCACTTTGCTCGATCGTATCCCAATTTCCTTCATCGTTCCCATATGGCCGTCCACCTCGATAATATCACCGATGTTGATCGGCTTTTCAAACGCCAGTATCAAACCCGAAACCAGGTTGTTCACAATATTTTGCAGGCCAAAGCCAATGCCCACACCGAATGCGCTGATAATAATGGTCAGTTTATCCAGCGGAAAATTGGACGCGGCCACCGCCAGCAAAAATCCGATAGTGAATATGGCTATTTTGATAATGATAACAGATGTTCGGTTTTTACGCTTTAAAACGGAAAGGTCCGTTACACGTTGCGCCGAAATATCATACAGGTAACCGATAAGTTTGGATACAATCGACGATAGCCAGATCACAAGCACAAAGATCACAAACCCGCCGAAAGTAAATGTCGCGCCGCCTATGGCGCGGGATTGATCTAAAATATCCGAAACGTAGTCGTGGGCCCAATCGTCGATGCCCAGGTTTTGCATGAGCGAAAATAACCAAAGGAGGGTAGCGCCTACGATGAGCGAATTGGTAAATTTTTTCCGGACAAGCTCATAATCAAGCCAATTGAGAAAGCTATTACTCCCCTTTTTGATCTGGAAATGCAAATACAACCCCTGGATGATAATTTTTATCACCAGGTAAAAGACCACCAGCTGCCATAAATTAAAAACAGCCGTTACCCCAATGATCTTAGCGAGGCTAAACCTGCCTGTCACATTTAACAATGCTGATAAAATTTCCAGGCCGATAAACAACTTCAGTGCTATGGCGGTATTGGGCAGGTGATCGCCTGGCGATGCTTTTACTTTTTTATAAAACCACGCGCCCGCCGCTGCCGAAAGGATGCTTAGCAGCAGAACGAAATACCTGTCGGCATTTGAAAGTTCAATAAATAGATTGCTCACTGCGTAACACGCCGCCAGGACGAATAAAACCAAAAGAAAATTTTTCGCTGATGAAGGCACACGCTTCCTGACAAGGACAAGTGATAACATGATGGAGATCAAAAGGAGGGCCTCAAGGAAAATTGTAGGCGGGTGCGTATAAAAATAAGGGATTATTGCCGTAGTGACCAGTAACGGCGAAATGATCGGATTTTCATATAAATAAGGTGCTTCACTGGTTACCGTCGCCAGGTTTTCCTGGTTTTTTAACGCTATTGACCGGCTGAATAATATCCACGTGAAGATCAATATAAAAAACACAAAGGCGATCAAATGAATAACCGATGCGTTTTTAATAAAAAAGTTAAATAGCAGCGTGTTAAGCTTTACGGTACGTTTAACCGCGGAATGGAGATCGTTGTACTGAGGATCGGGCTGCCATATATAGTCAGATTCGCCCGAGATCGCCTTCATAGCGAAATCTTTTATTTTCGTGTCGATCTGATCTGTCTCATCAAGTGTTTTGGTATAAGCTACCGAAACCTTGTCCTGTAAAAAATTCACTTTCAGTAGATTACGCCGGTTAATGGAGTCAAGTATTCGCCACAATCGCGCTATATCGCGCCGGTGGATAAAAAAAGCGTTTCTCAACAGGCTATCCGAAGGACTGCTTTTTAGCAAGGTATCCTTGGGGAACTTAAGCAAATCATGTTCATTTTGCGTGAGTTTTGTGTTCAGCTCATCCAGGTCCGATTGCCAATTTTCCAGGTCGTCCTGGGCGCGATCCAGGTTATCCCTTAAAACAAATAAATACCGCAGCGTGCCCGACTTGTTGGTTTCGGCTATATTACTAATCCTGTCTATCCGCCTCACAACCGGCGGTAGTTCACGGCTTATTTCAAAAGTGTCCAACCCTTTCGATAAGTTATTTTTTATCTGGTTAAATGTAGTAGTATACTGCTCTATGCGTTGCAGCAGGCTGTTTACCGAGGTATCCGATTTATTAAGTGAGCGCAGCGATGAGTCGCGCCTGCGCATAGCAAGCCGCGCTTGCGCCCGTTTTTTTGTTACTTCTTTTTTATTTTGCGATTGCGCGAAACAGTTCACTGCCGCAAACGAAAGTATTGCCGTTAAAACGATCAGGACCGACGATTTCGCTAATTTGTGCATTTAAATGGAATTTTTATTTTGTCATTAGCAACGCTTCGATGGCTAAACGGTACGAATCCATACCAAAGCCGGCGATCACCCCTTTGCAATTCGCAGCTAATAACGAGGTATGCCTGAATTCTTCACGTTTATACACGTTGGAAATGTGCACCTCGACAACAGGCGAATCGATAGCGGCAATAGCATCGGCAATAGCGACCGAGGTATGCGTATAAGCGCCCGCGTTTAACACAATCCCGTCGTGTTTAAACCCAATTTCGTGCAATTTGTTGATGATCTCGCCCTCTATATTGCTTTGATAATATTCGATACCGATGTTTGCATACCGCTCGCGCAGGCTGGCAAGGTACGTTTCAAAACCGGTATCGCCGTAAATTGATTTCTCGCGTACGCCGAGGAGATTTAAATTTGGCCCGTTAATAATTTGTATCTTCATCAGTTCAAACTTAGTTAAAAAAACCATTGGATTGGCGATCGGCAATAAAAGGTTTCCGGGCTTACTTAAAATTAGAAAGGTCGCTTTCCGGGAATTCCATCGAGGGCTACACCCGGGATATTGAAAAGCTATACCAGTTTGCCGACATTCAGCCGGTTAAGCTGAACCCCGAAAACGTTACTTTAATCCATTTGCGCCAGTTTATCGTATGGGCCAGCGATCTGGGCATGATACCATCGTCGCAGGCCAGGATACTATCAGGAATTAAGGCGTTTTATAAATACCTGCTGATGGAGGATATGATAAAAACTGATCCTTCAGAATTACTTGAATCCCCGAAGATCCGACGCAAACTGCCAGATACATTAGGTATAAATGAGATTAACCGGCTGATAGAAGCTATTGATGTTTCCAGGCCGGAAGGGGCGCGCAATAAGGCCATAATCGAAGTGTTGTTTGGCTGCGGGCTTCGCGTATCTGAATTAACCGGGTTAAAATTGTCAAACTTGTATCTCGACATCGAATTTATAAAGGTGACAGGCAAAGGCAGCAAGGAGCGCCTGGTGCCCATAGGCACATCGGCGATCAAAGCGTTAAAAATCTGGATCGAAAATATTAGGCTGCATATTCCGATAAAAAAAGGCCAGGAAGATATCGTTTTTTTAAACCGGAGGGGATCGGGGCTAAGCCGGGTATATATTTTTATGCTGATCAAGCAGCTGGCCGAATTGGCCGGGATAAAAAAAACCATTAGTCCGCATACCTTAAGGCATTCATTTGCCACACACCTGGTTGAAGGCGGCGCCGACCTGCGAGCCGTACAGGAAATGCTGGGCCATGAAAGCATCACCACAACCGAGATCTATACCCACCTGGACAGGGAATATCTAAAAGGAACCATTATTCAGTTTCACCCGAGAAGCTGACGAGATATCGCCTGCATGCGCCACGCAGGTATTTCGCTTGCCTGCCGCAGGCAGTGAATTTGAATTTCGAATTTCATATCATCATGGTCATCCCTTAATCCGAAAAATCAAGGTTCAGATGCTTTTACCATTCTATCCCTGCCGCTCATATCTTTTCTCAACTCAATATTTTTAAAGCCTTTGTCATTTAATAGTTCAACAATTTGTTCGCCATAACTTTCATTGATCTCGAAAAATAATAAGCCGTTTGGCTGCAAATTATTAACCGCAAAATCGGCGATGGCTTTATAAAAAACCAATGGATCATTCTCCGGCACAAAAAGCGCGGTATGCGGCTCAAAGTCAGTTACGTTGGTATGCATCTTCGTTTTATCATGCAGGGTGACGTAAGGAGGGTTGCTTATAATGATTTCGAATTTCGAATGTTCAATTTCGGATTTAAGATTTAATATATCCGCTTCAATAAAATCGATTTCAACATCATTAAGCTTTGCATTTTCCTTTGCTGTTTTTAAAGCCTCAACTGAAATGTCCACCGCGAAAACCTTTGCGTTTGGTAAATGCTTTTTTAAACTGATTGCAATACAACCGCTGCCAGTTCCAATGTCCAGCCCGCTGCCCGCTGCCCACTGCCCACTGCCAACCGCTGACTGCCCACCGCCCACTGCCCACTGCCCACTGTCCACCGACGAGATCACCCAATCCACCAGTTCTTCCGTTTCCGGCCGGGGGATCAGTACGGATGAATTCACGTTAAAAGGCAGCCCGTAAAACTCGGTTTTGCCCAGGATATATTGTATAGGCTTTCCTGTTTTAAGCTGATTTAATATGTCATTTAACTTTTCTGACTGCTCACTTGTTAGTTCCAGTTCGGGGAACGCTTTGATCTTCGCATTTGAAAAACCGCATAACTCGCTTACAGCAATTAGAGTTATAGTTTCTGCTTCATTGGCGCCGTATAAATTATTAAGACCTTTTTTATAGGCGATAAAAACATCCCTGATGGTTTTCATGCAACAAAGTAACATAAAAGCTACTTTTGCAGCATGGTGCATCACGAAAAATATATGCGGCGCTGCATTGAGCTGGCCGAATTGGCGTTAGGTGATGTAAGTCCAAACCCCATGGTGGGCGCCGTGATCGTATGCGACGATCATATCATTGGCGAGGGTTACCATAAAAAATACGGCGAAGCACATGCCGAAGTAAACGCCATTAACCAGGTTTTTGAAAAGTTTGATAACGCCGCCGAACTGTTAACACGGTCGGTTATATATGTGTCTCTTGAGCCGTGCGCCCATTACGGTAAAACGCCGCCCTGCACCGACCTGATCATCAAGCATCAAATACCAAAAGTGGTTGTCGGTTGCCGCGATCCTTTCGACGCTGTTAACGGAAAAGGTATCGAAAAGTTAAAGGCCGCAGGCATTGATATTGAAACCTGGATACTGGAAAAAGAATGCCAATGGCTTAACCGACGTTTTTTTACCCGTGTGCAAAAGCACCGCCCCTATGTTATTCTAAAATGGGCGCAAACGGCAGACGGCTTTTTTGCGCCGGCTGATAAAACGAAACATTGGATAACCGGCCCCGAATCACGCAGGTTGGTACACCAATGGCGCGGCGAGGAGGATGCCGTACTGGTCGGGAAAAACACCGCAGCTATTGATAATCCGCAGTTGAACATTCGATATGGCAAAGGAAAGGACCCGGTAAGAATTGTTATCGACAGGCGTCTTGAATTAAGCAAAAGCCTGAACCTCTTTGATCAGTCGGCGGAGACCCTGGTAATTAATGAGGTTAAAACCGATGCCGACGGCCTGGTGAAATATATTTCGCTTGAGGACTTTGACCGGTACGTTCCGCAGTATATTTTGTATCAATTATATCTGCGCGATATCCAGTCGGTCGTTGTCGAAGGCGGTGCTTATACCTTAAATAGTTTTATAGAAGCAGGGCTCTGGGACGAAGCCAGAGTATTCACCGGCAAGACAGACCTGTTTTCGGGGATAAGATCACCGTCGATCACGGGCGAAACCGTTGACGAAATGCGATCGGGGGGAGATGAATTGAGAATCATGTTGAACAACGAATAATTATGTTATTCGACGATACGTACAATACCATAGGAAAGCCGGCTATAGGCGAATTCCACGACCGCGGCAGCAAATTTTTAGCCTTCGCATATCCAATAACTTCCCATGCAGAAGTAAAGCCCATCCTTACACGGTTAAAAGCAGAACATCCTAAGGCCAATCATCATTGCTGGGCAATGCGGTTGACACCCGATCGATCGGTATTTCGTGTAAATGATGACGGCGAGCCGGCTGGAACGGCAGGGCGGCCTATTTTGAATGTTTTGCTATCCCGTGATGTCACGAACGTACTGGTTGTAGTGGTACGTTATTTTGGTGGAGTACTGCTTGGCGTGCCGGGGTTGATAAACGCGTATAAAACCGCGGCCGAAGGCGCAATTAAGCAAGCCAATGTGATCTCCAAAACCACCAACGATATATACGTTATCGAATTCAGCTATCCGCAGATGAACGAGGTGATGAAAATACTGAAGCAGGAAAATATCGATATTCTTTCGCAAACCAGCGATCTAAACTGCGCCATACAAATAGCCATAAGAAAAACAAAGGTAAACGCCGTAACAGCCAGGCTCGCAAACCTTCAGGAAGTGAGGCTGATTTACAAAACGACCGAATAGTCATTGGCAGTGCGTCATTATAAAGCTGGCGGCGAGATTAAAAAAAACCATACATGTAAAGAAATCATGTATATTTATTAAAATTTAAACCTTCTCACATGGCTAATACTTATAATATCGGCAATAGCGCCGGCCAGATCACCCTGGAAGCCGACATCAGTACAGTTGGGCTTGCAGCAACGCAGGCTATCGTACTTGACGTTTCCGGCGACGATGATGGAACCCGCGTGGCAAGTTCAACCGACGCGACCGGCAATATACCTACTCAACCCATCGGCGATTTCAATTTACTGAAAGGAAAGCGGCTCACCGTATTTACAAAGATCAGCTTAACGGATAGCGATCCGGCAGCACGCGCTATCCAGGCGGCACAGGTTAGTGGCATCTATATCCTTGACGGCGGCGATGGTGGCGCCCAAACCTATACCAATACCACCCGCGATTATAAGGATCCTAATGTATTTATGAATTGTCTGGTTGATATGCAATGAAAAAGGCATTAGTTTTTCTGTTTTTTTTGTCAACCGCTAAAAGTGCGTTGCCGCAATCGAGCACGGGCAAGATAACCGACCTGGCGGTTCCGTCGTCACCAGCTTTTGTACTTACCGATATTACGCCTACGCTGGTACAGGACCCGGGCACGCCAAAGTCGTTTGTGCTCGGTATCGCACAATCTTTTCAAAAATCAGGAACAGGTTTTCCAGATAACTACTCCGCCGAATTCGCACCATATTGGTGGACTGATCCCCGGGGCCGGAACATTTATAAGTTTCTCGGGCTTTCAGCAACCACGGCAAACGGCAAAATGACCTGGCGCGAAAACCCGGCTTTGGGCATTAAATTCACCAGCATCTCCGTAGCTTTTATTAACAAAGACCTTATCCCGGATACCTCGTCGGCTGCACAAAAAGTTTTTTCGGTCGGCGTACGAAGCACGCTGATTAAATTATACCGTCGCGATCATGCCCGGCAATTGGGAGAAAAAATTGCTGAGTGGGAAGCTGCTGCCCAGCAGGAGTTGTCGGCCAACCAAAGCATTATCGCTAAGCTGGCACGTTTGGATCCCTCCGATGCCAATTATGCCGCGAACCGTTTAAAGATTTTAAGCGGCTACAAAGAATCACAGACGCCGGATGTTTTTAAAGAGGTGAACGACCTGATAACGCAAAAGCCCATCTTTTCGTGGGATGTTGCAGCCGCCTGGGCAGTGTACGGAATTAACAATGAGCAGATACGCACCGGCAGAACGGGAGCGTGGACAACATTATCTTCTTATATTCCCTTAAGCAAGGAGGTGCTAAATAACTATTTTAATATCAATGCCTCGGTCCGCTACCTGACAGATAACTTTTACAAAAATGACAAAGGCGTTATCGGGATGGCAAATAACGTCGATATTGGCGGAAACGCCGGCCTGGCATTTAACCAGTTAACCATAGGTATCGAATCGCTTTACCGGTATTCGAACGGTGTTGCTAACACCCAAAACCGGACAGTGGGGATAATAAAAGTGAAGGTGGCCGAAAATATGTATATAAACGGCACTTTTGGAAAGGATTTCGCCGGCCCGAATAAGCTGATCTCGGCGTTCGGTATCAATTGGGGGTTTGGCAAGGAGCAGGCAACACTTCCTGTATCGTTATAGTCAAATCTCAGGGGCCGGTAACACCTATCAGTTGCTTGGCAATAGCGATTTTGGCGTCAATAAGTTTACCCGTTGTTTCCGGATCGGGTGTGCCCGCCTGCTGCGCAATTTCGATACTTTTAAGTATGGCCAGCGAGGTGCCCACCGTGCTGGTTTTTTGCAGAGAGTTGGTGTAATCTATCGCCTGTTTTAAAGTGGAGTTGTAGATAGCTAAAAAAGTGCCGCCGATTAGATTAACAACAACGCCAGACGCAGTTGAAAGGATGGCAATTAACGATGTTCCGTCATTTACCCCTTTAACGCCTGCGGCGTGCGCGTTTAATCCGATCGCTTTATGGATACCATAAAATATGATACCACAACCTATCGTCATAACGATTACGCTAAGCCTGAAGGTCCAGTTGTTTTGATTGAGATTGCGCTGATGATAGGTATCCAGCATGGTTTGCGCCGTGATCCAGCTCTCGGTAATATCTGCCGATGTACTATACGCCTTCTGGATCTGTATAGCCCGTTCAAAATGCCTGTGCTGACGCTTAAGATCATAGTAAGCGATAGCCATCGTAGCTAAAAGAACAAACGCTACAACGATACAAAAGTATTTCAGCGGGTCATCCTCCAGGTTATTCCAAAACCCATTGCTGGTGACAAACTGGTCCAGGTTCATTTTTGAGTAAAAGTCGTCGCCAACCTTGCTTTTAATAAGCGAAACGAGCGTAAACTTCTGATGGAACGAAGTGTCGGGCAACAGTTTTAACTTATCACTCAAACTCTGTGTTCTTTGTGCATTAAATGTATTTACAAACAGTTGTTTATCCGAGTCGGGAAAAAAATTCTCGATGTTTGCCGATTTATAATTATTGACGCTTAGGGCCTTTGCCATCTCCAGCCTGACGGTGTCGAACCCATCAACTGTGATCGATTTGTGTTTTTGCAAAACATTGCTGGTAGTCTGGAGAAAATCAATCGCACTGTTTTTATCAAACCGGTAGGTTGCGCCAAAATATTGCAGCAATAAATAAACACCTAAGCTAGTAATCAATAATGCCAGTTCCATACGTAGCGCGTATTTAAGATACTTAGGCATTTTATAATTGAATGGCTTAGTTGCCGGGAGTTTTGCATTTGGCATGCCAGTCGGCAATAACGGCTCGGATGATTGGTCGGTCATAATTTATGCGGTCACTAAGGCTAGGGAATGGTTGACATTCCTCTTTATCAAATATATATAATTTAATTAAACAAACCGGTACCGCCGCTCAACTGACAACAGTTGTTTTTAATTACGATAAAAATTTGCGTATATGTAGGTATACAGGTACATTTAGGCAAATTAAAAAGGGGATCCGTCGAAAACCCGTTAAGAGTAGACAACAACCAAACCCGGTAACATGGCAACATTAGACAAAGGAACACCTATTGGTGTAACCGATTTAAACGTAAACAACGTATTGGATAAGGGAACACCGATCGGTGTAAAAGAAAACAGTTCAGAAGAATCGGAATCAACAAAAGACGATTCTGACGACGCAGCACAGGATTCCGAATAACTGTACAGGCAACGCCATCTTTCCGATGGCTGCTATGGTTTTATCTTAAATTATGCATCACTACTTGACTAAAAGAATAGTGGGTACATGCTTTTTTGTGTGTATCCTGATGGCTGCATATGCGCAAAAAAATACAATCTCTGCTTTACGATCGCAGTTGCAAGAGCGTATCCCGGATACAGCTCGTGTGGAATTGCTGAGAAAGCTCAGCATGCAGATCCAATCGGTTAAACCTGATAGTGCATTGTTATTTGCCCAGCAAGGGCTTTCTCTCGCGCAAAAAATAGGTTACAAAAAAGGCGAGGCCGATTGCCTCGACAGGCTTGGCGTAGTTTTATGGAAAAATGGGAAATACGACCGCGCACTTTCATGTGCTATCGGGTCGTTAAAAATAAGAGAGGAAAATAAAGACAGGGCAGGGCAGTTAATTAGTTTAAATGATATCGGTATCATTTATGCCGATCAAAACGATTACAACAGAGCTTTGCAATACGACTTTAAAGCTAAGGCGATTGCCGATCAGCTGCATAATAAAAGAAACAAAAGCATTATTCTGTCTAACATAGGCCATTGCTATATAAAGCTCAATAGAATTGATTCGGCCCTTAGCTTTGAAATGCAGGCGTATGAAATACAACAAGCCCTGAATGACAAAGATGCCCTGCCCAACACGCTGTCTATTTTGGGAGATATAAACTTTCAAATGACGCATGTTGCACTTGCGCTCGAGTATTACAGGCTTAGCGCTGGCTTGGCCATAAAAAACAATGATCAGATCGGGCTTGCCGATACGTACAATAGTATAGCCGCATTATACAAAAAATCTTCAAACGCAGATTCGAGTGTGTATTACGCTAAACAGGCGCTTAGTGCGTCTCAAAAAGTGATGCACCCGGAAGGAATATTGAATGCGAGCAGTGTTTTGGCGCAAATTTACCAGGGAAAAAACGAGCACCTGGAACTTTTATATTTTAAAATTGCCGCAGCGGCAAAAGACAGTCTTTTCAGCGCCGAAAAAGTAAAAGAAATGCAAACCCTGAGTTTTAATGAGGCCGCGAGACAGCAGGAAATCGCAGAGGAACAGCACCGTGAGTCCGAACAAAGGATCATCAACCTGCAGCTGATCGGTATTGCTTTGTTTATTCCCTTCTTTTTCCTGGCACTGTTATTAATGAGTAAAAGCCGCACCCACCGAAGAGTTATTGATTTTATGAGCGGATTGTCGTTGCTGCTGGTTTTTGAATTTATAACGTTATTTATCCACCCGTTTGTGCAGCGCATTAGTAACCACCTTCCGGTGCTCGAGCTTGGCATATTGGTGGCGTTAGCGGCCGTGCTGGTGCCCCTTCATCACAAAATGACGCATTGGCTTCGCGAAAAACTGGCCCATATTGCGCAACATCATCAGCCAAACCAAATTATACCCGAGGTGAAGCATGAGCCTAAATCCCGAAAAACCCACAAATCATACTTTTAAAGTCGGTTTATTCGATCAATTTAAATTCAACGCGCCTGTTTTTTATCAGGCCCGCCTGGGTGGAGCTATCCGCAACCGGGTTGCTTGCGCCCAAGCCTTTTATTTTTATACGCGAAGCACTTATGCCGGCATTGGTCAAATAATTTTTTACCGCTTCGGCACGGGCGGCAGACAATTTCTTTACATTGTCTTCGCCGGCTGCATACCCGGTCAATTCGATCTTTTCGTTATTGGTTTTTAGATAGGCAACCGCGTCATCAATGGTAGGGAAGGAAGATGGCTTAATTTCTGCCTTATTAAATTTAAACAGCACGCTGGAATAACTGAACGCTGGCGGCCCTGCCGAACCGAGTGCCATTCCCATTCCGTAGTCTAAGTCGGGTTTGGGGAAAATAATCGGGCATCCGGCGCCATCAACCACGGTACCTGACGGGGTATTTGGACATTTGTCGAATTGGTCGGCAACGCCGTCGCCGTCAGAATCTTTCTTCAGGTCGTTAATTGCGGCTTCGACATTAGCGGTCCTGGTTTTTAAAGCGGCCACCTCCGCACGTAATTCCGCATCGTATAGCTCATCATAAGTTATGGCCACGGGGTTTATCCAATCCAGGTTCGGTTTCGCAGCTGTGCCAAAGGTATATTCAAGCCCGCCATAACCGTATGAGTAGTGACTTTTTATACCTCCGGTATGATAGCCGGCAAAATTATTGTCGTCGATAAAATTCATGGTATAGCCCACATTTAACGCAATCGCGTCAGACAGCTTAAATTTAATAGCCCCGCCTATAGGCAAAACCAGGGAGATTGCACTGTAACCATGTGAAACGCCGGCAGCGTCCACCCACGTAGGTTTGTAATATGCCAAACCGGCGCCGGCAGACAAATAAAAATTTACCGAATTGGCCCGGTGCAGGAAATCCATGCTTGCAACGTTGATCAAACCGCTTAAGCTGCCCGAATAAAAATCTGTTGAGAAGCTTTGGCTCCCGTACTTCAATCCACCCGCGAGACTTGTATTATCCCCCCTTGCGTTGCCTCCCTGCACATCTATTTGCAAGCTGAAAGAATGCGCCAGCCGGTCTCTTAACGAGAAGCCATAGCCTAAGCCGGGTTTCCAGCCTGACGAGGCATTCGCGCCTCCTATAGCCAGGAACGGCGATGTAATGCCGGCATTTGCCCCCAGGCTCCATGTGCTGTATTGCCCTGCGCCCCTAAATGTTTTGCCCGAGTCGGCAACGGCCGTAGCAGTTATGGTTGAAGTTTGAGCCGTAACGAATAATGCGTTGCCAGTGAGCAACAATAGAATTGGAAAGTAAATTTTCATAATGTTCAGGCGAATGTGATACCAGGTTAATCGTTATAAAAATAATAAAAAAAACTGCATATTTTGTACGCTTTAAATAGAATAGATGCCGATAGCCTCCACTGTTTGAAAATTATCAAATCGTAACTATCTTGTTACCGATTTAATGGATGATTTGATTAAACGTTTACGAGGTCTGCATTTAAGGTGTATTGCTATCGTCGTGTTCCTGATTTTGGCCGGCGAATACACGGCCTATTGCCAGCACATAACCATTTCCGGTAAAATAACCGATCAGCAAACAGGCGAGCCGGTAGCTTTTGCATCCGTCGGGATAAAAGGGACCGGCATAGGCACAAGCTCGAACTTTGATGGCGTATACAAACTTAAATTAACCGGAAAAAAAGACTCGTTAACCATAACCTGCATGGGTTACCATCAGCTGTCAGTTAAGCTTTCCGGTGCTGAATCACAGGTTTATAATATAAAGCTTAAGCCGGTTTTGCAGCTATTGAAGGAGGTTCGCGTGTCGCCGCGCAGCTATGTAAATCCTGCATGGGAAATATTGACTGAAGTTATCCGGCATAAGCAGCAAAACGATCCGTCGGCGCTAACAGACTATAAATATGGCAGTTACACACGTATAGAGATCGATGCGACCCGCTTCAGCGAAAATTTGCGAAAGAAAAAGTTTATCGACAGGGCTATTGAAGTGGCCGATAGCATGAAACTTACAGGGCCGGATCATATGCCTCTATTGCCATTATTTGTTTCCGAAACGGTTTCGGATGTGTACATTGGCAATACACCATCAACCAAACGGGAAGATATTCAGCGGGTGAAAACAAATGGCTTAGGGTTTGAGGATGGTACGGTGATAGCGCAGCTAACGGGCAGTACGTTCCAGCAATATGATTTTTATAAAAACTATATAAGTGCGGCCGGAAAGGATTTTGTTTCGCCCATTACCGATAGCTGGAAAATATGGTATGATTACGAGCTCGATAAAAGGGATGTGCTGGTAGATGGCATCCCGTGTTATCAAATCTCGTTTAAGCCCAAAAGAGCAAAGGATCTGGCCTTTGCCGGAATTATATGGATTGCACATGATACTTACAAACTTTACCAGGTAAAAGCCACGATTTCGCCCACAGCCAATCTAAATTTTATCGATAAAATTACGGTACAGCAACAAATGCTGCCTTCGGGGAACGAAACACCCTGGCTGCCGGGAAAAACACGCATCCTTGTTGAGTTTGAGCAGCTCACCGGCAACACAAGCGGGCTGCTCGCCAAATTTTACACATCCAACTCAGGTGTGGTGATGAATAAGACTTACCCGGCTGATTTTTTTAAAGAAAATATAACCGTTGCCGAGGATGTGCAGCATCAAGACGAAAACTATTGGGCGCGGAACCGGCCAGACTCGCTGACCCAGGCTGAGCAATCGGTATATAATATGATCGATACGATCAAAAATATTCCTATCATAAGAAATTACATAACCGTTGCCGACCTGATTATTAATGGTTACTACCGTGCGGGCAAGATCAGCATCGGGCCGATCCTTCAAAGCTTTAACTATAACAATATCGAAGGCGCCCGCATCAGGCTGGGGTTTAAAACTAACTCCGGTTTTAACAATAAATGGATTTTAGGCGGCTACCTGGCTTACGGCGCCAAACGCCAAAGTTTGCAGTTCGGCAGTAGCATCGACTATATCCTATCGAGGAAAAATTGGACCGAAGCAGGCGCTTCCTATTCGCACGACCTGAACCAGGTGGCTTTAATGAGCGACAATTACCTGTATCAGCGTAATGCGCTGTTTTCGGTTTTGGCGCATAATGGCAATGTCGCTAAGCGAAAAGCGTTCGACCAGGGCCGTTTGGATATGTATATGAGCCGGCGATTGTTTAAGAGTTTTAACGAAAAAGTAACCTTTTCAAACTGGACGATGGACCCCGAATTTTCTTTCGCTTTTAACGAACCTGGTGGGGGAGGTATAAGCCGGCACCTGGTGGTATCAGAAATTCAGTTCGAGTCGCGGTGGGCGCCCGGTGAGCAGCCCCTGCTTTCAGAAACTGTGAATAAGCAATTAAATTTAAAAACTAACGTAACCAGCCCGGTATTTACATTTCGCTATTCGCTGGGTATTCGTAATTTTCTCGGAGGCGATGTGAACTTCAATAAATTTAGTTTCAATGTTACCCAAATCCTAAAGACAGGTAGTTTCGGACGGGGCAAATATTCATTAACGGCGGGCTTTATTCCCTCGGGTGTAATATACCCGCTTTTAGAAAACCATTTGGGCAACGAAACTTTCCTTTATAATCCCAATTCATTTAACCTGATGCGTTTTTTTGAATTCGCGAGCGACAAATATGTGAGTTTGAATTATACGCAACATATTGAGGGGCTCATTTTTAACTCACTTCCAGTAATTAAAAATTTTAATTGGCGCCTGGTAGCAACAACAAATATTTTATATGGCAGTCTTTCAGCCAATAACAAAAACATACCCGGCAATAATACCGTTGCCCTGCGGGGCCTGGGTAAAGCGCCGTATATGGAGGCTGGCTATGGGATAGAAAATATTTTCAGATTTATACGGGTCGATTTTATTCACCGGTTAAACTATCTTGATAATAATACCGCAGGTTCCGTTAAACGGTTTGGTATTAAAATATCCGCTCAATTCCGGCTGTAATATCGTTAACGGTAATGACCTATTTAATTCGCTTTTTTTTGTCATTAATGCGTATTTTAGTCGGCCATGCAATCCTTCGAAATTGATAAATCCGACCTGCTGCGCGTCAAAACCGCGCTTGAGGGCGATGACGCCACGCTGGCGCTTGTCCTGAAGGAATATCACGCCTCGGAAATTGCGCTTTTGTTTGAAAAGCTTCCTCAGGAAGCCAAGGAAAGGATCATCAATATTCTGCCTTCCGACGTTGCCTCGGAGGTGATCTCGGAAATGGATGAGGAACATCACCCGGAAGAATTATTGATAAACCTTCACCCGGAAAAGCGATCGGAAATTGTTGAAGAGCTCGATTATGACGATGCTACGGATATTATTTCGCAGCTTGACGAAGACGAGCAACAGGAGATATTAGAGGACATTGACCAGGAAGATGCCACCAATATCCGTGCGCTGTTAAAATACGACGAGGATACGGCGGGCGGTTTAATGAACTCCGAAATTATTAAGGTGAACATCAATCTTAATAAAAAAGCTGCCCTTGACGAGATCATTCGCCAATCGGAAGAGATGGAGGAGTTTAATACGATTTATGTGGTTGATGATAATGACATCCTCAAGGGCATTTTATCCATAAAAGCGATTATAAAAGCCCGCGCAGATGCGCAGGTTAAAAACCTGGTTGAAACTGATTTTGTATATGTAAAGGCCGACCTGGACCAGGAAGACGTTGCCGGGCTGATCTCACAATATAATTTGACCGCAATCCCCGTTGTGGACGACGATATGAAGCTTTTGGGAAGGATCACCGTTGACGATATCATCGATGTTATGGAGCAGGAGAGTACCGAGGACATTTTGAAGATATCGGGGGTATCAGAAGACGAAGAATTGAGCGGTAACTGGAAAGATGCGGTAAAAAGCCGCCTGCCCTGGCTGGTTATTAACCTGGCGACTGCCTATTTAGCAGCATCGGTGGTAAGGCATTTTGATAATACGGTTGCCCAATTATCTATACTCGCGGCCTATATGACCATTATTGCAGGTATGGGCGGTAATGCGGCCACGCAGGCGCTTGCGGTTACAGTTAGGCGTATTTCGTTGAACGATCTTACCGATAAACAATCCTACAATGCCGTTTTAAAGGAGTTTTTGGTGGGCATGATAAATGGCGCCGCCAATGGGCTGATCGTTTTTTTTATAGCGCTGATCTATGATGCGGACCCGATGCTTGGTTTGGTTTTGTTTTTAGCGATGACGGGCAACCTGATCGTTGCCGGCCTGACGGGGGCGTCAATCCCGTTAATCCTGAAACGTGTAGGGATCGATCCGGCCGTAGCATCGTCAATTATCATCACAACATTTACCGACTGTGCGGGCTTCTTTTTACCTTTGTGGTTTGCCACCAAATTATTAATGGATAACCACCACCATTTACTGCACCATCACTGATAAAATCATAATATAACACTATTTAAGATATGACCGAAGTAAGGTACAACTGGACAAAAGAAGAGATAGCAGAAATATATCATAAACCCTTGCTCGACCTGGTATACGAGGCGGCAACCGTTCACCGCGAGAATAAGGATTACTCGGAAGTGCAGATCAGCTCACTGATCTCCATTAAAACCGGCGGCTGCCCTGAAGATTGCGCCTATTGCCCGCAGGCAGCGCGTTATAACACCGGTGTTGACGTACATGCCATAATGCCTAAGAATGAAGTTGTGGCGGCGGCAATAAAAGCGAAGGAGGGCGGCGCGTCGCGGTTGTGTATGGGCGCCGCCTGGCGCGAGGTGCGCGATAACCGTGATTTTGATAAGGTTATCGACATGGTTAAAGCAGTGAATGAACTGGATATGGAAGTGTGCTGCACCCTGGGTATGATTACCGAAACACAGGCGCAGCGTTTGGCTGATGCCGGTTTGTATGCTTACAATCACAACCTGGATACATCCGAAGATGATTATAAACGAATTATCACCACGCGCACTTATGATGAGCGCTTAAAAACGCTGGAGCATGTTCGAAAAGCCAGGATCACGGTTTGCAGCGGTGGTATTATTGGTTTGGGCGAAACGGTGGAAGATCGCATTTCGATGCTTAAAACATTATCTAACCTGCCTAAACATCCCGAGTCGGTGCCTATAAACGCACTTGTTCCCGTGAAAGGTACGCCGCTGGCCGATCAGCCGCGGGTATCCGTTTGGGATATGGTGCGCATGATTGCGACTACCCGCATTATTATGCCCAAAACAGTGGTGCGGTTATCGGCCGGCCGCATGGAAATGACGCTTGTTGAGCAGGCATTTTGCTTTATGGCCGGTGCGAACTCTATTTTTGCGGGCGATAAATTGTTAACAACCCCAAACCCTGCTTTCGATGTCGACATGGCGATGTTTGAATTGCTGGGATTAAAACCACGTAAGGCATTTAAAAATGGCAGGGTAGGCGTGGCAGAAGAAGTCGCGCAACTTTAAAAATTTATATGCTTGTTATGAAGCGGATTAAAATAAATACAACCTGGGAAGAAGACGAAGAGGAGCGGAGGCAATTTTTTACCGCGCTTTCTTATTCTGAACGTTTGAAGTATTGTTTTAAATTGCGAAAAAAGTTCCATTTTAATAGGCTGGCAGAAGAGAAAACACGAATATTTAAACTTTACCGTTCACACGATGCCTTTTGACATTGATGATAAGTTTTATATCGATTTTCTCACCGGGATGCAAAATCATAAGGTACGATATATGCTTATAGGTGGTGTCGCGATAAATTTTCATGGGATAAACAGAACTACTCAGGACATGGACATTTGGCTGGCCCCAACCAATGAGAACAGGGATTCATTTTACAATGTATTGCTCGACTTAAAATACACCGAAGAGGAAATCGGGGCGATAAAAACGGAAGATTTCACAGGTATATTTAAATGTACGATAGGAGAAATGCCTGATACTATCGATTGTCTGACAGTGGTTCATCCCAATATCGATTTTAATGAGGCTGAAAAATCTGCAATAAAACATGATATCGGCAATGGATTAATTCTAAATGTTGTCGATTACGAGTATCTCAGAAAAATGAAACTTTTAACCCATAGAGAAAAAGATTGGTATGATGTGGCACGAATGGATGAGTTAAAAAAGAAGAAGGAATAATTATATATTAACTTACTCAATAAGATATAATAGGCATTAGGTGTGATAATCTGTAGCGCTTCGCTACACTTTTATGCCCAGCAATACACGCCAGGCCCAGCGTGTGGCAAGATTAAAACCTTTCCATTCGTTAACAAACGCTACGGTATTATCCAGGCACGTTTCGGCGAATTTATTCTTGAAATTCTTCCCAGCCAGTTTGTATATCTCTGACGTATTTTGAAGGCCTATGCGGTCATAAATTTCTTTTTTAACATACATCGTGCGCAAAAAGAGAATATTAAGCAAGATCACATAGCTATATAACGTCCGTTTTATAAAACCTGCTTTGGTAACGTACGTATTCAGTAAGGCTTTGGTGAAAAGTATATGACGGGCCTCCTCGATATTATGCAGGTCGAACATTTTTTTTAAAGCCGGGTAAATATTCTGCGATCGTCGTGCCTGGTTGCCGTAAACATCCGTGACCAACTCAATCGCCAAACTGCCCATAAACAGGTAATCCGCCGGAAGATATTTATTACTGAACCGCCCAAAAAACTTATGCAGCCGGGACTGTCCGATGGGTTTCCCGTCCAATTTGGAGATCATTTGCCCAAACATTTCCTGGTGCCTGAGCTCTTCCGTCATTTCGCGCAAGAGGAAACGGTGTTCAATATGATCAAGCGGAAGTGTTAAAATATGCCGAGTCATAAACAGGCAAAACAGGCACTCGCCCCATGCGTACGAAGCTATAACCTGCACCAACTCGTGCCGGCCGAGCTCACGTTTCTGATCAGGTGTGAGCGTTTCGTATACATCAAGACCCTGGAGTGATGTAAGATATTCGGGAAGAAAGACGTCGGCGGGTTGTGGTTCCAGCTGCCACGGAATATAGGTATCGGGCATTAAGGGATGTTCCTTACTGATCCTGATAAGGCGCTCAACTTCTTTCACATCCATAAAACGGCTATTAAGATACTATAAACCTATACCCTAACAAGAACTATTTGGTTGCTTACACCGCAAATAGCTGACCAAAATCTTTAAACGATTTGAATTCAAGCGCGTTCCCCGATGGGTCCAGGAAAAACAGCGTGGCCTGTTCGCCCGGCAAGCCTTTAAAACGAATATATGGTTCTATAACAAATTTTATGTTGTGCGTTTTTAATCTTCTTTCCAGCTCGTGCCATTGATCCCATTCTAAAACAACTCCATAATGAGGAACAGGAACATCATGGCCATCGACAGGGTTAAAGTGATGTTCAATTTTTTCGGCCGGGCGTGGTTTTAAATGGATAACAAACTGGTGACCGTACAAATTAAAATCGGTCCAAAAATCAGAGCTCCGGCCTTCGCTGCACCCCAGCACCTCCCTGTAAAATTTCCGGGCTTCTTCCAGGTCGTAAACCGGAACAGCCACATGAAATGGTGTTAATTTATTCATAATTATAACTTACAAGCACTAATTACCTTCCAACTACTGTACCGTATACCTGTAAACCTGCCGCCCCAGGTCGCCGTCCTTATCCAGGCCTTCAATCACGGCCCGGTAGGTTCCTTTGCCATCAGCGTTAAAGTATTCAATCGTGGCGATGCCTGTTTTGTCGGTTACAACATTCGGGTTCCAGTAAATTGTACTTCGTGTATCGGTCCGGGTCGGTTGGCTTCCCCGCGGGCCGTCATACCTGGGCAAATAAAACGTTTTAATGGCGGCATATCCTTTCGGCGTAAAGGTTATATCGTTATTTTGTTTGATCAGGTCGTGAAGCTGCTGCAGGGTTATTTTTTGAGTTTCCATCTTTTTTGTATTCACCACGATGGCGCCATTCGTATTGTAGGCGCTGTTTACCAATCCCAGCTCATCTTTCAAAAATATCTCCACCGACTCGATTGTATTCGGGTCTAACGTAGCCAGGTAGCTCACGTCCACCGGGACGCCCCTGACAAAAACCTGTACAGGGGTTCGCTTTCCCTGACTATAATCCCTGAACACATAAAAATTATTGTCCTCAAACGTCATTCCGGCTGCCTGGCCCTTTAAACACTCCAAAACCGAATTGCAGCCTTTGAACTGTTCGCCGCGGATCAAATGGTCCGGTTCATTGCTAAGGCTGGCCAGCGACCCATAATCTTTATGACTGGCCATCTTCACAATTTTGGTGTCTTTGATCACGACCTCCTTCAGTATATGCGAGTTGGCAAATTGAGCTTTGCTGTTCTTTAAATAGGAGCTAAGCGCGCTGTCGATATTTAATATTTCATCCGGCGCATTAAAATTCGCGGCAATTTTTTGATAAGTATCGCCGTCCAGCATCAGCATCAGATCAGATGAACGCGAATTGTTACGCGCGCTGATATTTACTTTGGCCGAGTCCAAAAACACGACGTGCGAAAATTTAAAGCGGCCATCGGCGTCCGTAACCGCATTTTCCGAATAATTTTTATCGGCAATATATAACCTTACATTCCCTCCTTTTACAGGGATACCCTGGTTGGTGCGCAGCGTACCGGACAGATCTATACCCAGTTCCGGCGCAAAATTTATCGCGGGGTATTTATTTCTTATAATGCCATCATACGAAAACCGGCGATAACCCTGCGTTTGCATCAGAATATCCAGGTCGTTTTCCGTTTTTTCGGTGGGATGATTAAAATAGTAATTTGGTTTTTCGATATAGCCTTGTATGTCCGAGGTCAGCAACAGGTAGGTCAAAATGGTGGTCTCGGCATTTTCATCAAACGGCACTTTGGCCTCATCGATAACCGCCACTGAAAAATTACCTTCGGCAGGTTGGTCGTTATTTTTTGCAGTTATATTTAACTTAACTTTTTGCCTTGTAGTATATGATGGTTGATCGCTTTTAACAGCAATGTTTAACTGATCGCTATGCTGTATAAACGCAATGCGTTCACTGATTGGTTCACCATCCGGCGAAAAAAGCGTTACCTGTACAATCCCTGTAGGGAACTTACTTTTAGGGACGGCCGCATTGTATACCTGGCCCTGCAATACGGTTTTGGCCGCAAAGCAAATCACGCCGCTCGATTTGGCTAAAATAAAAAATGTTTTGCCCTGGTAAGCCTCCACAAAAGGAAGGTCGGCCAGCAGCTTTATTTTTAAAAGATCAGGATCGCTGTTTTCAATACCCAGATTTATTCCGCCGGTGCGGATCTTTGGCAGCTCAGGCGAGGCCGTGCTGCCATCGGCAAAGGTTACGTTCGCTTTATAGGTTTTGCCGGCCTGTGGCGTAAATACAAAAACGCCCATTCCCAAATGCGACGATGTGAACTCAGCTGCAACGTTATTGTCGTTGTCTGTTATAGTGCCTTTTACACCAATGCCCAAACCATCCGGTTTTATCGCTTTAAAGGCCACCTTTGAGCGCAGGCCAACCAACAACTGGCCGCCCTCAGGAAAAAACTGGAAATCGCTGGCGCCGGCCACAGACTTTAGCGGAAAGGAAGTGCCGATCTGCTTTCTTGCCCCGTTATCTATCGAAGTAACCAGTTTGGCGGAGTCCAGGCTATAGTTTTTAACATTTACAAAATTGATATCGATAAAGCCGTTTTTATCAGTCGTTCCCTTTCCTTTTATAATTTCTTCATCATCCCGCTGTACCCACCAATTCACTTTTTTATCGCTATACGAGTTGCCGTCGTTATCTTTGAAGTAAATGCCTGCGGTTATTTTTGCCTGTTTACCTACACCCGAGCTTTTCAAAGATATCTGGGTGGTTACCGGGTTTGTTATGGCATTGCCAATGGTTATATTTTTATTAAAAAAATACCCCGGCCCAGCGTTATTCATCCAGTTGGTATAAGCCACTACGCGGTAATTTCCTTTTTTGTAAGTGTACTGGGATAGTATAATACTGTTCCATGCCACACTGTTTTTGACCTGTAATTTCAATGATTGCACCAATGAATCGCGCGGCCCAAGCACATCGACATAAATTATTTTACTTAGCGGCGAGGGCTGATGATGATCGATAGTTAAATAAGCTTTGAACCAGATCGTGTCGCCTACGGCATAATACGGCTTGTCAAAATGCAGGTAAACTTTTTCAATAGGATAGGAGCGATATACTTGCGATGTTTTAAGCATAATATCGTTCAAAACGGTATTGTCATTTTGCGCGGATACCGGTGCTGTGAAAGCTAAAACGAAAAGTACGGGTATAACAAAAACCTTTAAAAAACTCATGAAAGTGGTAATGTAGCTGGAAGCATGCTAATATAGGCCATTACGAGTTAAATACCTTGAAACACGACACAGTTTAACAAATTTTAAGACTTTTGAACAAACATTTTACCTGACTACAAGCTGCAGGGTGTTCCTGCTGATCTGTTCCAGCAGGATGGCTTTGTTGTCTGTCAGCTCTTTTAAATAACCGGCGGTATAGTGGCGCAGGGTATATAAAGTTAAGCCATCGTTATATTTAACGCTAAATTCATACTGCAGGTCGCTGATCAATCTTTCAAACCGCTCCTCGTTTAGGTCGAAGCATACGGTAAAACTCAGTGCCGAGGTTTGCATCATATTCACTTTTACCTGGTTTTTTGCAAAGGTGCTAAAAATGCCGCTCAGGTGGTTCTCGGAAATAAAGGAATAATCTTTTGCTGACATGGAAAGCAATACCTGGTTCTGTTTTTGAATGATGACCGGCTTTGTGAATTTGTTAACTGCATTTTCTTTTATTATCGTCCCGGTTGCCCCGGGATCATAAAATGGTTTTACCAGCAACGGTATTTTAGCGTTTTGAAGTGGTTTAATGGTCTTCGGGTGGATAACGCTTGCGCCATAATACGTCATTTCGATAGCCTCAGAGTAGGAGAGCTCATCGAATTTAAGGGTATCCTCAAAAAATTTTGGGTCAGCATTCAGTACGCCCGGCACATCTTTCCAGGTTGTAACTGATTCTGCTCCAAGACAGGCTGCAAATATCGACGCTGTATAATCCGAGCCTTCACGACCTAAGGTGGTGGTAAAGTTTTCGGACGTACCGCCTAAAAATCCCTGTGTAACTACCGGCCCTTTTTCAAGCAGCCCGGGAAGGTCCCGTCTAATACTTTCGCAGGTTTTATCCCAGTTGACCAAACCTTCACGATAAGTGTTATCTGTACGGATATAACCGCGCACATCAACCCAACGACTATTGATGCCGGTTTTATTTAAATACGCGTTAACGATGCGGGTGGACACCAGTTCGCCGATTGAAACGATCTGATCATAAATAAAATCGTAATCGTCATGCGGTTCATCCTCAATGATCCAGTCAATCTCGACAAAAGTGTTGGCTACCTCGTCGAAAACCGGGTCGGAGCCATCAAACAACTGTTCTAAAACAGTAAAGTGATAATGCTTTATTTCTTCGAATAGCGTATGAACATCATTTGCCCCCGTTGTGTATGCCTTTGTGAGCCTTTCGAGCGCGTTGGTGGTTTTCCCCATTGCCGAAACGACGATCAGCAACTGATTTTCCTTGTACTGTTTTACCACGCTGGCCAGGTTAATTAACCCGTTCGCATCTTTTACAGACGCCCCGCCAAATTTAAAAACCAACATTATTTGATATATTGGGTAAGGCTTATATTCCGGATCTGATCCCCAGATAACGACGCATTAAGCCACCCGGCCTCGATGGCAGCCTCGTACTTTTTATAGAACTTTATCGCAGGTTCGTTCCAGTCGAGCACTTGCCATACCATGCCGCTAAAGCCAAACTCATTGGCTTCGCGTAATAACCGTTCAAATAATAGTTTGCCAAATCCCCGGCCCCGCATAGGCTCGGTGATGATCAGGTCCTCCAGGTACATCCTGCAGCCCTTCCAGGTAGAGTACCGCACGTAATACAGGGCAAACCCTATAATTAAACCGTCAACTTCGGTAACAAATGCTTTCCAAACAGGCTTTTTACCAAAGCCGGCGTCTTCGAACTCTTCCAAAGTCACCGTTACTTCTTCCGGCGCCCGTTCAAAAAGTGCAAGCTCATTTACCAATTCCAGTAATCGTACGCAATCTTCTTTTTTTGCTTCCCGTATATTAATGTCTATTGTTGCCATTTAGTTGTTCTTCCAGTGTTTAATCACCCGTTGTCCGAAAATCGTGCTCCCGAGCCGCACCATTGTGCTGCCCTGATCCATGGCTATTTTATAGTCAGACGACATGCCCATCGAAAGAGTGTTAAAGGCTGCGTCATTCCGGAAAAAACTTTGTTTTATTCCGTCAAAAAACGTTCTTAATTCGTAATACTCCTCTTTTATCTGTTTCTCGTTATCCGTATTCGTGGCAATCCCCATCAGGCCGCGGATGCGGATGTGCTGCAGGTTATTACGCTCATCGTTCCTCAGCAGCCCGATCGCCTCATCAAAGCCCAACCCGTATTTGGTTTCCTCGTCGGCAATATAAATTTGCAGCAGGCAGTCGATCACCCGGCTGTTTTTTTCAGCATGTTTATTGATCTCCTGCAGCAGCTTTAGGCTATCCACCGACTGGATCATGCTTATAAACGGGGCGATATATTTAACTTTATTGCTCTGCAGGTGGCCTATCAAATGCCATTGTATATCTTTTGGCAAATATTCCTGCTTTTCAACAAGCTCCTGGACCATATTTTCGCCGAATAAGCGCTGGCCGGCATCGTAAGCCTCGCGGATTTCTTCAACAGGCTTTGTCTTTGAGACCGCTATCAGCGTTACTTTTCGCGCCCCTGTTTCTTTTTTTAAGCTTCCGATATTATCCGCAATGCTCATTTATCCGTAATTTTGCTTAATTATGGCCGCTAAATTACAGAATGCTTAAATATATCGTCCTCTTTTTTTCAGTAATGATCATTTTATCGGCTTGTAAGCACGATAAAACCCTGGCCGGCATTATCAGCGAGCCGCGAATGATCCATTTATTGACCGAGGTTCATATTATCGACGGCAGCTTATACACCACAAGGCAGGAGCCCGATAGCTTATACAAATATGGCTTAGGGAAATACCTGGCCCTCTTCAAGAAATATCATACAGACTCCACAGCGTTTAAAAAAAGCATGAGCTATTACGCCATGCAACCCGCCGAACTGCTGAAAATGTACGACCAGATAACCTTTATTCTCAAAAACAAAACCGACTCGCTCAACAAAATTCAATATAAACAGCATGCTTTATCCAAGTAACAGCGTTGATAAACTGGGTTTTACCGAGATAAAGGAATTAATAAAAAAACATTGCCTCAGCGAAATGGGCCGCGAGATGGTGGGTCGGATACAGGTGATGACTAGTTTCGACCAGATCCGCAAATTTTTAAGCCAGGCCAATGAATTTAAAAATATCCTTGAGAATGACGCCGCTCTGCCGATACATCATTTTTTCGACATCAAATCGCTGGCCAATAAAGCAAAGATAGAAGGCGCCTGGCTGGGCGAGGAGGAAGTGTACCAGGTGCAGGCCTCGTTAACAACTGTGTTTGCGGTGATCGCTTACTTTAACGACCGTGAGGGCCAATACCCCAGCCTGGAAGCATTGTTTGAGCATTTGCCTATCGAGAAGGCGATCCTGAAAAAGATCGACCTCGTTATCGACCAAAAAGGAAAGATGCGGCCCAACGCTTCGCGGGAATTACAGGATATTACCTCGGGCATTGCAAAGGCCGAACAGGACGCTCGGAAAAAGATCGATCAAATATTTAAAGCCGCCACTGCTAACGGTTGGACGGCAGATGGATCGTTAACCGTGCGCGATGGGCGGCTATGCATCCCCATACTGGCCGAAAATAAACGCAAGCTAAAAGGATTTATCCACGATGAATCCTCATCCGGCCAAACGGTCTATATGGAGCCGGAAGAGGTTTTTACGCTAAACAACCGTATCCGCGACCTGGAGTTTGAACGCCGGCGCGAAGTGATAAAAATATTAACCGCTTTAACGGATGAATTACGACCCTTTGTGCCGCTTTTGCTATCCTATCATTCGCTGCTAACTAAGCTGGATTTTGTGAGGGCCAAAGCCCTTTTCGCCCTGGATATCGAAGCAGCCATGCCCATCGTGACGGATGAGCCGGCACTTAAGCTGGTAAATGCCCGCCATCCATTGTTGTACCTGAATTTTAAGGCGGATAAAAAAACCGTTGTTCCATTAAACGTGAATATCGACGCGCAAGCCCGCATTGTGGTAGTATCCGGTCCGAATGCCGGCGGAAAATCCGTTTGCATGAAAACCGTCGGCCTGCTGCAAATAATGGTGCAGGCTGGATTGCTGATACCCGCCGCAGAAACAAGCGTGATCGGCGTATTTAAGCAAATGTTTGTGGATATCGGTGATGACCAGTCTATCGAAAGTGACCTGAGCACGTACAGCGCGCACCTGTCTAAAATGAAAACTTTCGTTGAGCAGGCTAACGGAAAAACGCTGGTGCTGATCGATGAATTTGGCACAGGGACCGATCCGCAGTTTGGCGGGCCCATCGCCGAGGCGGTGCTGGAATCGTTGAATCATAAAAAAGTGCGCGGGATGGTAACCACCCATTATTCCAACCTTAAAATATTTGCCAGTCATACTGAAGGCCTGGAAAATGCGTCGATGCTGTTTAACAATGTCGAGATGCAGCCGCTTTATATACTGGAGGTGGGAAAGCCGGGCAGTTCTTATGCCTTTGAAATAGCACAAAAAATAGGCTTGCCCCAAAATGTGCTTAACCTGGCGAAAAATAAGATCAGCGCGGGGCAAAAAAAGGTGGATACCTTATTGGTCGACCTGGAACGCGAAAAAAAGGAGATATTCGATACGAGGATCAAACTGGAGAAACAGCAGCGAAGGCTGAATGAGCTCCAAACAGAAAATGAAAAGCTAAAAAATTATTTTGAGGAAAATAAGAAAGTGCTGATCAGGGATGCCAAAGAACAGGCTAAAAATATTATTATCAGCGCGAATAAACTGGTTGAAAACACCATAGCCGAAATCAAAAACAGTAAGGCTGATAAAGAAAAAACACGTGCACTGCGCGAAAGCTTGCATACCGAACTGCAAAAGAATACGGTTCAGCCGGACGCAGTTAAACCTGTGACAGCCGACGAAGATTTGAAACCAGGCGATTGGGTGAAGTTAACCGACAGTGAAACAACCGGGCAGGTCATTGAATTGATGAAGGACAACGTCGTTATTGCTATTGGCGATCTGCGTACGATTGCCAAAAAGAAACGGGTGGAAAAAGTTGCAAGATCGTCCGTTCCAAAAGAAGTGAGACGGAATTTTAGCAATCACACGGGTGATATAGCCAGCTTTAGTCCGGAAATTGACGTCAGGGGTTTGCGCACCGAGGATGCGCTTGCCGCAATCGAACGGTTGTTTGACCGTGCATTGATGATGGGCTATGGAAATTTAAAAATACTGCACGGCAAAGGCGACGGTATTTTACGCAAAATGATAAGGCAATACCTGAAGAAATACGACCAGGTTGACCGTATGGAGGATGAGCATGCAGACAGGGGCGGGGATGGGATTACTTACGTATATTTGAAATGAACGGTATGAAATATAGATATCTCTTTTGCATTGTTTGTTTTATATATAGCCTGCAATGCACCGCCCAGGTTATTGTTAAAGCGAATGATCCGCATATTCATTACATGGGCCGTGTTGTCATGAGCGACAGTGCCGCCGAATTATCATGGTCTGCTACGTCCGTTACGATTAATTTCAAAGGAACGGGAGTAACCGCGACATTAAAGGATGAGCGTTCAGACAATAATTATGATGTGATCGTAGACGGCAAGGTGATCAGTGTTTTACATCCTGAAAGGGCAAAAAAAGATTATAAGCTTGTATTTAACCTGCCTTATGGCAAACACACCATCCAACTGTTTAAACGGACGGAATGGGCGATGGGTAAAAGCTGGTTTTATGAGTTTGAACTGAATAAGGGCGGTTCAGTGCTATCGCCGCCGCTCGCTAAAAAACATAAGATCGAATTCTTTGGCAACTCGATCACCTGCGGCTATGCCGATTTGGATACGACCGGAAAGGATAGGGGTACAAGTCCATACGAAGATGGCTATGTCAGCTATGCGGCGATCACCGCGCGCCATTTTAACGCGGAGTTTTACAACACGTCAAAAAGCGGCATAGGTATTACCGTAAGCTGGTTCCCATTGATTATGCCCGAAATGTACAACCGGCTGGACGCAACCGACCCAAACAGCAAATGGGATTTTTCGAAATATACGCCCGATGTGGTGGTAATCAACCTGTTCCAAAATGATTCGTGGATAACGAATATGCCCAGCAACGATCAGTTTAAGGCGCGTTTCGGATCCACGCCGCCTTCGCCGGATTTTATCATAAAAGCATACCGCGATTTCGTTAAAACTATCCGCAGCACCTACCCCAGGGCGCAGATCATCTGTATATTAGGCAGCATGGATGCCACTAAGCCAGGTTCGCCATGGCCGGGTTATATCGAAAAGGCCGTAGCGGAACTCCACGATAAAAGGATTTATACACATTTTATTCCGTATAAAAACACGCCGGGCCATCCCAGCGCAAAAGAGCAGCAGGCTATGGCCGATGACCTGATAGCATTCATCGAAAGGAACATAAAATGGTAGTAGATCAGGTTGATTTGTCTACACAAACAGCCGTATTTGCCTCACCCCGGCCCTCTCCAAAGGAGAGGGAGTAAAACGACAATAAAATAAGGCGTGGAATTCCCTGATCTCTAATCTCTAACCTCTAATCGCTAACTAAGTCTCTATGTGATCCCGGTCGTCATCAGCATTTCGTTCGCCCACTTTTTGCTGGTCGGGCACTTCTCTTGGGCCGGGGTTATTGGGCTCGTTTTCATTGTCTACCGTACCTTCCTGGTACTGGCCCCCTTTATGCGGACGGTCGTTCTCACCATTCCCGCGTTCTACTTTTTCTGGCTTTGGCATCTTGTTGTTTATATTTGATTTAATCTCAGCTTTGCTATAATCAGGCGAGCCATCCTGGCTGCGCGGTTTAAAATTTTCGTCTTCCGGGTGTTCTTCCAGGGGCTCGGTTCTTGCTAAAAAAGCGTTGGTGTTGCCGGCGTTTCTGGAAGGATTGTTTTTATCGTCGCCCGCAGGGATGACATTATTATTCCCGAAATTTTGGCCACCCATTGGCCGCCCTTCCATCACCGGCTTTACGTCCGATTCGCCGGGTAAGCCTGTTTGAAGGCTGTCTTCGTCCAGGTTCTCCCCGTCATCGGCCCGCCAGGCATTTGGTTTTTTATCTTCACGTTTCGGGCCACCCTCCCGGTCGTCCAAAAGCTCTTCATCGTTCAATTCCATAAAATGGTAGTTGGTATATAATGATAATACTTCAACGGGAATATTTGTTTGTTTTTTGTTGAATCACATTAGTCTGTGCTGTCTCAGTAAAAAAGAATTATTTTTACCCCACCAATTATAATAAATGAATAAAGTTGTTAATAATGCCGACGAAGCTGTCCGCGATATTTCGGATGGCATGACGCTGATGCTGGGCGGTTTTGGATTATGCGGACTGCCTGAAAATTGCATCGCCGCGCTGGTACGGAAAGATGTGAAAAATTTAACCTGTATCTCAAACAACGCAGGGGTTGACGACTTCGGTATCGGCCTGATGCTTAAGCAAAAGCAGGTAAAAAAAATGATCTCGTCGTATGTCGGTGAAAACGCCGAATTCGAAAGGCAGCTTTTGAGCGGCGAGCTGGAGGTTGAACTTGTACCGCAGGGAACACTTGCAACACGCTGTATGGCAGCCGGTTATGGTATGCCGGCAATTTTTACGCCGGCGGGTATAGGCACCGAAGTGGCGGCGGGAAAGGAGATAAGGAATTTTAACGGCAAGGATTATTTAATGGAAATGGCCTTTAACGCCGATTTTGCCATTGTAAAAGCCACAAAGGGCGATACCATGGGTAACCTTGTTTTTCGCGGTACCACCCGCAATTTTAACGCGGTGATGGCGATGGCAGGGAAAGTTACCATTGCTGAGGTGGAGGAATTGGTTGAGCCGGGCGAAATCGATCCGGATCATGTTCACGTGCCGGGAATTTATGTGCACAGGATATTCAAGGGGATTGATTATGAAAAAAGAATAGAACAACGGACGGTTAGAAAACGAATTTAATTTGAAAATTTGACGATTTGAAATGAAATAATTATGAGAAACGATAAAGATAACCTTATAGTCAATTTAACTTTTGAGTTTGCCTTAAATATCATAGAGTTTACAGAAAGATTGGAAGCTGATCGGAAATATGTTATTGCCAATCAATTACTTAAATCAGGCACGTCGATTGGCGCAAACGTTCGTGAGGCTCAGAATGCGGAAAGTAAAGATGATTTCATACATAAGCTTAAAATAGCAACAAAAGAAGCAGATGAAACTGAATATTTCTTGCTTCTTTGCCAGTTTTCTAAATCATATCCATTCGAGCAGACAGTATTAGACAAATTACATGTGATAATTAAAGTATTGTCAAAAATAATTTCAAGTTCAAAAGGATAATGCAATCATTTCAAATTTTCAAATTGCCAAATTTTCAAATTGCCAAATTTTCAAATTATTTATGCTTGACAAACAAGGCATTGCAAAACGCATTGCAAAAGAAATAAAAGACGGCTACTATGTTAACCTCGGCATAGGGATACCCACCCTGGTAGCTAATTATATACCCGAAAATATCGACGTGGTGCTGCAATCAGAAAATGGGCTGCTGGGTATGGGGCCGTTCCCTTATGAAGGGGAGGAAGATGCCGATATTATAAACGCGGGCAAACAAACCATCACCATGCTGCCCGGCTCGGCGATATTCGATTCGGCGATGAGCTTTGGCATGATCCGGGCCCAAAAGGTAAACCTTACCATCCTTGGCGCGATGGAAGTGGCCGAGAACGGCGACATCGCGAGCTGGAAGATTCCGGGCAAAATGGTAAAAGGCATGGGCGGTGCGATGGATTTGGTGGCTTCTGCGCAAAATATTATCGTGGCCATGCAGCATACAAACAAGGCAGGCGAATCCAAACTATTGTCTGAATGTACGTTACCGTTAACAGGCGTCAATTGTGTAAAAAAGATCGTAACCGAATTGGCTGTACTGGATGTTTTGCCCCAGGGCGGGTTTAAGCTGCTTGAGCGCGCGCCGGGCGTAAGTGTTGAACAAATAAAACAGGCGACCGGCGGAAAGCTGGTCATCAGTGGTGAGATACCCGAAATGGAACTTTAAACGGCCGTTTCTTTTTCTGCTAACTGCTGTTTCGCGCTATCCTCTTTCATTTTGGTTATCAGTTCCTCTAAGTCAACCTCGGCAAATGCGGTCGACGTGTCTGACACACCATAGGGGATGATAAGCTTTCCGTTATGAATAATTGAACCGCATGAATATAATACGTTAGGCACATAGCCTTCGCGTTCATCGCTGTTAGGAATCAGCAGCGGCTCGTCCAGGCGGCCAATCTCTATTGTCGGATCATCCAGGTCAAACAGGCTTGCGCCAAGTACATATCTGCGCATTGGCCCCACGCCGTGGGTTATAATGATCCAGCCATGTTCAGTTTCAATAGGCGACCCGCAATTGCCGATTTGTATAAACTCCCATGCAAACTTCGGCTCTTGCAAAAGGATCGGCTTTTCCCAGATATTTATTTTATCCGAGTACATAATGTAATTATTGCACCCGTCAATACGCGACATCATAGCGAATTGCCCGTTGATCTTCCGAGGGAATAAAGCCAGGTTTTTATTTTGTGCGCCCGCCCCATACAGCGGCATGATCTTAAAATTGTAGAAATCGGTGGTTTGCAGCAGCTTCGGCATAATCAGCGTGCCGTCGTAGGCCGTATAGGTGGCATAATACACCAGGCTGCCGTCCTCATCCTTAAACTGCACGAACCGGGCATCCTCAATTCCCTTGCGTTCATATTCCGAAATAGGGAATATAACCCGGTCGGACAGGTCTGTATCCAGCGAAAAAACAATTTCATAATACGAATCGGCCAGCCAAAGCACCTTATCGTACTCCAGGCGCTTTGCATCGTTTTCCTGTAATTTTTGTGAATCGAGGATTAGCCGGTGCAGGTTGGAATATTCAAAATGATGATCCAGCTTACCCTCCAATTCCTTTAACACACCAATGTCTATCTGGGTTATGGCGGCCCGGTCAAAAAACAGCTTTTTATTGTAAACCGCGTTTCTTACGATCTCAGCCTCGTCAATATAGCTGCCTGATGGCAACACCGTAATGTTATTGTCGCGGTCGAGCATGGCTCGCCTGAAGGTTATCGAAGAAATATGGCCTTCGCCCACAGCCCTGAAACTGATGATTACCCGCTTGTTGCCTTCCTGTAATTCGGATTGGTCGGGGTCTTCAACGATAGAGGGATTAAAGAATGCGGCTGATTCGATCGAATATTCGTGCGTGAAATATGACCCGATCAGTAGCTTGCGATAAACGGAGAGCGAATCAAAATCGATATCGAGCTCCTCAAAAAGCGGTTTCAATTTATTGCAATTGCGGTTTAGCGCCCGCGTTATATTTCTATGCCGCCTGGAATATTCCTGCAATAACGGTGAAACAATCCCGAATGCGGTTTCCTCGCTGATGCTCATAACCCGTTGAATAGTCTCCTTTGCGCGATCGCTGCTGGTAAAAAAGAACCTGGCAATAACGCGTTTTGGGTCGGGATTTATCCGGATCGGCTTACGTTCAATGGAAAGTCTCATAAAAATATTTACGTAATAACAGCAAGTAGCCTAAATTGATTGCAGCAATTTTACAAACCTTTTGGTAAATATGGTAATACGTTCTTTTGTAAACGGGAGTTGCAGACTGACGAATTGATCTCTTTGGTTATTTCCTTGCGTCCGCTGCGCCGGTTCTGCCTGCGATAATATGCATATTTACTCATATCATTTTATTTCGCTTGATAAGATAGGACTTTAACACGTTATTGTAGCCATCTTTAATATCTGCGTCGACTATGTCGATATGATATTGAGCGCATTTCAGCTGTATTTCACGCCGGTATTGTTCTACCGATGTGCGGTAGGCGTCTCTTATTTTACCGGGATGCACTTTTACATGCTCGCCGCTTTCCATATCGATAAAATGATGGGGGCGGTTATCATAATCAAAATCAAGCTCTTTTTGCTTGTCCGTTACGTTAAAAATTATCACCTCGTGCTTGTTGAACTTTAAGTGCTGGATGCCTGCAAATAGCGACTGCAGTTTTTCGGGGTTAAGGTCGTTCTCAAACAGGTCGCTGAAAATAATGATCATCGAACGCTGGTGGACCTGCCCGGCAACCTGGTGCAAAACCTGCGTAATGTTGGTCGAAGTAGTTACCCTGGGCTGGTTGTAGGCTTTTTCAAGCTCGGCATAAAGGTAAAACAAATGCGTTGCCGTGCTCTTAACCTGGCTCATCCAATCTATTTTGTCCGAAAAAAGGCATAAGCCAAATGCATCGCGCTGTTTTTTAAACATGTACATCAGCGAGGCTATGGCATAGACCGAAAACTGAAGTTTATTTAGTCCCTTGTCTGGGAAATTCATGGAGGAGGAAGTATCCAGCAGGAGATGACAGCGCAGGTTGGTCTCTTCTTCAAATTGCTTTACAAAAAGCTTGTCGGTGCGTGCCAGCAGTTTCCAGTCGATATTTTTTACCGATTCGCCATTGTTATAAAGGCGGTGTTCGGCAAACTCGACTGAAAATCCGTGAAACGGGCTTTGGTGAAGTCCCGTTATAAAACCTTCCACAACCTGTCGGGCCAGCAACTCCAGGTTTGCCAGTTGTCTTATCTGCTGATCAGCGTTAATTGATTTCACCGATTGTTAGATGATTACACCGATTATAAAGGATTGCACCGATTATAAAGGATTGCACCGATTATTTGCGGATTGCACAGATTTTAAAAAGATTTCACCGATGTTGCAATCAGTGTAATCTTCCAAAAATCGGTGTAATCATTATATCAGTTGTTTGCTGAGCTTGTCTGTTAATACAGATTTTGGAACGGCGCCAATTTGCTTATCTACGATCTCGCCGCCTTTAAAGAATAATAATGCAGGAATATTCCGTATGCCGAACTTCATGGAGATGCCAGGGTTATTGTCAACATTAACCTTTCCTACAACCGCCTTGCCATCATACTCTTTTGCAATTTCTTCCACTACCGGGCCAACCATTCTGCACGGTCCGCACCATTCTGCCCAAAAATCAACCAGAACAGGTTTGTCAGATTTAAGGACGAGTTCGTCAAAGTTTGCATCAGTTATTTCTAAAGCCATAATTTTATTTTTTAATTTTTTAGTGGAACAAATATAGGTTAATCAAAATGCTTGCCGCAAATAGTTACCTGACATTATGACAATTATACGGTAATTAAAAAGTAAAAAATAATGTTTTACCAGCAGTGTTTATTTTTTTGTAAGCCAAGCACCCTAAGCACCCCTAAACACCACCCAAACATTACGCTATGAAGATGCCGCACATCTCAAATCTCACGTGTCACATCTCAAATCTAAAACTTACCTTTGAGCCATGAGTATCGTTGTCGAATCATTGACAAAAGTTTACGGGCCGCAAAAGGCCGTTGATGGCATTTCCTTCACCGCAAGCCCCGGCGTTTTAGGTTTTTTAGGGCCAAATGGCGCAGGTAAATCCACCACCATGAAAATTATCACCTGCTTTATACCACAAACAGGGGGGAGGGCGTCGGTATGCGGGTTTGATATAGAAAAGCAGCCGCTTGAGGTTAAACGGCGTATTGGTTACCTGCCCGAAAGCAACCCGCTTTACCTGGATATGTATGTAAAAGAATCGCTGGCGTTTATCGCGGGGGTTCACGGTATGCGATCGGCAGGCGGGCGCATTACCGAAGTTATCGAACAAACCGGCCTCGGTCCCGAGCAGCATAAAAAAATAGGCCAGCTGTCAAAAGGATACAGGCAGCGTGTTGGCCTGGCGCAGGCTATTTTACACGACCCCGAGGTGTTGATCCTGGACGAACCGACATCGGGGCTCGATCCTAACCAGCTCATCGGCATACGCCAATTGATACGCGACCTGGGTAAAACAAAGACAGTTATTCTCTCCACCCATATCATGCAGGAAGTCGAGGCTGTTTGCAGCCAGGTGATTATCATCAATAAAGGAAAAATTGTGGCTGACGATACGCTGGAGAGTTTGCGCGGCAAAAACAAGGGCAAGACGCTCGAAAATATTTTTATCGGTTTAACAAACACGCAAATTCAATAGCCTAATAACAAATTACCCGTGCTAAGCATTCTCAAAAAGGAAATCGTTTCTTATTTAAGCTCGCTGGTGGCTTATGTTACCATAGGCGTATTTTTATTGGTATTGGGTTTGTTTTTGTGGGTTTTTCCCGAATCAAGTATCTTAAATTATGGATATGCCGGGTTAGACAGCCTCTTTAGCACAGCGCCGTATCTTTTTATGTTCCTGATACCAGCTATAACCATGCGCGCACTGGCCGAGGAACGGCGCGAAGGCACGTTTGAATTGCTGGTAACCCGTCCGTTAGCGGATTGGCAGATCGTAACCGGTAAATATTTCGCTTCGCTGTTCCTGGTCCTTTTTGCGCTCATACCTACGCTGGTTTACTATTATTCGGTTTATACGTTGGGCAACCCGCAGGGCAATATCGACACCGGCGGTGTTATCGGTTCGTATATCGGGCTTTTTTTGCTCGGAGCGGTATTTTGCGCCATTGGTTTATTTGCTTCGTCGGTGAGTAAAAACCAGGTGATCTCCTTTACCATCGCTGTATTCCTGTGTTTCTTTTTTTACAGTGGTTTTGATTCACTCAGCCAGCTGTTATCGCTGCAAAATTTAACGTTGGAGAGCATTGGGATAACCCAGCATTACCAGTCCGTTAGCCGTGGGGTACTAGACACACGGGACCTTGTCTATTTTATTATCCTGGCGGGGATATTTATTTGTCTCACGCTGTTTGTCCTTAACCGGCAGCGGCAAAAAAGCCTGCTGGATACCACCCTGATGCGTACGATAGCTGTTTTGCTGATATTGGGCGTAATTTCAAGCTTGACGTTTACCCGGTTCGACTTTACCAAAGAAAAACGCTATACCATTTCACGGGTGAGCAGGCGGGTGATGAGCGATTTGAATAAACCCGTTAAAATATTCGTTTACTTGCAGGGCGATAATTTTCCGGGAGGGATGAAACGGCTGCAGCGGGCTACGAGGGATATGCTGAGCGACCTGCAAGCTTATAGCAACAATAACCTGACATATGTTTTTGTCGACCCGCTAAAAGGGCAAAACCAGGACGAGCAACAGCAAACTTTACAAAACCTGGCCGCGCTTGGTATTCAACCCAGCAATTTAAGCGTGAAAACCGATGATGGCACCATTCAAAAACTGATCGTTCCGGCGGCGCTGGTTACGGCAAACGGAAAGCAGGTTGCTGTAAACCTGCTGCAAACACGCATCGGTTTATCATACGATGAGGTGTTAAACAACTCGGTTCAAAACCTTGAGTATGCCTTTGCATCGGCGATAAAAAAAGCGGAGACAGGCGGTAAACCTATCATCGCCTTTACGGCAGGCCATAAGGAATTAACCAACTTACAGCTTGACGATGCGCTTAAATCATTATCAGATGGTTATAGTGTTGGCCGTATCGATCTGAAAATCATCCCGTTTGATAGTTTGCAAAAAGTTAAATTGCTCGTTATCCCCAAACCGGAGACAGCATTCAGCGAGCTTGAAAAATTTAAGATAGACCAGTACCTGATGCGGGGCGGGAGGGTGCTGTGGACGATAGACCAGGTTAGCGCCGAGCTGGATAGCCTGCGCGGACATGGGGGGGAGCAGATGTCGTTCCCGAAACAGCTTAATCTCGATGATCAGCTGTTTACCTATGGCGTCCGTATAAATTACGACCTGATAGCCGATATCAGCTGTGCGCAAATACCGCTAACTACCGGCTATGTGGGCGGGCAGGCGCAAATTCAATTACTCCCCTGGTTATATTACCCGCTTTTTATGCCGCTGTCCAGGCACCCGATTGTAAAAAATCTTGATGCTGTACGCAGCGAGTTTGCAAGCACCATTGACACACTCGCTATTAAAAACGTAAAAAAAACAGTGTTGCTGGCTTCATCGCCATTTAACAGAAAAATAACCGCTCCGCATATTTTATCACTGCAAGCGGTGGAGCAGGAACCCAAGCCAAAAGACTTTCAAAGCACGCCAAAAATTGTCGCGGTGTTATTGGAGGGGAATTTTAAGTCCGACTTTCTTAACCGTCCTCCACCGGAAGGTTTAAAAGAAAATATACCCATATTGCCGCAAAGCAAACCCACTAAAATGATTGTGATCAGCGACGGCGATATTTTCAAAAACCAGGTGGCTGCCGACGGCTCGCCGTACCCGCTGGGTTATGACCATTACATGCGGCAAAATTTTGGCAATAAAAACCTTCTATTGAACATAGCCGACTATATGACGGACGATTCGGGCCTTATTGCTTTACGCACAAAAGAAATCCAGATCCGCCTGCTCAGCAGGGCGCGTATCCGCAGCGAAAAACTGTACTGGCAGCTTCTTAATAACATCGCTCCCTTGCTGTTATTATTAACATTTGCTATTTTTCAACATTATATACGCAGGCGAAAGTATGCTCATTAAATTTTATACTTTTGAGTGATTAATTATAACTATATGAGATTTATTGTTTCTACGTCGACGTTACTCAAGCAATTACTCGCCGTTAGCGGCGCGCTGAGCAATAGCACGGTTTTACCCATATTGGAGAATTTTTTATTCGAGATAAAAGACGGCAACTTAACCATTTCGGCTACCGACTTGCAGACGAGCATGACTACGTCACTTACCGTGGAGGCTAAAGAAAACGGCCGCATTGCGATACCATCGCGCATCCTGCTGGAAACATTAAAATCATTGCCCGAGCAGCCGGTAAGCTTTTCGGTCGACGATAAAACTTTTGCGATAGAAATAAACGCCGGTGACGGCAAGTATAAGCTGAATGGTGAAAACGGCGAGGACTTCCCGAAAATACCGGTAGTTGAGAATGCATCGTCGGTAAATTTACCCGCATCCGTATTGGCCGAAGCCATTAATAAAACAATTTTTGCGGTAAGTAACGACGAGCTGCGCCCCGCCATGACAGGCGTTTACTGCCAGCTATCCAGCCAGCATCTTACTTTCGTAGCTACGGATGCCCATAAGTTGGTGAGGTACCGGCGCATGGACGCCAAAGCGGCAAGCACCACATCGTTTATATTGCCAAAAAAAGCGTTGACGTTGTTAAAATCGTCGTTGCCTGCCGATGATGTGAACGTATCGGTAGAATATAATAACACCAGCGCATTTTTCAAGTTTGGCAACATCAACCTGGTTTGCCGTTTAATTGATGAGCGCTACCCGGATTATGAAGCAGTTATCCCTTTAAATAACCCGAATAAATTAAGCATCGACCGCGTGGCCTTTTTAGGCTCGCTGAGCCGCGTCGCCATATATGCCAATAAAACAACCCACCAGGTAAGGCTTAAGATCAACGGGAGCGAATTAAACATATCCTCAGAAGATATTGATTTCGCCAACGAGGCGCACGAACGTTTGACCTGCCAGTATGAGGGCGAGGACATGGAGATCGGCTTTAATGCGCGCTTTTTAATTGAAATGCTAAAGAACTTAAGCTGCGAGGAGGTTTCGCTCGAAATGTCGACGCCAAACCGCGCCGGGCTGCTGCTGCCGCAGGGCGGGGATGAGAACGAAGACGTGCTGATGCTGGTGATGCCGGTGATGCTTAACAGTTATGCGTAAGTTAGAGACTGGAGATTAGAGATAAGCGATTGCGGGCTCCATTAACCAAATGTTATCGTGTTGCAAATATTATTGCCTGATCACCAATCCCCATTCTCTGTAATTTAACCCGTATTTGCCTCACCCCAGCCTCTCCATACCGATAGCTGTCGGGAGAGAGGGTTAAAAACGACAGTAAAATTCAGCCGCTTTGTTCAAAGTCCTCTCCTTTGGAGAGGATTTAGGTGAGGCTAATGAGCGCTTATAGCCGGACTTTTTTGTGCCATATATAACAAAATCTGTTATTGCCAGTTATAATAGCATTTACGAAATGAATATCAGGTACACGGTTCTGTTTGCTGCTGCTATAGCGATGGCCTCTTGTAAAAACAACGATAATGTTTTCCCAAAGCAGGTAAGTTCATATTTAAATGTGGTGAACGCCTCGGCCGATACGCTCAACGTTTATTTAAACGGCACGCGGCAAAACAACACTACAAGTTTGTTTCCTGGCGGGCAATCCCTTTATATAACAGTTCCCGCGGGCGTGCAAAACTATTCGTTTAAAAAAGCCGGTAGTCCAAATGTTTTATTTAGTGTTCCATTAAACTTAAAAGATACCATCCATAACTCAATCTATGTTACGGGCGAAACAGCTGCGGGGTCATTCACTTCTGTGGACGCGGCCTACACCGACCCCACACATGCCGCTTTGAAATTTGTAAATGCTTCTCCCGACGCCGGCAGCCTGGATGTTGCTGTTGGTGACAGTCTGAAATTTTTCCAAGGGGTGTCGTTTAAATTGGTTACTCCGCTTTTACCGGTTGGCGGCGGACAAAAGCGGATCCGTGTGTATCTTGCAGGCGCAGCCAATGCCGCGATCGATACCACGATAACAATAGTAGCTTCTAAAAGCTATGCGCTGTTTTCTGAAGGATCGATAAACAATAAAAATAAAACCTTTAAAATTGGTGTGTCAAGTTTTTGAAAATGGTTAAAAAGAAAAATATCAATTTCACCTGGTTTTATGCTTTGGTAGGCTGCGCGGTATGCATAACCTGGATAAGTTCATGCGGCAAGCAGAATGTTACCAGCGTGCCCGGGCTTAACATCCAGTACGAGGTGCTGAATTTGAGCCCCGACCTTGGGCCTGTTATTTTATTTGTTGATTATAAGCAGGTGAGCGGCCGGACAGCGCCCTATATTTTTTCGGTTAACCAGGGCTATTTCTATGTACCTGATGTAGCAACCACCAATCCCTACCAGTTTAGGCCATTTGTTCCGAACGGCACAGTAAGCACATCATTGTTTACACGGTCGGATACGATGAGATCGGGATTAAAGTACACGTTATTTATTTCGGGTTCGTATAACGGCGGCTCTAAAAATAATACGCTCATACAAACTTTCACTGTCGATACAGCGGGTGTACCGGCGGTGGGCCGCGGGAAAATAAGATTTGTTGATATTTCGCCAACGGCCACTGCCGGGCTCGACGTTTATGCAAACGGCACCAAAGCGTTCAGCAACGTACCCTATAAGTCGGTGAGCAAGTTTATTGAGATACCGAACGGCAACTATGACCTCCAGATAACCGCGACAGGCCAATCGGCTATATTGAAAGACATGCCGGCTGTATCCATTCAGGACGGACGCTTATATACCTTATATGCCTACGGATATACCAGCCGCATCGACTCGGCGGCATTTAACGCCAATATTATCATCAATAAATAAGATGATCGATTGTATTTCTAAAACCATCCTTTCGCAAACTAACTTTAATCACCATTACAACTCTTACAACCTTTACAACCATTTCAACGCGCCTAACCAATAATATTCCTATTTTTGGGCAAAATCGAACTCATTGGAACTTGTAAAAAGCCTCATTGATTTTATAGTACACATTGATAAGCACCTGGCAGACATCATAAGCCAGTATCATGCTTTAACTTACCTTATTTTGGCAGCCATAATTTTTGCCGAAACTGGTTTTGTAGTTACTCCCTTTTTGCCTGGCGATTCATTATTATTTGCAGCTGGTGCATTAATAGCGGGCGGAAATACCGGTTTAAGCATCTATATCCTGGCTTTGATACTGATAACGGCTGCGTTTTTAGGCAATACGGTGAATTACCTGCTTGGCGGCTACCTGGGGCCTAGGGTATTTAAAGAAAAAAACAAAGTATTGAAATTGGAGTATTACCTGCGTACCAAAGCTTTTTTTGATAAACATGGCGCAATTGCGGTAATTTTGAGCCGTTTTATGCCTATTATTCGCACCATCGCACCCTTTGTAGCCGGTGTTGGCCGTATGCCGTTTTTAAAATACAGTCTTTATAATATCATAGGTGGGGCATCGTGGATAGTGGTATTTCTTTTTGCTGGATACTTTTTGGGCAATGTGCCCTTTTTCAAGGCACATTTCGCATTGGTTGGCGTTATCATCATCCTGATCTCGATCATTCCCCCGATTTATGCCGCTATAAAACCGGGCATCACAAAAACCTAACCGCTGGCCACGCCAAATTTTAACCTGGATTTCTTACCCCTGTAAGCAAACCAAATGGGGTAAATAAATGATATCAAAAAATAAATAAATCCGGATGAACCCGAGTATCCCTCCGGTAAAACCAATGCACCTGTCATAGCGATTAAACCAACGCAGGCAGTAAACAGGTTCACATAACTCAACGTCTGTGTTTCGTAAAGCTCACTCGGTGTGAGTTCAAGCCTTTCGGCCTGCTTGCCGGCATTCCGATACATTAAGAAAAACAACATATTTATCGAGGTATATCCCGCGCCATAGATCAGCATTAAGGTAGACACCTGCGAATCCATCAGCATCCGGTAAATATGGCCGTTTTGCATATACGATCCGCTCGAGAAAATAATAAGCGAAAGGAATTTTAGCGGAAACGTGTATATCAGCACAACGAATAATAAGCAACCGTTTAAAACGATCGTAATATTATCATTGAGGCCATATCTCCTGAAAAATACATTTTGAGTATTCCAGATATAAAATAACAGTGTAAAACAAACAGCAAAGCTGAGCGTGCCCTTCATGGTTTCCAGCAGATCGTTAAAGGATCTTGGCACCTCTATCGATACGATCACCAGTGTTAAGGCAAACGCAAAAACAGCATCGCTAAAAGTTTCGAGCCGCGACGGCTCGTGACTCCGCCAGGTTATCCGCTTATCTTTGCTTTTCAGTGTAGCGCTTCTTTTCATCCGTATTATTTATCTAAAGCTAATACTTTTCCGGCGCGATACAAAGCTTCCTCCTGCCGGATTTTTTTCCTTTCGGGACCGGCGAGCGGGGCTTTGATCATTTTATCGAGGTTGGGCTGGCCCGCATCGACCCACGCCGAATACCAATAACTTCCGACGGCCAGTATGGCCGACCGCATGCGGCGCTGCACCATTCCTCCAAGCATTTTTTGATAAGCCCGGGCATACGCTGCCGAATAATCCTTCACGGTTCGGCTTCCGCGCCGTACCGTCGCGTATTTCTTGTCAGCCGAAAAAGCTTTATTCAATATACGTTCAAAATGTAAAACGGTGTCAACGCTTTGAAAGGAGCTTCTGCAAATTCTAAAGGCTTCAGCCAAAGGGTTTTTAATGTAGCGGGCCTTGCCTGCATAATAATTGTATTTATCGCCGAAAAGCTCAGGGACACGGCTTTCCCAAAGTGCGTGTATGCCGGTTTGACCGGTAAGCTGGCCGTTATAATTTCGCGTGAGGTGCAACGGCACATAAGCATCGGCAATATAATGACCCAGATTTGCCGATACCCTTAATATCGAGACAGTGTCATGATCGATAAAGGCCCTAACCAGCCGGTAATAGTTATATTGAATGGCCCAGGGAAGCGTACCATTCTTAATTACAGTATCTGCCGAGTATTTAAGGGCGGCATCGAACCAGTTTTGCGGTAACGCTGCAAACGGGTGTTTTCCATAGTAATCGGCATTTAAAAAGTGGCGCGGCGCCTCGGTCGAATCAACATATCGCCGCTTATCGGCCGCTACAGCGTGTTCGGTGATAAATTCGATATTGCTTTGATAAAAGCGCGACATGGGTTTTGGCAACGTAAATACGGCCAGCCGGTTTATACGGTAATGGGCGTAAAAGCCCCAGGAGGAGAGAAGCAGGAGGGAGAATATCCCTATTGTAAGCCTTACTGCGGATTTCATATACTGTAAACTTATTTAACCTTTATAACTTTTACAACCTTTACAACCGTCATCCGGACTAAACACAAATACCTATTTGATTTTTAAAATAATCATCCTATATTTGCATCCTTAAAATAAAGGAATAACATAGCTATACAATGGCAAATCATAAATCATCATTAAAAAGAATTCGTTCAAACGCCGCAAAAAGGTTACGTAAAAGGTACCAGGCTAAAACAACCCGGAACGCTATAAAAAAATTAAGAGGCACAACCAGCCATGCTGAAGCAAGCCCACTTTTAGTTAAAGTTATTTCAATGCTCGACCGTTTGGCTAAAAAAAATGTTATTCATAAAAATAAAGCTTCGAATAATAAATCAAAGCTTACAAAGTTTGTAAATACCCTAAAGTAATTTAAATATTTATTCCATATGAAACCTGCTTATTTAAGGATAAGCGGGTTTTATTATTTTTAATAAAATAACGAACAAATGAATTCGTATTTTCGTAGAAGGAACAGGTGATAAAAATTATTGATTAGACCATTCCCCCTAATAAAAGTGAGACTGTATTTTACCTTTTTATTCTTATTTGTTTCAATAAGCAGCTTTGCCATTGCAACCAGGGGCAAGGTTGATAGCTTAAAGAACCTGGTAGAAACTTCACTCAAAAGTCAGGATCAGGCAGATACGTTAAACATCAACAGGCTAAACAAGCTGGCGGCAAACTATTTTGATTTTAACCCCGACAGCACGCTTTATTACGGAACAAAAAGCATTGAACTATCCCGCAAAATTAATTACCATGCGGGTATTGCCGATGGCTTGGTACAAATCGGCCATGTGTACTATTTTAAGGGAAAATTTACGCAGGCAACGGCAAATTTTAATTCCGCTATTGCCATTTACAAGCGTTTAAACGACGAGGACGGCTTAAGTAAATGTTATGTACAGTACGGCAAAATGTACAGTTTGCTTGCCAAATATAAATTTGCCCATACCTATTTAAACCAGGCGCTTTACATCGCTAAGAAATCAAAAGATGACATCACTGCCGCTGATTGCTATAAAAATATAGGTATCGTTTACTTTAATGAAGGTCAATTGCCAAAAGCGCTGGATTATTATTATAAAGCGCTGTTTATCGATCTGAAGATCAACGACCAACTTGCGGCCGGCGCCAATTATAACGACATAGGATTTGTTTTGTATGGGATGGAGGTATATCCCAAAGCACTTGAATATTATAAAAAAGCGCTTGTCATATTTGAAGGCACCAACCACCTTCTTGGTATTGGAACAGTTAATGAAAATATAGGCGAGGTGTACCTTGCCGAAAAAAATTACGACCTGGCTTTGACTTATTTGTTTAAGTCGATTAAAATTGCCGAAAAACAGGACGATAAGGACGGAATGAGTTCGGTTTATACCGATGTGGGGCTTTGTTATGCAAATAAAAGCGACTTTAAGAAAGCTGCCGATTATTTGAATACCTCGTTACAGATAGCTCAAAAATATAAAATAGTTTATAACGAGGCATACACGCTTATTGGCTTTGCGACCGTATACAACCTGCAAAAAGATTATAAAAAAGCCTATACGTACGCTTTCCAGGGTCAGCAGCTGGCTAAAAAGCTGGGAAACCTGGCTGTTCGCTCGAGCGCGGCACTGCAATTAAACAGGACCATGGCGGGTTTGGGAAAGTTTGACGATGCCTATAAGCTATTGCGTCAATATATCGACCTTAAAGATAGTTTGAACAATAACCTGAGTATTCAAAAGCTCACATCTTACAACCTTGAGCTTAATTTTATAGCGCGCAAAAATCAGCTCGCCGCGCAGCAACGCGAAAAAGATTTGCTGTACCGACAGGAGGCGAAACACCAACAACTGCTAAATACAATTTATATAGGCGTTATTGTCGGCATGATCATTATCTCGTTGGTTTACTACCGGCAAAAGCGCGCCCAACAGAAAATAAACGCCATACTTGAAGATAAAAACAAAGAAATTTTACAGCAGCAAACCAGCCTGAGCGAACAGGCGGAAAAACTAAACGATCTGAATTCATTAAAGGACCGGCTGATGTCTGTTTTGGCTCATGATCTAAGATCGCCGCTGAGTACCTTGCGAGGTCTTTTTGGCTTGCTGCAGGATCACGCAATCTCGCACGAAGAAATGCTGCAAATGATTCCGCATGTATCAAAGAACCTGGAATACACTTCCGATTTCCTGGATACGCTCTTGTTTTGGATAAACAGTCAAATGGAAAATTTTGACAATAATGTAAAAGCTTTCAACGTAAAGGATATAGTGGCCCATGAAGCCGAAAACTTCCATGAGCAGGCCCTGCAAAAAGGTATTAATCTGGTGGATAATGTACCCTATAATGTAGTTGCCTCGGCCGATCCAAACTCCATCCGCATTGTTATACGCAACCTGATCACCAACGCGATCAAGTTCTCGAACCAAAACGATACGATAGAGATTTCGGCATCGAAACAGGATGATCAAAGCAACATTATTACCGTAAAAGACACCGGTACAGGCATGACCAGCGAGCAATTGAACAGGCTGTTTAAAAGCAAAGTCAGCAGTAAAACAGGTACAAACAATGAATCGGGAACCGGTATGGGCCTGTTGTTCTGTAAGGACCTTATCGAAAAATGCCATGGCAAAATTTGGGCAACAAGCAACCCGGGCCAGGGTACCGAGTTTACGTTTACGATTCCCGTTGGTAAACTCAGCGAAAACAAACTTGAGTTAGCTTAACCAACTGTTTTACCGGTACGATATCATCGAATGTTATTGATATTGTACGTTTAAGGTAATAGGCATGCTCAGCGCTTTGGATATTATGCAATTCGTTTTTGCACCTTCCGCTATCTCTTTAAATTTTTCAGCAGTCACGCCCTCTATTTTCGATCCCTTCAATTCGAGGTGAATCCCGGTAATGCTTAGTGCGGCCATATCCAGCTCTAATGTTGCGTCGGTTTCCAGGTCGCCGGGCGTAAAGCCGGCCTGTGTAAGCGCCGCTCCTACAGCCATGGTGAAACAGCCTGCATGGGCCGCCGCTATCAGCTCTTCGGGGTTGGTGCCTATCCCTTCGGCAAACCGGGTTTTAAATGAAAACTGCGTGTTATTTAATGTGGTGCTTTGGGTGCTTATTTCACCTTTTCCTTCTTTTAATGTACCATTCCAATGGGCTTTTGCTGTGCGTTTCATGATGTTAAGTTAAATGAATTTTGGTATAATGAAATTTTGGTTTATGTCATTTATAAAATTTAAAACCTCGTCCCGGCCCAGCCTGTTTTCGGCCGAAGTAATGAAATAGGGAGGGAATTCATCAAACGATGTGAGCAGGATTTTTTTAAAAAGAGCAACATGCTGATCGGTCTTCACCGACGATTGTTTATCGGCTTTGGTGAAAATTAACACAAATGACAGGCCTTTTTCGCCAAGCCAGTTGCAGAATTCAAGATCGATTTTTTGCGGCTCGAGCCGGCTATCGATCAACACCATGACACACTGAAGGCTTTCGCGTTTATCGAGGTAGGTATGGATAAATTTGCTCCAGTCAGCTTTTTTGCTTTTGGAAACACGGGCATAACCATACCCCGGCAGGTCAACAATGTACCAGTTGCCATTTATTAAAAAGTGATTGATCAGTTGCGTTTTACCGGGCGTTTGCGATGTTTTTGCCAGGCCTTTTTTACCGGCAAGCATATTGATCAGCGATGACTTACCCACATTCGACCTCCCGATAAATGCATATTCGGGCAATACCGGAGGCGGCAATTTCGAAATTTGGGTATTGCTGCAAATAAACTCGGCAGACTTGATGATCATGTGCCAAAGGTACTGTTTTAGATTATTACGGGATGATTTCCCGGTATAATACTATTTTACAATCAGGATACAGAATGCCCGAAAGTATTTTGTAAATTTAATGTTTAAACATGTAATATGGAAAATTATAAAATACCCAGCCAAACCCGCATCGGTCATATACACTTAAAAGTTAGCGACCTTCAGCGGTCGCTTGATTTTTATTGCGGCTTACTGGGTTTCGAAAAGATGGTTATGTATGGCGACCAGGCCGCTTTTATTTCGGCAGGTGGCTACCACCACCATATCGGGTTAAATACATGGCAAAGCAAAGGCGCGCCCCCTGCGCCTGAATACGCGCCGGGCCTGTACCATACGGCAATTCTTTACCCCGAAAGGAGGGACCTTGCCGCCATTCTGCAGCGATTGGCAGATGCCAAATATCCGCTTACCGGCGCATCAGACCATGGCGTATCAGAAGCGATTTACCTGGATGACCCGGATAAAAACGGCGTTGAATTGTACTGGGACAGGCCGCGCGAGCAGTGGCCGGTTGACGAAAACGGCGATTTGACCATGTTTACCCGGCGGCTGGATATTGAAGGATTGCTAAAAGAATTGAATAGTATCTAACATTATTTTCAATTCTCTTTACATATATAATCTAATGTGTTCTTTAAAACCAGCAAGTCCCCTTTGGATGTAATTAGACTTATTCCCATAATGGCGTGATTTTTATTAATAGGCTTAAAGGCAACTGCTTGACTCAACAACAGGTTACCCGGCGTTGTATCAGGCAGGTCTATCCTAAATTCATCGAAACAATTACCGGTCTTATAATTATCATAAATAGTTAATACGTTGGATTCACCACGCACAAGCACAAGAAGTTGTCTCCTCAATTGCTGACTGTAATCTTGGATAAGTGACGGATAGCTATCGTTGTAATTCGCGAGGTCAACATCATAGAAATAAATGGTTTCATGATCCGTTGATTTAAAACCTACCAGAAACGTAAAATAGTTATTAGGAATGGTAACCCCTTTTGAAAAATCACTTGAATTAAAAAGCAGCCAACCGACGGGGATCTTTATTTTGTATTTAAAAGCATCGTCATAGTAAATGTTGTTGACGACTTTACCATTAAACTTTGTAGCAAGTTGTGAACGTTGAATTTTAACGTGTTTGGGATTGCTGCATCGCGCAAAGCAAGCGTATAGCAATACCCAAATCAAATATTTAAAAGGCTTCATGCTATTCAGTTGAATATTTGGTTCCAATGTGGCGTTTTAAAAGCCCGGTTAACTTTTTTTAACCATCCTTTCAGGATCCCAGTGCATCGGCAGGTTTTGGAAATAGCTGTCGTTACATAATAAAGCCGGGGCTGCCGCCCTGTATCCAAACGTTGCGTCCTCTGTAACTTTGCCGTTAGTGCGGATCGCGGTGAAAAAGTTTACCATGTGATCATACGGGCCGCCTAAATAGCCCTTGTCGGCTTCGAAAGTAATTTCTTCCGGGGGCAGCATCGTTTTCCTTACGGGACTTGTGTTGCCGGCCTGGCGGAGCTTCTCGAGATAAAAAGGATCGTCAGATTGAATTTCCTTGTTTCTTTTTAGTGTTACTTTATCCCAGGTAATATCCATCGCGCCTTCGCTGCCCACCAGGCGTAAATAGGTGGTGCCGCTGGTGCCATCAACAAAATTACAGCGCAAGGAGAGATTAAACGCGGGATGGGCGGCGTTTTGCGCGTAATCAAAGGTGCCCAACAATACGTCGGGTACCTCGCGGCCGTCGTGCCAAAAGCGAAGGCCGCCTGCTGCATAGATCTTTTCGGGCCCGTAAGAACCGGTTATAAAATGCAGGCTCGAAAACAGGTGGACAAATAGATCGCCCGCCATGCCGGTGCCGTAATCAGTATAATTCCTCCATCTGAAGAAACGCTTTTCATCAAACGGGCGCTTGTGGGTGTTGCTTATATAAGTTTCCCAATCCACGGTTTGCGGCGATGCATCGGCGGGGATGGGATATTGCCATACTTCAACGGGCCCGCGCCTGGCCCAAAAACCTTCGGCGTAATTCAGCTGGCCGATTGCGCCGCTTTTTAATAGTTCCTTTGCTTTCTCATTCCCAAGCGACGAAACACCCTGGCTGCCCACCTGGAAAACCTTGCCGGTTTCCTGCTGCGCTTTTATAATGGCCGGGCCTTCGGTAATGGAATGTACCATCGGCTTTTCGCAATAAACATGCTTGCCGGCTTTCATCGCATCGATGGATATTTGCTGGTGCCAGTGATCGGGCGTTCCAATAATCACTGCATCAACATCTTTTCGGTTCAATATTTCTTTATAAACCTTTGTTGTGGCAATATCGGCGCCCCACCGTTTCTTCGAATCATTTAACCGCCCGTCATACAGATCGCAAACCGCAACCAGTTTAATGCCGGGTACTTTTAATGCAACGTCGGTATCGGACGAGCCCTGGCCGCCGGCGCCGATCAACGCAATGTTAACCTGGTCGTTAGGGCTTATGCCTGCGTTACGTTTAAGGTATGCAAAAACTTCATTTTTTTTACCGGAGGCAAGCACGTTTTGGCCAATAGCGACAGCAGCTGTCGCCGTGCCGAGTTTTTTAAGGAATCCCCTGCGTGATGGTTGTTGGTATTCTTTCATAATAGCTAATAAAATTTAGAGTGATACCAGTAACTGGCGACTGGCTGATTTATCGTTAAATATAGATATCCTGTACTAATATCACAAAGAATGAATTGATATTTTAGTGCATGCTGTTAACAATTACGTCAATAATATCGGTTCTATGACGGATGGCGTGGGTGATAAATTTATTAAATCAATAAAATAAATCAGTAATTATTGAATTGCGCAGAAAATAGAAAATATCGCAGGGAAATCGCTTTTAACTTTTTAGCCCTCTTTCCGCACAGCGTAGTCGGGGTGAGTAGTCGCCGTGGCGCATTGGCCGTAATGTCGCTTCGTTAGTACTCACCCGATCATCTCCGCCAGCCGGCGGATTGATCACCCTTTCTCCGCTGTCTGGAAAGAGGGTAAAGCAGCCGATTTTTTAAAAGCGATTTCCCTGGAAAATATCCCGTAGGGATAACCCGTTTGTAGAAAAAACAAAGTTAGCGTTATTGCCTCGCAGAGGCTACCCTAACCGGATGGCTTTTCACAGCAAAAAGACATTTAGATACGTAAATTAAAAGATTTTATTATTTGAATGGATTTTTAATGACTTAACCTGCGGACAAGGGGTAGCCTCTACGAGGCAATAGATAACAATGCGGATGTTTCTACAAACGGGTTGACCCTCTGGGTCATAAAATTCAGTTACCACACAAAACATCATAAGAACCATAATATCCCCACCGGTATCCGAAAGCAAATATGATTATCTTTGGCGCCGATGAATAAAACCGTAACACCGTACAGCGATGAGCCGGGTACAAAAAAGCAACAGGTGGCCGATATGTTTAACAACATCTCCAAAACCTATGATTTTTTGAACCATTTCCTGTCGCTCGGCATCGATATCATATGGCGTAAAAAGGCGATCGGCGAATTGAAGAACGACCACCCGAAATTGATACTGGACGTGGCCACGGGTACAGGTGATTTTGCATTCGAGGCACTGCGGATGCTAAAACCGGAAAAGATCATTGGTGTGGATATTTCCCGGGGCATGCTTGATATTGCGCAACAAAAAATTGACGCCCGCCATTTGGGCGATCGTTTCGCGGTTAAACTGGGCGATTCGGAAAAACTGCCGTTTGATGATCACGAGTTTGATGCCGTTACCGTTGCTTATGGGGTTAGAAATTTTGAAAATCTTGAATTGGGCCTTAGCAACATCCGGCGGGTTTTAAAGCCCGGCGGGAAAGCGGTTTTGCTCGAGTTTTCAAAACCAAAAGCGTTCCCTGTAAAGCAGTTGTATAAGTTTTATTTTAATTATGTCACGCCTGCGGTTGGTAAAATATTTTCGAAAGATTCCCGGGCATATTCATATCTACCCGAGTCGGTCGCCGCGTTTCCGGATGGCAAACAATTCACCGCGCTGATGGACAAAGTGGGGTTTAAGCATACCAAATGCCGCCCGCTGGCGTTTGGTATTTGTTCAATATACACGGGTATTAAATGAGTAAAATCTACTATCTCGTTATTTTTTTTGTGTTTTGCGGCAGTAATTTTCTATTGGCACAGGCGCCTGCGTGGGGTGGCGGCGCCGACCAGAATGACCTGAGCTTCGGTTTTACTTTTTCGTACGTGTCCAGCAATTTCAAGATCGTTAAAAAACCTGGCTGGCGCTCACCTTTTTTTGACTCGGGCACAAATACTTATATAACCGATTCGTTAAACAGTATCAGTTCAAACCCGATGCCCGGCTTTGCGGTCGGCTTTATTACGCGATACAGGCTTACCGATCATCTTGAGGTCAGGGCCACGCCCTCGCTGGTCTTTGCCGACAGGGGCTTAACTTATACATACGCCAATCCATCACAAAACGTCACCAAACAAGTTCAAACCACTACAGTGGACTTTCCCTTCTTGTTAAAATTAAAATCCGATCGTATCGGCGATTTCCGGGCCTATGTGCTTGGGGGAGTAAAATATTCGGCCGCAATCGGTTCCAAGTTAAACAGTGATGCTGACGCTGGCCCCCTTGGTAAAATGGTTAAAAATACGAAGGGCTTCGGATCGTACGAGGCCGGTATAGGCTGCGATATTTATTTTGAATTTTTCAAGCTGTCGCCCGAGATCAAAATTTCAAATTCGATGGGCAATGTTCTGATCCCCGAAAATCATCCTTATTCCAGCCCGATCAGCAGCTTATCGCTGCACACCATTATGTTTAGCCTATATTTTGAATAGGTGCATAAAACCATCCGGAAAAAACATAATTTCGCCACGTTAGTTATCTTATCTATGGCTAAAATTGCATTGATCACAGGCGCTACATCGGGGATCGGGGAGGCCTGCGCCCATTTATTTGCCCGCGAAAATTATAATTTAATACTTACCGGCCGGCGGCTGGAAAGACTTGAAAAACTGGCAAAGAAATTAAATACAAAGTATAACACAGAAATAGCCGTATCGGCTTTTGACGTACGCGACCGCGAACAGGTGATCAGTAACCTGGAGGGACTGCCGGCCAAATGGAAAAAAGTTAACGTGCTGATCAACAACGCCGGGTTAAGCCAGGGGCTCGACCCGATACAAAAAGGCGCGCTTGACGATTGGGACACCATGATAGATACCAATGTAAAGGGCTTGCTGTATGTTACAAAGGTAGTGTCGAACTGGATGGTAGATAATAAGACGGGGCATATCGTTAATTTAGGCTCCATCGCGGCAAAAGAAGTGTATGCCAATGGCAATGTATATTGCGCAACCAAATACGCGGTTGACGCTTTAAGCAAAGCGATGCGGATAGACCTGCTGAACCATGGCATAAAGGTTACGGCCATACACCCGGGAGCGGTGGAAACGGAATTTTCGGAAGTTAGGTTCAAAGGCGATAAGGAGCGGGCAAAAAAGGTTTATGACGGTTTTGAACCCCTGGTTGCGCAAGATATTGCCGAAACTATTTGGTTTGCGGTATCCCGCCCGGCCCATGTGAACATCAATGAATTGACTGTAATGCCAGCGGCGCAGGCGTCAGCAACTGCTATTTTTAGAAAATAGATCGGCGATTAGTGGATTTCGTTAATCCCTAAGCGTCAAATTAAATTGATGCATTGACATAAATCAAAAATTCTGCAACTCGTTAACTTACTAATTCACTAATTCACTAATTCACTAATTCACTAATTCATAATTCAACAATAGTTATGTCCCTTATTAATCAAATAGACCAGGATATCAAACAAGCCATGCTTGCAAAGCAGGCAGACAGGCTGCGCGGGCTGCGGGCCATAAAATCGGCGTTACTTTTGGCACGCACAGAGAAGGGCGCTGCAGAAGAGCTGACCAAAGAAGCGGAAATTAAGGTGCTGCAAAAATTAGTGAAGCAGCGAAAGGAATCTGCCGAGATCTATAAAACCCAAAACCGCGACGACCTGTACCAGGTGGAGGTTGAAGAGATGAAAGTGATAGAACCGTACTTGCCGCAGCAGATGAGCCGCTTTGAGATAGAAGGTTACATCCAGGAATTGATACAGCGTATCGGGGCAACATCGGTAAGCGATATGGGCAAAATAATGGGAATAGCCAATAAGGAGCTTGCCGGGCAAGCCGACGGACGAACAATATCCGAAGTAGTGAAACAATTGCTGGGGTGAGGTGGTGAGCGGGCAGTAGTCAAATGGTGAGTGAAAAATGGCAGGTAATAACTAAGTGAATTTGCAGTTTGGATTTGTTTAGTATTGACCATTGCCTGGCACCATTCACCAGTCACCCCTCACCAAATTAATTGTTTATTTGTTGTAAGTCGGTTGCAATAACCTATTTTTATAGCCGGATGGTTGTATATTTTATAATTAGCCGAAACAAGAAGATACACTTTACACGCTTATATGGAGTTCGTACTTAAAAATGAACATGGTTTTAGTTATATTGATGAGGGCGAGGGTGAAGTTTTGTTGTTGCTGCATGGCCTGATGGGCGCATTAAGTAACTGGGATGCCGTTATTGAACATTTTAAGGCGAAATACAGGGTAATTATACCCGTTTTACCGATTTATGATTTGCCGCTTTTAACCACCGGTGTAAAAACCATGGCTAAATATGTTCATAAATTTGTGAAGTATAAGCGATTGAACAACATAACGCTTTTGGGTAATTCGCTGGGCGGACACGTGGCGCTTATTTATGTGTTGTCGCATCCCTCGATGGTAAAGTCGATGGTGCTGACGGGCAGCTCGGGCTTGTACGAAAACGCATTTGGCGGCTCGTTCCCTAAAAGAGGGAGTTATGAATTTATAAAAGAAAAAGTGGAATATACGTTCTATAACCCCGAAACGGCAACTAAGGAGCTGGTTGACGACGTATATAGAATAATAAACGACAGGCACAGCGTTATAAGGATATTGGCCATGGCAAAATCGGCCATACGTCATAATATGAGGAAGGACCTGCATAAGATACACGTGCCGGTTTCGTTAATATGGGGAAAAAACGACAAGATAACCCCACCCGAGGTGGCGGTTGAATTTCACGAGTGGCTTCCGGATTCGGAATTACACTGGATAGATCAATGCGGCCACGCCCCGATGATGGAGCAGCCGGAGGAGTTTAACAGGCTGCTGGAACAATTTTTAGAAAGAACAAAGGCATAATATGCTTGCAATTGAATTGATAAACGATGCGATACCGCCGGTTCACACTTCGGATACTATCCAGAAGGTGGTTGACCGTATGGTGGAGTTTCGTATCAGGCAGCTTCCGATTGTGAATGAAGAACAATTTTTGGGCCTGATCGACGAAAACGACATGCTTGGGGAAACGGATAACCAAACACCTATCGGGGCTCTCGCGCTTTCCCTGGTAAATCCCTACGTATTGGAAGATCAGCATATATACGACGTAATATGGATGTTTTATGAACGTAAACTCACCATCGTGCCGGTATTGGATGCAAAAAAAAATTACCTGGGGCTCATCAGTATCAACAGTCTGACCGAACATTTTGCCCGGCTTACCGCTGCCGATCAGCCCGGCGCCATTATCGTATTGGAGATCAGTAACAAAAACAACTCGCTTGCGCATATGTCGCAAATCGTTGAATCGGACAATGCGCAAATATTAAGCTCATATGTGCGCACTTTTCCCGATTCAACCCGTATGGAAGTTACGCTGAAGATCAACAAGCGGGATATATCGACCATAATTGCTACTTTTTTGCGGTATGAATATGATATAAAAGCCACTTTTAATCATAACGACGATAACGATAATTCGAGGGAACGATACAATTCGTTGATGAATTACCTTAATTTGTAACGATCATTAAGTTATTAGAATTAAGTCATGGGTATATTTGTCATTCTAACGTATACCGACAGATAGTATGTTGAAGGACGTAATGACCGAATGACTAAACGAGCCAAATGAAAATAGCTATTTACGGCAGGCAATTTAACGACCAGGCGGTATTTCCCTATATCAGGCAAATATTTGACAACCTTACCAAACACCGGGCCGATATCTACATTCACCACCAGTTTAATGAATATTTAAGCAGCTATATCGATACTTCCCGGTATAAGATCCTCGGCGAAAATGACCATGTAAAGGACTTTATCGATCTTTTTTTAACACTTGGCGGAGATGGCACACTGCTCGACACAATAGCGATGATACGGGATTCGGGGATCCCGGTTATCGGTATTAATTTCGGGCGGTTGGGATTTTTGGCAAGCATAAATAAAAACGATATCGCTGCGGCTATTGAGGCCGTCGTTAATAAGCAATTCAGCCTCGACAGCCGGGAACTGCTTAGCATACAGTCGGACCTGGAAATATTTGGAAAAGATAACTTTGCGCTCAACGATATCACGATCCACAAGCGCGATGACTCGGCCATGATCACCACCAACGTATTTTTAAATGACGAATTTTTAAACTCGTACTGGGGCGATGGCATTATCATTTCAACATCCACCGGTTCAACCGCGTATTCGCTCAGCTGCGGCGGCCCTATAATTTTCCCGGAGTCGAACAGCATCGTATTAACGCCCGTTTCCCCTCATAACCTTAATGTACGGCCTATCGTACTGCCCGATACGAGCACACTTTCGTTCGAGGTAGAGTGCCGCAGCTCCAATTACCTGGTGTCATGCGATTCGCGCACCGCTGTGATCGATAAAACCATGCGATTTAAAGTTACCAAAGCCGGTTTCTGCGTAAATCTTGCCCGTTTAAATAATGAAAGTTATTTATCCACGTTAAGAAACAAGCTATTGTGGGGGCTTGACGCCCGTAATTATTAATTACCGGATGCCAAAATCAGTACTCATTATCTTATTTCTTCTTTGTTCTCTCAGCTTAAGGGCCCAAACATGGGAGCTTGGCGCTGCCGCCGGCGGCTCGGGCTACATGGGCGATCTGAATCTTAATAATCCTGTAAAAGTTAGCGGCATTTCCTTTGGCGGTTTTATCAAACGCAATTTTAACGGCTATTTATCGGCAAAACTCAATTATACTTACGGCAATATAAGCGCGGCCGACAGCAACTCAAGCTCGCAGCAGTTTCGCAACCGGAATTTAAGTTTCACCACTGAGTTGAGTGAAATAAGCATAATTGGCGAATTTAATTTTATGCATTATATACCCCAAGCCGGGAAAAATAAATTTACACCATTTATTTATTTGGGAGTAGGGATGGTGAGTTATTCGCCCAGTACAATATACCAGGGAAACAAATACCTGCTTAGGGATTATAACACAGAGGGCCAAAAAAAATCGTATCCGCCAAGCGCGGTTTCCATACCATATGGAGTGGGCATTAAATATAATATTATGGGTAAATGGACCCTGGGCGCCGATATAGGTTACCGGCAGCCCAATACTGATTACCTGGACGATGTTAGCGGTGTGTACCCCGTTAATCCGAATTTCCTGTCCGACCGGTCGGGCGAGAAAACCGGGGTTTATATTGGTTCGCCGGGATCACAGAGGGGCGATCTCAGTCCGAGGGATACGTATTTTTTTGCCCAGATATCTGTTTCTTACACGTTTGTTACCCAACGGTGTTATTTTCAATAAATCTTCCGATGTTGTTGCAACATTGATGCAATAAAATATCTGATAGTTACGTTTTAAAACTAAAACCAGGTGGTTTTTCACAATTATCAGTAACCCTTTATCTTAAAAACATGGCTGAGTTAAATTATTCCTCCGCGGGTGCAGGCAAACATGCTATGAAAAGAATGCCTGTGCGTGTCGACCTTACGGCAATGGTCGACCTTGCATTTTTACTCATCACTTTTTTTATGCTGGCTACCACGCTTTCAAAGCCAAAGCAGATGCCGTTAACCATGCCGGCGAACGGCCCTGACGGGCCTGTTCCCGAATCGTGCAGCATGACCGTGTGCCTGGGCAAAAACAACCAGGTTCTATATTATTTGGGTTTACCCGATAAGCCGCTGGCCGGCCCTCAAATTGTAAGACAGGGTGAAACTTTGCGCCGGGCGCTGGTGGAAACCGGCAGGAGGGTGCTTGCGACCACCGGCAAGCATTTGATCGTAGTGCTTAAACCTGGCGAACATTCCATTTATTCGAACCTGGTTGACGCGCTCGATGAACTGGATATTTCAAATGTAAAAACCTATGCCATTGCCAAAATTTCGGCAAAGGACATAGATATGCTTAAACAACGCGGGATATATTGAGCTTTCCGATTAATTTTAAGTCGCCGGCAACATAAAAGCCGGCGGATTTTCTTTTCCATCGGCATACTAAAAAAAACGCAATTAAGTTTTACCTTTGTCCCCTGAAAAAATCCGCATAAGCTTCGGAAAATTAAAAAACGTAATTTATGCTTAAACGGATATTGGGGACTGCAAACCCAATTGTTTATTGGTTTGTATGTGATAAACCGAAGGCTAATGATGTATGATGGGATATAAGGATAAGATCGATTTATCGAAATTGCCGCAGCATGTGGCCATCATCATGGATGGCAACGGGCGTTGGGCCAAAGAACAGGGCAAATTAAGAATATTCGGGCATCACAACGGCGTGCTTTCAGTTAGGGACGTTGTTGAAGGGGCAGCGGAACTGGGCATACGCTATTTAACGCTTTATACTTTTTCGTCCGAGAATTGGAACAGGCCTAAATTAGAAGTTATGGCCATTATGGAATTAATGGTTAGCACCATCCATAAAGAGATTGAGCGTTTGCAAAAAAACAATATACGTTTAAAGGCCATAGGCGACCTGGAAATGCTGCCGGAGAAGTGTTATAGTGAACTGGCCGCCGCAATTGACAAAACAAAAAACAATACCGGCCTTGTGCTTACCCTGGCGTTAAGCTATAGCTCGCGGCGCGAAATAGTGCAGGCGGCAAAAAATATAGCCGGCAAAGTGCAGCGGGGCGAATTGAATATATCAGAAATTAGTGAAGAAACTTTTGAGAATAATTTATATACCCACGATATGCCCGACCCCGAGTTGCTGATCAGAACCAGCGGAGAATACCGGATCAGCAATTATTTGCTGTGGCAAATTGCCTACGCCGAATTATACTTCACACCTAAGTTATGGCCCGATTTCCGTAAGGAGGACTTGTATGAAGCCCTGCTTGATTACCAAAAGCGCGAACGCCGTTTTGGTATGACCAGCGAGCAGGTGAACTAAATTTTTACTTTTAACACTTTTTAACAACTGTATAAATTATTTTTAGCCACTAAAATATTCGAATGAATAAATACCTTTTTGTTATTCTTTTTTCTGTGATAAGTGCCGCTGCTGTAGCCCAGGTTTCTAACCAGCCCAGGCTTTCGTTATCCAAATCATCGATCCCTATCGACAGCCTGAGCTACCTCGAGCCCAAAGATTATATTATTGGCGGTGTTACCATTAAAGGGACAAAAAACCTGGATAAGGACGTATTGCTAACGATATCTAAATTAAATAAAGGCGACCGTATCAATTTACCTGGCGAAGCCAACGCCAATGTGATAAAGAATTTATATCAGCAAAACCTTTTTGATGATGTGCAGCTGAATATCACGAAAATGAACCTGGATACCATATACCTTGAAATTGTGGTTGTGGAGCGTCCGAGGTTATCGCGCATACACATTACCGGGGTCAGGAAGGGCGAAATTGAAGACCTGCAAAAAAAGCTGTCTGATAAAAACGGGAAGATCGTAAATGAGAACCTGTTGAGCACCACCAGCGCTATTATCAGGAAGCATTATAACGAAAAAGGTTTTTTAAATGCGACTGTTACCCTTAAGCAGCGGAAGGATCCGGGCGATGCCAATAGCATCATACTCGATATTGCCGTGGATAAAAAGAAACGGGTGATGATCTCGGATGTGACGTTTGAAGGGAACAAGGATTTCTCGCAAAAAAAACTCAGGAAATATTTATCAAAAACCCGGACCCGGAAGTTTTACAACATATTCGGTTCGCGGAAATTTAAACAGGATAAGTACGACGATGATAAAAAGAACCTGATTGAAAAAATGCAGGGGCGGGGCTATCGTGATGCCGAAATATTAAGCGATACCGTTTTTAAAACCGGCGAAAATACGGTGGGCGTTAAAATTAAATTGTTTGAAGGGCATAAATATTATTTCGGCAATATCAAATGGTCGGGGAACGCTAAATATCCTACAGAGATACTCACCAGGATATTAAAAATTAAAAAAGGCGACGTTTTTAGTGAGGATGAATTGGGAAAAAGGTTAACCGGCCCAACGCCTAATGATGATGACGTATCGTCGTTCTATTTAAACGATGGGTATTTAACTTACCAGGCCGACCCTGTGCAAACACGTGTTTACCACGATACCGTTGATTTGGATATCAGGGTATATGAAGGGCCGCAGTATACCATCAACAAGGTTATTCTGAAAGGTAACGACGTAACCAATGATAAAGTGGTTATGCGCGAAATACGTACCAAACCCGGCCAAAAATTCAATAAAGCGTTATTGATACGCAGCACACGTGAAATCGGACAGCTTGGCAACTTTGACGAGCAAAAAACGGAGCCCAAGCCAACCAACATTAATCCGCAGGACGGCACAGTCGATATTGTTTATAACGTGGTGGAAAAGCCTTCAGACCAGATCGAACTCTCGGGAGGTTTTGGCGGCGGACAGCTGGTTGGTACGCTGGGCCTTACGTTCAATAACTTTGCGTTACGGAACATCTTCAATCTTAAAGCCTACAAACCGCTTCCAAAGGGCGATGGACAGAAGCTGAGCATACGGGGGCAATCAAGCGGCCGCACTTACCAGAATTTCTCGTTCACCTTTTCGGATCCGTGGCTCGGAGGTAAAAAACCTATCTATTTTGCTTTATCGGCTTATACCCAGCTAAGTTCGACAGGACAGTATTATCCCACATCGAGCCCATATTACAATAATTTACGTATAAACGGAATAGGCGTAACTTTGGGTAAGCGTTTAAACTGGCCCGATAACTTCTTTCAGCTAAATTACTCGCTGAACCTGGATCATTATAATCTTGATAATTACACAGGTTATTTATTTCAGAATGGCACCTCGTATAACATTAAGCTAACCCAGGAATTGCAACGTAACTCGCTTGATGTGCCTATTTATCCAACCTCAGGTTCGAACATTAAGTTTACGGTGCAGGGCACACCACCATATTCGGCGTTCAATAATATCAACTATAAGATTGCCACGCCGGAGGAGCGCTATCATTTTGTTGAGTATTATAAATTTAAATACGATGCCCAATGGTTCCAGCGGATAACCGGTAAACTGGTGTTGATGTCGCAGGTGCGCTTTGGATTTTTGGGCCAGTATAATTCGGAAGTCGGTGCTTCTCCGTTTGAAAGGTTTAAACTGGGCGGCGATGGCATGCAGAGCTACCAGTTTTTGCAGGGAAGCGACATTATAGGTTTAAGGGGGTACCAAAATTTTTCGATCATACCTGAAGGTACCAATTATACTGCCGATACGAATCCTGGAAGTACTATATATGATAAATATACGTTCGAGCTGCGCCACCCGGTTATTCAAAGCCAGTCGGCAACCATTTTTATGTTAGCGTTTGCCGAAGGCGGGAATGTGTGGAATAGTTTTGATAAATTTAACCCGTTTAATGTACGGCGCTCGGTAGGTGTTGGCGCCCGGGTATTTTTGCCTATTTTTGGGTTGCTCGGCCTTGATTATGGCTATGGATTTGATAAAATACCGGGTATCCCCGGTGCTAATAAGGGCCAGTTCAGCTTCTCGATCTCGCAGAGCTTAAATGGCGGATTTAATTGATAATTGTGATGAAGAGGATAATTTTAATACTTGGCTTTACGTTTACGACGCTAACTGCGGCATTTGCGCAGCGGTTTGCATATGTAGATTCGGAGTATATATTAAAACACATGCCCGAGTACACTTCGGTGCAGAAACAGCTAAAAGCGCTGTCGGCAGAATGGCAGAAGGACGTGGATATGCGATACCAGGAAATTGACCGCCTGTATAAGGCATTCCAGGCCGACCAGGTTTTAATGACGCCGGATATGAAAAGGCGCCGACAGGCTGAAATATCCGATAAGGAAAAAACCGCGAAGGATTTTCAGCAGCAAAAATTCGGTCCGGAAGGGGAGCTTGCACAACGGAGCCTTTCGCAGATCAAACCGATACAGGAAAAGATAACTAAAGCGATACAGGCCGTTGCCGAAAACGATAACCTGGATATGATATTTGACAAAAACAGCGAAGTGATTATGCTTTACGCTAACCCGCGATACGACAAAAGCGCCGAGGTATTAACCCGGCTTGGATTAAAGCCAGGTACATTTGCAAAATAAATTTTTAATTATAATAAATCCCACTATTTTTAAACACAGAACAAAAGACAAAATGAAAAAACTATTTAAAGTTGCTTTAGTTGCAGGATGCATGTTATTTGTAGGCAGCTTTGCAAAGGCGCAAACCAAGATTGGCCATATCAATTTTACAGCGCTGGTACAACAATTACCCGAATTTAAGACTGTTCAGTCGCAAATTGATATTTATCAAAAACAGTTCATCGATCAGCTAACGCTGATGAATAACGAGTACCAGACAAAAGGTAAGGAATACCAGGCGCAGGCTGCTACCATGACCGATGCCGTTCGCACTACAAAACAAGCGGAACTGCAGGATATACAAAAACGTATGCAGGACCTTCAAAACAGTGCCCAGCAACAGGTGGAAGCAAAGAGTAACGAGCTTTTTAAGCCGCTATCTGACCGGGCTAAAGCTGCAATAACCGCGGTAGCCGCTGAAAAAGGATATACTTACGTGCTGGATACATCGCAAATACAGCTTCTTGTTTCGCCTGCCGCTGATGATATGATGGCAGCCGTTAAAGTGAAATTAAACTTAAAGTAATCAATTATTGATACTGTTAAAAAGCGTTCCCGTTATCGGAACGCTTTTTTTATTTTTGCACGAATGGTAAAAAACAAACCGATAGGTATTTTTGATTCGGGCTATGGCGGCCTCACGGTTTTTCGTTCTATTATGCGCCAATTGCCGGGTTATGATTATATCTACCTGGGCGATACGGCCCGCGCGCCCTATGGGAACCGGTCGTTCCAGTCCATTCATCAATATACCTGGGAATGTGTGCAGTGGCTTTTTAAACAAGGCTGCCCGCTTGTGATCCTGGCGTGTAACACGGCTTCGGCAAAGGCGCTGCGCACTATTCAGCAGCAGGATTTAAAACACACCGATCCTTCAAACCGGGTGCTGGGGGTGATCAGGCCCACGGCCGAGGTGATCGGTAACTATACCAAAACAAAAAAGATCGGCGTGCTGGGTACAAAAGGCACGGTACAGTCGGGATCATATGTTATTGAGACTGGAAACTTTTTTCCTGATATTAAAGTTTATCAGCAGGCCTGCCCGCTTTGGGTCCCGCTTATTGAAAATGGTGAGTACGACGAGCCCGGCGCGGACTATTTTGTAAAAAAATACCTGGATCAGCTAATGGCCCAATCCAAAGATATCGACACCGTTTTGCTGGGCTGTACGCATTACCCTTTGCTGCACGAAAAAATAAGGACATATTTACCTGAGACGGTTAAAATTGTAGCTCAGGGGGATATTGTTGCCGATAGCCTGGCAGGGTACCTGCGCCGCCACCCTGAAATGGATGAAAAACTTTCCAAAAATAAAACCCAACGTTTTTTTACCACGACCGACGATACCCCGGATTTTGACCATCACGCGGAAATTTTCTTTTCGGCCCCGGTGAGGTCAGTATTTGCGGAAATCAAGTGTTAAGCCTCACCTAAATCCTCTCCAAAGGAGAGGACTTTGAACAACACGTGGGGTTAAATTACTTTGTCTACCAACCTAATCAACTATTCACCAATCAACCAATTTTACTAAGTTTGCACAAAGCAAGCGAATTGAACTTTTATCTCACATATTTCGTTATTGCGGTTGGGCTGTTCGGGTTCTCGGCGCTGTTTGCACTATTTGGGGTATATGCCGAGCGCAAAGTTTCGGCGTTTATACAAGACCGGTTAGGCCCCACGGAAACAGGTAAATTCGGAATACTGCAAACCTTCGCGGATATTTTAAAAATGCTGCAAAAGGAGCTTATCACGCCTGCCGCAGCCGACAAATTGCTTTTCATTATGGCTCCGGCGATCATTTTTATCGCCGTTTACCTTGGATTTGCCGCGTTGCCCTGGGCGCCCGGTTTGGTTCCTGCCAAATTGAACTTAGGATTATACTATATTTTCGCCACTATTTCCATCGAAACGCTGGGCATATTGATGGCCGGCTGGGGATCGAACAATAAGTACTCTATATTGGGGGCTATGCGATCGGCTGCGCAGATCATTTCTTACGAGATACCGGCGGGTTTTGCGCTGATCGCGGTGGTAATGATCGCCCAGACGCTGAACCTGCAGGATATATCGGCACAGCAGGGCATCCTCGCGCACGAGCCTGTAAAGTTTGCCGGGTTTTGGAACGTATCCACCATAGGCGGCATATTCGCCTGGAACATTTTAAGAGCGCCGCACCTCGTTATCGCATTTGTCATTTACTTTATATCTTCGTTAGCGGAGAGCAACCGCGCGCCGTTTGATATTCCGGAAGCAGAGTCGGAGCTGGTGGCGGGTTTTCATACAGAATATACCGGGTTCAGGTTTGCGCTGGTTTTTTTGGCCGAATACTCGATGATGTTTATGGTATCGATGGTCGGCGTGATCTTGTTTTTGGGCGCATGGAACACCCCGCTGCCCAATATAGGCTCGGTACAGCTGGCTAACTGGACCACAGGCGTCGTATGGGGCGTTATTTGGATCATATTAAAAACTTTAACGCTCGTGGGTATACAGATGTGGATACGATGGACGCTTCCGCGTTTTAGGGTGGATCAGCTGATGTCGTTATGCTGGAAGGTGTTAACGCCGCTTGCTTTTTTATGTATGCTGATCTCGGGCGTGTGGAGGCTTTGGCTGATGTGATTCAGATTTCGTCCCGATAGCTATCGGGATCGGATTTTTTAATATTCGGAATCAACGAAATTCATTAGTTCATAAAAATCAGCGGTTCAGACAAAAAAACTGATGTTTAAAAACTTAATAACCGGGATTACAACTTCAATGAAGGGGCTATCAGTCACTTTAGGACATCTTTTTGCTTCGCACAAAAAAAGAAATATCCTGCCTGCGAGTGATGGTAATTACTTTAAACAGATGGAAGGCACCAATACCATACAGTACCCGCACCAGGCGCTTCCCATCCCCGAAGTGGGACGTTACCAGTTGGATGTGGAGATCGATGATTGTATCGTATGCGACCTGTGCGCTAAAATTTGCCCCGTTGATTGTATCGATATCGAAGCGATCAAAGCGACGGAGGCCATCGGGCAAACCTCCGACGGCACTACAAAGCGGTTATATGCAGCTAAATTTGATATCGACATGGCCAAATGCATGTACTGCGGCCTTTGCACAATTGTGTGCCCGACCGAGTGTATTATTATGACAAATACCTATGACCGCAGCGTGGCCGAAATAAGCGAACTTACTTATGCTTTTTCCGATATGACTCCGGAAGATGCCGCGCAAAAACGGCGTGAGTTTGAACAGCAGCAGGTCGAACGGCAGGCCGCAAAAGCAGCGGCTATGCAGAAAAAGGGGGGGGATGCATGAGTTTAGTGCAGGGGCTATTTTATTTAATGAGCTTTATCGCGATCGCGTCGGCGCTGTTTATAGCAGCCACAAAGAACCTCGTACGGGCTATCTTTTTGTTTTTTATCACCTTGTTTGCGCTGGCCGGCTTGTATGTACTGGCCCTGGCTGATTTTATAGCCATTACCCAAATTGTGATATACGTTGGGGGTATTTTGGTACTTATTCTTTTTGCCTTTATGCTTTCGGGCAGGGAAACCTTAAATACATTAGGACAACAAAACAATAAACTCATCAGCATCAGCAAACTCCCCGCATTTTTATTGGCGGCGCTGTTCCTTATTGTGTTGATCAATATCATAACCGCTGCCGACGCCAATAACCTGGTTTGGATAAAGAGATCGGTGCAAATGAAGAATGATATACAGCCAGATGCGGCGATGACCGAAAATATAGGGATCAACCTGATGACGCGGTATTTGCTGCCTTTTGAGGCCGTTTCCATTTTGCTGATGATCGCGCTTATCGGGGCGGCGCATTTATCAAGAAAGGAGCGCAGCATATGATCCCGCTGACTGATTTTATGATTGTGAGCGCGATGTTATTTTGCACGGGATTATATATGATCGTGTCTAAACGCAATGCGATCCAGGTATTGATCGGTATCGAGCTGATGCTGAATGCGGCCATCCTGAACCTGGTCGCGTTTGGTAAATACGACCGGTTTAATAACGGGGGCCAAATGTTTGCCCTGTTTGCGATCGTGCTTGCCGCCGCAACAACCGCCGTGGCGCTGGCGATTATATTAAACGTGTACCGGCAGTATAAAACGATCGACCCGGGGAAAGTTGATAATTTAAAAGATGAAATGTAGAGACGTCCCGTACGTACGGGACGTCTCAAAAAGATAAATGTTATGAGACGCAAGATGTTGCGTCTCTACAAAAAAGAAACATTGAAAGAATTTTTACAATCGATAGATTCATTAACCATTAAATTCACCCTTGCGGCGGTGTTGCTGCCGTTGCTTGCCTTTATCCTGAATTTGTGCTTGCCAGGCCGGCAGAGCAAGCTCGCCGGATGGGTATCGACAATTGCCATCTTAGCGGGTTCTGTGCTTTCGGCTTTTGTGTTTTCAAAAGTGTGGAACGGCCACGAGGTGCATCAGCAAGTCCTTTGGTTTAGCATCGGTGGTACCAAAATATATGCCGGTGTACTGCTAAATAATCTTTCGGTGTTGCTGCTGCTGCTGGTAAACCTGATCGCGCTGCCGGTGCACCTTTACTCCATCGCTTATATGAAAAGCGATGGGAATTACAACCGTTATTTCGCCTACCTCAGCATTTTTTGTTTTAGCATGCTGGCATTGGTGGTGGTTGATAATATGGTGCTGTTTTATATTTCGTGGGAGCTGGTCGGCTTCTCGTCCTACCTGCTTATCGGGTTCTGGTTCACACGCGATAAAGCGGTACAGGCGAATAAAAAAGCCTTTATTATGAACAGGATAGGGGATACCGGGCTGCTGATCGCGATCATTATTTTGTTTACCCAGTTCCATACGTTCGATATTACGCAGCTTTTCGCCGCTAAAGGATTGGTTTCCGGGTCGGTTATTTCGCAGGGGCAATGGATAACATCGGCGACACAAATACCGGCTGTATGGCAGTACATAGCCTGCGCCGGCATATTTTTAGCGGTCGCGGCGAAGTCGGCACAGTTCCCGCTTCATACCTGGCTGCCTGATGCCATGGAGGGCCCCACATCGATTTCCGCGCTCATCCATGCGGCAACCATGGTTGCCGCGGGCGTGTTCCTGCTTGGCAGGGTTTACCCGATGTTTAATGGCACGGAGTTAACTATTTTGGCGATCCTCGGCTGCTTCACAGCTTTTATGGGCGCTACCATCGCGCTAACGCAAAACGACCTGAAGCGCATCCTCGCGTATTCCACCATATCGCAGCTTGGCTATATGGTAATGGCTATGGGTATCGGTGCATACGGCTCATCGCTGTTTCACCTGGCGACACATGCTTTTTTTAAGGCGCTTTTATTTTTGGTTGCAGGCATCGTTATCCATCAAATGGCGCATATACGCGACGACAATAACCTGGATATCGACCCGCAGAATATTTTAAACATGGGCGGTTTGCGCAAAAAGCTGCCTTTTACTTTTATTGCCGCACTCATTGGCGGGGCGGCACTGATCGGCCTGCCTTTAACGTCGGGATTTTTATCGAAGGACGGCATCCTGGTACAGGCATGGGAGTGGTCGGACGGGAAGGATATTTTATATAAACTGATTCCTTTACTGGTAGCCATAACGACCTGGTTAACTGCGTTTTATGTTACAAGAATGATCGTTAAGGTGTTCTTTGGCGAATCGAGGTTACAGGCACTAAAACGCGATCTTAAAGTTAATATTGATGATGGCAGCTGGCTGTATAAACTGCCTTTGGCGTTTCTTATTGCCGGGTGTTTGTTCCCGCTGTTTTCTGCGAATCCTTTGGCGTACGTGCAGTCATGGCTGTTTAACGGTTTTTCTGCCGGTGATATAGCCGGCCATGAAACTTTGTATAATACCCTGATACCGCCTGGGGTAACAATTTTAAGCCTGCTGGTCGTCTATTGGGCTTTTGCTGTAAATACCAAACGACCAACACAGGTTTTGCAGCAACGTGGATTTTTGTACCGGCTGTCTTTTAACGAATGGTATTTCGACAGCATATATAACCGGGTTATCGTTAAGCCGGTGCTCGCGTTAAGTGCGCTGGTTTTTTGGACCGACCGCAACGTGTTAGATGGGTTTATCCATTTATTAACAAAACTGTATGTTAACCTGGCTAAAGCATGCGCGTGGACAGACCATTATATGATCGACGGATTTTTAAATTTGGTGGTTGCACTGGTTGAAGGCATCGGTAATTTTGCGCGCAGGTTTCAGGGCGGCAAACTGCAATATTATTTATTTAGCACGCTGGTGATTATATTGGCGTTGTTTATTTTTAAAATGTTGGTTTAGATTTGAGTATTGAGATATGAGATTTGAGATAAGGTTACGGCAAAAAGGGAAAACCTGCCTGCCGGAAGGCAAGGGGCGAAAGGCATCGGGTTCATTGAATTTGAATCCCTCGTCTTACGTGTATGCGGAAATTCTATCTCCTATTGACAGATCAAAATCTCACATCCCACATCTCACATCTCAAATCTCTTAATGAACTTCCTCACCCTGCTCATATTTACACCCATCCTGTTCGGATTTATCGTGGCGGTACTGCCGTCGGCGTGGCGGGGCAGCTTTAGGTATATCACACTGCTGGCTACCCTGTTGCAGCTGGCGATGAGTGTTTGGATATATTGCCATTTTAAAACCGGGGCGGCCTTTGCGGGAATTAACCACGAAAGCCAGTTCCAGTTTATGCAGAAGGTGCCGTGGATCAACCTTGATCTTGGTGCAATGGGCAGAATGCAGATCGACTATTTTGTTGGCATCGACGGCATATCGGTAACCCTCCTGGTCATGACGTCGTTTGTTTTGGTTATTGCCGCGCTGGCGTCGTGGGAGATCAAAAACAACTTAAAAGGGTTTTTTGTGCTTTTTTTGATATTGGATATGGCCGTTACGGGCGTATTCTGCTCGCTCGATTTTTTCCTGTTCTATATTTTTTACGAGCTGATGCTGCTGCCGCTATATTTCCTTATCGGGATGTGGGGCGGGGCCGGGCGCGAATATGCCGCTATAAAATTCTTTCTATATACCTTATTCGGATCGGTGTTTATGCTGTTGGTGATGATCGGCCTTTATATGTCCGTTAAAGATCCGGCAACGGGCAATCACACCTTCAATATGGTGCAGATGATGAACCCGGCAAATTACCAGCCGGGCTCGGTATTTTCGGCGTTGAGCCATCAAACTATTTTTGGGTTTCCGGCAAGGGCCGTAGGTTTTATTGTTTTGTTCGTGGCCTTCGCCATTAAGGTGCCGGTGGTACCTTTGCATACTTGGCTGCCCGATGCGCACGTGGAGGCGCCTACACCCGTCTCCATTATCCTCGCCGGGATATTGCTCAAAGTGGGTGGATACGGTATTATCAGGGTATGCATCAGTATTTTTCCGGATATTGCCGCAGCCAACGCTTACTGGCTTGGCATGCTGGGCGTGATCTCGATTTTATACGGGGCCTTAAATGCCCTGGCGCAAAAGGACCTGAAACGGATGATCGCTTATTCGTCTGTATCGCATATGGGTTTCGTATTGCTGGGTATCGCTTCCCTGACGACCGAAGGGATAAGCGGGGCGGTAATGCAAATGGTGAGCCATGGTTTCCTGTCAACAATGCTGTTCTTTTTGGCAGGTGTTATTTATAATCGCGTACACGACCGTGGCATCGGCCATTTCAGGGGCTTGGCATCGCTCATGCCCCGATATACCACGTTTGTGATGATCGCCTTTTTTGCGTCCCTGGGATTGCCGGGCTTCTCTGCTTTTATCGGTGAGCTTTTCTCACTGACCGGCGCGTTCAAATCGCATTCGGTAAACGGCTTATTGCCGTACTGGATGGCCGTGTGCGGAGCATTAGGTATTTTGTTGGGCGCCGCTTATTTTTTATGGACGCTTCAACGCATGTTTTTCGGGGCGGTGAACCTAAAGGGGGGAGAAGTATGGCATACCGCATTAGCCGACCTGAACCTGCGCGAAAAAATAACTTTATTACCGCTGGCTGTTATCGTGCTGGCTTTGGGGTTAATGCCATCGCTCGTTTTTGATAAGATCAATGATTCGGTATTAGGGTTTATTCAGTTTGTACAACATAGATTGTAATCGATGCACGACCTGTTGCCATTTCTTCCCGATTCCATATCCAACGTTTTGGGCAGCATACCCTATTTTATGCCCGAAATCTATTTGGCGGCATTGTTTATTCTGGTATTGATAACCGATCTGCTATTTGGAAGGAATTCGGAAAAACTTTGCCGGATAGTGGCCTGTGCCGGGATGATCCTGGTGCTGGCAAAAGATATCGAGCAAATCCCGCTGCTGCTTGTAAACGGACAGGCTAACGGCTATTTTTTATTCAGCGGGATGCTGCTTATTACGCGCACGGCTATCAATTTTAAACTGGTTATCGATGTATTGTCACTGGCGCTGCTGCTTTACATCGGGTGGGACAAACGGCTGGCAACGCACGCTAAAAGGCTATCCGACCTGTACACGATTGTAATCGGGTTTATTTTTGGTTTACACCTGATGACGATGGCGGTAAACCTTTTATCAATTTACCTGGCTATTGAAATTGTTTCCATCGCATCCTACCTGATGGTAGCTTACCGGTCGGAAAATGCATCCGGTACGGAAGCAGGATTAAAATATGTTTTGTTTGGCGCGGCTATATCGGCTGTTATGCTGTATGGCATCTCGTTGCTATACGCCTTTACCGGTTCGCTCGATCTATTCGGAGGGAATTTAATACCGGGGTTATTGCAGGTTAATCCTTTATCTGTGTCGTTCGCCCTCGTACTGGTATTAACGGGCATAGGGTTTAAACTATCGTTTGTGCCGGTGCATTTTTGGGTGCCCGATGTTTATGAAGGCGCACCTACACCCGTGACGGCATACCTGTCGACCCTTCCTAAAATAGCCGGCTTTGCGCTCCTGATCAATTTTTTGACCCCGTTTATTTATTTTACGAAGTGGACTGGCTTTGATTTTCGACTAACGTTATCTGTGGTAGGGATCATAACAATGGTGGCAGGCAATTTTGCCGCGGTATGGCAAAATAATATAAAAAGAATGCTCGCTTACTCGAGCATAGGGCATACAGGTTTTGCTTTAATGGCACTTGTGACGTTCACCTCAACCGGCCTTTCTGCTTTGACGTTTTATCTCGCCGCCTATGCAATAGCCAGTATCGGCGCGCTTGCGCTCGCCACCTATTTTGCGGATACAGCCGGCGCGGAAGATATGGATAGTTATCGCGGGCTGGGCATCAAGTTCCCCGCCGCCTCTGTTTGTTTTATTATTGTGCTTATATCCTTAACCGGTTTACCGATAACTGCGGGATTTACCGGGAAACTGTTCGTGTTTTCGGCGGTTTATGGCGTTTACCAGCAAAGTCATAATATATGGATGTTGCTGTTAATGATAACCGGCGCCGTAACCACGGTGGTTTCTTTGTTTTACTATATCAAAATTCCGCTCAACTTGTTCTTAAAACGAACAGAAGTTGTTATAAATACGCCAGTAAAATCCTATAACATTATTATTTTCGCAACAATCATTAGTTTTCTGCTGATAGTATTAGGAATATTTCCAAATATACTGTTGCGGTATTTGTAAATTGGCAATTTTAGCGATTTTAGACAAAAAATAGTCAATTTATTTCATTTTAATTGGTTATAATCATATTTTGAGCCGTAATTTCATCAATCCCTAAATTAATGAAGCGGTATTTTCCTTTTTTTGTCATTTTAGTTATTCTTTCCTTAACATTTTTATTTCCATCAGTAGAATACCATAATACCGGTAACCCGCATTTTGATACGGGTGATATTGCCTGGATGCTGATGTCGACAGCCCTCGTGTTAATAATGACGCCCGGCCTTGCTTTTTTTTATGGCGGCATGGTGAATAAAAAAAATGTGATCTCGACGATGCTGCAGAGTATAATTTGCATGGTTATCGTTACCATTATATGGGGGATATTCGGTTTCAGCCTGGCTTTCGGCGAAACGATGGGCGGCTTTGTCGGAAACCCGTCTACCTATTTTATGATGAAGGGCATGCTGGGGAATGCCACGTGGAAACTTGCGCCAACCATACCGCTTCTGCTGTTTGCCATGTACCAGTTAAAGTTTGCCATTATTACCCCGGCGCTGATCACGGGCGCCTTCGCCGAGCGCATCCGCTTTAGCTCGTATATCATATTCGTATGCTTGTTTACTGTTTTTATATTTTCGCCGCTGGCACATTCCACCTGGCACCCCGATGGGGTACTCAACAAACTGGGTGTACTTGACTTTGCCGGCGGTACGGTTGTTCATATGTCGGCCGGGTGGGCTGCACTGGCTTCGGCGCTGTTTTTAAAACGCCGCAACGAACGCAACCATGCGCCGGCGCGAATTACTTATGTAATGATCGGTACCGGTTTATTGTGGTTCGGGTGGTTTGGCTTTAATGCAGGATCGGCATTTGGCGCCAATCACCTGGCGGTAACCGCTTTAGCCACAAGTACAACAGCATCGGCCGCGGCGGGCCTGACCTGGATATTTTTCGATATGTTCCGTGGAAAAAAACCTTCGGCAATGGGCACTTGTATCGGCGCTGTCGTCGGCCTGGTGGCTATTACCCCCGCAGCCGGTTTTGTTTCCGTTCCGCATTCGCTGGCTATTGGTATTATATCGGCAGTTGTGAGTAACCTGGTTGTGGAGTGGCGCACCCGTACATCGATCGACGATACGCTGGATGTTTTCCCTTGTCACGGTGTAGGCGGCATGGTGGGGATGCTGCTAACCGGCGTATTCGCCAATCAAAACGTAAATCCGGGAAACACCACCGGGAACGGGCTATTTTTCGGCCATACCCACTTGTTTTTTGTGCAGTGCATTGCACTGGTGGCGGTTTCCATATTTTCGTTTTTCGGCTCCCTGGTGTTATTAAAGGTTACCGACATGATATCCCCGCTAAGGGTGTCTGCCGAGGATGAGGTGATCGGCCTGGATATCAGCCAGCATGGCGAAAAACTATAAATTCACCAACTTCAAACCTATATTATGTATGGCCGGGCTTTATAGCCCGGCTTTCTTTTTTTAATTCGATTTAAAAAATGATAACTTGCAGTAATGATAACTAAACCTGTTCCGATGAAAAAATACTTGCTGCTCTGTTTAACCGCATTATTTTTTAAAGCCAGCGCTCAAAATAGCAGCGCTATCGACAGCGGCACGTTCTTCCTGCATAAATTCGAAAAGCATATCGGTAAAGAGACTTACCATATTACCAAAACCAATAACACGGTCACTTATACGGTTGATTTTAAATTTGTAGACCGGGGAGGCGCCGTACCATTAAAAGCTGAACTGAAGGTAACGCCCGGATTGGAGCCTTTAAGCCTGATCATCCGCGGGCGGACATCCAGGTCGTCGACCATCAATGACGAGATTACGATAACGGGGAATGAAGCACACCTGCGCGTGGATGATTCGGCCTACGTGCAAACACTGAAGCCTTTAACGTTTCCTGTGGCGGGCTACTCGCCCGGTGCCGTACAACAGGTGCTGTTGCAATACTGGCAAAAGCACCACCAGCCGCCAAGCATTAATACCCTGCCATATGGATCGGTACAAATAAAAAAATCGGGAAACGACACGCTTAGCTTCAACAACAAGCCGCTTATATTCGAAAGATACACGATCAGCGGGTTGATCTGGGGTAATGAACTGTTGTGGGCCGACCACGACGGACGTTTAATGTGCCTGATCACCAACGACGCCGAAGCCGATAAACTGGAGATGATGCGCGAGCAATATGAATCGTTATTGCCCACGCTGATCAGCCGGGCAGCAACGTATAGCATGCAATTGTTCACCAGGTCGATCCCGAAAACGGGCGGCAGCGACAAAATTATCGCGATCGTAGGGGGCACGGTAGTCGATGTGGTCAATGAGCGGACTTACCCCAACTCGGTGGTGCTGGTTGAGAACGGCATTATAAAAAAAGTGGGAAAAGCGGGTGACGTGAGAATACCGCAAAACGCGAAAATTATCGATGCGAAAGGCAAAACCGTTTTGCCTGGTTTGTGGGATATGCACGCACACTTTGAGCAGGCGGAATGGGGACCGGCCTACCTTGCGGCGGGCGTAACGTCGGTGCGCGACTGTGGTAATGAATTTGGTTATATCAATGCTATCCAAAAAGCGATCGATGACGGGAAAGGTATCGGCCCGAAAATCTATAAAGCGGGCATTATTGATGGGAAAGGCCCGATGGGCCTGGGGATCATCCAGGCGGATACAAAAGAGGAGGCGATACAAGAAGTTGACCGTTATTATAAGAACGGTTTTGTCGAGATAAAGATATACAGCTCGGTAAAGCCCGCCATTGTAAAAGCAATTTGCGACGAAGCACACCGGTTGGGATTGCCGGTTACCGGGCATATCCCGAATGGCATGACATTGCAGGCTGGGGTCGACTCAGGCATGGATATGGTTAACCATGTGCAATACGTGTATTCGATCTTGAAAAGGAATAAAGACCGGTCGATAGATTTTGAAGATCCTATCAGTAAAGCCGCAATCCGGTTTATCAAAGATCATAACGTAGTGATCGACCCAACTATCGGGGTTTTTGAGATGAGCTTCAGGTCGGTAAAAGATGATATCACCATCATGGAGCCTGCATTTTATACGCTGCCGCTGCCATTACAGGCGTTGTTTAAAAATACAGGCCAGGATGCAAACGGCGCGGCGAAATTTAAACCCCTTTATGAAGGCATGCTGAAATGTGTAAAAGTTCTTTCGGATGCCGGCGTGACACTGGTTGCAGGTACCGACCAGGGATTTCCCGGGTATAGTCTTTACCGCGAACTGGAATTATACGTAGATGCAGGTTTGACCCCATTCCAGGCGATCAGGACGGCGACCATAGTGCCTGCACAGGTATTAAAAGTGAATAATATAACCGGATCAATAGAAGCCGGCAAGCAGGCCGACCTGATTATTGTGAACGGCAACCCGCTGAACCGCATCAGGGATATTCGTAACGTAACAACGGTAATAAAGGCCGGTAAAATTTACAACCCGGTGCAATTGCACCGATTGGTAGGATTTAGCAGGTAGACATCAAATCCAGCGGGGACGCCAGGTTCGGCGAATCCCATCGGACTTAGGCTCACCGTAGCACAGGGTGTTATAAACGAAGCGGCACTTTGTACGTTGTGATCTTATATTTGCATAAAATTATCTATCATGAAATACAGGGAACTCGGTAAAACAGGGAACATGCTATCTGCTATCGGCTTGGGCTGCATGGGCATGAGCCATGGCTACGGCATATTTGACGATGCGGAATCTATAGCCACGTTAAACCTGGCGTTGGACCTGGGTATTAACTTTTGGGACACGGCCGATGTTTATGCCAACGGCAAAAACGAGGAGCTGGTGGCAAGGGTGCTGGCGCCAAACCGGGACAAAATATTTATCGCTACAAAATTTGGGTTTAGGCAAAAAGATGATAACAATGCATTTCCGGGTGCATCGGGATCGTATTTTGACGGGTCGCCGGCGTATGTTAAAACCGCTGTGGAGAAAAGCCTGAAAAGATTGAAGATAGATACGATTGATCTTTACTACGCCCACCGGGTCGACCCGAATGTACCCGTAGAAGAAATGGTTGGCGCCATGGCAGACCTGGTTAAGGAAGGTAAGGTACGTTACCTGGGGTTGTCGGAAGCATCTGCGGCTTCGATCAGGAAAGCACACACTGTGCACCCGATCGCCGCCCTGCAAAGCGAATATTCGTTGCTTACGCGAGATGTAGAGGCCGAAATATTACCGGTTTGCCGCGGATTGGGTATATCCCTGGTGCCGTTTAGCCCGCTTTCTCGTGGCTTGATCACCAATAAATTAAATATCGATCAATTAGGCACTAACGATTTTCGCAAAACGCTACCCCGTTTCAGCGATGACCATAAAGAGAACAACCAACAGCTTGCGGCGGCTTTTGCTGAGTTAGCAGCTAAAAAGGGTTGCACACCTGCGCAACTTGCCCTGGCATGGGTATTGGCCCAGGGCGATGATATTATTCCTATCCCGGGCACGAAAAAAACGAACTATTTGCGGGAGAATGCGGCGTCGGTAGAGATTGAACTGACGGACGCAGATAAGCGGGGAATTCAAAATACGATGGATAAATATCCCGATACAGGCATGCGCTACGGCGAAGGGGCATTTAAGTTAGTAAACAACTAAGTAATGCAGCTTATTTAGGGGGAATGACAGGAAGAATACCCTTTGACACTAAAATAGTACCGGCAGCTGCTAAAGCCAAACCGATAAGCAAGGGTATCCAGATGGCCCGGGCCCGGTATAAAGTCGGTTTACCGATATACCTATTCCAGAAAAAATTATCCATAATATAAGCCCCGGCAATGCTGGTCAGGATCGTAGCTATTGGATTATAACCACCGGCTATTATAGCCTGGAGAAAAATAAACCCAACCCCGTATATGACTACCCACAACGCCTTATCCCTGTTTTGAGTCTTATTGACGTTGATGGCCAGCAGAATAGCTCCAAAAAGTACACTGCACAAAACAGAAAATGCAAATATCGCGCGTTTTGAGAACATAGCCGGCGCATCGGGATCGTAAACCTGGTTATTGTCCCAATTTGTATTGAATATGCCAAAAATCCCGGTTCCGTGCTCGGCCATTTCCCTGCGTGCCTGCATATCTTCAGAGATCACCCGCAGTTCTTCTTCCGAGAATTCGGCGCCACGTTTTTGCAATTCGGAAACAGCCGCTTCGACAGTTTCGGGCAGGTACTTTTCTCGGTTATCGATACAATAGTAAAGTTCCTCGTCTGACTGTGAAGCCGCCTTATCGTGAAAATTGTAATTCATAGCCAAACATGCGTAGATATTGCTTGGGCGAAAATAATTAATTTATTCGGCTAAGCGCTTATCGCGGTTTACCAATTACTGATTTAACAATGAAACAACTAAGTTTACTGCACGATGAATGATATGCGACAACAAATAACCGGCGAAAGGATCCGCTCGATAGTTGGGGGCTCTTTGGGTAACCTTGTCGAGTGGTACGACTGGTATGTATATACGGCATTTTCCATTTATTTTTCGGGCGCTTTTTTTCCTTCAGGCAGCCAGGTCGCCGAATTGATAAATACGGCGGGAATTTTTGCCATCGGTTTTTTAATGCGGCCCATCGGGGGATGGGTGATGGGCTCGTTTGCCGATAAAAAAGGTCGTAAAACCGCGCTAACACTGTCTGTTTTATTGATGAGCCTCGGTTCACTTATCGTTGCAGTCGTCCCAGGTTATAAGCAAATAGGCGTGGCGGCCCCCATCGTGCTGGTCATCGCACGTATTATCCAGGGATTAAGCGTTGGCGGTGAATATGGCACCAGTGCGACTTATTTAAGCGAGATCGCGACAAAAAAGCATCGCGGCTTTTATTCGAGCTTTCAATATGTTACGCTCATTATGGGGCAGCTGCTGGCACTGGGCATATTGGTTTTATTACAACGTGTTTTTTTAAACGACCAGCAGCTTCATCAATGGGGCTGGAGGATCCCTTTTGGCATCGGCGCTATTTTATCTGTTACGGTCATGTATTTGCGACGCAGCTTGCAGGAGTCGGTCGCTTTGTCCGATAAACCGGCGGAAAGAAAATCCCGCGGGACCTTGAAGGCATTGGCGGAGCATCCCAGGGCTGTTTTCACAGTCATCGGTTTAACCATCGGCGGTACGGTTGCCTTTTATACCTTCACCACGTATATGCAAAAGTTCCTGGTACTGTCGGCAAAATTCTCTGTCAACACTGCTACATTGATCTCGACGCTCACGATGGTCGTTTTTATGCTGATTCAACCGTTATTTGGCCTGCTGTCTGATAAAGTTGGCCGCAAACCTTTACTGATCGGGTTCGGCATTTTAGGCACAATCACAACCGTTCCGATCCTAACGTTATTAAGTCACACAAAAGATTTTTGGCTGGCGTTTGCTTTGATCATGCTGGCACTTGTTATTATAAGCGGTTACACCTCTATAAATGCCGTTGTAAAAGCCGAGCTATTCCCTGCTAACGTCCGCGCGCTGGGTGTCGGCCTTCCCTATGCTGTTGCCGTCTCGCTGTTTGGCGGCACTGCTGAGCTTATTGCATTGCAATTTAAACAAAGCCATCACCAGCAGTGGTTTTATTGGTATGTAAGTATTTGCATAGCTATTTCGCTGGTATTATATAGCACGATGAACGATACCAGGACGTATTCGAAAATAGAAGATTAGCGTTTGGAAGGCCGGGTAATCGGCCTTCTTCAAAAAACACTATTTTTACCACACAATGGCCAATATAGATACACTTTCCCAGCAGGCGCTTCAATTGCTGCAGCAACTAATTTCGACCCCTTCGTTCAGTAAAGAAGAGAACCGGACTGCAGATCTTATTGAATTGTTTTTAAAGGAAAGCGATATTGAAACGAACAGGAAGGCGAATAATATATGGGCCTTCAATAAGCATTTCGATGCTTCAAAACCGACCATATTACTCAACTCACATCACGATACGGTAAAACCCAATTCAGGCTATACGCGCGATCCCTTTGACGCAAAAATTGAAGGTGGGAAACTTTATGGCCTGGGCAGCAACGATGCCGGGGGCTGCCTGGTATCGCTGATAGCGACATTTCTTTATTTTTATAATACCGAAAACCTGGACTATAACCTTTGCCTTGCGGCGACAGCCGAAGAGGAGATATCCGGTGTGAACGGTATTGAAATGATCGTGCCGGAATTGGGTAAGCTTGATTTTGCGATCGTGGGTGAACCTACCCAAATGCAGCTGGCAATAGCTGAAAGGGGATTAATGGTGCTGGACTGCACAGTACACGGCAGATCGGGTCACGCAGCGCGGGAGGAAGGCGACAATGCGATATATAAAGCCCTGCCCGACATTGAATGGTTCCGCACCTTTCGCTTTCCCAAAGTATCGGAGATTTTTGGCCCGGTAAAAATGTCGGTTACCATCATCAGCGCAGGTTCACAGCATAACGTAGTACCGGCTACCTGCAATTTTACGGTAGATGTACGCGTGACGGATGCTTACCGGAACGAGGAAGTGCTTGAGATTATCCGGAATCATGTAGCCTGTGATGTTACGCCCCGGTCGATCCGGCTAAAGCCGTCCAAAATCGATAAAGATCACCCTATCGTGCAAGCAGGGATCTCCCTGGGCAGAACCACCTATGGCTCACCCACCACGTCCGATCAGTCGTTATTAAATATTCCATCACTTAAAGTAGGTCCGGGTGATTCCGCACGGTCGCACATGGCCGATGAGTACATTTATGTGGATGAAATCAAGGAGGGGATTGACCTGTATATTCGTATGCTCGAAAAGATTCTGTGAGTTATCAATATTTATTTCAAAAGCAGTAAGTTTGACGTCTCCGCGCGTCATTGCAAGGTACGAAGCAATCCCAGCAGAGCAGGGCAGATTGAAAGAATAAACTTTCTACCCCGCTCTGTAAAGTATAGGGATTGCTTCGTACCTCGCAATGACGTCGGATAGTTTTAATTCAATGAGTAAGATCTGGCAAAAATCGGTAAATGTAAACGAGCTCGTAGAAAACTTCACGGTTGGCCGCGACCGCGAGTTTGACCAGGAAATGGCCGCTTTCGACGTGCTTGGCTCGCTGGCGCATACCCAAATGCTGCAAAGCATTGGCTTAATGAGCGGCGACGAACTTAAGCTTGTTCAAAAAGAACTGAAGAATATTTATAACGAAATTCAAAAAGGTGATTTTACTATCGCACCGGAGGTTGAGGATATTCACTCACAGGTGGAACTGCTGCTTACCCAACGGATAGGTGAGGCCGGAAAAAAGATCCATAGCGGGCGGTCACGTAATGACCAGGTGTTGGTCGACTTAAAGTTATTTTTCAGATACCAGCTGCAACAGGTTGTAGAAGAGGTAAATAAACTTTTTCGCCTATTGATTGAACTAAGCGAAAAACATAAAAATATCCTGCTTCCAGGCTATACGCATTTACAGGTGGCGATGCCTTCCTCGTTTGGCTTGTGGTTCGGTGCTTACGCCGAAAGCCTGGTCGACGACCTGGAATTGGTGCTGGCCGCTTATAAGATCACGAATAAAAATCCGCTTGGCTCGGCAGCCGGGTATGGCTCGTCTTTCCCGCTTAATCGCACGCTGACCACGCAATTGCTCGGCTTTGATAGCCTGAATTATAACGTGGTTTATGCGCAGATGGGCAGAGGCAAAACGGAAAGAATCATCGCGCAAGCTTTATCGTCTATAGCCGCGACCCTGGCAAAAATGGCGATGGATCAAACACTTTATCTAAGCCAAAACTTTGGTTTTGTAAGCTACCCCGACGCGTTAACCACGGGGAGCAGCATTATGCCGCATAAAAAGAATCCCGACGTTTGGGAAATTATGCGCGGCAAATGTAACCGGCTGCAGGCATTGCCAAATGATGTAGCGATGATGACAACCAACCTGCCGTCGGGTTATCACCGTGACCTGCAGCTTTTAAAGGAGTTATTGTTCCCGGCATTTTCTGATCTCAAAAACTGTCTGCAAATGGCCACCTTTATGCTGGAAAACATAACCGTGAATACAAAAATATTAAGCGATCCAAGATATGCCTACCTTTTCAGTGTAGAAGAAGTGAACCGCATGGTATTAAGCGGTATCCCTTTCCGCGACGCTTATAAACAGGTAGGACTTGCCATCGAAAAAGGCGATTTTAAGCCCGGCAAACAGGTTAAGCATACGCACGAAGGCAGTATAGGTAATTTAGGAAACGATGAGATAACCAAGGCGATCGAAAATTTGCTTAAGAACTTTGATTTTGAAAAGGTGGAAAGGGCGATAGGCCTTCTGATAAATTAAAAATACTGAAGTTTTAATATATTTGTATATGATGATTAAAAACGCTGACAACAATAAAATCACAATTACGATATCCCCATCAGTAGATCGGTTTGGTCTGCAGCGTTTGATCGATTATCTTAAATATCTTGAAGCAACCGCAAACTCGAAAGCTAAACAATCGGATATTGATGCCCTTGCCGACGAAGTTAATTCTACCTGGTGGCAAGCTAATAAAGAACGATTTACTAAGTGAAAATAATAGTTGACGCCAATATTGTATTTAGCGGCATATTAAACTCTAATGGTAAAATCGGGGATTTATTGATCAATTCAAAAAGATACTTCAATTTCATTGCGCCGGAATTTTTAAGACACGAAATAAAAGATAAGTACGGGAAACTCCAGCTAATTTCCGATTTAAACCTCGGTCAATTAATGGAAGCGGAGTACCAGGTTTGCAAAGACATCACTTTTATATCCGAAGAGCAGATCAATTATAATTTTTGGACAGAAGCACATGATTTGGTTCATGACATCGATATAAAAGATATTCAATATGTGGCCTACGCCAAACAATTCAGATGTAAACTATGGTCGGGAGACAAAAAGCTTTTTAGAGGATTAACTGAAAAAGGTTTTGTTAATATTGTCACTACAGATGATTTATTTACGATGAGAAATAAAAGATCAAAAAAGATATAAGCATGAACGGACAAAACCGCAGCGATATATATCCCGGTCTGGAAGTGGATATTATTTTGAAAAAAGACCAACGGTCGGGCAAACGGACGCGTGGGATTGTAAAGGACCTGCTTACAAGTTCCGCGTTTCATTCGAGAGGCATCAAGGTTCGATTAGAAGATGGGCAAATAGGCAGGGTGGCCGGGATAGTTGAGGATTAATAATAAACCGCTTTAAATTTTAGAATAGCATGTCAACCATTATACAACCAGATAAACGATTGTTTTTTCGTTTGGACGCTCACTATCGCCTGATGATCGCTCTGGCAGCTTGTGCGATCGTGTTCGTTTTCATCCGGGGGCGTTATTCGCTGCCCGGAACCATCCTGGTGACATGGATAGGCTTTGCACTGGCCGTCATAGCGCTTGATTGGGTCGTTATACTTTCATCCCATCCGCTCGAGGTGCGCAAAATCGCTAAGATACAGGACTCCAGCCGCACCTTTATTTTTCTGTTTGTGATCTTCGCTTCGGTGATTAGCATGGGGGCCATTTTTTTCCTTTTGAAATCGGCGAAGGGTCATTCGGGTGTAGGCGTGAATGAACATATTTTATTGGCGATCGGCGCGGTTATTATCTCATGGTGGCTGGTTCATACCATTTTTACCATGCGGTATGCGCATATGTATTATGACACCGATACCGACGACGGAAAGCCAAAAGAAGTAGGCGGTTTACAGTTTCCGGATGAGAAAGAGCCCGATTATCTTGACTTTGTTTACTTTTCTTTCGTGATCGGAATGACGTTCCAGGTGTCGGATGTGGAAATATCATCGCGTGAGATACGCCGGCTGGCCTGGCTGCACGGGCTATTGTCGTTCGGTTTTAATACAGCGATCGTCGCGTTAAGCATCAACGTGATATCGGGCCTGGTAGCGCAATAATTATCCAAATAAGCCTTTGTCGCGGTCGATAAATGTTGGTCGGCGAACGGTCGCGCCTAATTTTTTATTAACCTGTTCCGCAACATAATCGGCCAGTTCCGGCGAGTAACGCTCATCGTGCTGGTGCATAAAGAACCAGGCAGATTGCAATCCCATTTGCTGCCATTGTTTTATCCGGTCCACCCATTCGTCAATGCGCGCATAGTCGGTAGGATGGAGGCTGTTGCCTACAAACCTGATGAAGGCATGCGGCGTTGGCAGCTCCATATGTACCACATCCCTGCGGCCCGATGCATCCGTAATAACGGCGCCGATATTGAGCTGGTGCAGCAGGTTAAAAATTTCCTTCCTGATATCCGGTTGGGCATACCATTCCTTGTGCCTCAGCTCTAAAAAAATGGGTACATCTTTTGGAAGACTTGTTAAGTACGCTTCAAGGTCCGGCAGGCTTTTTGGGGTGAAATTATCGCCTACCTGCAAAAACAAGGGGCCCAGCGCATCGCCAAAGGCCATAATACCTTCGTAATATTTGGTCGTGATCTCATCTGCATTTTTTAGTCGGCGGATATGCGTTATGGTTTGCGAAAATTTTGGACAGAATTTGAAACCGGGGTTTTCTTTCGCTTTTTCCTTCCATTTGAGGATGGTTTCGGGGCCGTACGTATTATAAAACGTTGCATTCAATTCGATGCAATCAAAATGTTTTACGTATTCATCTAAAAAGTTGGCCTCTTTTGTTTTTTCAGGATAAATTTTACCCAACCATTCCTTGCGCCCCCATTTGGCACAGCCCACGTGTACCTGCAAAGGGCCGCTGTTTTTGGCAGCGGCGAGTGTTTTTATGGTAATTTCCGGGTCAGGCGGAAGCGTAAAATCCACCCCGGGTAATTCTTCATGCGACACGCGTCCAAATTCCATGGTTATTTGTTTCGTTATTCAGCAAAATTAATGAATCAACCCAACAAGTCTATTGTAAAATTTGGCGGCACTCGTTTTTTTGAAGCCTGTTCATAAGCATACGCCAGTTTAATAATATCGGCTTCCTTATAGGCCGTACTGACAAATGATACCCCGGCCGGCAGGCCGTAGGCTAATCCCATTGGCACCGTAATGTGCGGGTACCCGGCCATGGCGGCAGGCGAGGAGAAGCTGAACCCGTTATCATAGTCGCCGTTTACCAGGTCGATGCAGCAGGCAAAACCGTTGGTAGGTGCGGTAATGGCGTCAAGATTGTTGGTTTTTAAGATATTGTCGATGGCGGTACGGGTAACGCCGGTCGTAGTTTTAACCGCATCCAGGTATTCTTTGCTGTCCAACCCGCCTTTCTTTTCGGATTGTTCTAAGAGCTCCTGTTTAAAAAATGGCATTGCTTTCGTCTCATTCTGTTTATTAAACGCGATTACACCGGCTAACGATTTAATCCTGGAGTTGGCTGTGCTTAAATATTTGTTCAACCCGTCTTTAAACTCATACTCCAAAACATTTAATTGCGCTTTACTTGCCTCTTTCAGCTCTTTGTACAGATCAACCTCAACAATTGTGGCGCCCTTGCTTTTTAAAACGGTTATCGCCTGGCTAAATAAATCATCCATCGCGGGGCTAACCTTCATCCCGGTTTTTTCAACGCCTATTCGCTTGCCATTTAAACCGTTGATATCTAAAAATTTAGTATAGTCGGCTTCAGTTTTTCCTTTGCTGTTTTGTGTATAGCTATCCCGGGGGTCTATACCGGTTAATGCACCCAATAACATGGCGGCATCCCGAACGGTGCGCGCCATCGGGCCCGCGGTATCCTGGGTTTTTGATATGGGTATGATCCCGCTGCGGCTCCATAAGCCCACCGTTGGCTTGATGCCCACGAGGCCGTTGACCGACGACGGCGATACGACAGATCCATCGGTTTCCGTACCGATGGCAACAGCGCATAAATTGGACGATGCGGCTGTTCCCGAACCCGCGCTCGATCCGCTTGGGTTTCGGTCTAAAATATAGGGGCATTTTGTTTGTCCGCCCCGGCTGCTCCATGCGCTGGTAGAATGTGTGGAACGGAAGTTCGCCCACTCGCTCAAGTTGGTTTTGCCTAACAAAACAGCGCCTGCTTCGCGGAGCTTTTGAATGATAAAAGCGTCCTGCTTCATGATGTTATCGGCAATAGCCAGGGCGCCGGCAGTGGTGTGCATCTTATCACCTGTGCTGATGTTGTCCTTTATCAGCACGGGTATACCGTGCAGCGGGCCGCGCACTTTACCGGTAGTACGCTCTTTATCCATGGCGTCTGCGATAGACAAGGCGTCGGGGTTAAGCTCGATTATCGAGTTCAGTTTAGGGCCATTCTTATCGATCTCACTGATCCGTTTTAAATACATTTCGGTTATAGAGCGGGAAGTATATTCTTTGCTTTGCATTTTTTGCTGCAGCGCGTCGATGGTAATCTCGTTCAGTACAAAATCATCCGGCTTTGCTGTGCCGTCTTTGTTATTTGGCGCAGCCGGACTGCAGGATGACCCAGCTCCGATGGTTAAAGACAGGCCGGCTAAAGAACCAGTTTTAAGGAAATTTCTTCTGTGCATGATAGGTTTACCAATAAGCTACAAGTAACGAAAATTTGAAGACTTATAATAATGACGAAGAAAAATAATTTAAACATTTTGAAATCCGAAAAGTATTTAGATTTTTGTCTAAATATATAAATGGAGGTTGATTTGAATACCTTGTTTAAAGCATTAAACGACACCACGCGCAGGGAAATTTTGGAATTATTGAAAGATAAAGATCTGACAGCTGGTGAAATAGCCGACCAATTCAATATTTCGAAGCCCAGCATATCGCATCATCTCGACCTTTTGCGGCAGGCGGGGCTGGTGGTGTCGGTGAAGGAGGGCCAGTATATCTATTATTCGCTGAATACCACGGTAATGGACGAGATGCTTAAATGGATCATAAACTTACAGTCACAAAAAAATAAATCAGAATCAACATGAAAAAGTTTTCCCTGCTGGATGGTGGCGCGCTGGCCATATGGTTGTTGCCGGTAATTTATTTGTTCTTAATTTATGGTGGTTTGCCTCCAGTTGTACCTGTACATTATGGCCTGAACGGCGCCGTGGACCGTTATGGCAGCAAAAGCGAGTTTTTAACAACCTCGGCTATATTGATGGGCGCGTCGGCTTTTGTTTACCTGCTGTTAAAATTTTTACCGGCTATCGATCCAAAGAAAAAGGTGAGATTTGGTGAACGCACATTTCAAAAGCTGGCCTTTGGCGTCGTTATTTTTTTAGCTGCTTTGAACCTGTGCATTATGTACGCCACGGTGCACCGTGGGTTTGAAGTGGGTAAGCTCATTTTCCCATTGGCCGGCCTGCTATTTGTTTTTATCGGTAACGTGATGAACAGCATAAAGCCAAATTATTTTGCCGGTGTACGCACCCCATGGACCCTAGAGAGCGAAGATAACTGGCGGGCAACCCACCGGTTGGCCAGCCGGCTTTGGGTGGTTGGCGGGCTTTTTATTACCGTTATTACATTTATCCTGCCTGCCAAACCGGGAACGGTGGTGTTTATGTGCGGCGTGGGCATTTTGGCGCTCATCCCTGTTATTTATTCCTACATCTATTTTAAAAAGCACCGCCTTAACTAAAAATATGAAAAAATTATTCGTTGCCATTTTTATCCTGTGCTTTATAAGCCAGGCAAACAGCCAGGATATCGCCGGCAGTTGGATCGGACTGATCCCGGGCGCAAATCTCCGCCTGGTTTTTAACATTAAAAAAATATCCGATACCGGCTATTCGGCAACCTTTGACAGTCCCGACCAGAAAGCATTTGGAATAGCATGCAGCAGCGCCTGGTTAAAAAAGGATAGCTTGATGATCGGGATAGCCGTCATTAAAGGGGGCTATAAGGGCGCCTGGGACGGGAAAGACTATATAACCGGCACTTACAGCCAGGGCGTGGGAAAGATAGCGCTTGACCTTAAACGCATGAGCGATGCTGAGAAAGCCGGTTTGACTCAAAATAAAATAAGGCCGCAAACACCTAAACCGCCTTTTGGCTATCACAGCGAAGATGTAGAATATGACAATGCTGATAAAAGCATGCACTATGGCGCTACGTTTACCCGGCCCGAAGGCGGGGGAAAATACCCGGCGGTAATTATTATCAGCGGAAGCGGCACCCAGGACCGCAATGGCACCATGCTGGGTCATCAGCCCTACTGGGTGCTGGCGGATTACCTGACCAAACATGGCATTGCGGTGCTGCGGGTTGACGACCGGGGCGCGGGTAAAAGCTCGCTGGGAACTGATATTGATAAAAAAACAAGCCTTGATTTTTCATATGATGTAGAAGCCAGCCTGAATTACCTTGAAACACGACCCGATGTTGATAAAAAGCACCTCGGTTTGATAGGGCATAGCGAAGGCGGCATGATCGCGCCTATGGTTGCCGCAAGGCGTAAAGATGTTAGCTTTATCGTGATGTGGGGCGCATCCGAGGTTGGCGGGGCAAAAATACTTGCCGAACAATATGCCGGCCAGCTTAAACAGCAGGGCGTGGATGCCGCAGCCGCGGATGCATTTGAGCAGGCCCATCTGCATATATTGAATATGTTCGCGTCGGCGGTGAGCACCGAGGACCTGGACCGGAAGATCACATCATTTTTGGATACCTGGAAAAAAACGCAAACACAGCAAACGCTGGATGCTTTGAATATTCACAACAATTCGATGCCTAATATATTGGCTCTTTATAACAGGATATATAGTTCGGCATGGCTGAGATTTTTTATCATGTATAACCCCGAACCAGATCTTAGCCGTGTAACCTGCAGCGTTTTGGCTATAAATGGCGACAAGGATACCCAGGTAAACGCAGCGGAGAATTTAGGCGCAATAAAGCGTGTGCTTACTAAAAGCGGCAACAGGAATTTCGAAGTAAAAGCATTACTGGGATTGAATCATTTACTGCAAACGGCCAAAACCGGGGAGTTTTCGGAATATGAACAAATAGATGAAACGATGTCGCCCATGGCGATGGAGATCATCAGCAACTGGATAAAATTGCATACCCGATAGTTATCTTGTTGAAAAGCCGCCACCCTAACGATTTTTATTGTTAAAAGCCGTTTAATTTAAGCCAATCGCTAAAACGTTCTATCCAGGTATCGGTGGGGATATTTTGTTTTCGCATGCCGAATCCATGGCCGCCTTTTTGGTACATGTGCAATTCCACGGGGTGTTTTGAAGCCTGCCATTTTGAATAAAGATCCACGCTGTGCGGCGCCAGACCAAGCTGGTCATCGGATGCGGCCGCCAAAAACATGGGCGGCGCGTCGGATGCGATCGTCCCCTGCAGTTCGGGCGGCATGAAGGCATAAATAGGGGCTACAAAATCGGGCTTGTCCTGCGCGGTGTAGTTATAGGCCGCAGATGCGGCGACTGTACCACCGGCTGAGAATCCCATGATGCCGATACGGGACGGTGATATGCCGTATTCGGCTGCGTGTGCGCGAACATATTTGATGGCTTCCTTGCCATCAGCTACCGCAAGAGGAATTAAAGGCCTGATCTTTTCCGCAAAGTTGCCTTTTTTCATATTCTCTGTAAGCTCCTGCCCGGGGTTACCGGTAAAGCTTTGCCCCAGCCTGTATTTTAGCAGGAAAACGGTAATGCCTTTTTTTACAAGGTAACCAACAACATCGTCGCCCTCGCTGCCGGTAACCAATATATAAAAGCCGCCGCCCGGGCAAACAACCATAGCGGTGCCTGTGGCCGTGTTAGGGGCGGGCATATAAACGGTTAACGTTGGATGGGAAACATTATAAACGATATCAACACCCGGCGTTTTGATCGATTTTTCGCTATAAGTCCATGTTTCAGATCCCGGCGCAGCGCCATTATACAATTGAATCACTTTTTGTGCTTTTGCTCCAATTGAAAAGAGCAGTAACAACGCGAACGTTAACTTTCTATACATAGCTTTTTTATTGTAAATCGTTAGTAAACGGATATATGCTCAGGCTAATTTATTAATTTAAACCTTTTAAGCATTCAATTGTCTAAATATTTTGGCGGGCAGGATAAGAATACCATCTGCGGGTATTGAAAACTGAATCTGATATGAAATTCGTTCAGCCGGCGTCCATATTTTATACGTCCTTGTTTTTCCTGGTTGTTTTTCAATCCTGCACCACTGATAAAAAGATATATACCAGTAATTGCAATGATGATATTGCCTTTCAACACGTTGGATTTACCCAACTGATCGACCATATTGAAAATTACGACCGCCAATATGTTGAAGTAACGGGAACTTACCGCGAAGCAAAGGGCCAATCGGCATTGTTTAACGATAGCTCATTCGTCGACCATTCAAACGGGCATGCCCTTTGGGTAAACTTTAGCCAGGATTGCCCCTTATACCTGAAGGGCACCCATACCGGCTTGTTTGAATATAACGACGGTCAGTTTACGCAAATCAACAATAAAAAAGTAACCCTTCGGGGCAGGGTGAATGTAACAGACAAGGGCCACCTGGGAAGTTACAGGGGGTCGATAGACCGGGTGAGCTTTATTAAATTATAGGTTGCCTGGACCGGGATTAATTCGCCGGATTAACCGATGCTAACTCTAAAAGGCGGGCGAATTACCGACGTCGAACGCTTGGTATACCATTGTAAATACGTTAATACCTCAGATATTAAGCTTGAGGCCGTCGTAAGCTAATTTGATATTTGCCGGCAACATGGCCGAGATGGCCTGGTGCGTCCCCAGCCGGTGACTTATATGCGTAAAATAAGTTTTTTCGGCATCAATTTCTTTTGCGAATTCTATCGCCTCATCAAACGTAAAATGGGAAATATGGTGCTGTTTTTGCAGCGCGTTGATAACGAGGATCTTTGATCCTTTTATTTTTTCCTTCTCTTGCTCAGAAACGCTTTTTGCATCCGTTATATAAGTGAAATCGTTAATGCGAAAACCCAGCACGGGCAATTTAAAGTGCAGCACTTCGATCGGGATAACATGAATCGCCCCGATGTTAAAAGGCTGCAGCCCGATGGTATGCAGGGTAAGCTGCGGCACCCCCGGGTATTTAAAATCGTCAAATATGTATGAAAATTCGCGCTTCAGCGCAGCCTGTACGCGCTCGTCGGCATATACATCCACCGGCCCGTTTTGCCGGTAGTTGAATGCGCGTATATCGTCGAGGCCGGCAATATGGTCTTTGTGTTCGTGTGTAAATACAATGGCATCCAGGCGCTTTACGTTAGCCCTCAGCATCTGTTGCCTGAAATCGGGACCGGAGTCGACCACGATGCTCAGTCCATGTCCCTCGATCAATATAGAAGTACGCAGGCGGTTGTCCCGTTTATCCGCCGATGTGCAAACTTCGCAATCGCAGGCTATAACAGGCACGCCCTGTGATGTTCCGGTACCTAAAAATGTTACAGTCAAAACTCCAGTTTAATTTGTTTAAGCTGATGTAAAAAAGCCGTTTGCTTTTCGTCTAACAAGGAAATATCTATATCCAAATCGCGTACCAATTCGCTTATGGCCAAAATTTTGCTTTCCAACCCCGAAAATTTATTGATGACTACAACCCGGCTACTTTGCAACAAACAGGCGCCGGTTTTAAAATTCCCTTTTTCGTACCGCACCCTATAACCGGCAGTCCGTAGTAAAATTTCCAGTTTTTCGAGTGTATGGTTGGTGATGGTAAGCATTACCTCAAAAATAACAAGTTTAGGCGGTAGAACTACACGGAAATAGAATTAACGAACACCTGCCATAATAGTCAAATAAAAAAGCCTAATTACTTAGGCTCTTTTTATTATTGATTTTGGTAGTTGCGGTGGTGCCGCCTTGTCCTCATGCGGTGTATCCTGCTTTGTGAGCGATACCGGTGGCTGCTATGGTAGCCGGTATTTACACGGGTATCACGACTTTGTACAGCCGCGCGGTCACGGGCTCTGGCATCGCGGTCGCGGGTAGCCTGGTCGGCATGTTGCCTACTCTGGGCGAATGATGCCGTAAATGCCATCAGCACAACGGCGATCATTAAAATTAGCTTTTTCATAATTTACGTTATTGGTTTGTATATAAACAACAAGCGAATTATGGCTCAATTGTTTTAACCTATCGTGCAAACCGCAGGGAAATCGCGTTTTAAGACAGTCAGGAGGCTCCTATGGAGCCTTGTAAAAAAATGATCACGTTTCTATAAACACGTGGCTCCTCCGGAGCCTAATGCGCGTGTCGCTGGGGAGGAGCGACCTGATGCAGAATTATCGTCTTGTTTTATGACCGGCCTCCTGTTTTAAAAGCCACTTCCATGTTGCAAACCTGCAACATGACCGATATTTATTTAAAAATCTTATATTGTCCATTATTTCTCCCTGATATAAACCTTATTATTAAATGGAAAAAAGTGCTAACCGTTTTCTTTCGCTGGATGTGTTTCGCGGAATGACGATTTGTTTTATGATCATCGTAAACACCCCGGGAAGCGGTGCTACCCCCTTTTCGCCACTGGAGCACGCTGCATGGTTTGGTTTTACGCCTACCGACCTGGTGTTTCCGTCGTTTTTATTTGCAGTTGGCAACGCCATGAGCTTTTCAATGAAAAAGTTTAACGGTATGAGCAGCGGGGCAGTTGTCTTCAGAATATTTAAACGGGCGGCTATAATTTTTCTGCTCGGTTACCTGATGTATTGGTTTCCGTTTGTACGGCATAACGCATCGGGATGGTCGTTATCGCCGGTCAGCCAAACGCGCATCATGGGTGTTTTACAGCGTATTGCGTTGTGTTACCTTTTTGCATCGCTTATCATTTACTTCATATCCTCAAAAAAAGCAATTATTCTCATCAGCATATTGTTGCTTGTTGGCTATTGGATCATACTGCTTACCTGCGGCGATCCGGCCGAACCTTATGGCATGCTGACCAACGCGGGTACCTATCTCGATAAATTTTTACTTGGGGATAGCCATCTGTATCATGGCGAAAAAGTAGCGTTCGACCCGGAAGGTATTTTAAGCACGCTCCCGGCCATCGTTAATGTTATTTGCGGATATTTTGCCGGCAAATTCATACAGGAAAAGGGCAAGGGCTACGAAACCATTTCAAAGCTGATGCTATTCGGATTTTTGTTTATCTTTCTTGCCATGTGGTGGAACCTGAGCTTTCCTATCAGTAAAAAATTATGGTCGAGCCCCTTCGTGCTGTTAACCGTGGGCATCGATCTCGTTTGGATATCAACGCTGATCTATATCGTAGAAATTCTGAAATGGAATAAAGCCAACTGGACGGCGTTTTTTACCACGGTGGGTAAAAACCCACTGCCGGTTTATCTATTCTCGGAACTGTTTGTTATTGTGCTGTATATCATTACGGTTCACAATACCAGCTTTTACCACTGGATAAACAACGTGGCATTCCAGGCGATCATACCGGGGGCAATCGGTTCATTGCTGTTTGCTATTTGTTATATGCTGGTGTGCTGGGGTTTTGGAAAGATACTGGACAGGAACAAGATATATCTGAGAGTGTAAAATCACGTCGCGCCTCCACAGCAGGCACCATTTATCTCAAGTCAACCACTTCAACGCCTTTGTGCGCTTTGGGGTCGAATGTGAAAACATTATCCGGTATATGCACATTCGGCGTAAAGCTTTTCAGCGTGTATGTATACCTGTTGCCGTTTTTGTCGAAGATCAACGCGCTGTATATCTGCCTTTTCACCTTGTCAATTTCTAAACGCACCTTAAAAAACGGTTTTTTGGCGTCTTCGGGCGTCAGGTCTATCTCCTGGTATGTTTTACCGGCTATTTTAACATCGCCATTATAAATGTATTTGTAGCCATGCTCGTAGATGGTAAAAACCCTGGCGGGATTGATCCCTTCGCCGCTGTTGTCGACATTGTTTACCTGCACCTCGTTATCTTTTTTTAGATAGGTCCACTGGGTTTTGCCGTCGCTGATGATCTCCTGCGCGACGGCCGTGGTAGCCGGCGCGTATAATATCACCTGGAATTTATTGCTTTTTGACCGCGCTGTCAGCGTACCGCGCTGCGTATCTTTAATACCGGCCTGGGGGTTCTCAAGCGTGAAAACAAAATCAGTTTTCACGGCATCATAGCTCCTGTATTTTTCGCTTACTTTATTTAAAATAGCTTTAGCCGCTGCGTCTTTTTGCGCATAGGCGGATAGGATGAGGAACGAAAGGATAGCAGATAGCGTTAGTTTTTTCATTTGTTATTTGTGTGGACCATGGTTTTCATGGTTCGTAGATTAACCTGATTAATTAAAAAATAAGCTTGTGATTTGTTTTAAATGATTAGAGCGAAGATTCAGGTCATAGTTTAGTTGCTGTTTGATTTTTGAAGCGACTCCAGGTGCCGTTCCAGGCTGTACTCGTCGCTGTATAACACCTCGCGGGCCTTGCTGCCTTCAAAAGGGCCCACGATGCCGGCTGCTTCCAGCTGGTCGATGATGCGCCCGGCACGGTTATACCCAAGCTTCATTTTACGTTGTATAAGCGATGTTGAACCCTGCTGATGCAACACGATCAGGCGGGCGGCCTCTTCGAACATCGGATCGCGGTTATCGGGGTCAAATTCCTTTGAGCCCACTGCTTCCCCTTCGCCTACATACTCGGGCAGGAGCATGGCCGATGGGTACCCGCGCTGATTACCGATAAAATCAGATATCCTTTCAACCTCGTGCGTATCTACAAACGCGCACTGAAGGCGTATCAGATCGCTGCCGGTTGATAACAGCATATCGCCCCGGCCAACCAGCTGGTCGGCGCCGCCGGTGTCGAGGATGGTACGCGAATCTATTTTTGACAATACCCTAAAGGCAAGCCTCGAGGGGAAGTTGGCCTTGATCGTACCGGTAATAATATTTACCGACGGCCTTTGCGTGGCTATAACCAGGTGAATACCCACTGCCCGGGCAAGCTGTGCTATCCGCGCGATGGGCATTTCCACTTCTTTGCCTGCGGTCATCATCAGGTCGGCAAACTCGTCGATCACCAATACGATAAACGGCAGGTAGCGGTGCTTTTCAGGATCGCTTATTTTACGACTGACAAATTTTTGATTATACTCCTTCAGGTTACGTACCCCGGCATCCTTCAGCAGGTCGTACCGCTGATCCATCTCGATACATAATGAATTAAGCGTATTCACCACTTTTTTCGTGTCGGTAATGATGGCATCGGCCTCATCAGGCAGCTTGGCTAAAAAATGGCGCTCTATCTTGCGGAAGAGTGTCAGCTCCACTTTTTTGGGATCTACCAATACAAACTTCAGTTCGGCAGGATGCTTTTTATAAAGCAGCGAGATAAGGATGGCGTTTATACCTACCGACTTACCCTGGCCCGTGGCCCCGGCAACGAGCAAGTGGGGCATCTTGGCCAAATCAGCTATAAAAACCTCGTTGGATATGGTTTTGCCGAGTGCTATAGGCAGGTCCATTGTTGTATTCTGGAATTTTTCTGTAGCCAGCACCGACCGCATGGAAACCATTTCAGGATGCTGGTTAGGCACTTCTATACCAATGGTGCCCTTTCCGGGCATCGGGGCGATAATACGGATACCCAATGCGGCCAGGCTTAGCGCTATATCATCCTCCAGGTTTTTGATCTTAGAGATGCGGACCCCGGGCGCGGGGATAATTTCGTATAATGTGACGGTAGGCCCAATCGTGGCTTTTATTTTATCGATCTCGATGTTATAATGGTTAAGCGTCTCGACGATCTTATTTTTATTGGCGCCCAGCTCATCGGAGTTCACATTGATCTTGTTTGAGCCGTAATTTTCCAGCAGGTCGAGTGGCGGATATTTATACGATGCCAGTTCGAGCGTATGGTCATAAGTACCGAATTGGTCTACCAGGCTTTGGGCTTTATTGTTGTCCTCTGCTTCAATATCAAGTAAAGGCATCGGCCGGTTTACATCAACCGTTAGCGGAATTTCGTTTTCAAACTCCGGCTCATTTCCTTCCGGATCCGGCGTTAATATCACCGGTTCGTGGGCCGGGTTTTGCACCTGTTGGTTAAGCGGTCCCGTTCTAACGGTATTACCCGGTGCATTTTTTTCGCGACCGGGCCATTCAACGGGTAATGAAATATCTTCATCCTCCAGGTTGACAGGCTCGGGTACGATATCGCCAGCTGCGTTTGTGGTAACCGGTTTATTTAATTTCGGTAATTTAAAATCGATATTATACACAATAACCAGCATGGCAAGGGCGGCGAATAATAATATGCCGCCGGTTCCTGTCTGTCCTATCTGGGCATCGAGCAAGCGGTTGCTCCAATACCCAAAGCCGCCTTCCAGATAGTTTGGCGTATCCGCAACGAAAGCATGTGCGAAACCAAAGAAAATAGAAATGAATACCAGGCAAAAAAACGAATAGGCCAGCGTTTTCCCGATAGAAAATAACCTAACCTTAAACAACAGCCGGTAGCCGATGATAAAGAAAACAAAAACAAACAGGAAGGAGGCTATTCCAAACCACTCGAAAATAAATTGGTTGGAGAGCAGGGCGCCGAATTTGCCCAGCCAGTTTTGAACCACGGGATTTTTAACCCCGTTTTCCATCAGTTCCTGTGTAGTTTTAAACAGGTTATGCCAGCCGCCGTTAGCAGCAGAAACATAACTCTGGTCGTCCTGCCATGTAAACAGGTAGGAGGTGAACGCGACAAAAAAGTATAAGGACAACAGCAGGGAGAACAACCCGAGTATTTTTACAAACCGGCTTTCGCCGATGTTAAATGGAAGGCTATTTTCTTTTTTTTGGCTCGTTTTCCGTTCCTTTTCAGTTTTTGATGACTGGCGGGGCAGATTTTCTTCCTTGAAATTATTTGATTTAAACTGGTTTCCTTTTACCGGCATCCTGATGTGACCCTCTTATTGTGCAAATATAAAGTTAATAGATTAAACAACTTATTGGCTTGGTTTTTTAATTTTTTAGTAATATTGAGTTATCAACAATTTTCAAATGAGTGTTGAACAGCTGGAACAGTATATTACGCTTGCCGACCTGGGGAATTTAGACGCGTTGCTGGTTGAAAACCCGGTACTGGCAAAGACACGCACCAGCCATCATGTTTCGCCGCTTATGTTGTCGTGCTATTATAAAAAGCCGGAGGTTACCAGCCTGATACTAAAATATTTGGATGAGATCGATCTTTTCGAAGCTTCGGCCGCCGGCAAATTTGACGCCGTTGCCCACTTGGTTTATACCTATCCCGATGCAATAAATACTTATGCGGACGATGGTTTTACAGCATTGGGGCTGGCATGCTATTTCGGTCAATACGAGGTTGCGCGATACCTGGTTTTAAAGGGCGCGGATGTCAACCTGCCTTCTAAAAATGGCTTTAATGTATATCCGCTGCATTCGGCTGCAGCAGGCGACCATACTCAAATAGCCAGGATGCTGATCGAAAACAACGCGCTGGTGAACGTGAAACAACAGGCGGGCGTTACCCCGCTGCATTCGGCCGCACAAAACGGCAATATCGACCTTCTGATCCTGCTTTTGGAGCATGGCGCCGATGTAAATATCCGCATGGAAGGAGGTAAGCTCCCTGCCGACCTGGCCAGGGAGAAAGGGTTTGAGGAGCTTGCGGAAGCGTTGGTATAGTTTGGAGGTTGTAATGTTGGAATGTTGAAATGTTGGAAGGTTGGAAGGTTTTAAAATAACCAGGTCAGCGAAATCCGTTAATCAATAAAATCAGCAGTCAAAAAAATAGCCGGGAGTGCGTTCCCGGCTAAGCATTAACCTTATTAACTATAAACTAAAAGTCCTAAATGATCAATATATCTATTATACGGTATTGATAATGTAAAAGTTATCCGTTAAATTCGTTTAATAAAAAAAATCCCCAACCTCGCGCCAGGGATTTTCTGATTTGATAAATTATTGATGAGCAGGGCGCTCAATGAGTTTTGTTATACGGGTATTGTTTTTTTTGGTTACGGTTTTTTTAAATTTTTTTAATTTTTATTTCCGGTACCATTGCCACTGTAACGAAAGTTCGTTTTAAGTCATCCCACATGTAGAAATGCGGGAGCCCAAATGACGATCATGATGCTCACAAACAAACAGCCGAAGACATTTCTTCGGCTGTTTGTTTAAAGAATGCTCCAAATGTGCAGACCCGTGCCGGGTATGAACAGGAGTACGGATTAGTGAGCTGGCAGTAAGCAGTGGGTAATCTCAAATAAATAGTTTAACTTTTATGCTCAGCTGTGTCCACCTGTATCCACCTGTGTCGGTCGACACAGTCAATAAGCAATAAAAATCAAAAAAACGATGACAGTATTTTGTCACTGTTCGCCCCCTGTTCGCCCCGTTCCGAACGCGAACACTACGCTTGATATTATTCGTATAATACCTGGCATAGCGGGCAAAAAAAGCTGCGCCGGTTGCTTTTGCCCAGGTTGCCCCGGTGAAAGGGGACATGATCGCGAGGGCAGATCTGTTTGGTATGAGCGAGCCAGTGTTTTTTTAATGTGAATTCTTTTTTCCATTCCAGGAAATCATAACTATAATTTACAGCTTCCGTTACCAGTTCCTTTAGTTTTTTTGGCGGCATTTTATTGACAAGGCTTAGCGGGTGGATGCTGGTGCGGAAGAGCACTTCGTTTTTGATGATATTCCCCACGCCCGAAAATATGTGCTGATCCATCAGGGCGTCGCAGGCCAGCAGCGAAGGTTTTTCTTTGATTTTTTTGATAGCTTTTTTGGGATCCCAGTCAGGATTTAAAACATCGGCTGTCCAGTCGTATACTTCGTCGAGCGGATCATCGATCACTTTAATAGAACAGGCGTAAAAGTTAAGTTCACCATTGGTAAACTGAAAGTGAAGTCGCGCAGGACGGTCGGTATGCTCATTAACACGGTACGATCCAAACAACATGAAATGAATACGGATGGTAAATTGGGGTAAGCAGATCAAAAAATGTTTTCCCCAACTCTTGAAATCTTTTATTACCTGTCCTTCCAGTGAGGCCGCATCCAATGCTTTGCTGTTACCGCTTGCCGCGACAATTTTTTGTCCCTTTAATTGTAGAATAGCCTCTTTTAAAATAACTATTGAAGGTCCTTCGGGCATAGATGAGCTTTATAAACACAAGGCAAAGATTAAGCCAGAAGGGGAAATGGCGCAAGCCTTACCAGGCTGGATATTATCGGGGGAATAAATGAGATTAATTTTAACGAAAAAGTTTGGCAGCGTTTTTGATTTATGTTTTACGAATTAATTAATTGAAATAATTAAATCCTACTACCATGAGTACCTCAACACTATATATACCCGAAAACGGTATTGATTTTAACATTACTGCCACTTATATGGGCGCGGAAATGATATTAAATGTTATTTACCATAATGGCCGGTTCGGTGTTTTGCACAATGATAAGGTTATCGGGTATATTAAACCCGGCGAAGTAAGGCATACCTGGTATGTTGTCGACAGCAACTACGTTCCCCCTTATCTTGTAGATCAAATCGGGAACCGGATATTAGCCGAATGCAGCGAGCTCGCTGCAGCTTAGCAATTTTATTCTATTGCCGCCCTGAACATTAATGCGCCGACGGTTACATTGGTGCGGCTATCGATGATGATGGCGCCGCCGTTTGCCTTGTTGTCCTGGTAAAGATCGAATGCCAGCGGCTCCGCTGTTTTAATCGTGATGCGGCCAATATCGTTTAGTTTGATGTCTTCGTTATATTCTTTTTCGAGCGTATTGATGTTTACTTTATAAAGTATTTCCTGTATTCGGCACCGGGTTACCTTACTGTTGTGCTGTATAAAATACGTTTGCGAGGTATCCAGCGGGCGCGTATCCATCCAGCATAAGTCGGCTTCAATTTGCTGGGACACCACCGGCAGGAGGGTACTGTTAACCAAAACGTCGCCGCGGCTGATGTCGATCTCATCCTTTAAATGGATAGTTACCGACATCCCCGCGAAAGCCTCGGCGGGCTGCTCATCCAACAATTCTATCTTTTCGACTGATGAGCTAAAGCCCGAGGGCAACACCGTTACCCGGTCATTTACTTTAAACGACCCGCTTGAAACACGGCCCGCATATCCGCGGTAATCATGCAGGTCTTCCGTTTGCGGGCGGATAACCCATTGAACCGGGAGCCGGGCATGGGCCTTGCTGTCATCGATCTTAATTTCTATAGTTTCCAGGAAATGCAGCAGACTTTCACCGTCGTACCAGCTCATTTTTAGGGACTTGTAGACAATATTGTCGCCTTTTAAAGCGCTTACGGGGATGTAATTCACATTTTTAAGCCCTACTTTTACCGCCAGGGCCTTATAGTCGGCGACTATTTTATTGTAAACATCCTCGCTATAACCAACCATATCCATTTTATTGATGCACACCACCACTTCCGTTATCCCTAAAAGCGAAACAATAAATGAATGCCGGATGGTTTGTTCGATAACGCCTTTGCGCGCATCGATAAGAATGATAGCCAGGCCTGCGTTTGATGCACCGGTAACCATGTTGCGGGTGTACTGAATATGGCCGGGGGTGTCCGCAATGATGAACTTACGCTTATCGGTTTGAAAATATTTGTAGGCCACGTCGATCGTTATACCTTGCTCGCGCTCGGCTTTTAGTCCATCGGTTAAAATAGCCAGGTCAATGGTGCCATCATCGTTTTTTCGGTTTGACCGCTGCAAAGCCTCCAGTTGATCCAGTAAAATCGATTCACTGTCGTATAATAGACGACCTATCAGGGTGCTTTTCCCGTCATCGACGCTGCCGGCGGTTATAAATTTTAAAATATCCATCGTTTTGATTTCGAATTTCGGATTTTCAATTTCGAATTTGTTTTTTTCAAGGCGTCAAAAAAGCAAAGGCCATTCGGATTTTTGATTTCAATGTTCATTTATTTTGGAATTTCGTTATCGGATATTCGGATTTGTGTTGTTTTAAACTTTTCATCCCTTTAAATCCGAAATCAAAAATTCGAAATCCGAAATTAAAAATAGCCTCCTTTTTTTCGGTCTTCCATGGCTGCCTCTGATACCTTGTCGTCCATTCGGGCGCCGCGTTCGCTTATTCTTGATGTGCTTATCTCTTCTATAATATCGTCGATCTCGTAAGCGTATGATTCTACCGCTGCCGTACACGTCATATCGCCCACGGTACGGAAACGCACGTTGCGCCGTATCACTACATCTTCATCGTCCATATTTAAAAATGGCGAGGCGGTCATTAACTGGCCGTTGCGGATTATACAATCGCGCTCATGCGCAAAATATATAGACGGCAATTCGATCTTTTCGCGACGAATGTAGTTCCAAACATCCAGCTCGGTCCAGTTGCTGATAGGAAATACGCGCACGTTTTCTCCCTTATGTATCTTCCCGTTAAAAATATTCCATAACTCAGGGCGCTGCCGTTTCGGATCCCATTGGCCAAATTCATCACGAACAGAAAAAATGCGCTCTTTGGCCCTGGCTTTTTCCTCGTCGCGCCGCGCGCCGCCTATACAGGCATCGAATTGATATTTAGCGATTGTATCAAGCAGCGTAACGGTTTGCAGGGTGTTACGACTTGCATTTTTGCCCTTTTGTTCTACAACGCGCCCCTGGTCTATGGAGTCCTGTACATAACCCACGATCAGTTTTTCGCCTATGCGTTTCATCATCGCATCGCGGTATTCTATGGTTTCATTAAAGTTATGGCCGGTATCGATGTGAACAAGCGGGAACGGGAATTTACCCGGCCTGAAGGCTTTTTCGGCAAGGCGCACCAATGTAATTGAATCTTTCCCGCCCGAAAACAACATGGCAGGCTTCTCAAACTGGCCGGCCACCTCACGCAGTATATAAATCGCTTCCGCCTCTAATTCATCTAAATAATCAAGCCGATGTTTGTTCATTTTTGGATAACCTCATTTGTTTCGTGCAAGCCGCATTCTTTTTTTGATTGATCTTCCCACCACCATCTTCCCGCCCTAAAGTCTTCCCCGGGCTGCACCGCACGTGTGCATGGCGCGCATCCAATGCTCGGGAAACCGCGGTCGTGAAGTGTATTGTATGGGATATTGTATTTTTTAATGTAATCTTTTACTTCGTCCAGGGTCCACTTATAAAGCGGGTGAAATTTAACCAGTTTATGTTGTTCGTCCCATTCCACATCGTCCATAAGTAAACGTGTTACCGATTGTTCGGCGCGTATGCCGGTTATCCAGTATTTATTACCCGATAAAGCCCGGTTCAGGGGCTCAACTTTGCGTATGCCGCAACATTCCTTTCGGTTTTCGACCGATTCATAAAAGCTGTTTGGCCCTTTTGCATTAACCATTTGCTCCAACAGGTCATTTTTAGGATAGTAAGCATGTATTACCTTGCCGTATATCTCCATCGTCCGGTTCCAAACATAGTAAGTTTCCGGAAATAACCTTCCTGTTTCGAGCGTGAAAACCTTTACAGGCAGGTCGTTGCTGAATATCATGTGCGTGATTACCTGATCTTCCCAGCCGAAACTGGTTGAAAATGTAACGTGGCCGGGAAAGCTTTTTGCAAGAAACGATAATGCGTCGACCGGCGAAAGACCTGCAATTTGTTGTTTTATATTTTCGGTAAACTGATCCATTATAAAACTTTCATTAAAAAAATCGCAATGCTCCTGATGCTTATCAATATAACAATGACGGCTACAGCCATCATAATTGCTTTAGCAGAGATACGGTTAGAGATTTTAGCCGCCACCGGCGAAGCAATAGCACTGCCGATCACCAAACCGGCAACCGCCTCCCAATGGCTGCTGTTGAGCATGGTGATAAATGTTATGGAGCTCATTAACGCGATGAAAAACCGGGATAATTTTACTGTGCCCAATGAAAACCTGGGATGCCGGCCGCCCGCTATCAGCGTCGACAACACGATGGATCCCCAGCCGCCACCGCCAACAGCATCGATAAACCCACCGCCTAAACCTAACAGCGAAATTCTTTTGATCTTGTCAGATGATCTTTTGGGTTTTGTTTTAAAGGCTTTTGAAAGAATGACCACGCCTAAGATCAGGGTGTACACGGAAACAACCGGCTTGGTGTATTGGCTATAGTGCTCTAACGACGAAAGCAGGTAAGCCCCGGAAACAGCGCCGATAATTCCCGGGATAAGTAGTAACTTAAATAACTTCCAGTTGATATTACCCATCCGGTAATGCATCCAGCCGGCAATTCCATTGCTCATAATTTCGGATAAATGCACACCCATACTTGCCGATGCAGGCGATATGCCCATGGATAGCGAAAATGTTGTGGAAGTAACGCCATATGACATGCCGATGGCGCCGTCAATAAGTGCAAACAGGAACCCCGCCCCCAGGAAATAATAAAAAATGGGATTTATATCATCGACATAATTTCTAAACCCGGGTTCGCGTAACCATAGAGCAGTGCCCGCAATTAAGATAGAAAACACGATAGCGCCCCAAATCAGCCATATCAGGTTTTTTTTATCTACCGGTTTCGGCTCTATCAATACGGAAGTGACCTTGTTTAGTTTTTTAACTTTATAAGCAAAATCGCCGGAAAGCGAATTGCGGAGATTGTTCATTTGCTGCAATGTCGTATCCAATTCTTCAGGCAGGCCTTCGTTCAGTACTTCTTTTAATCTTTTCGCGATCGTAGGTGATTTTCCGTTGGTCGAGATAGCTATCTTCAGATCGCCTTTTTGGACAATGGAGCCCAGGTAGAAATCACAAAGCTCGGGCTTGTCAGCCACATTGATGAGCAGTTTGCGGTCGTGGGCCGACTGTCTGATAAAATTATTAAGATTGCTGTCGTTAGTAGCAGCGATAACCACGTCGGCAGTATCCAGGTCGTCGTCGCTAAAAGATTTCTGTTTTATGCTCAGGCCGGGATGCTCAGTCGCCAATGCGTAAACTTCGGGCAAAATAGTTAATGCGATAACCGTTACGCGCGCTTGCGGACTGTTATTATATATCGCATAAAGTTTTTCCACACCCACATTTCCGGCTCCGATCACAACCGTATGCAATTCGTTCAACTTTAAAAAAACAGGGAACAAAGGATTGCCGCCCGTTTTTTTTCGACTCTGCATCACCTTAATCCTGCTGTCCTTCGATAATGGCATAAAATTCTTTAATAGGTTGAAATTGAGGGTGCAGCGATACGACATCGCCAAATACAATTAATGCGGGAGAAGATATTTTGTTTTCGGCTGCAAGCTCAACAATCGTATCAGCAATCCCCACTACTACTTTCTCCTTTTTTGTCGAGCCGCTTTGGATCACCGCCACCGGAAGTTTGTTTTTTCCTTCTTTTTTAAATATTTCAGTGATCTCGGCCAGTTTATGGATGCCCATTAAAACAACAACGGTGGCGTTGGTTTTAGCAGCTTCATAAACATCACCGGATATGTTTCCACTGGCTGTGGTGCCGGTTACCACCCAAAAACTTTCGCTTAAACCACGGTGTGTTACAGGAATTTGCTGTAAGCCGGGGACGCCAATCGAGCTGGATATGCCCGGAATAGCTGTTGCCGGGATGCTATATGATGCCGCATAATCAAGTTCCTCATATCCGCGGCCAAAAACAAACGGATCGCCGCCTTTTAAACGAACCACATGCCCATAATTGATGGCATAATCCACCATTAGCTTATTGACTGCAGCCTGCGAGTAGGAGTGATCGCCGGAGCGCTTCCCTACATACACCTTTGTCGCCGATTCCGGGGCAAACTCTAACAATTCCTCGCTCACCAGGGCATCATATAACACAACATCGGCTGATTTCAGCGCCTTTAACCCCTTTAACGTGATCAGGTCCACGTCTCCCGGCCCGGCGCCCACTAAGGTGATACGCGGTTCTTTAATTGCTTTTGTATCTTTTATGTTCATGATTGTACCAATTCCTCTCTTTTCGCTTTGGTCATTATTAAAAAGTCCGAAGCCTGTTGCAAATACGCCTTTGCAAATGTTTCCGATGGTTCGTTTTGATTGATTTGCAGCACCATGTCGGTAAAGCTGCCGTCCAGCGGTATTTCGCCCGTAGCTACGTAGTGATTATCAAATTCGCGCATGATGCCGGCCTGCGTGCTGCTGTTGATATTTTTATCAAGAAGCAGCGCTTTGGCCGAGCTGATAAAAACATTATATGCATGATAAATGGCATCGGCCCAGGCACGGCCTTCAAAAGATTCTTTTGCCCATCCCATTTTCTCGTCCGATTCGTACAGCAGGGTGGCAACCAGGTCGATCACCACGCCGGCACATTCGCCCACGCCGATGGCCGTCGCAAAAGTTTCTTGGTGGCCCCAGTCCACAAATTCGTCGTCGGTCAAAGTGCTAAGGTCGGCTAAGGGCTTTAATAACTGGTAAAAATAATCTTTGCCAAACCGGTCGTAATAAGCATGAAATGTCTCGTTCTCAAATGAGTTATCTTTGTAATTATCGAGTACGGTTCTTAAAACATGCGTAGCCCGTTTGGCCGGCACCTTGATCACTTTTTCGGCCGCACGGCCAACGCCATCGCCTACCGTTCCGCCGCCTAAAAGAACCTGTACCGATGGCAGTACCCGGGCGCCTGCTTTGAGCGAGCTGCCGTGAAAGCCGATATGTGCCAAACCATGCTGCCCGCACGAGTTCATACAGCCACTGATCTTTATTTTGATCTCCCGGTTGTATATAAAATCTTCGTATTCGTTATAGATTACATCTTCCAATACACGCGCAAGCGTCATGCTGTTTGATATGCCCAGGTTGCAGGTATCCGTACCGGGGCAGGTGGTTACATCGGCAGCGCTGTCAAAGCCGGGTGTCGAAAGATCGAGCTCAGTTAAACCGGCATATAGCGCGGGTAAGGCTTCCTTGCGAACATATTTTAGCAGCAATCCCTGGTTTTGTGTAATCCTGAGTTCATCGGCAACGTAGGGCTTTATAACGGCTACTAATTTGCGTGCAGTATCCGTCGGGATATCGCCCACGGGGACTTTGATGTATACCCCGTAAAAGCCTTTTTGCTTTTGTTCGAATACATTGGTGATCAGCCATTGTTCATAACGCAGGAAGTTGTTGATCGAAATTTCAGGAATGGTTATGGCGGCGGGTATAACCGGTTCCGGAACAGAATTACGGTTTATAGGATATTTTTTTACTTTATTGGCTTTCTTTTCGGCCTTAACCAGGGATAGTACCTCGTCTAAACCCAATTTTTGTATCAGGTATTTGAAACGGGCCTTATTACGGTTATTGCGTTCACCATTCCGGTCGAACACGCGGATAATGGTTTCGATGTAGGGTATCAGTTCATCTTCGGGCAGGAAATCTTCGGTGATATGCGCCAATAACGGCTGCGCACCGAGGCCGCCGCCGATCATCACTTTAAAGCCACGTTGGCCATTGGCGTTTATTTTTGGTATGAGACCTACATCGTGGATATAAGAGAAAGCCGTATCCGCCTCACTTGAAGAAAAGGAAATTTTAAATTTTCGGCCCATATCCTGGCAGATGGGATTGCGCAGGAAATATTCGAATGTGGCCTGGGCATAAGGCGATACATCAAAGGGCTCGTCAGGGTCAATGCCGGCAGTGGGAGAGGCGGTCACGTTCCTAACCGTATTGCCGCAAGCTTCGCGAATGGTTATGTCGTCCTTGGCCAATTCTGCCCATAATTGCGGTGTGCGGTCAAGGCTCACATAATGTATCTGGATATCCTGGCGGGTGGTTAAATGCAGGTTCCGGCTTGCATATTCGTCAGATATGTCCGCTATCCTCAGCAGTTGTTTAAAGGTAACTTTTCCAAATGGCAGCTTAATACGCACCATTTGCACGCCCGGCTGTCTTTGACCATATATACCGCGGGCCAGGCGCAAGCTCCTGAATTTTTCATCATGAATTTTTCCTTCACGAAAAGCTCTTATCCTTCTTTCAAGATCGATAATGTCTTTTTCAACGATTGGGTTCTCCAGTTCCGTTCTGAAGCTTTGCATATTTTTGTCTGATTATCGTAAAGCACCTTTTTATTTAACCCGGGGAGTGTGCATTTTAACGTAATTAAAGCTCTTCCTCAGCAGTTTCATGTAAACAATTTATAACCCTGACAACAAACCGGGCGAATTGTTTCCATTTTGGACAAATATATATATAGTATATCGAAATAGTCGTATTTAATTTAAAAAAATCAATTTTTACTTTTCGGTTACTTTCAGCATTTGAATTGATAAGATAAGAGGATACCAGGCTACATCATTAACCGATTAAAAGCTCTCGGCAGATCGTTGTTAAGCCGCTTTATAAATCCAGATCCAGCCCGGCCTTAATAATGGATTGCTTATCTATTGAATCAAGATAGGGTATGTGACCGATAAACGGTACCTGGCAATGACTGCGGATAAATTTTTCGGAGTCGTGATCGTCATTACCATTAAACACAATTCCTTTTATCGTGATATCGTATTGTTTTAATGCGCTCACCGACAACAGGGTATGGTTAATGCTGCCCAGGTAATTTTGCGAGACCAGGATCACTTCAGCATTTAATTGTTTGATCAGGTCGATCATTAAAAACGTATCATTCAGCGGGACCATTAACCCTCCGGCGCCTTCAATAATTAAAGGATGTTCTGTTTTAGGTAAGAGAAACCCTTCCGGATAGATAGTTAAGCCATCAATGGCTGCGGATTTATGGGGTGAATACGGTTGCGTTAACCTGTAGGACTCAGAATAAAATACCGATGAGACATTCGTTACCAGGTCTTTCACTTTCATCGTATCGCTATCGTCCAAATCGCCTGACTGCACGGGTTTCCAGTAGTCGGCTTTTAATTTTTCGACCAAAATAGCCGAGACGATAGTTTTACCTATCCCTGTTCCTATTCCAGTAACAAATAACGGGTGCTTACCAGGCATGGGTTAATTTGTTTATGGCGTCTGTTAATAAACTGATCTCTTTTTCGGTATTGAACGAGTGCAAACATATTCTGATCCGCTCGCTCCCCTCTGGCACGGTTGGACTAAGTATGGGTCGCACGTCCATACCTGCTTTTTGCAGATACGCGGCAGCCAACTTAGCTTTTTCATTATTCCCCAATACGAGGCACTGAATGGCGCTTTCACTCCCGATAAGGAGGGATGCGGCGTTATCGCTTATTTTTTGCTTAAACAGTATAATGTTATTTTTCAATATTTCCGCTTCATCCGCCGATTCGGCTAACAGCCGGTAAGCCATTTTAACCGATGCCAGCTGATGAGGCGGCGATGCCGTGGTATAAATGAATGAGCGGGCAAAATTTACCAGATAATTTTTTAATAAATCGCTCCCTAATACAATCGCACCATGGCAACCCAGTGCTTTCCCGAAGGTAACGATCCTCGCAAAAATACGATCCTGAAGATTGAGCCGGTTAATTATACCATAATTAAATAATCCAACCGCATGGGCCTCATCCACAATTAAATGCGCATGGTATTTTTCGGTTACATCAATAATGTCTTCGATAGGAGGAGTATCTCCATCCATCGAGTACACGCTTTCAATGGCAACATAACAGTTTCCTTTTGCATGTTTTAACTTTTGTTCCAAACTATTCAGGTCGTTATGCTTAAACACGTACCGGCTGGCATAACTTAACCGCGCGCCATCGATAATAGAGGCATGGGCCAGTTCGTCGTGAATAACGGTATCGCCACGCTGTGGCACAGAAGAGAATAAGCCGAGATTGGCATCGTAACCCGAATTAAAGATCAACCCCGATTCGCTTTTATGAAGCGCGGCTATTTCATGTTCCAGGTTTTCGGCATAAGCGGAATTGCCCGATAACAGGCGCGACCCGGTCGACCCGTTAAAAAGCAGTCCGCTTTTAATTATTTCCTCGTCGGTTTTTTGCTTTAAAACCGCCGACCGGGCAAAACCCAGGTAATCGTTCGAACAAAAATCAATCAGCCTATTATCCGGCGCCAGTTGCCTGCAGGCATCGGCCGAGCGCCGTTCCTCCAATTTTTTTTTAATAAATGACTCCGTGGTTTTCAATGCGGTAATTTCCGCTAAAATAAAGAAAGCGCCCCGGTTTATTGAAGCGCTTTCTTTATTAGTTCACGTGAGGGGGTTAATTACCACCACCGCCACCACCGTTTTGCATTCTGGCGCGGCGCTCATCCATCATTTTTTGGAAAGCGGCTGCCTGCTCAGCAGTCAAAACGGCTTTGATCTTGTCGTTAGTGGCCTGCATTATCGGCATAAAAGCCGACCTGTCTCCGCCAGCATTACGCACACTATCCACCCTTGCATTTTGCGCAGTGTATATAGCGGTAATTTTAGCTGTCTGGTCGTCATTAAGTTTAAGCTGGGTTTGTAACGCCTTAGCTCTTTCCTCCGGACTTCTCCGCTGACCGCCCTGTGCACGGCTTACTGCTGTTATTCCCAACAGGAGGCAGCAGATTAACATAATTTTTTTCATAATTTCTTTGTTTTTAATGTTTATGATAAAGATAACCGCTTATGGTTTAATAACAAGCATGTAACTTATTTGTTGCCTGATATTTCAATATTGCCTGAAAATATCCTGCAACCGGCCTCAGTTATTATTTTGCTGCAGGTTTGATATGGAGCGCTGCATTTGAGCCATCATGCCGGTCAGGCTTTCCAGGGTAGGTTCGGGGGCTGGCATGGGCAATTGGGTAGAGATATATGCTCTGGCCTTCCATATTTCTAAAACATCTTCTCCGCTGATCTCGTACGGTTCATAAACAGGGTTGTCAGATATCAGCTTTAACTTTTTATTCTCTTTAAATTTATTGCCGATGCGCTTGTACACCACGCCCTCGCTTTTTGAAATGATCACATAAGTTTCGCCTGGTTTTACATCAGCCCAATTCTCGGCATACTCACCAATTATAATGGTGCCTGACACCAACGGCAGCATCGAATCGCCCTTTATTTCAAAGGCCCGGTAGGTACCCTGCTTAAACATGGGCAAATAAAATTTTGGCAGCGCGGCAACATATTCAGGATCGGCGTAGCCATTTAAATATCCGGCGCTGGCTTTAAGCGGTACCAGCTCGATATTCTCATTATCTTCTTTATCCACCGATATACTTAAAACCCGAAGGTTGGCTGGGTTGCCTTTCGGCTTTGGCGCCCATTTTTCGTTGATCGTTTCATTGATAAAATCATCGATAGAAATGTCAAAAAAAACAGCCATTTTTGTTAACAGCTCATATTTCGGGTCAGCCCTTTCCTCTTCATACGCCCCAACAAGCGACCGTTTTATGCCTATCTGATCAGCAAACTGTTGCTGCGTAAGGCCTTTCTTTTTCCGGAGAAATTTAATATTTGAAGGAATATTTGACATAAAATTTGGAATTGCTAAAATTATTAGTATTTTTATGCTCATAAAATTAGTAATTATTTTTTAACCAGCAAATTTTATTTATCAAATGAAACGTTTTGTATATATAATAACCGACCGGAACCGCAATAATTTGCACGTGGGACTATGTTCCGACCTGTTGAAAACGCTTGACTTTTACCAGCAGATGCCAACTTTATTTTTCGACAGCGCCCGGCAACTTAACCGATTGGTTTATTTTGAGGAGATCAATACCGAGGAACAGGCGATGGACCGTTTTAAAACGGTGAGCACATTTACCAGGCCCCAAAAAGAAAAAATGATCAGATACGTGAACCCTGACTGGGTAGATCTGACCATTGGATTAAATTTTGAAAGCGGGGTGAGGCCAAGGCCGCAATTTCGCCCGTCAATCAGTTCGGTAAGAAGAGCGGTTACTTTTTAATGAATTTTAAAGCACCCGAGTTCATGCAGTACCGCTTGCCGCCGCGATCGGCCGGGCCATCGTCAAAAACATGCCCCAGGTGTAGCCCCGTGCTGCGTTCTATAACTTCATCGCGGGTCATGCCATCGCTGTTGTCGGTTACGATTTCTATTTTTTTCGGATCGACGGGTTTTACAAAGCTTGGCCAGCCCGTGCCGCTGTCAAATTTATCATCCGAGCTAAATAAAACTTCGCCCGTTGCGGCGCTTACATACACGCCCTTCTGATGGTTGTTGTCGTAGGCATTGTGAAATGGCGGTTCAGTTCCGCTCTCTACCATAATATAATACTGGTTTGGCGTCAGTAATTTTTTCCACTCCGCTGGCGTTTTGCTCATTTTACGTTTTGGATCGTACTTTTTTACCTGGCCGCTGCTTTGCTGGCAGCCAAATGCGGTAATTGCGGTCAACAACACTAACACTAAAATTGATTTTTTCATATTCGATTAATTTTTTAATAATTGTGAACTACGGTATATACGTGTTCTTAAATTACGAAATTTTCGGCCTTTTGGTTTGCGATAGGCGGCCCTGTTTACATATCTGGCAATTTTGGCATAAGTACTGCGTTTACAATATGCAAAACGCCGTTGCTTTGCGCTATATCAAAATCGCTTATTACACTTTCGCCGCCATTTTCGTCGGTTAACACGATATTCCGGTTACCATTGATCCGGGCTATTAGCTTGCTGCCGGCAAGGGTAGTAAATATCGCCTGACCGTTATTGGTTTTAATTCTTTCTGCAATATCCTTTACCGTTACTCTTCCGGCAATTACGTGTGAAGATATAAGATAACTCAAATCAGCTGCGTGATTTGGCTTTAGAAGCGTATCTATGCGGTCTTTCGGTAACTTTTCAAATGCCTGGTCGGTTGGTGCAAAAAGTGTCACCGGTCCACCACTCTCAAACGTTTGCGTTAAGCCTGCCTGGTTAATAGCGGAAAGTAAAATTTTGAACTCCTTCGCCCGCCCTAAGTTCGTGATGATGTCGTTCGACGATCTCATCAACTCATGGGGATTATTTACCATGCGCTGGGCGAATAAAAAAGAACCGTTTAAACAGACCGAAATAAATATTATCCACTTTTTCATCTTACCATCCCGGTGTAAATCCTAAACCAAATACGGGCTTGTTAATATCGGTCCGGTTAAAAGGAAACGCGAAATAAGGCTCAAGGATAAATGCACCGAACACATTCACTCTTATCGATATGCCCGCGCTGGTAGCGGGAACGCGCTGGTGCGGATTATATATCGTAGCGCCTGTGGCATCCGTGCCAATGGCGTCGGGACCGGGTTGAAACTTGATCTGGTCGCCCTGGTTCCACGCCAAACCGGCATCAAAAAATAAATTGAGCTCGGTAAACAGAAATTTCGATTTAAACTGCGAAAGCCTTTCGGGCCCGGTTAGTGGCAAGCGCACTTCGAAGTTTGCCACCGCGAGCCTGTTGCCTGATAGCTGTGCTATGGTAAAGCCGTTGGTGGGAACCTTCCCGTTGCCATTGTAAAAAGTCTGTGCCTCATAACCCCTGATCAAAAATGGATACCCAAGATACAATGGATATATATTCCCCGTACTTCCGAACCGGCCATAACCATATAACCGGGCAGCTAATGTAACCGGTGCCAAACGGTAATACCCGCGCAGGTCGATGGTCGGCGCGAAGAACTTATAAGTACCAAAATCATACTCCGCCTGCAGCCTGTACCGGTATCCGTTTAATGGCGACGCCACGCCAAAAAATGAATTGTCGCCTACCAATGCTGTATTTACATTGTAAATAGTAAACGGTACCAAACTAATGCCGTTGTTGGTCGGCTCTTCGTTATATGTGGCATTCGGGATATGTGTGTGAACGTAATTCAGCTCGTTTCCCAGCGTGTCGAAAATTGTGCTGTAGCGGTCTACCCGGTAATAATAAGTAGCTGCGCCCGTTCCAAATTCAACCCTTGTTTTTTTTGTGATGGGATAGGAGGTAAACAATGCGACCTGGTCCTGGAAGATCCGGATGATATCAAACCGCTCCTCGATAGAGGGGATCGTCGTCGTACTATTGAGCTGATATGTACTTGGTACAATGCTATAATTTGCCGTCTGAAAAGGTATATGTGATACACTGGCGCCAAAATTCCAGCGGCCCGATTGATTTATGTAGGCAAATTGGCCGCCAAAATCGTAGATCTCGCCATTCACAGCTACCCCAGCATATATCTGATTGCGGCCTAAAATATCGCTGAAAACACCTTGTACGCCGCTTGATAAACCGGCACCGAACTGGCTTACTGACGCCCCTACGCCACTGCTTGCCAAATAGTCGAGCTTAAATTTAGGTTTATAGGGTATGTTTTTTATAGAATCGGCCGGAAACTTTGGATAAGCGAGATAATTGTTCAGGTTCGAATTGATCAGGTCGACCCCGGCTGAACCGGCAGGCGGAAGGGTACCGGCGGCGAAATTCACATCCTGGCCGTCTACCGGTGTTGGCGTAAAATCTGTCGCTTTTGCATTATAAACCGTATATTTTTGTGCGCGATAGTAAGAATAAACGATATCGTTATTGTTTGAAATACTCAGGGCCGGAGAATATTCGGTGATGCCCGATACCCCGGTAAACAGGTTCGTCATCTGTTCCACTTTGCCGGTTGCCGGTGTATAACGGTACATATTGCGGAAACCGTCGCGGTTTGAAAGAAAATATATCTGGGTACCGTCCGACGAGTACTGCGGGTTTAAATTGTTAGCGCCGTTAAACAATTTAATATCCGTTATTTTCCCTGTCGCCAGGTCGAGCTCGGCGAGGTTAAATGTGATATCCTGTCCCAGCGATTGATCGTACGTGGTCCTGTCGCTCGAAAAGATGATCTTCTTTCCATCCCTCGAAAAAGCCGGCTGATAATCGGAATACTTATCATTGGTTAACTGACGCACTTGCTTCGTATCGAAGTTATAAAGGTAAAGATCGCCTTGTCCTTCGGCCAGGCCCTGAAAAACTATGCTTTTGCCATCGGGCGACCACGATAAGTTACTAAATTGCTCAGCCTTGCCCATCGAAACATCGTCTAAAACGGTGCCATTGGCAGCGTCGATCACCAGCATCCTGTTTCGGCCCTTGCTGAATACGCTAAAGGCAAAACGCTTGCTATCCGGCGACCAGGTGCCGGCCGATTCAATAAAATTAAATTCGTCGATATGGGTATTCGATACCTTACTGGTTAGTTTACGCAACACCTGACCCGTCTTTGCATCTGCTAAAAACAGGTCGATCGTGAACAGGCTTTTTTCCGACAGAAAAGCCAGGTATTTTCCATCCGGGCTTATTGCCGGGGCAAGGTTCATTTTACCGGCGTTTTTTTCGTCGATCAGCCGATGACCAACCGGTTTTTGCACCGTATCCTTTAAATACGGTTTATAAGTAGCGATTATTGCATTCTTCCATAAGCTTGATAAAGTTTTTTCATCATATCCAAAGGTGCGTCGTATCCCGTATTGAAGGCCAAAGCGGGCAGTGTTCTTAAAAAATGGCACGATCACCGTATCGCCGTAAGTAGACCCAATGAACGACCAAAAGGCTTCGCCATAACGGTAAGGGAAATACTTGTTGCTGTTAGTCAGGTCCCTAACCGTCGGTATGTCATGATTTAAATAGGCATCACGCATCCACATTGCCGTATATGTATCTTTTTTCCCCAATGAAAGATATTCGGCCATACCCTCTATCATCCATAGCGGCAGGTTATTTATATTTTCAAAATTGGACGAATCCCGGCCCAGCAGCGCATGATATTGAAAAGCATGGACCAATTCGTGCCCGATCACGTGCCTTGTAGTTTGGTTGGTTTCCATTACGGGCATTACTATGCGATTCTTCAATCCCTCGGTAACACCACCCGTACCTACGTCAATTTCACCGTCGATCGCTGTGGTTTGCTGAAAATCCGGATGATTGGCGTAAAGAATGATCGGGTTTGGTTTTTTAAAGGTATCCCTGAAAACCTGTTGATGCAGCGTGTACCAAAGTTCGCTTTCCTGGGCAAACCGCTTTATCATGCTGTCATTTTTTAAATAATAATAGATTTCAAAGTGGGGCGTTTTATAAACCTTAAAATCGAGTTTTTTGTAACGTACTTTGTTTTGCCCAAAATACTGGGCTTGGGTTTGCAGGCTAAAGAGGAGCAGGCTAAACAGGACAATCAGCGCGAATAAATGCTTTTTAGTTTTAACTAAGCAGGGGATGGGTTTATTCATATAATCAGAGTACGTGCTAATTTAAATAAAAGTTGATTAGTTGGATAATAATCCATGTTAAATCAATTATCCGCCGTTGGTTTGTGCAGTGTCGGGCAAAACATTACTAGTGTCGGCCGGCATCAATAAGCTGTCCGTTACTGTGGTATCCGCTTTTATACGCGGCGATGGGCAATCGTAAGGTTTGGTTATCTTCACCCACGGTTTTGGAAATGGTCCATAGGTGTAGCCAGACTTTGGATCGGCATATACCTTTTCCATAAATCTTCCGAAAATAGGAAGCGCCGTATGCGAGCCCTCACCCGTTTCTGACGAGGTAAAATGAATACTGCGGTCATCCGCGCCGACCCAGATGCCGGTTACCAGATCTTTGGTAATACCCATATACCATCCGTCGACGTAACCCGATGATGTACCTGTTTTACCGCCTATCTGGTTGTCTTTTTTCCACAAGCCGGGATATTCCCATAATGCCAGCGAAGTGCCTCCTGGTTCATCCATACCGCCCCTAAACATATACAGCATTAGCCACGCGGTTTCCTCGCTTAGCACTCTTTCTGTTTTAAGCTTAAATTCATCAAGCACATTGCCTTGCTGATCGGTGATTTTTGTTACAAGTAACGGATCGATCTTTTCGCCCTTATTTAAAAACGTGCTATATGCGCGCACCATCTCATAAACCGAAACATCATTGGTACCCAGCGACACGGATGGGACCGACTTTAGCGGGCTCTCGATCCCGCATTTATGCGCATACTCCACAACCTTATCCCATCCAACCTTTTCGGTTACCTGCGCCGTTATGGAGTTAACGGATTTCCCCATTGCCCACCGCAACGACATTTCCTGGTACGAAAATTTGAAATCCGCGTTTTTCGGCTCCCAAACATCAGTTTTGTTGCCGTCCTGGTATTTAATCGAAACGGGTTTATCTGTAAACTTGTCGCAAGGACTAAAACCGTTATCGATAGCCGTCACATAAGCAAATGGCTTAAACGTTGAACCAGCTTGCCTGCGCGATTGGTTTACGTGATCATAATTAAAGTATTGATAATCAATGCCACCTACCCACACTTTTATTTTCCCGGTTGCCGGTTCGATAGTCATCATCCCGGTATTAAGCAAACGTGAATAATACCTGATCGAATCTGCGCTCGAAAAAGTGGTATCCTTGTCGCCGTTCCAGGTAAAAACCTTCATTCGCTTTGGTCTTTCAAAATATTGGTTGATAAGCGCCGGATCATTGTTATATTTCTTTTGAAGTATGGCATAAATGGGCAAACGTTCTTCTGTTTTTAACACAAAATCCTTTATTTCGTTACCGTCCAGGTCGCGCCACGGGTTTTTCTTCCCCCAAAGATTGTCAAACCGTTTTTGGAGCATTTTCATTTTTTCGGCAACAGCTTCCTCAGCATATTGCTGCAGGCGCGGATCGATCGTGGTGTATATTTTTAATCCATCCTGATACAGATCGTAATCATTGTCGTGACACCATTTTTTTAACCACCTTTCTACCGCTTGCCGCAGGTATGAATCACCCTGGCCTTCATTCTCTACATAGCTCTGATCAAGTATGATAGGCGTTTTAATATATTTGTCATAGTCGGCCTGGCTTAAGTATCTATATTTTAACATCTGTCCTAAAACAATATTTCGCCGTTCAAGGGAGCGCTCAGGATTGGTGATCGGGTTATACGTCGACGTTGCTTTTAGCATGCCAACCAATGTAGCCGCCTCGGCAACATTAACTTTATCGGGCGTTTTATTGAATATCTTTAACGACGCGGTTTTAATACCGAATGAATTATTGCCAAATGGGACTGTGTTTAAATAAAGTGTTAATATCTGCTGCTTGTTATAAACGTGCTCAATTTTAAATGCGGTGAGCCACTCCTTGCATTTATAAACCATTGTGCGAATAAACGGCACGTGTTTAATAATTCCCTGCGACTTTCGTTTACGCGTTTCGAATAAATTTTTTGCGAGCTGCTGCGTGATCGTGCTTCCGCCGCGGCGCTCACCCTTTGCGGTGGAGAGCATGCTGGTAAAAAAACCATAGATGTCAACCCCGTTATGCTTGTAAAACCGCACATCCTCGGTAGCGATAAGGGCATTGATGATATGGAGCGAGATATCTTTAAACTCTACCGGCGAACGGTTTTGTTTATAATAACGGCCGATCAGCGTACCGTCGGCATAATAAACCTCGGATGACAACGATAAGGTTGGGTTTTTAATATCCTGCATATCAGGCGAATACCCGAAAAGCCAAAGAAAATTTAATTCGATAGAACAAAAAAAGATGATAACAAAATATAGGAAAATGACCAGGTACCTGAGCACCGGGAATTTTATACGCCTGAACATGCGGTAAAGATGTAAAATTATGGCCCTAAATCATAGCCGGTTAAACAAAAATTAACAACGCGGTTTTAACAGGTAAATTTTATGTTAACTTAGTATTAACCTATTTTCCCAATGAAAAGCATCATAAATAAATTTAAAATAACCGATGGCGGTAAATTTTCGCTAAAGGACTTTGACCCGGCTTACGCGGATGGTTTCGAAAAAGACGACGCGGATGAGATATTAAGCGATTTAATAGCCAGGACGGCAGAACTGCAGGCCACGCTGTTTGCTGATAATCAATATGCTGTGTGGATCATCTTCCAGGCGATGGATGCCGGCGGTAAAGACAGCGCCATAGCACACACCATGTCGGGACTGAACCCCCAGGGCTGCGAGGTTTATAGTTTTAAACAACCCGGACCCGACGACCTGGCACACGATTTTTTATGGCGAACGCACAAGGTATTGCCCGGCTATGGGCGCATCGGTGTGCATAACCGGTCGCATTACGAAAACGTACTGATCACCAAAGTGCACCCCGAATTACTGTTAAAAGAAAAGCTGCCGGGTGTAAAAAATGTAAAAGACATTGGTAAGAAATTCTGGAAGCACCGTTATGAAAGTATCCGGAATTTCGAAAAGCATCTGGCAGATAACGGCATGGTGATCATCAAGTTCTTTTTAAACGTATCGAAGGAAGAGCAAAAAGAACGTTTTTTGGAGCGTATTGATAACCCGGAAAAAAACTGGAAATTCTCCGCGGATGACATAAAGGAGCGGGAATGCTGGGATGATTATATGAAGGCTTATGAAAAAGCCATACAAGAAACCGCGACAGAGGAATGCCCCTGGTACGTGATCCCGGCTGACAAAAAATGGTTCACCAGGATCGCCATTTCGACCATTATCCTCGATACATTGAAAGGATTGAAACTGAAATACCCTGTTTTGCCTAAGGACGAAAAGGAAAAACTGGACGAAGCGAAAGAGGCTTTATTGAAGGATTAGATTTGCGAAGTTTCCAAAATTTCAAGTCTTTTACCCTAAATGGTTGCGAAAAACCAGTTCAGTGGAGTACTACAAAATTAACGAGTTGGTTTTACGGAACATACGCGGGACAATCTAAAAGTCAAATGGATTTTTTCCGTGATCTACTTTTTGTCGCAAATCCGAAATCTGCCGCCCCTTGTTGAAACCAATATCAAACAGATAAGCGATGATGAATCCGAATGGCCAAATAATTAAAAACAAAGAAAGATATAAATTAGCCGAAATTGCGCCGACGATCAAAAACGACACACTAGCAACTAGGTAATAGTTTGCCTGTTGTGCTTTCAATACAGTTCCGTTTGTCGTAAACGGCATAGTAAAATAATATCGGTATCGCGGTATAATAAAAAAGTACGATGCCAGTTTTTGAAAAAAGTTTAAATCGATAAAATATTTATTGATAGTTGTCTGATCGGGCTTATAGGCAATTTTAGACACGTAATGATTAATTTCCTCGTCTGAAACTTTCCTCCTTTTTAGTTCTTCTAAAGCAACTGAAACCGCTACTTCTTCATAGTCACTCCGGTTTGACATTATTTCTAACAAATTATCCTTTTCCAAGGTGGCGTATTTTTCCACCAGACTATTTTTTGTAACCACAGTTATAATTTAGATATTCTAAAATAAATAATTTATTGAAGGACACGAAAAGTTTTTATTGAAAGATCTAGACTTGCCTTTAACTAATCTCTAACCTCTGATTACTGAATCCCGATCTCATCCGCAAAAATATACGATTGATTGCCCTTGCTCTCGTGCCATTCGGGCAGAGGGCCATATTGTTTAGCAATGATCTTGATATACCTGGTCTTCAGATTTAACGCCGCGGTAAATTCCTGCGTTTGCACTTTCATGTCCTTTATATCCACTTTTGTGTTGGCTGTAGCCGCCAGTTTGTAATTGCTGCCGTCGTCAGATACCCAATATTGCACATACTGCGGGAAAACGATCCATGCGCGCGTATCTTGCAGTGTGCCCAGGCTTACCTGTTGCACCGGCCGTATCTTTTCCATATCGATAATTGCTATAAGGTCGCTGCCCTGGTACCCCTGCCAGTTTCCCAACTTCCAGTTTACTTTGCCGTGTATGCCGTTTATGAGAGCATCATCACCCTGGTCGGCATAGTTGGGCAGGTATTTATTCACCAGCGTTAGTTTAATGTCGTCGCGGATCCTGGTAAAAGTGCCTTCGTCAACAAAGCTGGTTTTGCCATCCTCAACCGCAATTGCCTTAACAGTTATGTTAGATGAGATATTAATAGGCGAGCTATATATTGTTGAATTTGAAGTGGGAGCAGAGCCATCCGTCGTGTAATATATTTTGGCAGCAGCATCGCCATTCTTAATTTCAACCTGGAAAGGCTTTTTGAATGTTTTTGATGGCGCCAGAATGTAAGGATTTGGCACGATCAGATTATCTGTGATGGCAGAAGATGGTTTTTCCAGGCTTTGTACAAACAACCTGTTTGGCAGGCGCCCGGTATAAACTTCGAACGTACCGCCATTGGCGATGGACGAATAATCCAGGTAAATTTTGTTGTAAGGCTTTTTATTCAGATCCATTCCCTGCAGGTAGATGTCGTTCCTGCTGATGCTGGCGCCGGGATTTAGGATGGTGAATTTTTTACCATTTTCGAGATTGATGACCGCTTTATCAAATTGCGGCGTTCCTACCTGGAACTGCTGCTGACCAGGCATAATGTTATAGATACCCAGCGAGCTCATGACATACCACGCCGACATTTGCCCGCAGTCTTCATTGCCCGACAGCCCATCCGGCTTGTCGCTGTATTCTTCCCGCAAAATCCGGTTAACATATAACTGGGTTTTATCGGGCGCATCGGTAAAGTTATACAGGTAAGCCATGTGGTGGCTGGGCTCGTTGCCGTGCGCGTACTGACCGATCAACCCGGTAACGTCGGCCTGCTCTCGCCCGCTAAGCGTGGAGGTCGTCGTAAATAATTCGTCTAATTTAGCTTCAAAAGCGGCTTTTCCGCCCATCCGGCTGATCAGTCCCTCAACATCCTGGGGCACCAGAAACGAATACTGCCAGGCGTTGCCCTCCGTATAATTATTGTTGATCTCGGCGGGATCGAAGGGCGTATACCACCCGCCGTTTGCCCGGGCCTGCATAAAGCCGTTCTGGTTGTTATATTGGTTTTTCCAGTATTGGGCGCGTTGGATAAACGTCGAATAATCAGCCGGCTTATTGAGCATTTTAGCCATCTGCGCTATGCACCAGTCGTCAATGGCATACTCCAATGTTTTAGAAACAGATTCCGGTTCATCATCTGATAATACAACCCCATTTTTCCGGTATGAATCCAATCCGAACTGATCACGGTTCACCGCGGCCTTCATCGCCGTAAAAGCTTCCTCTGCATCAAAATCCCGGATACCTTTCGCATACGCATCAACAATAACCGGGATGGAATGATTGCCTACCATGCAATAAGTTTCGTTGGAAGCTAACGGCCATATTGGCAATAATCCGCCCTGCTCATACATGGCTAAAAATGACTTGATGAAATCGAGCGTACGCTTCCGGTCGTTCAGGTTCAACAACGGATCTTCGGCCCGATAGGTATCCCACAGGGAAAATACGGTATAATAATTAAAGCCATTCGCGGTGTGAACTTTTTGATCCATACCGCGGTATTGCCCGTCCACGTCGCTGTAAACATTCGGGGCAAGCATAGCATGGTAAAGGGCGGTATAGAAAATGGTTTGTTTTTCTTTCGCATAGTCAACGATCACCTGTTTTTTTTGTGGCGGCCGCCTGTACGATCCTGTTTGGCTGTTATAGCCGGTTTGCGGGTTCATATTCTGCGGCTCGCGCTGCGCCGCAGCGTTCGGTCCGCCCCCCTCAACCTCAATTTTTGACAGTTCTTTGTTCCACAAAGCTTTTGCTTCCCTCTGCACTTTTTTAAAGTCGAAATCAGGCATTTCGGCATCCAGATTTTTAAGGGCGCCTTCTGCGCTTACCGATGAGATGCCCACCTTTGCCACTACCGCGCCGGGGTTATCAAACTGGACGAACATTTTTATATTTTTCCCCTGCAGCTTGTTCTGGCCCGGCTGAAGCTGATCGTCGGATGCTATTCCGTAGGTTTTAAAGGGTTTGGAAAACTTGGCGTAGAAATAGATAGACTGATCCTGCGCCCAACCTTTCGACCGGCGAAAACCGCGGATCTCGTGGTCGTTTATTACCTCGATCCACGAATCGAGCACCTCATCGCGATGCTGCAAATCGATAATAATATTCGCCTGCGCGGTTTTTGGAAAATCATACCGGTGCATACCGGCCCGGGTACTGGCCGTCAGCTCTACCTCAATGTTATACTTATTTAGTTTAGTTTTATAGTACCCTGGCGAGGCAAATTCATTTTTCTTTGAAAATCCTGATCGGTATTCGGTGTTTTTGAATTGCGGTTCGCCGGTCGTTGGCATAAAAAGAATGTCGCAATAATCGGCGATGCCCGTTCCGCTCAAATGTGTATGCGAAAAGCCATAAACCACTGTATCGGTATAATAATAGCCGGAGCAGCCGTCCCAGCCGGTTAACCGGGTGTCGGGACTTAGCTGAACCATCCCGAAAGGCACTACCGCCCCGGGATAGGTGTGCCCGTGCCCGCCTGTTCCAATAAAAGGGTTTACCAACTGGGTATAATCCTTTTTACTTTGAGCGAATGATGAAAAAAAGAAAGGTAAACAAAAGGTTATTAAGAGCAGGATGCGGAAGTATTGCCTCATTGAATATTTATTGTAACCGCTAAAATTAAGATATATTGTCTAAATCCAATTTAAACCCATCGGCGTCCTTTAAAAATGGAAGGGCTCTCCGGGTTTTTTTCACTTCATCTGCAATAATGGAGAATGTGTACATATCTTCTTCGTCGCGCTTGTAGTACACGACGTTGCCATTGGGATCGATACACGTTGAATCACCTGAATGGTAAACTTCGTTGCCATCGTGCCCTACGCGGTTAACGCCAATTACGTATGCCTGGTTTTCAATAGCCCTGGCCGAAATTAATGCGCGCCAATGAGCAATGCGGCGCTCGGGCCAGTTGGCTACGATGATAAGCAGGTCGTAATCGTTGTCGACATTTCGCATCCACACCGGGAAGCGAAGATCGTAACAGATCATCGGGCAAATTTTCCAGCCCTTCAATTCAACGATCAGTTTTTTATTGCCGGATGTGTAGGTTTCGTGTTCTTTTCCCAGCGCAAACAGGTGCCGCTTGTCATAATATTCATAAGTGCCGTCCGGCCGCATCCATATTAAACGGTTATAAAATTTATCTTTTTCTGTTATAACGACGCTTCCGGTTATCACGCAATCATATTGAGCGGCGGTCGTTTCCATCCACTTCATGGTTTTTCCGTCCATTGGTTCGGCCAAAACACCGGCGCGCATAGTAAAACCAGTGCTAAACATTTCAGGCAGGATCACCAGGTTGGTCTTCTCGCGCAAGCCCGACAGCCGCATGGAAATATTTTTCAGGTTCCTGTCAATATTTTCCCAAAAAAGATATCCCTGGAATACCGTTATTTTAAGATTGTCCATGTTTGGTCCATAGTCCACGGTCGATAGACCATGGCGTAATTAATGTACACGATTCAAAATTAATTAATAATTCTTTATTCTATGGTCTATCGGCTATGGACTCCTGAACTAAACCTTCATCAATCGTTCAATGGCTTTATCCATAGTTTCATTCTTTTTTGCAAAGCAGAACCTTAAAACATGATGATCAGTACCCTGCGTGTAAAATACAGAAACCGGTATCGATGCTACGCCAAACTCTTTCGTCAACCGAAACGCGAAGTCGCTGTCCTTCTCATCGGTTATATTATTATAAGCCACCGACTGAAAATACGATCCGTAGCAAGGCAGCAGTTCAAACCGCGTTTGCTGCATTCCCCTGCGAAAATGATCGCGTTTTTGCTGAAAGAAGCCCGCCAGGTCCAGGTAATGATCCTCGTTTTTCAAATATTCGGCAATTGCATATTGCAACGGGGTATTAACGCTGAAAACAACAAATTGGTGTACCTTCCTAAATTCCTGCGTTAAAAATGCAGGCGCTAAACAGTAGCCCACCTTCCAGCCTGTAGCATGAAACGGCTTCCCGAAGGACGCGACAACAAAGCTTCGCTTGCGCAGCTCGGCGTATTTGGCCAAGCTGTGGTGCTTTTCGCCATCAAATATTAAATGCTCATACACTTCGTCGCTCAGGATCAGTATATCCTGGTTCTTAACCAGTGCGCAAAGAGTATCGATATCTTCCTTGTGCAAAATTGTAGCGGTTGGGTTGTGCGGTGAGTTAAGGATGATCATCCTTGTTTTACTATTGATGAGCCGTTTTACCATATCCCACGCAATGCGATAACCCGGCGGCTCCAGCTCCAGCGATTTCACGATGCCACCGGCAAGTTTAATGGCCGGGGCATAACAATCGTACGCCGGTTCAAATATGATCACCTCGTCGTTGGGGTTTACAACAGCCGTAATCGCTGTATAGATAGCTTCTGTGCCGCCTGCTGTAATAGTGATCTCCCTATCCGGATTATAAATCGCGCCGTATAGTTTTTCGGTTTTATGAGCAATTTGTTCGCGCAGTGCCATTAATCCAGCCATCGGGGCGTACTGGTTATGACCGCTTGTCATAGCGGAACTCACCAGATCTATAAGCTCGGGCGAGGTATCAAAGTCGGGAAACCCCTGTGATAAATTGATGGCGCCAACCTCATTTGCGAGCGCGGACATTATAGTGAAAATTGACGTTCCGGTTGAAGGTAATTTTGAAATAATCGGTGTCATGCGACAGCTAAAGTAGGGAAAAGAGCTTAAAGCACAAAGCTTAAAGCAGACGACAAAAAACTATACAAAGACTCCCAATTATTAAAGCTTTTAGCTTTATGCTTTAAGCTTTCGCCTCTTTCCTTTCGCCTTTCACCTCCTTTATTTATCTTAGACGCATGAAGCCGGCCAGATTTTGCACTATTATTTTGATTTGTATATTTTTCTTTTCCTGCGGGCCGGAAACTAAGAGCTCAATACCTGTTATTGGTTTTGTTGATACTTTTGAAGACGCAAGTATTGCGCCTGCCCGTACAGGATTTGTGGACGCCCTAAAGAAAAACGGCTTTAGCGGGGATAAAAAAAACGTAAAAATAGAATATCGAAACGCCCAGGGCAGTATTCCTACTCTAACGCAAATTGTCAATTATTTTGTTTCTGAAAAAGTCGACCTGATGGCCACTTGCACCACGTTGTCGTCAATTACCGCCGCTCAGAAAACCAAAGCCATTCCCATTTTTATGATGGTTTCGCCTACGGTGAAATTGATGAACCTACGGGACGAAAATGGTAAAAGTCAGCAAAACCTGTTTGGTGTAGTGGAAGACCTGAATTATATCGACACTTCCTTTTCAATTATCCCAAAGCTTTTAAAAGCGGGATCGGAGAAATTAATTGTGGGGATGATCTATAATGAATCGGAGCCGCAATCAGTCGACGCTAAAAAAAGAATTGAGGCGTTGGCCGGTAAATTAAATATCACCCTGATCGCGTTGCCTCTGAATTCCTCGGCTGACGCGCAACTGGTAACGCAATCTCTGCTCGGTAAAAATATCGATGCTTTTTTTGCCAACCCGGATAACACGGTGTTCGCATCGTTCGAAACCATATTAAAAAGCTGCGATCAGCACCATGTGCCGGTGTTCACCAGTGAAGCGGGATTGGTAAAACGCGGCGCGGTGGCTGCCTTCGGCGCAGATATTTATCAATGGGGCTACCAGGCGGGCGAACAGGCTGCTCAATTTTTGAAAGATCATAAAACTAACGGATTGAAGCCCGAAATGGTAAAAATAAGAAGACGTGTTTATAACCCGGCAGCGGCCAAAAAATATCATATAATCGTTCCGCCAAATTTTGAAGCAGTTAAATAATGGATTTTTACCTTACCGCATTATTACAGGGGCTTTGCTTTTCGGGAATTGCCCTCGGAATATATATATCGATGACGATATTCAATATCCCCGATATCACCACTGATGGGAGCTATACCCTGGGCGCTGTGGTCACGGCTATTTTGCTCACGCATCATCAGCCGGTTTATATTACGCTACCGGCGGTGGTCATAGCCGGTGGGATTGCCGGCGCTTTAACCGGGATAATACACACCAAGCTTAAAATAAATGCTTTACTTGCCGGCATACTGGTAATGACCGCTCTGTATTCAGTCAATCTTTCATTAATGGGGCGGTCGAATTTGCCACTTATTAACGTATCCTCGCTATTTACACTAATCCATATCAGCAACGATGCAAATCACAACACCTTTTGGATACTGCTGATATTTGTGGCCGTTATTACTTTAAAAATAGGCTACCTGCTTAAAACCGACTTTGGGATTGCCATGCGCGCCACGGGCAACAGCGAATCCATGATCCGGTCGCTTGGCGTAAATACCGACCGGATGAAGATTACCGGCCTGGCTATTGCCAACGCGCTAACGGCTTTAAGCGGTTATTTGATCAGCCAGTTCCAGGGGTTTACAGACATCAGCATGGGTATCGGGATCGTGATCGCCGGGCTCGGATCTGTTATTATCGCTGAAACACTGATCAACTGGTTTCGCATCAGCTCGATCTGGGTTACGCTGCTGTTAGTCCTCGCGGGCGCCATCCTTTTCCAGCTCGTACTGGCGGTAACTTTAAATATAGGCGTAGACGCCAACCTGCTTAAGCTGGTGACAGCCGTGTTTGTGTTGCTCATCGTTAGCTTACCCAGACTCGTAAACAGGATCAGATGACGGCCGTAAAAAAAAATCCAATCAACATCCAAACTTCGAAATCAGGAAATGATCGAAATTAACAACATACATAAAATTTTTAATCCCGGCAAGGCCAACCAGGTAAATGCGGTGAATGGCGTTAACCTCAGCATAAAAAGCCATGAGTTTGTCGTTGTTGTAGGGGCAAATGGCTCGGGCAAAACAACGCTGCTCGATATGGTTGCCGGAAGCATTTTTCCAACGTCAGGAAATATTGCAATTAACGGCGAAGATGTGACCAAACTGCCCGATTACCGCCGCAGCCCCTGGATTGCGCGGGTTTTTCAAAACCCGATGAGCGGCACAGCCGCCGATCTGAGCATACTCGACAATTTCAGGCTGGCGGCCATCCGTACGCGTCGCAAAGGGTTATCTGTAGGCGTTACCGAGCAGTTTAAAAAGCAGGTGAAGGAAAAAATAAGCCTGTTGGGTATGGGGCTTGAGAATAAGGTAGAACAGCCCATGGGCACCCTCTCAGGCGGGCAGCGGCAGGCGTTAACTTTATTAATGAGCGTAATGGATAAATGCGATATCCTGCTATTAGACGAGCCGACCGCCGCCCTTGATCCGCGTTCGGCCAACCTGGTTATGCACACGGCCGATAAACTCGTCCAGGAATATAGGCTAACCGCAATACTGATCACCCATAATTTAAAGGATGCTTATAGTTATGGTAACCGGCTGATCTTAATGGGGGAGGGATTAATTGTAAAAGATCTCGACGTATCCCGAAAATCGGCTCTAAAGCAGAACGACCTGTTTGATTGGTTTGGATAATTGTCTGAACCAGGATTTGCATGATTTAAGGATTGCCAGGTCCTTCCTCGTATTTCGTTATTTTACAAAATGTTATTACATTTGTGAAAATATAAAAGCGATGCTACGTCTGAATCATTTCCGCAAACAAACCTCTATGTGGCCCATGGGTGCACAGCGGAAGGGTTATGCATCTGCAATACTCTTCTCGAGTCCGTTATAAGTTTACGGCTGCCAATACGATTATTATTTTTATTGATACAAAGTTTGCCAAACGCAGACCTTATTTAATTATTGATTTTTATGGACACTTATTATACCATCGAAGAAAAGTATTTACAGGCTGTTGATGAGTTAAATTATGGCGAAAGCCCTAAAGGATTGCAATTGCTTAATGAGATCATTAGCAACGATCCGCTGTATGCAAGAGCTCATTACCAGTTAGGGAAAATATACTATTATACTATTCAGGACTATCAAACCGCAGGTTATCATTTTAAAACCTGTATGGAGCTTGAACCTAAATTCCCTGATAATTACTTTCACTATCTGGACCTGGTTGTTTTTTTGAATATGAAAAAGCAAGTAGATAATATTGTTAACCGTGCTATGGTAACTCCCGGAGTAAACTCGGCGCTGATATATAATCTTTTAGGGCTATTTTCTGAAAAAAACAGGGATTATGCCAAAGCATTAACGACCTATAAAAAAGCCTTGATCGAAGCAACCTGCAAAGATCAACGGACTATGATTAAGGAGAATATAGAGCGGCTAAATTCTAAAATAGTACTATTAAAAGCTTATCAATATCATTTAACAGGTTAAAAGGTTGCGCCGGTGCCCTACATCGGTGCATACCTTTTACTTATTCGATCCGTTATTCTTCCTAACCTTTATTACTTCAGCTACAACTATGGCGCTTGCCTTGTTGCCAAAACTATTGCGGACGTAAGTTAGGACATCGGCAATCTGTTGATCACTGAGGTTGGCGTGAGGCGTCATATTATTTGAATAGGTTTTACCATTAATTTGCACATCCTCGTTAAACCCATTCAACACAATCTTTATCAATGCTGTCTTATCGCCCAAAACATACTGCGTATTATTCAGCGGCGGGTTCATGTGTGGCACCCCGCCGCCGTCGGCCATATGGCATGCCAGGCAAACTTGTGTGTAGACCTTTTTACCGTTAACAACAGACGTCTGCGTATTTTCGCCCTGCGGTTTACGATGTTCTTTAAACAGATAATACAAGCCGGCGCAAAGCAATATTAATGAGAACAGTAATACAATTACCTTTTTAACACTCACGGTTATTTTTTATAGGTGATCTTATAGATCGTACCATGATTATCGTCGCTAACATACAGTGAGCCGTCTGGCCCTTGCGCCAGCCCGCAAGGCCGGTGAATAGCGCGCCCCGACGCTTTTTGTTCGGCAGTGCCCGCAAAACCGTCGGCAAATACTTCCCACTTGCCGCTCGGCCTGCCATTTTTAAAGGGCTGAAATACTACGCAATACCCTGCCTGCGGTTCGGGCGCCCGGTTCCATGAACCGTGAAAAGCGATAAAGGCGCCGTTTTTATATTTGGCGGGAAACTGGTTGCCGGTATAAAATAGCAAACCATCCGGTGCATAATGACCAGGATAAGCCGCAACGGGTTCAAGATATTTCGGATCAGCCCCTTTTTTACCATCGCCGCCATACTCCGGGCCAAGCATGTTTTTATGCTGCATCCAGTCGTAATAAACATACGGCCAGCCTGCGTTATCGCCCTTTTTTAGCGCGAACATACACTCGGCAGGCAATTCGGCCGATTGATGCACCGTATATAAATTGGGATATAGATCGTGCAGCGCATCGCGGCCATGCTGCATTACAAAAAGCTGGTTATCCTGCTGGTTCCACGCCAGACCCACCACGTTTCGTAAACCCGTTGCGTAACGTACGCCATCGCTTTGCTTTTGATCAGGTTTATCGGCTCTAAACTCCCATATACCGGCCGCATCATTCAAAACCGGGCAGCCTTTCTTATCCCTGTCGAAGTCGCTGCAAATATTTGAATAAGCACCGATGTTTACATAAATATGACCGGCATTATCCAGGCAAATTGCTTTGGCCTGGTGCATGCGACGGGAAACAAGGCCGGTAATGATCCGCTCGGGACTGCCGGGATTGATCACTTCATTTTTAGCATTCAATTTATAACGAAATACATCCCTGTCTGACGATGCATATAAATAACCGTTTTTAATATAAATACCCGTGCCGCCGTAATCAGCGAAGCCGGTTTTTTCGGTCGCTTTACCACCGCCATCGTGCAAAACTATGATGCCCTTCCCGTTCCGTGTGCCAGCCAAATGAACATAAATATCTTTTTGCGGGGTGACTACCAGGTGCCGCGCATCACCTAAATTATCGGCTATCTCTGCGGCATTGAAGCCTGCGGGAAGTGTTAATCCCGCATTTGCCGCATCGCCGATGGTATTGGGTGGTTTTTTAAAAGCATTAAATACAAGGAATCCTGTTATTGCCCCTATGGGGAGCAACAAGGTGAACAACTTTTTCATATCGATACGATTAGTGTGTGTGGTACACAAAGTTAAATTAAACAAGTGTAAATCAGGAAATATGTTTGTAGCAATGCGTTGCCTAAGCCGTAGTTAACAATCTTGTTACAGCGGAATATTTTCTATCGTTTAACCCGAACATCCAGCATAAAACGAAATTAAATATTGAATATATTTATAATTTCGAAATTATATTTTAATTTATACCTGCATAGTAATATTATAGATAAGCGTTATTAAACTATGGATCGGTTGCAACAGTCATAGAGGTATAAAATTTAAAACAATGAAAAAGTTAACAATATTATCAGCAATAGCAATGAGCGGTTTAATTTATTCAACTGCCAATGCGCAAATGTCAATCCGTTTAGGCTTACATTTCGGTACACCGGTTGCGGTTCGTACTGCCCCTGTATATAATGAGCCCGTTCCGGTAAGTTACGATGGCGACGACGATTACTATTACTTACCTGACGTGGATGCTTATTATAGCGTAAGTGAGCAATGCTACTATTATTTCGACGGCGATAGCTGGATTTCTGCAGCGTTTTTACCCGGCGAATACCGGGATTATGACTGGCGAACTGCCCGCAGGTATGAGGTAAAAGCTCCGCGTCCGTATATGCACGATGAAATTTACAGATCGAGGTATAACGGGCACGAGGTAAGCGCGTGGGCACATGCAAATGACAATGAACGTTACAATGCGCCGGTTCAGCGTAACTATAGCCAAAGCTTTGATAACAGGAATCAGGGCAATTATCGTCAGCCGGCGCAGCGCGATAATGGCCAGCGTTTTGAAAACCGCGGACAAGTGACTAATAATCAGCCAGCTACACAAAACAACGGTCAGCGTTTTAACAACAACGGGCAGGGAAGCACCAGTCATTCTGCGCAGCCCAACAGGGGACAGGGAAACTATAATCAGCCTTCGAACCAGGGCGGCCGTGACCGGGGTAACAGCAGCAACGGGCAGCATTATACCAGCAATGGTCCGCAGGGTGGGTTTTCGGCACGGAAAATGACCAGGTTCTAAACCACATCCGGCATTATGGGAACTGCCGACGGAAGCAATATAGGTTTAAATATTTTTAATCCCCAAAAACTAAGGGGCTTAATCAGAGTTTAAACCTATATTGCTTCTGTTATTTTGTTATGGCATTTATAGATTACTACCAGGTATTAGGTCTCGATAAAAAAGCTTCGGACAAGGATATAAAAAATGCTTATCGCAAGCTCGCCCGTAAATACCATCCCGACCTGAATCCGAACGATGCGGAGGCGAACAAAAAGTTTCAGCAATTGAATGAGGCCAACGAAGTGCTGAGTGATCCCGACAAACGGAAGAAATACGATCAATACGGCGAAAACTGGCAGCACGGGGAGGAATATGAAAAGTATGCGCGCCAGCAGCAGCAAAGCCGATCGCAACAAGCTTACGGCGGCAACCAGGGCGGCGGATTCGAAGGATTTGGCAGCGATGATTTCTCGGATTTCTTTCAGTCGATGTTCGGGCAGGGCGGCAGATCGTCAAGGGGCGGGCAATCAAAATATCGCGGCCAGGATTATAATGCGGAATTGCATCTTAGTTTAAAAGACGTTGCCGAAACGCATAAGCAAACGCTCGCCGTCAATGGTAAAAACATACGGATAACCATACCAGCGGGTGTTGAAAACGGCCAAACCATAAAAATTGCCGGGCACGGCGGCCCGGGTGCAAACGGCGGCCCTGCGGGTGATTTATATATCACCTTCATCGTGGCAGGCGATCCGAAATTCAGAAGAGACGGCAGCAACCTGTACACCACCGAAAACCTCAATCTATATACAGCCGTGCTTGGCGGCGAAGTAACCGTGCACACGCTAACCGGGAAAGTGAAGATCAAGGTGAAGCCGGAAACCCAAAACGGAACCAACATAAAACTGGCCGGAAAAGGCATGCCGGTTTATAAGAAGGACGGGCAGTTTGGCGATCTTTATATCACCTATAACATTCAAATACCGGTAAATCTTACCGATAAACAGAAAAAGCTATTTGGGGAACTGGCCGGGCAAAAATAAAAGGAGGATATACCAATCAAACTTATTAAAACCAGAGGCTATGACAGAAAAACATTTAATAGCTACCGCTGATATCTGCAGGTATCACAATGTGGAATTTACTTTTATAAGTTCATTAGGAGAAGCCGGACTGCTGGAGTTAACCAGGGTCGATCAATCCACCTTCGTGCCTGAAGATGATCTGCAAAAGTTGGAGAGAATGATCCGTATGCACCATGAGTTGGAAATAAATATCGCCGGCATTGAAGCTATCACTCATTTATTAGAACGAATTGAGCGGATGCAGGATGAGATGCGTGTTTTAAGAAACAGGCTTTCGGCTACTTTGTAACGCTATCGCTTTCCGCCGAGAAAACGATGTAAAGCTTGCTGCGTGAATTCGGAAAGGACTAATTCCCCGCTTATAGCAGCCCGTTGGCTTAGCAGTTCATCCCAGTCGTCGGTGCCTTCCCATAGTATTTGTTTAAGGCCGTTTAGTGCTTCGGGGTGATACGACGCTAATTTTTGAGTGAGTTCCTCTAAAGCAGCATCCATTTCGGAGATACTTGCGTACACTTCATTGTAAAGCCCTTTGTCTTTCGCCCATTGTGCTGCCTGAAAATCGCTTGCGCGGATAGTAAGCTGCGAAAACGCCGGTAAACTGATCTTCCTGATCACGGCCGGCGAAATTACAAATGGGCCGATGCCGATAGCAAGTTCGCTTAATTTAATGGATGCCGCTTCGGTAGCCAGACAATAATCGGCTGCCGCAGCCAATCCAACGCCACCGCCGATGGCTTTTCCCTGGATACGTGCGACTATGATCTTTGGCGACTTGCGGCAGGCATTGATCACCCGGGCAAAACCCGAAAAAAAAGTTGCGCCGGCTTCTTTGTCTTTTAGCTGAAGTAGCTCGTCAAAGCTGGCTCCGGCGCAAAATGTGCGCTCGCCGGCGCTTTTTATTACGATAACGCGTGTTTGCGGGTTATTGCCAGCTTCGGTTATTTTGTCCGTCAATTGATTCAGAAGATCAGCCGGTAACGAATTTTGCGAAGGATGATAAAAGCTTATGGTGGCAACACCAGCTAAGCTGGTAGAAAGGATTACACTTCCGTTATTGGTTTCAGACATATATATTTGGAGATAACACCGGTAAAATTAATAATAATGGTTGATATAGAAACCGCGCGGCAAATGGCAATGGCCCTGCCCGGAACCATTGAAAAGGATCATTTTGGGATACCCTCATTCAGGGCGAACAACCGCATCTTTTCCACTTTATGGATAAAAGAGAACCGTATGATGGTAAAGCTGCCGCCTATCGATCAAATGGCCTTTAATTCGTTCGATCCGTCTGTTTTTTATCCGGTACCCAATAAGTGGGGACATCAAGGAGCTACCTTAGTTGAGCTCAGCAAAGCAGACCCCGGTATGCTGCATGACGCGCTGTCACAGGCATGGCGGGCAGTCACTTCGAAAAAAAAGCATTAGATTGATTATTTGTTTAAAATAATTAGCTTTGATCATTCGATCATGAAACTGCTATCTTTTTTAGTTGTAATAATGGTACTGTTGTCCGGCTTTGCTGAGCCGAGCGGAACCTGTATGAAAAGAAATGCAGGAAAAGCTTGTTTAATGAAGCATCAACCCAATAAAGCGGGCTGCTGCGATAAGAAAAACAACGCTCAAAAAAGTAATAAAGGCAATCAGCACACAGGCGGCTCTTTTTGCTATTACTGCATACTTTGTATTGCTTTTATCATTCCGGCAAAACCCGAAGTTGAAGGAAATTTTGTATTCATATCAGCAAAATACGCAGATATGGCGCAAGATAAGTTATCTGATTATAACCCTCTTTGCTGGCGGCCGCCAAATGCTTAAATTATTGCCGAACTACCTATGAAATAGCTTCATAAGGAATAATTATCAATAATTTAATTAAAAATTTAAAATCATGAAAAAGATCATCATGTTCGCTATTGCGACAATATTAACCATACCTGTATTTGCTAAACCCGGCGATTGCAAAAGTTGTACGAAAAAGAAATGTACAACCGAATGCAAAGCGAACTGCACAAAAGAAAAATGTGCGGCGGGAATGTGTAAATAAGTAACGAACGCTCCGGTTAACTGCCCGGGGCGTTTTTTTAAACTATACGGGCTGTTTTATTTATTGCGGAACTTGCAATAGGGGCAACTCGAAATAAAATGAAGCGCCTTTCCCGAATTCACCTTCAACGCCGATTTTACCCTTATGGCCGCGGATGATCTCGGCCGATATATAAAGCCCCATACCCAGCCCGCTTGCCATATATTTTTTATCTTCAACGCGATAAAAACGTTCAAATATGCGTTGCTTCTGTTCATCGGTCAACCCGATACCATTATCAATAACCGATACGCGCACATAATTTTCAACGATGGTGGTTCGTACGGAAATTGTTTTATTTTCCTGTGAATATTTTACAGCGTTACTTACCAGGTTCATGATCACCTGCTCAAGGCGCTCAGCATTTCCCTTTATCAATATTTCATCACCGTCTTCGTTCAGGAAGGTATTTCCAATGTAAATATGCCGTGCATCGGCTATGCACGTTTTAATCACATCTGATAAATTAATTATCGTTAAAGGGTATTCAAGGCGGCCGGCTTGTATTTTGCTTACATCAAGCAGGTCGTTCACCAGGTGCTGAAGTTTGTTGATAGCGATATTGGCTTTGGCTACATATTGCTTTATTACAGGCGGCAAATCATCCTTTCTATAATTGGTCAGCAGCTGAAGGTATCCTTTCAGGCTGGTCAGCGGTGTTCGTAGTTCGTGACTTGCAATACCGATAAATTCGTCCTTTTTTTCCAATTCTCTTTTCTGATCTTCGATATCTGTAGCAGTGCCCACCCAAAATACAATTTCCCCTTTTTCATTCCGAAGCGGTACGGCGCGGTTCAAGTGCCATCTATAGGTGCCATTCGCGGCATTTTTGTACCGGTTTTCGATTTGAAAAACTTCACCCGATTTTAACGATGCCTCGAAGCGGTCAATGGTATTTTGCAGATCGTCGGGATGAACAATTTTATCCCAGCCGTGTTCTTTGGATTCTTCGGGCGTTAGCCCGGTATAGTTGTACCATTGCTGGTTATAATAATTCACTTCGCCATCCGGAAGGTTTGTCCATGACATTTGGGGAATATTGTTGGCGAGATATTTAAAATGTTCGCGGCTTAGCAAAAGTTCGTTAGTCCTTTGTTTTACAGTATCTTCGAGCTCATTATTTAACTTTTCGGCAGCCAGCTGTGCGGCCTCTAATTGTTCGTTTTTTTCTTTGAGCTGGTTTTCGGTGTCTTTAAGTAAAGTAAGATCGGTAAGGATAAGGCTAAGGGCTGTGCCCTCATCCATTTCGAGACTGTTGCACGATAAAAGGCAGGGAATTTCTTCATTCTGAGAGTTAACCAGCACCACTTCATCTTTTCTATCATTATCCCAAGCGCTGTTTATAAGCACAGTTATCTTGGGGCGCAGGTTATCGGCCACGAAATTTGTAAATGATATCCCGATAACCTTTTCTAATGGTAATCGTACCATGCTGGCAAAACGCGAGTTGCTATATAATATAGTGCCGGCGCGGTTTATAGTAACTGCGCCCTCATTCATTTTCTCAATAAACACACGATAGGTCTGATCGGCTGTTTTAAGGGTGTACAACTGTTGGGTTTTACCTATATTAACGATAAGGGCATCAACCTGGCCGGTGCGAATGGCGTCCAGGGTGTCTGTAGCTTCTTCCAACTGTAGTTTAAGTTCGTGGTTTTCGTTCAATAACTCCTCATATGTTATTTTTGCCTGTTCCATGTTAGTTAGTATTCGGCTATACCAAGGCCTTTTAGCACCTTTTGCCTGTCAGACATATCCCCGATCAATCTTCGCTCGGGCAGCGGCGTTCTCTTAATTAATAAAGGCAGCGCCACGATTTGCTCTTTCTTTGCCATTAAAGGTTGTTGATAAACGTCAATTATTTCGAGCTCGTAATTCTCCTTTAAATACGTTTCACATATATCCATTAAGTTTGCAATCGCGCGCGACGAATTGGGCGTCGCGCCGGTTACATATAACTGTAACTTATACACTCCGTTATCGGGTACTTTTTTCTGTTTCGTCATTAAAGCTGTATTGTTACCGGACGTATATCCAAACCCACCAATACTTTTTCCTCGTTCGACAAGTCTCCAATTATTTTACGGATGGGCTTTGGCACTTTGCGCACCAATGTCGGGATTGCAAATATCTGGTCACCCTCGGCCAGCTGCGGCTGCAACAACAGATCGATAACCTCAATTTTGTACTGACCCTCCAAATATTCCTCGCAGTATTTTTTTAAATTGGACAACGCTGTCGCGGACTTTGGCGTATTACCCGCTATATATAATCTTAACTCATATTTAACCGCTCTGCTCATTACTTTTCCTTTTTGTTTTTACTTTCATGCCCGCCTTCCCCGCGCCTCAGCCTTAATAATTGTTCGTTATTTTCTTTAGCTAATTTTTTAACCAGCTCTTCTTCTATATATATTTTATTTAATTCTTCTTCCACCGACTCAAACTCACTTGTCAGGCTTGCAATCTGGGCTTCAAGAACCTTTCGTTTACGGCCGATCTCACGATTCTTCATGTTTACGGCATTACCGCGAAGCGCTTTATCCGTTTGTTCGTGCAGTTGTTGCGCTTCCCTGGCCGAGCCGGTCAGTATACCTGTAGCCCCAAGATACACGTCAATTAAATCAATCCCTTTATCGGTTATTACAAATTCGCGTACCTGGTTGGAATGTTTCATCCCCCGCGATTTCATGACATACATGCCGCGGTTACGTTCGCCATTAAATTCGATGTCACGAACCAGGAGCCAGGCGTCGACTAATGACGATACCCCTTCGTCGGTTTGTTCAGTGACTACCGTATTTAGGGTGAGCGCGGTAAACATAACCGTGATCTGCATCTGCATTAAAAAGTCGACCAGCCTTATTAGCATAAATTTAACTTCGCTTGTAGAGCCGATGGTTATAAAATTAGTGATCGGGTCCAATATCACCACCGAGGGTTTAAACCTTTCGATATGCTTATGGATAACCACAAGGTGCTGTTCCAGGCCTTGCAGGGTAGGCCTTGCTGCGTGGAACTCCAATAGTCCGCTGTCTACATGTTTTTGCATATTCAGGTTGATCGACCTCATATTGCGGACAATCTGTTTCGGCGATTCCTCGAAAGCAAAAAACAGGCAGCGTTCGCCACGATTGCAGGCTGCATTGGCAAAACAGGCGGCTATGCTGGTTTTACCGGTACCCGCTGTGCCCGACACCAGCACACTGCTTCCTTTGAAAAAACCGTTTCCGTTAAGCATCTGATCAAGTGCGGCTACGCCTGATGAAACCCGTTCCGTGGAAACATCTTTTTCAAGCACCAGGGAGGTTACCGGTAATACCGAGAATCCATCCTCGTCGATTATGAACGGATATTCATTAGTGCCATGTACAGAGCCGCGGTATTTAATAATCCTTAAACGACGTGTTGATATTTGATTGATCACCCGGTGGTCGAGAAGGATAACGCAATCGGAAACGTATTCCTCGAGCCCTTGCCGGGTTAATGAATTTCCATCGCCACGCTCACCGGTAATAATAGCTGTTACACCCTTGTCTTTCAGCCATTGAAACAGTCTTCTTAACTCCGCACGTAAAATAGCCAGGTTTGTGAGGCCCAAAAATAGGTTTTCGATCGTGTCGAGCACAATGCGCTTTGCGCCGATACTGTCGATTGCGTACCCCAGCCGGATAAACAGGCCGTCGAGGTCATAATCGCCGGTTTCTTCTATCTCGGTCCGGTCTATATGCACGTAGTCAACCTTTATGCGATTTTCCTTCTGTAATTTTTCCAGGTCGAAGCCGATGGATGCGACGTTCATCGCCAATTCGGCGGCTTTCTCTTCGAACGCAATAAAAACTCCTGGTTCATTATATTCGGTCGCCCCTCTTACGATAAATTCCACCGAGAACAGTGTTTTTCCCGATCCCGCCTCGCCGCAGATCAATGTGGGCCGCCCTTCCGGCAGCCCGCCGTTGGTTATTTCATCAACACCCGATATACCTGTTGGCGTTTTCGGTATTTGAGAATGGTGTAATGGTGATTTTCGATTGTTCTTCGTTTTAGCCATTATGGTAAGGTATTAAGTATAAAACGATCTGTGTTATACAAACTGCGGGCCATTTTTTCTTAAAGATTTATAATGATAAACCGGCATAATTGTTTGAAAAAAACTAAAATTTCGAGCTGGTTAGATTCACATTTTAAAAAAACACCGTATTTAATTTAGGACAATTGTTATTTAAAGATGGTATAAAACATAGCGATCGCGGCCGCGGCCATAGCAGCAAAGGTTATCCATAGGATGGTTTTGGAGAGCCAGCCGCTTTTAAATTCACCCATTATTTTTTCATCGGCGGATATTTTTATAACCAAAAATAACAGTGGGACCGCCGCAACGCCATTTAATACAGCCGCATATACCAAAGCCTTTACCGGGTCGATGCCGATAAAATTGATAAAAAGACCCACAATGGTGGCGACGATAATTACGCCGTAAAATCCAGGGGCGTTATTTAACTTAAAATTGAGGCTTGCTTTCCATTTAAAAGCTTCCGAAACCGAATAAGCAGCCGAGCCCGAAAGCACCGGAACGGCTAACAGGCCAAGGCCAACAATGCCTACAGAAAATATAAGTTTCGACAGAAAGCCGGCATGGGGAAAACTATGCACCAGCGGTTCGAGGGCTTTAGCGGCATCGGCAGCCGTGGTAACATCTTTTACCCCGCTGTTATGCAAAACCGTTGCGCCTACAACGATAATACTCCACGTGGCAAACTCCGAAAATATCATCCCAAATGTATTATCCAGGCGCATGCGCCGCACGCTTATTCCGCTTATCAGTGGCTTTCCTCTTTTTAACAGGTGTTTTTCTTTGTCTTCCTCAACCTCCTGGGAAGCCTCCCAAAAAAACATATAGGGCGAAATGGTGGTGCCGAGCACCCCGGTAATAATAAAAAGAAAAGCAAAAGAAAACTCAAAATGTGGTGTTATCGATGCTTTTAATATAGTGGGCCATGGCTGTTGCACGATAAAAAGCGTTATGGGGTAAGCCAAAAGCGTAACGGCAAGCCACTTTAGTATTTTTGAATACGTTTTATAACGTGTAAATATTTCGAGCAACAAGATTATCGTGGTAAAAGAGAGTGTTAATACAATAAACGGGGCAGGTATAACCAGCTGGGCCGCGGCTGCCATAGCACCGATGTCTGCGCCGATGTTAATGGTGTTGGCAATAACCACAAGAGACACGACACTATATAAAACGGTGCTGCTATAACGTTCGCGGACTATTCTGGTAATGCCTTTCCCTGTTACCAGCCCTATCCGCGCGCAGGCTTCCTGCACGCCGGTCATTAGCGGCAACATATAAAGGGCCGTCCATAGCTGCCCGTATCCAAACTGGGCGCCGGTTTGCGAATAGGTAGCGATGCCGGAGGGGTCGTCATCAGCTGCGCCGGTAACAAGCCCGGGCCCAAGTACGCGCCAAAACCCCTTAATTTTAGCGGCTAATACGGTGGTTATCTTCATAAATTATAGTATCTTCTGGTATTAAATCGCCAACAGGGCAACCCTTTTCAATAATTTTCATAGTATAATAAAAATAGGTCTGTTTTGTTTGGAAAGGTAACAGCAGCATAAATGTAAACAGAAAAGACAGCTGGAATTTTTCAAATATAAATTTATAATTTTAGCGCACCTATGAATGCCTATTTATTGCCAGGTTTACCCGAAAATATTTTCCGGATTGTATTTGAGAAATCACCCGGATCGCTGCTGGTAAAGGCAGATCCTCCGCGCTTTACGATAGCGGCGGCCAGCGATTCGTATTTAAAAATTACGCGCACTTCCCGGGACGATATTACCGGCAGAGGCTTTTTTGAAGTATTCCCGGACGATGATGGCTTTGACGAGCATACCAATGCGCGCCATATTTTTAAAAAAGTTGCCGAAACCGGGAAAGCGATTGAGGTACCCACTTACCGGTACGATATTTTTAATTCTGTTTTAAATCGAAACGAAGTAAAATATTGGTCGTGCTGTAACACGCCGATCGTAGCCGAGGATGACAAGGTTGCCTATATTCTGAATACGGTTGTTGATATAACTGAGGAAGTAAAAGCCCGGGAAGCGGCCATTGAAAGTGAAAATCGCTTACGCATGGCAACAGAAGCGGCCCAGTTGGCAACATGGGATTTGAATTTACAAAATCAAACCTTCATTTATTCACCCCGGTTATCCGAGATATTTGGCCACCCGCCCGAAACCATTATATCACTTAAAGATATACGGAAACAGGTAGACAGAGCCGATATGGAAAACATCGTATTAAAAGCATATAATAAAGCGCTAAAAACCGGTAATTATTTATACGAGGTTAGAATATACTGGCCCGACGGGTCATTGCACTGGATTAAAACACAAGGTGTTTTATTAACCGATGAAAATAAACAGCCGCTTAGAATGCTGGGCACTATACTGGACGCAACAGAAACTAAACGTGACGAGATTAGAAAAAATGATTTTATAGCCATGGCAAGCCATGAGCTAAAGACACCGCTGACATCGCTGAAGGCGTATATACAATTATTATCGAAGCGTTTAGCTTCATCTGGAGATAGTTTTGCAATCAACTCGCTTACTAAAGCCGGCCAACAGGTTAACAAGATGACCGATCTTATTTATGGATTTATCGATCTTTCAAAACTGGAACCTGGCAAGCTGCAGCTTAGCGTACAGGAGTTTGAATTGAATGAGTTAATTGCGGATTGCATTTCGGATATCAATCAAACCAGCCCAGGTCATGTCATTGATTTTAAGCCGAAAGACAAAATTAGGGTGCGCGCGGATAAAGAGAAGATACGCCAGGTTGCTGGTAACTTTTTAAGCAATGCGATCAAGTATTCCAACAAAGGCAGCAGGATAATTATTACCTGTAAAAAATTAAAAAGCAGCGTAAAGGTTTCTGTAATTGATGAAGGGATAGGCATTAAATCAAAAGACCAGGAAAAGCTGTTCCAGCGTTTTTACAGGGTGGAAAATCCCGGTATGAAAAATATCTCCGGGTTTGGCATCGGGCTTTATTTGGCCAATGAAATAATCCAGCTGCATAAAGGCAAAATTGGTGTGGAAAGTGAAGATGGGAAAGGCTCAACCTTTTATTTCACCCTGCCGCTACATAAATAACTTAACATCAGGCTGCTACCGGCCTGCCGGTTGAATATATGCTCGCGGAAAGGGCGCGTAAGGAAAAGCAAAGTTATAAGCTCATAAAATAACGCGTCAACGAGTGGAAATTATCAAATTTCAGGTCGTGGTCAGTGGTATTGCCAAAGCCATAGCTTACAAAAACAAAGGGTACGCCGGCCAGCTGGCTTTGTTCGCCGTCGCCGACCGTATCGCCAATATAAACCGGGTTTTCAAGCTTGTAAGTGTCGATAAGTAATTTAATGTTGTGATGCTTTGGCATGCAATTAACGCCATAAGCTATTTCATCAGTAATGTGACCGTTAATTCCTGCCCAATCAATAAATATTCGGATGATGCCTTCTGCACAATTGCTTAATATAAATAACTTATATTTTGCAGCCAGTTGTTTAAGCCCATCCAAAACACCATCGTACAATACCCCGCCATTTTGAGGCAGCAGCCGGCGTCTCAGGTTATTAACTTCATTATATACCTCCAGCCTTTTTTCGTTGTCAAATTCGGGCAATACGGCCTGCATCACCTTGTCGCCATCCCAGCCAATCCTTTGCAGCAATTCGGCACGTGTCATTACGCGACTGATGTTTAATTTTTTGAAAACCAGGTTCCACGATTCGGTATATGTATCTACAGCGTCCCAAAGGGTGCCGTCCATATCAAATATCAAGCTGTCGGGTTTTTGCATAGGCTAAACGATAACCGGTAAATTTTTTATCTCTTTATCAAAGTTTTCCATCACCAAAACCGCCGCGCCGATCAACTCCGCGTCGAACCCCAACTCTGATATTAACAATTGTGTACCAGCCGACAACCGTGGGATACAATACTTATGAAGCGCCTGCTGAATAGGCGCCAGCAGTATTTTACCCACTTTTGCACCGCGGCCGCTTAAAACAATGGTTTGCGGGTTCATGATGTGGATCAATATTGCCAACGCTTTACCAATTTTGTAGCCTGCATCAGAAAACAGCTCCACGGCAAACTGATCGCCGTTGTTGGCGGCCTCCATAATGGCATCGCCCATTTGTTTGGAATGGGCCTCGTCTATTTGTTTTAAACTTGTAACGCGGCCCTGCTTTACACCTTCTATTGCTTTTTTTGAAACCACCAGCATTGACGCTTCGGCTTCGAGGCAACCCCTCTTGCCGCAGGTGCATAACGCTCCGTCCTCCGACAGGGGAATGTGGCTAAATTCGCCTGCAAATCCGTTACGCCCCCTGAAAATTTCGCCGTTTACGATCATACCCAGCCCGATACCCCAGCCCAGGTTGATCACCATTACTTCCTTATGAGATTTGGCGGTGCCGAATTTCTGTTCGGCCAGGGCAGTAAGGCTTGAATCGTTATCAATATAGGCGGGCAAACCGGTTTCGTCCGAGATATATTCTGCAAGACTTTTGCCACCGGCATCCAGGTAGGTGTAATTGATGCCTTCAACGGGGTTTATGAATCCCGGCATGCCTATGCCAATACCTGCTATTTTATCCTTCCGTACGCCCGAGCTATCGATATAATGGATAATATTTTCTGTTAAAATATTCAATGCCTGTTTATTTTTCAGCAATTTAAGCTCGAACATAACCTGGTTTGAAACCGGCTGGTTAAGCAAATCGACGAGCTGGATGCGTGTTGAGAGCTGGTCCATTGCGATGGCCAGAATATATTTAGCGCTGGCATTTATAGCGTACATTAAGGGCCGCCTGCCGCCGCTCGATGGCGCGTAGCCTTGTTCTATTACAAACCCTTCATCTATTAACTCGTTAACCGCTTTAGCTATCGACGGAATACTTTTGTCAAACAGCTCGCTTAATTCAGCACATGACATCGCCTTATCAAAATAAAGGCGCTTGATGATCATGTTTTTCAAGTGAGTTCCTTTTACAGTTTTCGGCTTTACTTCCATCAATAATTAGGTTATCGGGATAAGTTAAGATAAATTGTACTTATCCTGCTAAAAATAAAAATAATGCGTGAATAAGCGTAAATAATTGAGGCATGCGATAGTAAACAAGAATATATAATGTAATTTTTTCACTGCGGCAAATAGTAAATTCTTATAATTATTTTTGCACAACAAACTCTTTTTTCAATTTAATGTCCTCGGACGAATTGCCGATCATCACCTGGAACTTGCCCGGTTCTACCGTCCAGTTCATATTTTTATCAAGAATAGCCAGGTCGTCAGGGTGCAAAGTAAATTGCACGGTTTTCTTTTCGCCGGGGTCGAGGGTAACGCGCTCAAAGCCCCGCAGGTCATATTCATACGTGGTTACGCTGCTCACTTCCTGCTTAACATATAATTCCACCACGTCGTCGCCTTTTCGCCGCCCGGTATTTGTTACTTCCACCGAAACCTGCACATCGCCTTGCTGGTGTTCTTTTTCCGGTGTCACCGTTAAATTACCGTATGAGAATGTAGTATAACTTAATCCAAAGCCAAAGGGGTAAAGGGCGCCGTTTACGCTTGTTTTGCCCCAGCTGTTTGCGCCGCCCTGGCCGGCTTGCGATCCGGGCTTAAAGGGAAAATTGAATTCGATCTGGCCGGTTGTCTTCGGAAATGTAATGGGAAGCTTGCCGCCCGGATTGTTATCACCAAACAGCGTTTCGGCTATTACCTTTCCGCTTTCCGGGCCGGGAAACCAGGCCTCGAGTATGGCGGGCACGTATTTGTCTTCCCAATTAACGGTAAGCGGTTGGCCATTTATCATTACCATCACTACCGGTTTGCCGGTAGCCTCCAGGGCTTGAACCAGCTTTAACTGCCGGCCCGGTAAATTTAACCCGGTTCGCGATAAGCTTTCGCCAACGCGATCCACGTCCTCGCCGACCACGGCGACTACCACATCGGCCTTTTTTGCCTGTTCAACGGCATTATCGATATCAGCTTGTTCCTGCGAAGTAAGCGGCGTTTCGATGATCTCGCTTTCGGGCCAGGTAGCATCGACAATATCGCAGCCTTTCGCATACGTCACGTTTGCGGCGCTGCCCACGTAATTTTTGATACCCTCAAGCACACTGGTTACCGGGTTGTGCGACGGGCCGTAGCGGCTGATAGCATAATTTGTTTCGGCGGCCAGCGGACCAGTTACCAGTATTCCCGGTGTTTTTTTTATATCAAGCGGCAAAAGATTGTTCTGATTTTTTAAAAGCACCATCGACTCGCGGTTCATTTTTAATCCCATCGCGGTCGCTTCGGCGTTATGTACTATTTTGTCGGCCGCTTTCGGATCTTCCACATACGGATGATCAAACAATCCCAGCTTAAATTTAACACGCAACACGTCGCCCACTCGTGAATCAAGCGTTTTCATGGATATCTTGCCTTCTTTATACAGCTGACGGAGCGGCATAATGTACGTTTGCGGCATTGAAAAATTGGTGCGCACGTTTAGGCCGGCTTCAAAAGCCTGTCGCACAGCTTCTTCTTTACTGTCAGCTACGTGATGCTTGCTATATAAGTATTCAACGGCTTCGCTATCGGACACCACGTAACCGTTAAAGCCAAATTTTTGGCGCAGCAGCTCGGTCAGGAAATAATAGCTGCCGGTTATAGGTTCGCCGTTCCAGTCGTTATAGCTGCTCATAACACCAAGGGCATGTGCCTCCTGTATTACTCGGCGAAAGGGGTAGAGATATAGCTGGTATAATTCGCGGGGGGCAATATGCGGATCAGTACGGGCGGCGCCGTCCCTGCCGCCCTTGGGTACGCCATAAGCCACAAAATGCTTTAAAGTGGATGCAACGCCTTCCTCCTGTATGCCCAGGGTCATTTGTTTTCCAAGCTCGGCTATCAGGTACGGATCTTCGCCGTAACATTCTACCACGCGGCCCCAGCGCTGGTCGCGGGCGGCATCCAGAATTGGTGCATACACATTGGTATAGCCCAGGGCTTTTGCTTCGCGGCCAACTACCTGCCCCGCCTGCCGCACCAACGCTTTATCCCACGTGCTGCCAACGCCAATGGGTGCGGGTAGTGAGGTTGCCCTATCGTGATTCAGGCCGTGGATGCCCTCGTTGGTGAAATCAACCGGAATGCCCATCCGCGTTTGCTCAACAAACCATTTTTGGATGGTATTAATGGCCGACGCGTGTTTACTATAAGGATAAGAATATTGTGTTGGCGCCGCATCGGTATGTGAGGTGAGGTTGTTTAGCTCCTCATCGATATTGGCGATGCCATCCTTCCAAACCTCATTTTTCCACGAAGGGGCAGGCATCTCCTCTTTTAACACCCGCTTATACCCATACAGCGTTGCAAGCTGGCATGTTTTTTCTTCGACGGTCATTTTGCTGAGAAGGTCGGCCACGCGTGTATCAACCGGCTGCGAAGGATCCTCAAAAACGTCCATCTTCCCATTCTTATTAAAATCTATCCACCCTTTGTGATAAATATTTTTTTGCTGACCAAACCCCTGAAAAACACTTATCAGCAGTACCGGCAGCAACATTAGTTTTTTCATATATAAGTTGTTTATGTTTCAAATATAAGATTGATTTTGAAATGCCTGTAAAATTGGCATTACGATTGAGCTAATGAAATTAAATTACTTAATAGTATGCATATTAAACTTTTAATTTATTTTTTTGGACTATTGACCTTTTTTGGAGGCGGAACAAAAGATCATGCAACTACCGCGAGTGAAGTTATATGCGGCAGGTGGATCACCACCGAAAACGACCTGATGATACAGGTTTATCATGAGGGTAACGATTATAAAGCGAAAATAATTTGGTTTAACGATGGGGATGATCCCAGCCTGATGGATACCTGGACCGATCAGCGCAACCCCGATAAATCGCTCAGGAACCGGAAGATTCTCGGGATGAGCGTATTAAAAAACCTGGCATATGACGCTTCGGCCAACTCGTGGGAGGACGGCCTGATCTACGACGCCAAACACGGCCGTGAATGGAATGCATGTGCAAGCATTAATAAAAAAGGGTTACTTGAAGTGAAGGGCTATTGGCACTTTAAATGGATAGGGCGTACACTTACATTTAAAAGAGCGACCTTATTGCCCGAGGCCCAAACCCTGGCCCTCAAATATTCGTACAATAACCGTACGCGCGCGAATCGTTAATATGGCGGTTCTCACATTAAAAGGCAGCGGTCTTATTTATCACGATTATTCCGGCGTAATCCAAATAAGCCTAACAGTCCCAGTAAACCCAACAGGCCCCATTTCCCGGCGTCATCTGTTTTATACTGCATATCACCACCCGGTTTGTCCTTTTGTGCATTCGGCCCGGGCTCAATCGCTGGGTTAGCGGACACCGGAGCGTTGGCCGCGGTGGCCGACTTTGTAGAATCGGCAGTTGCCGACTGGGCGCGAAGCGTATTACAATTTGTTATAAGGGCTGCTGCAATGAAGAACCTGGCAAAACGTTTCATCTCGTATTATTTAAATTAAAAATAATTCACCAACATTCCGATGGAACGTTTTTCATAACGGTTTGTTTTTACCTGTTCGATTTTACCGTTCCTGCTGCCCTGCAATTCGTTTTATGTAATCTTTAAACGTATTCATGTTCCATTCGGCCAGCCTGCCGCGCTGCAATAACAAAGGCTGGTTATAACGGGCGGATAAAGGGTAACTGAACACAAAGGGCGCGTTGCGATGCTGCCAGCCCCGGATCTGCTGAAATCTGAGGACATTAAAAAATACCATATCATTTGATTGCGACAGGTTATAATAGCCATTGGCAAAAGCCTCCAGATCGTGCAATACCTTACGGTCGGCCGGCTTATTTAACAGCGCGTAGCTTTTAGGATGCGGTTCAAAGACAATCGGTTTTCTTTCATCGTCAAAAATGGAGCTATACCCCGTATAGTAATTGCTGTCTGCGTCAGAAACGATATACCAAAGCATACAGTTGAATGGCGCGGGTGTACTAAAGTAGTCGGAGGGAGTAATTTTTTGCGATTGAAAAGATACTTCGGCGCGATGATCGATATATGTTTTGTTTATGCCTGCAATAATGAGATAAAGACCCGAGAGGCCCAGGGCAATTAACGCCCAACCCGGGCGGTTTTTATTGCTGCCGCTTTTAAATATTAAAAACAAGGCAGCTACCAATAAACTGATCGTAAAAAAAGGGTCGACCACATAGAGTAAATTTATAGAAAAACGCTGATGGCCAAAAGGCTCGAATAAGCCGGTGCCATAACTGTTGCAGGTGTCGAGCAGATCGTGCAGCAGCAACTGGAAACAAAAGAAAAAAGGCAGCAGCGAAAATGCAACGTGGCTATTGCGATGAATTCTTTTTACAGCGAAGGCTAAACCGAACCCAACTACAATAGCGAATAAAATGGAATGGGTAAAACCCCGATGAATTAAAAATGCCTGATCGGCGGGGTAGAGCACAGCTGCGACTGTATCGATATCCGGCAGGCATTGCGACAACGCGCCCCAAAACAATGCCTTTTTACCTAATTTTTTACCCAATACCAACTCACCAACACAAGCGCCGAGGGTAATATGGGTTAGTGAATCCATTTCAGTAAAATGAAAACAAGCAATTTATTCTATAAGGAATAACAATCCAAAATGTTTAAAATGATGCTGCAATATATAATTGTCTATAAATAAATGCCTTATGCTATTCAGTTGAATAAAAAACCACACCTGGCAGGCAAGTATGGTTCGTAAAAATATAAAACACCCCGATTAATTTGTTTTCGCAAATTCGCCGTTCGCATTTATGGTGATCTCGTCGCTTAACATCGTCGTTCCGGCCTGGCTGGCAAAGGCAAAATCAGACCTCCTGATCACCCCGGTCAGTTTAAAACCGGCGTCGTCCTTTTTGCTCATAGGGTTTGTTATCGTGCCGCGGTACCAAAGATCCATAGTCACAGGCTTCGTAACACCTTTCAGCGTAAGATTTCCGGTTAATTTATAATGGTTGGCGGCCGCCCTGGTAATCCCGGTGCTTGTAAAGGTCATGGTCGGGAATTTGGCGACGTCGAAATAATTCGGGCTGCGCAGATCCTTATCGCGATAGTCCACATCCGTATTGATCGACGTAGTATTTACAGTCAGCTGAAATTTCGCATCGCTGAAATCGGGTTTTGATGCGCTAATTGTACAGGTAAAATCTTTGAAGATACCGTCAACATCGGATACCATTAAGTGGGTGACAGTAAAACCCAGCTTGGAGTGCATAGGATCGTTCTTCCAGGTTGATTGAGCGAACGCCGCTGTACTTAACAGCGCAATTACGCATAAAATGATTGTCTTTTTCATGACCGGTTTTATTAAATGATTTGGTAAAATGGTTTAACTTATTGTTACAAACTTAGCACAAATAGACGATAACCCGGGACATTAAAGTTTAAACATGTAAATTTACGATACGGTGATTTTCAAGAAGAATTCACCGTTGTAACTATCGTGTGTTTTTTGAGGCCATACACTACCTGCAATTATTTAAATCCAATTCAACCTGCCGTGCGGTAACCGTCCCGGTTTTATTTCCAAATGAATTATTAATGTAAGTTAGTACCTCCGCGACTTCGACGGGCGGCAGGTCAACCGGAAGCATTTCGCCTTCAAACGATCTGTTTTTGACCGTAACCTTTCCCTTTAACCCGTTTTTTACCAGGCATGCAAGGTTTGTTTTATTAATCTTAAGATAAGCCGAGTCGTTAAGAGGTGGTATGAGGCCCCGCAAACCCTCGCCCCGGGCGCCATGGCAATTTTGGCAATGTCCCTGGTAAATAAGGTTGCCCAGCGAATAGTATCTGTTAAATTCAATTTGTTCATCGCTTTGGCATGAAATAAGCATCCCGGTACTCAGCAGCACGATTACAGTTCCAATACCACCGATGACTTTTAATTTCATTGCGTTTTCACCGGTTCCGCTCTTAATATTTTTATATCATCGATCAGCTTACTTACCTCTTTGGGGTCGGTGCCTTCGTAAGTGCCACGTATCCTTTTTTGCTTATCGATCAAAATAAAATAACCGTCGTGGATATACTCGCCAGCCGGGTTTTTTTCCTGCACCGACACCAGGTAGCTTTTTGCCAGCTGATACGTTTCATTTTTACTCCCTTGTAGCAGCCACCAGGTATCTCCGGTAATACCCAGCTTATCGGCATATTTCTTTAATACAGGCACACTATCATGCTGTGGATCAATGGTGTATGATATTATTTTAAAATCGGGCACTTGCTTAAATTCGTTGTAAACGTTCAGCATATTGCGCTGCATAATGGGGCAGATGGACGGGCAGGTGGTAAAAAAGAAATCGGCAACATAAATATTGCCATCCAGCTTTTTATTGTCTACGCTATCCCCATACTGGTTAATGTACTTAACAGGGGGTATGGTATGGTAAACCGTGTCAGTAACCTGACTGCCGTTTACATTTTTGATAACCGCATGGCGTTCGCCGAGGATGGGCAACACCTTTTTACCGCTATCGAATTTACACGCGGCCCACAATAGCATCACAACAGCCGCAAAAGCCAGGTTTTTCATTTTTTTACTTTTTGAAGATAGGTATCAGATTGTTTGATCGCGGCATTGATTTGCGAGTCGACAGCGGTTACCTGTTTTTTTTGATCGTTCAGATAGTTTAGGGTTTCATCGTCGGTCTTTCCTTTATAATCCGGATCAAACTTATGCATCCAAATTTCCATGGAGCTATCGGCAGCAGCCAGTTTGGCCCTCAACAAAATGGCAGTGTCTTTCGCCGCTGAACTGTCTTTCGTTATGAGGGTGTCGAGCGCCATTTTGTTTTTCATTAAATGTTCGTCGGCGCTCATTACCTTGTTGTGCACCTGGATCACCCCGTCTAAGGCGGCTTCTTTTTGCGCCTTTTTATCGCTGCACCCGGTTAAAACCGATCCAATGAAAGCGGCTATCAGTAATTTTTTCATCTCGAATATTTTGACAAATATTGTAATAATGAGTGGTAAGTTATCTTACGAAAAAAATATAATCTGTAACAGGCAGCTTGTTCGCCCCCGCGGTTATTAATTGCTGTCCGGCCTGTGCGCGGTGATGAGTGCCGTGGTTTATTACATGGGCAAGGATGTCGCTCAGCTTATTTTCAAAGGGGTCGCCTTTCAGGTTTTTATAATTTATCGTCCTATCAAAATCTTTTTCATCGAGCTGAGTTAAAAAGCCAATCCATTTATCATGGTTTTCGTCGGTCATTCGGCCAAGTGTTTCTGCAGGCCAGTCAGGCCATAAAACGAAACCCTCCGTCGCCAGGTTGTTGCAGCGGTTAAACCATATTTGCTGCGCGGCAAGCGGGTGCGACATTAATTTTAACGGTTTTTCAGGATTGCCGGTATTCGCAATCGCATCCAGAATGAGGTGATTGGCATGCCTGTCGTAATCAAACAGTCTTGTAAAGTACGATCTCATCCAGCAAAAATAATAAACCCAATGTACATAACGGCACAAACGGCGTGTTGTACAGTTATTTACAAAAAGATAACTTTACCTATACGTTAACCATATAACACAATTATACTTTAGCTTAATACTAAAGTGCTATCTCATGAAAATCACTAAATTTTTTCCTGGCATCCTTAAAGCCGTTCGGGGGTGGATGGTGCTGAGAAGCATGCGGTCTTCGTTTATACATTAAGATCGTTGGCATATTTTTCTTTATCAATAATATTGTACAATTTGGGCTCTTTGTAGTTCAAATTAATGAAACCGGATATAGGCGATAAACCTTTTAATAAAAATCTTTTTGGCGATGACTTTATTTGGGGCATTTCTACAGCCGCTCCCCAAATCGAAGGCGCGCATAACGCTGACGGCAAGGGCGAGTCTATCTGGGACGTATTCGCGGCAAAAAAAGGGAATATTTTAAACGGCGACACGCACTACCAAGCCTGTGATTTCTATAGTCAATACCAAAGAGATATCGATCTGATCAAAAAGTTGAATATACCCAATTTCCGGTTTTCTATTTCCTGGAGCAGGATATTGCCTAACGGCGTTGGAGAAATTAACCAGGCGGGAATTGATTTTTATAACGGCGTTATCGATTATTGCCTCAAGCAGGGGATCGAGCCGTGGGTGACCATCTACCATTGGGACCTGCCGCAGGCGCTGGAGGCACGAGGGGGGTGGACGAACAGGGAGATCATTACCTGGTTTACCAATTATGTCGAGATTTGCGCCAGGCAATTTGGCGATAGAGTTAAACGCTGGCTGGTAATGAACGAACCTGCCGTGTTTACCGGAGCGGGTTATTTTTTTGGCATCCACGCGCCCGGGAAAACCGGGTTGAAAAATTTTTTACCCGCAGCACATCATGCTGTTTTAAGCATGGTTGAAGGGGCCAGGATATTGCGCAGCTTGCTCCCGGAAGCAAAAATCGGAACCACATTTTCGTGCTCTTATATCGAACCTTATTCGCACAAACAAAAAGACATCGACGCCGCAAACCGCGCGGACGCATTTATTAACCGGATGTTTATTGAACCGGTGATCGGTTTGGGTTACCCGGTAACCGATGTACCCGTACTGAGAAAGATTGCCCGTTATATCCAACCCGGTGATATGGATAACCTTAAGTTTGATTTTGATTTTATCGGAATACAGAATTACACCCGCGAAATTGTGAAGTATTCGTTTTTCACGCCATACGTAAATGCATCCCTTGTAAAAGCGAAGGACCGGAAGGTTCCTCTAACCGAGATGGGATGGGAGGTATACCCGCCTGCTATTTACCAGGTGATAAAAAAATTTGACAGTTATCCGCAGGTCAAAAAAATACTGATCACCGAAAACGGCGCCGCATTTCCGGACACGTTTAAAGATGGGTCGATTGCCGACGCCGACCGTATTGCATATCTCCAAAGCCATTTAGAACAGGTATTAAGGGCAAGAAAAGAAAAATGCAAGGTTGAGGGCTACTTTATATGGACGCTGACCGATAATTTCGAATGGGCCGAAGGTTATCGCCCGCGTTTCGGGTTGGTACATGTCGATTTTAATACGCAACAGCGCACCATAAAGAATTCAGGATATTGGTACGCCCGTTTTTTATCGGCGTGATGCTCTGCATCGTTGGACCGGTCAATTCAATGCTTCTTCAGTGACTATTACCTGTATTTTTGGCAGGCTGATATAAAAAGTTGTGCCCTGTCCGCTGCTCTCAAACCATATTTTACCGTTATGATCGTCTATGATCTGCTTGCAAATGGAAAGACCAAGGCCAAACGATTTTTCACCGGCTGTGCCGTTCCGTTTCGCGTCGGTAAACGTATTAAATACTTTATCCTTCAATTGATCCGGAATGCCGATGCCTTCATCCCGGACGGAGATTTTTACCTCGTCATCCAAATCTTCAATTTTTACATGGATCGTTGTATTTTCAAGGCTAAATTTTATGGCGTTACTGATAAGGTTACTTACGACCCGCCATATTTTTTCCCTGCTTATTGTAAGTTCCACCGGTGCGTTTAAAAGCTCAAGTTTGATAAGCTGCCCTTTTTCGGCCGCTTTAAAACGCAGCAACTCAACGCTGTTGTTCAACAACGAATTGAGCTCGACTATTTCTTTTGTAAGGTGTTTAGTTCCATGATTGGCCATTTCCAATATGTCATTGATCAGTTCAAGTGAGTTAACCGAAGTTTCTCTTATAATCTCGATCATTTCCTTTTGCTCGTGCGTATAATCTTCGTCCATCATCAGTTCAGATAAAGACGCAATGCCGCCGATCGGATTCCTGAGATCATGCGCCACTGCGCGGAGAATGCGGTCTTTTTCCTGGCTGTTCACTTTTAGGTCTCTCAACGCTTTTGCCAGATGATGATTTTGATCGTTAATTTTCCTGTTTAACGAACCCAGGGTTTTTATATTTCGTGCCGATTTTCGCCAGTTTAACAATATCAGTGAAATAATGATGATCAGCATAATTCCAAAAACCACCGCGATTTTTAGATATAAATTTTGGGTTTCGTTATCCTTTTTAAGATTCGAAAGCGCATAATCGTTTTCCAGCTGTTTTATTTGCTGCTCAATGTCCGCCTCCTTTAACGCTTTTACCTGGGCCGAAAGAGAATCTTTTAACGCATCATATCTTGTAAAATAGTTTAACGCGGCCGAACTCTGGTTTTTATCACTGAAATATTTTGCCATCAGGTAATTCCAATCGGCCTCAGCATCGGGGTTTTTAACTGTCGACAATTGTTTTTGAACGGCGGCGAGTAAGTCGGTAAGCAACTGCGCCTGATGGGTTTGATAATAAATATGAGCCAGTTTAAGCTCCGATAATTCAGCATCCTTGTTGTCATTTCCTTTTTTTAGGTTGATCGTGATGCTTTTTTTGAGCAGGCCCACTGCCATCGGGATATTATTTTTACCGATATAGATATTGGCCTGGTTGCCATATACAACACCGCGCGCCACGTCGAGCCATGGTTTACGGTTTTTAAACCGACCGGCATTCTGATCGATAAAATCCAGCGCCCTCTTGAAATATACCAGGGCGCTATCAGTTTCATCGATCTTAGAGTATGACAGCCCTGTATTATTTAATAGCTCCTGCCTCCGGTAAAACGACCGGAAGTTCAGTTCGCACGAGGTACTTTCCCTAGCGCCGATCTTAAAATTTTGAGCGGCCAGTTTATAGTGCTCCTGTTTATACATGATCATACCCATGCGATAGCTATAATCGCCCAGGGTGCAATCATTAACATCCTTATTTGCTATTAACTTTCCCTGATAAAAATAACGGTAAGCCTCCGTGTATTTATTCTCCTGGAAAAGCACATCACCCTTGAAAAAAAAAGCCTGCCCGTACCTTGAAATATATTTTAACTTTTTCTCGGGTGTGTTAAAAAGAGCCAGTATGCTATCGGCATAAGGCATTGAAAGGACATTGTCTTTTTTTATATGGAAGTAATAATTGCAGTTGAATGAGTAGTACTCAAATTTCTGCGGCAAGTCGAGATCGTTATAATGGCTTGTTGCCGAATCCAGGTATTTTACTGCGATATCGTACTTGCCCGCGTCAAACAGGTGATTGGCCGAATCCAGTAGGCTGTTATAGGTGGAGTTGGAAGGTACTGTATTGGCAGGTTTATTGCACGAAAGGCAAAATACTATCCCCGTAAAAAGTACGAGTGCAAATAGCCGGCTTTGTAATAACGTACCTAAGAACGGAACACAGCTTCCATTTGCAAAATATAGCATGTTTAATCAGGGGGATTAAATTCGATTTAATTATAACAGTAAAAATTTAATAAAAAAAATTGAAATTAAATTTGTGCGTAATTTTTACAGATGCTGTGGCCTTTTCGCTACTTAAATGCTTCGTGACCTGTTATATCAAGCCCGGTGATCAGCAGGTGAATATCATGCGTGCCTTCATAAGTGATCACGGATTCGAGGTTCATCATGTGACGCATAATCGGGTATTCGCCCGTTATGCCCATTCCACCCAGTATCTGGCGTGCTTCACGGGCAATATCGACCGCTGTCTCCACACTGTTACGCTTGGCCATCGAAATTTGAGCAGGGGTGGCCCGGTTCTCGTTTTTTAATGTGCCCAGCCGCCACACCAATAACTGGCCTTTTGTAATTTCTGTGATCATCTCGGCCAACTTTTTTTGCTGAAGCTGAAAGGCTGCAATAGGCTTTCCAAACTGTTTGCGCTCTTTCGCATATCGCAATGCCGTATCGTAACAATCCATCGCCGCGCCAAGGGCGCCCCAGGCAATGCCGTAACGGGCCTGGTTAAGGCAGCCCAGCGGTCCTTTCAACCCGGAAACATTTGGCAGTAGGTTTTCTTTAGGCACTTTTACATTATCAAATACCAGCTCGCCGGTAGCCGATGCCCGCAATGACCATTTGTTATGCGTTTCGGGCGTGGTAAAGCCCGGCATGCCCCGCTCCACGATCAATCCACATATTTTGCCGTCTTCGTCTTTGGCCCAAACTATGGCAATATCCGCAAACGGTGAATTGGATATCCACATTTTGGCGCCATTCAATACATAATGATCGCCGGCATCCCTAAAATTCGTAACCATGCCGCCCGGATCGGAACCATGGTCCGGCTCGGTAAGCCCAAAACAGCCCATTAGCTCGCCTGACGCCAGTTTTGGAAGATAATTTTTCTTTTGTTCTTCTGATCCGTAAGCGTAAATAGGATACATGACCAATGAACCCTGCACTGACGCGGTCGACCGTATTCCCGAATCGCCGCGCTCTATCTCCTGCATCATAATGCCATAGGCCATGTAATCCAGTCCCGCGCCGCCGTATTCAACTGGAATAGTCGGGCCAAAAGCCCCAATTTCGGCCAGGCCTTTAAGCAATTGTTTTGGAAATTCGGCTCGTTGCGCATAATCTTCAATAATCGGGCTTACCTCTTTTTTAACCCAGCTACGCACGGTGGACCGGATCAATTTATGCTCGTCGGTAAGCAACTCATCTATTTGGTAATAATCAGGTGATTCAAAAAGATCTTTTTTAGGCATAAAATCGATAATTGGTGAGCAAAGATAGTGGTTTTAAAATTTCGGATTTCGTACGAGGCTGGCGGATCGGAATTGAAGTATTTAATTGTGCCCCCTTGGACGATATTACGGTCGGCGTCAAATAATTCCGAAATTGAACATTCGATTTCCGAAATCTAAATTACTTTTGACAAATGAATACGATATCCCTGCACGGCGCAGAATTTTTTGCTTATCACGGGTGGTACTCTGAAGAACAAAAACTCGGTAATCAATTCGTTGTGGATATCGATGTGGACTTTTTTGAAACGAATTTTAGTGAAGACCACCTCAACAATACGATCAACTATGAGCAGCTTTACGAAATTGTTGAGGAGCAGATGAAACAAACCAGAAAGCTGATCGAAACGGTAGCACGGGGTATTGTGGATGATACGAAGAAAAAACTTCCTGCTGCTAAAAATGTACGGGTGTCCATCAAAAAACTAAATCCGCCGCTTAAAGGAAAAGTTGCTTATTCCTGTATCACCGTGTCTGAACCATGATTGACCTGATTTTAAGATTAGCATGATGTCCTACAATAAAATAACCGGAGATGTTCTCGCAGCAATAAAGGATATTGCCGGTGCGGATGCCGTCATAACCCAGCATGATGCGCTCGAAAAATATAGCCACGACGAAACGGAGGATCTGCATTATTACCCCGAGGTCGTCGTAAAACCCGGCACGCCCCAGGAAATTTCGGCGCTGATGCGGCTTTGCAACGAACATTTGATCCCGGTAACGCCGCGCGGAGCAGGCACAGGTTTAAGCGGTGGCGCGTTGCCGCTGATGGGTGGCCTGGTCATCGCGATGGAAAGATTTAATAAGATCCTGGCCATTGATGAACAAAACCTGCAGGCCGTGGTTGAACCTGGTGTAATCACCGAGGACTTTATGGATCAGGCTGCCGCAAAGGGTTTTCTATACCCTGTCGATCCCGCCAGCAAAGGGAGTTGCTTTATAGGCGGCAATGTATCGCACGGGTCAGGCGGCCCGAGGGTTGTTAAATATGGAACGATAAGAGAATATATATTGAACCTGGAGGTTGTATTGCCGTCGGGCGAGATCATTTGGACAGGCGCCAACACCTTAAAATATGCCGCCGGTTACAACCTAACTCAATTGATGATCGGATCGGAAGGGACGCTTGGCATCATCACAAAAATCGTTGTTAAGCTTATACCAAAGCCGACGCTGGATGCTTTGCTGCTTGCATCATTTGCCACAAATGAAGCGGCTTGTGGCGCGGTATCTGCTATATTCAGGGCGGGGGTGGTGCCGTCGGCATTGGAGTTTATGGAACGAAAAGGAGTGGAGTGGGTAATTGAACATGACGGTATCAATTTTGACCTTAAAGAGGGCATTGAAGCCTTTTTATTGATAGAAGCGGACGGTACCAACCAGGATGTAATATTTGCCGACCTGGAAAAGGTCAACGGGGTTTTAGAAACGTTTGACTGCAAAGAAGTTTTATTTGCGGATACCGCAGCGCAAAAAGAGGAGCTATGGCGCATACGGCGAACAATGGCGGTGTCCGTGAAATCAAATTCTATCTATAAAGAAGAAGATACCGTCGTACCGCGCGCGAGTTTGCCAGAGTTGATAAAAGGAATAAAAGAAACCGGCGCCAAATATGGCTTTGAGTCGGTATGTTACGGCCATGCCGGCGACGGCAATTTGCACGTAAACATCCTAAAAGGGAAAATGAGCGATAACGATTGGAATAACCGGCTTGGCGACGGTATTCGCGAAATATTTGAACTAACCGTATCTTTAGGCGGTACTTTATCGGGCGAACATGGGATAGGTTTGGTGCAAAAGGGTTTTATGCCTATAAAATATACGGAGGCTCATTTTACTTTGTGGCGCGGCATAAAACAGGTGTTCGACAAAAACGGTATATTAAACCCGGGTAAAATATTTTAATCATTCACGCATGCTAAGTTCACCAGGATTTACACTGCCCGACCAGGACCTGGTTAAAATAGCGGTCGCTGTTGTATGCGGGGGCATATTGGGCCTTGAACGCCAGTACAAAAACAAAACGGCGGGTTTTCGCACAATCATCGTAATCTGTCTTGGATCGGCTATATTTACGATGGTGGCCCAGCACGCCGGTCAGGTAGCAAACCTGAATATAGTGACCGGTATTGGTTTCATTGGCGCAGGAGTCATATTCAAAGATAATATCGCGGTAAGCGGGTTAACCACGGCGGCGGTTATATGGATATCGGCCGCAATTGGCATGGCGGTAGGGTCGGGCAATTATTTGTTGGGATTAGTATCAACGGTACTTACTTTAACCGTCCTTATCTTGTTCAGTATGCTGGAAAGTTATATAGACAAAGTGCACGGCGATAAATTATTCGTCATAGACTTCACAAACGGAGATTATGAAAACCTGGAGCATATCCGTTCATTAATTTCAGCGCATCATCTAACCTCGCAAACCGCGCAGATATCAAAAAAAGACGGATGCCTGCGAGCTGCTATGTGGGTAACCGGCCACAGGAAAAATATAAGCAAGTTTGATGAAGAGCTATTGCAAATGCCGGAAATCAAATCATTTTGATGTGCAGATTTGCAAATTTCAGATGTGCAAATTTACAATGGACATTCCGCATTTACTTTATCTGCACATTCGCATCCCGCACGTGCGGGACCTATTTGCACATCAGTTCGTATTCAATATTAATCGCGGCTCGTCGTATTCGATCATTCGCTGACGTTCCCTTGCAGGAATAGCGATCGATTTATTAGCAGAATAATCATAGCTGATACAAACGGCTTTCCCTACCGTGCAAATTTCCTCACCGTCGGTTGTTTTTTTAACCAGTACCTGCATTACATCAAAGCTACTGTTCCCGATCCGTGTAGTACGCACATAGCAGGCTATCTCGTCGTCAAGAATAATTGGCTTAAGATAATTAACCTCGTTGCGGCCAACGATTATGCCGTGTTCGCGTAGGTTCCAGCCGAGTATATCCTTAAAATAATTGATCCTGGCAACCTCAAAATAGGTTAAGTAAATGGCATTGTTTACGTGACCGACCGCGTCGATATCAGAAAAGCGGATGGCGATAGGCGTTTTATATTTATAATCTGATAGTTTTTCAGTCATGATATGTCATCTTGTCTGTGCAAAACAGCCTCTAACAGCCATACTGGCTGGTTTTAAACCGATTTTGGGCATTGGTATAACAGTTGAATAAGTACTGGCGAAGATAAATAAAGAAAAACTTAGGAGGATAAAAAAATGACTTTAGTAAAATTTGCAAACGGACAAAAAAATCAAAACGTTAATCCATTTTTTAACGATGTTTTTGAATCCATTTTTAACGATTCATTTTTGAGCGATAAGTTGGCTACCCGCGTTCCTGCTGTCAATATCGCCGAAACTGAAAACGAATTTCATATCGAACTGGCTGTTCCGGGGTTAAAAAAAGAAGATTTTAAAATTAGCCTTGACAAAAATGTGTTAAGCATTTCGGCCGAGAAAAAAACTGAAAATGTTGAAGAAGGTAAAAAATACAGCAAAAAGGAATATAGCTACAATTCATTCGTGAGGTCATTCACCTTGCCCGAAACTGTAGATCATGCCAAAATAGAAGCCCAATATACCGATGGTATTTTGAAACTGATCGTGGCTAAAAAAGAAGAAGCTAAAATTCAGTCACGCGAAATAGCTGTGAAATAATTAGAGGATAGTTTTCATAATAAGTTGGTTTAGTTTTGAAAAGGCCGTTCCGCGAGGGGCGGCTTTTTCATTTCGAATTTCGGAAATTTCAATTTCGAATTTTTGTTGGACTTCAATAATCCAATGTGTATAGGTAAGTCCGAAATCGCAAATTCGAAATTATCTAATCCCGCATATTGATATACTGTAATGGCTGGCCGAAATTGTCGCTTCGGCAAAGGCTGATCACCGCCTGCAGGTCGTCGATTTTTTTTCCCAGGATGCGTACCTGGTCGTCCATAATTGAGGCCTGGACCTTAAGCCCGCTGTCTTTTATTTTTTTGACGATCTTTTTTGCCGCTTCTTTGTCAATACCTTCCTTAATTTTTATTTCCTTACGTATCATGTTGCCGGAAGCATATTGTTCCTTGCCGAAATCGAGCGCGTTGGGATCCAGGTGCTGTTTCACCATCCGGCCAACGATGGCGTCCTGTATAGCCTTTAAGCGCATGTCATTTTCGGTTACAACCGTTAGCGTGTTGGTCTTCTTGTCGAGGTCGATGGTGCTTTTTGTACCGTGAAAATCGTAACGGTTCAATATTTCCTTTTTAGCGGTATTAACGGCGTTGTCGAGTGTCTGCCCGTCTATCTTGCTTACGATATCAAAAGTTGGCATAATAAGATTTGTTGGTGTGGAGCAAATTTAACAATAGTTACGCGAAAGGAATAAAACAATAGCAAACGAAATCCGGCTAACATTAAAAACATATAAATATACTAATGAGTTAATGTTAAGTTAACAATTAAATAGCAGATTTGTACACATGGCTGAAAAGCTCCCTAACATGGATATTAAGCGGATACCTTTAATTAACAGGGAAATCAGCTGGTTATATTTCAACGACCGCGTTTTGCAGGAAGCAGCCGATCAGACCGTTCCGCTTATTGACCGTATAAAATTTTTAGCTATATTTTCATCTAATCTTGATGAGTTTTACCGTGTTCGCGTAGCCACGCTTAGCCGTTTAGTCAACCTGAATGAAAAGGCAAAGGAAATTTTGGGTTATAATCCGCAAAAAATACTTAACCAGATAAAAAACATTGTGGTAAGGCAGGAGCGGAAGTTCAATAACTTGTATGAAAACATTATAGTAAAGCAGCTTGCGGAGGAAAAAATATTCATCCTGAATGATAAACAGCTTAATGTGAGCCGGGGCGAATTTGTTAAAAGCTATTTCAGGGAGAAGTTACTGGCAACACTGGTGCCTGTTATGCTTGATGAAAATCTGCTTTTGCCTGAGCTAAGGGATCGGGCGGTATATTTTTTCGTTAAACTCGCCAAAGGAAAAAAATCCCGCCTGGCTTTGATCGAGTTTCCTGATAGTCTTCCGAGGTTCCTCGTTCTTCCCGAAACAAACAACCTTAAATTCATAATTCTACTCGACGATATCATCCGGTATTGCCTCGAAGATATCTTTTTCATTTTTGACCATGATACCATTGAGGCTTACTCTTTACAGCTTACCCGCGACGCCGAGCTTGACCTGGATAAAGAAGTAAGCGAAAAATTTATCGACTCCCTGTCCAAGAGTCTTCAGAAACGCCGCAAAGGTAAACCCATGCGGTTGCTGTATGATTCGGAAATGCCGGGTGATATGCTGAAATACCTGGTTAAGAAAATGGGATTGAGCGGTGAAAGCCTTATCCCTGGTGCCCGTTATCATAATTTCAAAAACTTTATCGATTTCCCAAATGTGGGCGGCGCCGGACTGGAATACGTAAAAAACACTCCTTTGCGCGTTGATGGTTTATCCTTTGGCAAAAGCCTGATGGGCGTAATTGTTAAAAGGGATTGCCTGATCAGCACTCCCTACCAATCATACGACTACGTGATCCACTTTTTGCGCGAGGCAGCCATCGACCCCAAAGTCCGGGAGATCAGTATAACCGTGTATAGGCTGGCTGAAGATTCCAGGGTAATGCGCGCGTTGATTAACGCTGCCAAAAATGGAAAGAGAGTGACTTGCCTTGTCGAACTGCGCGCAAGATTCGACGAGCAAAACAATATTACCTGGAGCCGGCGGCTGGAAGAAGAGGGTGTGCATGTGCTTTATGGCCTGGATGGTTATAAGGTGCATTCAAAGATTTGCCTGGTAACGCGGATTGAAAAAGGAAAACAGCAGCATTATGGCTGCCTGTCAACAGGCAATTTTAATGAACGCACCGCGCAGATATACGCCGACCATACCCTTCTGACCGCTAATAAAAAGATAACCGGCGACCTTCGGAAGATTTTTAAAGCCTTAACCAAAAATCTTTTGCCCTCCGGGTTGAAAAACCTGGTCGTATCACCGGTTGACGCGCGGCCGGCCATTTACCGGCTGATCGACAATGAAATTAAGAATGCCAAAGCCGGCAAAAAAGCCTATATGATATTAAAAATGAACAGTCTGGCCGACGAGCAAATGATAGCCAAACTATACCAGGCCAACATTGCCGGTGTAAAAATACAATTGATCGTGCGCGGCATGTGCTGCCTTATAGCCGGGGTAAAAGGATATAGCGAAAATATCGAGGTGATCAGTATCATTGATAAATACCTGGAACACTCGCGCGTACATATTTACTGCAATGGCGGGGAAGAGCTGATTTACCTTACCTCGGCCGATTTTATGACGCGAAATATCGATACACGCGTTGAGGTGGGTTTTCCTATTTATGACGAGCAACTGAAAAAGGAAATAAGGAATATTGTAAACTTCCAGCTATTGGATAATACCAAGGCCCGCGAAATAAACAGTCACAACACCAACAAATATCATCGTACAAAATCCGAAACTCAGTACAGGGCGCAGGTCGATATTTATAATTATTTAAAACAAAAGAACGCGCAAAATTGAGATACGCCGCAATTGATATAGGCTCAAACGCTGTCAGGCTGCTTATAGCCGATATTATTGAAAACAACCGTTTGGTGTCATTTAAGAAAACCACGCTGATACGCGTTCCACTGCGCCTGGGCGACGATGCATTTTTAGATCAGCGACTTTCGGATAAAAAAGCAAATGACCTTATCAAAACCATGCAGGCATTCCGAAACCTGATGGACGTTTACAAGGTGACCGACTATACCGCCTGCGCGACATCCGCAATGCGCGAGGCAAAAAATGGCGGCGAGATAGCTGCATCGATTAAAAACGCCGCCGATATCGATCTGGAGATCATTAGCGGCCAAAAGGAGGCCGAGATTATTTATAGCAACCACATTGCGCAGGATATAGATAAGAACAAAAGCTACTTGTATATTGACGTAGGCGGCGGCAGTACGGAATTATCCTTGTTCTCCACCGGTGGGTTATGGGCTTCGGGATCATTTAATATCGGGACCATCCGTATGCTCGACAATAAGGACACCGAAGAGAATTGGACCGGAATGAAAAACTTTTTGCGCGAAAATACCAGACAATTTAAAAGTATAACGGGCATCGGTACCGGCGGGAACATAAATAAGCTTTACAAACTGGCCGAAGAAAAAAATAATGCGCCGTTAACCTTTGGCAAACTCAAGTCGCTTTATCATTATCTCGACTCATTTTCGTTAAAAGACAGGATAAATATATTGAGCCTGAACCCTGACAGGGCCGATGTGATTGTCCCAGCCTGCGAAATATATTTAACCGTTATGAAATCTGCTAATATCAAAAACCTGTATGTGCCCACGGTTGGATTGGTAGACGGAATTATTCAAACTTTGATCGAAAAAAACTTTCCAAAAACGATTTAAAATTATTTTCAGATTTTTTTCAAAAATTCAAAACTATTATTATATTTGTAATGCCCTCTCAAAGGGCATGTTTTTCATAGGTAGATGTAGGGTCGAGTACTAGTATTCGACCCTTTTTTATGCCTTCAACTTTAACCGCCTGGGATTGTTATAACCTGCATGAAGAAAAAGATAGTTGTTGCCATTACCGGCGCCAGCGGCGCTATTTACGCAAAATTATTATTGGACAAGCTGCAACAGCTTCATGGCCAGGTAGCCGAGGTCGGCCTGGTGATGTCTGACAATGCGAAACAGGTTTGGGAGTTTGAGCTTGATAATAGAAATTACGAAAAGCTACCCTTTAAATTTTACGCTAAAAACGATTTTATGGCGCCGTTTGCGTCAGGCTCAGCCAGGTTCGATACGATGATCATCGTGCCCTGTTCCATGGGCACGCTTGGCCGCATCGCTTCCGGCGTCTCAGATGATCTCATTGCCCGCGCCGCCGACGTGATATTGAAAGAGCGGCGCAAGCTGATACTCGTCGCGAGGGATATGCCATTTAGCCTGATCCATATCCGCAATATGCAAACGGTTACGGAGGCGGGGGGCATTATTTGTCCGGCCGTGCCTTCATTTTATAGCAAGCCCCAAACCATTGGGGAACTGGCCATGACGGTGGTTAACCGGGTGATCGACCTGGCAGGGCTTGAAAATGAAAGTTACCGGTGGAGTGAATGAGCTGTAGCGTTCGCGTTCGGAACGGGACGAACAGGGGCGAAATAATGTCACCACTTTTATCATTTATTCAGTTATAGCTTTCTAATGAGGGTGGCCGGGGTGCGTGCTTTTCTAAATCCTAAATCGAAAATTCGAAATTTATCCCGACCTTTGCGCCTTAAATGAACAAAAAGGTCGCATTTTATACGCTGGGCTGTAAACTGAATTATTCGGAAACATCGACCATTGGCCGGATGTTTAACAAGGCCGGTTTCGATACGGTTGACTTTACCGACAGCCCGGACGTTTTTGTCATTAACACCTGCTCCGTTACCGAAAACGCCGATAAAAAGTGCAAAAAGATCGTTAAGGAGGCGCTGAAAATATCTCCGAATGCACATGTGACTATAGTTGGCTGTTACGCCCAGCTAAAACCGGCCGAGATAGCCAATATACCTGGGGTCGATATGGTTTTGGGCGCGGCCGAAAAGTTCCAAATTGTAGATTACATCACCGACCTGACTAAAAACCCTAAAGCATTAGTTTACAACCAGTCAGTATCCGAAGCAAATCAATTTGTTCCCGGTTATTCGTTCGGCGACCGCACCCGTACTTTTTTAAAAGTACAGGACGGTTGTGATTATTCCTGCTCGTTTTGCACCATACCGCTTGCGCGCGGCAATAGCCGCAGCGATACCATCAAAAATGTGATCGAACAGGCTAACCAAATCGCCGCCTCAGGAGTGAAGGAGATTGTTTTAACAGGCGTCAATCTTGGCGATTTTGGTATCACGGAAGGCAAACGCAATAATAAATTTTTCGACCTGGTAAAAGCGCTCGATGAAGTGGCAGGCATAAACCGCATAAGAATATCCTCTATCGAGCCAAATTTACTGACCGACGAGATCATTGAGTTTGTTGCCCGTTCAAAACGGTTTGTACCGCATTTTCATATTCCTTTGCAGTCTGGCTCCGATAAAATATTGGGCATGATGCGCCGCCGCTACAAAAGAGACCTATATGCCAACCGGGTAGATAAAATTAAAAGCGAGATGCCCGGTTGCTGTATCGGGGTCGACGTAATCGTCGGCTTTCCCGGCGAAACGCGGGAAGATTTCATCGATACTTATAATTTCCTTAATGGTCTGGACATTTCATATCTGCACGTGTTCACCTATTCCGAAAGGGAAAATACGTCGGCTGCAGAAATGAGCTGCGTCGTGCCTGGGTCGACCCGCGCAGAACGCAGTAAAATGCTGCATATCCTATCCGATAAGAAACGGCGCGCTTTCTATCAAAGCCAGCTGAACAAAACAGATGAGGTACTTTTTGAAGGTGATATAAAAGATGGCTTTATGCACGGCTTTACCCGCAATTACGTAAAGGTCCGCGCCAAATACGATCCTGTCCTTGTAAACGAATTACGAACCGTTTTTTTAACGGAAATTTCGCCGGACGGTGATGTTGAAATAACCGAAGGGGAAGAAATATTAGTACATTAACAGCTAATAAAAACGAACCGGGTATCGGAGCCGTTCCGGTCAATTCGTGAAATTTGCACATTAATTCGTGAAATTTGTGTTCATATTAAATTCTTATCTTGCTCCAAAAAATAAAAAATGTTTCCCACTCTTTCGTCCCTTATCCAATATCTTTTCGGTTTTAATTTACCATTGCCTGTTCAAAGTTTTGGGTTTTTCGTAGCTCTTGCTTTCGTTGCAGCTTACTGGGCTTTTACACAGGAATTTAAGCGGAAGGAAAAGCTGGGCTATATACATCCGTTTGAAAAAACCGTGGTTGAGGGCGCACCGGCGTCGGCAGCTGATTTAGTGGGGAATGGTGTTTTTGGATTTATACTCGGGTACAAAATTTTAGATGCGGTCCTTCATTATCATGTTCTTTTGGATAACCCGCAGGATTTTATCCTGTCCCTTCGGGGCAGCTGGATCGGTGGTATCATAGGCGCGGCCGTCTTTGCATACTGGGCCTGGTATGAAAGCAAAAAGCAGGAGTTGCCCGAGCCAAAAAAGAAGCGCGTAACCGTTCACCCCCATGAACTGATGGGCAGCATATTGCTGTGGTCGGCGGTTTGGGGGTTTGCCGGCGCCAAAATATTTAACGCCCTCGAAAACTGGGGCGATTTTTTAAAAGACCCCGTTGGGATGCTGGTAGGTTTTAGCGGCCTCACCTTTTACGGCGGGTTAATATGCGGCGGCGCGGCGGTGTTATACATCGCCTGGAAACATGGTATAAAGCCGCTGGATATGCTGGACATCGGCGGCCCGGGCATGATGCTGGCGTATGGCATTGGCCGTATCGGCTGCCAGATGTCGGGCGACGGCGATTGGGGTATTCCTAACCTGGCCCCCAAACCGCATTGGTTAAGCTGGGCGCCCGATTGGATGTGGGCCTTCAAATTTCCGCACAATGTAAATAACGAGGGTGTGCCTATCCCGGGTTGCATCGGCAAATTCTGCCATGAACTGCCTATTCCGGTTTTTCCAACGTCCTTTTACGAATCGGTGGTCTGCATCCTTCTATTTTTCTTTTTATGGAGTATTCGCGATAAAATTAAAGCTTCGGGCGTGTTGTTTGGAATATATATGATACTGGCGGGTGTGGAGCGTTTCTTTATCGAACTGATAAGGGTAAATACAAAATATCACGTTGGGGGTATCAGCTTTACCCAGGCGGAATTGATATCCATATTTATGGTGATAGGCGGATGTGTTTTAATCGGCGTTGGAACGGATAAGCGCAAACGAAAGACGGCGAAACATGTCTAGCATAGCCCTGGTTAAAAAGCTTTCAAAAAACGAGGTAGTACGGTTTGTTTTCTCGGCGGGGCTGGGGTTTTTAGTCGATATCACTGCTTTCTACCTTTTCTACCATAATTTACTGGTTCAAAAGACATATGATGTTCTTTTCCTTACCCTCCGCAATTCAACGCTTTCGCTCACGATATCGTTTTCGCTGGGTGTAGTAGTCAATTTTCTGATAACCCGTTATTTTGTTTTCACTTCGTCAAAAACATCATCTTCAAAGCAATTTATACGGTTTACAGCTGTGGCTATTATTGGTTTTTTTGCAAACCTTGGCGTTATAAAAATCCTTATTCAATATGTTGATATGTATCCGCCGCTGGCGCGTGTGCTGGCGGCATTAAGTTTGTTTTTTGCAAGCTATTTTATCCATAAGGTTTTTTCATTCAGCCTGTCGTTAAGGCACCGCGGGTGAAACCGATCTGTACAATTTGTGTTAACAATTCGTGTAATTCGTGAGGATCAATTCGTGAAATTCGTGTCTATTCATTCGTGTAATTCGTGTTTATATGGAGCTGAAACAACTTACCGGTAATATAATTGAAATTGTTAACGAAGCAGGCGAATTTATTCGTCAGCAGCGAAAAACCTTTAGTCCTGATAAAATAGAGTTCAAGGGGCTTAATGACTTGGTTTCTTATGTCGATAAAACTGCGGAGCAAATGATCGTGGCCCGGCTGGAAAAACTGCTGCCCGAAGCTGGGTTCATCACCGAGGAAAAAACGATCAACAAAACCGGCGAGCGATATAACTGGATCATCGACCCGCTGGATGGTACCACCAATTTTATACACGGCCTGCCTGTTTTTTCAGTTAGCATCGCATTACAGGAGGCCAATGAGCTGATTTCTGGCGTGGTTTACGAAATAAATCTCGACGAATGCTTTTATGCCTGGAAGGATTCGCCTGCATATCTTAACGGCCGGATTATTAAAGTCAGCGACAATAAAGCCTTAAACAGCAGCTTGCTTGCTACTGGTTTTCCGTATTACAATTTCGAAAAACAACAAGCTTATATGGGGCTGTTTACCGAATTGATGCAGGGCTGTCATGGTTTGCGCCGCCTGGGCTCGGCCGCTGTCGACCTGGCCTATACCGCCTGCGGACGGTTTGATGGTTATTATGAATACAATCTGAAACCGTGGGATGTTGCCGCGGGGATATTGATCCTCAGGCAGGCCGGCGGCGAAGTTGTGAATTTTAAAGGAGAACACGAACCGCTTACCTACCGGGAGCTGTTAGCGACGAATGGGAAGATCACCGGCGAAATGCTGACCGCTATTCAAAAATATTTTTAGCTTTTGATTTCACCGATTATTTTTGATTACACCGATAAGGGGCGATTTCACCGATTGGAGAGAAGTGATTAACCTGTAGGCGACTGATCCAATCAGTATAATCGTTTTATTCGTGTAATCGTACTAACATCGGCGTATTCAGTTTCCACAATCGGTGAAATCAATTTTCCAATCGGTGTAATCTCATAACGCTTCAGACACCACCTCTGTCACCTCAGGCACCATGCGTTTCAGCAGGTTCTCGATACCGGCTTTAAGGGTAACGGTCGATGACGGGCACCCGCTGCACGAGCCACGGAGTTCAACGGTCACCACACCTGCATCAAACGATTTATAGGTGATCGCGCCGCCGTCCTGCTCAACCGCAGGGCGCACGTAATCGTTTAATATTTGCTGTATTTTAACCTCGGTATCGGTCCCTTCAAAGTCACCCGCTTCCGGCTGCTCTTCTTCCTGAACCTTCAACTCCGATTCAACCGCGCCTTTTACAAACTCTTTGAGTATCGGCACCAGGTCTTCCCAGCTGTCATTCTCAAATTTGGTTACCGTAACAAAATTGCTCGCAAAGAAAACGCCGTTAACGAACGAAAATTTATACAGCTCCTTTGCGAAAGGAGATTTTTCAGCGGCTTCTTTCGTTGCGAAATCGATACTGCCATTGATAAGCAGCTTATTGACAATGAACTTCATTGTCGCCGGGTTCGGCGTCGATTCGGTATAAACGTTGATGTTCATTTCTGTCGTGTTTTATTTAAATAACAAAGTTAAACAGGTTTTTGATTTATATCAGCCCCGTAAATTGTTATGACCCGTAGGTGACTTTGTGGATGTGCGGATGCGAGAATGTGCAGTCTGCAAATAAACAACTATACTATAGAATTAATCTGCACATTTGAAATTTACTCATCTGCACATCTAAATCCCTGTATAATTCAGGGGCGTTATCCGCTTTATCTCTTCTTTAATATCATCGCTTATTGCCAGGCCGTCCACAAAATCAGCTATAACCCGCGCGTTTACCAATTGGTTGGTCCTGGTTAGCTCTTTTAATGCCTCGTAAGGGTTGGGGTAGCCTTCGCGACGCAGGATGGTTTGTATAGCTTCGGCAACAACCGCCCAGTTGGCTTCGAGGCCGGCGTTGATGGCGTCTTTATTTAATAATAATTTATTAAGCCCCTTTATCGTCGACCGTATCGCGATCACCGTATGCGCCATGGGCACGCCGATGTTACGCAGAACGGTCGAGTCGGTGAGGTCGCGCTGCAGTCGCGAAACCGGGAGTTTGGCCGAAAAATGTTCAAATAAAGCATTAGCTATACCCAGGTTGCCCTCCGAATTCTCAAAATCGATAGGATTTACTTTATGAGGCATAGCCGATGAGCCAATTTCGCCGGGTTTGATATGCTGCTTAAAATAATTCATCGAAATGTATGCCCACATATCCCGGTTAAGGTCGATCAGGATAGTATTGATCCGCTTTAAAGCATCACATTGGGCGGCAAAATGATCGTAATGCTCAATTTGAGTGGTATATTGCGATCTGCTCAGCCCCAATATATTGTTCACAAAATAGTTGCCGAAATTTTTCCAGTCGATGGTTGAATAAGCAATGGAGTGTGCGTTGAAATTGCCGGTTGCACCGCCAAATTTAGCTGAGTGCGGAATTGGCCGCAGCAATTTCAGCTGGTTTTCCAACCGCTCCACAAACACGCGTATCTCTTTTCCCAACCGGCTTGGCGACGCCGGCTGCCCATGCGTGTGCGCCAGCATGGGTACCGCTTCCCATTCGGTGGCATATTTTTTCAAAAGGTCCGTCAGCTCTTCTATCGCGGGATAGTACACATCGGTTAGAGCCAGCTTAAAGGTATAAGGTATCGCGGTATTATTGATGTCCTGCGACGTAAGCCCGAAATGTATAAACTCCTTGTACTGCTCAAGATGAAGTTTGCCAAACGCCTTTTTTATAAAATATTCAACAGCCTTAACGTCATGATTGGTTGTCTTTTCTATCTCCTTGATGCTTTCGGCATCCGAAACGCTAAAATTTTTGTAGATATCGCGTAACTTTTCTGTTGCATTTTTATCAAAGTTTTGCAATTGCGGAAGCGGATGTTCGCATAGCGCAATGAAATACTCGATCTCGACAAAAACCCGGTATTTGATCAGCGCATATTCCGAAAAGTAGTCGGCCAGTTTGGCTGTCGTATTCCGGTAACGGCCATCAATGGGGGAGATTGCTGAAAGCGGGCTAAGCGTCATGTAATGTTAAGTTTTTGCAAAGGTAATAATTAACGGGTGGTTTGACTAATGGTGTAAAAGGTTCTGAAGGGGATGGGGCATGCCAATCGGCATGAGGTTTGGATATTTTGGCGTAAATAGCACCCGTTATTGTCATTATTTGCTACCCTTTTGTCCGGTTATTGCGGGTATTTTTGTCATGCGAACAGGAGCGTTCTTTTAAATAAAATAATATTTGGAAACTTTGAAATCTAAAAATGTTTCCATAGTTTTGTCGCCGATATTAAAATGATTCAAACAGACAGGATTATACAGGGTGGCGAGGAGCTTTTTTTAAAAGCAGGAATAAAAAGTGTTACGATGGACGACATTGCCCGGCATTTGGGTATGTCAAAAAAAACCATCTACCAGTTTTTTAAAGACAAAAACGAACTGGTGCTCGCGCTGGTGAAGAAGAAGTTGAGAGACGATGAAGACCATATGAGCGCGATCATCAGCCGGTCGGCCAATGTGATCGAGGAAATGATCAACATGATGAAATGCTCCGAGGATATCTTTTCCAGGATAAACCCGGTTGTTATTCATGATCTGCAAAAATATCATCCCGACGCATGGAAACAGTTCCAGGATTTTAAATCGGGCGTGCTGATCAATACACTGGAGGAGCTTTTAGCGAAGGGTATAAAACAAGGATATATAAGGCCCGATATTGATGTTAAAATAATAGCGCGGATGCGTGTTTACCAGGTGGAACTGGGATTTAATACAATGATTTTTCCGGTTGCCGAATTCAGCACGTGGAAGGTCCAGTATCAATTTTTAGAGCATTTTACATACGGTATCTGTACACTTAAAGGCTATAAATTATTGAATAAGCATAAAAATATCAGCGACGAATAACATTGCTGACATAGGGTTGTCATTGTCGTCAACTTTATTTGTAAAGAATAAGAAAAACCGGGATCAAATCACACAATAAATTAAGCATGAAACAGGTAGTTTTAACAGTTTCTTTAATAATCGCCATAACCCTTACAGGCTTTTCGCAGCAAGGGCTGCCGGCCGCTCAAACGTATAATTTTTCGCTGGCCGATTGTATCAGCTATGCATATACACACCAGGATTCGGTTGTCAATTCATCATTGGATGTGAAAAGCGCCGGATATCACATAAAGGAAATAACCGGCCAGGGGCTTCCCCAAATTAACGGTACTGCAAATTTTACAGACTATTTAAAAATCCCTACGACATTACTTCCGGGCGAATTCTTTAATCAGCCTGGAACGTTTATACCGGTAAAATTCGGCGTGAAGTATCAGTCGAATCTTTCGCTGAACGGCACCCAAACCATTTTCGACCCAAGCTATCTTGTTGGATTGCAGGGGCGTACTACTTACAGGGAGCTTTTTGATCGCAATTATACTCGCTCACGAATAGCAGCTAACGTCGCAGTTACCAAAGCGTACTACCAGGTGCTGGTAAGTATCGAGCAGTTAAGGATTTTACAAGAAGATATCGATCAGTTAAAGAAGCAGGTTGATGAAACCGCGGCCCGTAATAAACAGGGTCTTGTTGAATTAGTGGATGTTGATCGTATAAACGTTCAATATAACACCCTGGTAACCAGGAAAGAAAATACAGTTCGTTTATTGGGCTTAAATTATCAGCTTTTAAAGTTTCAAATGGGAATGCCGATCGACGATAACCTCATATTAAAAGATAAACTTAACGATGTAAAATTAGATGTAACCGCAAATGATGCAGTTACCGACACCGGTGTATATAAGGGTCGCATCGAATATCAACTGCTGGAGACCCAGGAAAGGCTGAATGAATACGATGTGAAGCTAAAAAAAGGCCAGTTTTTGCCGAAGCTTACAGCCAACGCGAGTTATGCGTCTTCTTATCAAAATAATAGCTTCGGCAATTTATATAATTCGAACTTTCCTTCCAGTTATATTGGTCTTAGCCTGAACATCCCGATTTTTACGGGGTTTCAGCATGTTTACCAGTTAAAACAATCGCAAATCAATGTTCAAAAAGCTCAGAACAACCTGATGGCTACCAGGAACGGGCTAAACCTGGAGGCGAATAAAGCGCGCATTTCATATATAAATGGCTTGCAGACGTTGAACGACCAAAAGAAAAACAGGGCGCTTGCTGCAGAAGTGCTTCGCATCTCAAAAATTAAATACGAGCAGGGCGTCGGCTCGAGCCTTGAAGTAATACAGGCACAAACTGCCCTTCAGGATGCGGATAACGCGTATATCCAGGGTCTGTACGATGCCTTGATAAGTAAAGTGGATTTAGACAAGGCATTTGGACGTATTCAATAAATTTAACCTTAATCACTAAAATCAATATAAAATGAAAAAAATAGCATACCTGACAACCATACTTTTCCTGGCCGCGTGCAGCCCAAAACACCAGGATAAAGCGGCGCAACTGGCCGACCTGCAAAAACAAACCGCGGACATCAATTCAAAAATAGCAAAGCTGCAAGCCGAACTCGGCAAAAAAGATTCTGTAAAATCGACAGATGTAAGCACCATTACGGTTGCTGCGGGTAACTTTACCAACTATGTTGATTTGCAGGGCCGGGTGGATGCCCAGGATAATGTTATGGCTTACGCCCAATCGGCAGGGGTCATAACCGCAATCTATGCTAAGGTGGGGCAGCATGTTAACCGGGGGCAGGTATTGGTTCAGCTGGATAATAGTGTTTTAAATCAAAACATAGCACAGGCCGAAACCCAGGTTAGTTTAAACCGCACTTTATTTCAGCGTCAAAAAAACCTGTGGGATCAAAAAATTGGTACCGAAGTTCAATTCCTGCAAGCACAGACTGCCCTTCAAAGTTCGTTAAAGCAAGTGGCACTTTATCGCCGCCAGGCCGATATGTATCGTATCACATCGCCCATTAGCGGAACGATCGATCAGATGGATCTTAAACTCGGCCAGGTTATCAGCCCCGGGGCCAATGGAATACGCATTGTAAATGCCAATAATTTAAAGGTTAAAGCTGATGTTCCAGAATCCTATGCCGGCAGTATCAGCCAGGGTGACAATGTTAAAGTGGTTATACCGGATGCAGACGATTCGTTGGTCACTAAAGTAAGTTTCGCGGCGAAGGTGATCGATCCGGCTTCCAGGAGTTTTGCTATCGAAATTAAGCTGCCGCCCGTTAAATCGGTAAGGCCCAATATGACCGCCATTATAAAAATAGCCAACTACTCGAAGAAAAACTCTATATCGATCCCTTTAAACGCGATACAACGTACAGACACTTTAACGTATGTTTTTGTAGATCAAAATGGCTTTGCAAAAAGAAAAAATGTGAAAGTGGGAGCCACTTACGGCGGTAAATCCGAAATACGCTCGGGATTATCCGTCGGCGACCAGGTGGTAACCGAAGGCGCGGGCGATATTGAAGACGGCGATAAAATACGGGTGTTAAATACGGTTAATTGATCATAGATTAAATTGATATGAAAGACATCGAAAAAGAATTTAGACCCTCGAGCTGGGCCATCGATAACAAAAGGGCTGTATACGTAATTGTCTTTTTAATTACGATGATGGGCCTGCTAAGCTATGTGCGGCTGCCAAAGGAAAATTTTCCCGACATAACGATACCAAAGATTTATGTCACTACGATCTATAACGGCCAGTCGCCTCAGAATATTGAGGTGCTGGTAACCAGGCAGCTCGAAAAACAGCTCAAATCCCTCAAAGGATTAAAGAAAGTTACATCCAATACTCAGCAGAATGTATCAGTTATAACCGCGGAGTTTAACCCCGATGTAGACATCAGGAACGCAAAGCAAGACGTTAAAGAAGCGGTTGACAAGGCCAAACAGGACCTTCCCAAAAACGATAACAATTTACAGGAATCGACGATCACCGATATTGACGTAGCAGATCAGCCTATCTTAAACATCAATATCTCAGGTAGTTACGATCTAAAAAAATTAAAAGAGTTTGCCGATGACCTGAAGGACGATATCGAAGGCATGAAGGAGATATCCAAGGTAGACGAGGTGGGCGCGTTAAAACCGAATATCCAGATCAATGTGGATATAAACAAGATGACGGCCGCGCAGATCAGCTACAATGATATTATAACCGCGATTGGTAACGAGAACGTGATCTCATCAGCCGGAACGGTGAAGATCGACGGGATGCAGCGCACCATCGATATCAGGGAAGACTTTAAAAATGCGGCTGAAGTTGCGGCGATGGTTATCCGGAACCCCCAGGGCAGGGCGGTGTACCTGCGCGATATTGCCGGGATAAAAGACGGTTTTCAGGACCAGGAAAGCTATGCACGCTTAAAAACCCCTGATAATCCTAACTTCAAAAACGTGATCACGCTGAACGTGAGTAAACGCACAGGCGAAAACCTCATCGAGGCGTCCGACAAAATTCATCAGCTGATCAGGGAGAAACAGCAAACGGTTTTCCCAAAGGGGCTGGCCATTACCGTAACCGGCGATCAGTCGGATAAAACCCGGTCAACGCTGAACGACCTTATCAACACCATCGTTATTGGCTTTGTTCTTGTAACCCTTGTGCTGATGTTTTTTATGGGCAGCACGAACGCCATATTTGTCGCGTTATCGGTGCCCTTATCCTGCTTTATCGCATTTTTAGTGATGCCATGGATAGGCTTTACCTTAAACATGATCGTGCTGTTCTCCTTCCTTTTGGCATTGGGAATTGTGGTAGACGATGCGATCGTGGTGATAGAGAATACGCACCGTATTTTTGCAAATGGCAAGGTACCGATTGCCAGGGCAGCCAAAACAGCTGCCGGTGAAGTGTTTTTGCCGGTATTTTCAGGCACCATGACCACGCTTGCCCCATTTATTCCGCTTGCATTTTGGAACAGCGTGATAGGCCATTTTATGTTTTTCCTACCCATAACGCTGATCATAACATTACTGGCGTCGCTGGTGGTCGCTTATATTATGAACCCGGTGTTTGCCGTGGATTTTATGAAACCGCATCACGAGGGCGAGCATGACCATCCACGATTCGATCGTAAAGTTGGCCGTTCGGTATTATTTTTAGGTTTGGCTGCTCTGCTCGGTTATGTTATCAATTTTGGTTTGGGCAATTTTGTGGTGCTGGTAATTGCGTTATACCTGCTGAACCATTTTTTCCTGATGAGAATTATAGACCGGTTCCAGAAAAATGCGTGGCCGCGCTTCCAGGCGTGGTATGCTCGGCAGTTGGAAAAGGCGGTTAAACGTCCATGGCAAATAGTAATGGGGGTTATCGGGTTGTTCTTTTTGAGTATCATATTTACAGCGGCGAGAAGCCCGAAAATTGAATTTTTTCCAACATCCGACCCTAACTTTGTGTACGTGTACGTGACACTTCCGATAGGTACCGACCAGGCCTATACCAATAACATTATTGAAGGCCTGGAGAAAAAAGTGGCAAAGGTTGTTGAACCTGATAAAGATATCGTCTCGTCTATCATTTCGAACGTTTCGGTCGGCGTCACCGACCCAACCGACGAAGACCAGGGAACTTATTATAACAAGGGCAAGATCACGGTTGCTTTTGTGGAATATGGCGAACGGCACGGCAAAGATACCAAAGCCATCATGACCCGCATCCGTAGTTCCGTTCGGGGCATCCCGGGCGCGCAGATAGCCGTAACGCAGGAAAACTCGGGCCCGCCGGTACAAAAGGACATTGATATAGAAATAGCCGGCGGCAACATGGACACACTGGTCAATACTGCAAACAGGCTTAAAAACTACCTTAACCAGCAAAATATAGGTGGTATTGAAGGATTGGTGGCGGATGTTCAAAGCAATAAACCCGAAATCGTATTTGATGTTGACCGGGAGCGCGCTAATCGGGAGGGTATAACCACCAGCCAGATCAACCAGGCTTTGTTTACATCCGTTTACGGTTACAAGGCATCTGACTACAGGAACACTACCGAAGATAATTATGAAATCGATGTACGGGCGCAGGAAGACCAGCGTAATAATATCGACGCGCTGAAAAATATGAAAATAACCTACCGCGATCTGGCCACAGGGGGCGCCATCAGGCAGGTGCCCATATCAGCTTTTACGGATGTACGGTATACGAATACGTATGTCAACATTAAACATAAGCAGCAGCGAAGGGTGGTATCGTTACTATCCAACGTCATCAAGCCTGCTTTTAATCCAACCGAAGTAAATAACAATATAGCCCAGGCTATCAAAAATTTTAAAGCACCGTTAGGAATTTCGATCAGTATGGGCGGAGGTCAGCAGGACCAGGCGGATGCCGCCACATTCCTGGGTACGGCATTGTTGATTTCGTTTGGTATGATCCTCATTATCCTGATGATGCAATTTAACTCCATCGGTAAGACGTTCATTATCCTTACCGAGATATTCTTCAGTATCATCGGCGTACTGTTGGGCTTGAGCATTTTCGGGATGCCTATTTCCATTGTTATGACAGGTATAGGGATTATAGCGCTGGCGGGGGTAGTTGTGCGAAACGGGATATTGCTGGTTGAGTTTACCGACATGCTGATCGAACAAGGCGCAAGCCTGCACGATGCGGTTGTTGACGCTGCGCGTATCAGGATGACGCCGGTATTGTTAACGGCCACTGCCGCTATACTGGGCTTAATACCGCTGGCGGTTGGTTTTAACATCGATTTCGGCGGCCTGTTTACATCGTTTAAACCGCATATATTCTTTGGCGGGGATAACGTCGCTTTTTGGGGGCCATTATCATGGACCATGATATTTGGGCTTGGTTTTGCGACAATTATTACGCTGATTGTGGTTCCGTGTATGTATATTATACGCGTAAACCTGAAGACAAGATTAAGCGGCGGGAAAAAGAAAGTGCACACAAACGAACCGGAGCCCGCTACAGTTTAACGATAAAAGATATGAAAAGGACAGCATTATTGAAATGATGCGGTCCTTTTCGTTTAAATAAGAACCATTAATTTGTGTATATAATACCCCGATCCGCATTAAGTAAATGTTTAATTTTCTGGGTTATTATAGCCCACATATTTTGTCACCAATTGGTCAAAAAGCGGTTATAACGCCACCGATAAACATCAATATTTTATATCTTTGATATAGTATATTGTAAATAATTAACAGCATATAATTATTAAAGATACTTCTAATTAGAGGTGATTGTTTTAGAGTGATTGAACAAGCCAGGAGAGATCCGGGCTTGTTTATTTATAAGCCAATTAATAAAAATCGTAGCATCGCCTGGCGCCCTCGAATTTATGATAGGTATCCCTTTGGGGCAGCGTAGTCTCATATCCTATGCTGCCTTCGGTAGTGCCGCTTGTGTTACTATAATTCAAGCCTGCAACGGGCACATCATGGCTTACGCCCAGGCGTACCTTTTCTCCGCCCTGCTGGTTGGTAAATACATCGAAGATCAATGACAACACAAACGCACTCGGCCCGTAGCTTCCGCCGCTGCGGTACCACAAACCGACGTTCACACTGCGCCGTTTATACTGGAAACCCATGCTCAGCGATTGCGAGGTTGACTGCTTATAATATACGACAGATGGAATGATGTATGATTTTTGCTGTTCGTCATCGTTAGCGTCGGGATTCAGGTCCCAGCGATAGCTCAGGTGACCGGCAAATCGCATAGGCAGCCTGGCAGGCGTGCCGGTAAATGTTTCGTTGGGCCGGTTGATATGCTGCAAGGCGCCGCCAATATTAAATTCGTCCACCACCAGGTTGATGCCGGCTCCCGAATCGAAATAAAAACGGTTATTAAATATGGGATCGTCAGCGGCCGATACCGACCCGGGTATATAACCGATGCGCGGATCCAGCTGATCGTCGAAAACCAGTTTGCTCCAGTCGATAGCGCGGTTGGTAACACCCGCCTGCAAGCCAAACGACAGCACAAACCCTTCCGATCCTACGCTATAAGAGTACGTTCCCGAAATATTGTTTGTGTTAAGATAAGCGGTGCCCTCGCTGGTTCTTGTAAATAATAGGCCCACGCCGCCGCCAAACTTCGGTATATTATAGTCGATAGACGCCGAAAGGTAATTAAAGCTGCCCGGTACAGATGTAAATTGATTACGGTAAATAAGACTCATGCGCAAGTCGCCATCAAATTGACCGGTAAGCGCGGGGTTAAGATAAATAGGCGAATTGAAAAATTGGGAATACATATGATCCTGGGCAAACGCGCCAAGGTCCATCAGTATAAGTGATGTTAATAATACGTATGTCTTACCCAAAAATCTCATCCTTTACCTGATCAAATGAATTACGCCTACTCTTTTTGGAAGTGAGCCGTTATATGAATTACCCTTCCATACGTCACCGTTTATAAAGGTTGCCGATACCTGCCAAACATATACGCCCTGCGGCGCCGGCGATCCGTTAATTGTTCCGTCCCAGCCATCAACAGGCGCCCCTTTATCATCAAGCTTCGTGGTTTCCCATATCAGCTGCGAATAGTTGTTAAATATTTGCATATGCCACTGCTTTATGCCTGATCCCTTGGCTTTAAATACACGCAATTCGGGCACCGAACCATCGGGTTCAAATGCATTCGGTAAAAACAGCTGACCCGGCACGCCGGTTATCCGCACATGATGGCTTATCGTGCTGTCACAGCCTTGTTGGCCGGTAACGGTCAGGGTAACCTTATATAACCCTGTATCAGGGTATGTATGCGATGGATTTTGCGCAGCCGAGCTTTTGCCATCGCCGAATGACCAACTCCATTTTACAGGGTTGCCGCTACTTTGGTCGCTAAAGGCAAACGTGTAGTTTGGTATTGACGTAACGCTGTCCGGTCGTTCGGTAAACTCCGGCGCGGGCGGGCTGTTGACTACGATAAAAGTAGTCTTAACGACGGTATTGCTGCAGCCGCTGCCGGCATTCGTAGCGGTTAGGGTTACGGTGTAAGCCGTATTTTGATCGCTGTAAACATGCGGCGGCGGCGTGAAGGCAGTCGATTGCGTATTATCTCCAAAATCCCAAACATAGCTCAGCGAGGTGGCGGGCGTAGCCGTATCGTCGGGTGTCAAATTTTTAAAATTGACGGTGATCTGGCTGCAGCCCGTGCGAACGTCGGCATCGAATTGCGGCTGCGGATTCGCGTAAACATCGACCCTCGTCTTTGGCGACTCCGAGCTTGAACAGTTGTTGGTCCCGGTTATAGTGACAAAATAAGTTCCGGTGGTGGTAAACGTGTACGGGTAATTGGCCGTGCCGGCAACTAAGTGGGCTATGGGCTGGTTGTTTACATCATAAATGGTGTAAAAATAACTGTCGCCCCCCGATGAGTTGTTTACAAATGTTGCGCCTAAGGGCGCACAGCCCTTGTTTACATTGCCCTGTATAAACATTTGCGCGGTAACGGTAGGTGGCGAAACGGTAACGGGCACGTGCGTGCTTTCGGTCGTGTTATTACAAAAGCCTGTCGCAACCATATATACCGTGAAGGTTTTTGATGCCCCCGGTGGCGAGCTTACAGGGTCGAATACAGCGGTCGACTTATCGGTTTTATGTATTTGCTGTATCAGCGTTGGTCCGTCGTATAAATAAAAATCGTAACCGGTGTTATTGCCCGGCGACTTATTGGCCACCCTGATCGCAAACGGTGAGCAGCCGGTCAGTTGATCGGGCAGGATCGACGCGATCGGATCCTTTGGCCTTACGGTGATGGTTAGAGTAAACGGCGGATGCGGTGCGCAATTATTTACAATACTAAGGGTTACCGTGTAAGTCGTGTCCTTACCATCTGATCGCTGCGCAAATGTATGCGAAGGGCTTACCGCCGCCGACGTTCCGCCGTCGCCAAAATCCCATAAAAAAGTTGTGCCGGTGAGCACGGTGGATGTATTTGTAAAATTAACCGTGTATGTTCCGCAATTATCGGTTCTATCGGCGGTAAAACTTGGTGTAACATCGGCAGCATCGTGGACTTGTACGGTGCTGCTGCTATTGGCACATGGCGGTTGTCCTTGTATGGTCCATACAAAAGTGTAGTCGTTACCCGGCGTTAAGCCGGTAACCTGGGTCTGGCTGCTGTTCGGCGAAACAATGGTAGCCGCCGGGCCGCCGGTTTGGCTCCAGGTACCGGTAAACGGCGCAGGATCATTTCCCTGTAGCGCAGTTGTTGCAGCGCCGCAAAGCGACTGGTTACCGCCTGCATTTGCGGGCACAACCGGCTGGTTTACCGTGATTGTAGTAATACTCGAAAATTGCACCTGGCATACGCCGCTTTGAACCACCGCGCGGTATTGGTTTGTAGTATTTAGATTTAAATATTGCTGCGATGTTGTGGTATTAATGATCGGCGTCCAGGTTGTGCCGTTATCTGTTGACGATTCCCAGCGCAGGATAGCGCCGACCTGGCCTGTTAGTGTTATCGTACCGGAATTGCTTCCGGCGCACACAGATGCATCAGTGCCGGTCGTTCCGCCAACGGTGGCCAGGTCAACCACGATAGTGACGGTGCTTGAATTTGAAGTACATGGCGCCTGCGGCGTTATCGACCACGTAAATTGATACGTATTGCCCGGTATCAGCCCGCTTACGGTTGCATTCGGCAGCGTCGCATCCGAAAAGGTGGCGCCTGCAGGACCTGCCGTCTGCGTCCATTGCCCGGCGCCCGGCGATGGATTGTTGCCCTGCAGGGTGTAGGTGGTCGTGTTGCATAATTCCTGGTTCGGGCCTGCATTTGCCTGCACAGCCGGCTGACTTACGGTTATCGTAGTGACCGACGAAAATGCAGCGGCGCAAACACCACTTTGAACCTGCGCCCGGTATTGTGTGGTTGTGGTTAAGTTTGAATATTGCAAAGAAGCGCTTGTGTTGACGATGGATGTAAATGTATTTCCGCCGTCTGCCGACTGTTGCCATGTAATAATTTTTCCGACCTGGCCGCTCAAAGTAATTGTTCCGGAATTATTTCCAGAACATACCGTTGCAGCGCCTGTGGTGGTGCCGCCGACGGTGGCCGAGTCGATTACGATCGTTACGGAACTGGAACTTGGCGGGCACGGCGCCTGCGGCGTTATCGTCCAGGTGAACTGGTAACTGCCTGGCACCAGCCCGGTCACGGTGGTATTCGGTTGTGTGGCATCTGTAAAAGCGGCCCCCGCCGGCCCGGAAGTCATGGTCCATAAACCCGTGCTGCCCAACCCCGGGGTGTTGCCTTGCAGCGCATAAGTTGGTGTATTACATACCTCATTATTAGGCCCCGCATTTGCCTGTATGGCAGGGGGGTTAACCGTTATGGTTGTGACAGACGAAAAAGCGCCTGTGCAAATGCCGTTTTGTATAAAGGTCCTGTACTGCGTGGTGGCGGTTAAATTGGTGTACTGCTGCGATGTGGTTGTGTTACCGATAGTGGTCCATGTCGTACCATTGTCCGTGGAAAATTCCCACCTTATTATTTTTCCTGCTTGTCCCGAAAGGGTGATCGTTCCGCCGTTACTTCCCGAGCACACAGTTGCATCTGTCCTGGTCGTTCCACCCACAGTGGGCGCATCATCGGTGATAACAACCGAACTGGAGTTTGTAGGGCAGGGGGCGGCAGCCGTTATTGTCCAGGTGAACTGGTAAATATTGCCGGGTACCAGGCCGGATACTGTTGTATTGGGCTGCGTTGCATCCGCAAACGTTGCGCCCGCGGGTCCTGCCGTAACCGTCCACAGGCCTGTATAAGGCGCAGGGCTGTTTCCGTTAAGCGTATACGACGTGGCATTACATACCTCATTATTAGGCCCTGCGTTTGACGTTACCGCCGGTGCATTCACCGTGATAATAGTTATCGAAGAATAGGCAAATGAACAAATACCGCTTTTAACCATTACCCGGTACTGGGTCGTTTGATTTAAATTGAAATATTGTTGTGTTGCTGTAACATTAGAAATAGTTTGCCAGGTAGCTCCACCATCTATCGACGATTCCCAATGAACTATGGCGCCAACCTGTCCAGCCAGGCTAATAGTGCCGTTGTTGCTGCCGGCACACACGGTTGTAGCTCCTGACGTTGTACCGCCTACCGACGATGCGTCATCTTTTATGGTAACGGTGTTACTGCTCGACTGACAACCAGGTATGGTTATCGTCCACATAAATTGATATACGTTGCCGGGTACTAATCCGCTTGCCGTTGCATTGGGCTGCGTTGCATCCGTAAACGTGACCCCGGAAGGCCCCGAAACAACCGACCATTGTCCGCTTCCTGCGGGCGGCGTGTTTCCGTGTAACGTATAACTGGTAATGTTGCATTGCTCATCGTTCGCTCCTGCATTGGCCGGTACCGGCAAGGGCTGCACATTAATCGTAACGGTTGTCGGTGGGCCCGGACAGGTCGCGTTGTATGGCGTAATGGTGTAAGTCACACTTCCCGCGGTAGTGCCCGTATTGTTTAATACATCATTTATGACGTTTGTGGCGGTAGGGGTAGACTGCTGACTGTTGTTCGTGACGCTGCCTGTAACCGCACTCGTCCATGTATAGGTCGTGTTGGGGATAGATGGCGAAAGACTGATATTTGCATTGCTGCCGCTGCAAATGGTATTGTTTGCCGGCGTAGCGGTGACGGTTGACAACGGTTTAACAGTAACTTTAAAAGTTGTAGCCGGCCCGGCGCAGCCATGAGAATCAGTGGGTGTAATGGTATAGGTTACAACAGCGTCCGCAGGTCCGTTATTGGTGAGTACATCATTTATCGTAGAACCACTGCCATTTGTAAACCCGGTAGCATTACCCGAAGTTAATGCGGCCGTCCAGGTAAACGTACTTGCCGCATCAATTGCTGTAATATTGTAGTTAACGCCCGACCCGGTGCATGTTTGTTTAACCAGGGCACTGGTTATGTTGTCAACGGGGTAAATATTGATCGTTACATTTTGTTGTATATCCCCGCATTGACCTGCTAACGCTGTTTTTACATCCAGCGTTATTGTTGCTTTGCCTGCATTTATTTCCGATTGGGTAGGTGTATAATCCGTTGTTAAAGAACCTGGTGCCGAAAAGGTACCGGAGCCGATCCAGGTAAAAGAAGTATAATTATTAGGATTAATTGTTCCTGTTAATGTTACTGGACTGCCGGGGCATATAGAGTTTGAGGAAGGAGTTATGGTAACCGTAGGCGCGCTTTGAAACGTGATTTGCTGCGATTTGGTTACCTGGCCGCAGCTATTTTGCTCGGTTACGGTTATTGTGTAGGTGGCAAAATCAGTAAATCGTATTTGTGGGTATTGGCTGCTCGCGGAAGTGCCATTCACAAAAGTATAGCCAGGATCACCGGTAACTGCCCAGGTATAAGTACCTGCGGTTGGCGTCGCGGTTCCCGTTATTGTTGTTTGCGTCGGGCCGGGGTTGGGATTAAAATTGTATGTGATATTAGTTCCGCAAACGGATGTGTTTTGCGACATTGTAATGGTTGGCGGAGCATCGATATTGATCGTATGCGATACTGAAGATGTTGCGCAGGTGGTCGATGAAATGCTAAGCGTTACGATGTAAGTGCCGGAAGTGGAAAATTTGATCTGGGGCTGATGGCTGGCATTGGTCGTACCGCCAACAAAAGTTACCACGCCAGCTCCCGGTGGACTGGTGATGGTCCATAAGTAGGGATTGGTACTGCAACCTGAATCGACCGTAGACTGGTCAGCAGGAATGACAGGACTGGAAAGACAGGCCGTAGCCTGCAAACTAAAAGCCGCCACAGGGGCGTTTTGAACACATACAGTATCGGTCACTGGGCTCGCCGTGCAAACACCGGTACTTCCGCTTTGCAATGCCAGCGTGACATAATGAATCCCCGGGGTGTTAAATGTATAAGATAAGGATGTACTCAAGGGTACTCCCGGAAGTACTACGGTTCCGTCCACCGACCAGATATATCTTGCGTTAGGATTATTGGCGCAGGTGGTTGAATTATTGCCTGGATCCTGACCCGGAAAAGAAGTGTTTGTAAAAGTAACCTGGTTATTGGTGCATGCACTTTTGACGCCCCCGATGCTATTTGTTGGTGATTGCAGCACTTTTGCGTAAGTAGTAACCGGCGATACGGCTCCAACACAGTAGGGGCTTTGAGGTTGTATATCAACTTCGAAGGAATTATTGTGATTGTTTGCCACCTTGCCGCAAGAACCCGAAGTGTATGTATGAGAGATATGAGCCCCGGCATTTATGATATCACATATTGTGTAACTTGAAGTAGGCGAACCATCACCCCATGTTACCTGGTACGTGGTACCAGGATAATTATTTTGGATTCCACCTTGAGATTGTACATCTACGTTGTAAGTTAATAGGCCGCCGCCATTGCTGGGCAGACATACTGTGCCGCTATTTGTCACGCCAAAACTATTGTTTACGACATTATTCAGTAACGTGTAAGCTTGCGTTCCGGTAATTCCGGTATTGGTCGCTGTTATAATAATTGTGTAATTGGTAGCCTGCGCCGTAAAGGAGGTATTTGAGTTTGTTGTTAGCAAAACAGGGCCGCCCTGAATACTTTGCAAAGACTCATTAAAAAAAGTAGCCACGGAAGAATGTGTACTGGAGCTGTCACTGAAAAAAAAAGAATTGCCGGAAGCTCCGTTGCACGTACCGTACACATTAGGGTTTGAACTTATCTGCGATGCACCACTCAATCCAGCTGTAACGGCTGGCCCGGCACCTACATTAAAAATTGGCGATGTAATGCTTACTACAGGATTGGTAGACTTTATAACGACGGTATATTGGCCGGAAGCGGTGCCAGCAGGAATTACTCCGTTCACAAACGTTGCATAAAACCCAGAAGAAGTGCCAATGGGGGTGTTATTTATAATTGTGCCAGACGTATTAGCGAGATATAAATTGAATTTGTTATCCTGCTGAATACAACCGCCGGATGTATTGATATTGAACGGTACTGCGATTGTTGAACCCGGCGAATAAGTGCCATTGACAAAAGTACCCTGCACGGTTAACGTTTGCGCAACGGCCACGTTAAATGAAAACGCGGCAAACACACAGAGAACAAGTAAACTTTTGGTAAATGTTTTAAACATCAATTACATTTATATCCAGGCTAAAATATTCTCACTCACATCATTAAGTAAACGCCGAACACTATAATATAACTACTATCAGGCAAAAAATGTTGTGTTTATTATCATATTAACATTTACGAAACTAAATGTATTCAACCGAAGATTAGTAAACAAAAATTGAATTTAATATTATTAAAAGAAATAATGTTGCTGTAGTTAACCTATCCAAAAAACAGGTATGCAACAAAAATGGCGGCTATGATACCAGCCAGGTCGGCGATCAAGCCGGCAGGGATAGCATAACGCGATCTTTTGATTCCCACAGAACCGAAATATAACGCAACGATGTAGAACGTAGTATCGGCCGATCCGTTAAATATACAGCCAAGCCGGCCCGCAAAACTATCGGGTTTAAATGTGGTCATTACATTGATCATCATGGCTTTGGAGCCCGAGCCGCTCAGCGGTTTCATGTAAGCCACCGGCATAGCATCCACAAAACGTGTATCTAAATTAAAATGGGCGCATACCCACCGCAGGCCATTATTCATATAGTCTAAAGCGCCGCAGGCGCGAAATACGGCAATACCCACCAGCATGGCAACCAGGTAGGGAATGATCCTGACCGAAGTTTCAAAGCCTCTTTTTGCCCCATCGATAAAAACTTCAAACACGTTTATTTTTTTATAAAGCGCGCCCAAAATAAATACAACCGGCACAGTAAACAACATGAGGTTGCTGGCCACTTTAGATACCGTACTTATTTGTTCTTTTGTTAAATATGTGATAAAGCTCCAGACGATGAGGGCAATAAATGCGGTTATCCCGCCAAGCCACCCTATGATCACAGGATCGAGCAGTTTAATTTTTTGTTTTACGGCCACTAACAACATTCCGGTAACGGTAGCCACATAGGTGGCGATAATGATAGGGATGAAAACATCCGTAGGATCTTTGGCATGAAGAATAGCCCTTTGTGCGATGATGGTTACCGGCAGCAGCTGCAACCCCGAGGTAAGCATCACCAGGTACATGATCTGCGCGTTGGACGCGGTTTCCTTGTTTTTATTTATTTCCTGCAAGCTGTCCATCGCCTTCAGTCCAAGCGGCGTGGAAGCATTATCCAGCCCGAGTAAATTGGACGAAAAACTCATGATGATATTTCCGGTGGCCGGGTGGTCTTTTGGAACTTCCGGAAAAAGACGGCTGAAAAACGGGCCTACAATGCGCGATAAAAAACTGATGGCGCCCGCTTTTTCACCAATATTCATAATGCCCAGCCACAGCGCCATATTGCCCGCGAGCGGCAGCGCGATTTCCATCACCGATAGTTTCGATGAATCGAACATGCCGTTTACCAGGTGCATGAATATTTCCGTATCGCCGAAAAATATGAGCCTGACAAGGGCAATGATAAAGGCGATAAGGAAAAAAGCGATCCAGATGTAATTAAGCGCCATATGATAGATTCCGGCTTTGAAGATAAAGGTTTTTGATAATTAATATAGAATTACCATCTTTAATAATGATTGCAAACGATTCGTTTATAATAAAAAATGCCGTGTCGGAATTAAACGATGCAGTTAATGCGCTTTTAGCAACAGACACCCAATCAATTAATTGGGATAGTAGGCCCGGACCTGATAAATGGTCGAAAAAGGAAATTATCGGCCACCTGATCGACAGCGCACAGATCAATCTTCAGCGGTTTATCCGGTGCACGTACGAAGAAAATTTTAAGCTTATATACGAGCAGGTGGAGTGGGTGGAAGTCAATCATTACCAGGACGCGGAGTTAACCGATCTGTTATCTTTGTGGCAATTATTGAACCGCCAGATCATCCGGGTATTGGAAAACTATCCGGAAGGACGGCTGAACGCCAAATGTGACAGCAGCAAGCTAACCGTTGGGCTGCATACCGTTAAATGGCTGGCGCAAGATTACGTTGTCCATCTTAAACATCATCTGGGTCAGATTTATCAATAACCAGATGAACACATTTCCCGCAGGTTACTCGGGTACACCCCTCGGCAAGAAACTTGGAATAAAACCCGGGTTCAATATTCAGCTGGTCAACCCGCCTGAATATTATTTCAACCTGTTCAGCGAATTGCCGGCTGATTTACATATCGATGAAAATAACGAGCCCAAAGACCTAATTCATTTTTTTACGACAGAGGAAAATGAACTGATAACAATGCTGCCCATTTTAAGAGAGCAAATCAAGTCAACGGGCATGATATGGGTATCATGGCCAAAAAAAGCCTCAAAAGTGGAAACGGATATCACAGAAGATACCATTAGGAATTTTGCATTAAAGATCGGCCTGGTGGATATAAAGGTTTGCGCAGTCGACCAAATATGGTCGGGTTTGAAGTTGGTGATACCGGTGAAGAGCAGGAAATGAAACGTTCAACCCCAGGAGACTTATGGCCTTTCAGTGATTTCCAGCAGCTCTTTAAGATAATCGCCCCAAATTTTGGGATTTGAATGCGTTCCATGACCTGACGTCTTATCGGTGATTGGCAATAAAATGTATTTTCCCTTTTCCACCTTTTTAATTTCCCGTTCCATGATGCCCAGTTCGGGTGGGTTTACCTCGTCGTCGGCGGAATTGATGGCATATAGCGGCGCTTTTATTTTTGACAAATAGGGGGAAGGATTATAATATCTCGAAGCGTCAAAGGCATAGATCACATCATTTGCATCCAGTTGCGCGCGGTAACTCTCTTCCATTTTATCTAACGTGGCATCAGCCTGCTCCCTGGTGGGTGAAGAGCGCTGCAACTGCAGCGGACTACTTCCCATAAAAAAAAGTGTAGAGATGGCGCCTGTTAGGCCAACCTTAGGCTCGGTCGTGTACTCACCGCCGTTCCAGGCGGGATCCATTTCAATTAAATTGATCGCCATTTTGCGCAACATGCGGTTGCGGCCGGCAATTTCAACAGGCAGACTTGCTAAAGGCATTAAAGCATCCATAAAATGCGGATAGGTGTATCCCCACACCCAGGTATGCATAGCGCCCATCGATGTACCCATTACCAAACGCAGGTGGGTAATGCCCAAATGCTGCGTTACCAGCATAAACTCGGCCTTAACCATGTCGTTATAGGTATATTTCGGAAACTTCATGTGCAGGCCGTCACTGGGCTTGCTTGATTTGCCGTGGCCGATAGCATCCGTAAAAACTATAAAATATTTGGTGGCGTCCAGTAACTGTCCCGGTCCGAATAACTGACCGGCGAAACGATCGGTTATCAGGCTTTTAGACGAACCCGTGGTACCATGCATAATCAAAACGGCATTTTTAATGTTCCCGTTTTTGTCTTTGTGGGGTTCGCCAATGGTTACACAATGCAGCTTTAGCTCTGCCAGCTTTTCACCGCTTTCAAATACAAAATCCCTGGCGATAAAATCGCTTTCCACAGGGGTTGGATATTTAGGTTGTGCAATGCTTTTGAAGGAAAAAAGCGCAAGAAGCGATGCTATTAAAAAGATCTTTTTAAACATATCATTTGAGTTTTGTTGTTTTTTAATTTTTGGCAACGACGAACCACCTGCTCACCACTCAACTATTCAACCATTCACTAATTATAGGCCGTTATATGCTTATCGGGAACAATCTGGATATCATAATCCTTTTTTAGCGGATCATATGGAATAGTATCATTTATCGTGATGTAAATGCTGCCCAGGTCTTTTACGGTAAATGTTTGCACATCAGCCACCATGGCATCTTTATTAAGATACTGCGCTATCGACTCGCGGATCATATTGTACTGGTCAACCTCGTTGGTTTCAATTTCTATAAACAACCGCTTCCCGTCTGATCGTACATTGATGCTGCTATGGGTTCCGCCCTGCATAGTCAAAGCGTAGCTCCGGTTTTTGTTTGCATTGTCCTTTTTTGTTAGCAGATATCCTTTCGCCACCAAAAAAGTATCGGCATGGAGCAGGTTATTATGCAGCAGGTATTTGATATCATCGTACGAGATCAGGCTTTTCTGGCTGAAACCGCATAACGAGCATAGAACGAGCACGGCGCTTAAGGCTAAAATTTTCATATCAGGTTTAATTACGCACAAGTTACACAATTACAACATGCGGTTTATTCAAAACCTTTAACTTAGCACGGCTTTTATAACATTATGTCTAAAATAACACTTTCACGCGTTCACGGCGATTTCGGTTTTGAGGCAACCGACGAAAATAACCATACCGTACGGATGGACAGCAGCCCCGAAAGCGGCGGGCAAAACTTTGGCGTCCGCCCTATGCAAATGCTGCTGATGGGCCTTGGGGGCTGCTCGGCTATTGATGTGCTTGCTATCTTAAAAAAACAGCGTCAGGAAGTTAGGGATTATAAAATGGTAATTAACGGGGAGCGTGAGCAGGGAAAGGAGCCGTCTTTATGGCAAGATGTAGACCTGGAATTCCACTTGTACGGAAAAATCGATAACGATAAAGCCGCGAAGGCGGTAGAATTATCCCTTAATAAATATTGCTCCGTATCGGCAACGCTGGCAGCGGCCGGCGCCAAAATCAATTGGAAAGTGTTTGTTCATCCCGAACAATAACCCTATCTATTTAGTCGCTTTCCGCAAAATTTATTCATTGTTTTAATTTAAGATAAATTATATTTATCTTAAAGGTTTAATTAAACCTTATCTAAAATGAAGCAGCTTTTCTTTTTGTTAATATTTTGCCTGGTTACGGCCCTCTCAAGGTCGCAACAAATTCAACGCCGCGTTCGTTTCCAAAACCTCGGAAACGACAGTGTCGGGATTTCGCTAAATGACGAATATTTTTTAATTGAAGACAGTTGCGCTCAAATAATCCGGTATGGTCATTTTAATTTTCAGCAGAGAAAATTTCACGGACGGTTTACAGATGTAAGCAAGGCAAACCCAAGCCTTGTTGTTTCCGAAGGAAGCTATTCAGAAGACGGGCTTAAAAATGGAGCGTTCAAATCTTATTATCTTAATGGAAAATTGCAGGCGAAAGGCAATTTTAAAGACAATAAGTACGATGGCAAATGGGAAATGTATTATGAGGACGGTAAACCGGAACTCGTATTTGAAGTGACAGCCGGCGATTATGTTATTTCGGATGCCTGGAAACCGGACGGAACAAAAACCGTGGACAATGGCAATGGGACTTTTGTTGACGAACTGGGCGGTTTATACTGGAAAGGAAAGTTAGTAAACGGTAAACCGGATGGTAAATGGCGTTTATTAAAAACTGACGATATAAGCGAGATGCCCGTAGGCTCGGAATCATTTAAAAAAGGCCAATTTCGTAACGGCTCACTTTATAATAATGATTATAATGATGCCTCCCGTATCCTTTTAATCAGTCCCTATAAATTACCTTTTGTTAACGCCGAAAAAATGTTGATTTCCTCTGTTCCGTGTAACGGCGTCAAACGTAAGCATATAGTCGGTGCACAATACGAGGAAGGTTTGGAGTCTTTTTCGAACCATATCAGCGATGCTGTAAAACCATATTTCAGCACGAAGAACTTAACTCAATATGGCGATATTGAATTTCAAATTGATGGAGAAGTTTCCGAAAAAGGACAACTTATTAACTTAAAAAGTAATGGTAGCGACCTGGCCAGGGGTGTTATAATACAACTTATAAATTTACCCTTATTACATCCGGCTACAGTGGATGGTCAGGCAGTGAAACAAAAATTTACCATATCATTTAAAATAGGCGGCGGGTTTTACCAGTTTACCTATCGCTTTTTACCGATCAAGGCAAACTAAAGTATTTATTCACCTTCAAAAAACTCCGCCAGGGGCCCAAAATAACTGTCATCCCAGCCTTCGGCAAAACCGGTGCATTCGCTTTCGGGGATATTGGTATGCCTTAGCTCAACCGATGTGCCCTGTTTATCAGGATGCAGTTTAATCGTCACAATAGATGCTTCGGGCTGCCCGTCGAAATACCATTGCTGAACGATCTTTTTATTTTCCTCAAACTCCACGTTTTTGCCGACGATACTGCCATCCCACATCGAGAACTCTGAACCGGCTTCAGCCGACATCACAGCCGGCTCGCCCGTCCATAACTCGATGGTCAATGGGTTGGTTAAGGCTATATAAACTTCCTCTGGTGTGGCCGGAATACGGTAATATTTTTTAAAATCCTTCATTGACCGTTGATTTTAATGATTGTTATGATTTCGCAGGTATACAATGTATGATATTACCGCAGACAAAAATAATCAACTATTTAAGTCGTTGATTTTCATAGTCGCAGATAAATAGGTTGCATCAACGAAATCCTGGCATCAAGTTAATCAACGGTTCAGACCGTGCCTAATGGCAGCACAACTCTTCCGTACACCTCATTCAATACATTGGCTATACCGGCATAAATAGCTGATAACCCGCAAATTATCCCTTCATATCCTGCGAACTTTCCAACGCCTTCATAGCCGGCATGTTCCGCTGCCAGCAAAACGAACAGGATGGTTAGCGTCGCAAAAATAAATTGCAGCGCGCGGTTAAGGCGCAGGGTGCCGAAAAATAAGCATAGCGTAAACAATCCCCAAATGGCAAGGTAAGCGGCCATGGCGGTTTCAGAAGCCTTGGGAGCCCAGCCAAATTTTGGTATAACGATAAGGCCCACCAGCGAAAGCCAGAAAAAACCATACGAAGTGAATGCGGTTAAGCCGAATGTATTGCTCTTTTTCGCCTCGATCACCCCGGCGATCACCTGGGCCAGGCCGCCGTAAAAAATGCCCATGGCCAGGATCATCGAATTCATCTCAAAAAAGCCGGCGTTGTGCAGGTTTAGTAATACAGTGGTCATACCGAATGCGCAAAGGCCGAGCGGAGCCGGGTTGCCAATGCCTTCTTTCGCTAAAACCGGGGTGGGAGTTGTAGGTATCATTGTTTTAGGGTTTAATTGGTTTATAAATGCAATCTAATTCATTTATAAATATTTAACAATTATTTTTACAAACACGAACCAGCGACGATGCGTTAACCCATAACTATGCAAAGAATTGTCTTGTTGCGACACGGCGAAAGCGTTTGGAACCGGGAAAACCGTTTCACCGGCTGGACCGATGTCGACCTCTCCGAAGAAGGGATACGGCAGGCCAAAGCAGCCGGCCAGCTTCTGAAAAAAGAGGGATATAATTTTGACATCGGCTTTACTTCGTTGCTAAAGCGCTCGATAAAAACCCTGCACATCGTGTTGGAAGAGCTGGACCATTTATGGATACCGTTACAAAAGTCGTGGCGGCTGAACGAGCGCTTTTACGGGGCGTTGCAGGGCCTTAACAAAGCTGAAACTGTGGCCATATACGGCGAGGAGCAGGTGCACAAATGGCGCCGCGATCCGCATGAGCTACCGCCACCCGTGACCAAAGAGGATGAGCGTTATCCCGGGCACGATATAAGATATAAGGACCTTACCGAACGCGAGCTGCCGCTCACCGAAAATTTAAGCCAGACAATGGATAGGGTTCTGCCTTTTTGGAACGAATTTATTGTGCCTGCCATACGTAAGCAACAAAAAGTGATCGTTTGCGCCCATGGTAACAGCCTTCGGGCTTTGATCCAATATATCGATCATCTTACCGACGAGCAGGTAACGCAGCTGGATATCCCAACCGGCATCCCGTTAATTTACGAGTTGGACGAGGAACTTGAAGGGATAAAGCACTATTACCTATAATTTCGAATTTCGTCCCGATAGCTATCGGGATCGATTCCGGATTTATAGCTGGGAGGTGACTTTAGCCCATGGCTTTATTTAGCGCGATGATCGCCTCGTCAAAATCTTCGCGGGCGATCAAAAACTGGATATTCACTTTACGCAAAGCGAATCCGCCGCTTTTGAGATTTATACCCTTTTCGGCAAGTGCGGTCGCAGCTTTTGCAAGCAAGCCGGGCTGATCCATATTCGAGCCGATAAGACATACCATGGCGGCTTCCTCAACGGCAACCTTTTCAAAGTTATCTTCCAGTTCACCGATCAGCTGTTTATTCATGTCCTTTTCCCAAATCACGATGGATATACTGTTAGCGCTGGTTGCTTTAAAAGTATAGCTGATGTTATATTTATAAAACAGCTGCATAATATGCAGGTCGCTTCCCGGCGTTCCCACCATAGACGGATCATAAATATCGATGATCATCATTTTTACGGCGCCGGTAATTACTTCAACCCGCTTGTGCTCGCAGATATAACCGGTTGTAATTAAGGTACCGGGGTGTTCCGGATCGAACGTATTTTTTATGCGGAGATTTATACCGTTAATTTCGAGCGGCTTTGATGCCTTTGGGTGGATGGCTTCCATGCCTACATCGGCCAGCTGGTCGGCCACATCATAGTTGGTGTTGCCAACGGGGTAACAATTTTCAATCCCAACCAATACCGGGTCGGCCGTGCACAAGTGGTATTCTTTATGAATGATGGCTTCCTTGGGCTTCACAGCTACCACTATCTTACTAAAAGTAACCTCCGAATAACCCCGGTCGAACTCCCGCATAATACCTTCAGTTCCCTTAGCATAACCCGTTACAATGCAAATCGTATTTTTAAAATCAATGCCCAGAAGGTCGTTCTTTATACGCTGGTCAATGGTGTACGACCTGGGATCGTGAAATCCGCTCAGATCAACCAGCGTGGCATTGATGCCCATGTTCTGCAAAATATTGGTGAAATTGAATGCCGAATGGCTTTCGCCGACAGAAGCTAATATCTCCCGGGCCGCCTGTAAGATGCCTTCGTTGCTCACGTAGCCAGATGCTAAAATGTTAGCCAGGTTCTCAAGATAAATCCGGGCATCCCTGATCCGGGTTTCAATGAAATCGTCGGCCGCAACTATATCCAGGCCTAAATGTTCGTAGCTTTTATTGATCTGTTTAAGCTTGGTAACCAGGCTGTTCAGCGGTTTATGAAAGTCCTGGAAATTAGCCAAACGATGGTAAACGCCTTTTTCGCCTGTTTTTTTATCTTCGAGAAGGAGATTAGTGACGCCGGAAAATGCAGAAACTACAAATATGCGGTTATATAGCTCTTTGCCACTGCGGTTAAACAGGACAATGTTTTTTATTACGTCACTTAGGGCCGTCATAGACGTACCGCCAATTTTTTCTACTGTCAGCATCTTAAATAATTTGACTTAGATAGCTTATCAATGATCGTCTTTATGGTACAATTCACCGGCCTTTTCGGCGGATAATTTAATACCCTTTATCATCGCAGAACTGAAGCCATTGTGCTCCATCTCATTCAGGCCGGCAATAGTGCATCCGCTTGGCGAGGTTACTTTATCGATTTCCTGCTCGGGGTGGGATGCCAGCTGCAATAGCAGGTCGGCGGCGCCTTTAGCCGTTTGAGCCGCCATTTTTAATGCGTCGTGTGCATGAAAGCCAATTTCGGTGCCGCCCTGCGAGGCCGCGCGGATAGACCGCAAAAAGAAGGCGATCCCGCAGGCGCAAAGCGCCGTAGCGGAGGTCATTAATTCTTCATTGATCTGTATCGTAACGCCGACGGTTTCAAAAAGGGACCTTACAAAATTGACGTTTTTGGTGGTGCCATTATCTGTTGCGATACACGTCATGGACTGGCCGATAGCGATCGCCGTATTTGGCATGGCACGGATCACCTGGACGTTTAAATCAAGCTGGCCGCGGATGTCGGCGCAGCTTACTCCCGAAACCACGGATATTAACAGTTGTTTTTCAGGCCGTACAGATGGCTTTATCTCCTCCAGCAACTTGTTTAGCTGGTGCGGTAATACGGCAATAATTACAAAATCGGCTTTCCGTACCGCTTTAAGGTTATTATCGGTAGCATGATAGCCTATTTCGGCGTACACTGATAAAGCGCCGGCATTTCGGCGAGTCAGCGTAATTTGCTGCGGCTTGCATATCCCGGCCTTTACCAGCCCTTTGGCCAGCGAAAGGCCAATATTTCCGCTGCCTAAAATAGCTATATGTTGTTGCGAGTTCATTAGTATGTACTTAAACGTGTTCCGAATGTTTTGTTTTGCCGCAGGTTTTCAATCTCGTCAGAACGACCAATGAGCACCGCCTTAACGCCGCATGCTATTGCCGTAAACGCATTATCCAGCTTGGGGAGCATTCCGCTGTGGATGATCTGCTTTGTTTTTAATTCTTCATATCGCTCAGGATTAATATTCCGTATAATAGAGTCCTCATCGTTAATATCCATTAATACGCCTTTTTTCTCAAGGCAATAAACGAGGGTGGTATGATACATCTTAGCCAAAGCAACCGCCAGCACGGAAGCGATGGTATCGGCATTGGTATTTAATAATTGACCTTCGCCATCGTGTGTAAGCGCGCAAAAAACCGGCGTAAAGCCGGCGCCCATTAAACTGGCTATACCTTTAAGGTTCACTGACGTCTCATCGATATCGCCCACAAAACCATAATCAATCGTTTTTACCGGGCGTTTTTCCGCACGTATCAGGTCGCCATCGGCGCCGGTAAGGCCGATCGCATTATTGCCGTATCGCTGCAGCTGCGCTACTATATTTTTGTTAATAAGACCGCCGTAAACCATGGTAACTACCCGCAGCGTTTCAATATCGGTGATGCGCCTGCCATCAACAACCCTGGCTTCGATGCCCATGGTTTCCGAAAGGTCGGTAGCCACCTTGCCACCGCCGTGCACCAGGATCTTATACCCGTCAAGCGCGGTAAAATCCTTTAAAAATTGGTGAAGGTTTTCTGAATTATCGATCACATTTCCGCCAATTTTTATGATATATAGTTTCTTAACGTTATGAATGTTACTTGATTCGACTGAAATGACAGTATTTTTCACCCTATTGATGTTTAATTGAAGTTAATTTCTTCGATTACCTAACAGTTTTTGCTAAAAATAATAAAAATCAGTTGTTTCTATTTAATAACCTTATAAAATTGCCCAAAATCGTTCCACAATGGTACCAAGACCGGCTGCGGATTGCCCCGCTGATGTGGAGTTATATGTCGCCAGGTTTTTCTTTTTCAAACCGATAGGTTTCTGATTTGTATAATAGTCATGATAGGATTGTGTATTATTGAACCTTATAATCGTATATGTTTACAGTTGTTCCCCAGGATTCGAATAGAAGCTCCAGGCCGCGCGTAGTTATCATAGGAGGGGGATTTGGCGGTCTGGCGTTGGCAAAAAACTTAAAAAACGCGCCGGTTGATGTTTTAATGCTGGATAAACATAATTATCACACTTTCCAGCCGCTGCTTTACCAGGTTGCCATTGGCTCTATAGCCGCGGATTCTATCGGGTTCCCCATCCGGAGAATTTTTACCAAATTCGACAATTTCACCTTCAATATGGCGGAGGTGCAAAAGATAAATCCCGAAAACAACACACTGACCACCAATATCGGCGAAGTTCATTACGACTACCTGGTGATCGCCACCGGTTCAAACACCAACTTTTTCGGGAATAAGCAGATCGAGCATTTTGCCATGCCGATGAAGAATATCCCCGAGGCACTGAACCTGCGCAGCCTTATCCTCCAAAACCTGGAGACCGCATTGGTAACGACAGACATGCGGGAAAAGTTCGCTTTAATGACTTACGTAGTGGTAGGCGGCGGACCAACCGGCGTGGAGCTTTGCGGTGCCCTTGCCGAAATGCGTCACCTGATATTAATGAAGGACTACCACGGGTTGAGCAAGTATGACATGCGTGTTTACCTGGTTGAAGGTAAAGACAGGTTGCTGGCATCCATGTCGGCGCAGGCATCAGCCAGTGCAAAGCAGTTTTTAACCGACTCGGAAGTGATCATTTTCAACAGCGCACATGTGACAAGCTACGATGGATTTTATTTAAATATCGACAATGACAAAACGATAAAAACGCGGAACGTGTTTTGGGCCGCCGGCGTAATGGGAGAGGTGCCTGAGGGCATACCTGCCGAGCAGGTCATTAAAGGCAATCGCATTCAAACAGATGAGATCAGCCGCGTCAAAGGATATCAGAATATTTTCGCGATAGGGGATGTAGCCGCAATGATAACCGAAACAACGCCGAACGGGCATCCCGGCGTGGCGCCGGTAGCCATACAGCAGGGTCAATGCCTTGCGAAAAATCTGGTTAGGTTGATCAAAGGCGAAACAACAGTTCCTTTTAAATATCATGATAAAGGAACACTGGCAACCATAGGCCGTAATAAAGCAGTTGCGGACCTTGGCAAGATACATCTGCATGGGGTTATCGCGTGGATATTATGGGGAGTTGTACACTTGATGTCGCTGGCAGGTTTTGCCAATAAAGGCATGGTGTTTTTGACCTGGGTGATCAATTATTTCAATAAAAATAGCGACAACCGGTTAGTAGTGCGGTATTTTAATACGGAGACTCGTTTGACGGAAGTGGGGTCAAAATGATTATCTATTAAGACGCGAAGTATCGCGTCGCTACAAGCGTTTCATATAATTAGCGATATCCTTCTCGTTTGAATTTTCAGCCTGCGATAATTGGTTAATGATATTTTCACGTTCCTTTTCACTGCGGTTTTGGCTGAGTTTCTTTTTTGCCTGCAAGTCGTCAACTACTATTTCAAAAGCGACGATGCCATTCATCATCCGGTGTTTATAATCTTCGGGTAAGCTGTCCCATTGCTTTAAATAATCCGTTTCATAATATTGGATCATTTCTTTTAACAGCGCGCTTTTCTGTTCTTCACTATCTAATAAGGTGCACTTGCCATAGGCATGTACAGCCAGGTAGTTCCATGTAGGCACATTGGCTTCCTTTTCATAGTTTTTTGGCGATATATAAGCGTGTGGCTCGGTAAAGATGACCAGTGCCTTTGTCTTATCTATATCGGATGATTGTGGGTTTGCTTTCGCGAAATGAGAGAATATAATGATCTTATTATCCTGTTGTTTGATGATAAAGGGCAAATGGGTTGCGACAGGTGTCCCTTCTTCCACCGTCACGATCGTGCCAAAGCTATACCGCTGCATAAAGGCAATTACCTGTTGCAGATCTTCGAACTTATTGAAGGAGGGGATGTACATGTCGTAAAATTAGTTGATTAATTAATTTGAAAATTTGTCCATTTGACAATTTGAAAATTATTGCGTTGGAGTAATCAATTTTCAAATCAGCACATTTTCAAATTCTCAAATTTATGACCCCTCCAGCATCCTCTTCAATACCGCCTGCGCCGCCCAAACACGATTTCCCGCCTCATGCACAACGATCGAATGATCACTATCTAATATCTCCGACGATAATTCCAAATCGCGACGAACCGGCAGGCAATGCATTATTTTGGCATTGTGGGTGATCTTTAACCTTTCGGTGGTCAGCATCCAATCCTCGTTGCCTGGGAGAACTTTTCCATATGGTTCAAACGCCGACCAGTTTTTTACATAGATAAAATCCGTGTCGGCGATAGCTTCAGCCTGGTTATGCGTGATCGTGGCGCCTTTGGTGAAAGCTTCTGAAAGCTCATAGCCTTTTGGGTGCGCTATGGTAAAATCCACGTCTGCCTGGCACATCCATTCAGAAAACGAATTGGGTACCGCTTGCGGCAATGGTTTGATATGCGGCGCCCACGTCAACACGACTTTCGGCCGTGGGCGGGTTTTTAATTCCGTTATCGTGATCAGATCGGCAAGGCTTTGCAGCGGGTGGCGCGTAGCTGACTCAAGACTGACCACCGGTACACCACAAAACTCAACGAATTTATTGAATACCATTTCTCCATAATCCTCGTCACGGTCCTTCAGGCCGGGAAAAGAGCGCACACCGATAATATCGGCATATTGACCCATCACCGCGGCAGCTTCACGAATATGCTCAACCGTCGAACCGTTCATCACCACGCCATCCCGAAGTTCCAGGGCCCAGCCTTCTTTATCGATATTGAGCACCATTACGTTCATCCCCAGGTTAAGGGCGGCTTTTTGGGTGCTCATACGTGTGCGCAGGCTCGGGTTTAAAAAGACGAGCGCCAGCGTTTTGTTCTCTCCCATACTTTTAAAGGCATAAGGAAATTGCTTAAGCTGCAGGGCCTCGGCTACCAGGGCATTTACATCGGCTACATCATGTACAGAGGAGAATAGTTTCATAAGGCAACCGGATGAGACGGATAAGGTACTGTTTGATTTAATACGGTCGAAAATGTTTCCAAAAACCTGTCGGCATATGCCACAGTTAAATTCAATGCCGGTAAAAGTCTTACTACATTGGGTTTCGCCTCGCCCGTAAAAATATGATGTTTAAAGAGCAGGTCTTTACGTACGCTGGCCAGCTCGGCAGGCAGCTCGATGCCGATCATTAATCCGCGACCGCGCACTTCTTTTACCTGGCTCAATTTCTTTAGCTCGGTTATCAAATAACCGCCGACCGTAGCAGCGTTTTGCATCAGGTTGTCCTGTTCGATCACCTCCAGTACGGCCAAACCTGCGGCGCAGGCCAGGTGGTTGCCGCCGAAAGTGGTGCCGAGCATACCATAAGCGGGCGGTATTTTTGGCGATATAATGATACCCGCCACCGGGAACCCGTTGCCCATGCCTTTAGCCATGGTATAAATATCAGCGTCGACACCCGCAAAATCATGCGAAAAGAACTTCCCGGTACGGCCATAACCGCATTGCACCGAGTCGGCTATAAAGACGGCGTTATTCTGATCGCATAACGCCCGTATTTTTTGTAGAAAGCTTTCGGGTGCAACTTGTATGCCTCCAACACCCTGTATCCCTTCGATAATGACAGATGATATCTCATTCTCGGCAAATGCCTGCTCAAGCGCTGCTTCATCCCGCCATGGCACAAAGATCACGTTATCCGTTTGATTGATAGAGGCAACGATCTTCGGATTATCCGTTACAGCAACTGCCAGCGACGTGCGGCCATGAAACGAGCCGGTAAAAGCGATAACCTTCTTTTTACCATTATAAAATGATGCCAGCTTCAATGCATTCTCATTCGCTTCAGCGCCCGAATTACAAAGAAACAGCTGGTAATCTTCCTTACCCGAAACGCGCCCAAGCTTTTCCGCCAACTCTTTCTGTAAAGGGATCTCGACCGAGTTTGAGTAAAAGCCGATCTGGTGAAGCTGGTCTTCCAGGCGCTTTACATAGTGCGGGTTGGTATGACCGATGGAAATAACCGCGTGACCGCCATACAGGTCGAGGTATTCGGTCCCTTTATCATCATAAACTAAACTGCCGTTTCCTTTAACGATGTTGATCGGGTTGATAGGATATACGTCGAATAATTTCATATATTTTGGTTAAAGGTAAAAGGTTAAAGGCGAAAGGTTTTCATGTTCTAAACGACGTTTATTCGCCTCTTAAAAATTTTATAAACGCAATAAGCATGGCTTTCACCTCATTAATTGCTCCATTTAGATTATCATATAGATCTTTTGGAATATATTCGAGATCGAAAATTAATAAACAAGTATATTCAACCTCATGTGCAGAGCCAAGGGCATTATCCAAATAATGAGCAAAATCCTTATCTGAATTTTTACCACACGCTTCAACAATATTTAGTGGAATTGAATAAGCTGACCGTCGTATTTGATTTGTTAACGCAAATCTTTCCTCTGGCGGCATAATTGGCAAAACTTCAATATAAATCTGTTTTGTCAGCAAATGTGACTTCTTCCAAATATCCAGCTTCTTATAGTCTCTCATTTTTTACCTTTCGCCTTTAACCTTTTACCATTCACCTAATTAAAAACCTATGGCTTTTAAACGGAGCCCTGCGGCTTCTTCCAGCCCGAACATCAAATTCATATTCTGCACAGCCTGTCCCGATGCTCCTTTAAGTAAATTATCTAAAATGCTTATTATCAGTAATTTATTGCCGTGTTTTTTTACCTGCAGAAAGCATTTATTCGTATTTACCACCTGTTTCAGGTCGATGTTATGACTCGTAACATGCGTAAACGAATGATTTGCATAATATTGCTGGTATAGCTTTAATGCCTCAGCATCCGTAAGGTCGCAATCGGTATAAATCGATGCGATGATACCGCGTGTAAAATCGCCCCGGTAGGGAATAAAATTAATCGCCTCTGCGAATCCGGCCTGCAATTGTTTCAAGGATTGGCCCACTTCATTTAAATGCTGGTGCTCAAACGCCTTATAAACCGAAAGGTTATCGTTGCGCCAGGTGAAATGTGTAGTAGGGGATAAACTTTGTCCTGCGCCTGTTGAGCCCGTTGTCGCCGTGATATGCACTTCAGCTTTTAAAAGATTCTTTTCGGCCAGCGGCAGGAGGCCCAGTTGCAGGCAGGTGGCAAAGCATCCGGGGTTAGCTATGTTGTGAGCTTGTTTTATAGCCTCGCGGTTCAACTCCGGCAACCCATAGATAAAGTCTCTGACTTCTGCCTTCCGACTTCCGACTTCCGACTTCAATCGAAAATCCTGACTCAGGTCGATGATCTTGATATGATCGGGTATTGGGTTAGTATCCAAAAACTTTTTAGCGTCGCCATGGCCGACACATAAAAACAACACATCGATATTATAGGATAATTCCGCGGCAAACTTCAGGTCGGTATCGCCAAAAAGATCCGTATGAACGTCATAAACATGATTATTCGCATTGCTGGTGCTATGAACAAACGCGATCTCCACGTTGGGATGGTTAAGCAGTATACGCAGCATCTCGCCGCCCGTATACCCGGCGCCGCCTATAATTCCTGCGCGAACAATCTTGTCGGTCGTTGTCATGATTCGGTGGAGTTAACCTTATGATAGATCATTACCTGGTTGCCAAATATTTTTGAGAACCCTTTTACATCATCGCCGGTCCAGGCGTTATTCATTTCGCCGTAGCTGCCAAATTTGTTCGACATCAGGTCGTGCGTTGATTCGATCCCCACCACCTGGAAACGGTAGGGGTGTAGCTGTACAAATACTTTTCCGCTAACGGTTTTCTGGGTATCTGTTAAAAACGCCTCGATGTTGCGCATGATCGGGTCATGAAACTGCCCTTCATGCAGCCAGTTACCGTAAAACGACGATAGCTGATCTTTCCACGAAAGCTGCCACTTGGTTAACACATGTTTCTCGAGAGTGTGATGCGCCTTGATAATGATCATAGGGGCAGCCGCCTCGAAGCCTACGCGCCCTTTAATGCCGATAATGGTATCACCCACGTGGATATCCCGTCCGATGCCGTACGGCTGCGCAATGGCCTGTAAAGCCTGTATCGCTTTGGTTGGATGATCGAATGTTTTCCCGTCAATACCGATTAGCTCTCCTTTTTCAAATACCAGCTCAAGATTTTTGGTGCCGGATTCGCTCACCTGTGTCGGCCAGGCTTCTTCAGGCAAGCCTAAATTAGACGTTAATGTTTCCTTTCCGCCTACGGAAGTTCCCCAAATACCTTTGTTAATGGAATACTTGGCCTTTTCGAAATTCATTTCAACGCCGTGGTCTTTCAGGTACTGGATCTCTTCTTCGCGGCTCAGCTTAAGGTCGCGGATAGGGGTGATGATCTGCACCTCCGGAACCAAAATATTGAATATCATATCAAACCGCACCTGGTCATTACCCGCGCCGGTGCTGCCATGCGCCACAAATTCGGCACATATTTCTTTCGCATAATTAGCGATCGCGGTGGCCTGGCTAACGCGCTCGGCGCTTACCGAAAGGGGATAGGTGTTGTTTTTCAACACATTACCATAGATCAAAAACCGAACGCAGGTGTTGTAAAAGTTCTTGGTTTCGTCCACCACGTGATGTGACGTTACACCCATTTTATAGGCTCGCTCTTCAACGCTTTTTAATTCCTCATCGCTAAAGCCGCCTGTGTTTACAATTACGGAATGAACCTCGTAACCCAGGTCTTGCGTTAAATATATGCAGCAAAAGGAGGTGTCGAGCCCGCCGCTATATGCCAATACTACTTTCTTTTTCATCTTGTTTGTTCGTCTTTATGGCCGAATAAAGCGTTCTCAATGCGTTCTAACAATGTTGCCTTATGCGTGATTTTCTTAATTTTATCTTCATCGTCCTTTTGCTTTTCGGCCGGGTCGAACAGCATGGCTGTACACATGCAGTTTTTACGCTGTTTGCTGGTTAATATATCAAAATTAACACAGCTTTTGCAGCCTGCCCAAAAATCCTCGTCCTGCGTAAGCTCCGAATAAGTTACCGGCTCGTAACCCAATTCCGAATTGATCTTCATTACAGCCAGTCCTGTTGTTAAGCCGAATATCTTTGCATCGGGATATTTGGTGCGCGATAGCTCGAATATTTTGTGCTTAATCGCTTTCGCCAAACCTACTTTGCGGAACTGCGGGTTAACCACCAGGCCCGAATTGGCCACAAAATCACCGTGACTCCACGTTTCGATATAACAAAAGCCCGCCCAGGTGCCGTCTTTATGAAAAGCGATCACAGCTTTGCCCTCGAGCATTTTATTGGCCACATACTCGGGCGAACGCTGGGCAATGCCCGTGCCCCGCGCCTTTGCCGATTCGGCCATCTCATCACATATCTGCGGCGCAAAATCAGCGTCGGCAGCCGATGCAACACGTATATCAAAATCTTGTATGGTCATTGAAATAGAAAAATTACCGTTTAATTATTCGCTGTTACAGCTTTAATAAATAAATAAGATGGTGTTTTGTTGGAGAAGTTTAATCAAACTTCGGTGGGGTTTTATAAGGAAAAAATCAAACCCGCGGCATGTATGGCCTTCGTCGTGAAGGAGAAATTACAAAAAAGGTTGAAAGCAAAGCAGCGGCAACAGGAGCAAATATCGCTCTTGCAGATGGCTTTATGGTGCTTTGTTGTTTCATTTTTTACGACTACTTTTTGTACTTTTTAATTTGGTGCAAATTATTGCATTAATTTTTACTTATGCAAGGAAAAAGTGCTTTTAATTGTTGGAACGTTGTAAAGTTTTGAGTGCAATGTTGGAATGTTGTAAGGTTGAAAGGTTGGAAAGTTGCAATTTATTATATGTTTTACCTTAAAATTGAAAACCTTTATAACGTCCGATAGCTATCGGGACAGGACAACCACACGTTAATTGGTTGAATGTTATACATTCTTAACAAGGAAATAAAAACCTTACAACATTTCAACCTTACAACATTCAAACCCGCCTCACTATATCG
>Ga0134125_10000022_pt1 | contig 243534 bp, 285 predicted proteins | sample KB31751_FD_96464 | JGI IMG/M metagenome (GOLD analysis project Ga0134125, IMG submission 96464) | Terrestrial soil microbial communities with excess Nitrogen fertilizer from Kellogg Biological Station, Michigan, USA - KB3-175-1 | ecosystem: Environmental > Terrestrial > Soil > Unclassified ...
GCAAAACTGACTTATGCCGTTATACGGGATAGTCCTTGGAACAAAGTGAAAGACAATTCAGCTTTAAACATAGCTCTAAAACGCACCAGAACGGGCGTAGAGCGGCTCCTTTATCCTTTTTTATACGCACCACGTATCTTGTGGTACAAAGCCGGGAAAACCGATGCCGAAATACAATGCGACACTCATCCAAGATGCTGGTGAGTTGATTGCGTATCTAGAACAACCACTGTGGGTAATTCTCATGAAGTATGATCCGAGACATTACCTCAGTATAAAACACGTCTACGAGTGGTTAATCCGCGAGGAGATCGAAGTTGTCTACGGGCTATCGTGTATCGGACACAGACACCGACTCGATCCTTACCGTAAGATACGGAACAAGCTTACCAGAGCCATACCAGTCCCGCTGGAGAAGTTAATTCCAGCCTACATCAAGGCCCCTCGAATTTACGATAATCCATTTGTCCAAGTTGATCTGATGGAAGGCACCGACCTTTACATCCAGTACTTTCAACACGGGACTCAATCAGCACTGACTTTCTGAAGAAAAAATGGACCTTGCGCTTTTGGAAGCACTCACCGCTGAAGAGCATAGCGGTCGAAGACTTTATCTGGATATTCTTGAAGTTGCGTCACGACTGGAGCGCAACTACGGTCATTACTTCAAACCCTATTTAGGAGAGCAGCTGTATTTTGATGGCGTAAGTCGCCCGATCCTGGATTTCGAAAAGAACACCTATCACTCGATGGTGGAGAAAGATCCACTAAGACCGGGTGAACTCGTGAGTGTGTCGATCCGCGACGCCAATGCGCTGCGTGAGGCGGATGTGTACGATCAACACGAGCGGCTGGTGGTGCGGGGTAAAGATGTGGTCAAATTGCGGGTGCAGCCAAGTGATCCTGTGCGCATGATGGATTTCATCGTGGAGTACGTCTCGGACTACTGCCACTCACGCATTCCCGCATTTGAAAAGAAAGGGCGAGGTCTTAATGAGATCTTCGAAAGTTTTCTCTCACCCGAGATGCTCGATGACTTTGAGGTCTTAAAGAAAAAGGACCCCAATGATGCGGAATACTTTGTCTCAGAAATCTTCTACTTGATCGATCCCTTGTTAGCCGAAGTGCGCGAATTCATGGGGCCGAACAAGTGGATGATTTTCCTGGTCAGGCGCCAAGCGTTTGATTTGGTGCTCGACGCCTATCTAGACTACCGCATCTACGTCTATCATGAGCGACTCAAGCAAGAGCAGGACGATACCTCATGCGAGTCGTAAATCAAGTATTTGTCATCTCGCTACAAGAGCCGGCGCTACTGGTCAAAGACTACATGCGCAAGTTCTACAGTCAGAGTGACGAAGAAATTTGCCGCTCCCCAGAGTTAGCCAACAAAGTTGCTAACTATCCGTGCATGACTTACATGGGGTTGCTCGCGCAAGCGATTTTTAACACCCCCGTCAGTCATGTGGGGAAAACCGATAAGGATCTGGAGCAAGCAGAAAAGCTGTTGATTTGGGATGGGATGAAACCCCAGGTTGTTGTTGAGTGTGCAAGACGCAGTTTCGAGTTGTGTGTGGACATCATTGCCGCCACTATCCCCAATCTTGTCTTTTACGATGAGGGCGGAGTTGACTTTACCATGCTCAACGAGTTTGATCTGCGGGTGAATTTGCCCATCGACTTGGATAAGTTAGAAGAAAACCACATCGATGATATTTATCGAGGAGCCTAAGTGTACGTTATTCTGAATACGGATGAATTAGTCCAGCGCTATATGGCCTATGATTCGTTGTTCAGCTTCTACGAAAACGGTATCAAAGATCTCATCAAGGATGCTGTCTTTGAAACCGGCAAGCGCAATAAGTTTCGCTTCATGGGGGAACGCCACCTCGAAGCGTACTGGGATCAGTCTTTAGCGGGACGGACCGCACGCGCTTGGGAAGAAGCCATCGATATGGCACTCGATCATAGCCCGCAGTCGGTGCAAGATTATCAGCAAGCGCATTACAAAGTGGATCGAGACGTGATTCACCTTGTCGCTGAGCAGATTGAGGAGGAAGCTGAGCAGTTGATTTTATCGCTGATCAAGGAAAGGAGCTTTAAGATTTTACACGTCAACCCAAAACACGTCAACGAGTGGATTGGTAACGATTTGGTAGTGGAGATCGCTCGCGTGCCGGAGGAGTACGATGGTTGCGCCTAATCAGTTGGTTGCCGATTACACCCAATTTCCGGAGCACTTGATTCTGGACTTTGAAGATATCTTCTGGAGGATGCGGCGCGACGTATCGATGATCTATCCGCATGAGGTCGATTGGGACTTACTTTTCTCCAGGATGTTCTCTGGCCTTCAGCGCTTGGAGCAACGACGACTAGCGTATAGCGGTTGGCTTGAAAACCAAGACCTCATCGAACAGGTGCTCGACATTGCCAATGGAGATGAGATTTTCCCGGACCTCTTTGATGTCAACAAGATGGAGCGCTTGTATCGCGTGTTAAAGCGAGCCGGGCTGGAAATCAAAGAGCGCCTTTTGACCCTCATGGCGTACCATCGCGGGGTTTTTCCCTATACCTACAGAACAATGATTTCCGATGGATGTCTATTCTTTTCTAGAAATGAAAGCATCTACGATACCCGAGTTCCTGATCCTGAATTCTGAGAACGAGGCTCGTGAGTTGGGCTTTCTGACTCAGTACTTCCCGGTTGAAGACGGAGAAGTGTTTTGCAACATTTTGGAGTGCATCGTTTACGAGAAAACAGCCGAATTGGAACTGGAGGTCCACCGGCGCGATGTACTAACGATGATGGTTGAAGACGGTCATGGTCTTTATGCTGAGAGCATGGCTAACTTGATTCATCGGCTTGGTCAAACCGTTTTTCAGCAGTTGCGCGGCTTCGGGGCGTATTACAAGGGGTTTTTACCTTACTGCTATTGTCAAGACCTGGACGGAGATCTCGTGCTGCGGGCATTGAGCTACCGAGATTTGCGTCTGCACTTTAAGGAAGACGAGGAAGAAAATGAATGACCTGATCGAAGCTCAGGTCATTCCGCTCACCGTCATCGTACCTACGGAAGACTTGATTGCTGAGTTTAACCGAACGCTTTTTCCCCTCACCATCAGCGACTTCGATCTGCGCGAGATCATGACTCAGATTTCTGAGCAGATCGACAGTTGCGATAAGAAAAGTACGTTTGAATTTTTCCGGCAGTTACCCAAGTTCGATCGTATAGTGTGTAAGCCATTTAGTGAAACGATCGAGCGGCAACATCTGCTTAAGTGTGCGGTCTTCACTCTTGCTACCGGGTTGTATGATCGACTTGAAAACCTGCGGGTTTTTGATTCTTACCGGTTCATGAGTAAATTTCCGTACTGTTTTGATAAGATGGTGGGAAACGACGCAGTGTATTTCCACATCCCGTACTGATCGTGTCCTCATTTTTCCCAAAGAGCGAACATGTCTACTCAATACCAGATCGGGAGTACCTACTCCTTTAGTGTCTATCCGGTCGCGCAGCTTGGTAACAACTTCCAAAACATCCAAGTATTGGCGTTACTAGACGCCACCACGGTGCAGCAACTCGGCGTTGACATCTGGGCGATGCACAAAAACATCTACCCGACGCTACCAGCAGGCACCCCCAACGACCCGACACAGTTCCAGTATCTGCGCATCAAACTCCAGTCCGGCACGAGCACCATTATCGCGATCCCCTGGATCAACGATTCGACGGTGGAACTCGTGAGTGCCCAGACGCTTGACGTGAAGATTTACAACGTTGATCCGGCCACCTGGATTCCGCGCGTGCAACTGGCCTTAGCTCAACTCGGCCTGAATAACGTCCAAGTCTCAGTGTTCACTGGATAGGATGTGAGTGCTTGATCAACTAGATTTTTTTAGTGGATCGCATATTCTCTGAGAAGGTAAAGGGCGAAACGTGACTCGTCCGGTTTGCTGGTTCAACCCCGTGGGCAGTGCGGCACAGGGGGAGTAACTGGAACTTTGGTGCCGGGAACACCTTAGAGCGTCACGACCGCTGTACCCGCTGGTGCCACCTTAATCGAGTTGGCTGCTTTCCTTGGTGGCGGACCCGATGCATCCCGTGTTAAGACTTCACTCATCTTGATCCGGCGTCAGAACGGGTGTGCACCAGCACCTTTTGGTGTACCCATGTGTCCAGCCTTTTGACATGTGGCGCTGTTTTGAGCATTTGGAACCTCGCAAATTAGGGGAGGGCTTTGGCTCTCCCCGCCTTTTTCTTTTATGCCCTTATTTTTTTTTTGTCGTTACTTTTCTAGCGAGCGTATCAATAGTACGAGTGAAGATCCCCCACGGAGTAAAAGATGGAACTGAATAACCCTTTTGTCCTGAAACCCGAGGCTTATAAGCGAGATATCGATATTTTGCGCCACTATGTTGATCAAGCAGCTACGTATCTTGTCATCATGACTGGGAAGAATTATGCCGAGTGCATCAACTATGTGAAAAAGCAATTGGGTAAGGGCGGGCGATTTGAGTTTCAAGATCGTAAGATCACCTACGCTGAGCGCGGGGATAATGGTGATCGAGAGTTGAAAGAGGGCCCACTCTCGTGGTTCTTGACCACCTCGGTAAAAGAACAAGATATTATCGCCCCCACATTCACGACGTACTTGCACCCGAAGAAAAAGAAGTCGCTCTTTGCCATCTATATTGCGCTGGGTAAAAAACGCCGCAATAAAGCTAAGCACGAAATGTTCACAGCAGAGATGGCGCGAGATGATGCATTGAAGGTCAACGATACCGTTACAGCTACGGCTCAAGATCGACTCTATGCGTTTAAGAAGGTGGAGCAAGTCTACGCCAAACAAAAGAACAACTCTCTCTCGGGCGGACACAACTCCACTTCCACCACGCTTATCAATAAGACCGCCCACTCGACACTGACCTCCATTTGTCGGGCAACGTCCGGCTATGGTAATGCGAACAACGAAAAGTTTCTTGCTGGTAATCGCCATTACTGGTCGCCAATGATCGCGACGAATAACATCGTCTCCATCGTGCGACATACTGACTACAAACAGTTGCAGGCGGTTATCGAGAAGTATCAGATGTATTTACCCACAGCGCAAGATGTAATCGACGTGATCGATTACTCTGCCAAGCACTACTGGGGTCCGCACTGGAAGAGTACTGCTACCCATACTCGCCTGATGGAGATAGCTGCTCGCCTCACCCCTCTTCAGCGTGCCGCCTTTGTCTATACGGGTGATCTGTATCACATCCGTCAGTACAATTCGGACTTTGTGCGCACCTTGGTGATGGGATTATCCAAACGGGTCGATGTCGAACACCCCAATCCTCAAGAAGTCTTTAAGCGTTGCTTCGATGATCAGCGTAATTTGGCAATTGTGATTTGCTCACACGTCACCAAGGGGATCGACCCGGATAAACTGAAGGACCATCCCCATCCGTACGCTGTGACTGCCTCGACGATCGAAAACATCTACACTACGCTAGAAGAGTACGAGGATTTTATCAAGACGTTTTTCGTCACCGAGAACATGCCTGCCTCGATGGCTTATTTTCCGGAATCTATCCGGCATACGGCCTTGATGTCGGATACGGACTCCACCATCTTTACCGCTCAGGAATGGGTCGATTGGGCGTTTGGTCGAATCGGATTTAGCGACGAGGAAAATAATCTTTCTTCCGCTATGATTTACATGGCGTCAGCTTCGATCACTCATGTGCTTGCCAGGATGTCAGCCAACATGGGCGTCGATACATCGATGATCCACCAGATCGCGATGAAGAACGAGTACAAGTTTGACATCTTTGTACCGACCAACGAAGCAAAGCATTACTTTGCTTTGATTTCCTCGCAAGAAGGAAAGGTGTACAATAAGTTGAAGGAAGAGATCAAAGGAGTACACCTGAAGAACTCGAATGTCAATAAGTACATCATGGGGGTGGCTAAAAAGACCATGATCGAATCGATGGAGACGATCATGCGTGGCGAGATGATCGATCTGAAAGCGTACTTAAAACAGTTCGCTGATATCGAGCGCAGTATCAAAGAATCGATCGAAAAGGGTTCACACGACTTCTTTCGTTTTGGACGAGTCAATCAACTGTCTTCCTATAAGCGCAAAGAAGATAAAGAAAAAGGTTGGATCGAACCTGAACATGATTGGATGGCAAGAACTCCCTATCGTTTTTACTTGCTCTGGAAAGAGGTCTTTGCACCATTTTACGGTGATGTGCCAGAGCCACCCTATACGTGTTTGAAACTGTCATCAAATCTCGATACGATGGGTAAAACCAAGGAGTGGTTGGCGTCGATAGAGAACCGGGAGTTGGCTGATCGATTGACCGAGTGGATGAAGAAGTACAAAAAGTCGTACCTTGGCATGGTGATGTTACCTGAGCAGATCGTGGCGATGCGCGGTATTCCGCCCGAATTGCTCAAGGTGGTTGATATACGCAACATGATCGTGGAGTCAACAGCGGTCTTCTATAAGCTGAGCGAAGCGTATGGCGTGTACATGCTTAACGATAAGAGAACTAAACTTTTTTTGGACTACTACTGATGAAACTAGGAATCATTGGTATTTATCTGGGAGTGATGGTTTTCTTCATTGCAATGGCCATCGGTGTCCTCGTGAGAAAACCCTCCAAACGTTTTCCCGATCCCCCACCCGGTTATTACGAGTGGCTTAACAAAACCAACAAACCGAGGCAATGAAGGTACCGATTAAAGGTAGGGAGGGTGTATGTCGGAAGAAGTCGCAATTATCGTGCGAGGCTCCGCCGGAAGCGGCAAGTCAGCCTTACTCGGCGAGATTCAAATTCTGCTCCAGGCGATGCGCGTACCTCACCGTTTCGAAGACCCGCAAAAATGGCAACAAGAGCTTAATTTGACTGGTGCCGATTGGCAGGCGGAATTGGAGCGCACCAAGCCCGTAGTGGTGCTCTGTGAAGAGCCTGCAATGGACCCATTCGGTCCTGCGATGCGTAAAGCATATGAGGATGGTAGACAGGCATTTCGTGACGGTTTTCCTGTCAACTCCAATCCTTACGCGCAACAACTGTCGTCCTCAACGGTCGCTCTTGTTGTCCAATGGCTTGTAGGCTACAACTTCGAAATCGCTGTAGCCTACAGCGCGTTGCAGGAAAACTACAACGCGTTACGGGAAAAGCAATCATGATCAAGGAAATCCTCCTTATCTGTGCTGGCTTCATCATCGCCTGTGTGGTTGCCGTCAAGTACGGACCGTGGTTCAAGAAAACCTCGACCACGGTTACCCAGGACGTCACTAACGTCGAGAACAACATCAAGAAAGAGGCGGGAAGCGATGGCAACAATTCTGGCCCATCCACTGGCGCTTAAGATCGTCATCGGCGTCATCTGCGCCGCAGTGGTGAGCGCCTACGCGGTCAAGCGCTATTTGAAGTACCTCAATAGCGACGCGCAAGGTAACGACTGGATGTAAGATTCAATTACAAGGGGAAGCACCATGAAAATCATCGCTACGGTCAAAACACTCGCCCAAGCTTTGATGGTTGGTTTTCATTATGGACATGTTCAGTTGCGTCAGAACGGTTCTGGTATTTCTCCGATGCCGATCGGTTGGGTTAGCCCAGTGAGTGTTCGATCTCTCCCGGTACTTCGCATCTAGCGGCATAAAGGGGTGGGCTGGACCCACCCCAAAATATGCCCTTACATCCCGTTCACATCCACCAACTGACGTTCAATTTCATCGATTTCAGACATCACGTCCATGAGTACACCGGGCGTGAGCACTTTCATCATGCTATTGCGCTTATACATTTTCATCTGTCGCAATACGTAATTCACTTCATTGCGGTTGGTTGTGGAAGCGCCAGCTTTACTCACGCGTACCAAAAAGTCCAGCGCAGGTAAGCGAGAAATGGAAAGCGCCCAGACCAACTGCTGCGTGGGAACCATTTGCGGCAACCGCATGAGTAGATCCAGATTCTCATCGGTTACAAGCGGTACTTCATGCATGATCCCACGAAAGTTACGACTAATCTTTTCCAGCAACTCCAGCATCCTCGTTTGCCACTCGGTCACACGTTGATCCCAGTGGACCAAAGGAAACGAGTGAGGACGTTTTGCTTCCCCTATTGGTTCACCCTTGAGCAGGGCGTGCATGCGGTTAAAGAGCGCATGGTCCAGATGTGAGTACATCATTTTCGGTAGCACGTACATGTGAACAAACTGCATCGTGCTCATCTGGTTTTCTTGGTAAAGGGTTTGCTGCTCCGCTTGCTCCAAGCGAAAGGAGCGGTACATCACTGCCAACAAGGGAATGTTCACCACCAGCACGGCAATACCGTAATCGGTCGAGTTATCATTGCCGTTCGGTAATTTTAAACCGAGGTCAGTAATGGGGTGACGCAGCACACGCACCGGAATCTGATCCTTCCAGTTTTTCTCGACTTCTACCCCATCAAAGTCCTCGTTCTCAGCAATGATAATTTCTGGACATTGAGGTCCGTAAAACACACCGGGGAAAATCTGACCCCGGTAGATGGATGATGTCATTTTTAATGCCATCGATAGATTCAATGACATAGCTTGTACGTTATCTTGGTAACGTACAATGTTCAGCGATAACGGCACATCGATGGACTGGATAAGACGGACCAAAAAGTGATCAGACTCCACCGCCATCGGATGGGTCTGATAGTAGCGGATGACTGTCTCCAGATTGCGTTTCAGCCCATCGCGGATAGTATTCCATCCCGGCACCCTCGCGACAGCGCTCAACGTCTCTGGCATGGAATTGAATAAGCTGTACATGGATGTCGTATCCAAGCAAGAAGAATAGAGGCTATAAAATACCGTCGGGAATTCCCACATCGGAGGAGAGAATGAAAATTGTCACACGAGAAGAGTTTTTGAAGCTCCCCAAAGGAACGCTGTACTCGAAGTGGCAGCCGTGTGTTGCCGAAGAAATCCACATCAAAGATGAGACGGTGATGGATGACTTTTGCTGCGTTGAAATTTCCAACTCAACCAGCTTCTTATACACAAATGAGGTCAGCTCACCTGTGAATCTGGAGACACCCTATCGAGACGCATGCGCTCGTGACAAGGATCAGCTTTTCGCCGTCTGGGAACTGGAAGACCTGAAAGCTTTGGCTAAGGTAGTCAATCGCGCGATGGAGCTTGCACAGCAATGACACGGCGAATCACTGGACGACTTTCTGCTGCGGTAGCGATTGCATCATTTACGGCTGATATGGGAGTTGCGTGATGGATGAGAAAAGATCGTTCTTCGGTAATCTGGACAAGATCGAGAAGAGCAAGTCCCCGACTGGCAACTTCAAGATCATGACGATGAGTGAGTTGTACGAGGCTGTTCGATGCGCTGGCAGCATCGACGAATTCACGCACCTCATGCGTATCGAAGGTTTCGACTCGATCGATTCGTCATGATTGGTCAGAGCGCAACAATCATGACGAATCGATCGACAGCGCAATTCAGCACATTAAGAGCCCGGTGTCGATCATCGCGACCGTAGACGACCATCACTCGCAAGAACTTATTGACAAGATTAAGGAGTTGAACAAATCGTTCGGCAGCCAAGTGGTGATTATCGATTCGTACACGGACAAATTCAAGTTCCCGAATCAGCCGCTATACCCTTGCGGTGTTACAGTGTTCACAGAGAAGGAACAAGAAGACGTACTAGTCAAAAATCGATCTAAGGGCCCGCGTCATACCAAAAACCAACGTGGCTCATGGTGGAACCGATAAAGAAAGGTTAATTAAAAAAATGGAAGAACTAGAACAGAAAGTACCGCTCGTGTTATTTTCAGGTGGAATGGATTCCACCTATCTACTTCAGTTCTATTTGGACTGGACTAATGTGGAAACGATGTATGTTCAAGCTAATACTCATCCTGACAAAGTCACGAAGGAACTCGAAGCGCGACAGAAGTTAATGAAGCTATTCGAGAAGTATTACAAATACCGTGTGTTGGATGACCACCAAGTCAATCTAACCGATGTGTGGCATTCGTGTGTTGAAGATCACAACACTCAACCGATCAGTTGGCTCACGGCAGCGCTTCTTAAGTACAACTCAAAAAGACACAGTGCAGTGGCGATTGGATATTTGCTGGGTGATCAAGCCCCAGCGTATCGTGAGCAACTGGAAGGCTTCTGGAGAAACGGCTGGATGTTGTTAAGAGGCCGCATGAGTCCTCCTCCCCCGCTTCTTTTCCCGCTCTTGGATCAACACGTCTCTAAGGCATCTGTGGTGCGCGATATTGACAAATGTTTGATCATGTCGACCTGGGTGTGCGAGATACCTAACACGGTTGGTGAGTTTGCGCTCAAAAGGATCGTACCTTGTAAGAGGTGTCAGCCGTGTCGCTTACTTAGGAACACTATCGAAAACTGGGAAGAGGATAATAACAAGAAGTACTACACCGAAGCAATTAAAGCGCTTAATCCAGATCTGTACCCACCGAATGACCCATGTAAGGAAATTGCAGTGTAAAGTAAGTCCAGTAAAAGGCGCGCTAAAAAACAATAGATGCACTTGTTGTATGGACTAGGACAGATAACGTTAACAAGGAAAAACAGTGGATTTAACCTGCGTAAATAGTCTGCTAAATGACAAGGCGTTTACCATAGGGTTTCTCGTTGGCTCGCTTCTTTTCATTGTTTTCTGGATGTACTCCAGTTACATGAGGACGATGTACCTCATCGAAAAGAGCAGAAGCGATAACCGAACCGCTACGAAGCTGGGCGAGAAGTTTTACTACATCGTTCCGGAAACGCAATACACCCAATCCGAGTTAGCACAGATTTGCAAACGACCGTATCAAGCAGTAGAACTTGACCAATATCGATCAGCAATCGAAGATGGAGAGAAAAAACAAAAGGATTAGACTTCCTCACTTTGTTCCTGATCCGTGTCGGGGTGTATTGTGGCAATGCACGGATGGGAAGTACTCTGGGTATGGCAATACCAAGAGAGAAGCTTTATCAGGTTGGCTTGAAGCCAGACTGATTAAACTCACGCAGAAAGAGCCAAGAGTGGGCTCTGACGGCAAACGGCGACACTGGTGAAAGGTGGTTGAAAGTTTAGCAATAAATTTTTACTACCTTGGTATAGATACTATAGGAGAAGAGCTACACTCAACTCTTACCTACCACGGTTCTCCTGCCGTGGTAGGGACCCCACCTGTGATCGCGATATAGGTCGATTGAAAGAAAAATTGGCTATATATCACAAACTTGCATAGTGGTAACACTGTGTTTGCGCAAACATGTTTTCATCAAGGAAGAAAGGAAAATCATGACTCTGAAGACCAATCAATCCCGTGGCGGTCAAACCTCGATGGGTGCAGCTTACGCTGAAGCATCGCAGCGTCAGCCTGGTGCACAAACGGGTGCGGAGACCACGCAGGGAATGCCGCGTGAAGGCGCTGTGTCGCCCGAGACGTTCAGCATTCGTCAAATGTCGGCGCTGTTCGAACTTCCGGCAGCCGCCAACACGCAGTCGGAAGTTCTGGCCAAGGCTCGCAGCGTCCTGGAGGCCGATGTCAAAGCCGTGCCGGATCAGCAGTTCGACATCAAGATCATCGGTCTTGATCGTGAAAACCCGGCGCTGCACATCGGCGTCTCGGTGATCGTGATCGGCGTCTCGGTTCGTCAGAACCAAAACTACGGCATGGGTTACCACGTTCTGCTGCTCGCCGCAAGCGCGCCGGAGCCGGGTACGCAAACGTTCCAGTACGCGCAAAACCGCACCGTCGAAGTCAAGCAAGTGGTGGGCGATGCATGGGACGATATCATGCGCACCGAAGTGAATAAGGAGCTTCAGCGCATGTTCCCGAACGTGCCGCTATACTCGGGTGAAGCGCGTGTCGTGCATACGAACTTCAACTGGGACGACCAGACGCGCGTGAAGACGTTGCGTGCCGAAGTCGTGACGGCTGCTGCGATGGCGCTGGCCAAGTCGTTGCCCGACTTCAAGGACGTGAACCTCAAGCGCATCGAAGTCGACAACACGCTCTCGCTCACGACGCAGTTCAAGCAACCGCAGATCACCGATTCGACCGGTCTGCCGATTCGTGCCGACATCCGCATCACGTTCAAGGCCGGTCAAACGCAGCGCAACCCGAATCAGCTACAATCGCCGAACACGGAAAAGCCCCAGGAGATCACCTCCATCGCCGGCTACATGGATCTGATCCACATTCGGCAAGCGGCGGCCAATCCGTATCTGGCTCCGCAGCAGCAAGTCGAGTACGATCCGGCCACGGGTCGTCCGGTACCGGTGCGCCCGTTCATTCCGCGTTTCGTGATCACGCGTCTGCGTTCGGGTCGTGCTGCGACGCTTTCGCAGCAGTTGCTCGGCCTCGTGACGGTCTTCACACTGCGTAAGCCCGGTGCATACTACCCGCAATTCAAACCCGATTACGGCGTTCAGAACAACGACGGTATCGATCTTCGGGATGTGGGTGCACTCGGCCTCGTGATGGTCAATCCGCAAACAGGAGCGCCGGTGGGTCGTATTCCGACTAAGCAAGATACGTTCCGGGAATCGGATCTGGGTATTTTGCTGCACTCGGCTTGCCGCGCTGGTCTTGTCGTCTCGATGGATATCGACGAGTGTGGTGATGACACGTGGATGAACGCTCCGTTCGCGGAAGCGGCTCAGACCGTTAATCCGGCCAAACGTCAGGCAGCCACCGAGTTGTTGTTTGACTCGATGAACTATCTGACTGCCGGTAAGTTGGCCAACCACTTCCAGCGCGGTGCGGAGATCTGCTTCAACGAAAACAACCGCATCATCAACGGCTACTACACTGGTCGGGGCGGCGCGCTGTGCGACGCTCGTGACCTGGACGAACTGGCGATGCTCAACCTGATGGGAGAGCGTGACATGAAGGTCGTCACGGACTGGGAAGATACCTATCTGCGTAGCGAGTTCCCGCTGGAACAACGACTCGACGCCCGACTGGAAACGATGAAGAACCTGATGCCGGATCTGAAGGTGACCGGTATGTCCACACGTGTGACCTTCACCGACGCCTTCTTGAAGGCATCCACGAAGGCTGTGGCCGAAACGGGTCTGACCATCAAGGAAGTCTCCGCGTGGGCTGGGATGCAAGGGTTCGATGCCCCGACGTACCAGTTCGCTGGTGTCGCACTCGGTGGTTACGAAGCGACGAATCTGTTCCAAGCAGCTGGTGGTGGTGGCATGGGAACGTCCTACACGGGCGGTACCGGGCGCTGGCGCTAAGTTGTACGGTAGCTGAAGTAATGTGAGAAAAGAGGAGATTGAAATCTCCTCTTTTTTTCTTAAAGCTATCGTACGGAGGTAATCTTGGGAGTCAGTCTCGCGTTAGCAGATTTGGACGTCGTACATCGTAGCTGTCAACACGTCGTTCACGTGGTAAATGACATTTCGGTTGCCTTGGCAAGCGAGAAGGAGGATTTTAACCGCAAGATCATGACGCGGTTCTCCGGGGATGATTTGCTGAGCAATTTACCCAGTTGTTATTGCGGCCAGACAACAGGAGAGCAAAACAAGTATGACATCTGTAACGTGTGTCATACGCCTGTTATCGATTCAACGATGCAGGAGTTGGAACCGATCGTGTGGATGAGGGCTCCCAATGGAGTCAGGTCACTCATCAACCCGCTATTTTGGACTATGATTTCGGAGTTCTTCTCGCGAGGAAACTTCGATGTCTTGCGCTGGATTGCGGACACGAACTATCACCCAGTGGCACGCGTGCCAGCAGTGATGGAAGCAGTCAAAGCAGTTATTCCAGACCGTGGGTATAACTATTTCATCGATAACTTCTTGGACGGCGATCGAATCATTGAACGCCTGATGGAGTTGAAAGTCTATCGTACGCCACCTAAGAGGAAGGTTGCGACCGATTTGATGGAGATGATACGGCGATATCGACACTGTCTGTTCCCGCAACACGTTCCTTTCCCGAACAAAGCGCTCGTCGTTCTCGAACGCAGTAACGTCGGCAATTACATCGACACCACGATTAGCGGCGTGGTCGATGCGATTCGCACGATGACAGGTATTGACCTTCCAGAAAACAACTTCTCGATCCGGACCAAGGAGAACCGGACCATCAAGACGTTGTGTCAGTACGGCGAGTTCCACCTCGAATGGGCTTCGAAGTCGCTGGCTGGCAAACCGGGGATTTTGCGCAAGCACGTCTATGGTTCACGGTCGGACTTCAGTTTCCGAGCAGTGATCACCTCCATCAGCGACGCACATCGCTACGACGATATTTATATCTCGTGGGGTATCGCAGTGTCGGTGTTCAGACTGCACCTGGCGAACAAGCTCGATCGCCTGGGGTGGCTCTCGAACCAGATCGTTGGATTTCTCGACGAACATGCGCAAAAGTTTCACCCGCTTCTGGCCAAGCTTTTTGACGAGTTGATTACCGAATCACCGGGGGGAAGAATCCCGGTTATCCTCGGTCGCAATCCGTCGCTTCAGCGTGGCTCGACACAGCAGTTGTTTATTAGTCGGGTCAAGCATGATGTGCAGATCCCGACCATCTCGCTCTCGGTGCTCGTGTTGCGCAGTTTCAATGCGGACTTCGATGGCGATCAGGTCAATGTTTCACTCGCGCTCGATAACCGTACCGCGCAGGACCAACGCGCACTTGCTCCTCACATGAGCACGTTGGATTTGGATGAACCGTATCACATTTCTTCCAGTCTTTCGCTACCGAAACCGGTGGTGAGTTCGATTGTGGAATGGATGCACGACGATGAAGGACCTCTGACACCTGAAGAACAACGCATGATGGATGCAATACCTGACGCTTAATTAATTGCAAAGGAGGTGAGTGGATGTACGCTCCTGCAATGAGTGACTTCGACACACTGGCGTATGGGACTCCTCACCCAGGAACTCTCAGTTATATACGCCAGAAGTTTGACACCTTATCGACCGCACTGTCCGATAAGGGAGCAGCCTTCATGGCTGATGCACGGCAGAGGTGGGATCAATTCATGGGTTCGGCCGCGATTCGCAAGGCGCGAGCCGTGAAAGAGAAGTTGTTGGACGGGATGTATCTGCGCAACGAGATTTTGACGTATGACAGCATCGGGCAGTTCCAGTCGGCACCGCCATTGATGCAAAACATCATCATGTCCGAACCACTGATCAGGCAGATGTATTACGATCAGCGTATCGATGGCTATTCCGGCTCATATGTCGATCCTAACCCCGGTTGTATCGGGTGGGATGATCCGACTTATCGGATGGTCATGAACGGCGTACTGGTGGATCACCCGGAGCACGACTTCCACTGTCGGATCGTGCTCGATGATTTGCCAGAAGGTGTCGCGCCGCTTGACATCGATCAGAAGTCCAACGCCATCGGTACGTGGGAGGCAGCGCGGGCCTTTATCGAGGCCGGTAAGCACGACATTACCGATTTGCTGGGCGGGATGATGTAGGAAAGAGCATTGCGCAAGTGGTTGTTTCATGAAGTTTAAAGGGAGACTTCGGTCTCCCTTCTTTTTTTGTCAACTTCTTCAAATACAAACGAGGTTAATGCTGTGTATTCAAAACACAGCAGGTAACTTATGTCCACGCTCAATTCATCCGTCATTGCATTGCCGATGTTTGCTAGTTCGGGTTGGACCACTTCTTTGAACGAAAAAGCTGACGGGATCTTGTCGCAGTTCTTTGAAGCAGACGCCTTGCAATCCGAGCTTTATCAAGGTAATGTCAGCAGTTTGCAGTATCTGATTCACGAGTACAACAACGACCCGATTAAAATGGTCAGCGCCATCAGATCGGCGTTGGAGAATCTCTTAGGTCGTTATTATCCACAAGGGTGTAACGTCGAAGTGACCTCCGATGCCACGAGCCCGACTTGGGTTGGGTCGCAATACGACATCAAGATCACCGCGCTTGTCACGGAAAACGGCGCGCAGCAATCATTCGGCTATCTTGTCTCGGCCGAGAACTCCATCATCAGCAATATCGCCCGGATCAATAACTCTGGTCCTGCATTCTAATCAGATGTTTTTTCAGCGTGTGAATCCATGTTGTAGTGGGAAAATACCGGAGAATAAGACATGGTTGCGCCAACCCAAGCGAATAATCCCGCGCTAAAAGCGCTGGTCGATCAATGGTCGAACAAGGTCGGTAACGAGTTCGACCGCGTTCAAAATCGGATTGACCCGACCCAACTGGAAGGTAAGTTGGAGATGAACGAGTTTCATTTCCGAGCGTTCATCGATTTCTTTGCCGGAAAGGAAGAAATGATGTACTTCGGCAAAGGTCGTCAAGCGCATGAGCGCGCGCTCGCTATTTGGCTGAACCATTCGGGTGGTGGTCTGCGAGAAGTGGATGTAGTGAAAACGATCGATGGACAGCAACAGGTCGTCTTTACCGTACCACCCGTGTACGATCGCACGATGATCGAGCCCGCACTGCGAGAACCTGACAAACCGTCGGTGTACGGCGCGGTCGTCAATGCCAACACTATCTCCAGTCATTCCGCTCAACACGCCGAGAATTACCTGAAGCGACACCTCGATGAACGATTGGATACCATGTGGCATCCGGAGGTGATGCGCAAAAACGCCGAAGCATGGAACAAGATTTTCACCTACTACGGACTGCCTGCGTTGGTACCGGCACTCACAGGTGAGAAGCCAAATACGACCGATTCGTCGAAAGACGAAGTCGTCGGTTTTGATCCGTTGTAAATCCTTCATGGAGTGTTACCATGGCCATGAAGGTTAAGAAGATTCATCTGGCTACCCTCAGTGACCTGCATCTCGGACATCGTCGCAATAGTGCATCGGAGATCATAGCGAATCTCCGGTGTACTATTGACGACAGTGTTCGAACTTCCCAACTCGACATCATCTTCTTGGCCGGAGACGTTTTCGACGACTTGCTTTTACTCAATAACGACGAAGTACTCGAAATCGACCTGTGGATTTATTGGTTGATGACGTTATGCGTAAAATACGACATCGTACTGAGAGTGTTAGAAGGCACTCCCAGACATGATCGCAAACAATCGAAGCGGTTTGAGTTGATCAACGAGGTGATGGGTAAACCGGTTGATTTGAAGTATATCACTGATATTTCGGTGGAACACATCGAACGCTTTGGTATTGATGTGCTTTATGTTCCGGACGAAGCCACGGAGTCGCCAGAGAAAACGCTTGGCGTTGTCAAAGAGGTGATGGCAGCGCGAGGGTTAGAGCAAGTTGATTTTGCCATCATGCATGGTTGCTTCGATTACCAGATCCCCTATCTGGCAAGTGACCACAAGCATGATTCTCAAGCCTATTTAGCGCTGGTACGTTACCTGATTTTTATCGGTCACGTACACATGTTTAGTCAACTAGACCGTATCACAGCGCAAGGTTCCTTTGATCGTCTCTCCCACGGTCAAGAAGAACCTAAAGGACATGTTCGTGCAACCGTATATCAAAATGGAGAAAGAGAGGTTACTTTTGTTGAGAACACGAACGCGAAGAAGTTCGTTACGCTCAAGTGCCAGGAGAATACGCTGGAAGAAACATTGGTTGAAATTCACGAGTTGGTGCAAACACTGCCGCCGCATTCTCATGTCCGATTGGATTTGAATGCGGATCACCCGCTTTTAGCCAGCACCGACACGTTGATTCGACGCTTTCCCATGATAACGTGGGAGAAGATTGTTCGCGAGACAGGAGAGGAATCTGTCATTGCAGAGGCTGATGCAAGCGAGGAAGAGTATACCCCGATCACGATTACACGTGATAACATCGTTCAAATGGTGATGTATCGGGTGGCCCTTCACCCGGAAATTACCAACGATTTACTGGTACTTGCACAGGAGCAACTGGAAAAGGTGATCTAAATGAGTGCCAGTACGCGTCATCTATCGGAAAGAACCATCGGTCAATACCCCATCTCGGTGGGGACTTCCTTGGCCATTGAATCGGCTATGGGGATTCACCCAGAAATCGAGGTCAAGTTCCAACCGATTAAGCAATACGGGGAGTTTTGGATCAACCTGAAGACGCTGTATCGAAACATGATGGGTTCGCTCCAAGCGGACGCAGCGCAGCTTGTGTTGGGTGTACCGGTAGGGGATGAATTGCAATTAGAGATGGATCGAATCGATTCAATTATTGCAAGTGAATCCGATTGCCAAGTCATCTACTATGTGTGTAACTACACACGTATGGATCAGCGCTATCCACATGCTCGGATTCGAGTCGATAGTACTCCGCGCCAAAAGCAATTTACACAGACAATGAAGGAGGCAATCCAACATTTGCTGATGTTAGAGACGAAACCAGCAGGGCAGCAGCATGAGTCTAGGATGAAAGTGTTTGATGTTACACTCAAACCCACCGAACGAACTAAAACGCTGATCCTCACCCACGTACCGCTTGATCTGTGTAGTTATAAGCACTTCGGTGAATTAGCGCTTTTGGAAAGTCACACGGGTGCAATCAAAGAAAAAGCGCAATGGTACACCAAGTATCTTAACGGTAAAGAGTTGGCCCGTATCCCGTTTCGGGAAGATTTGTTGCAAGTGTTTGGTGATCACGAGTTGTTCCATCCGTATCCAATTGAGAATCGCAAACAGCTAATCGCCGTGGCTGAGAAATATAGTTGGACCCCTTTAACAACCACCGAGAAGATTCGATATACCCTCGATTTCTTACTCAATCCGTATCTGAAGGAGAAGTTAAGAGCAATGTTGGTTCCCTGAAAAAACACCATAAATTTTTACTTCTTCACGGAAAATAACCGAAGAAGTAGTGGGAATTTACGCAGTCGATCCATTTTCTGGATGCGTCCATACATCAATTTCGTCTGAGCAAAAAAACATGGCATACGACAACAACCGCAGTGGCGGATACAGCGGTCCGCGCACCGAACGCCCGAAGAACATGCTGGATGACTTCCGTGTGAGTCTATCGGCACCGAGTACCGCCAAGGGTAAGTGGGCTTCGTTGAAATGGAGCTACGCGGGAAATCAAGTCGGTCTCACGATGTACTCCAATGACCCAGCTGACGAGAAGAAGTCCGTGCGCATTCAGATGCCACCGACCGATTTCTGCCGGATCTTGGTGTTGCTGGAGATGGCGATCAACTTCCCGGAGCAGGGTGATCACAAAGTCTGGATGGAGTACAGTGACTACATGTGGTTCAATCGGGAAAAGAGCAAAGAAGTCAAACTCCAAGGCACGGTCTACATCGGCAAGAAAGACGGCGTCGTCTGGATGTCGCTTGTCTCCTACGACAAGAGTCGCCCGCGCATCAAGTTCCCCTTCGGTAACACCATGTACACGGCGCTCTACAAGAGCGACGGCTCAGCCATGACCGATGCGGAAACCTCGGTCATCTCCGCGAAAGCGAACCTGATGTTCCTTCAACATACGATCCCGACCGTGGCTAATGCGCACTACAAGCATCGCGAATCGAGCGCAGTGAAGAAAGATGGTGACGAACGTAGTAGTAACTCCAGTAGTGGCGGAGGTGGAGGTTACTCCAGCGACTCTCGCTCGGGTTCGGGTAACAACAATGCCGCACCGGATGAAGACGGATATAGTGACGACATACCTTTTTAAGGATTTCGTTGCGAAGTGAGTAGGGTAAGAGGAAGATCTCTTGATCTTCCTCGATTGAAAAGAAATTGAGCGATATATTACCTCCAGAGTAGTTAGAGTGGACTACGTTTGAGGAGAAAGTTGTTGTGAAAATCAACACTGATCGAATGGGGATGTATAGTCCTCAGACGGACGCGCAGATGTCGCATAATGGTATTGTCATTACGTGGAACTACGCGGCATTTAAGAAACAACAAGGAAAGGAGGGTCAATCAACGGGGTTGTTTGTCGAGATCAATGATTACTGGGAGTATGTCGCCAAGGATCATCCTGCGGTGGTTGACCAGATTTTTAGCGTCTATCTGCGGATCAAAGACACATTCGAGAATACGGAAAACACCAAAACCCTTACTAGTACGCTCGTACCGTTACTTGAAGAGTTGTATAAATTGCACCCGATCGAATCACTTGATCATTGGGTGCGTTTCTATTCGGGAATCAGGATCCCGGAGAAGATCGAAAAGGAGTTCGTCGAAAGCGACGAGCTTTCTAACACGCGACTTAAGACATACACGCGAGAGGACTATCACAAGTTACTCGTGTTAGCGCTTGCATTTCGTGCAGTGGTTCCAGTGTGGGGTGAGCTTATCGCCTATACCGAGAAACACAAAATCCTCGGCACTAATTGGAAAGAATACAGTGCTTATCAGTTGCTTAACCGAACTGCACTGATGAACTGCGAAGCCATGGTCAAGCTTCGTGGGTATGTGAATGCTTTCATTCCGACAGATAAAACCAAGCGACCCCATTCTGCCATCATGGCTGGGGTGGGAACTGAGGATTTCCCTGAGTGGTTACTTGGTGTTATCGTTTTTCGACGTGTGTGCAATGGAGACATTCGTAACACCAATCCAGACACTCACTTGGTGAGTTCTATTCATAGCTACATTCTGAATAAACTCAACCCGAGCGAGTCCAGTTTCATCGGACGCGTGCGGGAGAAGAACAGTCGCAAGGAAGGTGAAGGTGACGATAACAAACTCTCTCGTCTGGAAGGTTACAAGATCCGGCAAGAGTTAGCAGAAGGGGACATCGCCATGATCGTCCACTCTGCGCGTGACCCATATCGCTTGGCGCGTGCTGTCTCACAAAGTGTTGATTTGGCTTTGGTGGAGGAAGCTTTGGAATCAACCAAGGCGCTTCTCGGAGTTCACATCCAACAACCGCAATTGACGATCATGCAATGGGTGCTGGCGGACGGCATCAAACCGCGTGGTTTGCAGTATCTTCCCAAACCGGTGTTTTTACAAGCCATGGCAGTGGCACAAGCTGTACTCTGGCATAAGGGTCACTACGCAATTGCTGGACTCGTGAGTGCTGAGGCTGAGGTAGGGGACGCCGAATTTAGCGAGGTGAACATGGGTGGTCATGGGCGAATTTCCAAGGAGTTGACGGAACATTTGGCCATCACGCATCCGTACCACCTGCGCCCAAGTGGTAAGCAGCAAAAAGAAAGTGGTCGCTTGCAAAATAGCGCCGTGGTTTCCATTGACTTGGTGACCAAGCAATTCGATCAGTATGGTTGGTTGTTGACCTTGCCGAGTGACAAGATCAAACTTATCAACCTGAATATGGCAACGCGTCGATTCGTCCTTCCCAATGACATTCGCAGTCAGCTTGCCAAACTCGCTATAGACATCGCAACTGGGAGTCTTTAATGAACGAAACAACCGCACTGATGTCCCGTCCCCGTGGTTTTGGTCATGTTCCCGCAGAAGCCAAAATCACCAAACTGCTGATTTACGAAACCGGTGAATACAATCGGCAGTGGAGTCGTCCTTACACGACCAACTTCGACGGGCATGTCCTGAATCAATTCCACGAGCAGTTGCAAGGGCTCGACCATTACGCACCGGCAAACTTCACCGGCATCGCGCAGAGCTTCATCAAGCCAGCTGCACAAGTCGATCTTAACGGTGGCGGTATTGCCATCCCGCAAGGTTGGAATAGCCGCCGGTGTCGCTTCATGATGGTCGTCGAGTACGACGGACACCTCGGGATGCGCATGCAGGAAATCCTCACGGGTTGGACCGAGGGCGTTGGTGCCATGCCGCAAGGGGGTATCCTTCACCATGAAGCGCAACCCCTGATGGTTGACAACGACATGATCTTCTATGTCAATTCGACCATTCAGTTGCAGGTGAAAAGTGAGTTCGGACCTGCTGGTCATCGTGAGACGATGGCGGTGGCTAAAAATTCCCACGTTCTTGCCGATCCGAAGTACGGTTCGATCTTCACCCCCGGTACACAAGAGCGCATGCGCCCGACCGATCTGTTTGCTGTGATGAGTCGCTCGCATCTGCATGCGGTGCGCGATGAGTATGGCAACATCCCTGGTGTGGGTCCGCGTCTATTCGATGGTCGCAATGCGATGACCAACATGGCGGCGCTTTCGCTGCGCAGCAATGTGATTCCGGCCGCGTACATGTCGCGCGTGATGGATAACTATCACAACGCGGCGGTGACCAACAACGATCCGAGCAAAGCCAACGGCGACTTCTACACGAACGCGCGTACGTATTCCAACGATGGGTTGGTGAGCAACGACGAAGTGCTGCGGATGTTGGCTGATCTGCGGGGCGAGCCGATTGGCAATACGTTCCGATTCCGAGATTTGGTCAGGCTCGATCCGACCATTCAAGGTCGAGCGCTTGGTCGGTGTTCGGGGCGCACCGAGAAGATCACGGGGTTGCACCAAGCTGGGATGACCAAAGAGTGGGACGGTCGTGATGCGGTGACGCTGGCTGCCACCATCATCAGTCAGTGTGTGCCGGGTATCATGGCCGATCTTGCACTGACCGTGATGCATTTCCGTACGCACAATGAGATGGCTGTCTCGGGCAACTATTCAGCTGTCGATCCGACCACGTTCTTGGGTCGGCCAGGTCGAGAGCCGGACTTTGCGATTATCAATGTCGCTGGGTTTGGTGATCAAGATCTGGGTCCGGGGATGTACGCGTTCGAGAAACGCTTCTGGTTCGAAGTGATGAAGGACCTGTGCTTTGACAACCAGATTCGTTTCATGCTGGAGGTCAATTGCAATCTGACGGGCGAGACCGTGGTGAACATCTCGCTCGATGGTCGCCCGATTGAACAGTTCGTCACACCGTCGTTTGCTGATGCGCTACTCACCCCGCTTGTCACCAACGACCACAACCACGTGGTTCAAGTGGCTAACGATTTTAATCAATTACTCACAGCCGTCGTACCGACGACGGATGCAGCGTCATCCACGGCGTTCTTCAACGACGACTCATTCTAAATAGTAGGAGTAGCTATGGAATTGCTTCCTTTGTACAAGTCAATCCTCAAGGCGGGGCACTTGGTGGTTGATGACGAAGGGTTCATCAAGCGGATTTGGAAGGGAAAGAAAGAGCCGTGGCTTATCAACGGTAAATCCGTGGTTCTTCCCACGGATGCACAGTTAAAGACACCCTCGGCTGAAACAATCGTCTTCCATCCGCTGTTTGAATTCCTCACGCGTGCGGAATCGGAAGTGACGGCTGAGTATCGCCGCACAGTTACGGAGCGACTGCATCTGTCGTTTCTGGCGCTGGCAAGCGAGTTGCTCACGATCGCCGCTTCTCAGGACATGCACGCCAAGCTCACTCCTGAACAGTCGGAGTTTCTCTCGTTCGTGCCGGAGGCCGACGGGCAGATGCTCAAAACGTTCGAAGAGTTGTGCGACGCCATGCCGGAGGGGCAAAATCAGAAGGCATTCGTCTCGATGTATCTAAAACGTGGCGGCATCGTGCAAGGTAAGTCAGCTCACCGAGCAGCGATCGTCACGTTCCCGTTGTACAAGCAGTTGGTGGAAGACGGGCAAAAACGTGAAGCGGAGATGAATGCGCGCAAGCACGTACCAAAGAAGAAGGATGAGAAAAAGGAGGAAGAAAAACTCCTACCTATTCCGAACGAGACGTATGGCGTGAAGTTGCGCAAGATCGATCGGGAGGCGTTTATCAAACTCTTCGAGTACATGGTGCCGGGCATCGCCGAAGTCGATTCGTATTCAGCTACATCGAATAGCAACATCGCGCCGTCGATGGATGCGATCATGCACGCGGTACAGAACTTGGCTGCGCCACTGAATGACATGGTTGAGCGTTTCAAGGGGAAGTTGTCGGAAAGCGCGCAGATCATTTTGCGTGTTGAAGATGCCTGGGTGCCGGAGTTTGTCAATTTGGCTCCGCTACAAGTGCAAATTCGAATGATTCCGATGCAAGATGGTAACGATGGTGCGTTGCCAGTTGCGGCAGATAAGAAAGCAGCAGAAGCGGAAGCGTACGCCAGTCCTCCGAAAGCGGTCCCGGTTACAAGCGCTCAGGCGGGCCAAGCTCAACCGAGTGGCGTCTCAGCGGTCGGAGAAGAGCACGCCCCGCCAGGATTTCGCCTACCACCGAAGAATCCCCAGCAACCGGCTACCCCGACGTATTCTGGAGCACCTGTTGTTGCCCCGCCTCCACCGCCGCCTGCCTATCCGGCATATCAACCCCAAGTCGGCTATCCTCCACCGTACGCCGCAGTCCCACAGATGGCTCCTCCCGCTGCACCGCCGGTCGCCATGCCGGGCGTACATCCGTCGCTTGCCGCCTTTGCAGCCCCGTACATGGCTTCAATGGCTGCACCCTATGTGGCTCAACAAGACATGCCTACGTGGGCCTATGGGGGTGGTACACAACGGCCGGTGCAGTCGCAAGGTTATCCTCAACAACAAGGTTACCCCACCGCACCGCAAGGGTATGGTTACGGGGTGCCTGGTACGTCTCGTGGGGATTTCTAAGTTGTAGTGAGATTTGACGGCATAAAGAAGAGCGCAGCTTACCGCGCTCTTCTTTTTTTGTCGTTAAAACAAAGCTGTAGGTAAAACAAAGCTGTTAGTTGGCGGTACGATTAACCGAGTTTTCTACCTGCATAATTCGTTGGACTTCAGCGGTATTGGGAACCTGAAGAGTGAGCATCATGTCCCGATATTCGTCAGAAGAAGTCATTTTGTTCACACGCATGATAACGTAATGAAACTGCGCAGGAATACGCAGGAAAGTGAGCAAACCATTCAAGTCAGCATCGAAGCGCTGTGCGATACCCGGCTCAATGACCAAGGGCTGCGTACTGTTGTCGGTGCGAAACACCGTCATGAAGTCTTCCAACGCATCGCGCAGCGTATCGGTGTAATACGATTGTGCACCTTCCGCGACCATCAGAGCATCGACTTGCATGGAAGTATCCTTCAAGAAGAAATGTAAGAATTTTGAATCACATATCATCAAGAGAGTAGTGAAAACTACTCGGAATTGAATTAATCTTTCCTCAAAGGAAAATGTGATGTCTGAGCATGCTGAACTGGACATTTGCAGTTATGTAGCAAACCAGATGGACAGGCGATTGATGGGGGTCAATGGCTTGAACTTTGCAGATACCCTGGATAGCTCACCTCGTAAGCAAATGTTTGCGAGTCATATCGGTCAATGTTTGGTGATCAAAGGAGGCACCGAGCGATTTATCCAGACCGGTATGGAGCGCCAGTATGCACGAACCACCTTCTCGGTGAAGATGCCAGAGGATGGCATCATCCTGAAAGTGCTGCATCGTTATCGAGAAACAATGGGGGAAACGATTCACAACCCCGAGACCTATCTGCTATACGAATCGATGGATCCTGCTCGTGCTGGGGAAATCGGAATTATTACGTTACCGGAGTATTTCTCTGATCAGACGTATTTTGGTTTCGAATATGGCCGAAGCAAGTGGCTTAAGAAGTCCTCGATTACACACGGCACTCCGATCAAGAAAGGTACGATCTTGCTCGATTCTCCGGCGATCGTGGAGAACGATGATGGTAGCCTTCAGGGTTACAAGTATGGTCGCCAGTGCAAGGTGGCGTATATGACTCATCCGGCAGTTTCTGAGGATGGGATTGCGGTATGTCGGGATGTCCTTCCGTATTTCGCAATTAATACGTTTCGCAAGTATGAAGTGGAGTGGGGAAGTCGCTACATTCCACTGAACCTTTACGGAGACGAGAACAACTATAAACCTTTTCCCGAGATTGGCGATGTGATTCGTCCAGATGGATTAATCATGGCACTGCGACGGGACGATCGCTCTTTGGCCGTGGTGGAGCAATCAGCCCGTGCCTTGCGTGAGGTGGACTTCTTGCATGATCGGCGTTTTTACGCCGCCGGTGCCGGTGGTCGGGTGATCGATGTTCGGATCTATCATGATGACTATACGTCCAGCAATGCTCCTGAAGAGATGGAGCGCCAAGCGATGCGCTATCATCGCTCGTCGCAACAGTTTTATCGGGAATTGCTGCAAGAACTGAAGGAAATCGAGCAACGGCGCGGTGTGCCGCCCGTGCTATCGACGGAGTTGCATGAATTGGCAGTTGAAGCCACGGCCATTTTGGATAATCGAGCCAATGGCGCACAAGAGCGTCGAGTACTGCTTCATCGCAAAAACCCGATCGATGACTGGCGTATGGAAATCGTTGTTCAGTATGAAATCATTCCTACGGAAGGTTTCAAAATTACCGATTGCCATGGTGGTATTTAGTAAAAGTTCGTCCGTCCTTGTAAAAAGGAGGATGAAATGGGAATTCGAGTTATTCCTGGTTATGAAACTTACGGCGTTACAAAGGCTGGAATAGTTGTTTCGTTTGAGAGTGGAACGATCCTGAGGCGATACTTGTTTGATGGTTATATCTACGTAGATCTTTTTAAAGAAACGATAAAACCATTACGAGTACATCGACTAGTTGCATTAGCGTGGGTTGTGAATCCTAATCCAAACCGGTTTACCATTGTCAATCATCGCGATGGTATTCGGATAAACAATTGGTGGGAAAATCTTGAGTGGACTGATTACTCAGGTAACAATTATCACGCTATTAACGCAGGACTGAGGTCTGATAACATTCGCTGTTGTGTAAGAGATTTTTACACAAAGCAAGTGCATGAATTTGCTTCAATGGCGCAAGCCAAGGAATTCATGGGACTTCGTAAAGACGTTCGAGTTGAACAACTCTCACTCAAGCAATTTGGAGCACTTATCGAGGGTCGATTTGAGTTCCGATTTGCAAACGATTCGACACCGTGGTTTTATGAAAATCGCACTGAGCTGGTTCCGCCATCCCGATATATGGTGGTGGTTCTAGAACCAAACGGCGAAACTAGAGAAGTATATTCGAATCGAGATTTGCTTCAACGCTATCAACTTTATCGTAGCTCGAGCAGATCTATCCCTGGATTAGTCGATTACGGAAATTCATTATATCCGGATCATGAGTTTAGTTATCGAGACAGTTACGCGGAGGAACAACACCGTGTGTCCCGAAATATAAAAAGTCAGGCTCAACCCATTCTTGCGGTACGTGGTGTCGAAGAGCTTGATTTTCAATCACTGACTCAATGTGCTAATCATTTTGATGTCGATCGTTCAGTTATTGTTCTTCGGTTAAATAGTGGACAAGATTTGGACGGATGGACTTTTACTTCAATGCCTCTTTAATCAGTAATGATTAAAGAAATCTCCTTTAATTGCTGGAAACTCCTGTTAGACGTGTGTACCACTGCGAGCCGCGAGGCAAAGCGACGGTTTGAAAAACACACGGTAGGGACAATCAGCAGCGAAGCTTCTCTTACGAGAAGAACGTTCAACGACTAAGACCTTACCAGTCTGTAGAGCCAAGCGGTAGGCGTATAGCCTTTAAATCGAAATAGGGAGCTTCCTACTTGAAAAAGAGGAAGAAGATATAGTCTGCTCCGTATGGAAACATACGGCGGGTGCTTTAACGCACCGGCTCAGCGTAGCGAACTGAGTGGACATTAGGAAAGGCGTCATCTGTAAGATCCTCGAACCTGAGGACATGCCGGTGGATGAAAACGGCGTGCGCGCCGATATCATCATGGACGGAAACTCGACCAATAGCCGGATGAACCTGGGTCGAAAGTACGAACAGTTCTTTAACAGCGCGTCAGCCCACGTGTGTGCCACGGTGCGCAAGATGCTCAACCTGGAGGTTAAAGAGCCGAGTTTGGAACTGAAGCTTGAGCAATTGGAGGCCACGAACAAAGCCGCAGTCGATGCGGCTTGGTACTATCTGTGCGGATATCTGAAGATCATGAGTCCGGATAAGATGTATCCGTGGTATTGGAAGGGAGAGGCGCATACGACGCAAAAGGGATTGATCATCAATCCTTATCCGCGAACTCGCTATCTCGCGGAAGTCATTCGTTCAGTTGATGGACTGATCATCTACTGGCCACCCGAGAACAGCCGGGAGTTCACGGATGCAGTGCAGTTGATCCAGAACAACGCCCAGTATCGCCCCCACCATGGTCCGGTTACCTATCGCGGGTACTCCGGTAAAATGGTGAAGACTCGAAACAAGGTGAGAATCGGTAGTGTGTACATCATCTTGCTAGAGAAGATTGCTGATGACTGGACGGCTGTGTCCTCATCCAAGCGTCAGCACTTCGGGGTGATCAGTCAGATCACGAGTTGGGATAAGCATAGCTCGCCGCAACGCGTGCAAGCGATTCGGGCATGGGGTGAATCTGAAGTCCGGATCTCCATCTCTTTCCCTGGACCGCGTGTGACCGCAGACCTTTTGGACCGTAACAACAATCCAAGAACCGCGCGCCACCTTATCGACAACTTGCTGCAAGCTGAGCGCCCAACCGATATCGAGCGTATCGTCGATCGACGGGTGATTCCGTACGGAGGAAACAAACCAGTGCAGTTGGTGAAACACATGGCGCTTACCTGGGGTTGGCAGTTCGAGTACGCGCCGTATATTCCGAATCAAAGTAGCACAACACGGGAGATTGCTGCATGAAGCGAATCAGTGCACGATTTCTAACCACCATGAGCACTGAACAATTGTGGACCACGTTGCGTGGTCCCTTTGTTTTGGTGTTCGATGACGGCGAGCTAGAGACCAACGCAAAAGAAAGTCTATATTCAAGCTATGCGTGGGAGTTCCATCGCAAGTATCCCCGCACCCCGATGTTCAAACGTCATCACGTCAAGGAGATCATCGGGAAAAAACGATTGGCCAACGGTACGCACCTGAAGTTGCTGGGCAACGTCATGTGGAGTGTGCACGCGGCGTATCAAGACGATACGAGCGTCACGCTCGACCAACTCTCCGAGATGACGTATCGGATCGTCAACCTGATGTATAACGATCTGTCCTATCGGTGTGAACCATGGGTGACGTCGCTTGATGTGACGGATTACATCGAGATTCTCAACCACCCGGACGTGCTGGCAGCGAAAAAGGATGCACCTCCCACGGAGCAAGCCATCGCACATATCCACGAGACAATTACCAAGGTGCTCTTGGATGACCCGAGTATGGCGCACAACCCGATTGCGCGGGCTGTGAAGTCAGGACTCTCGAATATGGGTCAGGTGTTGCAGTGCGTGGGGCCGCGAGGCTTTATCACCGATATGGATGGGAACTATTTCCCACGTCCAATCATGCGGGGGTTTGCCGAGGGCTTTCGCGACTTTCACGATTCGTTCATCGAGTCTCGCCATGCGTCCATGTCGCTTGCTCAAGCAAAAGACCCGCTTGAGCAGACTGAGTATTTCAGTCGACGCTTGCAGTTGATCTGTCAGAATGTGCGGCGACTGCACATGACCGATTGTGGATCGACCGAGTATCTGTATTGGACGATTCGCGATCAGCAGTTTGACGATGACGGTAATGTCAGTCAGAAGTCGGATCTGGATCTGTTGGCCGGTAAGTATTTCGTGAATGCGGAGGGCGGGCTCTCTGCTATTCGTAAAACGGATAAGCACCTGATCGGCCACACGCTGAAAGTGCGCAGCACCCTAGGTAAGTGTCGGCACCCAGATCCGTATGGGGTGTGCGCGGCTTGCTTTGGTGAGTTGGCATATTCGATCCTCGATCCTTTGACGGGCAATCTCGGCCAGACCACCTGCACCTCGATGACCGAAGTCGTCTCGCAACTGGTACTCTCCACCAAGCACTTTGTCGGCAATGCGATGATGGAAGCCATCGTGCTGGATAACATCACTAAGCAGTATTTCGATGTGACCAGTGACCGGGCGTCGTATCTGCTGCACAAACGCTGGAAGAATCACCATGTGCGTTTGATCATCCCGCACCAGTTCGCTGCCCACTTCACCGACATTCAAGCTGTGGCTGATGTCAACCAGTTGACGAGTATCTCGCGTATCAGTGAGTTGCCGGAAATTGGCATTGGCATTGGAAACGGGGAGAAGTATGAGGAAATCGCGTTGCGTGTCGCGATGGATCGTCGCATGGCATCCATGACATATCCACTGCTCGCCCACATCAAGAAAGTCGGTTGGTCGCTCAATGAAAAGGGCCACTACATCGTCGATATGTCAGGTTGGGATTACGACAAACCTATCCTGTCGTTGCCGATGAAGCGGTACAACATGAGCGATCACTCCGCTGAGATTGCGGATATTCTGGAGGCATCCATCAAGGAAATCGCCGAGCGAGATCTGGAGGAATCGGTCGATCCGACGTTGGTCAAGTTGTTTGACCATGTCAACCATCGCCTCTCGGTGAATCTGGCGGTGCTTGAAATCGTACTCTATGGTGGAATGGTGGTGTCGAGTGCCAACGACAATTTCGCGCTGCCTAAGGCGAACACAGGTCGAGCACTGGGTGTGTATGATCTGACCATCGAGAACCGCTCTATGGCGGCTAAGATGGCCTATGAGCATCAGTTGGCGAGTATCCTGAACCCGCACAACTATATCACACCCAATCGGATGGATCACCCGTTCGATGCGGTGATTATGCCTCACGAAGTGCTTCAAGCAGGAGAGGAGGAATACCTGCGTAGTATCGGAGCATAAGTTGGATCAGGGGTGGGTTCAGTGCCCACCCCTTGCACTTTTTCTGTTCAAGCGATTAGAAGGCAAAACATGGTTGAACTGACTATTACGGTGTACTCGCACCATTTTGAAGTAACGCGTATCTCCCCGCGAGGCCGCCGGGTAGTAGAAGACTTTGCCAGACGCTATATCGAATACACCCTCAGAAAAAGACGGGGTCGGCCCGGCTTTGATGAAGTGCCCGATTGTGTGTTTGCCGCTTCTAACGCTGACCGCACGCAGTACCGTTTTCACGCCGCGCAGATGGAGGAGTTTAAGAACCACCTGCGTGTGTTTGATTTGGTTCACCCCGATGCTATCGAGTGGATTGAAGTACCGTTGTATGAGCCGCTCGGGGTCGATCTATTGATTCAAGAGGGATGGCTCCCTAAAGAGAAGTATAAACAAGCCGATGCCATTGCCTTCATGGAAAGGACAGAACCGCCTCGCAAACTCCTTGGAATGCATACAGGTTACGGCAAAAGTTTTTGTACAATGCAAGCCGTAGCAAACATTTCGACTCTTTCTGTGTGGTCAGTGCAGGCGAAGTTTCTGGAGAAGACTCGACTGGATATGCTCAGGACACTCCAAGTCGAATTGGAAGATATCATCGTCGTACGCGACACGAAGGATTTGAAGTTGCTGCTGCTAAAAACAATGCAAGGGCCGATCGATTGCAAAATCGTTCTTATTAGCAGCAAGTTGATTCAGATTTGGATTTCGTTGTACGAGAAAGTGGGCAAAGCAATTGAAGGCGTAGGTTACAGTTGCATGCCGCAAGAGTTTTATCCGTTGTTGCGTGCTGGCGTTCGCGTGATTGATGAAGTGCACATGGAGTTTCATTTTAACTTCAAACAAGATCTTTACACGCACGTACCACAGTCGATCTCACTCTCGGCAACGATGATCTCCGATAGTCGGTTTCGCAACCAGATGTACATGTTGACGTACCCGCTCTCGTGTCGTTTTGAAGTACCCTACATTCCGTTTATCAGTGCGACCGCCATTTCGTATCAGTTTGAAACCCCTGATCGGATTCGCGTCCTGGGTCGCCAAGGGATGTATTCGCATTACGTGTTTGAAGACTCGGTGATGAAGAACAAGAAAGTCTTAGCCAATTACGTTAAGATGATCAAGTTTATCACGGAGATAGAGTTTGTCCGTGATCACCGAGAAGGCGAGAGCATGGTGGTGTACGCCGCCAGTGTGGAGTTTTGCACCTATCTCGTTGAAGAGTTCCGTAAAACCTGGTCAGATTTGAGAATCGAGCGTTATTGTGGGTCGATCAATGATCCGTATGAAAATCTCATTAACGCGCAGCTGGTGGTGACCACACTCGGTAGCGCGGGTACGAACGTCGATATTCCCAAATTGAAATGCGTACTGTTGACTACTTCAGTGGATTCCACTCAGGGTAACATTCAAGGGGCAGGTCGTCTACGTGACGATAAACTTGAAGCGGGTCGCGCTGCTCGGTTTGTTTGGCTTTACTGTGAACAAGTGGGACGACATGTCGCGTACCACAACAAGAAAATGGGCTTGCTCAGACCCCGAGCTTTAAAGCTTAATGAACAGTCGTATTCTGAACTGCTGTAAAAACCGCACTGGCTTTGCTTTCTTGACCGAGCCGCTGATCAGGAAAGTGAAGTCTATTATTAGAACCAAGGAGTGAAAGAAAGTATGGACCCGATTCTCACCGCTAAGAGCACCAACCTTGCCGATGCATTTGCGTTGTTGCTGGGTATCTACCAAGGGCCGCAAGCAATTACCAATGGCCGCACACATCGTCGTAAAATGACGCATGTGGGCAATCCGTTTCACCAGTTTATTTATCACGAAAAGCCGCCCGCTGACGGCACTGCGTGGCCAGCTGTGCGCTATCTCTCAGCGGAGTTTTTCCAGTGGAGTGGATTTTTCCATCTCTACTGCCACACACACCAAGAGGTACTGCCGTTCTTGCCCAAGAAGCTTGCTTTAAGCGACATCCAACAAGGTTTTGCTCACGAGCGCTTTCGTAAAGAATCGTCCAGCGTGTGTCGCACCTATTCGATCGAACAGATCGAGCTTGCCGCGCGCGATGCGGTAGCCTGGTTGGTCTTAGGTAATCGCCCCGCTCGACCCACTTTGGAACAGATGCGCGAGACGGTGCGCCAGATCGACCAGTTTCGACGCCGGTTTGCTTCGTCCAAGACAAGTGGCTTTATCCCGATGAGCATCGAGGATCTCACCAGTATGCTGGAGGCTTGAGATGATTAATGTCTGGATGGAGGTCCTTACCGCCAGACTGGGAAACTATTTTACCGATGCGCTGGAGGAAAACGAGCATTTTGACTTCATGACGCTGCTGCGACGCGTGTTAGCTGATAAAACGTTGATGAACTTTAAACTCATCATCGAGCAGGCGCATGATTTGGCTACTTCCGAAAACCTGGAAAGTGGTTTATTCCAGCGCCGTGCGATGCGTCTTGTATTACCACGGGTCAGTAAGGCGTTCGCTGAATTACCTAAAGAAATCACCGTAGATGACATGCGTCGCTCCAACTACGTGTTGCGTGAAAGTTCACACTACACGTTTATGGAAGCGTATTGGATACTCATCGCATGGGTGGCGTTTGGGGAAGATAACATCGTTCCGGTTGACATGATCGCTAATGCTTTATTGGTGAATTTTCGTGAAGCGATTAACAAGGGAATCACCAAGCCAAAAGATCCGTTTTTCATTATGATTGGATCAGATAAACGCACGAAACTCCCCACCAACAAGAGCGGGTATGATCAGAAAACGCGGCGACTTCCCAAAGGAGCGATAGACGTTATGCAATTGCTTCTCCAACGTATGGATCAGAAGTTACTCGCCATCAGGGATTACCAGCGTAGCGCAAAACCTGCTGGAGAAATCCTGGTCTCTGTCGTCCATTGACAACAGCAAAGACGGAGACCCTAGTGGTCTCCGCTTATGCCCGAGTGTAGATTTTTTCAGCTATATATAACTTTTGCGAACTGGTAACGAAGCCAGTTAATTTCACTACAAAAGGAGTCCTTCATGAATACCATTTCCCCCATCGTTATTGCTCTCGAAAAGAACAAACTTATCGCCATCGATGATGAGAGCGGACAAGAAGTCAAACTCTACGGCGTGGGTCACCTCATCAAAGATAATAAACGCGATGAGTTCGCCGTGCCGCTTTTCAAGGACACGTCGTTCTTCCTACGCTCACTTTATCTGGGCGAGGACGAAAAAGTCCACATCGACGTCTACACAACGGGTGGCGCGATCTACGCACAAGAGACACCTGACCTTGTGGATCTACAACACCATAAGGTGATGTATGGAACGATCTTCCAGACCTGGATCTTCGGCCTGAAAGATGGCGGATGCGTTCCACGTCCGGCGCCGGTGCCTGAATCGAAGAAAGTAGTAAGCGAGGACAAATCGAAAGTGAGTTTCTCCACCCTCTTCAGCAAGAAACCGAAGAAGGAAGAAAAGCCGGTCGAACCGAGTTACGACGCAACCCCGCGTCGTAACACCACCCTCGCCGGCCTCACGCATCTCGCAGTAAAGCAAGAAGAGTCGCAACAAGCAGTGTAACATTCAAGTATCAGGTGATAGAGGCGGCATAAAACCTAGGGGGTTTCCCCTAGGTTGTCTCTTTCTTTTTTTGTTTCCATTCCTAACTTTTAGGTGTTTCTTCAGCCAGCGGCATGTTCAATGGAATAGAGACGTGGTGGCCAGCACCCGCCAATATCCCGATGGTGCGGTGAATCGCACCCGTCTTAATGCGGTAACCTGTCACCACACCATCGCCGTCAACATAACAATGCGCTGACATCATCATGATGGTTAGCTGTTCAGCTATGAGTTTTAAAGTGGACTCAGCATCCATTACACGACCTACCTAAATGGTTGATAAATCTCCACCGGAATCGGAAGCGCTTCACAGTACTTATGCAAAAGCGGCTGAACATCTTTCTCCCAATCCAATCCTCCTTCTCCGCACCCAAGAGCTGGTACCGCTAAACTCACGATACCATACTCTTCATAGACCTTAGACAAATGTAGCAGCCCAGCATCAATCCACTCCCAGCGCGAAGGTAGCGACCAATGGCTTTTAGTCGGGAAAGAATAGATCTTGCGCGCCTTCCAATCAACGTTATATACAAAGCACTTCTCAAGCTGAAAGACACGTCTAGCGCAAGCACGTCGATACGCTTTGAAATACTCCGGGTAACGCTTTTTAAATTGCGCAGCAAGACCTTTTCCCATAACCCCGACCGTATTGACCGGGTTGACGAGCGTTTGCATCTTAGACTCAAAGATGTCACCTACTCCTTCCCAGACAATAGTCACGATCACCCCTTTGGCAATGATAGTTGATTGGTCAAGTTCTCAGCTGTCCTTTCATCACGATTACGTTTAATAGAGGCAATCTCCATTATTTCAGCGGCATCGTAACACGGCAATTGCAGGAACTCCAACCAAGAAATCCCGAACGCTTCACTGACTCGATGAAAAACAAACTGCTCCATTCGCTCGCGCAAAAGCCCGTATGTATAGTTATCTTCCGCTGGATGTAGTTCGATTACGGCAAAGGGATGTTCCGAATCATTTTTGGTATGATCGTAAATCCCAAAGAGTGTCTCGTACTGCTCTAGCATTAACAACTGTGCATCGGTTGAGCAGATATTCGGGACGACCTTTAGTAAGCGTTCAAGCATCGCACTGACTGCAATGCCGTCCTCGAAATTACTATCTGCTACGAATCTAAGCGTCGCTGACCTTACAGGGCCATACGGGCTTGAATTCGCTCGCTCTTTTGCACGAGCAGGGTAAAAAACGTGTACAACGAGTCGATTGGCACAAGATGCGGGTAACGCGGTAATTTATTCTCTTCACTCGGGGCGGCCGCCGTCGTTGCAATCACACTGATGGTGGTGTCGTCGACGAATTTGTGGATCGCATCGAAGTACGCCTTACGGACTTGGTCGACTTCCGAGAGCGTGTTCATGAGCATGTCCAGTGTCTCGATATCTTCGATCACCGTTTCACCGCCGTCGCCCGACACTTCGATGAAATTCTTCACCCAGTGCACGAACTGACGCATGACCGTGGCTTTACCCTGGGTGCTGATATAACGATCCCGGATTTCGTCGTTCACCGGTTGCTGGAACGAACGATCCACCATATCGGTAATTGAATCGATCCAACGGCTACCTGCTTTAAGATACTCATCGATCGAGGGTACCTTAAGCGTCATCTCCAAACCCTCTTCGAGTTTGACGCGTCGCTCGCTAAGCGTAAACTCCGCTTGGTAGCGCTCCAGTAGTTCCTCGGTGGTGTGGTTACCCATCCGACGTGACATATGGGCAATTTGCCACTCGGTGAGCATCGAGCGATCCACGAAGTGTAGCTTCGAGACGTCCAAAATCCCCTTGGCTTCTTTCTTCTCCTGATTCTCACCCACAAGAACCGAGCGCGAATACTGAAAACCCTTAGGGAAGATCACACAGGCCAGACCCCAAGCCAGTGTCTGCAAATCAGACGTCTTCAGACACTTGCGCCAGTCCAAGCTCGGTTTGAGCGTCTTATCGTGCATGTGCTCTTCAGCGAATTGCACGAGTTGGCCGGCGATGAACGAGGAACTGTTGGCAAAGGCCAAGCCGTACGTGCGACGTCCCAGCGTCACCTTCTCGTCCGAGATACGACGAAACAAATCGAGCAAGTCCCCCTCGGTGGGGGCGCGCAGCGTAATCCAGAAGCCCGATGCCCACATCGGGATCTGGATGTACATCCCCATCCCTAGCAAAGCGCGCACACGCTGCACCGCGCGCTGACCGGTGACGGGTTCGCCCGGTGCCGAAAAACGCGGACGCGCTGCCATCAGCTTGCTGTTCTCCGAAGGGACAGCTTGCATCCAGCGCGAGTTTTCTCGCTCCACCGACGATTGGAACTGATTTTCGGTGGCTCGCGTCATTTCGCCGTCGAGCAATTGCTGCGCCCAAACGCGCTCGCCTTCCGTGTCGCCAATCATCTCGTTCGGGCGCTGTTCGTGGTATTGCTCCACGCGCTTTTCCGTATCGGCCGGTAGGATTAGCAGCTCGCCGTTGGCGATATTCACGGGTCCCGGCGAGGTGTCCGGGTTGTAGATCTCGTACTCTTGTACGACGTTTTGCGCCGGTTCATGGGGCGGCAAACCCGGCCAGGGTTGATGCTCGGTCTCGGGTTGCGATTGGGCCTGCCCGCTTTGCGCGCTCGCGACTTGCTCCGACTCTTGGGTCGTCGCCCCGATCGCAGCGTCCTGACCGACGACGGGCGTATTCGGCACCTGTGCGCTCGGATCGGGTTGCGGCGTAGCGTTTTGATTTTCTTCGTTGGACATGACTATTCCGTTAGGCGTTGATTTCTTGCATGGCGTTGCCGACCACCGACATCGTCGTCTCGACGGATTCGACGTCGGTCACCACGTTAGGATCTTGTTCGGGTTTGAGCCCGGTGTCCGACAGTTGTCCGTTGGCGTCGAGCATGAGTAGTTCCGCCTCAGTGAAGATTTCGAGAATGTGCGCCACTGTCGGTTCAATGATGGCCGTCATCCGCTCCTTGAAGAGGTTGTACTTCTCGGCAATCTGGATCGAGAGCATCAGTTCATCCGGATCACTCGTACCACCTTCCCGACCTGCGTGCTCGGCTGCGATGGCCGTCAACTCGTTTTTGAGTGTGAGGATGTCACGCTTAAACATCTCAATGCGCAGCTGTAAGCCCTTTTGATCGCGGATGTGCGCGATAATGTCTTTTCGACGAGCAAGTGCACCCAGTACGGCCGGGGCCATCACGCCCTTGGCGCATTCGATGTACAACCCACGCAGGTCGTTCCACACTGGCATCCAACCTTCGGCCTTTTTGCGCTCTTCTTCGTCTTGTTTGACCTCTTCGAGCTTTTTGGCAAACATCGGGTGAATGGCCGCAACGGGCGGCACTTGGGGTTGACGAGGTGCCGGAGCCACACCAACTTTTTGCATGTCCTTCATACGACGGCTAAGAGACTTCTTGGTCACGATGTGACTCCTAACTTGTTAGTTTATACCACAAAAAATCAGACAGACAGCTCAATCATTTGACTATCCGGCGACAATTGGCTACAGAATCCCGGAACGACTTACTTTTTTTGTGCGAAATGAGGCAAACATGCTCGACATACTCGACGACTACTTGAGTGGGGTAACCACGCCCGAGCTTAAGCAAGCCATTCGCCACGCTCATGAGTTGTTTGACCGCTACGGGCTCGACACCTACGAGAAGGACTTCGAAGAATTCCTCATGACAGGTGACCAAGCTGATACGGGTCGCGTGGTGCAAGACACGTATGATTTAACACGCTCGCTCCAGTTTAAGATTTTGGAGGAGCATCAACTCGTGATCGATGAGAACGCAGCACCTTCTGTGCTCAATATCTTTTTGGAAGGTTTGTTGCGGTTGCCTGAGTACGATAACCCCGACGCACTGTATGGCATCTTGATGCAACCACTCGATGCCATGGAGCTTATCTCCGAGTGTATCGCTTTGGTGATGGGGCGCTCAGCCGATCATCTTCACCAGTATGTCCGCAATTGTGGCGCTGCTCTTTTGCAACAAGTCGTGCGCAACCTCGATCAAAAACACTTCGCCCAGTCTGATGAAGAGATTGTGGCTAAGCGTGAGCGGGTGCAAGCTTACAAAGATTTTCTCGCCGTTGCACAGATCAAGCAACTGAAGATCGCATATCTCTTAGAGCACGGATTGGATGTGGGTCACCCGGTGATGATCTACTTGAATCTGATCGGGCAAGACTTCGAGGAGATGGAGGCAAGCTATATCGCCAATGAGTTAGTTGCGATGTGTTTGATTTCCTCCGATGCGAACACCAATCCGCGCCAAGTGGTGACTGACCACCTGGAAAAATTCGTCTCTGACATGAACAAAATCACGAAAGTGGATTTGGTCGTGGGAGAGCTTTTACTTAAGTTGAGTGCCCATGGATAAGCGATCTTACTTTTTAGCAGCCTGCCGCGCTGAGGAGTTTCGGCGCTCGGCCTGGGTGATCTCCGTGTTTGCCGTACTGAAGGAAGACCCGGAGAAATGGAAGACAGATAACTACCCTTATCGGATAGTCCAGTTACCTACAGGCAATTGGTTTGTCAACCCAGAGAATCGAGACGAATTACTCCCGATTGAAGGCACCAAACCGGGTGAACCGATGTTCCGCCCTGGTGAGTGGGTGACTATTACCAAGCGGGAATTTCCCAACCTGGAGAAAGAGAGAGCAACCGTAACCTACGGCAATTTGCTCGTGAACTTCACCTCAGTGATCTACCCCTTTGGTAACAAAGTACCGTACCAAGAGGGAGAAATTACTGCACGGGGAATGGAAAAACTCATCATCAAGCGGTTAAGAGATACGCCTGAAGAAGGCCAAGCGCGTGAAGATCGAGTGATCTACGTCGACGAGTATTTGAAGTTCGCCGACTCGATGTTTTATCTTGCTGGTCTGTCGCAAGTGTGTGTCCCCGCTGGTTCGCGTAAAGCGATGACCGTCGACCCAGCAGTTTATAAACTGCGTGAGAGGCTCATCGCAGAAAACAAAGATCGCTTGCACGATGCGACAACTGTAGCGAAGATCGACGCGGAACTCGTTAAACACGATAAAGCATGGATCAAAGGCGACGAGGCTGAGCACTTCTTGCTTGCAGGAAAATCGTACGACATTGTGCGCAAGAAGCTCTTTTTGCAAATGGGTGCAGAAATCGGTTTGGATGAGAGCCAGACCGTGGACTATATCCCTAAGTCACTGGCAGAAGGTTGGGATATTTCCAAATTCCCCGCCATGAACAATTCCCTCCGAGCAGGCTCCTTTAATCGGGGCTACCAGACTATGCTCGGCGGTGAATCGGTTAAGTGGCTTTTGCGTGCCTCCTCCAATATGTCAGTCACTTCGCCAGACTGCGGTTCAAAACTTGGCAATGAAGTAAAAATTGACGAACACAATAAAGCTTCCTTGGTCGGTTTTAGTCTGGTTGGAAAAGAAGGACCGATCAAAGTGACAGAAGAAAACGTCGGTCAGTATTTGGGTAAGACAGTCATGGTGCGCTCACCCATGTATTGCACGATGCCCAAGACTGACTTTTGCGCGGTATGCGTAGGAGACCGATTGGCTGCGAACCCGAATGCTTTGTCGGCCGCAGTGGCGCAGTATGGCAACGCCTTCTTAGATCTTTTCATGTCCGCTGCGCATGCCAAGGCTTTATCCTTGGTAAAGATGGATTATCGCGATGTAATCCTGTAAAAATCAAGATTTTCATCGTCGTTTTAATTTTGTACATTGTATAGTGCAACTAGTGAAGTATCAAAAAATACATGTACAAAATCGATGAAGAACTTGAAGTAGTCGCCTTGATTGAGCACCCACGATACCCCGGCTTTTTCGTTATCCCAGGAAACGATTGGATTGCGATCAACAGAGTCGGGGTATGTATCAGTCTCCTTACAGGAAACCCAGCAAAACCCCAAAACGGACCAGGGGGTTATAAAACAATCACAGTCTGGAGATACGGAAAATCCAAGACCTTTTATATCCATCGCCTTGTTGCTCTAACTTTTGTCGGACGACCTAAGCGGCATTGGAAAAAGGATTTCTCCGAATTGGAAGTGAACCACAAGGACGGAGATAAGTCGAACTATTTGATTAAAAATCTTGAATGGGTCACACCCAGAGAAAACATGATCCATGCCAGTACCAATGGATTGTTTAACGGGGAAGAAGTCGTTGCAAAGAACACTCAGACACTGAAAGAAATTCGATTTCCTAACGCCACACGCTGTGCGAGGTATTTTGGATTAAACACCAAACGTTTTATTAGACATCTTGCTTCGCCTGGTTATGGGAGACTCACTAAAGATTGGTATGTCTTTAAGTACGATGATGATCAACCCTGGCCCGTGTTGACAGAGAAAGAAAAAGTTAAAGATTCGTGGGATGACATTTACGTCACCTGGTACGCAAAGAGTCTTGAAACTGGCGATGTAGTAATTGCAGATAAGCTTGAGGAACTGGCTGTTTTGTTAGGTTTTTCTTACTATGCAGTTGCAACCCATCGGCAAGAGAAAGGGGAATCCGTTGCGTACTGTGGTTGGATTATCCAAAAGGATGATGCTCCGCTAGAAGACGGGGTGAACAAACGCTTGCGTGGGGAGAAGTACAGCTGGAAGAAACCCAAACCCGTTGTTTTTGAAAACATCAAAACAAAAGAAGTGAAGAAATTCCCGAGCATAAGGGTAGCGGCAAAAGAGACCAACATCAAGGAAGGCAAGATTATCTATTCGATTAAAAACGGAAAGATTGTCAACGGATGTTCCTTGAAGTACGAAGAATGATTTAGTTTTTCATTGCGTTCGAGGATCTTCTGAGGAAGTACCCTCAACCCAAACCTCGCTTGGAGTGAACATGTCGGATGTGAACGATCAGAACCAACAAGCTGGAGCCACGAGCACCAGCGCCGCAGTACCGGCTCCCTCGATTGTCGTGGGTAGTCCCGGCCTCGTCGAGTACACGGACTCGACCGGCAAGAAGGAATTCTATCCGCTTCAACCCGGTGAAACGCTCGATGCCAATGGCCTCATTCAACCGAGCGGCTTGACCCCGGAGCAAGCCACGGCTGAACTGGCTGCCGAAACGGACAGCCGTGTTGCAGCCCAACAAACCGCTTCGACCCTCGTTCCCGATGCGTCGAGCACGACCGATCAAGGAACGAGTGATGCCAACGCAGGAACCTCCGTGCCCGCAGCAGGAACCACCGGAACCGCCGATGCAAGCGGAGCCGACCAATCCGGCGCTGCAAGTACCGACGCTGACGCAACTCAAAGCGCAGGCACAGCCGCTGGCGATGCAAGCGCTACATCGAGCACAAGCGGCGATAATGGGGCTGATGCAGCAGCAAGCACAGCTGTCGACCAACAACCCGCAACCGGAAGCGATGTCGGATCATCGGCTGATGCTACCGCCGTCGGTGGGCAAGTCGATCCCAACGCAGGAACTGCTGGAAGCGATGCAGCAAATGCAGCAGCAGGAACGACAGCAGCTGACGCTGACAGCACGCAGCAACCCGACGCACCCGTGGCCGGTGGTGCTGGGACACCCGCAGTAACGGATCCGAGCGCTGCTCCGGCGACCTCGACTACGACGAGCACCGATACGGGGGTTACTGATGCAACCCAAGTTCAACCCGCAAACGGCGATGCTGACGCCGATACCGCAACCGATGCAACCGCTGACGCCGCAGCAGGTGCAGCAGCAGATGCAAACGCTACGGCGGCTGGTGGCGACGCAACCACTGTCGATCAAGGGACTGGTGACGCCGGAACCCAAGACGGTGGACAGGTCAGCGGCGACGGGCAAGGCGACGCTGCTGGTTCGGCAGGTCAACAAAGCGTCGACACCCCCGTCTCAGCCGTGACGACGAGTACGACGGATGCCGCTTCCACGGCAGACGCGGGAAACGTTGCGAGTGGCGCCTCTACCACAACGGATGCTTCGGCCACGTCTGCGCCGGCTGGTGACGCGGGAAACGACCAAGATGCAGCCAATGCTGCTGGCCCTGTTGCCGACTCTACAACTGACGCTCCGGTGGCCGGCGCTGCAACTGATACTTCACAATCCGCCGCTGACGCGAGCCAGTCGACGAGCAGCGATGCAACGACGACCGATGCATCGACCACGACGCCTGCGGTCTCGACAGTCACGGATCCGGCAACGGGAAACCAGTCGCCCGCGTCTTCCACCCCGAGTTCGGACGCAAGCGCCAGCACCACCGACGCTTCATCGTCGTCGATCGCAACGGATACGCCCTCGGCTGGTGGCGCGTCGGATTCGTCCACACCGTCGACGGGTGACTCGGGAAACGTCCAGCCGGCCGCGAACGCTGGGAGCGATACGTCCTCCTCGGACTCTTCGCAGTCGCAACAGCCGGCGCAACCTTCCTCGGCGGACTCGTCTTCCACCGATGGTGATACGACGACGAGTGCAAGTGATACGCCTTCGGCTCCCGTGACACCGGTCGATCCGGTACCGCCCGGTCCGGGTGATGCAGGTCGGGCACTGACGCCGACTGAAGTCAACCAGATCGTCTGGAGTTTGATCAAGGATTGCTCGCAGATGACGAAGGACGTCATTGAAGGGGTGTACGCGTACATCTCCAACATGCGGCCGAACATGCCGCTGACGGCAGAAGAAGGCGCACGTCAGCAAGTGACGCTCTTCCGCCATCTGTCGAACCTGTTCAACCGCGTCGAGGGCGACTTCACGCAAGCGTTTGCTGCCACGCTCAAGCTGTTCGAGACGCATTCGAACGGCGTGTTCGCGGAGACGCATCGCTACCGTTTCATGGATCGGATGGATCCGCTCTCGGGTAAGGATCGCGAGGCATTTCGTGCGATGGTGCACATGCTCGTGACGCTGGGTCCGGTGGCGGGCCGCCAACAGGTTCTGAAGCAGTTGAGCCTGGAAAAAGCCATGGAGCACGGCGTGAACGAAGCGGGCAAGATGCGCGTGCGATCGTTCCTCGGTCAGTAAGTCAAGCACGATGCATTAGTGGGTGAGGGTTAAGAGGGATTGGGTGCTCCATCTTTTGGAGCACCTAGTCTCCTCTTTTTCTTTTTTATGCCACTAATGCGTCGGGGTAAAACATGTCTGCATTGCCAAGTAACTATGATCTGTATCATCGTCGCGGGGTACAGAAAGCACTGAACGAAAAATGCAACCCTTCACCGAATCTGAAAGTCGACGGAGTGTTTGGTCCTGTCTCTGTCGCGGCTTTGCAAACTTACCAACACCAATCCGGTCTTGACGCCGATGGCGTCTATGGACCTCAGACTCAGGCGCTACTCGAACCGTTTATCGCGAGCAAGTACATCGCCAAGTCCGATCTTCAGCAAGCAGCAAACGACTTACAAGTCGAACTCTTTGCCATCGAAGCCAATGCAGAGACCGAATCGCAAGGCTCTGGTTTTTTCAACGACGGCAGCTGCGCAATTTTGTTTGAACGCTATTGGATGTATCGCAACCTGATCGCCGCCAAGGGTCAGGCAACGACCGATGGCTTGATGAACCGGTATCCGGACATCATCAACCCGTCTCGCAACTACTTGGGCGGACCTGCTGAGTATAAGCGACTGAACTTAGCCCTTACAGTCGATCGCAATTGCGCGTTGCTCTCGACCTCATGGGGATTGTTCCAGATCATGGGCTTTAACTACAAAGACGCCGGCTACCAATCGGTGGAGAGCTACGTTTCCGACATGAATACGTCAGAAAAGCTCCAACTGGCAGCTTACGTGAACTTCATCAAGAATCACCAAAACGGCGCTTTGCAGCGCTCGTTGCAAGCGAAGAACTGGGCAGGCTTTACCGGAGTGTATAACGGCTCAGCCAACATCTCGATTTACTCGATGAGGATGAGTAACAATTACAAGCTCTTTTCAACCGGTCAATTGGTTTAGCGGCATATGACCCGTTCAAGACTACCTCGCTTAATCGGCAGGGTAGTCTTGGGCTGGGGCATTATGTCCCATTGGCCATATTGTCAATTACTTCATGTGCGTATTCAGCGGGAATACGTATCACGGGAAAAAACTCTTCTCCAAACTCATCGCGTCTTGCTGCACTGACGTTGAATGAAATACTGAGGCGTACACGAGCAAAGTATCTTGCTTGAGGGCCGTATAGCTGACTCTCTCGCCACATTCGTTTGCGGAACTCTTTATTCCATCGAATCCGCGCTTTGACTGTTTTAGACAGCGCCATTGTTCATATCCTCTCTAAACGCATCTAACAGTTGATCAAGGTCAGGTAGTCCAAAGAGCGTAACGGCTACCTCCACGGCGTTGGTCTGACCCCCGCTTAGATTAATGCCAGCCATTTTACGCTCGTAAAGCGACACCCCATCAATTGAACACAACTCACGATGAGTGGTTTCTTTCGAGATGTTCGCCACTTCCTCGTTGGTGGGGTAAGAGGCAGAGACATCTAAGTCACCCGTGTGACCCCGAAAGTTCGTTCTTAACCAAGGGGCATGTTTGATAACTTGCAAACCGTTATCATGCACCAAGTGTGCCGGCAGCGTAATGATCCAGCCTTCTGCGTCTACCGTTTTTGCATCGATCGCATCGCGCATGTTGTTCGATGTCGTAGCGATCATCAAACCTTCCGGTGCGTCCTCTGCCCGGTGCGATAAACAGTAGTAATGCAAATCATCGACCATCCGTCTCGGCTGGCTTTTAAAGTTCGAGAAATCCGAACAGCCCGAGAACATCGGCAACTTCAATGCCATGTCCTGGATCTTATCTTCCAACTCCTGCATCCCCACGCCATCGAAGAAGTTGTAGATGATGTATTCCAGTGGATAGTACTTTTGCATCTCTTGGTGCCACTCAAGCGTGCCTTCCGTGACGCTCGTGATACCTTCAAACTTAAGCTTACCGCGTTTGATCTCCTTGTTCAAAATCGCATCCAGTCCGTAACTTTGTTCTTTTTGTTCTTGATTACGAATCTGGTAATACAGACACATCGCATCCATCACGTAGTACGAGGCAGGAACGTACAACGTGTGCCAGCGCTCAGCAGGAGTCAATGACTTAACGACACCAGATGCGGTGACTTTTTGCGAAGTGCCTTGAACGTAGTTACAAAAACGATAAGGTTTAGGGACGCTGGGATCAGACAGAACATCAGCCGGATCGATCCCGTACTTCTTTAACGTTGCGAGAATGCGCTGAATATCGAAGTCGATGTTCCAGCACGAGACAAAGTCCGGCTTTAACGCATGAATCCACTCGAACTGTCGCGTGATCAATTCAACCGCGTTATCGCACCAAGTGATCTTCCACTCGATCTGACGACGAGTGACAACGTCGCCGAGTTTTTCCATCAAGAGTTTGCGCAAGCGTTCTTCAGGGTTGACTTGCCCCGATACGAAGTCTTTCAATATCGTGGTGTGGACAGTTTTCCCATAAGCGCAAACAATGATGATCGGGTCATCGGTACCATTGATGACATCGGTTTCGATGTCTAGTGGAGCAGACACATACGGCGTGTTAAGATGCGGAAACTTATCCTGGTAGTGACGCTTAAGTACGGCGGTCGATAAAATATCTGCCCCGTACAAATACGCCCCAGATACCCCGATTGTTTTTTCTTCTTCCTTGGTTCGCACGGCTGCCAGGGTGCGAACATTGTACAAAGACGGATCTTTCACCTTGAGCACTTGTCTGATCTTATTGACAAGATCACACTGACGTGCTTTGTAGATATTTAACCGCTCCACTCTCTCCCATTCTTTTTTGTCCCGGTGCCGCCTTTCGTGTTCTTTAGTGACACCAAACTCCCTTTCAAAATCCTTCCAGAACCGTAGGTTAGGCTTTGTAGTGCCGTCTTTATAGTGGATGATTTCTTTCACCACATGCATGTCGGGCATTCCCCGCTCAGGGGGTTTAGCATAGACGACATGCCGGCACTCGTACCCTGCAATTTCTGCTTTCTCTGTCTTGGTGGCCATGTTCTTCGCTTCACTTCAAGGAACTACCAATGAGTATGAGGTTTCGCTCACCTAAACCATTTAGCGGTATGCTTTTTTCTGATTGTAAGTTTAGGCGAGTGGATCAATTATTTTTCTTCTAAGAGGCTTTCCATGACGTCACTTCTTCGCGGGCTCAGCATGGAGTCCATCCGGTTTCAGCACAGCCAAGCGTTTTTCAAGGAGTTGACGCTCGCCTTCACCGAGCTGAGAAAAAACAAAGGAAAGAATCTGCGTGACGCAGGCGAAGCCAGCGGACACATTTCCAAGATTATCAAAAACCACACCAACCTGAAGGTGCCGTTCGACATCTCGGATTATGGCCCGATGGTGGAAACACCCCACCTAAATAAGAACCATCCCCTGATTCACGACATCCGGCGCGATTGGATCAGTTCCGCCGATGGTTTAAGAGCCATCACCGATGCGGGTAATTCGGTCAAAGGCACAGTGAATCTTGTCACCGGCAAAGTGACTGGTGTTTTCACCGACATGGAAAACCGGATGTATTATCCGGAATCGATGCTCACGTCAAATCGTTGGACGAACGAAGAGCATGCTGCAATTGTTCTGCACGAAGTAGGTCACTTGATGACCTACTGTGAGTATATGGATCGCACCGTAACAACCAACCAAGTGTTGGCCGCCATGTCGATGGCGCTTGGTAAGGCCGGTACCGCTGAGCAGCGAGAAGCAATTCTCGTAAGCACAAAAAAAGCGCTCAGTCTGGATCTGGATACGACCGAGCTTGCCAAAGAAAAGAACAACGAAGTGATCACTTATGTGGTCATCTCCAATGTCGCTAAAACAACGGCCGATGAAATCGGATTTAACATTTACGATCTGAATACCTGGGAAGCACTCTCAGATCAGTACGCGGCACGCCAAGGAGCTGGGGCTCACCTTGTTACGGCATTGGACAAACTTTACAGAATGCACGGTAATATCAGTTTCCGTTCCACGCCGATGTATTTGGGAATGGAAGCCTTGAAGTTCACCCTGATGTTCGGCGGTACTTTGCTTGCTATGACAGGTGGCCTCACAGCCATCGCGGGTCGGTACGCAATGGGTTTCGGTGTTGCATTCATCATGATGGATGGCATCGGCGATGGTACCTACGATCGCCCTGGTATGCGGCTCTTGCGCGTACGCAATCAGATCGTTGAAGAAATGAAGAACAAAAAGATTACTCCGGGACAAGGTCAGCGACTTTCGGAAGATCTTCTGGCCATCGACGAAGTACTCAAAGATGTCAACGATCGCGAACAATTTTGGGGTAAGTTGTACAACCTCTTTTCTAGCGATGCGCGTAGTCGCATGTCGCAGGAAAAACTCACCAAAGAGTTGGAGACGATTGCAGCGAACGATTTGTTCGTCTCCAGCTTGAAGTTGCGTCAGCAGGCGCAAGCCATGGCTTAACCTTTCACCATCAAGATATCGATCATGAAAATCGTCTTCTCCCGCTTGCAGGACCTGCTCACGCGACTCGTACCCGACGCAGGTCAACGACTGGATGTCCTCACGAGTGCCATGGCACTGGCGCATTCGCGTGTCACTTCTATCCCTTCGGGTCCGGTTCCCTCGCCCGCCGCGTATTACAATACGCAAGTGATGTCGGGGCTGGACGAAGCGCTCGCCAAGATGAACGAGCACGCGGTGTTCGACATGAAGTGTGCTCGTAACGAAGCGCGCCAGTTCTGGTTGCTGCGCTACGCGGCGGCGCACCCTGTCGTATTGCCGGTGGTTTCCGCCATCGGTTTTATCGACACGATCTGCGGCGCTGGTGTCTACATGGATCAGGACCTCATCTGCTTTTGTAACGACCACAAGGAACCGATCCTGCGCTTGGCTAGTGAAATCATCGCACTCATCGAAAGCGAAAACCAAAAGGTGGCCTAATGTTCGCAGTCAACCTTAATGGGGACGACGAGTTCGACCACCCGGACGTCGTCCTTATCGAAACCGTGGGCGCCGCGCAAGCGCCAGACTGGCATCCCGATGAGGAAATGGTCGCTGCACTTGAGGCCCAATTCCTCGACCTTCAGTACTTGTTACAAGACATGTTCAAAGAAGGCGGGATGAATCAACAACTGGCCATGGAGGCGCACCGGGTGCTGCCGGAAATGGCTGAGAAGTATCCGTTGGGGTACTTCACCAAACAAACCACCGCCACGCTTTATAAGCCTGCTTTAGAAGAGTTGCATGCAGGTGTCTGGGCGTTAATCGGGGCAGCCTCACTGGCTATTGCAGCTATCATCTGGAAGTTTGTGCGCTGGGTGGTGCGCAAATGGAAGGGAGAACCCGCTGGTGCCGGCGCAGGCGGCTCTAGTTCCAGTGATGGTCGTCCGTCGGACTCCGAGATCGATCGGGAGATCAAAGAGGCCACGACTGCGGCAGAGCAAAAGATCGAGCAAAACGATGCTGCGGTTGAGCAGATGCGTGAGCTTGAATCGGTGCAAAAGGAAGCGGTTTCCAAAGTTGAAGACGAGTTGCGTAAAGTGCGCACTTCGACCAAGGATGAAATCGCCAAAGAAAAGGGTGACTTGACGAGTGAAGATCTGACTTCATTCGAGTCAGCCTCCGAGACGCTTGTCGAGCGTCATGCACCGGGGCGTTTTACGCACCTCATCGACCAATCGCGTAATGCCTGGTTTGACATCGTGCAAGATGGTCGTTGGACCAAATTGATGCTCTCGCTCGCCCCTGTGCTCTCCTCCATCGAGCAGCAACTCGTGCAGCGTGTGCAAACGTTTGAGTCGATTTTCTCGGTGACGCAAACGCAAGGTGATCCGGTGCGCCATAAAACCGCGATGGACATCATTGCAAGCGTCAAGGAGCCGATCAAACTGCCCGGTGAGTACCAAGACCTGCATCAGCTCTCGCGCATGCTCGATAAGCCTGATCACTTGATGGCTTTTAACGCAGGCAAGAAGAAACTCGAACCTGTGGTCGCCGGGGAAAAGCTTGCTGCTTTGATGGCCTCCTCCCAGTATAAGGCGCTACTCGAAGTGCGGGTGCGTTTCATCGAAAAACTGGGGATGCTACACAAACAGCAGATCAAATTGGGGGAAATCTCCAATCGATGGAATGCTGCTCACCCCGGTCAAGGTATTGGCATGGGGGTACCGCAAGACATCTCGGAAGCCATGGCTCCGGCCATTACGCTGCTCAAACGTGAACTTGTGTACATGATGCTTGTGAACACGGCGATCGAAACGTTCTTGGACGAAATCGATCGGTTCAATTTGACATTGGCCAACTGGTGGTCGGTGGCGTGGAGAGCGTTTGAGCACTACGCGGCGAACACCAAAGTACCCGAAGGTGCTCCGAAGATCGAGATGCCGGTGGAAGTGCAAAAAGCACAAGGTATCTTGACACTTTTGCGTCGTGCGATGGGTAAAGTTCCGGCGTCCGACTTGGGTCAGAGCTTGGCTCACTTGCCGGGTCACGCCAAGAACGCGGCAGCTAGTGCAGCGCACAAACTTAGCCAAGCCGCAGGTAAAGCCGTACAAGCGGGTGCCGCTAAACCGGCAGGTCAGGTGGCCGAACCTAAGGGTGCATCGGGACCCGCAGGAAACCGCCAGATTCCAACGAATCAGTGGCAAAACGCTTCAACCAAACCGAAGAAGGGCGGCTCTCAAGTCTAGACTTGGGACATATCGGGGTCCCTCACGGGACCCCTTTTATGCCGTCACTTAGTTGGCAATCACCGACTCGTCATGAACTATGAAGTTCACCGTCAGATCCTCCATCAGTACGAGTGAATTATCCGTAAGCGCAACAAGCTTCTTGCGCAGTGAAGCACGGATCGAATCGTCCAGTATGGTAAAGAGCGGCAAGTTCTGCGCCGCACTACCCAAGCCTGTCAAATCCACTGCAATCACATCGTTACCGAAAGCGATCTTCAGCGCCTCTTCAATCGAGTCGCGCGAGACTTGCGGCGCCGTCAACTGCATCGCGATAATCTGCGTCGCAGTAAGCGTCAACCGTGTGCGCAAATCAGCGTTGTTATACACTGACTTATCCACATAAAGCGCAAGCTCTAGCGACTGCCCTGCCTCGATCGTGGTTTTCAGCGAGGCCCCCACCATCACATCGACTTGACCCAAAGTCTTCTTCGGATAGAAGTAGAGATTGGATTGCTCCAGAAGCTGTGCGTTCAGTTGTGCCAAGGCCCCGGTCATCCAAGTCAAAAGTGTATCGATCATCTGGCTACGGTAAGCTTGAGCAGCCGAGTCGGTCGCAAACTTATACACCCCCTCGATGAGCAAGAAGTCAATCTGTCGCGTCATCCCGCGCGGGTTAGCCACAATCGGTGCCCCTGCGGCATCTAGCACGAGTGTACCCTTCGCGTGCAAGATCACAGGGTTACCATTGGCGTCGGTGACCGCGTCTCCCTTGTGGTGCAAGATCGTGTATTGCGGTTGCCCGTTGACGATCGTAAAGACCGCACCGCTGACCGGGTCACGCTGGTAGACGTCTGCTTGGTAAGTGGCCGGAATATCAGCGTCGTACGTCTGATACACCTGAGTGGAGATCACCGAGCGAGCACGTGCCCACAGAGTAGAGAGCGACGTACCGAATTGCACCCGCAAAGATTCATGCGTGATCCCCACTGCGTTAAGCGGCAGGAATGCACGCCCTAGTACCGTGTCGACTTCAGCAGACACCCACTGCGTATCCATCACAGCGGTCGTTGCAAAGACAATGTCAAAGTCTTGCAACAGAGGTGAACCCACCAGACGCGGCTCCGTCGTGAACATCAAGAACTTGGTCAGTTGGATGCAGTCGTTGGCATCGACGTTCATGTTCGAGGACAAGTCGAACTCGTACACGCGCTCTTTACCCGTGCTGTCGTAGCCGATTAACGTACCGGCCAGATAAGCACGATCCTTCTCTTTTTCCGGGACAAACGACAGCTGGACGTAAATCTGATCGTCCTTCAGTGCCTGGAAAGTTGCACCCGAGACAGTCTGCACCCGGACTTTGTATCCCGTCGTAGTACGGATGATTTCGTAATTGGATGAGACATTGACCTGAAGTAGCGTCGTGTCGTTATCCGAGATAAAGAGCTTGGTCTGGATAACCGGATCATCCAGGTAGTACGGACGCACCGCAAAGCCGTTATTACTGGAGTCGAGCACGTAATGAAACGGTGTGTACAGATAGTTACCGTCGGTGATCATCAAGGCTTTCTGATCCGGCGGCAACGCATTAAGCATCGCGATCTCTGCGTCCGAGACCAATGAAACCACTCCGTTGACGTCCTGATACAACGCATCCGGGGTGAGCGTCATGGCATTTTGCGATGCCGTGTTATCGACCACGTACGAATGCGCAGAGAGCGAATCGAGTGAGAACGACACCGTGGCATTGCTCGTACCAGCCGGGGTAAGCAGCGTGCTATTGACCGGTTGAGGTAAAGTACGAGAGGCCAAGAACGTACGGTTGGTGATGTTATCGATATTGGTCACCACCGTGAAGCCCAGATCTGCCAGTGCGTCTTGCAAATCGATGTTGCTAATCGGCGTCTTTTTCGGCCCCACGCTGTTGTTGATCACCTGCGCGCGCAGCGTATCGAACGATAACCCATCTGAGCCGCCGTTAAGCGTGCTCGTTGAATAGGCAAAGATCGCCGTGAGCGATTGCAACGGCACCGTGTAAGCGGTCTCATCGTTCTGATCGAACGCTTGGAACTTCACGATGAAGTTGGCAATCTCGTAGTTATCGAGTACCATATTGACCAAACCCTTGGTCGTATAGATGTCGATCCGTACTGCTGACTTGATTACCCCTGTGGCCGTGTAAATCTGCGGGATGGAAACACTTAGTATGTTTGTGTCTTCGTCGACCTGAAGCACCGCTGTCGGAGTGGTGATGTCGTAGATTTGTGACGAGTGCGTCGTCACCATCTCGTTCCATGTACCGTCGCTGTTTTGCAACCAGACCCGGCAGTAGTAGAACTGATCACTGTACTTAAACTGATAGAAAAAGCGCGTCGAAGCGTTGGCGTTTTGCGTCACCGACGCGCCGCTCATTTGCATGACTTGAAACTGGAACTGCAAATACGTGAGCGTGCCGTCCGAGACCAACTCCCACGCGATCAAGTTATCCGAGAGTGTTTGAAGTGGAGATGCTTCGCTCGTATCGTACACGATTTGAATCCCACCGTGCAGCAGCTGGCGAATCTCGATCGGATACTGAATCATGAAATCCGTATCGGCAACTGTAATCACGGTGTTGCGGGGAATCACCACCTTCTTGATCCCGGTGGCGGGATCAAGCACCATCTTCGAGAGTAGCTCCGCATACGGTAGCATCATCCAGAAGGTGTCGGTCACTGGTGTGGCGAAACGCCCGATGTAATCCACATCGGACATGTGCAAATACAAGTCTTCTTGATCTTGCGCGGCAATTGGATATTGTTTGCGGTTTAACACTGTGTTTTGTGTCATCGCATTGGCTACGAGTACACAGGCGGACTCCATTACCAAGACGACGGGGTTGCTGGGGTCGACGATTTGAATCGTCCCGTTACTGACGTCCTTCCACGACTGCAACATGGCGCGTTGCGACGCAGCAGGGTTGTAACCTAACGTGGAGAGTTGCGACAATGTATCGCGTACAGAGGCTGCCATTGCTTTTTCCTCAATTAACCCGTGATCTGTTTATCAAGTACCGCTTTTTGCTGAATCGCCGGCAAGAAGTAGTTGTACTGGTCATTATCGACCCACCACTCCAACTCGTACGTATTCGGATCGATCCGCGCGTAACCAGTGTTGTTAAAAATCGGCAAGGCCGACATTGGTACCTTGGTGTATTTGCTTGTCCGAACTGCATCGGCCATGTTGCTATTAAATAGCACAACCGTACGATTAAATTCGTCAATTAAAATATCGTCCAAATACGTCGCACCAAAGCAGCGAAAGTTAATCGTGATTTGGTCGTTTGACGAATTCAACGGTCCTTGTTGGGAGTCAAAGTTAAAGGCTGCTCCCGTTGGTGAAGTGAGTGGAAAAGACGCGCCTGTGGCTGCGATCTTTTGCACCTTGGTCTTAGTCGAATCGAGTACGACCCGGTAAATGCGGGTGTTGTAGTCGATTTCGTTTTCCCAGATCATGTCAGAATAGGGGACAAGCGTGCCTTCAAAGACTGCCGCCATGTACTGGCACCAGTAAAAGAAAAATGCTGTGATGGGGTCACCAGGGATATTCCGGAAGGTTGCGGTTAATTCATATGACCGCACGGTCTCCGTAATGTTGCCGTCGACAAATCCAAACACTTCTTTATATAGCCCTTCGTGGGATTGGAATTCTTGCACCGAGATATCGGGCCACCCGTTCAAACTGAGTAGGTGGTTGGTAAGCGGTGCAATAAACGCCTGTTGAGGATCAATGAAAGGCGAACTTACTCCGTCTTGCACCAAGGTGTAGTCAAGCAAACAGCGAATCGCTCGCGGCAAACTGTCTTTCACCGTGGTTAGCAGTGGTGTGAACAGTCGGTGCGTCTGCAAGTTCGCTGTTGACAGATTCATTGCGGGTCGTGTGAAGAAAGCTAGGCCGTAGTAATCGCGATTAATCGGAATAGCCGGTGGCGTCTGGCGGTGGTTGATACCGTAGAAGCTACTGCCAATGGCGGTGCTGGAGGGGCTGATCTGCGAGAGCAGCTGCACGTGTTCCACATTGGCCGCTGGAGTACCGAGGTTTTTCTGCGATAAAAATGTGGGCAGATCCACCGCAGTCGGTTTTTTGATGTCAGCCATTTAAACCTCTAAGTAAGAAGGAATGATTCGCAATGGACGCGATCAGCAATGCCGTGGATATCGGCCTGGGAAATATTCATCACATTGTCGATCTGTGGCGAGCCGGTAAAGCGGACTCGCTGATCGACTACACCCGCGTGACACGCGTCGAGCCCATCGTTTTGGTGGATAACGACGTGATGTTTCATGACCTCACTCCGGAGATCATGCAGTCGCTGCTCTCCACGTTTGCCGGTTATTACTTGCAAGCGGCTGCTCTCTCGCTCACCGTGGGTCGGGTCCAGATCATGCGTCATCTGGATAAGCTCAACCCGCGCCGCTCGCCGCTCGATAGCGCAGCGGACACAGGTGTACTGGCCGCTGGTTGGATGATGGCGCAAGAGAACTACAAGTTCCGCTTGCCGCGCCTGTCCGACCAAGTGGCGATGGAGTCGCGCGATCGTTACGATCTGCTGCCGCTCGCTCTGCCGGCTCCGAGTCAGTTGACAATGGAATCGCTCGCACTCGAAGCTGGCGACCCGTATGCGTCGGAGAAAAATGCACGCGACGCTGAACGCTTGCAGATCCAAAAGGACGCTGAACGCCGTCAACGTGAACAGTTTGGTCACCAACTGAACCAGGACGATATTCGCACTGCTCAGTCCAGTGCTGATTTCAACCTGCGCGAGAATCAATTCAAGCACCAGCAAGCTCAGTCAAATGCGCAGCAAGCGCATCAGGCTGCGCAACAACAACATCAAAAGGATGTGTTTGCCCATCAAAAGGGTCGTGACGCAAAGCAGCAGGCCAACCAAGATCGCAGTCACGAGCTGAGCACAAAAGAGTTCGAGCTGCGTGAGCAGCAGCTCAAGGATGCGCAAACGGCAACCGAGTTCGGCTACAGCCGGGATACGATCACTACGATCAAAGAGTTGGCCAATCTGTCCGTGGGTAAAATGCTCTCGGTGGAAATCACCGATGGCAACCACAGCGCCTCGATTCCGGTTGCGGTTCGTCTCATGACAGCCTCGCTTCCGAGTTCGACCATGACTCATATCTTGTCTCTCGGCAAGAAGGACATTTCGATGAAGGCGCGCTGGCACGGCTGGCGCTCGGGCCGACTTCAGTTCTGGCGCGACCTCGTGATGTGTAACGATTTGATCGATGAACATCGTAACGCCCTGATGAAAGATAAGGACGGGTTGTTCCGTCAGATCGTGGCACGCAAAACGAAAAACCGGTTCGCTGGTCTGCTCTCGGGTAATCCGTCGGTAGCTACCGCCTCGAACATGGCTGTCATCTCCAAAGAGACGGCAGATAAGATCGAGTTGGAGACGGTCGGTACGCTGAACGACTTTAACACGCGTCAGAAGCTCTTTGAGCCCACCTCGCTCATGATCCTCGTGGTTCTGAATAAGGACTACGATCGCGCAACGTTCTACTATCGCGGCATCGCGGAGAAGACGGAAGTGTCGATGCGAGATCTGAAAGCAGCCAACAAGGGCAATGGTCCGGATGTGACGGAAATCTTGCGTGCATTCACGCAAGGTCACGCCCCGACGCTGTAAGTCTTGGTGGGAGGGATGAGTCCCTCCCCCTCCTTATTCCTCTCTTTCAAGACTAGAAACGTCATGACTAAAGAAGTCGGTGTTTATATGCTTTACAACTCCGACACGGGTGAAGAATACGTTGGTAGTGGAGATCTTCAGAGAAGGAAGTCGACTCATTTCTCTGATTTAAGAAACAATCAACACCCAAATTGGAAACTTCAGAGAGCTTATAATCGTAATCCAAATTTTAATTTTATCGCTTTTCCTACGGATACTCGTAGATTAGCTGCCGAAATTGAACAGGAGATGATAAATAAGCTTTATGGTGAGCCCTTTTTCTTGAATATCTCGACATCAACAGATGCACCAATGTTGGGTCGAACGCATTCGCCAGAAGCGCGTGCGAAGATAAGTCAGCGTTTTCTGGGGCAGCCTAGTCCACATCGTGGAATTCCTATGGCTGAGGAAACCAAGGTTAAATTGAGTACAAAGGCAATTGAACGCTGGAGTAATCCCGAAGAAAGGGAGAGGCACAGTCAAAAATTAATTGGTCGAAAACTTTCACCTGAGCACGTGGAGAATGTGCGATCGGCATTAACCGGTAGATCGTTATCAGAAGAACACAAAACAAAGATTGGCGAGGCCAGCCGAGGTAGGGTGGATTCTCTAGAGACTCTCGAAAAGAGACGAAATTGTCAACCATCGATGAAGTCAGTCGTTGTCGACGGTATTCCGTACAGAAGTGTCAATGAAGCTGCTAGAGCGCATGGTATTTCTTCTGAGGGAGCCGCGAAACGATTCAGGAGCACTACTCAACGATTTAGCGGGTGGGCTTTTGCTGTCGAAGATTAACATTTAAGGATTTTTTATGCGCATCCCCCAATTTTTGACCTCGTTGCTGCCCACGTTCTCGAAGAACCGTATCGTCGAGGACATCAACATCACCACCGGTGAAATCACCGAGTACACTCATCCGGCTTACGCGATCGCCGCCCCGGACTTCAAGAATCACAAGTTCAGCTCCGAGCGCCTCAAACCGTTTCTTGGTTCGTTCGAGCGCCACATCAAGGGGCGGGGCAACTTCATCGTCAACATCGACAGTGGTTGGAAGACGGTTCTCGCCAATCTGGAGGAGACCAAGCGTCTCGTGGAAGCCACCTACAACGAAGACGTTGGTGGCGCCGGGATCACCTACCTGAAAGCGAACCTCTTGCAGTTCGTGGAACTGGTTGCCTTCACCTCCAAGTACGCTCGCAAGCTGCTGATCTTCGTCTATGCAGCAGAGACCGAAAAGTACCCCGACTCGGGTACGGTCTTTACCGACTCGATTAAACCCGCTGAAATCGAGTGGCTGCAATCGAACATGCAGAACTTCGGTCTTGCATGGAACATCGTCGCCACCGATCCGGCGGAGTTCAAAAAGAAGATCAAAGAAATCCCCGACATCGTCGTCAAGCAAGAGGCAGCTGATGCGGTGAGCGCCGCCATTGGAGACCGCAAACTCGACCCATTCAGCATGAGGCTCATCCCGGTGTGGATGAATCCGATTTACCATGTGCGCATGTTCGTCGCCCAGTGGCAGACCGAGCGTTACCACGAAGCCAAAGCAGAGTTGCAACTGCTCCAGCTGCACAAGCTCCATCTGCAAAAGCTCAAGGAAGGCAAACCCGACGCTGCCCTTAAGCAGCAGATCGAATACACCGAGAACCGCATCAGCAAGATCAGCGCGAAAATCGCTGATATGGAGGCGGAAGCTGGAGTCAACCAGCAAGGGGTGGCGGCATGAGTGACTTTCAGCTGAAGATCTATCCACGGGGCTTTCTTGGCAAGCCGCTGGAGGCGCAGCTGAAGATGAAAGCCAAGCCGTTCGAATCACGGCTTAACGCACTGGCAGTGCGGGTGAACATCTTCACACCCCAGGTGAACTCGGTCGACGCCAACCCCGTGGTTGAAACATTGTATGGTCAATGGATCAACCGGTCACCGGAAACCACCTCTTTCGAGTTTCGGAAGAAGGTGCTCATTGCCGCACTCGATGCGTTTGGCACAGACAACTTCTATGAGTGGTTTGCTGCTCAGCATGCGTCGCCTGCCTTCGGTGACCTGCACAAGCGTTTTCTGGAAGATACGCTGTTCTTCCTGCAAAACGGTAAGCGCCAGATGGACTTGATGACGTGGACTTCGCTCGTGACGATCAATGATGCGGGCGAGCGTTTATTCGAGACCACGGAGCTGGCACGCGAGTTTTTTGGTATTGCCGATGCCGATCATCAGTGGCGTCGTCCGGACAATCGCAAGGTTACCGAAGTCATCCAAAAGTGGCTGACGCACGCACGAGGTTTCGATGACCTTGTGGGATCGCTTCATCTTCTGTTCGGGAATTTGACTTAAGCTCACCGTGGTTTTCTTTTGATACTATAGTGACTTGAGGAAAACTCGTTCAGTCATGAAAAGGTAGTATCCGCGCGGGTACCTACTGGTAGTTAAACTTTCACCTATTGCAATAGGAGCAATACCATGCGTCGCATGTATAGTGGCCTCGTGGCCGCAATGGAAAACGAAAAAGTCAACAACGACGACAAGAAGGAGCTACCCGATCACGCGGACTCCCTGGAAACCGACGTTGCTGACATCAACGAGACGGCGGCCGACGGCGAAGCGCATCAAGCCAACATCGACCAAGCCGAAGCCACAGCCGAAGCGCTCGAACAGTTCCGTGTCGCTCTCGAAGGCATGCAAGGCGACGGCGGCATCGACGGCAAGGCCGCGCAGCTGCTGCACATCGGTGCGAGCTTCATGGTGGGTAACGTCGGTGGTTCGAACCCGAACACGGTTGTGCCGGCCATGGAATCGTTCGGTGGCACGGGTAGCCGCCTGCAAGCCGGTACGATCGCCCTCGAAGAAATCAAGGAACGCATCGCCGAAATCTGGCGCGCGATCGTCGAGGCCATCAAGAAGGCAGCGGCTTTTGTCGCTGGCTACTGGATGAAGGTGTTCGGTGCAGCCGAGAAGCTGCAACGTCGCGCGAAGGAACTCGAAGAGCGCGCTCGTCAGACGACCGGTCAAGCCAAGAACAAGGAAATCGAGGACAGCGGTATCGCCTCGCGCGTTCACATGGGTGCGGGCGGCGGTGGCGTGGCCGAAGGTCTGACGGCTCTGAAGGAAGTCACGAGCGCGATCGTCACGCGCGGCGCAGCCACGGGTGGCGAAGTCGGCAAGAAAGCGGTCGAAGCGGTCAAGGCGCTCGACGGTAAGAACCTGCCCGAGATCCTGAAGCTGTGTGAGCCGATCCCCGGTTCGAAGAAGATCGACAACCCGCAGCAAGCCGGCGTAGCCGCAGCTCCCGAAGGTCTGGCCGTCTACGGTACCGCGGAGTTGCCGGGCAACTTCGCGGTCGTTTCGTGGGTGCCGGCCGGTGACGGTGGCGAGTTCGCCTCGCAAGTCAAACAACTCTCGGCTGTCGCCTACAAGACGGTTCAGGTGAACAAGGGTGCGAAGGCCGATGCCAAGCTCTCCGTAATGTCGCTCGCCGAATGCGGTTCGGTGGCCAAGCAAGTCGGCACGATCGCCGACGAGCTGCTCGCCATGCGCAAGAACACGAGCAACCTGAACGCGATCCAGAAGGAACTCGCTTCGGCTGCCGAAGGCGTGGCGTCCAAGGCTGGTTCGGAAGAAGACGAATCGAAGCGCGAGCAGATGTCGGCCGTGAAGGCGATCGCCACTGCCGCGAACCGCCTGCTCGTCGAGCCGGGCGCGTCGTTCTCGAAGTACGCCATCCAGGCGTGCGAAGCGTATCTGCACTGGGTCGAGAAGTCGCTCAAGCAGTACGCGTAAGCTTCGGCATCGCGCCGTAGTTGGAGTTGCGCCCTCGCTCTCTTGGTGAGACGCGAGGGCGTTTCTTCTCTTTCCCTTTTTCAAAAGGCAAAACGAACATGCGTCGCTTTCTGCATGTCGCCCTGGAAAACCATCAAGACAAACTCGATGGTCCGCCGCTGGGCGATGAAAACATTTCGATGGAAGAAGAAGCCATCATGATCGACGAAGGTAGCCAGGCGGCTGCCGAATGCGACCAAGACCTCAAAGAGGCCGAGCGCATCGTCGAAGTGTCCAACGCACTGGAGGACCTCGCGGTCGTCGCCGGTTCCAAGGAAGACCTCTCGGACGACGAAGCACGTCTGATGGAACATGCCGGCGACATGGCGGTTGCCGGTACGGACGTCGAGCCGGACGAAATCGTCCCGGCGATGGAGGCGTTTCGCGACAAGGAAACGGGCAAGATCTCCGGCAAGCTCGCCATGGAGAACTTCCGTGAGAAGGCCGAGCGCCTGTGGCAGAACATCAAGCGCATCCTGAAGGAAATCTGGGAGAAGATCGCCCAGTTTTTCTACAAGATCTTCGGCACCATCCCGCGTCGTCGCAAGGCTCTGAAGTCGCTCGCCGAGAAGGTCGAGGCCACGCATTCGATGCAACGCGACAAGGCCAAGTTCACCGTCGGTGCCTCGCGCTTCATGTTCACGGGCAACACCGCCGTGAAAACCGGTGGCGCACTCGAAGCCGCCGTGAAGGAATTCGTCGCCACGGGTCAGTGGATCTACGGCGACTACGTCTCGCACGTGAAGGGTCTGGCCGAATCGGTGGCCAAGGGTCTGGACAGTTTCGACGTCGAAAAACCTGCCGAAGCAACGAAGATGGTTGCCGAAGCACTCGTGCGTGAAGGCAAGGGTCGCAAGGTTCCCGGTCAAGGCAGCTACGCCGGCAACTCGCGTTGGACCAACTTCGAAGTGGCCAAGGGGCACGACCTTCTCGGCGGCGTCTCGCTCTTCTCGCTCGCTCCCAAGGCAGCCGAAGGCGTGGGCGACCTCGCTGTGCTCGACCGTTCGCGTCAAGCCGTCATCCAACTCGCTCCTTCGAGCGAGAAGGCGAGCGGCAACAACAACGCGATCGAATTCCAGACCCTGACGCAGGCCGAGTCGCTCGGTCTCATCAAGGAACTGGAAAAGCTGCTCGACTCGATGGAGCAGTATCAGCGCGGCAAGGTCAAGGGCGAGATCGAATCGGCGAAGAAGAAGATCGCCGATGCTTCCGAGAAGGCCGAGAAGGCCGGCGAAGCCAAGCGTGGCTCGGAAGATGCAGGCGAGCGTGCAGCGGTGCCGCACTACAAGGCACTGGTGCAGTTCAACGTCGCTCTGGCTCGCTGGATTCAGAGCCCGACGATCGAGTTCACCAAGCTTGCGTTCGGTGTGATCAACCAAGCCGAAGTGCTCATCAGCCGCAGCGTGGCGCAGTACAAGTAAGCGCAGGCGGTGTCGTAAAGCAGAGGCGGGGAAACCTGCCTCTGCTGTGGATTAAGTGTAAAAAGGGGTTGGGGTTGCCCGGCCCCTTTTTATGCCGTCACCAAGAAACGAATTTTATGAAAACTCAATCTAAGTAAGGGCACCCTCATGCCGAAAATCCAATGGCCGATCACCGATACCGATCAGACGGTGCTGCGCCCCGTCGTCGTCGGTATTGTGGAAGAGATTAAAGAGTACACCGATATGCCTGAAGGGATGCCGATTCTTTATCCGGGTCCCGACGGTAAGACGTATCAACCTGGTAGCAGTATCAACAAAGACGATCTATCGAACCAAGTGCGCGGGCAGATGTACAATCAACTCGCCATTGAAGTCGATGAGCAATACGAACACGATGCTTACCTCACTACTCCTGTCGAGCATCCAGAGCATCTGTTTATTTTCCGCGACGATTATCTGGACACGTACATCAAACCCGCTTATTCGTCGATGGATGTCACGATTAATATCCGTTTTCGTGCCCAAGACAAAACCACCGCTGAACGCTGGCGCGCCCAGATGAAGATGAAGATCGGACGCGGTAAGCTCGTCAATTTACACACCGTTACCTACAGTTACTTAATCCCTCCAGCTATGCTTGCAATCTTGCAAGAGATTCACAGGCTGAGGGAGAACGTAGCCCCTTATGGGCAAGATTGGAACACGTATTTCACAAGCACTGTGTCACCAAAAGCAACCCTGGTGACCGATCAAGCTGGGAAAAACCAAGCCTGGGTGATGGCTGAGTCTCAGATGCGAGTTCAAGGTTACTGGGATTTGGATGGAGCGGTGGAAAAAGGTGGTCGAGGCGATGATGGTGGCGAGACCTGGCTTATTACCGCAGCGTATAAGTTTCGCTACCATAAGCCTGAAGTGTGCTGGATGCGCTATCCACTGATGATCCACAATCAGTTGCTCGATCAGAAGTTTCGACCTGAACATGGGCCTTATGAGATCGAGAAACAACAGCGAACCTACCAATGGAGTACGAAGACATTTAGCTCTTTTGAGAAGGGGCGGCTTATCACCCATTTGCAAAAACGAGACGGAGTTGAGCTACCTTCGTTTGATGAGTGGTATCCGAATGAAGTTTGGCCGTGGACCAAGCGACTCGCATCGATCATGCTCTACATCGATACGAATAATCCGCGACTGATTACGAATCTTATCAGTGACATCAATCCCTACACGTTTGAACCCGAAGTGTTGGTGTTTTTGCAAAGCGAAGCGCCATACATGACAAAACCTTTGGCTTCGCTCATTAGTTTGACGCTTTACCAAGGTAATTCACTCATGGATCCGTCCTCGATCACCGTGGATAGTAATCTAGACGTGACGACCACGTTTGATCCGGATCTGCGACAATCGTATCATATTCGTCTGGCGTTTTACAGCAACTTAGCGGTTTTGACTCCGGCTGCACGAGAGCGCTTGCAGTCGAGCTGCGGAGCAGCTGTGAAGATCTTTGACTATTTGGATCCGACGTTAAAATTGCGCAATCAACTCCCGACGTGTATTATACCGGGTAACTGGTTGCCTAAACCTGGATTACAACAAATCACAGATACTTTAAACGCTGGAACCATCTCCAAGGGTAACGGTCAAACCTACGGGACCATGAAAACCGTGTCGACCGCAATCTTGATCGCCCATCGCGCAGAGAGTAAATAACATGCCCGCAGTTCTTCAACCTGGTCCGAACACTCCGCCAACGGAGCAACCGCACCCCCCCAAGATCTACTCGGAACGCTACAAGGGTGTAACAGTTGACACCCGGTATATTCCGACCACGGCGTTACTCACTCACGTGGAAGGTTCACCATTGATGGTGAATTACTACGCACAAGTGGTGAGTCGTGATTCAGAAGTGGCGGGACAAAACGTGAATCGTTCCCCTACGATCCAACAGTATCAATTGATCAAGGGAATGGAGATCCGAGTTACGGAAGCATTAAAGTGGAGTCAAAACGACGAAACTAAACAGTTTACAGCGACAGGTTCAGCCAACGTCTATCCGTTTTTGACACCGAATCTAGGTGACATGTTTTTGATGGATGTCGGTAGTGGTCGAGAAGGAATCATGCAGATAACCGACACTCGGCGGTTATCTATTTTTGAAGAAGCGATTCACGAGATCGATTACACTTTCGTATCGTTTTCTGACCAGGATCAGTTGCGTTTAGCAGATCTTAATACGAAGGTGGTGGAATCATACACCTACGCCAAAGACTTTTTGCAGTACGGACAAAATCCTGTACTGCTCGATCAAGATGCTGAAAACGTCGCGCAATTAAAGTACGCATATTCAGACATCGTTCGTCAGTATTTTAAGGAGTTTCTTTCCAATGAATACAAGACGTTGATTATCCCTGGTCAGGCGTGGGCGGTTTACGATCACTTTCTTACCAAATTCATGCTGAAGTTTTGTACGACACTCAATTCTCCAGAAATTCAGTATTGCCGATTACTGAATGTCGATGGTGTGGACGATATGAAAACTCCTACCTTCTGGGATATGTGTCTACAACGTAACGAAATGATCAAACGTATTCTCAACATGCGGATGAGTTTGACAGCGACTTTGTATTTTCCGTCCGATCCCATGATGGAGGGGATTCATCACTCGGGTATTCAATATGTTATCTACCCAAGTATCCCACGGCAATCGTGGGATGATGTACGCAAGATGAAACCCCCTATTGCACTTGCTTACACCCTTACATCGGTACCATCTATTGCAGGTTCACTCGATGATCTGATCACCGATAGTTCACTTGCAGGATTACCCGATGCGGATTTACCCCTGATCAAAGACGTGCTGGTCGATGACTACTATGTTTTTAGTCAGGCGTTTTACGAGAAAGACCGACCCAATATGTCGCAGTTAGAAGCGGCCGTGTGGGATATGTTGGATCGAAACGCCGTGAGCTTGCAGTTGCTCGTCTTTTTGATCTCAACGTTGCAGACTTTCGGCGCTTTAGAGCGTTTCTACTATACGCCCGTGATCCTCATGTTGATTCGATCACAAATCAAATCGCTGTAATCAATCAAATAGTTGGAGCTAATCATGAGTCAACTGGGTCAATTTGAACCGCCTGAGTTCGTTCCGATGCAAGAATCAGGTCCCAATCCGTTCACCCCAACCAGTGGTAATACGGGTGGGACTTGGGTGCCCGAGGAACAACAAACGGCAACATGGCGTATCTTTAACAAACTCTATAAGTGTCGTATTTCAGTTTTCCAGACACGCTCGCTCGATGACATTCAGTTTTTTGGAGTGTCTATTTCAGGCGATCGAGAGTTTGATGCAACCATGCGAAGTGAAAACCGCCTGTATTACAAGACGGTGGCCCAGATGCTCATGTACTTCAAAAACGACGTAACGGTTGGTTTGTTCGATGTGCGTGATTCAAAGTTGATCTACGATGACTGTCGTGACCATATGGCTACATGGCAGCGGGTGCTTTTAAAGTCTCCGAACATTAAACCCTCGCAGGGTACGCTCGACCAACTTCAGCTACTGGATAAATTTGCAGCGACGGTTTATCCACATGCTGCACCGCTTTATACCCAAGAGTTCACTGAATCGGTTCTTTTGCGGCGCTTCAATGCGGTGGGTTTTGGTAATCTTGGGTTACCTTCGGCGGCGTCTATCCCTGAGGCACCTGAACCGGTGGTTGAGCAAGCCTATTCACCACCGTCGCACGATTCGTTTGCAGACGTGTTTGCAAAAAAGCGCAATAATTGGCGGGGAGAATAAATGGACATCCAAGATTCCGCACTGTATCGCGAGATCAACGCTATCCTCAGTAGCGGGGTTAAGCCCGTACACTTCGCATGGGCGGCAACAGTGCACGCGAATGGGAAGAACATTCGGGCGATGAAGTTAAGAGAGATGGACATTCAGCGCGACTATGAAGTTAACTATTCGGATGACATCCATGTTCTATTGGTATTTCCAGCGGGGGATTTCTGGGCCGATATTTACCCGTACCATGATAACCTGGAGGTGACGATCTATAAGTACCCTTTATCCGAGGTTGGAGATGCCGCTGATAATAGTTCACCGGTGCAAACTGAACGCTACAAAGCGATCTTAAGTATCGGTGATAATGGTTCTCCTTTGTTGGAGAACACGGGCGCCAATAATGATACGCGCGATACGCTCAATTTGAAAGACTTCGTACCAGTGGAGTTTCAGCTGATTGATCGCTCTCTTTACCAGATGCGGATGATGGAAGTCGGTAATAACTTTCGCAACTGTACAGTCGAGCAAGCACTAAGAGCGATTATGACCAGTGAGTCTCAGAAGGTCATCGTCGATCAACAGCGAGTCAATCAAGGGGTGGAGATGGTACCGGCTAATAACCAAACCGTCCGTTCCACTGTCAGTATTCCGCAAGGTACAGCTCTGACCGATGTTCCCGCTTGGATTCATCAAAAGTGCGGGGGAGTTTATAGTGCAGGCTTTGGGTACTACCTTCAAAACAATCATTGGTATATCTATCCGTGTTATGATCCTACGCGAGTCAATAAAACCGCACCGGCTCTCACGATCATCAATCTACCAAAAAACCGCTTTGTTGGAATAGAACGCACTTATCGACTTGATGGAAGTAATTTGGTGGTCCTTGCCACAGGAGACGTTAAATTTCGCGATCGCTCCAATGCCATGCAGTTAAACCGTGGTAACGGGGTGCGCTTTGTGGCGGCCGACGAGTTGATTGACAGCTGGGTGACGGTTAAAAACGGCATTCCCATTGCCTCTCGTGGTAAGGTGACAACGGAGGTGATGACCACTGCGCGCCCTGACGGAATTAATAATGCACGTGTCAGCCCCCGTGCGATCAATGCTAATCCGTTTGTGGAATATTCGGATATGGCAGCCAGAAATGGTTCGCCGTTTGCACTCACCTGGGAGAACTCAGACCCCAGTTTAATTACGCCAGGTATGCTGGCGGTGGTAGTGTATCAGGACGGTGAATCTATCTCGCAAGTGTATGGCGTAGTGTTAAAGTCCCATACTTTTGTACGAATGCAAGGCAGCGGGATGACTAGTTCTCGACACGCAACTGATACCGCCATCTCGATTTTTGTGCAACGACCCTTGGGTAACGGTGATAATACCGGCCAAGGAGTGATCACTCTATCGTGAAAGGTGATGTATGAAGTTCCATGAGAAAGTCCAAGAATTGCACAGCATGATTAATTCATGGTATCTGGATGTCCGACATGAATTAAATATGTCGGAATTGCCGCCGAGTTTGCTGACTCATCTCATGGCTCCTTCCTCTGTTGTCAAAGTTAGGGATAACCAAAAAGTAAGAAATGGTTTTTACACTTCCATGGATGGAAGTGTGCAGGTAAATGTGCTTTCGCAAGATTTAAGCACAGGACTCATTGTGTTGGAGATGACGGGTGACGTATCAGAAAATACCGATGAGCGTTTTCAGACAATGAGTCCAGGGGTGTTTTTCACGCTATTTAAACCCAACGATAGCGGAACGTATCAAAAAGAAGAAATGTTGACTTTGATCAACGAGTCGAAAGCTCAACCTGAAGCAACGCGCCGCCACCTTCAAAAAGAGCGTGAAGAGTCATTTAGTTGGAATGCCGTGATCACTTCGCACGGTAAGATGGCTGAACGCTATTCCGAACTATATGACTCTATTTTGAAAGAAAACAAAGAAACCGTTAAATCGGACTATTTGGAGTTTTTGTTTCTGACATTTATTCTAGGGGCACACCTAGGGTTCTCTCCCCGTCACCACTTTCATGCATTGTATTCTAGTTTGTTTGCTCTGACCGATAGCACGCTAGAGCAGTGTAAGCTCACGCAGAAATACTACGATGAGCAACTCGTCGAGACCACTTACGAGGAGTTTCGATTATACGATCCGATTTTGGAGTTCGCTCCAGTAGTGTCGTATTTCGTGGTGATGTCCACCAAGGATCAGACGGGTTTGGATAAAGTATTTTATCCCAAGGGATGTTTCATGCCGTCTCACTCGGTGGTGAGTAATCTATTACAACGGGCCTAAAGTCATTTCTATGATCTAGTTTTCATTTTTACGTGGAAATACCATGGGCGACAGTACCACTCCTTACGCTGGTTTGAGCGACCAGCGACTCACCGACCTCGTTAACCTGGATAATACCACGACATTGCGAGTGGGGGTGGACTTCACGTTTGGTCCTCCCCAACCGTATAGCGACGGTAGTGGTCGCAATACCCAGGTAACACTTTATCCTAAAGCGGGAAGTATCTGGTCGAAACCCGAGACCATCCACTACACGCGGCTTTCATTGCAAGTGTTAAGAGAGTTGCCAAGTGGATGGGTGAACCCCGTACTAATTACTAGTGCGCCGTTCACGTTAAACGATGTACTCGATTCGATCAATACCGCATTGGGACTTAACCTCACAACTGATGAAATCGTTAATGTTCAGTACGATGGCGTGCAACCCACGTATCGGCTTCCCATTAATGAAGAAGTATCATTGGGTTGGATAGATTCGGATTATGTTTTCCCTGCGATTTTCGCAGATATTGATATCCCCCTCGCCAGTGCTATCCAACAGACAGCACTGAGTGGGCTCACGTATATTCAGCCGTAATTTTCCCTGTTTCGTCTAAAATTTCAGTGCATTGTATGCATTGAGTTCTCGCAAAGTTCCCCTTTTCTCCCAGGGATTAATCATGGCAAACATCGTCACCGACTTCACTAAGTCGGCTCAGCAAATCATCATTGATTTGGTGAACAACGACAATTCGCTCGCACTTACGCCGGCGAAGGTCACGTTCGGCGCACCGACGGCTGCAACGGTCGGTGGCAGCGTTACGCGCGACACCGATTTGACTCTTACAGCCGTGTCGGGTTCAGGTTACAGCGGTAGTGCAACGATTCACTATAATCGAGTGGATCTGGCTTCGGTACCGGGTGCTCGTTCGACGATCTTCCCGATCGGTGCTGCCGTAAACATTTCTGATCTCATCGCCGAGATCAATGCAGCGTACGGGATCAATCTCTCGAATACGGCCGACACCGCGCACAAAGACTTTGTCGATGGCCCACTACCAACCTTTTCAGGTACGGCCAACGAACAACATCAGTTTCAACTGGCCGCTGACGCCGACTCACTCGTCTGGGAAAACAGTGTACAACTCACCGTACAGGCCAACGATATTCCGCTTTCGACAGCGATCACGAACCCGACGTTGAACGGTTTGACTTACGTGCAACCGTCGTAACGGTTAATCCGGCGAAAAGCGACTTTCGACCTGGACGAGGGAGGGCTCCGTGCCCTCCCTTTTTATTTGTTTAGGGGCACCTATGTCATTGTTACCGGCGACACCAAAAGAGGTCGTGTTGTCGCTGATTGATCAGCAAAACACACTACCGACTCCTTTGACTGAGGAGAACTTGTATTTTGGCGCAGCGCGACTCGATACCGATGGGGTGACGACAATACTACCTGTCACAGCGATGCTGGGCGGGCAGTATGTCGGGTATCGTAATCTCACGTACAAACGAATCAATCTGTCACAGATTTTCGATGTCGCACCGGTTGTTCAGGATGTGGGCGGCCCCACCCTGTATTCGATGCTCGATGTCGTCAATAAGAATTTAGGGATGAATTTCACCACGGATGACGTGGTCGATACCAACATCGCCGACTTAAATGCCGGCGAGCAAGTGAACATCAACATGGTGGCCAAGGCTGGCTCAGCGGGATACATCGGTTCGTTTTTCTTCCGGTTTATCCGCCTGTTTGTCACCTTCTCAACCGTCATCAAAAATACCACGCTTAATGCTCTGGTATATCCGGCACATCCGGATCTTGTCAACAGCAAGCGCAATATTGCGATGATGATGTGGGATCACGATTTTAGCGCTGACATCGCGTCGCTGGGTGTGCGTAACAATACGTGGGTCAATCAAACAGCCGTGGCCACTCTCATGCAGGATTTTGGCATCACAGATTGGCCTGCTCCCCAGGTCAATGGCGTGTCGGATTACGCGACTGCGAATTATCCGGGATCGAACACCAAGTTCCAGCGCGTAGTGGTGCAAAAGGGCGTGAGTGGTGTGGATTATGCGGGAGACGCGCTCTTCCACTACAACCCATCCTAAGGATTCGAAATGGCGCTTTTTCCTGATCCGCTTACCAGTATTTTTGCGGCAATTGACACGCAAAATGGGATTACGTTGGATCCAACACAGTACAGTGTCGGGACTCCAACACCCAACAATGATGCAACGGGGGTGACCAACACATCGCTTACGCTCACCCCCAACACTTCGCAATGTCCGTACACGGGAGCCGTGACGGTGAATTATTTCCGCTGGCAGTTAACGGATTTAGCCAAACAACTCCCTTTGCCTTTGAAGTTCAATGGATTGTCATCTTCGCTTCAGATGGCGCTTAAGATGAACGACTACTACGGTACCAACTTTAGCGCTGCCGACATCATCGATAATGCGGTGACAGTCGCTGGAGATGGTAGCGGAACTTTGACTTTGACGGCGCAGTCGACCTCACTTGGTTGGGTTGGATCAGTGGATCTACCGTTTATCTTGGGTAACTTCGATCTATCCACGATCATCACAACCGTTGCTTTGCCGGGTTTGGTTTATCCGGACCGCGATGCAACTCGTCCGTTCGCGGAGATGTACTCTTACTGGCGCGATTTCAGCCCTCAGGAGAGCTTGCTGGTTAGTCACACGAGCGCTGATACGGATTTGACTGACATCGCCACAGCGCTCACGCAAAGTGCGAATAACGCACAAGTAACGTGGGTCACCAGCGGCGCCTCTCGTTATTCTTTGGCCAATGCAAGTATCACGTACAACGGGACAACTGCCGGTTATCCAACGTATTCCAACGGCGACTCGCAGGTCAACCTCGATTACACCAACGTAATGGTCGTGCAACTCGATCCGACGGAAAATACCGGCTATTCGGGTAGTCTTTTCATGCACTACAATGTGCCGCTCTAGGAGTGAGGTATGACGAACGTCTTTACCCTCTCGGAGCAAAAGCTGACGGATTTGCTTAACATCAGCAATTTGCCGCCGAAATTGTTTGATAATACGCGTCTCGTGTATGGTGCACCTCAATCGGTGGTGGGTAGTGGTTATGATACGCAGGTGGTGGCTACCGGTATTCCAGGTCGAGGGTATTACGGAGACCAAACGATCAATTACACGCGCATCGATCTTTCGGTGTTGCAAAGTAAGGTGAGTTTATTTGATGTCAACCCCTTTACGGTTGCTTCGATTGTCGCCATGATCAATGCGCAGTACGAGACGTTTTTGGAAGTCTCAGACTTGGTTCCACCTAGCATCCCAAGCCTCACCCAAGGTGGCGCTGCCGGCACAGTCACGCTCACAGCTGAGTCAACTTCCATCGGCTGGCAAGGTACGGTGGATATCACCATCACGTATGGCAAACCACCTTTGACATCGGTAATTGGGAGTAAGACACTGAACACGTTAAAGTGGGCAGACTACCCCTATCGTAACGGATTGGAGATGCTCTGGAATACGGACTTTACGTCCTATCGAGATGCGTTGGTTGTGAAATATTACCAAGCCAGCCCGATCTACCTGTCGTTTAATGGTTTCACTGATTACGAGAAGATTTCGGATATCTGCATCCAACTGGGCATCCCGTGGTTTCCAGCGCCTGGTTGGAATCAACAGGTCTCGGATCACGCAACGGCAGACGTTCCTGGATCGAACACCGTATTTGATCGCGTGGTGGTGATGGCACCCGTTCAAGGGGGGTTTTTCCGTACCTACGACGGTGCACTCTATTTCCACTACAATAACTTTGACAAGGCTTGAAAATGGGTATCTACACCAAGACATCGCTGCAAATGGTGGTGGACTTGCTCAATGCAAGTAACTCCGGTTTGCCGGTGCCCATCTCGCTATCGAACGTGAAGTTTGGCATCCCCACTGCAATCACTCCCGGTACTGGACAGATTCAAGATACCCAAATCAAGGTAATTGCCCTTGCCTCGGGTCAGTATGTGGGCAATCAGTTGCTCACGTATCGTCGCTTAGATTCAACAGTACTCTTTCGCTCAGTACCGCTACGGGTTGATTTGTATTCAGCTGCGGCCGCCGTCGGGGTGTCACCCTACTCGATGAGTCAGTTGTTGCCGTACATCAACGCCAAGTACGGTTTGAATCTGCAAACGACTGACATCACCGATGTAGCGTTTGCTGGGTGTACGACCAACGCGCAACCGACCATTGGGTTGGTTGCGGGCTCACTTAACTCCACAGCACTACTGACCTTTACCACGACCAATACGGCCTGGAAAGGAAGTATCACGGTTTTCTGGGTGCAAGCGCCGCAAGACCTATCGACGCTTTTGGCAACCGGTTCGCTGGAAACCGCACTGACATATCCGGGTAACCGCGACGTCGTGAACAACACGGTGTATGTGCCGAACCTGGATACGTACTACGTGGACTTCACGGACTACTTGGGTACTGGTGGCAGCAATAGCACCTTGCCAGTTGCGATCGCTAATTCATCGATTACCAATACAGCAAATTACAACACACTCGTTGGTATCATCAATACTCTCACGGGTAAGACGTACACCAACGGCGGGGGTGCAGCAGGTAGCACACTCATGGATTTGACGGGTGCAGCCATTTCAGCCGTGATCGATCTGACCACAGGCGCGAACCAAGCGCTCTATCCGGAAGCAGATTATCGCTATTACAATCGTTTGCTCGTCATCACGCTTGCAGCGGGTAACACGTGGGGAGCGGGTCAAATGTTCCTCCACTATAACGTCTAAAGGTGAAGCATGTCCAAGTTTCAATGGCCTTCTGAAAGTGCCTTGTTGGCAGCGATCAATGCGGCCAATGGTACCTCGCTGCAACAATCGGACGTGACTTTTTCTGACCCGAAAGTCATCACGGGTGGTACGTGGCAGGGTGTAGCCAGTGACCGTAACACTGCGATTCAGGTCACGGGTAACGGCACCACGTATAAAGGTAACAAAGTCATTCAGTACAACCGTCGCGACATTTCGCAGATCGTGAACCTGCCCTCGTTTAAGATGGCGGTCTATGGGATCAATACCGTCTGGGATTTGATTCCCTACTTTGCCTATTGGACCGGGATCAAATTCATCAATGGGGATTTGGTGAACGATGCCGTCACGGGTTTGACCGATGGCGCGGGTTCGATCACGGTCAATGTTGACCCGAACTCACTCGGTTGGCAAGGATCCGTGACGATCAACGTCACACAAGGGGGTATCGGGTTGGATACGGCGGTGCAATCCACAGCACTGACGGGTCTTAACTACCCTGTCTCCGATGCGTCGGCGCCGCCAGCCACTGCCACACAAGGGCCGGTGTATCTGTACCCATACGACTTCTCGGCCAATACCTCGACGTATCTGTCATGGACAACCGGGGTGATCACCCAAGCGCAAGCCGATACATTGGTGGCAGCCATCAAGGCGGTCGATGTGGGGGCAGGTGCCGCGTTGTGGAACGATGACACCACGACTTCGAATTCGGATTACACGACATGGAACCTCTCGGGTGCCCAGATCATCTCCAATGGTCTGAATAACCCGGTCACCATGCCGACCAACCCGAACTACAAGTATGTGATGCAATTGCGCTTGCGAAGCGATGTGACGATTCCGTCCGGTGACTTGTATTTGCACTACAACGACCCGTTCAATCCGGACACCTTCTAAACGCCATTTCGGGTTGGGTAAAGTCCCAACCCGTTTAAACGAGGTGTTTAATGTTTCCTTACCAAGCAGCACAGTACGACACCTTCATGGCGCTGGTGCAGGCATCCAATCCCGGATTGATCATTGCCGATCTAAGCGCTGCGCAGCTGCGTGCGTTGGTACCGTTAGTGATTGCACCTGATTCATTCGGACGAGACACGTCCGTGCGTTTGATGGTGCGCCCCAATAACGTCGAGTACTTCGGTGCTCAAACCGTCACGTATCGCCGGATTAATCTGGCCGGCTACTTTCGCAGTTTGACTTTGACGCTGGACGATTACATCGGCAGCACGACGATGACGTCGGCTCAGTTTTGCACTGCATTCAATAACAAATACGGCACCGCGTTGGTAGCAACGGATATCACCAACGCAAGTTTTACTTCGGGGGCGCAGAGCACGGTCACGATTGCTACGGGGTCGATCTGCTACGAAGGCTCTTTTAGCATCAAATGGACGCAGGGTAAGCAGTACATTAACCAGGTGGTTACTAACCCGGTTCTTGTGGGTCGACTTTATCCGGGTGGCAATAACATGCCACCGAGCAAACCGGTAGCGGATTTTCTTACCTACAACCTCGATTGCTCTTCCATCAAAACAGCATTAGCTGCATTGACCTCGGGTGCGGTCATCACACCCACTCAGTGGACAACCAATGGTTCAAACTACGCAACGATTCTGAATTTCTTGCAACAAAGTCGCACAGATTTGAATTTAAGCGGTAGTGATTCAGCTACCACCGGTGGGTTGGGTAACTTGGTGGTTACACGCTACACGCTACCTTCGGCGAGCTTACCTGGCGCAAACAGTAGCAAATTTACCGCTGCGGTGACCATTGCTGCGGTAAGTGGTTCCTGGTTTTTGGGTATGTTCTATCTTCACTACACGGCTTAATACGAGAGGGCGTCATGAGTTTGTATCAAGCATCGCAAGACGACCTGTCGTTAATGCTATCGGTAGCGATAGGCCAAACCATTACCTCCGCGATGTACACAGTGCAAGGGGTGCGGGTTACTACCACCGCTGAACAAGCCGGGGTAGCGGGAGGTAAGAATAGTAAAGCGCGTATGTTGATGAGTTCGTCTGCGACGTATCGCGGGTATGTGGATGTCTACTACAACCGACTCGATTTGTCAGCACTATCGAACTACTCACCCATCAAAAGTTCGGTTGATATCGGTTTAGATTTGTATTCGAGCACCGTTATGAACGCGATCCGAGATATGTACGGGATCATCTTTACGAGTGCTGATTTTGTCGATGTCTCAACGGTCGATGACGGGACTGGTACGGCGCAACTAACTTTGACTGCTTTGTCGCAATCGCCTGGTTGGATTGGAAACGTGACAATTAGTTTTGCTTCTTTACCCAACATCTCCACCACCTTCAGTAGCGCGATCATGCCGGGCTTTTAAACGAAAGGAACGATTATGGCAGACAATCAGGTTTTCTGGCCCAACTATCTTTTTTTCTGTGATTTCACAGCTGAGAAAGATACGCTCGCAACCTTACCACTGGGTCTCATCTCGCAAGCAAGCGCCACTACATTGGCCGCTATGCTTTCTGCGCATGACACAGGCGAAGGTCGTTCATTATGGGTTGACCAATCCAATCCTGAATGGGGGTTGCTCGGTGCAGAAATTACCCACAATGGTCCGAATGAAACTGGTTTTTTGAGCAACGGTTTGTACGACACAGTGCTGATGATCCAGTTCCCTAATACACAAGTGTCCCCCCAGGGTTACGTTGCACTTCACTATAACACCGGGGCAAACGCGGCACCTGCCGCATCGGTTTGATGTGAAGTGTATTCTGGACGACTTTTGAAAGGGAAAGAGTCGTCTGGTATCCACTTCCGTTCTCGACCCAGTAGAGGCACTCATGGCAATTCAGGACATGTGGACATTCGACCATGCGCCGCAAGGCACAACCGATGTGTCTACGGGCTCGGGCGGCCCCGCCTACAGCGAAACAAGCCTGTATAATCAGTACACGGGCAATCCCGGTTACGCGTACAATAATGGTATCACCAATGCCATTCAAGTAACCACAGATGGCTACATGACCATGAATTCGAGTAGTACTTCGAATCCAGGTCTCGTTGTGAAAGCCAGTGAAGTTCAAGATTGGACCACCGCCACGCAATACTGGATCGGTTTTCGAACCAAAACTTCCAAACAAAATGCATCCACGGCCAATATTTTTGTAATGGCCAACACAGTGACGCAAAGTTCATACGCGGTGTTAATGACGGAGGCCGATCTTCCCAGTGCGACATTGAATCTGGATTACTACGTCGAGATCTTTATCGACCGTGTGAACCTGATTTATCAGTTATGGATCAATAGCGCCTTTATCCGACAAGGGACATTGGCCTCGGTGGTGGTAGTTGCTGGCGGTGGTAGTTTCTATTGGTTTGGTCCGTGGAATAGTGGTTTGATCGCCAATGCGTCGCGCGCCTTTAGGGATTTCTATTTCTTGAATGTTGATGCAACGACACCTGGACGACTCGGTTCGATTCGCTCTAACCTCACCACATTGACGGCAGTTTCTGCGCCGAACTACACGCTTAATGCAGGTTCAAGTGGTGTGGTTGACGCACTCAGTGCGTTCAACTACGCTTACCCCACCCCGCCGGCGGCGACTCCAAATGAAACCAGTGCAGTCAGTGACGATGCGCTGATTTCGACGTTTAGTACAACTCTTGCATCGAATGCGAAGATTATCGCAGTCGGTTATCGGTTCGCCGCGCAGTCAACCACAACGGCTAACTTGGGCGTAGGGTTACTCAATGGTGGTACGACGCAAAATCAGACACCCTACGCCTTTCCGGACACTAACAGCATGCAGTACGGTCGGCGCGCTGTATTGGCCACCAAGGCTACGGATGGTAGTAACTGGACACCTACTAAGGTCAATGCCACCCAGCTCGTTTTGACCCCGACTAACTAATGTTTTTTTTTTGAGGTAACCATGGCGATCCACGACATGTGGTCGTATGACCATGCCCCACAGTTAGGGACTGATATCTCCAGCGGCACTACGTTGAGTGCATATAGCGAGACCGGGACGTACAACCTTCAAACTGGTTTGCCAGGAATGTTGTACAAGAATACAAACGCCACGGGGGTCATCGGAAGTGATGGTTTTTTGAAACTCACCACGGTCAGTGGTAGTAATTCAGCACTTTTGATTCAAGCCAAAGAAGTGCAGGATTGGAGTGTGGCGACCAAGTACTGGCTTGGTTTTCGCACCAAAACTACTTCGCAAAATGGTGCAGCTTGCAATGTCTTTTCGATTTCAGATTCACTCGCGGATACGAACTTTCAAGCGTTCATCCAAGAGTCGGATATGACGAGTGCGGGGGCAAACACCGCAAATGTGGAGTACTACGTCGAGGTGATGATTGATCGCACCAACTTACTCTACGAAGTGTGGATTAACAGTGTAAAAGTCAAAAATGGTTCGATCGCAGTAGCCGCTCTTCCCTCCAGTGGAAATGGTTACTATTGGTACGGGGCGTATAACTCGCTAAGTGGAGTAACGAACGGTTCAACCCGTTGCTTCAGAGATTTCTATTTCCTCGATGTTGATGTAACAACGCCAAGTCGTTTGGGTTCAATAAAGTCGAGTTTGCAATCGGTTGCGTCGGCCGCCGCGCCGAACTGGGTCGGAGAAACCGGTACTTTATTGGGAACTGCGGTGATTACCGCTGCACAATCGAAGTTTGGGGGCGCGTGCTTCACACCTGGTTCGACTGCATCCTCGGCGTTATCTATACCGGATGGTCCAAATGTGAAGTGTCTTAGTGGTGATTTTACCATTGAAACATTTTGCATGTCAACCAATAATGCGCAAATTGGTGTGTTATTTGGTAAAGACAATGGCTCTGCACCCTATGCGCACTTAACGTATAACAGCAATCAATGGCAATGGAGCGCCGACAGTTCAGGAGCAATCCTTCTTGCTAGTACAGGGGTTGCTGTCAATACATGGATGCACATCGCCATGGTGCTGCATAATGGCACTTGGACACTGTATCAAAATGGGGTATCATTGGGAACTGCATCGGGTACTACCTATGGTAATAACTCGTTACCATTTTTGATTGGTAACTACGGCCCACTTACTAATCAGTGGTTGGGTTACATTGATGAGTTTCGCACCAGTAACATTGCGCGTTATACGGGAGCCTTTACGCCACCGGCTGCACCATTCACGGTTGATGCGAATACGCTAATGTTACTGCACTTTGACACCAATGTAAATGGTTTGGTAATAGATAGCGCTCTTTCTGCTTCTGCTGCATTTCAGCAAGCATACGGGACAGTCAGTGCCAACGTCGGTATCCCGCTTATGGCTAACGCACCGACCGATGACACCATGACGGTGGGGTTCTCCACTAGCTATTCGAGTAACAAGAACATCTTTGCTGTGGACTTTCGTCTTGCTGCAAAGACTCCCAATTCACCGGCGAGCCTCTCAAGCAGCATTCAGCAGGCAACTAACACCACTTCGTTCGGTTCGTACTCGTTCTCGGACGGTAGCATGAACTACGGGCGCCGTTTAGGTCTGACCACCAAAGCCCCAGACGGCGGTGTTTGGACTCCCAGCAAGATTAGCAGCACGTCACTGCTGATTACCCCGACCAGTTAAGGATTTGAGTGAGTAAATCATGACAAAACGAATGATGTATGCGTTCGACCATATCCCGGTCACTTTGAGTAGTACTGGTGGTAATGTGTCAGCGTATTGTGATTTTCCATTCACCTACGCACCTAGTGGCGGGCTAAACGCTACTACTGGCGGTACCATGTCAGATAGTGACGGTGTATGGTTAGCGTCGAACGCTTATTACTACAACACCGTCACCTCAATGGGGCAGTGGTCACACCCCATCAGTAATGTCTTAGATATAACCAAAGCACGTAACTGGATCGGTTTTCGATTTAAACCAAGCAGCACCTACATTGGCAACCCTTTTGGTTGCACAGTCAATGGGGTCAACCTAGCGCTCCTTGCCATTTCGGACTTCAGTTGGACTTCTGGCCACAATTACTACATCGAAGTGATGATTGATCACGTCAATCAAACTCGTTCGGTTTGGGTGGATGGCTCGCTAGTTGTAAATGCGCAAGCTGTTTCACTTGCTGGCCAAGTGTCTAGCGATAAGTTGATTTTCGGTTTTTCTGCTGGTATTACGGGTAACACAAGTTGTACGTATCAGTATAAGGATATGTATTTCATGGATGACCCCAATGATGGTTCTGTCTCGCGTTTAGGACCTATCATTTCCCGTCCAATCACCATCAACACAGCCAGCGGTAATGGTTGGACACCATCGTCTGGTTCCATCATTGGAGCGCTTAATACGGCGATCAATACATCGACTCCGTCGACCCCGAATATTGCATCGGCAAACGATGGTACACCCCTAGCAATGACACTAGCAAGTACGGTGGATCAAGGAGTAGCTGTGCACGGGGTACTTTTCGTGGCCTCTGGTGAACGCAATTCCGGCACCGGGACGATGTTGAGATCGACGCTTGCTGATCAAGCGACGCCGGCGAATCAATCAACACTCAACGCGTTGCAGTTTTCAAACACGGCATTCCAATATGGTCGCACCATGGGTTTTACACCATTTGCACCAGATGGTAGTACATGGAATGCAACCAAGATTGCGGCGATGAATCTTTCAAGCGTTGCAAGTGCCACATAAGTCGGGAGTGGATTGATGTCAACTACTTTTCGAAAAACCTCAGCGGTTGTCTGGACGCAGGATCCCTCCCCGATTGCGGTTCGGAAAACTCACGCGTTGGCTTTTGCCAGTGATGTGGGGCTTACATTACGCAACATCCAAGGATTCGCTTTTGAAACCGTACCTCCGGGTATGACGCTACGCAATATTCAAGGGTTTGCCTTTGAGCGCGCACCACTGGCTATCCCGGTTAATGTTACGGGTGACTTGGCCCTTTACACACTCATCAATAACAATCGGAAACCAGGAGTATCGATTACCTGGTCAGCCAGTAACAGCGCGTTAGGAACACCAGTCGCCGACAACACCTATGGTACGACCAATACCCGTATCTCACTTTCTGCCAAATCAAACAGCGGATACAACGGGTCAGTCAATTTGTTTTATACGCGCCGCTCGATTACTGACGCTGTCTTAGGTTCAGTATCGCTGGGGACGATCTCGTCGGCCACGACAGTGGTATCGATGCTACCTACGATCAATTCGAAGTATGGATTGAATCTAACAGCACAGGACGTAGTTGATGGACCGGTAGCGGCTGGTGCGACGTTTATTACACTTACAATCGCATCATCAAGTTGGGTGTTTTTACCTGGTTCAGTTGTTGCTGTTGGGATCGTTACGAGTTTGGCATCGGCAACGCCCGTTGTGGATCTACTCGGTTTTGACAACGCGGCCGGGGTGGGGCCGTCGCCGTTTACGAAGGCATTGCTCCATTTCGATGGTAATTTTTCAGATGCTTCTGGCCGAATTTGGACAGCAGCGGCCGGAGCAACAACTGAGTCTTCGACGGTTAAATTCGGCAGTGGTGCTTTCCAAAATACAGGGGTGGTTGGGAAATACATCAGCACCCCAGACGCCAATGATCTGCATCTAACAGGTGACTTTACAGTCGAGGGGTTTATTAACCCAAATAACATCACTCAGAGTCAAGTTCTAATTATCAAGGGATCGGCTTCACCCAACACTGGTGCGCGTTTGATTTTAAGTTCTGGTCAAATTTTCGCTTATGACGACGCTGTAAGTAACCAGATGAGTGGCGGGTCGATCTCGACAGGAAGTTGGTATCACGTGGCATTGGTTAAATACAACGGTACAGCGACGATCTATGTTGGTGGTAGTCCGGTAGCTAGTAGTACATCATTTGGTACCTTCGGTAACAACAATTATCCGCTTTATGTGGGTACGGCGTCCGACGGCTCTTTCCCGATGTATACCACGATGGATGAACTACGTATCAGTGCCGAAGCTCGTTACAAATCCAGCTTCACACCACCTACGTCGTCGTTCGTGTTCGACTGATTTTGAACATTTCATCTAAAAAAATAAGGCAATCCTATGCAGGCTGCCTATTTAGCGGCCTCATTCCGAGGGCCCCCCCTCTCTTTCCTGATTGGAGTAATCCATGTCAAAAATCGACTCAACCAAGTCAGCCATCGATAACGTGTTGGTGCTGGTCAATGCCGCTAACAGCACGTCCATTGTCAACACGCAAGTCACGGCTGGTACCCCGACGGCTCAAACCGCAGACGGCCAAGGACGCAACACACAACTCACGCTCACAGCGGTAGGTGGACAAGGTTTCACTGGTTCGCAGACCTACACGTACGTGCGACGTGGGTTGAACGATTCGGTTTTGAGTCCAGTTGACAGTTACACTGCCGCGCACGGTATCGATGCCACGGCGCTGCTCGACGCACTGTGCACACAACTTGGTCTCGTGAACACGGATGTGCACCTGGAAGATCCAGCCAATGCTGGAGTGGCACTGTCCGGATCGATCACAGCAGATCAAGCAACACTCGATCTCGTGGCAAACGCCAACTCGCTACTGTACGTGGATGCTTCGAGCCAGGCCATTACGATGACTTGGACGCACGACCTTGCTGCCGCAACGCCGACCACGGCGCTTACGGGTTTCGACGCAGCCAGTTAATTATTTGGCGTACTCAGCAGTTGGGGGATTCCCCCAACTGCTTTTATGCCCCAATCTAATGAAGTCCCTTATCTTTCACTTGGATGTTGACATGCAAATCGACCCTAGCAAAAGCGCCATGCAAAATTTGTTGAACTTGATTGACTCGGCCAGTGGTAATAGCGCTGGTCCAACCAATCCCAATCAAGTCACTTATCAAAACCTTCAGGCCGCTACCTTAGAAGGCGACGCAGCGGCTAATACTTCGGTTGAACTCGTTGGTGTCACGGACAATGGCTTTACGGGTAATCAAACGTATTACTACGGACGACTTGACCCCGCAGCCGAAGTAACTTCTCCAACAAGTCACGCAGTGGTACCGGCTGGCACCACCGATGCACCCACCATCTTGGGAATTGTGGCTAACCATTATGGTTTTATCGAATCGGAAATTAGTTGGGTGAGTACACCCACCAAACCGAGTACGATGTCCTCCGATCCTACGACTTCCACTCCAGTTGTACAAACAAGCAATTCGTTGATTTATTTGGATGGGCAAGCAAATATCAATTTGGATTGGCAAGCGTCAACGGTTGCACTGCTCCACTTTGATGGCGATGTTACCGATCAACGCGGGCACACTGCGACCAATGTGGGGAGTAATACCTGGGCATCCAGCAATAGTGGTCCGATTAAATTCGGCACAGACGCGCTAGGTATTGGAAGTGGTGGTTCGTGCGTGGAACTCGCCGATCCAGGTGATTTGACGTTCTTGAATAACTTCACAATCGAAAGTGAAGTGTATCTCGCCTCGCACGGGGGTTACCTGTGGGCAAAAAACGATGGTACAAATTCTTGCTATGCCTTCATGGATAGCACCACAAAAAACTTCAACGTTAAAACGGATACAGCAAGTGTGGTGACGGTTGGTAACTATGGTTCAATCCAGAACCAATATAACCATATCGCACTTACCAAAAACGGTACGACTTGGACCGTATGGGTCAACGGGGTGGCTATCGGTACATTCACCAGTTCGGATAGTTTTGGCAACATCAGTACGTTTTGGACGATCGGTAACATGAACAACGCCAATAACCCGGTTGCCGCTAACCTCGATGAAACTCGCTTTAGCCGAGTATGTCGTTACACAAGCGCTTTTACCCAACCGAGTGCTGCGTTCACACTCGATTAAACTGTCGATTCAATTCCCCGCTCCCCGATAAGGAGCGGGGTTTATGTCCTTAACTCCTTAAGCGAGATGTTAAATTTACATAATCCATTGATACTGTAGTGTGGGGGGGGGGGCTGTTAATCTTGAATGTAGAATTTTTCAGACATATATTCTTTTCGTGCGATGAGAACATCATCGATTTATTGTGACCTTATTCGAACAAATATTTCTCAGGAGTTTATCATGATGGATGTTGCGATCAAGAACTATCATTCCGGCAAACAAACCATGAAGAACAAAGTCACCCGTTTTCTCGTCATCACCGCCACCTTCGCTGGTCTTGGTTTGTTGATCATCGCTGCGGATCAAGTCGGCCATTACCTGCAAACGCATCGCGCAGATTACGTAAGCGGCAACCGATAACCGACAGTTGAGGACCGGTAAATGGAACAACGCCCAGATTGGATGGCGTTCTTGTCAACCTTTGTTGACGAATGCAAACACATGGGTCAGAAGTTCGAGAAGAAGGAAATGACCCAGCAAGATGTGTTGGATGTGGCGGGAGAGTACTTTATCCGTGCGCATGATTACCAAGAGCCTCGACTTCATGAAGCCATGCGTACAGCTTGGGTACACATCCAAGAGGCCATGTTCAAAATCGTGGCTGAGTGGAAAGGGGAGAATAAACTCACCAAGGACGAGCTTTTTCGCAAACACATGGGTGAGATCTTCCTTGAGTTGTGGAAGCTTAACGACGAGTGTATCCCAATTCAGACGCGTGAGTATTTTCGTTTTGTTTACGAGCGCGAGGCGGCGATACCTTGGTTTCATTAACCTTTGAAGAATAAAGAGGAATTACAATGTTCGAGATGATTGTCATCGACAACGACACGCAAGACATTTACGTGAACGGCAGAAAGTGGGAAAAGTCACCCGAGTCGTACATGCACTTGCGTGAAAACCATGTCCACACAAAAGCTACCGTTATCAGGCAGTTGGAGGTGAATGAACTATCTGCGATCAAAATGTATCGGGCAGTTCAAGCGATGTAAGTTGGTAGTTCGTTAAAATACAAGAACAGCGACAATAAAACAAACCTTAGGCGATTCGCTCCTTTTTTCAGCGAATCAATCGTTCATTAGAAGAATAATAGAGAAAAGTACAGGGAGTAACCATGCGTAGCTTGTATAAGCGGCACATCAAGATTACGCTCTTGTCTGAAAGTGAGAAGGACCAAGCACATGGTTGGTTCACTACGAGGAACAGAGACGATCAAGAAGTAGTTCATTATTTTAAAGGAGAACAAGCGCGTTTTATCGAAACCATTAAGCGTGAGAAGATCATCGGATTAAAGCTGGCTTTGGAGAAAATCGGCTACACCCCGACATCGATCACCATTCAATATTCACATAACACTTTTACCTTCAAAAACCTCTCGCGGGCTCCGCTCGATCCATTCGAGCAAGTAACGCAGCCGTTGTACGTGGTACGGGCAATGCAGTAATATTGGTAGTTTCCCAAGGGATTTACCCACCGGGGGAGCTTCATCGAATCTCTTGGGCTTTTTTTCACCCAGTAATGTTGATAAGAAACTTTTTGGAGAATAAACATGAGCATCATTGCAAAGATCAAGGCAAAGCTGATTTCCCTGCTCGGTGGTTTACCGCGCAATGCTTATAACGAAGTTGACATTCTCTTTTACAAGGATTGCCGACACGCGGGTCACCACGGTATGGTGGTGGTCTCTCACAAGAAACTTCGACTTCAGCATGTGGCGGTTCCCTTTCTCTTTCCCGATTTGGCCACTCCTCCGGTTCTGACTGCTCGACTGATGCGAGATATTCAGTCGGCAGCGGAATCGCAAGGCTATATCTTCCATTATCTCGTCGCTCAGTCGTACGGGGTGGTGGATGATGTCGATTTGTCCGGCGGACAAGAAGCCACCGACGAATGGGACGATCTTAGCCAAGTTGGCAGCCACTACGCGTTCGATCAACGTAACCTCGAACACCGTATTCCGGCTGTCAATCGTCGCACTACGGTATCTCAACGAAGCCCCATCGTCGAGCGTCGGGAATCGCTGGGTCGGGCAGCGCGCGAAACACTCGGCGAGTACTCTCAAGAAGAGCGCCAACACGCCGCTCGCACGCACGTTGGTGTGAGTCACTCGGACATCGAAACCTACCTGGCTCGTTGGTGGTCCGAGAACAATACACGTATTGCGGTCCGCGCCAGTTTGACGATCGATCAAAACCAAGCTGTCTCGGAGATGATCGAGGTTCGCGTGGCGCACGGCTTCATGAAGCGCGATAAGGTTGGTGTCATCGACCACGATCTGGACGAGATCCTGAACACGTATCTGAAGGGAATCGGACGTACTGTCCAGAGTGTAAGCGGCAAACATCTGATGGGGGTACAATCGAAGTTGCCGATACCATTCTCCAAACTCAAGGAAGGTAGCACGTTGGAACAAATCCAAGAGATGGAGCGCACCGTCGAGCAATTCTTCCCGCGCGGTGAGTACGACGCCTTAACGCAACAGCTGCAAGAGGAGATTCAGACGCGCGTGCTTATGTCGATCAACAACGACACGGCCCGGCAAAAAGAGCCGGCTGTCATTCGGACGAATGCTCAGCAGATCATCGATGAGTTCCGTCAAGTGCATGTACCGGGGGCAGGTTCGCTTAAATTCACGCGGCAAAATACGCAGTCGTAACTCAGAGGCGGGAGGGGATTACTCCTCTCTCATTCAAAGAAATTACGAGGATGACCTATCATGTTGGAAGCTCTGGGTTTTGTGGACCACACGGTCCAAGTAGTCGTGGTCGATTTTCCGATTCATCGCCACGGCGTGGCGTCGTTTCAGGGTCAAAGGGTTCCCTTTACCGTGGATCGTCCAGCCAAACTGACTCGACCGCACAAGAGTACAATCGTCAGTATCTTCGAGCAATTCAAAAAGCTGGAGATACCGGCGCAACTCATTGAATTATGCGTGGGTCGAAAGCGACGTGTGTATAAACTGGTGGATGGCCGGCCTGAACTGGTTCGTTCAGTCTCCGCCTAGCCAAGTAGCCGCAATACCCGTTAGCTAGGCGGTTTTTCAGGGGGAGTACACCGAGTCCAGTGTACTCCCTTCTTTTTTTATCGTCGTTGAGCCAAAATGAAAAATAACCAAGGTATTATTACCACAAGTATGTTCGGGGAAAGCACAGTTGCAGCTTTTCGTCGGATACAGAAGGAAGTGAAAGAAGTTCAAACGCTAACCGACCAATCGCTACATTCCATTTTGTTCAACGGCGATTTGATTCCCCACATTGGGTTTGGCAAGCTCTTTCGAATCTCACTGGGTCGACCTAGTGATATACTGGCTATCTCTACCCGGTATGGACCGGTGGTGATGAAGATAGCAGGTAAAGCTCAGGTGGAAGTGTTAGTCAATCGAGCGCTGGAGACATACTTGCTGTACAAACGTAGCGAGTTGAACTTGAGTTTACTTTCGACCCATAATGCTTTTGTTCAATTTGTTGGATATAAGAACAATCAGGTCGATTTTAAGAATATCGGGGAGATGGTGGAGTTAGCCCAAACCCATCAAATTTGAACTACATATCACCTTAATAGGCTGGTGTTAGCCAACAAACTTTCTCCAGCTTATTTCTCACCATCAGCCACATTGCCACCTAGCAGCAAATATTGGGTTGCTAAGAAACCCGCTTAGAACTAAAGGAAAACATGATGTTGGAGAATAACAAGCATGGGGTTTTTGTCACATTGGAAGGCAGTGACGGCGCCGGTAAGACGTCCAATGTCTCATTCATCGCTGAGTGTTTGCGTGAGTACGGGTTTCGCATATTGACGACCCGTGAACCAGGTGGTACTCCCGTTGCTGAGCAACTGCGACATTTGGTACTCCATGAACACATGACAGATGACGCCGAGTTGTTGATCTTTGCAGCGGCCCGCGCTGACCACATCGCTACCGTCATTAAACCAGCGATGGCCGAAGGTACGGTTGTACTTTCTGATCGTTTCCACGACTCCACTATAGCGTATCAAGGTTGGGGTCGAAAGTTGCTTAGTAAGGTGCACGAACTAGATAAGTTCGTTCGGCAAGGGTTCGAGCCGGACCATACGCTTTTTTTCGATATTCCCTTTGAAGAGTGTTTGAATCGTTTATCCAAACGCAGCGACAAACAAGATCGAATCGATCAGGAAGCCATCGATTTCAAAAAGCGTGTTTGGGAAGGATACCAAAATTGCTTTAATTCCAATCGCCATCGAATGGTGCGGATTGATGCACTGAACGATCCTGAACATGTTCGTGAACAATTGCGTCGTTGGGTGCACGAGAAATTCACACCCAAGTACGAACATCTGCGCCATTTTCCGCGATAAGGAGTTTAAATATGCAGTTCTTCCCACATTTGGTTGATGAAAGAGAAATCACTCGGGAACAGCGTATCGAGTTCATGACAGATCTCCAGAAATGGGGTATCATGGTCAATGGTACTCCCGCGCAACAAGAGCAAGCGCGCCAGTGGTTTAAAGAACACTACATCGGTATTGCTGATGGTTCGGTGTGTTTTCGTATTGAACCGGAACAAGTAGAAAAGGTAGAGAAAACCGAGAAAGCAAAAGCCGAAGATATCCTGGCTTTCAACGAGCTTTTTAAGCATTACATCCATCTTGCAGAGGGCGGTGATCTCGGTTTGAAAGAAGTGTGTGAATGGATTGCCAATCGGTTTTGGTGTAAGGACATACAAACTAGGGAAATGCTTTATATCGCCATTAAAGGACATGAGAGGTTCGACGGTTTTGCGCTCTCAGTTGCTAAAATGAACGAATGGCATCCTTTTACACTGGCGTTTGAGGCGCACCGAATAGGTAAAGACGGGTTGATTTCAGCCATGAATCAACCAGGAATGAACCATCAGTATAATGCTTACATGCGGCTGGTGGCGATGTTTCTGATTTTGTGCCGACAGTATAAAGTTGTAATGCGATTCATGCAAAACTGTGTGTTTTACACAGTCCAGAAAGGTGACACCATGGATGTCATTGCCAGTAAGTTTAACACTTCGATCGGCAAACTACTGGAGTTGAACCAACTCCAAGCGGCTGATCGAATCTACGCGGGACAAAAGTTACGCGTCGTTATTTAGGAGTATTATCGTGAACATCCATCAATCGGATCAACTTCGTGAGCGCCTCGATCGCGAGCTTGCTCCGTTTCTTCGACTCGGCAAAAGTGAGGACATGGAGGATTTTTACCAGGCAGTTGACTGGGTCCGGGAAAATTGCACTTTCACCGAGGATGGGAGCGTGATGTATCACGGTGGCACCAACGAGGCAATCCCGCTGCACATGCAGGTCAAACGTGGTGATCGGTTCTATCGTCTACTGGAAGACGAAGCCGAGCGCAACAACAAACACTTGAACAAAGCGGCATTGGCGGCCGCCTAAAAGAGGAAGGGAAAATGAAATGTATTCACTGGGAGGAATAAAGATTCCGAGAATCAAACTCTGTGGGGCATACACCATTACCCATGTCGCATCCGGTGGCGTCTACATTGGTAGTACCCAGGATCTCCGATTACGAGAGATGCAACACCGGTGGACATTGCGGAAAAATAGACATAGAAATCCGAAACTACAAGCCGCTTTCAATAGTGATCCGAGATTGGAATTTTTCCATGTCATCACGGAAACACGGGAAGAAGCGTATGATTTTGAACAACAGATGTTGAATCATCATAAAGACAATCCGCTGTTGTTCAATGTCGCATTGGATGCAAGAAATCCGGCTTCTAATCCGACGTTATATAGCTCAGAATCACGTGAAAAACAACGTTTGAAGTTGCTTGGTAGAAAACCTTCTGCTGAAACAAGAGCAAAATGGGTAGCGCAACGTACCGGTTTAAAAGCCCGGCCAGAAACACGTGCAAAGATGTCCGCAGCTGGGAAAAAGGTAGATAAAACAATTTGTATTAACAATCTCCTGCGGTCGAGTTTGAAAAGAAGAAAACCTATTATTGCGGGTGGTGCTCAATATCCGTCAATCAAGGATGCTTGTCGCGCTTTTAATTTAACCATCTCTGCGGTCTTGAATAGATGCAGACACCAAACGAAGTATCAGGATTGGTATTTCATTAGCCCAGAAAAGGAATAAATCAAAATGATTGAACTTGAACAAAAACGCCACGCCCAATGGATCATTGCGATCGATTTGGAATACTGCATGAAGTTCTTCAAGCCGGGGTTTAACGCGGTTTCGCTGGAGGACTTCATCAAAGGGGTCCCGGCGCACCGACTTATCGAGAAGGGTGTGGAAGTGAAAACGATCCACTACCAGGACGATCTGGCCAGCCGCACGATGCTGCGTGAGCGCCATCGGTTGGAGTTCGATAAGAACTTCCTCCAACCGCTGAACTATCTCGTGCTCAAGCAGAGCTTGCTCACCCAGAAGCACGATATCTCGGGTTCGACGTGGGATGACTTCTTCTCCACGTACTACCGTAAGAAGGGTGTGGGTGAATCGCGACTCGAAGACAAGATGTCAATCGGCTGGGGTGGGCACACCGACTGGGACATGGTGGCGTGGGATAAGCATGACGCGGTCGATTACCTTCAGACGGCGCGCAATAACATGATGCTGGAGTTATCTCAAGAGTGTCGCTTTCGCTTCATCGATACGGATCGGGAGTACGAGTCGAACGATCTGATTGATAAGCACACCACGTTCAAGGGTTTCATCTGGGATCCGTCGGACGATGTCGGTCAGCACCACCTTGCACTTGTCTGGGAGGTGAAGGTGCCTGAATCGATCGCAATCGAGTCGCGTGAAGACGAGCATAAGCTCGGAGCGATGTGCAATCGCGATGAGTTGATGAAGCAAAAGAACTCTCGCGCCGACCTGTACGAGAACTGGTCGAATATCGTGATCGACGAGATCTGCAAAGACAGCTGGGACTACTTTGGCTCAGTCAGCGAGGTGCAAACTCATCCTTTCGCGAAGTACGACAGCAACCTTGTCGAACCCGCGATCGAGTGGCCGCAGCCCCAAGTCGATATCCAAGAAGAAGCGGTAAAGGCCGTGGATCCGCTCACCGAGTTGCAGTCTCAACTCGGACCGCGTATGCAGTAAATACACGGTGTGTTTGTTGCCAAAAGGGAGTGGTTACAGCCACTCCCTTTTTATTCCCTCGATCAATAAGGTGCAGTGATGACCAATATCATCTCAGGCGGTAAGGAATTGATTCCTCCGTTTAGTCGTTCCCCGATTGTGATGAAACCGGTATCTCCCATTGAATTTCTCGATATGTTGCGCGAGAAGGTGGCTAATAAGCAACTGATGCCGACTTCAGAAGGTTCGTCGCTTCACTCCAAACCCGAATACATTCAGGGTAGGGATTTGGAGCACTTTCACCATAAGTGTCTTTTCGAAGCATATCCAACGTACGCATGCTGGGACGGTGCTTACGGCCACGCGTCTGAAACTTACGTTGTACTGCCTGTTGGCGATTTAGTTATTCTCGCTGCACTTAAGAGTCTGAATTTGTGGGTCGGTTTTCCAGGTAATGGTGAAGCCTGGATCTGGCCATGGCAGAATCAAGAACTTTGCATCGATCGCATTGAACTTGCAAACCAATTTAACCAATTAGGCTAAGGAGCCAAGAACATGCAAATCCTGAAGGGTCAAATCGAAATCTCGATGAACGCCGGTGTCATGATCACCGACATTCGCTCCGGCAATTTGCTTGTCGAGACGCGCGACATCGAAGGTAGCGCTCCGACGGATCGGGTGGTTGCGTTGAGTACGGTAGGAGTGAAGGACCAACTCGGCGAGTTCTTCTCGAACTGCACGTTCAAAGAGCGCGAGATCGATAAGTACACCTTCGGCGACAATCTTTACGATCGACTGATCGAAATCAACATGGACCGGCAAACGATCGCCGGTATGCTCTATTGGTCGAGCGAGACGGGTGATTACAAAATGGTTCCGTCTACCATTTCGATGACCAGTGACTGGAAAGTGGTCTTGACGGTTATGCGTACGGGTGATGCGCAGGAAATCGTTCAGAAAGAACACGTCGACTGGGACAACATGAGTAAGATCGAGAAGTATGATTTCATCCTCTCGAAGTTTTCTCAACTACTCACCGATGAACCCCTGACCGAACAAGAAGGGTTCGAGTTGGCCACCCATAAGCACTACAAGGGTGGGTTGTATCGTGAACTAGGTAAGATCCGTAACGCCGACGATGGTTCGGACCGAGCGCTTTACTTGCATCTGCATCCGCACGAGCTTAGCGCTTGGCACCGTGATACCAACGAATTCAACGGTTTTCTCGAAGACAGCCGTCAGCGTTTTGCACCGATCGAGGATGAATTGCCATTCATCTTGAACGACGACGGAGTCTCAACGCAAGTACATGTTGTTTTGCGCAAGCTCTCGGACGAACCGATCTCTGGCATTAAGCTCTCGGTTGATGATACTCAAACGATGCTATCCAATCTGAACGAGCGGGCTAATACAACTGGTGTTCACGGTGAATTCGGTCAACCAGCGGCTAACGCTGGCGATAATCGTTTTCAGAAGGTGGAAGAGTTCAACCAGTGTTGCAGCTTCACGAATTTCTCTATTCAGGAAGTGGTGACGCGCAAGAATAAGCGAGTATCTGCTTTGGCTGCGCGGGTTCAACCAAGTGGTTTGATGGCGATGGATTTTCTCGATTCAATGCGAAAGAACGGCGTCGGCTTTGCAATGCGGTGTTTTGGTGAATCGGTGATTACGAACGGTGGAAACTACCTTGTTCCGAAGCAGATCATCACGTTCGATTTCGTCGCCAAGAAAAAATAAGAAAGATTGCGACGGAAGATAAAATTCTTCCGCCACTTTTAATGCGAGGTTTTCCATGGGTCTCGACGTTTATCTCTACAAGTGCCCAAATTTAAAGTACGCCATCAAGATGCAAGAAGCGTACCAAGCGGCGCTCGATCAGATTTACAAAGAGTGGGATGAACTGAGTAAAGCCGGTCCTCCCACTCAAGCAACTGAAGACGAGTTTAATAAGAAAAGAGCAGACGCGAAAGAGAAGTTCGAGATCGATGGATATAACCACAAGAGTCTCGAACATATCGAGTTCGATTCAAAGACGGAACCCGAGCATCTCTTTAAAATCGGGTACATGCGTTCCAGTTACAACGGAGCAGGAATCAACTCAGTGGCCAGGGTATTTGATCTGCCTGATTTGTACACGATCTTTGAGATCGATAACGATGAGTACTATCAGGAAATCGATTGGGATACGATTTACCTGAACGTGAATGATGCACTGGAGAAGTGGCAAGCACACGCCGATAGTCCAGCTGGTAAGTATTACGTGCAGACGTTTCGTCCGAACTTCAGCAACAAACTCAACTCTTCTGGCCGCTTGATCCCGGATGGTGTCACCAACGAACATGAAGCCATCGAGCGACTGAATGAAAACTACCTAAAGAAAAAGGAAGAGATCGATAAAGACGAGTGGAAATCATCAGGATGGATTAGCCGTGAGGGTGCGTTTTATCCCAAACCGCTGAAAGTTGCCGCCATTATCGCAGGTGCTTGGAATCCTGAACAACCGCTTCATTTTCTCAATATGCCAGTGACCTATCTGGTGTGTGAGCGAGAAGACGGCAATTCCATTCAGTGGTACGTCACAGCGCTTCAGATCGTTCAAGAAATGGTTGAATGGATCTTGGAGCACCCGGATAAAAATCAGTTCTATCTGGGTTGGTCGGGCTAAGGAGAAGACGGTGGATATTGAAGAGCAACTAAAGAAATGGGAAGAAGGGCAGTCGCTCCACAACGAAGAACGCGGTGAATGTTGTCCTGACTTCTCCTGTTGTCAGCCGAACTTGCTCGCCCCTTCACACGAGAGGCAAGCTTTCGCTAAAGCTTATCGAGAAGAAGGTTCAGATTCGCCGATTGTGCAATCGATGTTGATGGGTTTTCTGACCAGGATGATCGGCAATCAAACGTACGTTGCTGGAAATACATCCGATACGATCAATTAAGAGAGGGCGAATGAATACTGAAGACTTATCTTACGCGCTCGTTCAACGCTTGCGGTTAATTGACATCGTTTTAGAACACTCCAATGTGTTTAACCGCAAGATTCTGATGGATTATTTCGGTATCTCGATGCCTCAGGCGAGTACCGATTTGGCCAATTACATCAAACTCACGCCGGGTAACCTCATCTACGATAAGAGCAATAAAACCTATCGGCGTGCACCCACCTTTCAGCGAGTTTGGAAATGAAATTCATCTTCAACGATCACAATCAGTCGATTTGCCGTGTCCAGTCGATCAAATTCCTCACTGCCGGGGAAGACTTTGCTGATCCCCGCATCCTGATCTCGGCCTTCGGTACGAGTGCTGGTCGCATGGATCCACTCAAAGCAGCGATGCAGTGCAAATTGGCGTACAAACATGTGCATCGTGCACCGATCGAAGCAATCACCCAGCAGATGTTTGCTGACCACCAAGCCATTGCGCAATGGGTTTAAGGAGTATAAATGGGTACGGATATGTGGTGTGTCGTCGGTCGGGTAAAACCGAATACCGGCGATAAGGAGCAGGGTACTGAACTCGCGGTGTTCGGCGACAAGAGAGTGTTGTTCGAGGATCTGGAGTTCTACTCCGGGAAGGAAACCAATCTGTCCCGCAACTACAAACTGTACTATTTCCTCGGGGACAATGATCATTGGTTAAACCCTGATAATCCTTCTCTATCCATCCTTCCCAATTTGACTGAGCGACAAATTGCAACCGAAGCGTTTATTGCTTGGGTCAATGGGGGGTACGAGAAGTCATCGATCCAGTTCAAGAACGAATACGGCAACTACGGTCCGTTCATAGGTAACGATGTTGACGAATGTCTTCACTTCATCGGGGATCGTTGCCATACGTTGCATCGGGTCGAAGACCTAAGGAAATTTGATTACGATCAGCAAGAACCCATTGAAGGTAAAACGTATCGCGAACTCTTCCCGTCGTGGTGGTTCCAGTTTCTCGATTGGTGTAAAGAACAGAAATGGGAGTTTGCGATCTTCGGATTTTCGTTCTAACAAAGTTCAACAGGAGTAGAACATGCCTGCAAAGATCAAGATCGAAACGCAAGATGCGGCACTCAGTGCCGCACTTCAGGTTGTCATCGCAGAAGCCATTCAGAGCGCTGGCTTCACCAATACCAAAGTCAAGATCGTCATGGTCTCTAATGGTGTGGAAGTTCCGGGGCAATTTGCTCGGGTCGCTGACATCAATATTCAAGCAGGCCATGAGCGGGCTTCACCGCGCCGCGAACCACCTGTCTTGGAAGATTTGCGGTTCGTTGTTCCGCATCCAGAAGGTGGTGCTAAGGAATTCATCAAACCCATGATCGAGAAAAATCCCGATCTCATGGATCGACCGATCGTACTGGACGGCTATGCCGATGTTAGCGAAAAGTACGCGGAACAAGAAGTCGCTTTTCTTTACGGGAAATAAAGGAACATCATGTCCGAACAAAACTATCTGAACACGATGCGCGATGTACTGGATAACGGTACATGGCAGAAGAACGACCGCACGGGCGAAATGTGTTGCATGCTCGACGGCGCGATGGCGCGCTTTGACATCAGTCAAGCGTTCACGTGTGCGGTGACAACAAAGAAGCTCGCGTGGAAGTCGATCACCGGTGAGTTCTGTGGCTTTCTGCGCGGTGTAACGAGCGCTGCTGACTTCCGTGCGCTCGGTTCGAAGGTGTGGGACCAGAATGCTAACGAGAACGCCGCATGGCTCGCTAATACCTTCCGTAAAGGTCCTGATGATTTGGGCGATGTATACGGTGCGCAATGGCGTCGTTGGCCTGCATACAAACATCTCAAAATGGCTGAATTAAATACGACCGTTGCGATTCCGGGTGCTACAGCGCGTCTTGATGAAGCCTATCGTAATGGCTGGATGATTCTTACACAGCATAAAGTCAACCTTGCGTTTAAAGGTAAGACTGAAGACGGGTTGGATTTTGAGATCAAAGATGCAATGAATTTTGAACCCGGACAATATCTGGTTCTTACTAAGCAAATCGATCAACTCGGTGACTGCATTCGCAAGCTGATTCTCAATCCGTCTGATCGACGAATTCTCTTCCACGGCTGGAACCCAGCCAAGCTCGACGAGATCGCGTTGCCAGCTTGCCACATTTTGTATCAGTTTCTGCCGAATCTTGCAACTCGTGAATTGAATCTCGCGATGTACATCCGTTAAATCCATGAGCGGCTTCTGCGAGTAATCGCAGTCGAACAACTTCTCTAAAACGGGAAACCCTCATTCGTGAGACAATCCGTTGCTAACCTGTTACAAACTGCGATCGTCTAACCACTTGGTGTGGACGCCAAGGAAATTACGATGATTGGTGCGTATATCTTGACCCATGTGAAATCGAAAATGTTTTATGTGGGTAGCTCGAAAGATGTTGATAAGCGCGTAAAGCTTCATTGGTATTTACTGATGAAGGGCAAACACATTTCAAAGACTTTTCAAAAGCTTTGGGATGAATCGCCGAAATTTGATGTTCGGACCATTCGAGCAGAAAGTAGAGACGAAGCGTTTGCCGTTGAACAAGCTTTCATCACGGAGAATGAAGATAATCCGAAGATGATAAACATCGGTCGTGGTGTTTATGGGGGCGATAACTTGACCCGCCATCCAGAACGTGCTGCGATTATTGAGAAAATAACTTCGTCATGGAGAACACTCATTCGTGAGATGTCTCCGGAAGAACGAAAGATGCGATTTGGACGCGCAGGGGAATTGAATCCCATGTACGGTAAGACGCATTCTGACGAAGTTAAAGCCATGCTTTCCGCTATCAATAAGGGAAATCGGTACGCACTTGGCGCAGTAAGAAGTATTGAACAAAGGAAAGCTATTTCAGATTTCGCAAAAACGAGAACTGGAAAAGCAAATTCGTTTTACGGTCGAACACATTCGGAAGAAACAAAGAGAAAGTTATCTGAGCAATTGAAAGGACGACTTCCTCCTACTATCCGGGCTGTATCGATCAATGGTGTTACTTATCCGTCGGTTACAGAAGCTTCGCGAACTATCGGCGTTGTTCCTGCAACCATTCTTTTTCGGATAAAAAGTAACAATCCTAAGTTCAAAGATTACTTCTACGTAACAGCAATGCCCAACGACTAGCCGAAAGGCGTAGGGTTCAAGCGAACTCGAAACGGGAAGGGCCTCAGAAATGAGGTCGTGATATAGTCTGATCTGCATGGCGACATGCAGCGGCTGACAGGTGCCTAAGACTGTCAGCGGGTTACGTCTAGCGAACGTAACTGAACGCCCCCACATGTCATGGGATACTTTTTTAGGTGGCCCCTTCAACATCGCGGAAGGTGGTTTACTGCTCGAACTGGTCTCGCGACTGACAGGCTTTAAGCCCAAGCGAGTGACGATCTTCTCGGGCGATACCCACGTGTACGAAAATCATCTACCCATGGTCGAGGAACAGCTGAGTCGTACCCCGCTTGGTCCGCCTCAACTGGACATCAATGATCGTATTCCGTACTTCAACACTGCACTCACTCGCTTCAAAGACGAGCGCGGCGAAGAATTGCACGATCTCGATCCGTTGGAATTTGACAAACGGGCGCGCGAACATGCAGTCTCGGTTGCAATTGATTGGCTCTCGATGGTCGAACCGACGGATTTCACGCTGGATGGATATTTCCATCACCCCGAACTGAAGGCACCCATGGCTGTCTAATCAAGGAGAATATCATGGTCGTAATCGCAAGCGGTGTAAAGCAAGGTATTAAATAATCACTGCACAACCTATCGTGTGGAAGAGTTGCGTTTTCCACACGTAAAGAAACGTCTGTCAGGAAGTAATGCAAGGAGACCGTGATGTCAGCAGCCATAGCGGATTATTCTGCTACTCTGTTGTTGGTTCACCAGAAGTTATTCAAGGGAATGTTTTCAGCAACCGAGCGTGCTAGTATATACTCGGATGCTAAAGAACTTCTCTTTAACAACAAGGTTCCACCCGTGGACTCCAAGCTTTGCGCAAAGACGCACGTTGAACTGGAATCGAGGTATCCGGAGCTTACCTCCTACCTCATCACTGGTAAGTTGACGTCAGTTCGTTGGTGTTAAGTCACCCTTTGTGGGAGAGCTTCGGCTCTCCCAAATATGTCACCATTAATTTTTTTTAGCCTATACAAGCATCCTTTGGCGGGTAATCTAAAAACACGAAGCGTTTGAAAGCGAAACGACATCAAGGTAATTTCCGAGAAATAAACATCCTTAGAAAGTGATCCAATGAAACCGAAGATCGCCGTCATCGAAGCTAAGCAATCTCGCGCTAAGCAATCGCTCAATTACATTCGGGGTTACACAGAAGAACCCAATGAAGGAGTGCGTAAAGCTGTTCGATGCTTTTTAGAGAAACAACAAATCCTTAAGCGACGTATTCTGTTAAACGATACGTGGCCCACAAAGACAACGATTCGCACCCCTTTTAAGGGGATGTTTAATCTGAATCATCATTTTTACTACGGTACTGCCGAGAACTTCATTCGTTGGAAGGACTTCTGTAGTAAAGAAGAGCGCATCATCGGGGTGGCGTGTCACGATGAGTTGGATAACCTCATCTGGTATTCACCCCCGCCTGCAAGACATGGAAACCTGGTGGCAATCATCAACGAGTACACTAGCGATCGATGGCATAAAGCCAAAATCGTGCAAGGCTTTCTCACCTCGCACGGGCGCTTTCTTAATCGAGAGCAAGCCTTGATCGTTGCACTGCTGCAAAACCAACTCATTAGAAAAACACCACCTGAGAATCGACTCTTTTCTGAAGACCTATTTGTAGGGTGCATTTGAGCCTCATGGAAATTGATAGGTGGTAATGGTGTGTATCGTTGCCACCTATTTGAACCACCCCCCTATTGAGGACACTCATGAGCACACCGATCAACAACGAGACACTGGATCAGATGTATCAGGATGCAACCGCCCAGTGTCAGGCGGTATGGAAGGCGATTGACAATGCGCGCAAAGCGGGTTGTCAGATCTACGTGGAGATTCACCCCGACCGCGTGATCGTGCAGTCGCTTAAAGCCATGCAGCGGGTGTGGATTGACGCTGCATCAGCGGTGGACTATTCCAGCTGGATTCCTTCGACCGTACCGAGTGAAGGGGAGATCGATCCCGATAGCGGTGGCACGCCGTTGCAATTGAATTTGGCCCGACCACGGATTGTGCCGACGGTCAATGACGACTAGCTTTTATGTACACGGAGTATTAGATGACGACGGATAAAATCACCGAGTTCGAAAAGATTGTAAAGCAGCAAAGCTTTGACCATTCGAATGATGTCTACAGAGCATTCGAAGTGTTACTGGAGAAAGCACAGAGTGCTGGATTTGCAGTCGATGTATTCGAAGATGCGGGTCAGACTTGTATTCGCGTGGTCAAACAAGGTGAAGTGCGCATCGCGGCTTCTTTGCCAGGTGTGACCAAGAGTTTACTTTTTGCACAACAGGTGGAAACGTACCTTAACAAACACATCGAAATTGCACGCCGACAAGGGTTCCCTATTACGTTTCGTGTTTTGGCCGATGGTACAGCCGAAGCAGCAGTTTTGAAACTCGGATCAAATTAGGATGCTCCAATCCCCTACCTTGCATTGGGTCTCTTCTCATGCCTCGGAAAAAGGTAGGGGATTTTTAGAGGGAGAGCTTCGGCTCTCCCTTATTTTTTCTCAATTAGAGTAAAAGGATAAAACATGAACGACATGAAAGTGCGTGAAATCGCTAAGAAGAACTTCGAAGATGCTTTGAAGATGCTTCAAGAACAAGCCAAGCTCGCTGGCTTTCGTATCGAAGCGAGTGTGAACGACCCGATGGAAGACGCGGTTGCCGATGGCCCGATGCTCATCGACGCCAAAGCGATCTTACTTGACACCTTGCATGGCAACGTCATGTTGGCTCATTCGCTTGGCTATAACGTACGGGTCGATCATCGAATCGACCCTCTCTCACCGAGAGACCCGATCATCGGGATCGATGTGTGGGCCAAGCGTAACGAAGACGGTGGTTACGATGAAGATGTTCAAGAAGAAAAAGTGGTGAAGCCTGCCGTCCTCCCGATCGAGAACTACATGCCGGAGCGAGCCATCACGGAAGGTTTCCAGAAGATGAACTACGCTATTTCGGATTCCACCGATACACAGGCGTTTTATCCGGCATGGCAGTTTGTCGATCCGGTTCCGAATCTGATCCCGGAAGTCATGAAGGTCTTCGCAAGTAACGAACATTACAAGTCTCGGATGCATGCTTTTTTCGTGACACAACTCGATCAACTGAACGAACTCAGTCCGGCTGAAGTTTTAGCGGGTATGGTATTCGCAACCCGTAAAGATATTCATTCTTCCCAGCAACGCTTCCTCGACTACCCGGTGGACACGCGTCTAAAGATAGTGATGCATCAGGCGAGGATGTTTGTCAATCCCGAGATGTGAGGAGAAGCGATGCACTACCAAGATTCAGCCTACTTGATGGGAGCGAAAGCATTTCTAGAGGGTATTCCTAAGGCGGAGAACCCTTTTCCGCACACCAGCACAGTCTATTTACATTGGTCTTTAGGTTGGTGTGCGGCCAGGCGCTATCACAACCGATACGCGAATAGGTCGAATCAATGTTCCCACAATTCACTTTAGGAGAAACGCATGCGTGTGGTCGGGAACGTCACAGCCTACTACTCCAAGCATGATTTTCCTAGTCATCATTTTCTGTGTGACTTTACCGTTCGAGGAGTGCACTTCACCTCGATGGAGCAGATGATGATGTATAGCAAAGCGATGCTCTTTAAGGATAAGAAAAACGCTAAGCGCATCTTGGAGACAAACATCTGTCAAGCCCAGAAAATGATTGGCCGAGACGTCACTCCCTTTGTTCAACAAGAGTGGGATGAAAAGTGTGAGAACATCGTCTACATCGGTAACAAAGAGAAGTATCGGCAAAATCCGACGCTGCTTAAGTTACTGATGATGACAGGTGAGACCATCTTAGCGGAGGCTACTAAGAGGGATTTGATCTGGGGATGTGGGGTCGATGAAGATGATGATCGAGTCGCAGACCCATCACTTTGGACTGGGCAAAACAAACACGGTAAAGTCCAAATGCGAGTGCGTGAATACTTCCAGAACCACCCAGAGTTTGTTTTACCGACCAAAACACTTGCCACATTCACCGGGGATTAGGCAAGTTCATTTCAGAAGAAAAAACCATGATCAGACCGTATGAAGTGGTCGAACAGTATTTGACCAAGGTCTTCCCTAATCAACCAAGCTGCTCAGAGATTGCATCCAGTTTGGGCCGGGAGACCAAATGGGTTAGCATGCAACTTTTCGTGCTAAAGAAAACGGGAGTGGCGCGGGTGAAGGGGCGTGCGCAATGGGCGAAGTGGAGATTGACGGGTCGCAACTACGAAGACAAAGATGCGTTTAATAAATCCAACTGCGACGACCCTTCTGGTCCGTACGCTATTTTATCGGCCATGCAAACGGTGGCGCGTGATCGCTTACTGAACGGAACGTACCATGACTGAAGAGACAAAACCAACGCGTCTTTATTGCAAGGGCTGTGCGACGATGCGTAAAGTCACCCCTTGCTTTAAATGCGGTAGCGAGTGCATCATTCCATGCGATGAGTGGGAGGAGCCCGCGCTGCCGGATGTAGAGATGATTCGCGCCGCAGCCAAAGAAATTGGCTACGCGCTTGCAGTGCATGGTTCACTTGAACGCGACTTGGATGTAGTAGCCATCCCCTGGACACAAGAGGCGCTTAAGTACAACTATCGCGAGGTGATGGAGCATATCGCCAAAGCGATTAATGGGCGAATGATCGATGCGGAGTATAAACCCTTCGGTCGACGCGCCACCACTATCCAAGTGCACGGATGGTACAAAGATGTTGATCTATCGGTGTGTCCGATGGTGATCGATGAGAGGGCAAAGACACCGGGTAAGATCGAGCGGCTTTTCGAAGGCTTTCAGCGTCAAGTGATTTATTGGTTCACGACGTGCTTTTCGAAAGACGATCTCGACGATGGCGAGGAGCGCGGACTAAGATTTGCCGAGGAAGCGATTGAGGCTTCTCAAGCAGGAGACGTCCCAGAAGAGAAGATGCACGAACTCGTACGACACGTCTACAGTCGCCCCAAGGGAGAGTTCAAACAAGAAGTCGGCGGGGTACTCACAACCCTAGCAGTGTGGTGTACCAATAAAAAGGTTGACCTTATCGAGTGCGGGTTCGATGAATTGGTCCGTATCTGGACTAAGATCCCGCTTATTCGAGAAAAACAAAAAGCCAAGATTCACGCAAGTAAAGAGGAATCCAAATGAACGAACAGTATTTGATTTGCTTTCACACTTCATGCATCGACGGATTTGCATCGGCGTGGTGTGTCTATGATGCACTGAATAAGGAAGGAGTAAAAGACGAGGACATGGAGTTCATCCCGTGCGACTATGGCGACCCCATCCCCGATATGACGGGTAAGGTTGTCTACATTGCCGACTTCTCCTGGTACGACGTGGATGCGTTGTTGACTGAAGTGACCAAAGCCGAACGGGTGGTCATGATCGATCACCATATCGGTGCACAAAAGGTATGGGCAGAAGTCAAACTTCCGAAGAACATGCTTTACGTTTATTCAGATAAAGAATCAGGAATTGGCTTGACGTGGGATTATTTCCATTCTGGTCAACCCATGCCGCTTATTCTTTCCCACATCCAGGACCGAGATTTGTGGAAGTGGAGTATCACTGGTTCACCCCAGGTACATGCAGTGCTCAAATCCGAAGGTTTTATGTCTCGCGAGAAGGATCAAAGAAAACTGCGAGAAAAGTTCCTCCGATTCTCAAAGTATGCATTCATGTGGAAAGACGAGGAAATCACGAGACTACTTGCTTTCGGTGTGGTGATCGAACGCGCGGAATCGGCTTTAATCGATTTGATTTTGGAGCGAACTTCAACTTTCGTGGATTTTCCGACGTATAAGGATGATCCCAATCACCCTGGCAATTATCTCCTCGATGCAACTTATCGAGTCCCGGTTGCAGAGGTACCGTACGACCTCGCATCAGAAGCAGGAGATAAACTTAACCAAGGCTATCCGTTCTCTGTAACTTATGAGACCCAGTGGGCATTGGGTCGGCGTAAGTTCTCGATTCGCAGTAATAAGGAGACAGGGATCGATGTGGTTGAGATTGCAAAACAACAAGGTGGCGCCGGCCACAAGCATGCCGCTGGGTGGATCGAACCGATTATCGGGTCCGATGACTTCCCGTGGAACTTCGTCAAAAAATTCACCTAAGTGTTGCCAGTCTTGTGGGTATTGGGTCTTAAGAGGTGAGGAGTACTGTGGAAGATGTGGTCGTCCTTTTCCACTAGGTCATCGCCACGAATAAAATCGGGGAGCCACTGGCTCCCCCCTTTATATCGGCGCATTTTATGACCAACCCTTTTGGATATAAAATGAATCCATTAAGCGTGCTGGCCGCCGCCCAGCGTTGTAATGCGGCGTATGTCATGGACAAATCAGCAGTCGCCCAAGCATTCGCTGCACTTGGGATGATTTTTGTTGACCAGTACCGGAACGCCACGCATCAAGCGGTCTATTCCAAAGACCAACATGGATATCACTATCTGAGTATCTCGGGTACCCGTTTCTTTGAAGGGGATAATCTGGATTTGCTCGATGATATCTGGCTTGCTCCAGTGAAAGTGCAACGTGGTGGAGAAGTGGCTAGTGGCGTCTATAGCGGAATGGATGATTTGTGGATGTGGATGAAATCCCACCTACCCACTAGTGCGACATTGAACATTGAAGGTCATTCGCTTGGTGCAGAGCGCGCGTTGCTCGCTCCTCTTTTTTTGCCCAAAGAGCAAATCGGAGACCTGCATGCGTTTGAAGCGCCGCAGACCGCCACGCAAGAATTCTGGGATGCTTATCGGGAAGAACTCTCACGCGCGGTCCATACCGTCTGCGGGGCGGATATCTTCTATAATTGGCCGCCTAAACAAGGATACACCCACGATGCGCAGAGTGACGTGTTGTGGTTAAAAGCGAATTCTATTGAAGTCATCAGACCATCACAGTGGCCAATTGGAGCTAATGAAGGTGATCACGCCATTGAAAGGGTAATCGCATACATCCAAGCTGCAATCGTTAACGGCTACTTCCCGCACTGAGGTAAGACATGAGTAATACTGTTCAAGCTGCATTCACCGCCGTCAATAACGCTATCGGAGATACGAGTACTGCCGTTACTGGAAAGATTCAAACGCTTGATGCGGAGGTCTCTCCACTTACCACTGTTCCATCTGCACTTGCCGCCAGTCGGTTTTATAACGGTCTGAAGATTTCCTGCACTACCGCGAACGCAGTTTCATTGACCATTGCCGCTAAGGGACTTTTACTCTCTGATGGTTCGGGCCATTACGAATTGTGTCAAAGTTTCTTAGGGGGTGCAAACCTAGGGATTGTTGGTGCTAATGGGTTGGATACCGGGGTACTTGCTGCCAATACGTTGTATGCACTCTGGGTAGTCGGAGATGGTAACAATAACTTCGACTCCCTCTTATCTTTGAGTGCGACTGCACCGGTAATGCCCAGTGGGTTTTCGTATAAAATTCGTGTTGGTTGGTTCAAAACTGATGCGAATAAGAATATCATGCCGTTTATTCAAAATGGCGCAGATTTCCATTTCACCCCTATTGCAGGTAGTGGTCTAACGGCTATCCCGCAGGTGGGCACCGGTGAAGCGGGTGACGTAACTGTTCCGACGTGGGTACCGATTGACCTCACGCCGTGGGTGCCGAGTACTGCTGTTGCCGTTACACTACAAGTCAGAGGGTTGGGTAACGCAGTGGTGATGGCGGCACCCAATAATGGTTACGGTGCCTACAACGATGCCGTCAATCCCCCGCCAGTAAGTTACATCGGACAGGGAAGTTATCAAGTAGGGTTGGAAAAGCTCCCGCTCGAATCCATGTCGATTTACTGGGCAAGTAATGCCGGTAACCCACCTCTCGCTTCCAACACTACTGGACCATTCGGAAGTCTGGGGGTATTTGGCTGGACCGATAGTCTCTAAAAGCTTTTAAATTTCTACGCTCGCAGTGGATGCTGTAGTGAGGAAAAACAGGCTGTGGATAAAACCACAGACGCTTTTGAGCCCTCCCTACGGGGAGGGTTTTTTATTCCGTTGAGTGTTCAAATGGTCATTCAAACTGTACCCGATTACGTGATTTTAGAGGTACCGTCTTTGGTTAAAGTGCGTGAGACGTTATACCGCTCTTACGAACATTTACCCGAGGCGTTGCCCGAAGGCCACATCGAGGAGGAGATAAATGACTCCATCACAGACATCGTCTCTTCTCTGGAAGAAAGAGACGTAGCGCAAGAAAATCTTCAGCACATGTGCGAAGCGCAGTGCATGCACGATGTGGAGTTTGACCAAGGGCAATTTAAATACGCGCAGTGCTTGTTTGATTTTGGTCAAGAATTACTCACTCAGTTTCATCAGTTTAGAATGTACTACGGGGAAGAGTACTTACCTTTCTTTTATAAGGAAAGTCTCAGTCATGATTGCATCATCTTGCAGCGCATCGGATACAGCGAACAAAGTGCACAGTGAGTGGGAGTTTTACCAGCAGTTACCCGATTATGCACTTATCGAGATCACACCTGAGTTGCGTTTTCACTACGAGCAAAAATCTTGGTTGTTAAGGAGTGAATACGGGTTTGTTTTTGAAGACCTCATTGACGATTGCTTGGCAAGAAGTCTGGTTAAAGAGAACGCAGAAGAAGAGCTTGAAAGTTGGTTTGATGATATCTGCGAAGAACTCTCCGCAAGCGATTGGATGAACGATAACTCGTTAGAATATCTGAATGCCATTGGAATGCTCTTCACCCATCTTCGTGAACAGATCAACCCCCTTTACACACCCACAGGGTATCATCACTACGAATTCACCGGTTGGCTCGATAAACATACGGTGGTATTGACAAAAAGAAGATTTGTAGAGTAAAGGTGGTAGGGAGGTAAGAAACTGGATTGTAGAAAATCTCAGTTATATATTCTTCTCTTGAACTGGTAGCATTATCAACTGGTTTAACACCTTTCTTAAGCTTCATTGATCGGATATCCGGGGAGTTCGATCTCTTATTTCCCCCATCCCCTTTCTCTACAAGGAAATACGAAAATGAAGAAGACCCACATCTCCCTGTTTGCAGCTGTTCTGATTTCCGCCGCTTTCGCCGTCCCCGCTTTCGCCGATGGTAGCCAAGCGCCGGGTACCAGCGTCACGGCTGCGGGCGGTGGAGTCGGTGTGGCCGGGGCAGTCGGCGCGGGTGTTTTCGGTATCAACAGTAACAGCAACAGCTCGGTGAACGGCGGCTTCGGCGCATCGCTGAATGCACCGGGTTCGGTGAACGGCGGCTACAGCGCCGGCAACCAAAGCTATGCCAACACGTCGGTCGGTTTCGGCACGGTTACGGCCAACACCACGACGGCAAGCAACACGGTCACCACGGGTAATCCGGCCGGCACGTCGGTGTCGAGCGGCTTTCAACAATCGACGTCTTCGGGTCTGTCGGTCGTGAGCCAATCGGGTAGCGAAAACTACGGTACGGAAAACCTCACCACGGCAGGTGCGGGTAAGTCGGGTTTCGGTTCGTACGCGAGCGGTTCGGGCGACGCCAAAACCCAAGGTATCGCTGTGGTGGCCGGCACAGGTTTCGGTGGGTTCGGGGGTTTCGACAACAGCAATTCGTCGGCACCCGTGACGGTTCCGTCGACTAACACCGGTAGCCAAGGTGGTAACGGTGGTCAAGGCGGTGACAACGGTCAGGGTAACAACGGTAACGACAACGGCCATCATCACGGCTAAGTCGGTCAAGGGCCGATGCAGTAGAATCAAAGCACGCGTCATACGCGTGTCTCGTTAGAATCGCACCGGTGGGAGCGATTCCACCGGTGCTCTTTCTCGAATGAAAAAGAACTAGGACCGGAAATGAAAATCTATAAGCTCTTCGTCGCAGCGCTCTTCTCCCTGAGCGCTGCAACCTGTTTTGCGCAAGCCAACGGTACCATCACCAATGGCACGAATTCCAACGCACAACAGGCGGTGAATGTCCATAATACCGTGGACTTTCCGTCGGGTGGTCCCTCTGACGTGACGTACCATGGTAACTACACCGTGAAATCTGCACCGACTGTCTATGCGCCGTCGCTTACGGCATCCATTACCGAAACCTGCTGGGGTTCGGTCTCGGGTGCTGTGTCGGCCGTGGGCTTCGGAATCACGGGTGCGGCAACCATCAAAGACTATGATTGCAATCGTCGTCTGACGGCGGCAGTAGCCGGTAAGATGGGTCGCATGGATATCGCTTTCAATCTGATGTGTCAGGACGATCAGTTCCGAGCAGCCGCAGCCATCACCGACAAGCCGTGTCCGTCGGGCGCGGTAGAAGGTAAGCAAGGCACTCAAATCGTTCCGGCAGCAAAAGATGCGAAGACAGCCGAGAAGAACGGTAACCTGAAAGCGGATAGCATCGCATCGACACCCAAGACGGTGGTCGATCCGAAAACCGGCCAAGCAACATACAGCGTGGCCGATACGTCCGTCAAGTAATGGCTTCGGTAGTACCGGCTTGGGTGTGGAATTGCTCCACACCCTTGCCATTTTATTTTTTATTCCCTCACAGAACCAATAACTAGGTGGGTACAAAGAGATGAAACAGATTACATTGAAGGGGTTGATCCTTCGCATGATGTTGGCGTTTGTCGCCATCGCGATGGTACTCTATGTGTACCCGAGCTATGCCGGTGAAATGCAACCCTACGCCCAGGTCGATGCGCTTGCACAAGCGCACGTAGCGCAACTGCCAGCTGCTCCCACACTAGAGGAACACAGACAAGCGCAAGAGCGTGTACTTCAGCTGCGTGCGCTGCATCCGGTAGAACCTGACGCCATTGGTAGCATCAGACCGATGGTGCCGTATCGATCGCGGCTTCAGGCACCTGCTTTCGGTGAATGGAACGAACAAGGAAAGGAGTAAGATCATGAGCGATGAATTCAATGTTTTTGGTGCTAAATCACTCGCGCCGCTTGAACCAATTGCCAAAGCTTTACACAGTTCGAGGGAGGCGGTGATTGGTTGGGTCATCACCGCGCAGCAAGAAGGTAAAGCCACACTTTATCTGATCGACCTCGAACTCGCCGATGCGAATTATGCTTGGAGTATCAACGAGCAAGCTGCCATTCGCCACGATGATGTAGCAGCTGCCTCCAAGTATTACGAAGCGATCCTCGCTAACCCCAGACTCCCGGAGGGGTATAGCGAGGAGTGTGTTGAATTCAAGATTCGACCCCTCTTGCTCGGTCCGGGAGTAGAAATCAAACCACCACAACGAGGGTAAAAAGTGATCAGGCAGCTTGTTTCTATGGTAGGCGCGGCTCTGGTAGCGGTATCTGTATGTGCTCATGCGGCGTCACAAGTGATCGTGACGCAAAGCGTCGTAGGAGAAGCTGCCCAAAGCAAGATGGATCAGTGCAACCTTGCTGCCCAGTACGCGGTGGTAGCAGCTGAGATCCGCAGCACCAGCAACAATTACCACGCCTACGTGGTCGGAGTGGATGAGATCATTCAGCACAACAGCGATCAGTTCAAAAACGCATGGGGTATTGCTAATGAGTCGGGTAAGTACGTCTTTCGAGACGGACACATCCAACCAGAGGTAGCTTATGCGGAGATTTACAAGCGCTGTATGAAACACCCTGAGTACTTTGGGGTACGATACTAGGGAGAGTGAGATGTATTACGTGATCGTCGGGAAGGTCGAAGGTCAACCCGATATGTACTATTACGAACGTAGCAACCCGCCCGAAGCTTGGACGCAGGAGTTGAAATTCGCCAGCATTTATCGCGATGTGGCTGATGTGTACGGGGTGTTCGATCGGATTCGCCGCTCGATGGAGATTCACCTCGGTCGGGATTTGAAGACAGGTAAACCGATTCTCGATTCGATGACCAAGCAGCCGATCAAACGCATCGATCTACCTTACCACATCTTTCAGTTGTTAGCGCTTAACTCCCTACCGGGACCAGATCGCAAGATGGAGGGTAAGGCCACGATCTTTATCTGCGAGTTAAAGATCGAGCCGACCGAACACTACATTGAGGTTGAGGGTCACCACCCGCAAGCAGGTTAATTTAAAGAACAAGGAGAATCATGGCGTTCATGATTGCAGCGTCCCCCAAAGCAGCTACCCACGATTGGTATTTGGATAGCAGTTGTATGGAGTGGACTTTGAAAGAAGAAGATGCATTTCAGACCGAGAGTTGGTCTGAGATCGACCGGCTGTACAAGAAGTTCACCGATGAGCTTCACGAACACGATTCTCGGCGCAAGCCAGTCAGTGAATTGTTGAGAAAAGCATTCCCCACTTCAGCCGGTACTTTGCTGATCGTGGAGCGTGTCATCAAGCGGGTCGCCACCCGCGTGGTGGTGTTGCGTTAAGTGTTTCTTTGCTCTGCTTTTTGGAGGGACCGAAGTCCCTCTTTTTTTTGTTTCGTCGATCTTTTTTTGGTCTTCACTTTTGATATGTCAATTTCCTTAATTGAGTAGAGAAAACAAATGAGCGACGCAAACACCAACGAAATCCGCCTTCACACGTACCAAAGTAGTCTCATCCCGGTTTATCAACCGGAAAGCAAACAGTATTTTTGTGAATTCACCCAACCGACCAAGATCGAAGTCGACGGCGCGGCATTCGAGACGAATTACCTGAAACCGGATGTTCAATTCTCGCTACTTGGTCTGAGCCAATCGATCAGCTTGCTCGAAAGCGGTTTACTGGACGTGACCGATGCGATCGATCCGGACATGAGTCTCGCCGAGATCGCGATCACCTTCAAGCACAATGGCGAAGACCACGTCTGGTATCACAAGCTGGAAACGCCCGAAAGTGCCGATCCTCTTGGCGCATTCACCTATTCACCGCAAGGCGGTTATCACGTACTTCAGCTGAACTACGCCGGTGTCATCGTCATGACCTCGAAAGCGAATGTCACGAACTCGATTGGCGTGAACGGCTTCGGAACCTGCAATTTGGAACTCGGCAACACCAAACTCAACTTCAAGATCACGAACCGAGAAGACGCCGACTTCACCGACGTGCGCGTCGTCGGCTATAAGCTCAAAGCCAAACGCGTGAATTACAACCGTCGACCGGCATAAACTAAGATGGGGTACTCCAGTGAAAACTCACTGGAGCGCTCCCTCATATGCCGTAATGTAGTCATTTTCAATGATATATCATGTCAACGTGGATCAAGCAATCCCGCTCTTAACTGGAGAAAGTACATGTCGATCAAGAAACAAGTAAATCAATCCCAATTGGCTTTGCTAAGGAGAAGACTGGTTGACCCTAAGCTTAGGGAGAATTATCCAGCAGAGTATCTGGCTGAAATTCGCCTAAGTGGTTGGAAAGAAATCAACTGGACGCGTTTTCGGGAAGACGCAGAACTCTATGATAAGTCGCGTCTTAAGCGTGACATTTTCGAGAGAATTGAATTACTCTCGGTCGAATATCGAGATTTTAAGATCCAGATCAACGGGGAAAGCGTTGAGACTGAATTCGAAGTCGTGGAACTCATCGAGAAGAAGTCGTTTGGTTTTCTTATTCGACGAAAATTCAAAGACACCTACGAATATTTGAAAGGTGACGAAACCATCGTGGGTTCTAAATTAGATGCGAAGTATTGGGAAACCAATCCTTTACTCGTTGATGTCTATAAGGCTGAAGCTAAGGATAGATTGCTGGAAAAACTCAAGCAGTGTTTTCCAGATGAGCAATTTAGCAGTCAAGAACTCTTCTGTGAATAACGGGCACGAAGAGGACAAAAAAAATCCATGAACAAGACAATTGAAGAAACAACAATGCAACAGACGCAGACCAAGAACCTATGTCATTGGAAATGCACGTGCTTGATTGATGTGGGTTACTGCTCAGCCAAAACCGGCGTGGATAGTGGACACTTCCACGTGGTCAATCAACTTCATACAACCTTGATTCGTTTGCCTGCGTCACTTGGGGCGAGTGTGAATCAAGCAATCATCGAGCAGTGCAAAGAAATCATCGAGCAACGCTTTTTCTTACGCTTAGCTAAAAGCGATTGCAACTACAGCGTCGTCGGTTTGAAACGTTGGCACCCCGTGGTGATCAGTATCTCGGTAGTCAAGGTTGATCAGCCAGCTGACGAAGTCGAGTAGTGCCATGGCGTTAAGTTTAAAGAAGCGATCGCCGAGATCGAAGGAAGTGTTACCTTCTGTACGTGAACGTGTGCTTGCACTGCGTAAAGAAGGTAAGAAACTAGAGCGCTTTATGGTGGTGTGGATTCGTGAATGCCGAATGCTTGATGAGCATCGAGCAATGATCGAGTCCCTCGACCAATTCGGTGTAAGACGTCGCAAAGCTTTTGACGTCAGTGACGTCATCCTTGAAACAGTGGAAGAACTCTTTGGGGGTAATGATGGAAACGAATCAACCTGAGAAGACCAATGAATTTCCTGCCATCAATAAACCGGTTCGGTTTTTGACCGGGGTTTTGTTGAACGAACCCCCTTCGTTCAGTGTGGAATTGAACTTTACTGCGCATGAACAAGAACCTCAGTTGCAGGCAGCGTCGTCTTCGCCTAATTTCATTTTACACGACGATCCTCTGGCGCTAAACGAGCGCAGTGTGGAGGAGTTCTTCGGCGAATGGCGCAAGTTCGTCGGCTTAGATCAACCTGTTGGCCGTAACTTCCCCTCTGTCGATCAGCGTGATCCACGAGCCATGTATGATGATCGTGGAGTGATCATCGGAGTTAATGGCAACTTCACGCAAGAAGAAGTCAATTTCATCTTCGACGCGCTCGATGCTCGTACCAAAGCGCTTAGGCAAGAGCGCGAAGGCAGCAGCGAGTACCAAGCGCAGAATAACATCATCAAAGCGTTCGGCTATAAGGGGGAGTAATGGAGGAGAAGGATTGTGAAGGGTGGAGAACACCTCTTCGGTGCGATAAGAAGGTAACAGATGGCGGGGTGAACAGTTCTGGTTTTTGCGAGGACTGTCACCGCTCGATTGACGACATCAGGAAATACCGAGAGTTGCGTCGGGAAGGCTACAGCCAGACGCAAGCTGCCCTTATGTCAGGACTGTCCGACCCATCGGAGTGATAATGGTTAGCATTCAAAACCCCGGTATTCAAATGCGGGGCGGTCCCCAGGACCAAGCGTTTCTCACGAGTATCGCTCAAGCTGTGATGACCGATCTTCAGGCGCGTAATTTGCCAAGACTCTCAGTGCAGCTAATGTACAAGTACGCCTATACGGACCTGCCGTGTCCGTCCATTGCCACGAGCAATCCCGAGATTCATGCAGTTTTTATTGATCACAACGATAGTACGGACACTGTCTTCATGGTGTTCCGAAAAGCCGGTGATCAAACGCTCTCGTACCAAGGGTTCTTCCCCTTTGGAGCTGATGAGCAAAACATCGTACTCATGTCGTTTTACGTGGGGATGTACCTCACCCTTGAGTACGATCGTCAGTATCGTAACGAGTGGTCGATGCAAGCGATTCTGAAAGCGTATCCGGAATTGGAGGTTGACCCCACTCAGTTGGGCAATAGCCTTCAGCGTTTCGGAGTGGAAGTGCTCGGCTACGATCCTCGGATTTTCCAACCACCGTATAACATCGTACTCGCGACATGAGTAAGACCGAAGAGCTTTACGAGAGGATGAGAGATTTAGCGAAGCAGTATGACATAGTCATCGTGACTCCTCATCAACCTAGGTCGCCTTATAGGGGGATACCATGGCAGGATCCCCCCGAGATTATCTTCGTTGATTATCTCGATATCATCAAACCCAATAGGAGTGAATCTTGACAACCGATTCGTACCAACTTTCATCCGTATATCTGACTTATAAAGATGGAAAACCGATCATTTTCATGCATTATCCATTCATCGCCAAGGCAGGGCAAATACAGTATTACTACACGGGAATAGATGGAGTAAGCATCGATCAAAACGAAGCTATGCTTTTTGATGACCATACCGAAGCGATTGGTTTCTCGGAGGTACTTCGTATCGCACTTGCACGATACTTGAAGTCTACAGATAAAGAATTCGCCGATCAACCCGTGATTGAAGAAAAGAAAGAAGTTGAGTCCAGTTTCGACTTCATGCTTTCAATCCAAGGCGGGGATGGATGGAGTGCGTATTCGCTTTATTTCGCCGAACACGCCGATGGTACTAAGTTTGCGACGCCGACAATCTCGTTGGCAAAACACTTCGACACACCCATCGAAGCTGCCCAGTCCAAAGAAGAATTTCTGGCTCGTTTCAAAGACCAAGAAGCCAGTATCTTACCGCCTATCAGAATCTTACCGTTCGATAAGAACGCGCTGATTCCCGTTTCACCCAATGAAGCAGCGCAGCATTTGGGGATACCGGCCAATCCTGATCCAAAACCTTCACGTGAGTCGTACTTCGTCATTCGTTTTGTTGATCCTACTCGGGAAAACGATACGACGGGTGAAATTACCACATCGAACTGGGTGCGTTACTATTGCGAGGCAGACACCGCAGACTTCATGGAGGCCGCTGAAGTATTCGACGATGTGACGAGTGCCACCAAAATCTTTAATCGTCTGCGAGAGGCCAGCATCGAAGATGGCCCGCTCATCGAGCTTGCCAAAGAAAGTATCATACTCAAGCTGCGCTTGCTCGGCCAGATCGAGCAAGAAATGGGGATGGATGGAGTGCGAATCCGTTTTAACGAGAACATGATCATTCAGGTGCTCTCGGTGATGGAGACAGAGACGGGTGAGTTGCAATGGAACATCATCGTGCAGGATGACTATCGATGGGTCTATACCGATCACAGTCAAGACGCTGAGGACGAGCAAGAAGAAGACGAAGACTAAGCAATTGTCCGGGGAGCCTAAGCTCCCCTGAATATTTCGAGAAAATAAGGTAAAGACATGAGTGCAAAGTTCAATCCAGAGGAAGAACAATACGCTATCCGTTTCATGTGCTATCAGTGGTCATCGGATGAGTCTCCGGAAGCCATTCAGGATCGCTTTGGGTTGCCACCTATAAAAGCGCCGCTGTATCTGGACTGCGAACCGCATGAGCCATGTTTTCTGACATCCGATCTTAATATCGTGACCCCTGTGAATCTTTACCGGGCGCGAGATTATGTCAACAATTTCATGCGTGCAGGGTTACCGGCTAGACTTAGCGAAGCCAGTGTGTTCGAGAAATTCAAACTCACCGTTATGACAGGTGAGATCGGTATTGACGAAGACGGCCAACTTAAGATTGAATGGCACGCTGGGAATCTTTTTATCGAGATCGTCATGCTTTATGACGAGCCTGCCACGTCGAAACAAATCTACAGGGTTGGTAAGGTATTGGCACGCTATGAAGTCTTGGCCAAAGCAGCCGAGGAAGATTACTTCCCACCGTGGGAGATGGACGAAGACCACAAAAAGAACAGAGAAGAAGCGCAGCGTATTATTCAAGACGAGGAACTCGTCAAACCTTTCTGCGATAGTCTTCGTTTGCGGGAACGGGTTGTTGCACTTTACAATACCTCCAATGGTGCGAAGCTCGAAGCGCAGCACTTTAAGATCTTCGGCATTTTACACGAATCAGGACAAATCACGGCGCGTGTGTGTTGCCAGCCGGGCGCGCCTTACTCGGGCGATCAAGTTATCTTGTTTAATCGCACAGATGACTTCGAAGACCTCACAAGACTCGGTCAACCGATGAAGTTGGGGGAATTTCGCCACTTTTTCGAGTCTAAAAAGGATCGGGTTTTCGACGATTTCGAAACATGGTTTAACAGTGTCAATCAATAGTTAAAAGAAGATGATTCCAAAACTCGTCCTCCTTGAGCTTCCCGATGACGTGAAGTATCTGGACGACCTTTTGTACACGTTTAAATTTCCAGACTCTTACCTGGAAAAACTCATGTGCAACATTGTCCAGACTTTGCGTAAGAAGTCGGAAGCTTATATCAACCTTGGTGAGTATGTCGACGACATTCGCCTCAAGGAGGGCGAGCGAGTCGCCAAACACGTCGATAAAATCGGACGTGAGATTTACCATCAGTTGTTAGACATCAAAGCGTACTTGCCTAGCGGCGTTACACCCTACGAGTACGCTGGTCGAGAAGAAAACAATTATCTCATCTTGGAGTTTGATGAGGCGTTCGAAGTAAAAGCAATGGGGTTGCGATGATTATTCTGGGAAGTGATAGCCACAGTTGTGGTGAATTGGAGTGTCCGTTGACATTCTGTAATTGCTCGTGCCACCGTGGTACGGGTATGGTGCATTTCATGCAGTGCTGCTGGATGGAGACGTGCAACAAGTGCGGCAAGACGTTCAATAACGTCACGGCTAATTTCGACCGCCTAAGGGGACGAAATGGCGAACAGACAACCTGATAAGTACATCATGAAGAAAAAATATCGGATTCAGATCGCCATTTGCGGGGAAAACCCACAAGCGTTGGGTACACGTGAACACGATCGTAAATTCTTCTTTTTCAAGATCCCGCCAAAGTTAGAGTGGGTTCCTTTTGGTGGCGATCGGAAAGCTAGAGTGCTTCAATTCGATCGCGATGAAGCAAAATACATTATCGCGCACATCCTGGGTGGTTCACACCGCGAGCGTCAATGGTGGGCCAATGAATGGGACTACCTGAAAATGGCTGCGTGCATTCGTCATAGTCCGACGAATGTGGTAACGGAGAAAGTGGCTTATTCCGAACACTTGAAACGACACGTGAAGCTGATTCACGCGCTTTGGGTGAGCATTGAGCTAGTCGACACGAGTAAAGATGACTTTGTCGTGTACGAGCAGGAGCTTGACTTTTTCACTTCGCAGAACTTTACGCTGCAAGACTAAAAACGTCTTTCAAAAAGGAACAAAAGAAATGAGCATCAAATCAGATCGCTGGATTCGACGCCAATGTATCCCTCCCGATGGTACGTGATGTCTAAGTCGTTTAACTTCAACCCACAGGTAATTGTTCTGATCCTGATGGCGATTGACGTACTTGTTCGTGTCGCTCTGTGGTTCTTTAACCATTGATGTTGGTGCGAACTATTGGAGAAGTCATGAGAATCGATTCGGTTATAAAGGAATTGGACGGAGCCAACGAGAATGTGGGTCGTGCATTGGCTCTTAATCGAATAGCTTTTTGGTTATGTGCAGTGGTAACACTAATCGTTGTGTTCTTTGCCGCAGGACTCTTCTTCCACTGGGCTGCTTCTATTTGGATACTCGATGGACAGCAGTACAAGTTCTGCCTTCAACATGGTTTCACGGATTCAGTAACAGTCAGTCTTGGCGATAAGCAATTTTATTGCACTACTGTTGTTCAGACGGTTCCGGCTCAAGCACTCGGTTGGAAAAACTAAATTCAACAACAAGATGATTGGGGAGGGATATAATACGAGGTGGATGCTTCATCTCGTATACATTCCATGTTTTGATTGGGGGCCTTAAAGTGAGTGAGACCGCGAGAGATTTGATTTTGACTCGTTCAGACATGCAACGCATGGTCGATGTTGAGTTGAAGAAACAGTTGAAAGAAGAGCTGCGTAAGATGGCTCGCAACATCATTGCACCGGGTGTACGCCAGCAATGTAAAGAAGGCTGTTAAGTTTGCCACGGGGCCGGGGAGGAAACTCTCCGGCTTTATGCCCTAGGGTATTGTGTTTTTACTGGTTCGATCGATTTTGTGGATATAGATTGGAGAACAAAAAATGCCTAAGTATTACGTGGTTGACGCTGATGCGCTACATCATCTCTTGAACGCAATCAGTGGACCTGGACACCACATACGGGAGTTACAAGTTACGCGCAATCTACCGCTTCTACCGGGTCAGTCGCCTAACCCGATTGATGTGATCGAAAAGCAAGTCAAGATGCAGTATCATCTTCCGACTGAAGAAATCATCAGGGAGATGAAGTTTGAGCCAGATGATGCGCAAACGCTCAAATTCACCATCAATGCACGCACACTTTTGCATAATCCCGATGCAGCTGGGTTGGCATTGAAGGAGTTGGAACCACACTACTGTAAGAACGGTGGTTGGAAGTTACCTGAGAAGAAAGAAAGTTAAACACACTCAAAGAGGAACCAAATGACGACTTCATCAGTTGAAACTACACTTCAGTCGCTTATGGATGCGATTGTCTCCGGGGAATTCGAATACGGCGTGCCGCCGCAAGACGTGTTGGCGTTGCGCTACAATGTCAGTCGGACCGTGCTGCGCGAAGCGATTGCCAAGTTGGAAGCCAACAACGTCTTGGACTCGCGCCCCAAGATCGGCACCAAGGTCAAACCGCGTAGCGAGTGGCTCTTGATCAACCAGATCATCTCGCAAAACTACTTCAAGAACAATTCCAGCAAGCAGCAGTTGGGTGATACGTTGGACTTGTTCTACACGGCGGGGTCTCACGCCGCGTACCTGACGAGCGGGCGCATCGAATCCGTGCTCGAAATCTTTCCACCATTTGAGTTCGATGTTCAAGGTGTTGCCGAGATGCACCGGTGGATCTTCGAGAAATGCGGTAACGCCATCTACGCACAGATGGGTACTCTCATGGAGGAGTTCATCTTGGCAACTGCGGATGCGGCTGGACTGGAGAACCCGAAGTCCACGAATCTGTACTACCACCGCAACATCTACTCGATACTCGCAGGAGAGAAGCACCCCAAGACCATGGAGTTTTTACGCCAAGCGTATTCGAATCTTTACCACTCGATGTATCAGTGCATTTTCTCCGAGTCCACTAAACCGGTCTTCCGAGATACACCGAAAGAAGAGAAGGTGTCTTAAGCGACAGCATAATCCGGGAGGAGAATCTCCTCCCGTGTTTAACCATTTAGAGGTGGACAATGAGAATCCCGATCGATAGTGTTTCAAAGAAACCGGTGTGGTGGGCGTGGGGAGATGGCGGTCACAAAGTTGTGAGTGACTTCGCGGGTAAGAGGATTGTAGCGGTTCAGCCTAAGGTGCCGGGTCAATTGAATAATCCGCTCCCGCAATGGTCAACAAATATGGAAGAGCTTACAGCGATGCCGAAGAATTACTCCGGCTGGGTGTTGAAGCATCATGAGAGAAAACAAACGATCGAGGAGTTCAACCAAGGAATAGCGGTAGTCGAGTACGACTATGCTTACTTCTTCCTGCGTCGTCTCGAAGATGTAACTGAAAATCGCATCGTTATCAAGCTCAACAACGTACAGCTTTACGAGATGCGCAGCGCCCGTAAGAGTTTTCTTGAATTGACTGACAAGGAAGACGATGAATTGGTCAAACCGATGCTCACCTCAGAGGTTGCACTTTACGATGAAGATTTGAAATTCATCGGAAGTATCAATCCTTTTTATTCTATCAATAGCGGTGGGTTCGATTCGATAGAAATCTTGATCGATACTCGCAGCGCCGAGCAGATTGCAGCAAGCGATGCTGCGTGGGAGCGTAGTGAGCGCGAGCGGGTAGCGCGCGGTGCGTTGATGTAAAACGATTGACAGCATATTGGGAGGAAATACTCCTCCCTCTTTTTTTTTTGTCTATTCTAGAAAATTTGAGACATATATAACTTACTGGATTAGACTAGGTATTTAATCAAACTCCAACAAACACCCAATAAGTATTAGTGTATCAAATTGCCGTAATCATCCATTGTTGGACAGTGTATCATTGAAAGAATAATCACTCATTAGCCATTAGTGTATCAATCGCATATATTCACCCAGGTGACGTAAGTGTATCAATCAGCCCCATTCACCCATTGGAATAAAGTGTATCAATGTCCAATAACCACCCACTGCTTACTAGTGTATCACAGTGAACTAGACACCCAATCGAGAATAGTGTACCACGTTACGGTATTCACCCAATGGATGCGAGTGTATCAATGCAAGCCATACATCCAAACAAAGAAAGTGCGTCAAGATACCAGAACCACACAGTACGAGGTAACGCATCAAACAAGGCAAAACATCCATCGTGAAAGAGTGTATCAGTCGACCCAATCACCCATTGAAGGAAAATGAGACGTATCGGATTAGACAACCCGTGATGGCCATCGAATCAAGGACCTCAATTCATCCAGAAAAGGAAAGTGCATCAATGGAACGAAGTCGCCCAAGAGAGTAAAATGTATCAGAAGAGGTGAATCGCCCGTGGTTATTCAATGTATCAAACGGCCACAGTCACCCAGTATAGCGGAGTGCATCAATAGCAGACATTCACACAAGGTGGGTCAGTGTATCATGGAAAGTTAATTACCCATGGCATGAGAGTGTATTAGAGGATCAAAGACATCCAATCCCAAGCAATGTATCATAGTAGGGAATTCACCCAGTTGGAACAAATGTATCAAAATGTCGTATTCACCCATTCTTTGAAAATGCACCATCACCCCTTATTCATCCACCAAAAGGAAGTGTATCAAGAAGCACAACTCACCCATTGGGTTGTAGTGTATCAACAGCAGCAATTCACCCAATGCGATACAGTGTCGCCCACCACGACACACTAAGAAACCATTTTTATTCGAACTAAAGAAAGGAATAGAGCACCATGAGCCAAGAAACGATTATCCCCACATACAACCCGAACATCTCCGTGATTCGCACGATGGTGCGCTCAGCTTACGACATGCAACTGTTGCGCATCCAGATGGGCAACCGCGTGACCGCCAGCTTCAAAGTCAAGCTCGGCCTTCGCCAAGACGGCATGAGTGAGAAGGACCTCGAAAAGCAAGAAAAGGGTCTACTCGATCAGCTACGTGCTTCTTACGCCCGCATCACCGACGGCATCATCGAAGAGCATGGTGAAGACATCAAGGTCAAGAAGTTGCCGACTGAAAAGAAGTTCGTCGGCGATGAGCTGATTACCCACTACAGCGAATTGTTGCTCGTAGATAACTACCTGGCTACGCTCAGGAATGAAGAGCGACATTTCAAGGACATGGAGAAGATCCTAAAGAAGATCCCGGTCTACACCGAGTTCCTCGAAAACGTTCGTGGTATTGGTCCAGCCATGGCGGGCGTGATCATCTCCGAGATTGACATCTACAAGGCGCAGTATCCGTCTAGCCTTTGGATGTTGGCAGGGCTCGATGTCGTTCACGTCGGTAAGTACACCGACGATAAAGGGGTCGAGCGCACAGTGCGGGGTTGGGAGATCGACCAATGGTACTCCAACGACCAGAACATCGATAAGGAGTTCCTCGCTGAAGGCAAGTACCCGGTTCACTTCGAAGCCCATGGTCGTTCGCGTAAAGAGTTTTGTCTCGTGCGACGCACCTACGTCAACAAAGCGGGTGAGCAAAGTGAGCGTGACTCAATCACGTTCAATCCGTTTCTGAAGACGAAGTTGGTCGGGGTGCTCGGCACGTCTTTCTTGCGTGCTGGTATCGCAACGGTTGATGGTAAGAAGACCGGTGGTGCGGCTCGCTTGGCACTTGCCAAGGCAGAAGGGTTCGATCCGAAGGATTACGTTGAGATGGACGAAGATCAAGCAGTGATCGTCTACCTACGTGCTAAGGGTCACGAGGTTGTGGTGGAGCCGAGCCCTTACTCGGTGATTTACAACAACTACAAGAACCGTCTGAACAACGATCCGCGTCACATCGAGAAGAGCGCGCTTCACAAGCACAACATGGCCATTCGCTACATGGTCAAGCGTTTTCTGGTTGACCTCTATAACCACTGGCGTAAGCTGGAAGGTTTGGTTGTCGCCCCGGAGTATTCGGAAGGGGTACTCGGCAAAGTACACGGTGAAGCTAAGGAAGCTGGTTGGCAACATCCGCGCTATCGTAGGTCCGCTTAAATCCAGTCATTCAGAGAGGAATTTACCATGAGCATCAAAGAACTTCTGGAACCGTTTCAAGTCGACGCTGAACAGCAACCGATTACACCCGAAGTGTTTTTTGCACGAAGCTTTCAAGTCGCATTGAGGGACCTGAATATCACTTCGGTGAAATGGGACGAACTGATGTCGGCGTATCTGGAGAAACACTTCGCTGCACAAGGGGTGGTGGCAACTCGTGCAGATATTAAATCTGCACGAGCAAACCTCTCGAAGCAACTGTGCGAACTGAACATGTCGTGGAAAGTCTATCTGAAGGGCATGGAAATGCTCGGCTTCGATATGGTCAATATCCGACTTGCTGGCGTCAAGCAGGAAGAGGTCCAGACTACCTTGGGATTAGCGGTTAAGCTTCCTCAATAAACAAAAAGGATGGAATAGAAACGAGAGCTTCGGCTCTCCCTTTTCTTTTTTTCCCGAAATACCAGAAATCGAACCCCTCAACAAGCTACAGTAAGAAAATATAAGGGAAACAAAATGAGTGAGAGAAAGTTGTTTGGAATCGGTCAACGTGTGACCCACTTCGACGGGGGTCCAGGTACGCATGGTAAAGGTACGATCGTCGCTTATAACGGTGTGAAGCCAGATAGCTATGCGGCTAAGAATCCCGCTAAGGCAGCTGAATTAGTGGCTGGGTGTTTTACTGACCCGAAACTGAAAGAAGCGATGGCGGGCGCTTTGGTCAACAGCTTCTACGATGGTGATCGATATCCCTACGTCGTACAGTGGGATCCGCGTGTCGACGATAGCGACATCGCGCGGAAATACCCGAATGGGTACAAAGACGTCTACGGTGACGAACTCAAACCCATCGAGTGAAAAAATCTTCGATTGACGACATAAGTGGGGACTCCGTAAGGAGTCCCCAAACGTTACTCTATCGACGTAACGCTCCAGAAGTCTTCAGCCAGATCTGGCGAAAGGACATAGTCGAAGGGCAGGTAGAAGTAACCATTTTCACCCCAGCCCGATCCCCAGCTATTCCTAATAATGAAGAGACGCTTGATGCGATCGTAACCGACGATCAACACGGCGTGACCACCCAAGCATTGTTCCTTGTTCACATCGGGCATGGGTACCAAACCGCTGGCTGCCACTTCGTCCGATTCGAGCGAATCGTAGACGTAGATGCCAAAGGCGATCGGGTAACCCGATGCAAGCGCGTGCAAAAGGTCGTCTTCGGTTTGATTCACACGGCGGTACGCAATCGCTTTGTGTTTCAAAGCGTCGTTGTACGCTTCGAGCGAGGGCTTCAGTTTGAAGTTTTCCTCGACGTACGGACACAGCGTTTCGTTGCAGGTACCCAGCTGTGCGATCACTTTGATGCCGTCGCGGATCTCGGCACCCGAGTCTTCCGTGAGTGTGCCTTCGAGACCGCGCTCGCCGTAGTAGACGAAAAGGCGCGAGAGACGAATCGGTTGCTCACGCTGTTTGTTCTCGTCGTACTCCAGCGCCCCGACGATGGCGTGGGCCGTGCACGAACCCAACTCACCTTGGTCTTCGACCGGGGAGCAGCCAGGGCGCAAATCGATCTGGTCGGGAATATCGATCGGTGCAGCTGCCGAGTATTTGTGGTCACGCGGATCGTGTTTGTCTTTGACACGATTGTACAGTCGCTTCATGTTTCACCTTAAGCGTAGCGTTGAAGTGGGATACTTCATACGATCGCATTAACTTTTTATATCGAGAAGGAACAAATCATGAGCGAGCATCAAACTCAGAATGTAGGTGAATCTTCCAGGACACGCGATGTTGTTCTGGCAATGAAGTCTGGAATGAAAGATGAATCGATTTGGGAGAAATTTAAAGATTGGGGAGAACAAGCTGAAAATCAGATGTATCGGCAGGCTGATGTCGATCTTCAAATCCCGAAAGAAAATTCACCCTACTCCTGCGACATCTGCATGGTTGCGATGCCGCATATTTTCCAAAGGAAGACAGACGAGTCTTGGGTGGTTGGATATCGGTTTATCATCGATCACATCTATTTTGATGGTGAAGAAAAAGAAGTCAAGCGCTATCAAGACTACTGCTTTTTAGTGTTAGCTGAAGGTAGCAGTTTTGCTGGAGTAGGACTCGGTAAAGACACCTTCATCGGTGAATTCATTCTTAAAGAAGACATCGAGAAATTCCAGTCGATGATCAAGACTCACTAAAAATAAACGAGGTGTTTCAAATGCATGCAATCAAAGCAGATACTCCGGAGATTCTGATCGACTGGATTCGAGACCACTGTGTCTCGGTCGAAGTGTTTCGGGAGATCAAAGACTGGACCATTCAAAAGCTCCAGCAAAGTTTGGATAATAACCCTCACGCCCATGATCAAATTTCTTACCTGATTTCACCGGTAAGAGCCACCCCAGCTGTGGGTGAGACGTTCGATGGATATTCGTTTGAAATCATCATCGAGCATCCGAACGCCGATCCGGAGATGGCCATTACCTTCTTTCGCGCTGACACCATGGGGCGTATCGTCGGTACCCTGAGTCGCAAAGGAGTGCTCTCCTGGGTGACGGCTCAAGACGAGGAGTAAGCTTTGAAGATCATTCGCAACCCCTATTGGCGCGATGAAGAGTTAATGATGCTCACCATCAAAGACTTGGAACGCCGCCGACTACCCAGCATCGGAGTATTCGAGTGTAATCAATTGACTCGGGCAACACAAAAGGGTAGTAAGTTAAGATCGCCGATCACCTCGCTCTCTATCCTACCCGAGGATCTCCACGCATGTGTCACCATTGTGAGTGATCCAGAAGACGAGGGAAAGGAGATCGTCAGTATTCGGTTTTATCAAAAAGTGAAAGAATCACCTGATCTTGTTGTCTTAGAAGACTGGTGTATCTATATCCCTAAAGGGTTGACCCATCTTACGGAGATAGCGCACCGCGTTTCAAGTCGCTTTGCTCAATTCTTTTTCTATTACCGCGATGCATTTGATGACCCAGTATTCGTTAGAGATTGGGATCGTGTGATTTACGGTTCTTTTAGCGATACATCGGATAGTTTAGCTGTATTTTTGAAACACAAGCAAGAAGAGGAGCAGCAAAATGATCAAGAAGATAGCACCAGTGACGGGAGTGCTGGGAGGGATGGTTCTGGAGCAACTTAAGACGCGACTCGGTTTGATGACGAGCGATGAAGCGAAAGCCAAGGCTTCGCACTACGATGCGTGCATGCAGGCGCTTGCTCCGGATGATCCGATGCATGTGGATTACTCGATCAAATACTACGACTACGCGCTGTACGCGGATCTACTTGCCGCTTAAAAGGAGGTGGTCGTGAAAGCTGGCAAATTCATCTTAGGGCTTCAGGCGTTGGAAGTGGTGGCTTCACATGCCAAAGACGTGCAGAACGCCAAGCTCTTTTTGGCATCCATTGCCATTGCCAAGACCAAGCAACGCCAAGCTGAACTCGGGGTGCCGTGTGGTTCAACTTATCGGGCTCGGTTTGTAGAAGGGATCGAAAACATTGAGTTTGCCGGTTCAATCTCAATGGATGGTTTTCTCATCGAGTACAAGATCGGACCCAATCCACCGGTTGAGGACAGGTCGAAGTACGTTTATCTGCATTACTTCGGCCAAGTGGATGAGCAAAAAATGCTTGTGCAGTTTTACAAGATCGACAATTTCCCAGAACTGGACGATTCAGAATGAAGATCAAGAACTTTGGTTTTGACGCGCCGCGTGAGACACAGACCATGCAGCGCATTTTGAGTGACATCGAAAAGCGCGCGCCACTGCCGCAACTGAACCTCGTGTATCAGACTTCGTCATTACGTCTACCAACTGAGACGGGCGGACAACGCATGATTCCTTGTATTTCGTGCACCGTCAACAACGAGAGCAAGGAAGCGTTTCATGCCGCAGTGGTCGATACCGATCCAACCAATGAAGAGTTGACTGTACTGCTCACCCACACGAACGGTGGGTCGGTTGGTTTTCGCACAATCTACACGTTCAAACCCCAGGCGGCGGTTTTTATCTCGTTCGACATTTTGAAGTTCTTCTACGAACGCGTGCCGACGCTTGAAGCGCTCGATGAGGAAGGTAACACCTTGCCTAACCCACTTTTTCACAAACCGCTTGAAGTGGAAAACGCACTGAAAGCGGCGTACAAGGATCTTCCGGAGAGCTACACCTGGAAGCTCAATGTCGAGGCACGCAAGCCCGATAACAAGCCAATTATCGTGTGGCACGCCGAGAAAGACGAAGATTCGCAATCGCCCACGGAGAGCGAGCAATGACGCATGAGTGTATCGAGTTAAATGGTCCGGAAGTAATTCACTTCATCCAAGAGAATCAGATCAATCCTCAGCTATTGGAGGACTTGGCTCAAAGCGTGATGCGATTTGAAACTCGCTACAGCGGCGAGATGAACCAAGTGATCTCCTCCAGCACCGATCTGCGCGCCGTTACCGTTCGCACCGACGAAGGTGAGCATGACGGGTACATGGTCACGGTTCATTACTACAAACAAGCCGATCCGAAAGACCCATCGGGCTGGCACACCCGACTTTGGTTCTTGACCAAAACCGAAGAAGACAAGATCAACGGCATCTGGGAGTTGGGTGAAAACATCGAACAGGCGGATCTTAATGAATCCGCACTCAAGATGACCAAGTACGACGTACCCTTATTCGTGCCGAAGGCTGATTAGAAACAATAAAAAACAATAAAAGGTATGAAGGGGTTGACCTTCCCTTCATTCTTAACCTTTACTGGAAGACCGAGAACCAAACATGAGCAGAGCGAAAAAGCTGTTCAGTGCCCTGATCGATGAATTCCAACGCATCGATATTCCGGGACTAAAGGACGCGATCAAAGAAGGGGCACTGCATCGCAACGGGGTAAGCGAGAAGACCATCGAAATCGCGTCGGCCCACATCGCGATCCACACAGAGCCATCGGGGGTGACCAATGTTACCGTATTTGATCGCCCGCAGGGCTATCCGTACAAACCCGGCGTTGGCATCACGTTCTTTCTTGAAGAAAGTGACGAGGTGCATGATCCAGCGCGCGTTGCACGCGATGTCCTGTACTGGATGAGCTTGCATGCAACTATATTCCGACAGCGATTTGATCTACATCGGATTGTGGAAGTTTTCAAAGAACTCGATTCGCCGACTTTACGTCACGAGTATTGGCGAACCCAGCGTAAAATTCCAGCCTACACGTAAAAGTGATGCTATGACACTGGGCAATATAGCCTAGGTCTAGCGGAGGAAGACCGATGAATATGAGTCATTTAATCGCGGCTCTGGTGGTGTTGTGGGTGGTCGGGGTATTGGGGTGGATGTGGTTTTCAATGGTAAAAGGTGCTTCTAATCCGAATAGTTTGCAAGTTATTCGAGTTCGAATCGCAGTGGTCATCGGTGGCGTGGTTTCAATCTTGCTACTATATGGCAACGCCATGCTCACAAGTACGCCGTAAGGATACGGGGGTTCCAAAAGGAACCCCTTTTATGCCCACGGTTAATCAAGTCAGTTCATGGCACAAAAGTTGTTTTATACGTCGTCAGTAGATCATCTGGGTACGGGGGTTTAGTTGTTTAGTTGAGTAGTTGATAATCATTAGTCTAAAGACAGGATGAAACGCTGTTGTTTTTGTTTTCACTTTTTTAACATAAAGCGGAGATAAGATGCGAATCAGAAAATCTAGACTACTGATGACCTTCGAGGCACTCTGTCATGAGTTAGAAAAAAGGTCACGCCGAGACATTGATGTGTGTGCTTTTCATACCCGATTAACGGGTAAAACAGCGTACGCACTTTCGATCTCAAAACACGGTCTCTTCGTGGTGTTATCCCACCCAGAGCAAGCCAAGTATATTCAACTTACCACCATGAAACTGACTGGTGGTGAGACGCGTTATTGTGCCCAAATCCATACCGTCGAAGAAAATAACGTTATGAAAATGGCGTACCTCACGATGGAATTCTTCTACGAGAGGTTATTTAATGGTAACCTGGGAGAGCTTCGTGACGCGTTTCCTGATTTAAACCGACACCAGGAAATTGTGACCATTCAATCCCAAGAATTGGACTTGACTGAGTTTCCGACCTGAGTGTACGGTCAAACGGGGAGATAAGAAAAATGAAGACGAACACAGCTTTAAACGTAGGAACGGATAACTTCTGGCAATATGTTTCTCGTAGCGATTACAAAATGGAAACATTTGATCGTGATCGCGCGATGGAGTATATCCGAAGAAATTGCTTTAATGCGCGCGTCTTTAAATTAGTACTGTTGGGGGCCAACATCGCGTTTAATCAGGTACGTAAAACGGATAAGGAAGTATTGGGCTTTTTTGCTGACTTCCATCTAGAACTGGACCATCCTGAAATAGATCACCCAGTTAATCATCGAATCATGATGAAGATGGAAATTCGCCGAGAAGTCAAAGATTCTAAGGGAAAACTCCCTCCGGTATTTTACGAGATGGCACTCCTGATCAACCACGACGGAATAATCGTCGACGTCGATTATCAGCCATTGGAACGTCAACTAGCGAAATAGTCTTCTCGACTACTCCAATAGGGTACCCAAAATGCTAGGTTTAATGCGACAAAGAAAACGTAAATTAAATGACACCGATCCGCCGCCTAAGCCTCGGTGTATTCCAGAAAACGTTTATATGTGGGGTGGATCATTTTGGGATCCATGGAGAAGTATCTCGACCCCATATGCGCAGCAGCAAATGGACGAAGTGATTGCTCAATTTAAGCGTTCCACAAAAACCGCGTCACTGCGTTTCATTCGTTACGGTAGTACCTTAATTGCCGATGCAGGTCAGCGCAGCTTGCATCTGGAATTCGTTTGGGAAGGCGAACAAGTCGTTGAGATTATCAGTCGCTCACGTCGCTACCCAACGAATAACCAAGGCGATTATCGCACAGCTTGTTCCCCTTAACTACCTTTAGGAAAAAAGGTTCTGAAATGAAACCCTTGCAAGGACTTGTCCTCGCATTAACTGCTACCATCGTGAGCAGTTCGTATGCAGTCTCCAAAGATGAAGTAATCCAGGAGGCTGTTAAGAAAGGCGCAATTATCGTTGTGTGCGACAACGGTGTGTGCAAAGACTCTAAGACTCAGGAGATTTTGGGTCAAGGAGAAAACGGAACATTCCTCCTCTACCCGCCAGGTCATGAGCAGGAAGAAGCACAGACTGCGCGACTCTTAGCTCGCGCTGAGTAGCGTTTATAGGGGTGGTGTTATCCACCCCTGTTATGCTCTTAAGTGAGGAATAACAATGACACTTCCAGAAGAGACAAAAGCCGATAAGGCTTGGGGGCGCTTTGCGTCGTATTTCCTCTTAATCGTAGTGATGGCATCGGCTGGGGCCTTCTTCTCGTACCAACTCGTGCAATTGTTGTATCCCAGATTTCGTTTCTAAGCAATACCTTGACCGGTTAAAAGCACACTGGCCGAAAAGGTTGGTGTGCTTTTATGCCGTCAATTGTGTGTAGACTTATTTTTTTGTCTTTAACTATACACGATTCGGGGGTGGTATGGGTCTGTGGAAATTCTTTAAGCGCTTCTGGCATGACCAGATCACTACTCCGAATGGCGACATCGATGGTTCACGAGTCGGTCTACTCATTGTCCTTATTGGTGCTGCGTACTATATCTACTTTGCCTACTACGCTATCGTCATCAAAGGGCAAGCCTGGGATCCCAGTGCCTATGGTGATGGTTTGGTGAAGGTAGGGGCGGCCCTTTTGGCAGCAGCCACTGGAGTGGGTATTAAAAGTGGTGCGGAAGTGCCGTACAACCCTACTATCGCCGCAGCTAACTTCCCCAATGACCCAGGTGTACAAGCAGCGGTAAATGGCGCTGCACAAGGGGTACAAATGACCCTCGATGGTGTGAGTAACCTTGCTCAAGACGAGCTAAACCAAGCTCAAACCTTTGCTGGCAAGCTCAAGACCGTCTGGCAAGCTATCAAGGGTATTTTCAAATAGGAGGATTTCATGCCGTCCAAAACACCGGAGCAAGCCAAGTTCATGCGTGCGGCTTGTCACGATAAGAAAATCGCCGATGCACACCACATCAGACATGACGTGGCGTGTGAGTTTGTCAAAGCTGACCAAGCCAAAGCGCGAAGCGAGAAGGCCAAAGCAAGCACTGGCAAACCGGCGCGCGAGAGCATGACCGTTTCCCCGAGTGCCTCGGTCTCCAGCACCGGCTATGTTCAACCGAATGGCGCGCCGCCGTTCAAAACGTTTTGAGGTTTACATGCATCCTTTGATCCAAGGTTGGTACATGTACGATTTCATGGTACGCAGCATGTTTGCTGCGTGCTGGGGAGTCTTCTAATGGCTACTCCGCAAAAAGACGTGGCTGCTCTTTACATGCCGCCACGCGGTGCGCAGATCTACGGGATGACAGGCTACACAGCGTATAACTGCACCATCGTCAGTGTACTTGCCACTGGGGTGGAAAAACCCTTGGTGAATGCATTCGTGCGAGTACCAGCAGGTAGCGGTCCCTATTCGGTGTGGGTAACAGAACAAGTACCCTATGTGGATAGCGATACCGACACATCTCTTGTTCCCCCGAATGGCGGTTACGTGGCACCAGTTGGTTTTGTCATTCCAGCACCGCCTGTTGTGGAGCCAGTCACCGATTCGAACGGTAATGTGATTTTGCCCGATCAGAACATCTGGGCTCACCCGGACACAACACCGACCACGACAACGCTCAATTCGCCAGTCGTGTTGCCGTACACCTGATTTTCCATTCCTACTTTCCGGTAGGCTCACGTAGTCCCCTCTTCTTATCTTTTTGAGGACATCATGTCTGGAACCACCACCGCAGTGAACAACTCCGCCGCGCTGTTTTTCAAACAGTTCAAAGAAACTCCCATCACCGACCTCACCAAAGCACTGTCGTGTACGATCGTCGACGTCAAGCCTGGCGGCAAGCGTGTCGATGTGATGGTGCGTGATACCACCAACGCAAAGAACGTGGCGGGTCAGTACGTCGTGCGTAACGTGCCGTTCATTGGCGACGGCTCGCCTTCGCCGAGCGAAGGTTATTTCGTGACCCCGACGGACTACACGTTCCCGGTGGCCGCCACGCCGCCGTCGAGTGTCGCTTTCGCAGCTGGTACGGCCGGTACGTTGGCAACCGCTACGTACGGATATCGCATCTCAGCGACGGACGCTTTCGGTGAAACGCTGGCTTCGACCGAAGTCACCGTCGATGTAACTGGTCCGAACGGGAGCGCAACGGGTACGTGGACCAATTCGACGGGCACGACCGGTATCAAGGTGTATGGTCGCACGGCAGGTTCAGAGCAACTACTGGCCACGCTTGGCGCGGTCGAAACCTGGACCGATACGGGCGCTGGTACGCCCAGTGGTGCATTGCCCACGGCCGCGTCGCACACGCCGGCACTCGGTAGCGTGAACCAAAACGGTACGAGCGTCGCCGAGTAAGCTTTCACGTCTTTTGCGGTACGGGGGCAATCATGTTGGGCAAACGTGTAGCTACAAAAGAGGATGGGTTCTTACCCAACCTCACCGAACCCGGTAGTTATGGCCGCGCCACCGCTAAGCGAGTCCAAGGTACTTTCGCCTCATGGTGGAACGTCGTGGCTCCTGATGGTAGCGTTGTAGAGTTAAACCCGGCCATCCACCAAGTCAACGAGCACGACGACGGCACCATTACGGTGTGGCCCTCGATTGTGACTCGCTCTTGGCATGGGTGGCTTATCGGCGGTGTTTGGAAAGAGCACAGACCCAGACAGTGATCGTGCGAGAGGGGAGCTTCGGCTCCCCTTTTATTTCCCTAAGAGAGTTAGCATGTATAAAACTGAAAAAGGACAAGTGGTAATAGCCGGGGATTGGCGACCCTTTCGTACCGCAATTGAAAAGGCGATGAAGGAAGAGGGAATCGAGAAAGAAGTCTCGGAAGATGGCTCAAGCTCCAGTATCCCGCAACAGATTTGGAATATTGGCTGCTTAAGTATTCTGAACTACTTGGAGGCAAAGCAACGCCACTGTGGGGATTGTAAGAAACCACTCACAGAAGGTGAAGACATCCGTTGTCTGGATTGTAAGTGGCTCATGTGTCCGGCATGTGCTGAAAGACACTTTTGGCCTAACGACCGACCCAAGGGAGAAACACATGGGATTGCGCCAAGGTAAGACCGTCTACGAGATGCGTGAGGGTATGTTCTATTTTGAATGCCCAGGATGTAAGTACGGTCACGCTTTTTATACCAAGAACGGACCCATTTCAAATGGGGTAGAACAGAACTGGACGTTTAATGGAGATCTGGATAAGCCGACCATACGACCCAGTCTTGATGTATGTCGAGATGACCCGACGCATCGATGTCACTCGTGGATTACTGATGGGAAAATTACCTTCCTCGGTGATTGTTTTCACAGTTTAAAAGGGCAGACTCTCGACATACCAGAGCTTGAAGATTGAGAAATGAAAAACTATACACCAAGTTTATCCTCTGAAGGGACGAACTGTTCCCATTTCAGATTTTGAAGATTAGGAGAATCAAAAATGCGATACGTCCAAGTGGCAATGGAAACGAACAAAGGTACTATCGTGCTCGAACTCGATCAAGAGAAAGCACCGAAGACGGTGGAGAACTTTCTAAAGTATGTCGAGTGACATCATCGAGAGATGGTTAAAAGCCGTCCGGGAGGTTTTCCCCAATGTAGGAACGGGAGAACCTCTTCGAACCATTCAAGAGGTCCGGGTCGCGCAAAAACCCCCGGTTGTCGATTCTAAACCGACTACGGCCGTCATCTTACCTTTCGTGAGAAAATCATGAATACAAAGCTCGATCGTGCAATTGATGCTTTCCTCAACGTGTACGGCGACTTGGAAGGGCTGGAGCGCGCGCAATTCCACGCGATTCTGGCCGACCATTTAGCCGACGCTATCTCGGATGCAGAGAATGCGGTACAAGCCGTTGCACTCACGGAGCATCGGCGTACGCTGCATACGGTACCGACAGCGCTTGATTGTCTTGCCAAAGAAGTCGTCGCACGACAAACCAACGCAGCAGTCGAATGGTTACTCAATGCGCATAACCCTGTCGGTTCTGAATTGGAATGCGCGCGGTTTATTTCTCATTGAACCGGGTAGGAAGGAGACTTAATGCTCACAATCGTCGAGCATCATTCTAGCAGTTATGGTCCAAGGACGTTTCATAACGCAAAAGCTGCTGATTTGACAGTGGCCATTGCGGTGGATTACTCCACATTTGGTGAAAAGCTCACCATGAAAGCGGCAGGCTCGCACTTTATCGCTTGTCCGTTTAAGACGGATGCTTTAACCAATGCCAGAGAGCTTTATAAGTCGCTGTACCGCTGGCGTGCCTCAGTACTCAATGTGGCCGGTAACGGGATGTCTACGTTTGTCAAACATGACGTAACGCAAGAACAAGTGAATCAGTACATCTTTGATATCCTCTCGACTGTGCACAAACATTACCCTCTAGCTGGGATTGTATCTGGGGGTCAAACGGGTGCCGATATTGCAGGTGCAGCCGTGGGGTACAAGTTGGGCATTGCTACGACTGTGACATTGCCCCATGGGTTTAAACAGCGCGATACAACAGGTGTCGATAGCAACCACACTCAAAAAGAGATTCGCCAGCAGATCCTTGATTTCGCAGAGAAAATTTACGCTGCGTGAAATAATGTGCGAGAAACCATTGATGCGCAGTGTAGAGCCAGTGTACCCAGCTGAGGGAGAGGGGTTAAGCAGCTGGGGCGACTTGACACATGCTGATGCCCTCCATCATCATCGATGTTTCTGGGTAATACCACTGCACGGCTGCGGTGCAGGCGCATGGGCGAGGGGTATCCACTCCCGGACGGAGAGTCTAGACAGTATAGGCTTTGTTGGGTTCGAATCCCAACCTTGGCCTCAGCGACAGCAGAAGGATTGTGAGGAAGGCTAGGGAATCGATGATCCCAGCAGCGAATACCCCGTTTGCTGCCGAGTCGTAGTAACTGATCCTCGTGATGGGACGAGGTGTTGGTTGGCTCATTGCAGGTTCAATTCCTGCCCTTAACCTCGTTTTCTTTAGACCACTTAAGTGGCACATTGTTGGGTCTCGCCTTCACTGTTTCACTCCTGGGCGACTGCCATGACTTGACGATGCGCCAACCTAAGTAGTTTCTTGTAGTAGACCCGAGGTAGCTCAGTCTGGTAGAGCGGCGTCTGTCCGGCCGGTAAAGACGCAGGTCGGTGGTTCAAATCCATCCCGAGGGGCCAATTTCGATAGTATCTGTAACACCCACGGCAGAGATGCCACTTACTAGGACTAGACCATCATGTTGTATTTGAAAGTAATGTCGAATGAAGATTTACCGGATACCGATCCGCTTAAGGATTTCAGCATCATTCCGATCAATAACACTGATCGATTGGTGTTTGTGAAGGACCAGTCTTATCCTGAAACGGATGTGCACTGGTGTGCGCTGATTGGTCCTCACGCAGGGTCGAACCAGGATGGATTTGACATTCCCAGTCACGACAAAGACCGAGTGGTCCCCTTAACTGGCAACGCCTATGTTTTGAACGAGCAAGGCAAAACCATCGCCAGTCACGGTGTCGTGAAATAAAGCTGTCTGATGAGCCGTGCAAGTCGGCAGATGAGAATCCAATACACGCGATACCTCGCCGCGTGTGGATTTCGTCGGGTGCAAAGCCCACGAAATAACGAAGATCACATCGTGTGTCTTGGAAGGACCTCACGGTGGTAGGCCAGATTGCTTAGGACGTCGATGAGCCACTTTGACCGGTGGTGTCCCGAGAGCATCTACCTTTTAGATCTTCGTGATTACAGCGGGCGCGCGATGCGTCAAGTTGTGACCTTCTAACCGAATGGAGGAAGGACGCAGCCTGTAAGAACCTATCTGGGTGAAAGCAGACACCCGTGGACTGACCTCCACGTGAGGTAACGACTGGTCAGAATCGTTATCGAAGATTTAGGTATCTTACGGGGTGCGGAAGTTATGAATCCGAACCGATGCCTCGCCGGCATTCGCCGAGGAGGGAGTCGCTTGATTCCCTCCTCACACTAGCCTTCATCTTCCCGCAGCTTCGAGTCACACCACCATTCGTGTTCGGCAAATCCGAGCGAGTTGGGGCAATGTGCCTAGGCTGCGGGAAGATGTGGGTTGGTCGACCTTGCATCGATGCGCTTTGAGTTGATGGGTCATGGGAAGAGGGGCGGGGGAGGGCTAAAGCTCTCCCCCAATCCTTATTTATGCCGGAAAAAAAGGATGAGATAAGAAAATGAAATACTGGATTGATGCAGAATTCAACTCATACGGGGGTCAGTTGATTTCCCTTGGAATGGTGCGTGAAGACAATGAAAGTCTTTACCTGGTGTATAACCGACCGATGCACATTCATCCCTGGGTGAAAGAGCATGTGATGCCGTATTTGGATTCAGTGCCAGATCATATTTCGATTCATCGGATCTTTCCCTCCAATTCAGCTAAGTACATCGAGAAGTTTATGGCGAGTGATGACAATCCTATCGTTATCACCGATTGGCCTGATGATATCTCGTTTTTCAGTGAGCTTCTTCTGACGGGGCCGGGCACGATGATCAACATTCCACGGATATCATTTCGCATGCATCGTATAGATGCTTACCCCACGAAAGTCGAAGGTGCGGTGCAGCACAACGCCTGGTGGGATGCCGTGGCTCTGAAAGCTAAGTGCGAGGAGCTTGGCTTGGAATAAAGTAAAAAATACACCACTTTCTATTATATGCGAGAGTGCTCCGCCACAGTGGACGTCCGCCTTAACGCTTTCTCCTTTCTGGCGTTTTAGGTCGATGACTGCAATGTTGTATCGATTGGTCGAGCACAATTTTCGCAAGCCGGAGTCGTTGTCCGGACGCGCTAACTTTCCGTGTAGGCGCGAGAGCCTGGTTTCCGACACTTACTGGGATAGCGCCCGGCGTCGGATAAACGGAGCGGGTGGAGCTACGCTAGGCTCCATCAAGTTGTACGCATGAGTGACAGGTCGACGGCCACCCAGGAGTTCTGGTAGCCTGATAGATCGACCACCTACGGGACGCGGAGGTGCTTCCTCCAGAACACCGGTTCGCGCATCCCGACTCGTTCACTCACTGAGCGCGCAGCCTGCAATGCTGTTAGGACTGAATTCGAATAGGTCTTGATAGCATTGTGGGATGCTCGTTCGAAACGCAGATCCGCTAGTCGATTCACCAAACGACTCCACGCGCTAGGGAATTGACAATCGAACTAGGGTTTTGCTTTCGCGCATCGGTGTGGTAGGGGTGGCTTCGGCCACCCCGCTATGCCGTCGTTTAAATGACTTAGGGACCATCATGGACTTTCTCTACCACGGCTCAGCCTTTAAACAAGACGAATTGAAACCTGGCTTTCACCACACCGGTAAGAAAGTCAATTGGGATCAAACGGAAGCGAACATCTGGCTTTACGCCACTACGCTCCGAGAAGAAGCTATTAGCCTAGGTTTTGCTTCAGCAGTGGAAAAGCAGTACGATGTGAAGCGCTACCACACGGAAGGCAAAGACATTCACTTCGATGTAAGAAAGGGCGAGACACTCAAACCACATGAGCTGAACGAAATCAAAGTTTATCTGTACACGATACAGTATGATAAACGTGATGGCTGGGTGAAAGTGAACAACCAGTTTAACGGGATTGACCAAGAGTACAAGACCACCCATGTCATCAAAGAGAACCTCTTTAAACGAGAGGAAATCAATGTTGAGCAATGGTTGAAAGACAAGAACTTAACCATCGCTACTGAGAGTATGCCGATCTGGGCAAAGTGGTAATGTAGATTATCTTGGTTATATATAACAGGAATGATGAAGCAAGGACTTCTTTTAGGGGCTGTCCATTTGGACAGCCTTTATGCCCTTAATTGGTAAAAGGAAGAATCACCATGATCACTGAGTTTACTAGCGCTGATGAATTGGCTTGCGACCATGACAAAGCGGTCGCTTACTTGACTCCCCGCCAGACGGATCTGGAGAAATTCATGAAATCCATGAAATGGGAAGTTCGGAACACCTTCTCAATCCAGGCCGATGTCTATGGCAATCAGATCGTGCATGAACTGAAGCCCCGCCAGTTGCACAGCTTCCCAGTGTGGGGGGAACTGTTCTGGAAGCCCGGTGCTTCTAAAATAGAAGAGCCCGTCATATTCCACTCGTTCGAAAACTTCGCGGCTTTTGTGATGGCGAAATGGTGGTAATCAGGAGATCGAAATGATCAAGTTCATGATAATCGGTGCTCTGATTCTTTACATCGGCATCAAAATTGGTCAGCACTCGAAAGCCAGCTGGATTGGTGGTATTTTTGAAAAGAAGGATGATCCACGACGTTGGTAAGAATTTAGCTGTTCGATCAATCAAGTAGGTCGTAGTACAGAGCGCTGTAGCGCGTGGAGCCAGTTGACACGTATTGGGCGACGACTGGGCAGCACGGGGAGACCAGCTCCCCTCTTACTGATCATTGAGGTATTCATGGATGAGTACGTAGTGGTATCAAAAGAGATGTCTTTCGAGAAACTGCTGACATACTTCAGAAGCTCGATTCCCATGACAGAGCGGATGGGTGGTGTCGTCCGTATTTCAAAACCGATCGTCGAGAAAATCATCGAGACGCAAGACATGGTGGAAATCAACAATGTAGTTCGTGAGTTACTCGCGATCTATCAGAGTGTGAATCCAAAGTCGTTCGATTATGTTTCAGCGAGTCTACTACGTTCTATTTTAGGTGAGACTGTGCGAGACGCAATTGTCGGTCGATGTCGTGATCTTCTTGTCTTGGCTTCCTAAGTTGAAATGCGTAGCACTTAAAAACATATCCATAAACTACATTTGAAGCGAGGTTTGTAATGGGTGTTAAAATCGAATACCTGTTTCACAAGGACATGTCCTTTAACGAAATGATTCCGAAGATCGCCGAGGCGTATCGGAAGATCGTGAAAGAAAATGAGGAGTTGGGGTTTCCCGCCTTTGAAGTGTGTGCACCGATTCCTTTCCTCGAACGCATGCTCCAAACTGGTTCGAGAACGGTGATTCATGAGGCAGTGATGGATTTGCTCAATGTTCTCACCGAATTCAAAACGGTGAATGCGGAGAGTTTGAAACAACTCACCGATATCGCGAACAGCAACAAGCTCGACGAGATCGACGCTATTGCCAAGAAGATGATCGTGGATTGCGAGAAATCGTTCGAACTGGCTTCCACGCCGTCTTCCAACACCACCCCGTGGAGGAAACACGTCTTTTCCGGGGACAAGCCGACATTTTCCTACCGCGCCGAGATTCTCGCATCGCAAGATGATGCATCGGGTTTGGAGCGCCGACCAATGATCCAGGCGGATTTGTCACGCATTCATGCGTTGGATTACGTCGACGATGGTTGGAGACGTGAAATAGGACCGGATGGTTTCACCGGTTACATGGTCAAGGTACGACCGAATCATCCGATGGATCCTATCCTCGCTGCCGAGTTGGCCAAACAAACCCCTGAATCGCCGAAAGCCGGAGAACCTCAGGGAGCGGGTGTGAGGGTGAAAAAACAGCCGGACCCTGAAGGCGAACATTTGCATATCTTTGGTCGCTTGCCGGTAGCATTAAGCGAGGAGACAAAGAAGAAGATGCAAGACTTGTTGGATAGTCGCGACGCAGCCAAGGAACTGCTGTCTAAGAAACAAGAGCCGACCACGCCGATGGATATCGCGGCAGCGAAAGTGCTGAAAGCACACAGCGATGCCGGTACGCTTGAATCGGTCTCTGACGAGCAGTTGGCGCAGCAGGTGAGTGATCAGTATTTCGAAGACTGGGAGAGGTCTTTACCTCCCCAAGACGGTCAGGAATGGGATCGCAATTCACCTGAACAGCGCATTACGGTTGAGGAAATCGCGGCTGAGCACGACATTGATCCTTCGGAAGTGTTGGATCTAAGGGGTGTGAAACCGGTGCAAGATCTGGCGGAGATCATTCAAGATCCTGGCGTTTCGATATTTTCACCTGTTGGTGTCAATCGACTCGCATTGTTAATGCGAAAACACGGCGTCACCGGTTACATCTATGCGGATGGTCAAATCGCATTGACTGATGGAAGATCGATGACAACCGATGAGTTGATCAAGGAGTTGGAAGGAAAACAAAAGAAGTAAAGCTGTTGTAGGTAAGGCTAGGAGTTTTCCCGACTCCTAGTTCTCTTGTGTTGTTTTCATTAGAAGGAATATTCCAGATGGCAGCCAAGCAAGAAAAGAAAGAAGTGCGCGATTTCATCAAAGAGTATCTGGACCTCGCGTATGAAAAATGCATGAAGAGCAAACACCACGCACAGGTTCACCTGGATCACTACCAAAACATCACGCTCGTGACCGTCACCATCTACGACCGCAAGCAAACGGCCTGGTTCGTCGACGGCCTGCCCAACTTCGCCTACTGGCTTACGCAAGAGCAGCGTATCCCGTTCGTGGCGAAGATGTGGAAGGAAGGTATCACGGGCACCACGATCGCCAAGATGCTTGGCTTTTCTCCCTCGACCATCTACAAGGATCTGAAGTACCTGCGCGAGGTCTCGCCCTTCCAGATCGAAGGTCGTTTCACGAAGGAACTCATCAAGCCGTCCAAGACGATTCTGCCCGAGGGCGAGATGCGCATGATCGCCCTGAACGCGATGTCGCAACGTCAGCAGTTGGATTCGGCCTTCAAGTCGGTTCGCAACATGACGTTGCAGTAAGGAGGGTATATGGATGATGTAATCGAAGCGTCTTACGCCAAAGCAAAAGCATTACTGGATAAGGCGCAATCTGGTGTTTGGACCAAAGAAGACGGCGAGGAGTTTGATCGACTCGCCGAAATCTTGGCTGATGATCCTCATCCGACGCGTTTTGCAGAACTGATCGCCAGGATGGAAACCATGGACATCAAAAAGCAACAGCAGTAAAGTCAACCCCAAAGAAAGGGACACGGAGGAGCATTATGCTCCTCCGGTTATGTTGAGTTTTTCACACCACCGCTTCCTTCGTATGAAGTGTAATCAAGAATTAGAAGTAATGACTTAGGCCATTTTCAAAGGGGTTCATCATGAGTGCTGTCGCAGTCAAATGGAAGAACGAGATCTTTCAAGGATTTTGGTTTTTGACCAACTTCCTGCGTGGAGAAGGGCTGCAAGAAGATGCAGTGAAAGAAGTCATCGCCGACCTGACGCAACAGTACGATAAGTACCGGGGTCCAATGGGTAAGGATTTTTGTCCGACCTTTCTGGCAACGACGGTGCGTGATAACCTCGGCGACATCGAGATGTTTCAACCGATCAGCGAAGAGAAGATCGGATCGACCACGTTCGTCCTTGAAAACGATGGTTGTATCCTGATCTGTCCGTTTTAAAGAACAAACACGTTGGGGGCCGGAGGATCTACTCCGGCTTTATGCCCTTAAAGTAACTTTGGAGAAAAGAAATGACTTCAGTTCCAGCGGAATATGTAGAACTCGAAAAGTTCGTCGCGCAAGCACCGTACACGACCAGTGAGTTGGTGGATAAACTCGTTCCAGTCACCTGTGATCAAAGCGATCCGGTCAAGATCTTCAATAAGCTACGGGAGAACGCGTCGAACTTGACCGATCAAGAGTTTCAAGACCTCAAGTGGGGTGCGCGCTATTTAGGCGATGAAACCTTTGCTTTGATTTGTCAGGAAGCCACTGACGACAACAACGCTCACGCTTTTAACGTGACATATCCGATCATACTTTTCAATGGTCAGGCGCGCATAGATGCTTCGGTATGTATCGCAGTCAAGTGGAAGAACGAAAGTCAGGAATCGATATCTGTTTTTGCTCCGATCCCGACAAGAAAGGAAGCAGATTACTCAGCCATCGACGAATTAGTCGCGGGTTCTCCTTATCCGACGGTCAATACTTTTAGCTCGGTGTCAAGTACAAAACCCTCACTCAAAGCGATACTCGCTGAGTGCGCTTGGAATGGAGATCAACTTCTGCGCGAACTCGATCTCCACATCGAACAAAAATACAAAACGAATCTGTGGAAGTATCAAAACACGGCGTGGGCTGTGGAATATGCTTCTGCGGATAAGCGCATACTCAAAGTGTCGACGCCGACGGTGGCCACAGGTTATTGGATCTTTTACTTGGTCTTGACCGAGCGAGCAGGAGCGGTTCGAATCGAACGACCAATCGACCACTATGGAAAGCCGACGGGGTATCGTGGAGCAGATGAAGGAACTCGCACTTCCCCGCCTTTCAGCCATCCTAGTCTTGGGATGTATGAAGCAAGGGAGAACTTTAACCCAGGCATGGCGTATGGTCCTGGCCCGCAGAGTATGGCGCCTGAGCAGCCCTGGCCGGGATATCCTTCTGGCGGCCCGCAATCCAGGCAATTTAACATACCACCGGTGCGTGGGAACAACGAGATCAGGATGATCTTCCATACGCTCGACGAGATCGAACCGCATTTGGTCACGCTTCGCGAGCGTTTTCCCGATCAGGTCAAATTGTTGACAACAGTAACCGACTTGGTGAATAACACCGCCGCAGAAGGACGAGTTTTCACGATCCATCTTTTCGGCGACTGGAGTAAGACAGAGGCCAAGTGGGCTAAAATCTACCTCGTCGCTGGGGATGAAAGAACGCGAGATGTTTCAGTCAATCTGGAACTGACCCTAACTACCCGCATCAATCATCAGTATCAACCCAATCATCAACCAGGCAGCTATCGCTGGTAAGTCAATCAAATCTGGAGGTATCAAGTCATGGAAGCTACCCAAGAAACACTGGCCAGCGTGGCCGAAGACGTTCGTTTTCAACAACGCACGAACGTTCTGAAGTGGTTCGCCAAAACCGGGAAGGTTCTGGGCATCCCGAATTTACCCATCTTCGAAGCGGGTGGGATGATTCCCGATGGCGTGACGCTCGGTTTTTTCGTACAGGAAATGGGTCGTATAGTTCCGGAATCGTGCGTTGAGATTCACCGGACAATCGGAGAGGGAGCCTATCATTTTGCTTCACAAGTGACCCCGCCGCGACAGTTCAAACAAATCAAAATCACTGGTTTGGTCTACCAGTACATGGATCACCCTGACAAAGACATGCGGGTCGAGATCCAACTCTGGGATCTCGACTGACATCTGGATGCGATTACGAAAGAGGTGTTGGTTAATGAATTCAAGGATCTGTATTCCCCAGGCATTGGTAAACCAGAACTTGTCTTAACGTTTACATTGAGTCAAACACCTCACCAAACAACAAGGAAGACGATCTGGACGTTCAAAGGAGTGAAAATTGGTCGTGAGGAGTGGCCTGAAATGCTGACGAAGATTCCCGAGGAGATAGTTCAACAACCCATTTCAAACGAAACACCCGCACCGCAAGGTCTTTTCTTGCCGACCGGCCAAACCTACGTGAAGATCAAGGAACCAGAAAAAATGGAAGAAGACACGCTCTATTTATTCGGCGTAGATCCGAAAATCCTCGGGCGATCACTGTCCAAATCCAATCTTGAGGAGAAAGTCAAACTGCTTCTCGAACGTGGTACGAGAATGTCAGAAGAGGATCTCGCTTCGGTGAAGAAAATGAAGGTCAACTTCCAAAAGAAAGACGATATCAAATTCTTCCTCGATGAAGTTCTCCGCGTGGGTAACCTTTGGTTGTATAACGCCATCTGTCATTTGTTGAAAGAACACGAACCAGCAGTGGAAGCTGATAGGGGCGATGTGTGTTTCAAGCTATCGGTCAAAGGGAACTGGCAAGAATATCGAGACAGTGTCGATGCTTTTGTCAAGGTTAAAGTGTACCTACCCAAGACGCTGACGGAAGTCGCAATGGTCTCCGGCAGCATGAGTATCTAAGTAGTTAAGGGCATAAAGCCGGAGGGATTTCTCCCTCCGGTCTTACGCCTTCTTTTTTTTTTGTCTTTAGGAAGACTTTTGTCGATATGATTCCAGCATACCGAGGATGTGATCGAGTTGACGAATGGCAAAATCGTCCTTGACTTCTTTTCGATCTACCCCATCTTCAATCAGTGCCAAGGCAAACTTAAGCCTTGCTTGACTGGCAACGAAATACAAGTAATGCGCAGCTGCATTAAGCGACTTCCAGTATTGCTGAAACTGCATGTCGATCTGCATAAGTGCACCGATCAAGTTGCGAATATCAGTCAATACCTTCTTACCGTGCTTAGCCAGGTTAGCGTCAAAACCCGTCGATTTACCTTCATCGTGTTCCTTCTGCGTTTGACTGTAGAAGGTTTGCGATTCAGCAATTTCTGCTCTGAGCTTTTCCAACTCCGGGATCAGCGCCTCTCGCGTGTGAGCGTAATACAAAATTTCACGAGCCTGCACCGCTTGAGCAAACACTCGGAGTGCTTGGTGAAACTCCTCCGGCACGGCAGGCGCACCCCGGTTCAATTCCACTGCCTTAGCACTTAGTCTTTGAAGACTCTCAACGCACAGTTGATAGACTTTCCTGGGTGAGTCCATCAAGCGTTCAAACTGCTGAGCCAGACCATCGAGATACTGCTGCTGCTTGGTGGGATCAGCTTCGCGCGCCGCTGCTTCATCGCGGTGTCCTGCCAAGAGCATCGTTTTGTACGCTTCACGGGTATCGGCGAGCACCTTTGCAGGGTGGGCATCGTCGACTTCCTTTAGTGTCTGAACCATGATCTTGCTATACTCACCACGGGTGAGATGGTCCCGTTGAAGCGAGGTGAGAGGCCGAATGTAGCCCGGTGCGTTTTGCGGTTTGACCGCCTCACCTTGATGCTCGGGGTGTGTTTTCGGCACCTCCCAACCTGTGGTGTCGGTGCTGTACTTATACGAGGTGGAGTCTTCAGTTGCCACCTGGTTGCGCTTACCGCGCGGGTTCACCTTCAACTCCTTGGTAGAAGCTTTACCGGTGGAACCCGCTTGCATTTCTTCATTCAATGCTTGCGCCACTTCACCAGAAATTTCTGCGCACTCTAGTACCCCGGCAGTGGCTGACCACTCTTTGAACGTATTGGTGGAAGTACCACTTTTTAAACCGTTTTCAACTGCTTGACCCTTGTAGTGTGCGATCAAATGCACAATCAAACTACCTAAGGCGGCTGCAATTGCAGCGATCAGTAAGGCCAAACCACCACTGATCGCTTCCATGGCGATGTCATACTTTTTTTGTTCTTCTTCATCGCAAAAGCAAGTTTTGAGCACTACCCCGTCCTCCATCACCGCATCGCATTCCAACGCGATATGAGGGGTAAGCATCTTTGCTTCTTCCAAAGCCGTACGGTACTGCAAGAGCTTGCCGTATTTTTCTTCCATCGAACCGATGTTATTGAAAAGCACGCGAACTTGTGCGTACTGATCCATTCGTTCGTCTTCGACAACGAGCTTACCGAACGTCGTATCCAGGTAACTTGTCACTTGTGGTACCGGATACTGGGGGAGATTCACTACTTCCATTGCTCACCTCTTTTATTTTGCTCTTTGACGAAAATTGCTCAATGCGTGAATGACGCGATCCATCTGTTGCACCGATGTGTTAGACAGTACAGCATCGCGAGCTTGACCTTTTTGCTTCAAATCAATGATCAACTGATGGCGCGCCGTGGTGGCTACCCAATACAAGTAATTGGCACACGTATCGAGCGACTTCCAATAGCGCTGAAAAAGCATGTCCGCTTTGATCATCACTGCCAGCAAGGCATGCACCTGCGCCAATACTTCCCGACCGTGTTGGTCAACTCCACCTTGAACCTTGTTAGCTTCGGTGGTGCTTTGCAAAGCTTGCGCTTCTTTACGCATGCGCTCCAGTTCCAGCGCGATCTCTTTGCGCTCGTTGGCATACGAGACGATATTGCGCTCGGTGACAGCGCCGACGAAGTTGCGCAAAGCGTGATTGATGTCTTTAGGCAACTGAACTTGACCAGCATCAAGTCGGTCTTTCTTATCGTTCAGTTTGCTAATTTGCTCCATCAACAATCGATGTGTTTCACGCGGTTTAGCCAAGAGCTGATAGTAGCGCTCTTTGAGCGAATTGGTTTCACCGTTTTGCCCTTGCTTGGGGTCAGCTTTACTTGCAGCGACCATTTCCCGGTAAGCAAGGCGTGCGTCTTGCAGCACTCCGATCGGGTGGATCTCATCGATGGTTTTAAGCAACTGCCCCATGAGTGCGCTATATTCACCCGTTGCAAGGTGATCCATCTCAAGCGCATTGAGTTGCTTGGCAAAGGGGGTGTGGTCCGGTGTATCGGAGTGAAGCTCTTGAGCAACGTTGCGCCCTTCTCGTCTAGCTTTAATGTCAGCTTTAGCTTGCTCTGTTAGCTGCATCGCTTTGTTAAGCGTCTGAAGCGCTTCGGGAGATAACTGATTAGCCGATGACTGTGCCAGTAGCGCCATCTCCTGTTTATGTTTGATGATTGCCGAATTATCCACCGAAGGGATAGCTTGGTCATTCTTACCCGCAAAGTACGCAATAGCGGCCGTAATCGCCGCTAGAACGGCTCCGACGATCGCAGCAATACCAAGAGCCATCCGGCCATTGATAGACTCCATAGCGAGCGTGTATTTCTTTTGCTTACTCTCCCCGCTGAAGTAGAGATTGCCCAAATCGGACCCTCCAAGAAGAAGGTCTGCTTCCAGGGCAATTTCCATCGTCAGGACTTTGTGCTCTTCAAGTGCAGCGCTCAATTCAAAGAGCGCATCGAGCTTTTCCATCGAGAAGTGTTCACTTGACTCTTGAGTCTCGATGTCAACCGAGTAAGGTAGCTCGGTCGTAAATTCATTCGGATAAGTGGGGTTACTCTGTGTCATGCTCTTTTCCAGTGAGAAGAACTGCGTGTCCTCATCGCGGGGTGTGTTCGGAGAGGACGGCTTACTCTGGTAAAAATTAGCGGGTGGTAAGGGGTTCAGATAAGCCATCAGTCCTCTCCTGGTTAAATTCCATCACACGTGAAGCCAGCCGGCAGTGAGAAATCCGTGCCAGTCACGCAGCATCAAAGAACCCGCTCCTGCTGAACACGTATTGCCATTTTTATCGACCGTCACCTCCCCAGTGCTGGGGTCACCGTGCCGACACCAGCACTTATGGACCGAATCATCGGGTTTGGTGCAATTACTCGCTCTACCATCAACGTGCCAATCTTGACTCCCGTGGACTTTGACGACCAAAGCGTGTCCATCTAACCCGCACCACTCGGGGTACTTTTCGTACCAAGTGGCGAAATACATCGCACCCACTGGGGCATCGCGCAAGGTATAACGCACACTGGAATTGTCACGGCGCATGTAGATCGATTTGCGACGATGACCGTACTCATCGGAGTCGGTGTATCGATAGCCACAGGCGCACTGGGTGGGGAATTTATCCAACCCGTAACGCTGCACCTGCTTGCTCGATAGCGTCCCTCCTGCGATCACCTCGCCGTTTTCATCGTGGTCCTTTTCGACCCCGAACATCACGGCGGTGAAATGTCCACCACCATAGCTGCTATTGGGACAGACCATTTTGACACGATAGTCCGATGAGCGATATAGTTCCACTTCACAATCGCCCGTCGGCTCGATGAAAAAACACTTGATCCGGTTTGGATCGGCTTGCCAATTGCGCATGGTTTCACCAATTTGTCCACGACGGATGAACGGGTTCGTCGTACTCCAACTTTCCACTGAAGTCCGATTCATACCCCTCTATTTCTGCGAAGTCTTCAATCCCTAAGAAAGCGCCTGCGAAGACTTCCCGACGATCACCATCCCCACTCGTTTCACTAAAGTCCTCCAACGCCAACATGTATCCTTCTAGCGCGGCTTGCGGACCTAAGGAACCAGCACCCAAAATCTGTTCGACTTGATCCTTACTCCACTGCATGATGTCATGTGAGCGGGTCGAGATATTGGGTTGACCGTTCGTATCTAACTTAACGTTCCAGATATGAACGGCTGAGTCCTGACCATTGCGATCCGTGCGAGCTACGGCTTGCTCGTACTCATACGAGCGAAACGGCACGTTCATCATGATCGTGCTATTGGCCATCACAAGTGGCACTGCCGTGGATAGTGACGCGAAGGTCGCGATGAGGGGGTTGATGTCGGGGTTCTTCTCAAACGAACCCACGTGAGCCGCCAACTCGTTGTTGGTTTTCCCGTAAACGAGAATCGGATGAAACCCTTGATCACGAAAGAACTTAGCTGCCGCATCTACTACAGGCACATAACTCGTAAAGAAAATCGTTTTCTTGAGTGAGTGCTCGATAATTTGTGCGGGCGACATTGGAACCATGACCTCATGACCGTCTTTCTTGACTTCCTCGAACCACTTGCCCTTGAGCATATCTTCATGGCATTTCACCCTGTCTTGGCCCAGTACTTTACCCAAAGCCTCACCTTGGACTTTGAGCATGTAGTACTTCACGATGGATCGCACTTCTTTGAAGTTATCTCGCAACTCCTTAGGTAGCACCGGCATAATCACGGTTTTTTCGTAATGATTGCAATAAGCACTCATCTCACGCATGGTGCGAGGATCAAAACCCTTGCGAATCTGTGCGATGTAGTGTTTATACAACTCGAAGGCTTTACGCTTATCATCCGAGGTGTGACCTGTCACCACTGTGACTAATCCAGCCGCAACCGATTGCTTAGGCAGATAGACGCGTTCAAAATACGCTAAGATGTCTTGATACATCTGGACATAATTGCGCATGTTCTTTTGGTAGTAAGCCACACGCGCTTTGACGTACTCCACCATCCTATCTCGCACTGCATCAAGTGTGTAGTACTCGCCGTTGGCCATCTCCACTTCGATGACATGGGTGTGGACTTCGGTTTTCACCACACTGCGTTTACTCACATGGAAGTGCACTTTCCCCATGCGGTGATGCAAGATGTCATTGGCGGTCGAGGAGGACTTACCGTAGATTGTTTGGAAACGCTTTTGCGCATCTTCATCAAAGAACGGATCGATCGTGGAGAACAAGGGCGTGGCTTCCCGACCCACGGCTTTAATCGGCGTACCCGAGGACCACACCACGTGTTGACTCTTGGTGTAGCGGCACAACTCACGAAAGAGTTCCGAGCGCAGCGATTCAAACTCGTTTAACCCGTGTGACTCATCAAGTGCCACCATCACACGAGAAGGTACACCAATCTGATGCAAGTGATGCAACAGGGTTTCAAGCGCATCGAAGTGACAGATGAGGTACTTATCTTGTCGGGTAGGGGCGCGATCCATGAGCGAGTGCCAGTAATGCGGCACTTTGTGAAAGCGCTCCTCGTACGTTTGCATCCAGACGCGCTCGACCGCGTTTTTCGGGCACACGGTAATTAAGACTTCAACCCCCAGGCACAAGGACAAACCAATGCACATAAGGGTCTTACCCGTACCGGGGTCAGCCCCGAGTAGGTAACCTTTGAGTTGATACTTCGGGACGACCTCGTTGTAGATACCAAAAAACTGCATCTGGTGATCTTGCATCGTGACGTTAAGCTCGGAGAGGTGTCCGTAGTTCAGAATGTCAGGATGCTGCTCTTGGGTGCTTTTTAACCACGTATTTTGAAAGAGCAATTCCAGCGTTCTTTTCAACGCCCGGATGTTGTGTCCTTTGTGGTCTTCGTCGACGATACGTTGCAAGATGTACGCCACATCGACTGCAAAAAAGCGGTTAAAGACCACTTCGCTGTTGCTGATATGCGTGAATACATTATCAGCAATCTTGCGAGTATTCCAAATTTCGTAGATGGAGCGCTGGACGGTGTCGCCTGGCAGCCCCGAGATGGTGATCAGGTCTCCTGATTCTCGCACTGAGATGAGTCCGATCAACCGTCGCAGGCTCGAAAACATAGAGACCTCGTTAGCTGGTAGAGTATTGATAGCACAAGATTTCGCAAATAAAAAGGCTAGAGGCGGGCTTACCCGTCCTCTAGCCAAATATGTCATCATTTCTGAGAAGAATAAACATGGTGGACGATAGTTGGATTTTCACCACCGGCCCTTTAACCGAATGCGGCTATGCCCAAACCGGGTAGGCGTGCTATTCGGTCCCAATGCCGCGCACACTGGCTCGCTGATCGTCCGTTGATCACGATTTCATGAGGACTTGCCGAGCAACCTGCGATTCCAGATCTCCGGCGTCAGCAGTCCCCGACCGACCGGGAACGGTTTCGGTAACTTGTCAGTCATTGATGATCTCCGTCAGCGTCTGAATCCACTCGTCGTAGACTCCACTATCGAGTGGAGGTGTATCTTCCCGATTGCGCTTCTGTTCAAAACGGAACTTTAGAATCGCCGCAAGCGCTGCATCTGTGATGCCGAACGGACAAATAACATCTCCGTTGAACCAGCGCTTGAAATCCATCGACATGATGGACTGATGGTTCGGATGAACCGTTTCGATGATGACGCGCTCACCGGGCTCCAACACCATCTCTCCGCCATTCACGTTCACCTTTAGAATGGTGGAAACACGAATGTCATCTTCTTCGTAGATAACCTTCTCGTTGGGTTTCTCGTCGATGGCACTCATGGTTTCAGGTGTCCTTCCACCCCGCGTGCTTTGCGCTTTTCCGTACGGGTGTTGAACCAATCGAGAGCTTTTTTCATGTGGAGAATCGCCAGTTCATTCTCTTCACACGGGAACTTGCTGTTCAGCGTCGAGGTGCGGTGGATAGCAATCACCAGCAGTGCCTCGGTGGTCAAACCCGTAACGCCTTCTTCCGGAATCGGACCATCTTGGAAGAACACCCAGCGTTTTTCTTTCTCCCCGTTCTTGTTGACCCAGCGCACTTCGTAGTAATGGCCCAGTGCAAACGTGTCATCGTTAAGCCCGGTCATCTCGTAGACTTCCAGACCCGAGTCGTTACTGTAGACGGGCGTCTCGTTGTAAGTGAAAATGGGTGGTGAACCATTTTTCCACGTCTCGGAAATTGGGGCGTACCACGGATTGATATTAAATTTGACTTCAGCCATTTATTCTTCTCCTTACTTAGTGCGCCATTTCCGCCATCTGGAAATCATTGGGTACGCCATCCCAGAAGGGGAATTCTTCCCCTGATCCTACCGGTCCACCACCGACTTTCTTCAGTGAACTATCCGGTCCATTGATGTCGGGTCGCAACCCGCCGATCTTGTGCAACTCCAGAACAAGGTATTTATCGACCTCATCCATCACGGGCATCCCACGGTGTTTGCCACGCATGATAGTGAGGAACGAGCGGCCATTCATCTTCTCGATGTGGATGTACAACTCCCCATCGACTTCCTGAGATAGACGCTTACATCCATCCCAGTAATTCTTCTCGGCAATGTCGCGGACAAAGTCCACGGCCCCCTCCCGTATCTTACCCATGGCCTCTGAGGAAAGCTGATGCGGGGTGATAAGCAAAATCTTGCGAGGAGTGCAAAAGTTCTTCATCCGACGGAACAAGTCCCGGATATCATCTCCAATGGAGCCTTGCGCCAATCCCTTCTTATTGATCAGTGCCAGGTAGTCCAAGAATAAGCAATGGATTTCAAAGCCTTCAGCTTCAAACTCCATGCACTTGTTGATGATGTTCTGGTAATTCCACTGCGTGGGGTCAACGTACATCACGCGTAGTTTGTAGCCGGACGCTTGCAGACGTGTGGTCACATACTGCGCGATGTCTTCGGCTGATCTGGACTTCATGTGCTCCTTGGTGCACTTCAGTCCCGTTTCGTTTTCATACAGGTGTTCGTAGATAAAGCGCATATTCTGCTCCGCTGTATCTTCGAACGTGATGCGCAAAATCATGGGTCGCTTAGTGGCGTCCAACATGTGCGGCACATTGTAAAGTGGGATTGTGTCAAAAATTGACAGGTTCATCCCAGTCTTGTACTTGTGCTGAAGGGCCCCGATGACCCATTCCTCTCCCCGGCGAAAGCCGCCTTGCAGCATTCGGTTTATACCCTGGTAGCCCGTTTTCATGACACCGAAACCCATGTCCATTTCTTTGACGTTTTCAAACGCCTTGGCCACGGAGTCGATATTGCCAAAGTCCACATCTGAGACGATGGCAGGATCACGGAGAATAGCGTCGACCTGAAACGGTTCCAGCTTGGTCATAGCCTCCGAGATAAACTTACCCAGATCAGGGATCGAGTCGGGGCGGAACATGAAGGTGGAAGAAATATCCCGGATGATCTGTCCTAACTCCACCCGTCGGAAATGATCGTGAATCTGCTTTTTTTTGGTGAGAATGAGTTTCTTTAGCTTCGATTGAGGGATCTCGCTACCGATACCTTTCTCGAATGCCTGAAATAGATCGGTGTCGTCCTTGGTATCGACCTTCAGGCGAACTAATAAGTCCTCTGCTTCGTACTCGGTAGTAAATGGTTGATCGCACATCCAAACAGCGGTGTTTTTCAGTGCTTGCAGGATTTCTCGACTATGGTCAAGACCGATCGAGACTTCGGGCAACTTTGCTTCCAGAATAATCCGGCGCACCAAATTCGACGAATTCTCGCTTTTGGTGTCGAGCTGACTTTCCAGATACAAAAGTGTGATCCCGGTGGTCAACAGCAACTTGTGGTCCATTATTAGTGCATTTCTATGAGTAACGAATTCGGTTGCGGGAATCTCTTTCATAGAGATCGACGCCGCGCGTATTTTTAGTCAACAAAACTTTTCTGACCCTTTCAGGAGTGTCTTGTGAACGAAGCCAAAAGAGTCATCCTGATCCCGCATTGGGTTCATGAGACACTGACCCGCCATCAACTGCCAATCAGTGAAGCTTTGAATTTCAACACGTTGCATCGCCTCGTGTCGGCGAACGATTTGGCAGGTTTCATTTTGCTTAATCGCTACGCACACCATACTGGTATCGAAGAGCGCAAACCGGGTGCTCAGAGTGCTGACATCATGGGTGGCGTTTTTATAAATTGCGCCAACCTCGAACGAGACCACGAGCAATACCTCTTTGATGTTGTATATCCTTTGACGAATATGCAACAATTCCAGGAAGAGTTGGTCGATCGGCTTTTCTCCCCCGATGCTCGCAGTAGTAATGGCGGTGGCGGTATCTACGAAAAACCCTTCAATATCTATGACCTATCCCCTGAATACCAGGGCGTTGTCATTTATCCCGGATTTTTTACCGGGGAAGCAGGATCCGAACACCATGAGTTTAATCTGGTGGAGGAAGTTGTAAAAGCATTGTATGTGTACGCTCCTTTACACGAGGTTGCAAGCACGGCTGTGTTTCTTCGATATCTCGGCCTGTTGTCCAAGAAACGGATTATGGTCTGAGGTTCACACCCCAGAAGCATTTTCTAAAACGCACCAATGAGGTAATAATGTCTGCTCTGACCCTTTTCCGGCATAAGGCCCCGAAAGCAACGCCGTCCGCAACCGCATTGGACGATTTCGCCCAGCAACTGCGTCAACACATCGACGGCGCTGGTGCAACGTTCAAAGATCCCTCGCTTGGCGCGGCTGCTGTTGCGATGGAGAACTTCAACGAAGACGTCGCGGGTCGCATGACCGACACGCTGCAAGAGTTGAATGTCGCGCTCGAATCGGTGCTGCAAAACATCGGCATGCCGCTCGCTTCGGCAAACGACAAAGAAGATCCGTATCACAAGTTTGGCGTTACCAAGACGCAGATGGAGTCCGCTATCGCTGCCGGCATCATGGCCTCGAACGTGGAAGCCGCGCTCGGCGCAACATATGCGGCCGAATCGATGCGTGTTCAGCCGGACACGGCGTTCCGCACGACGAAGGTGATGGATGTGTTCGCGCCGGACCAAGTCTCGCCGGACAAGCGTCTTGCGCTCGAAGCGTACGACGAGAAGGACAACAAGAACGCGATGGTGTATTCGGTCGCGTACAACATGCAAGCGGCCAAGCAAGACGCGTTTGCTGAAATGTTCTTCCCGACGGTCGTCGTCACGCCCGATCAGGTTGGCTTCACGATGTCGATCCGCCTGATCAACGTGTACAACGAAGTGCGCCGCGACATCTCGGGCAAGCCCAGTCAGAATTTCAACAAGCGCAACATCGTCCAGGCCGTGATCGACCCGACGATTCTGCGCAACGACACGACCCGTATGTACCCGGTCGTGCGTCCGGAAAGCACCGCCATGTTCGTTTCGTCGGGCGACGTCGCTCCGCGCAACATCACGCTGGATGACGGACAGGTCATCACGACTGCGCCGTTGGCGATGCAAACGGAACTCTCGCTGATCGCGATTTCGCAGACCGATGCCCTGCTTCAGACCGGCATCATGGATTCGACCGATGCGATCGATACGGCAATCGGCCTGGACAACCTGTACTTGAAACTCTCGGGTACGGTCAGCGGTACACCCACGACCGAAGTCGTGAAGTTCTCCACGCGGCGTCTGCCCCTTGCGACGTTCAACTACGCTCCGCAAGGCAACTACCGCACGATGCTGCTGAACTTCAGCACGACGAGCCTGCTCGTAAACGGCACGACGACGAAGGTCGACGGCTCGACTTCGCAGCTGCTCACGTTGCTCCAATCGGGCAACTACAACGTGCGACTGGGTGTGTACGTCTCGGGTCAGGTGAACTGCGAACTGGGTGACACCAACATCATGGCGTCGAAGGTTTCGGTGCAATCGGTGCGCAATGCCGCCGGAGAAGCGCTCGATCTGACGACGGGCGACGGTGCAACGATCGTTGCTCTGTTTGCCAACGCCACGATGATCGGTTACGATCTCGAAGCGCGCCGTACGAACAGCAACCGCCGTGAACGCGGTCAGTTGCTCGACACGACGTTCTACAACCAAGTGTACGCAGTGCCGCTGCGGGCTCCGATCACGATTCCGCGTCCGCTCACGATCGGCGATGCCAACGATTCGAGCGATCTTGCCGCTCTGATCACGGCAACGCACGTGCGTACGACGAACGCGGCGATCGACGAGCTGCTTAATGCAGCGAACGTACTTGAAGCATACGTCTCGAATCTCGACCCGCTCGGTACGATTCCGGACGTGCTCGGTGTGACGCGTTTCCTCGTGACGCCGTTCTTCGAGCGCAAGACGATCGACGTGGCTGCGGTCATCAACAACCTGACGTCGCAAAATCGTCCGGCGGATCTGTCGGCTGTGATCGTGAACTACCTGCGCGACACGGTCTACCGCATGTACACGGCGTCGGGCTACAAGGCTGCGGCTGACGCGCTCGCTGGCGGTATCGGTCCGGTTCCGACGGTCATCATCGGTACGGATCCGACGATCGCACGCTACATCAATGTGGAAGGCGATCTGCGCACGCTCGGCGGCTCGTTCAACGTGCGTGTTGAGTCGACGCTGAACACGAACATGGCTGGTAAGATCGTCGTGTCGTTCGGCGAATTCGGTACGGGCAAGGAAGGTGTGCCCAACCCGATGCACTTCGGTAATATGGCGTGGAAGCCGGAACTCACGCTCGTGCTGCCGCTGCACCGCAACGGCGCAAACAGCAAGGAACTCACGGTTCAGCCGTCGTTCCTGCACGTCGTGAACCTGCCGGTGATGGCCATGTTCGACGTCGTGAACTTGTCGGCCGCTGCGACCGACAAGATCGCTATCGACTTCCACAACGTCTGAACGCAGGGCATGGTGAACGTGCATGACCTCAATGGCTTCACGCCATACTCGGGGTGACGCTTGGAGTTGAGGTCGTCAGAAGTAAGTAGAGTTTAAGCTTCTGACGCGTTCACCCGAGCCATGCAGTGCCGAGCCTAGCGTTTAAGACAGCGTGTTGCGCTGTACGTGAAGTGATCCTCAGCTGTACCTGCCCTGCCCCCGGTCACAAGCTGGGGCAGGGCTTTATGCCCTTAGTCGACTGAAAATATTTGAAAATATATATCATCTTTAAGACGAAAGTAACCGATCGTCTTCAGTTAAGGTCGCAATGTAAGAGAGTGGTCTATGACTTCTTCCGCTCAAATTGAGGTACCATCGGTCTTTGGTGAACCCGTCATCACTGGCGATGGTGTATTTAAAACAAGTAAGCAAAAGAAGTATGTCGAGGTGAGGACAGCGGCGCTGAACTTCACCTCTCAGGATCTGTCCATAGCCTATCGGAACGGGCTAAAGTTTAACCTACCTAGGCAATGGGATCCAGATCACCAAGGGCAGCTCATCATCCGAACCGACATTTTGCTAAGTCAATTAGTAGAAATTAACGTCGACCATCTATTAAGTGTGGTGGAAGAGCATTGTACACCGGAAATGAGACTGGTGCGAACAGCCATCGGTCCTCAGGGTGAAACGAACGTTTATAGGAGACCATTCGAGGCACAGACCATCACGATTGACTACTCGATCTCGATTCCGGAGTTACGGAATTATGGGGGGAGTGTGTATTTTCACGATGTGGATTTAATGGTAAGTCAATTACCAATTCATCGTGCGCCTGAACATCCGTTCTCGGAGCAAGGCATGTTGAAAGCGCAATGCGTGGACCTACACCGACAAACCGGAGGTCGCTTTGGTTTCTCCATTGAAATCGTCGATAACCAAGGTGCGATTGGTGATCGATACATCAATCTTGGTGGTCATATTTCACGCATTAGTGCAATAACCAACTATCGAAAGATGGATGGGGTGTACGTTAGTTGGAATCACTCGGTCTGCGGGAAGCTTGACTTACCCGACACGCAGGTACGATGTTATCCATTCGAGGAAGCTGATTTGGAGTTTAAGTTGTTCCGGACGTACCACGAAGCCGAGCGCTTTGGTAACGGGGATGACGTCAGGAAGAAGGAAATCGCAGACATCGAGCATGATACCGCTGTGCTCAAGGCGAAGATGCAGGCTGAGAAAGTCGAGGTCGATCGAAAGAATCTAGAACTCGACTCCGCTTTGAAGTCGCTTACACATCAGTACGAGATGCTTAAGACTGAGCGCGATGAGTTGATGGGTCGCCAATCCCACACTTTGGAGATCGAAAAGCAAAAACTAAGAGATTATTACGAGTCTAGATCATACGAGCGCAAAGATCGCAATGAGGTGGTCAAGTTTTTACCCAGTGTGATCATGGGTATAGGTGCTCTAGTACTCGCAGTTCGTGCGTTCTTTTGATAACTGGACGGAATCAACCTAAGAAGGGTTTCGTTCAAATCACCCGATGGAGAGTTTAAAATCGACTCCTCTCTTAGCATGTTAGTTGATGCTGACACGCCACCACTGAATGACTTGGTGGCCAATGGCATTGCTGTGCGCGATATGAAACACGCCGAGAAGTATATCGACGATGTTTGGCGATCAGTTGAAAAGGAATTTCCCCCGGAGTTTAAGTATCTGGGGTGTGAGCGTTGTCCTTTTCCGGAAGAGTATCGGGAAACCATCCGCAAACGTACAGTGCGTCCTTCGTACGACATTGCAGAGTCAAACTTTTACATGGTGAAGTATTATTTTAGCTTTAAGGGAGAGAAGCTAAAACCGAAGTACATTTATCTACCGTACGTCACTGAGAACTGCACCATCCACATCAGCAACGGTCGATATCTGGTCTCGCCTGTGTTAGCGGATCGCGTGATTTCTATCGGATTGAACTACGTGTTCATTCGACTGTTGCGTGATCGGATGACGTTTGAGAAGTTGAACCATCACTTTAAAGTGGATGATGTTCGGGAAACAGTGTCAGTGGTGTGGTCCAATGTGTATCACAAAACGGAACAGATGAAAAAACTCAAGAATCCCTTGAGTAAAATGAAGTGTACTCTCGCGCACTATCTCTTTTGCAAGTATGGCTATACGGAGGCAATGCAACGTTTTGCCCACACCACTCCGGTTGTGGGAGACCACACCACGATCGACGTGCATCAATATCCACCTGATCAGTGGGTAATCTGCAAGAGCAATCAAACTAAACCCAAAGGTGTCGGGTTCGGTCCATGGTTACCCTCGAATTTGCGCATCGCCATTCGCCGGGAAGACTTTGAACGTACGCGAATGGCGAAGAATCTCACAGCGGGTCTGTTTTATGTGGTCGATCACTTTCCAGAGTTTTTTGAAAACCCGGCTAATGCGAATGATTCGCGCTGGATGATGATTTTGATGGGGCAGATCATCTGGGCCCCGTCAGTGCCTTATGGTCGCTTGCAAAACGATACAGCTGCCCATATCGCTTCCTTGGACGATTATATCGACAGTATCATGATCGATAAGTTCAAGCAGATCGAGAAACCCATCACCGATCTGTATCAGCTCTTTGCGCTACTGGTCGATAACTTTGATCAATGGTTACTCGATGGTGCTGATAAAGTGAATAGCATGTACGATAAGGAGCTAAACGTCATCGGTTTCTTGCTGGAGACGCTCACCTTTTTGATTGTACGGCTGAACTTTCGACTCAAAGCGGCGGCTAAAAAGGAGTTGAAGTTACGTGATGTAGAAAACGCCTTGCAACAAGTCAAGCAAGGTGCGCTCTTTAGTCTTGTGAAAACATCGGGGTGTCTGTCTACTACTAGTAGCCCAGGGGATAATAAAGCGTTCAAACTCACGACTATTTTGATTCCGCAAACCGCCAGTCAAAAGGGAGTGGGTAAGAGTGATCGAGGCTCCACCACCGATGCAACCAAACGACTACACGTGTCGGTGGCAGAAATTGGAGGTTACTCCAATGTACCTAAGTCCGAACCAAGTGGGCGTGCACGCCTTAATCCGCACGTTCTACTGGATGAGTGCGGTATGGTGCAACGTCATGAAGATTTACGTGAGTTGTTAGACCAAGTCGAGTCGCAGATCAAACGCTTATAAGTTTTGAGCAAGTAAGAAATAAGTTTAGATAAGGAAACCGAAAGATGTACTCTCAACCTTCTCTTCCCTTCGATCCAACGCGGCCAACCCAACCGCCTATGCAGATCGATATCAACAATCCCCCCTTCGTTCCGGATTATCGATGCGAAGACGGTCTGATGCCGTTTCGACCGTATATCGCGGGATTATTGATTCTGGAGATTCAAAACGGATTGGCCCGCCAAAATCCGTTAAGAATCTTTGCCTACAACCTCTTCTCAGCTAATGGTTGGAGAAACGACGATTTTGCAGGAATCTTCGGTAAGGTATGCGACTACATTGTGTTGTCGCTTGTCAATCGAGAATTTCGTGCTCCGGATGAAGCTGCGATTCAACTTATCCCGCGCTTCGTGAAGATGGTCGTGGCTGAAAACACGAACCACTTTCAGGAGTTAATTCGATATATTGATCAGGAGCAATGGGCTGCCGTTCAGCAGCAATGTGCCCTTTGGGCGCGAGTCAAAGGTACCATCGACTTGTTTCGGTCTCGTAATCCGATTTGGGGGTATGGTCAACAACCGCAAATGCAACGACCGTACATGCACCCGCAGCAACCTCCGATGGGGGATCCGCGCGCAGCGTATCGTTCAATGGCCGCACATCAACTGGGAGTAGCTGCGGGGGGAATGGGTACGCCATCCATACAACCTTCGTACGGTGGTTCCAACATTGATCCGCGTTTGTTGGGCGCCAGTGTCTCTGAGCCGATTGTCTCGGCTAAACGTGATAACCCGTATGCCCGAATGCTGGCTGAGGAGCAACAAGCCGAAGCTAACCAAGTCAAGCAAGCGGCGGAAGCACTACGCCCGCCTTTTACCGCTCGCACTCAAAAGGAAGAATTTGCCATGCAACAAGAAAACGTCTCTGCTCAAGTGAATGAATTGGAGGACGGCAGCATTCTCATTCCCGAGGTCACCAGCACCTATTTCTGGAAACCGACGGAAGAACAACCGGCCAGACCCGCTTATCACCCCTCGACCCAAGAGCGCTTCCATCGCGTTATGCCAGATGGAACGGTCTTTATCGAGGTTCACGACAAACTGAGCCAATCGAACATGGACTTCGAAGAACACAACCTGCCGCACAGCATCTTCGGCAAAGCGCGCGAAGGTGTGTCTTACGACATCGCGCGTGCAAATCAGGCGTTTGGTCGTGGCGCGCAAGAGTTCGCTCACCGAATGGATTGGACGATCAAAGCCCGGCAGCTGGGTGACACCGATGAAGGTCGACAAGCGCAGGAAAAAGCCAATGAAGAACCGGTATCAGTTGTCACAGACGAAGATGGCTGGCTCTGTGAAGTTTCGGAAGTGAGCTTGATGGTTACGGTCGGTGTCTCACGAGCCGAGTATGCAGCCAAAACACAGAAGTCGCCTGACGTTTTCCGTCGTTACGCGTTCATCTCCGAACCGGTGATCTGCGAGACCGACCAATCGGATTTCATCCGTCGACTGGCCGACTCCCGTACGTGGTTGGAATTGGCCGGCAAGATCGAAGCTGGTCTGAAGGAAAACGACATCGGGTTTGTCGAAGCGGTCACGCGCCGCGCGATCGTCACGCTGAACCGGGTGCTCGCTTTGCACATGTCGGTGCCACCGGATATGATTTGTCTGGGTACGGACTTCGATGTTGCCACGATTCAAGAACTGGAATCGGCGCTAGAGAGTATGTTCTCCAGCGTCTTTGTGAGTGCGTATAAGAAGCATCAGCGCAACCACATTCTTTCCATGTTCCAGTCGATTGGCGACGCGGAGGTCGAAAAGACGCTGCGCGATTCGTTCATCGATCCGAGTAAATTCCCGGAAGGTAAAACACCTTGGTTAGGTTTGCTCACGAGCTGTGTATCGTTTACCACGTTGGACATGTACGCACGCGACCTGGATCTCGAACTCGATCCGGATACCGGATCGATGCTGACGAAGGAAAATAGTGGTGATCTGCATACGGTGATGGCTGATCTTTATAGCCGTTTGCCTAAGGATCGCACTTTCGCCAAGCATCTGTTCCAGACCAACGATGGTGTATTGCTCGAAGTGGTCGAAGGCGATCTCGTGCCGGACGCTTACATGCTTGCCCGTGTACCGCAGGTGTGGTTCGGTTAAGTTCTTGCATGCCGAGCCCTAGGAATGATCACAGGGCTTGACTTTTTAGAGAGGACTTCGGTCCTCTCTTTTTTTGTCATTTATTTCACCTATATTTTTTTTGTCCTGATCACGTTGATATGACCCAACTTAAGGCACTAAAAAGTCATGAATACGAGCACGACATTAGACTCCTTGACCGCAGCGATTCGAATCACTGTTGAACCCATTGTCGGGACAACTACGCTGAAGGTAACTTCTGGTAATCTTTACCGTGCCTATGCCTTAATAGGGGTGGGTGCGCCAACAGCGCGCATGCCCTATGGTCGTTATCAAGTCCATGTCATGGCGCAACGTGATAGCAGCAAAGCGGTCGTAATCTTTAACGATTACGGGGTCAGTCAAAGCGGAGCAAACAGCACGCGCAGCAACGTCGACTTGGCTAGTCTGTCTGAAGTCGCTGATCAACTCGGACAGTTTCTCTTATCCGGAAAAAGAGGCTAGGCAATGTTCATGGTGGAACAGAAGGTGGACCAACACCCCGCAGTCAAAGCCGTTTGTCAATTCAACAATGAACAAGAACGCATGGGGTTAGGGGTATTTCACATGCTTCGCGCGCTTTACAAAAAGGAGTTAAAGAAAGAAGAGTGTTTTTGGGCCGCATCACTAGAACCAGTTGTCTCACCGAACACAGGGGTTTGGCGTTACACCCAGATTTATATCACGCATGAAGATCCTCATTTAACCAATGTGTTTGATCTTCACCCCAAACGCGCGGTAATCATCGCAGAAAATGATGCCTACGAGGAGTTAACGCTCATCTATCTGCTTAACGATGTGGCGCATGTTGCACCGCCCAATGATCGAATTCATTATTTCGATTTCGATCAAGCGGTCACCCGCGCAGCTTTCTTTTTGCTACGCGGGCGTCCGATGAATCAAGCAGATGCATTGTACCAAGCGATGAGTGTTGATGGTCACTTGCAATGAAGTAAACAGCATAAAGGGAGAGCCAAACGGCTCTCCCTAATATGTTCTTCTTTTTTTGTGGTCAATTAGGTGTTTTATTCCGGGGGAGTTTGTTCATCCGTTCCTTCACCTTCTGCCCCACCTTCACCACCCGCTTCTTGTCCACTCTCCCCACCACCAGCCTCAGGTCCGCCGAGGTTCGGTTCACCACCTGCGCCGCCTTCCTCGCCAGTAGCAAACTCATCGGTACCACCTGTAGCTTCACCTCCACCCAGACCACCACCACCTTCCGGGGTTGCCCCCGTCTTGTTCAGGATTTCTTCCGAGTTGTTCTTGATCACGGAGAGCTTTACGATGTTTTCCGTAAAGCTCTTGACCAAACCCTCCAAGTGAACCTTTTGAGCTTCAAAGAGGTTTACAGCCGGATTACCTGATTCGTCTTGTGCGGTAAGCTCAGACAGTTCTGTGAAGATCCCGTTTTCCGCCATGAACTTACGCTGGTAGAGTGCACGCACTGAAGCGCGGATCGCATCGACATCCTGACTGATCGTGCCGACTGTATCGCTCGTGAAGAACGTCGAGCTAATCCATGCGTCCAGTGCTTTGTCCAGACCCTCCACGTACTTATCGTACGCAGTCATCTGATTTTCCAGCGTGACCGTATTGGGTTTGGGTAAACTCACTTCCAGGGTGGAAATAAATTGCATCAAGATTTGTTCCACAACAAAACGCTTCTTGTGCTCTTGTACTGTATTTTCCTTCTTCACACTGGATGTAGGTTGAGTTGGTTTGGCTTCCTCCGGACTGGTGACGGCATACGGAACACCACCCATATTGCTTGGTTGTGTAGTCGTTTGGTTTTCCTCAGGCGGTGTTTCGGTTGTGGTGCCTGGTGCGGTAGTACCTTGGTTTTTCTGTTGGATGGCTTTACGGGCAGCCGTAACAAAATCATCATGGTCATCTGTGTTGACCTGTTGCTGCACTGCCTCTTTAGCCTTCTCTTCGTTTTGGACGCTATCGCGTTTATCCTGCACGAGTTCGTCGTAATTATCGATGAGAATCTGGCGCAAAGCTTCCAACAAATACTGCGAAGCCAAGGTGTACTTACGACAGTGATCCGACAGTAGTTCAGAAAAACGGGTTTGATACTTAAGCACTCGCTTAGAGAGCAGAAGATTATTCTGCACAATCGAAGTCGCAAACTCCGCGTGGAAGGCAGCGTCGATATTCTCTGGCGAAAGACCCGTGGCCATGATCGCTTTCTTATCAAGCGACTCGACCAATTCCGTATCAGGTTTGGTGTACTCAGAATGCTTTTCGGAGAAGTTAATCTCCAGCGAAGGTACTTCCGGGTGACCCTTAAAGGTGAACTCCAGGCCCGAGCGTTGCAACCAATCGACCAGATCTGTTGGTGAATTCATCCCCAACGGAAAATACTGTTGACGACTGCGTACGATTTCATGCGAAGCAATTTCGATGGTCTTTTTCGGATCCGGATCTTCCGGATCGAGTACCAATTCAACGTTCGTGCGACCAATCGAATTTTTCACACCCGCCATGGTCTGTGCAAACATGAGCATGGCGCGCATCGAGTTGAGTACCTTCATGTCGTCAAGTAACGACTCACCCACGCCATCGGGGGTATAATTGAAGGCGAAATACGTCATCAACTCAACTGGAATGAAAAGGAGTTGCGTATATTGCTTAGCCAACGTACGTGAAAGCATGATGCGGTAGACTTCTTCACGCCGCGCCAGGGCGACGCCATTACCGTAGTAACCATTGCGCAAGCGTGCCAAGAGATCGGCTTCCACGATTTCTTGATAATAGCGCACCGAGTAATCGGTCAGGTTAGCATTGATCGATGGGAACCCCCCCATCATCGAGCGCGTTTTAGTAAGCATCGCGGACGGAAACGAACCATTGGCATTAAGCCGTGAGCTGAGTTCTTGATAGTAATCGGTGTTACTCGTACGTGACACCGGATTTCCATCTTGATCAACCAAGACGAAAAAGCCAATCTGCTCTTGCGGAGTTCCAGGAATAAACACCGGAATCACTGACTCACTCGGTAGATGCAACACAAGTGGATTGCCCACAGTGCGGCGACTGAGTTGCTCTTGTGTCTTGAGCGATGTGATTGAATTGTACCCGTACTGCTTGTTTTTGTAGACCAACTGGGTAAGTTCCCGATCAGTCAGCTTACTCATTCCTTCTTTTTCCATGGCGCGAGACATTTCACTTTCCAGCGCCATGAGGTTATCATTGACTCCCAACATTGAGCGAATCCGAGATTCACGGATTTTTTGATTGATTTGAGGGATCTTAAGGACATGGGGGTTATCTGTCACGACCAAGTAGGTATCCGGATGGGGTTTCTCCATGATCCCTTCAAAAGTCACGCGACCTTCCACCGCTTCAGGAACATGACTATTGAATGCCTCCATGGCCAGTCCCGGACCTTGGCGCTCCATCGTCCCGATGTTTTTGACTGAAGGCCCCAAAACTCCCCGATTACGCATCATCCCGGTACGAGTATCGAAGTGATCAGCAAACGCTTCCATTGACATATGACGAGGAGAATTGATCACATCGTCGATCGAGTTTTCCGGAATCACCGCTATGGCATAACTCCCAGTTTTACCCAGCATGTCCGTCAAAATCTCGGAACACTTCGACTGAATGTTATAGTCTTGTTCAAAATGCTGCCGAATGCGGGTGAGCATTGCCCCTTGGACTTGGGGCGGCAAGAGATCTTCTGCCGAAGTGAAAATCAACTCACTGGTTGTCAGATCTTTCGGTGACAAAATGGAACTCACCAAAATCTCAATGGCGAGTTTCATGTCCGGCAGGATCTGCATCACAGTCTCGGCGTCGCCGATGTTCTGAGCAGTGTGCTGGGAGATGTTTTTGAACGCGTTGATTTGTGGCGCAGTCGGTGCGCGTTGACCCTTGTTATCGTACGTCGGTGGTAAGGTCGGAGCAACCAATTTACTGATGGTTGCGGCCAACTCCGGGTCGGAGCGAACCAAGGACAGCGCCGAGACCTTGCGGCCTGAATTTACGAGTGCAATCGTTTTCCTGATCGCGTCTTTCATTTAAACCTCGTCAGCTTAAGAGGCAGTCGTTATGGCCAGCCAAAATTATTACGATCTGTATGTCCAATCGGTCATTCAGCTCGCAGAAACTATCGTCATCAAGTCAGTAGACACCGCTGACGGGCTTAACAACTACGTCGCAAAAGAATTGGGTGGTGCGGTCGACTCATTGAACCCAACCACCTGGAAGTACTACATGAATATTTCGGGCGAATATCATCCGACCGACACGATGATGTCCGTGACCTCAATGGATACCTTGGAGCAAATTAATTTCACCAAGGAAAATCTCCAAATTCACTTGGCCACGGCAAAGGGATATCAGTACGGGACAACCTCCTATCAAGATCTGGTCTCGCGCTACCCAAATCAAGAAATGCTCATCTTGGGTATCCTCTACCCAGCCGATATCGATCAAGCAATCGCGGCGACAGATGGAACGATTCTCGCTTATCCTCCTAACCTGGTGGAAAATAACGAGTATTCCTTGATTTACAAGCTACAAGAGTGGATCTACGGCTACAAAGAACGTTGGGTCAATCGTCAATTTAACTTAAGCGATCCGCTTTACCCGTACGTTAATCACGGGATCATGTATCTGTTGATTTTGCTTCAGATTCTAAACATTCGTTTAGCTGCGTGTAAGACGAATGAAGCACATTCGTATCACGTGCGAATGTACCTCGCCTCACACTTGGGTCTGGATCAATTCTTGGATTTCATGACCACCAAACAGGCGCTTTGGTTCTATCGGAATATTTGCTACATCGAGCGCAACACAGGGCAGCGCCAGATTTTCAACTTGCTCCTTGAGCATATCATGACCGAGCGCAGCTTGCCAATGGCCGAGTACCGCATGGCGCATGATATCTCGCAAATGCCAGGTCAGCTTGACCCCACGGTTACGTTTGTGCGCACCCCTCTTAATCTCGGGGGAAATGATGACAGCAATAATGTCATCGACTTGGAGCAGATGCTCGATAAAGAACAGAACGCTGCACGCGATAACATCGCCTATCAGGGGGATATGGAGCCAGCAATTTTAGAAGCAATGCAAAATTCGCTCTCCAGTTCCTTGATGACCAAAGTTGTGTCTAGTGAGATGATCGATTATTCGAACAGCTCCCTCTACACTCTTTCGGATACTTTACTCAACCACTGGCTTTGGTTAGCCAGTAACGGTTCTTACCAAGCATTTGTAACTACCACCAACCCACAAACGGGTGAGGCGATTCCGCTCTCAGTTAAAGATGCTTGGACGCTTATGTGGTATTGTTGGATGACGTCCAACGGGATTGATTTGTCTGAGCAAGTGATCCCTGAGATGTTTGCCAATCGAGTGCAGCGTATCCCGACACCCCCTGTGTCAGATTTAATGAGTGTTGTTGACCCCACGTTAGTGGATGTATCGGTTGCACAAACAGCACTCTCGTTGCAACCAAGAATCACCCCGCTCCTCTCGACCGAGGCGTTTTACCAAACGTGCGTGCAGATTACGCAAGCGGCGAATATGCAACTTAACTTAATCGCCTTCATGGAGCACAAAGATCGACGGGCTTACGTGCAAGCGATGGTCGAGCGCATTTACTCAGATAACGTAGTCTATACCGCTGATGTGGGTCAGACGTACCAGACGTGGTTTGCTCAGCGTAACTTGAATGTCTCCACCTTTAGCAACGACCAGCTTAATCTGATGTATCTGGATTTGGTTAAACAAGCTACGGGTTTGAGCCTTGTAAATTCACAAAGTTTGTCGAGTTTGCAAGCGGCCATGGTAGCCATGTTTGAGCGACTATCGAGTTACTCCATTCAGTTCACAAGTAAGATCAATTCCTCCCCAATACGCAATCTGAATGGTCCGGCAATTCGAGTAGGTGATATCTTAGGCCATGGTTCAACCGAAGTGTGGTTGCCTGATTCCACGGTCAATCCACGTCACCGGCAAGCACATGCGGACGTAGAAATTACACTCGATATCAATCATCCGGTGCCACGTGAAGATTACTATTTTCACGTGAATGTGTTGGAAAGTATCGAGATGTTGGCTCGACCACAGATGGGTCTACATAGTTGGGAATTAAGCTATACTGCACCTACCGCTACACGGGTGAAGTTAGGTAACCCCCCCGATGTCGGTGACACGGGATTGGCCACTATTCCAGGAATGGATGCATGGCTGGCTTTACCCGATGATGAGAAATATCGATTCGTGGACTTATGGGGTAATTCCAATTATTACCATACTCCACCTGTCGAAGAGCCCCTGGACGAAGCCGTTACAAATAAGACTTTGAACGGTTTAGTTTGGCTCGGTTAGGTGTAATTTCAGTTTGAACAGGCGAATTCATTAGCCTGCGTGCTTGATATGAAACTGCCAATTTCTTAATTGGATTGTCTGGTAATAAATAAACAGGATTTTTTTTCTAAGGACTAGGTTATGGAGCAGATGACTCGAACTCTCTACTCGGCTGTATTGCAAACGGCTCTGTACTTGAACGAACCGGTACCAATCAAACCGAACTCGACCCTGAACGAGCGTTTCTCCATTCAAGCGGGGGTGCTGCCGACCATCGATAACCCGCCACGGGCGCGTTATTACTCGCTGGGTAACGGAGGTCATACTTTCACGGTCGGTGCAGATATGATCCCCAAGCCCGAGCCGATTCAACACCGAGCAACGGACGCGGCCGCATTCAAACCGCTACCGTTCGTGTTGCGTCTACCAGCAAACGACCTGGATCCGGCCACACGCGCCAACTACGCCTTGCGACGTATGGAAGTGTGGCAGGGGGTAACGTATGTGGCGTACTACCTCAAGCGTATCGATTTCACCGGTGTGACGGTCGACATGCAGTACAAGACGACCGATCCGACCACGGGCGTGGTGACAACCACCGAGTTCGTACCCGACTCGTCGAATTTGAACCCCACCCCGCCGGTACTCTCCAGCGATAGCGTGAACCTGACCGACGGCACGTATGTGGCCGCTGACGCGCGCATCGATCTGTCACTCACCCCGTTTGACTGCACTGAGTTGCTCAATGTTGCACAAGTGATTTGGGGTGACCCGGCTTACGCGATTGTCTCGGAGATTTTGTTCTGCTCCGGCGTCGACCAGATGGTCAGCGTATCCTCGGGCGTGGGTAACGGCACGTTCAACTTCATGGAAGCGATTGCTTCTCAAGTGATGACGTTCGTCTCGGGTTTCATCCCGGTGAATTTCATGAACAACGGTGTGGATATCTTACTGGATGTGGGCGCGACCGAACCGCTACTGAACCTGAACGGTTAATCGGGTACGAGAACGCAAAAGGAGTGTGTAGTATGCTGACGATGCCGGACGGGGGGGACCCGTTCGCGTCAATCCTCGCCATCGATCCTGGTACGGATACCCTTGGACTTGCGTGTATTCAGTTCGATTGTCGAACTGGACTCATTGTGGGGTCTGAGGCGCAAACGTATAAAGGTTCAAGAATGGCCAAACACAGCTGGGTCGGGGACGTGCATGGTGATCGTTTTGCAAGAATCAATGCTCACCGTATCAACCTCGCACGTCTTTTGAACACCATCCAGCCGGCGTTTCTTGCATCAGAGTCACCGTTTTTCTCCCGAGCCCAACCACAGGCTTATGGAGCATTAACGGAAGTCGTCTATGCACTGAGGTTGACGATTTTCGAATATGATCCACTCATGGAGGTTCAGCTCATCGACCCTCCGTCAGTTAAAAATGCAGTAGGAGCCAAAGGAAATGCTGATAAAGAAAGTGTACGTGCCTATGTACTTTCTTTAGATGATTTAAAATACAAGGGTCGAGTGCCGATTGATGTGTTAGATGAGCATTCAATCGATGCACTGGCGGTGGCTTATGCGATGTTACTCATGATCCGGGTCAATTATTTGTTCTGGAAAGACGGGCGTCTTGAGCCACTTTAAACTACACGGTGAGAGAAATGTTTGAAAACATTAAACTTGACGCCAGACTGATCGGCGCGGGGATTTTCGTTACCATCTGTTTGGTTGTCATCGGGGTTATCTGGTTTCAACATCGGGAAGTAAAGAAGCTTAATGTACAAGCGGGTGCGGCGAGTGCAACTATTGCGGCCCAAGTGGCTGCCGCTAGTGAAGCCAGCAGTGTAATCGTCAATCAACAGAAAAGTGCTGCGATTACCGATGCAGGTAATCAGGCGATTATCGCTGCCCCGGTTCAAAATCAGGCCAAGCAAGACGCTATTCAAAGTAAAACAGATACAGCAGTAAACCAAATTCAACAACAATATAACACCCAGCCAAAAACAGATACCAATACAAAGGCTGAGGACGTTGCGATTGCCACGGTTCAGATCGATGGATTGTGGCAAACTTATTGCGCCATGTCGGGAGACACCACTGATCCGAACTGCGCGCCACAAGCGTCGCAACAATAAAGAGGGCCTGTACCATGAAAAAGAATCTACTCATCGTAGCCGCTATCGTCGCACTTGCTGGTTGTGCCGCTCAACCACCTGTGACGGTGACCAAGTATCAAAATGTAGTGGCGGTGGTTCCCAAAAGCTACACCGGTCACTGCGCGATGCCCAAACCCCCGACCAAGGATACCTACGTTCGAGCCAGCAAGGATGAGCGCATTAACATGCTACTCAAAGCCAATGGTTCACTCATGAAGGTTATCAAGGACTGTAATGATCGGTGGGATCAAGTCGATATTTGGAATGAGAAGGAGTTGCAACTCTTTTCCAATGACCCGATTGCTGTTTTTCCTGGACAAGCCCCGGCTGCGCCTGCCCAAGGAGCATCGAGCGCTGTACCCAATAAGTAAAGGAGGGTAGCGCATGGGTCTCGTAAAAGAAGTCTTAAGTGGTGTGTCGGATACCCGGCTGTTAGCCGATCATTCACCAGGACACTCTCCACTTAAGACCCTTATTCAAACTTATCGTGAAAAGGCTTTACACAACGATAATGCACCAAATCTAACGGCTGGTTCAACAGGATTGGACTTGAAAGAAGGAATCGAGAAACTGTCGATCGAGGACCAAGTCTCGATATTGTACGTGTACTTGATTGACAGCAAACGCATTGTTCCGATGGAAACACCCGATCAATTAGAAGACCGTAAGTTTCGCCGTTGGACGCTAAAGGCAATCGTTTGGGTCATTGCTTTTATGTCCGTGACTCTGTTCGGGGCCGTGGCGGCCATCGCTTATCGGTCAGGTGCAATTCCATCGAACGAAGTGATCAGCGCTTTTTTAGAGTTCGCTGGCGAGATCGTGCATCTCATCTTTGCGGGTCCCGGCTAATCACTAACGGAGAAATCATGTCGAGTGTATGGTACAAAGCTTTGACTCGCAGCCATATTGCCTTAGAAGGTGAAGCAGATGGTAAGCTCCGAAAGGAAAATGAACATCTGTGGTTTGCAGAAATGATTTCCGATGGAATTCATTTTCCAGAGTTGAAGAAAGCCACTTCTTGGGAATTCCACGACCAGTGGGGTATCAAGATCGGCAAGACCGAGAAGAATGCGGCGGCAGGTCAAGTGCGCGTGCGTGGCACCTATCCGGGGGGTGAAGGTTTCATGAATCTTGGAGACCCGGCGTTCACGCACGCCGTGAAGATCAACGCAGCTGATGGTGGTGCCTACGAAAACGAGATTGAAGTGACGAAGGAGTACTTCGAGACGTTCCGGTACCTGGCTGATAACGGTATGCAGAAGGATCGTTACTTCTTTCCTGTTGACGGTGGTGTGTTTGAAGTCGACATGTTTCTGTTACCTGGTTTGGCAGAAGCACGACTTCAAGGCATGAAGAATCGCGGACGCGACTATCACTTCTGGTGCAAGATCGACTACGAGGTGATGAACTTCGACGCCACCATTCCGGAGATGCCGTTCAAGGTCAAACGACTCATCAAGGGTGGTCGTGGGATTCAGAACACCCAAGAAGAAACGTCGCTGCTCGACAAGCTATTCAAAGAGGTCTACACGACCCCGAATCCACTGCTTAAGAAGTAACGGTATATTTGGGAGAGCCGTTTGGCTCTCCCTTTATGCCTACAATTTAAACCGGTGCCACGTCCTTAAAACCACTAAGGTTACCCATGGAGAGCATAACGTTGACCGGGTCAAACCCACCTAGCGATATCACTGGAGTAGCGGCGGCCAGATCTAACACGACATTGACATTGATCTGTCCCTCCCAGGCGAGTGAATTACTCGACGCTTGCATCGTGTACGGTCCGTTTCCAGCCACGTAATTGGCGTCGATAATATCACTTGTCTCCAGATTTGTTCCATAAAGGTTGTTGATCTGGGAAAGGATGGATGACAGGCTAAACGCTGCATCCAGTGTCATCAAAATCCCACTGACATTCATCGGGGTGAGTCGACCCAAATCCATACGTCGATAGTAAAGCCATTTAGAGCCCGTATCACCCCCGTAGAGGGTTTGTGGCATACTCACCAGTACGGCAGTATCATTTTGGGTTAGATCGTCTGTATTCGGCGTTAAAGCCTTAGGGATACCAAACGTTGCTTGTGCGGGAAGATGAAACCCGTTCACTGCAAAAATCAGATCCCGTAAAAGTTGCTCTGAGGCAGAGACCACTGGCGGTGTACTCATTTTACTTCCCTTGCATGGATGTTCAGCGCGCCCCAAAAATCAGCTAAATGGTTTAAAAGCTATCCCAGTTATCCCCGAACCACACTGAATACCCGTGGTGATTTCTCTTGTTATATCTTGCGTATTCATGATCTAATCCTTAAAGTAGACATAGACACGGACGGGGGTGAGCCGTCCGTGTCTCTCACCTCAAGTTTTTAACTGATCGAGGTAGTCTTGATACTCCCTCATCCACTTCAGATTCATGTTCAGCATTTGCCGATCCACCACAAAATCATGAACTTGCTGATCCCATTTAATCTGGTGGTAATCATACCCAAATTCATTAATGAACGCGCTAACAACATAGCCGTTCACAATCACAGGTGAGCCTTCCACCACTGGAATAAACACCTGTGTATCCGGATCATAGTTTGGTACCACCACTGGGGTGCGTTTAACAAAACCATGTAATGAGGCAAACTCAGCTGGTCCCTTTAAGAAACTGTGAGGGTCCTTCAAACCTCGAATCAAACCCATTTCAATTTCTTTGTGAATTTGCACATGATCGTGTACCCACCACCAATCTTTACCATCTTGCCTCACCCAGTGCGGATGTTCAGCCGACCACTGGTGGTGTGGATCTTCCTCAAACATCAACAACTTTCGCTCCTCACCCACCCGTGAAACGTGTAAATGTTTAACCGTGGCTGGACCGGTTGGTCCCATGACTATATCGCCTGCCTGGATCGTCTGAATTTGTTTCCACGACCGATCCGCCATAAGGACGAGTGATCCCGCCACAAAACACGAAGCACCACCACCACCGCCCGCAGCACCCGTAACAGTCCCAACAAAGATACCGTTCCATTTCACCACAGTTTTATTACCACCTGAATCACTGGGCGCACCACCATAGAACAGGGTAAGGTTTAAAGTGAGGTCTTTAAATCGCGGACCCATAATCGGTCGACCATTGATCATGGCAAAAGCACACTGATTCCAATCTCCACCCGTATAGATATTACCATTGCGGTCCACCATACCGTTTGCAATGGTAAATCCATTAAAGGTGTATCCCGTTTGTGAATCAAGAAAGTTAGTGTACTGGTTCCCTGAGAAAGAAAGCTGATTCAAATCAACAAAGACACACGCAATAAATGTGTGAGCGGACGAGCCGGCGAAATCTAAGTACCAAAGACTACACTGCCAGTTATTACTGGAGTTAGGTTGAATCGCCGACCAAGGGGCGCCGATGTCGTCGCCGGACCCACTAACTGAAAAAGCACAGTTACCCTGGGTGGCCAAAAGATATCCGTTAAGATCGTTTCCGCCGTACGCACGCGTCCAAGACATTTGGGAAATGTCAAGACCATACCCCCAATTACCAGGCGTATACGCCATGGAGTACGGGGTATTGAAATACGAGTACGAATCGATATACGTTCTTGCGTCGGTCGTTCCCCCGTTTGCCAAATCATAAAACGGGTAAGCGTTATTGATGGTTCCCTGACCATCTGGGTTTCCGGTGTTGGCTGGGTAAGAACCCGCGGGGGTGTTATCGCTCGGTGTACCTTTAGCCATCGTAGTGAGGTTAAAGGCAATGTAGGCGCCATTATCGCAATTGAGATCGAAAGCGGCAATCGTCGCCCCGTGAACTGGAGCGACGCCAAAACTCTTCCCGTACCAATAACTCCAAGCGTAACGTTGCCCAGGACTTACACCCGCCAATCTTGACAAGAGCGTATTTCCAGCATCAATTGTTCCGCTCTCACGACATTCGGCTTGAGCCTGACCGATACTGATCGCGCCAGACGTTTGCATCGTCATGATATCTCTCCTTTAAGCAGGTATTGATACCGCCATGACATCTGTGACATCCAATTCAGCTAACACTTTCCCCCAACCATTGCGTTTAAGGGATGTGATGAGCGTGTCCACTTTTTTGTCAAGCGATTTGACCGCTTCAACGGTGAGGGCGACCATTCTATCGTACTGTAAAGTGCGATAGTTTTCACCTGAAATGGATAAACCTGTGTGAGGGTCTCGATCCAACACAGCCAGACCTGTGAGTTCTGGAGTCACCTTATAAGCGTCGCCAGCCAATAAACCCATGTGTCGCCGGGTCGTGTCAGTCCCGGTAAGTTTGGCGGCCAGCTCGTTGTGACGATAAGTCACCCCATTAAGGTGGTGAATCTTGCTTAACGGATTGGTGATCGGTTCAATATCTTCTTTAAGCCTCTCATCTGACCAATATGCCCAGATATCGTTTGCGCAGTAAATCGTTCCATTTACATGAACGTCGCCCAAGGTAACTGTTTGCCCGGCGGCTGCATAAACGTAACCTCCGCTTCCCGGATTGGCTGGAGCCTTCCCGTTGATCTGGTTTTGCAAAGACGTGGTGGTGCTGTCAATTTGGCTGGAGGTGTATGTACCAACCTGCGTCGCTGTCACCAGGTGGGGATTAGACGTATTGTTTTCATGCGTGGTGAGTGCTGAGTTCACCGTGTTGATGTTATTCTGAAGCGTGGTTTGCGCCGCGCTTAAATTCGCATCAGACTGCGCCGTGGTGTATGCACCCACTTGCGCTGCTGTCACTTTGTGCGGGTTGTTAAAATCCGCCAGGTGGTTATTCAATGCGTTTTGCAACGCTTGAATTTGTGAAGCAATCGACGTAGTTCCTAGATCGATATACTTGTAGATCGCATCGTGGGACGCTTCATCGCCTAAGAGGATTGCTTTCGAAATCCGGTCGAGCGCTGCCACCGTGTATTCAAAACCGATCAGGTCTCCCGCGTCGTGTAGGTGAGCGCTCGGTGCAAACGCAGCGGGTTTGCCGATAATGACAGGCCAAGCCGCAGGGCGATCATCCAGATTCAGATTGTAAATCTGATCAATAATTGCTTGCGCCGAAGCTGAATACTCACCCCCAACCACCTGATATTGAAGCGAGATGTTGGCCGACACCGTCTGGTCAGTGATCATGATGATACGCATGATCTCCAACCCAGTTTCCACACTCGCCATCGTCTCCAATTCAGCGCAGTAGAACTGATCGGGGGCGAGTGACAAGTTGGTCGCCATATCGGTGATGACCAACCCTTGCGTGTAAAACGGACCGTACTCCGGGGCCACCGCTCGAATCTTGCGAGCGGGCATCGACTGAAGTTCCCCGACTACGAGGTTATTCGGATTGACGCCCGTCGGATCAAACGGATAGCGGATTACTGGCGTGCTCATGTTTTAAACTCCGTTATTCATTACTCACGCGGTTAAGACAGAAGCCTTGAAGTTCTCGAATGCAGTTGCCATGGTTTGCAGACCGTTGGCCACATCCGAGGCGCGCGCAAAGCTGTCTTCGACCACATAAGTGATCCCTGTGGGTTCAGTTGCCACCGGTGCAACTGCATTGCTAAGAAACGTTCCGTTAGGGGACAATTCTGTCGAAGCAATGAAATTGGCATTGCCGGATGTTTTTACCCAGATATCGAGGGTTGGATTACTTTGCGAATCGACTCCAGCTGCCCATCCGAATTCGCAATTATTCACCCCGCCGGTCAGATTTAACACTGTCATGGCGGGTGTTTGCCCGTTACGTCCCGATGACAGGGTGATTAAATACAAACCAGAGACGTTGTCACTAACACCATCTCCGCCCGAAACGATGATTTGTGCGTCCGGATACATCGTGTTGTTCTGAGCAGAATTTGCCGGTCTAGCCGAACCGACGCGAGTCCACAGATTCGCGTTTTGCGAGATCGACTGAGTCAACGCCATTTGCGAAGCAAAACTGCCTGAGCTACTTTGTGCAGCGGCGATGATCTCTTGGGCCGTCAGTGAGCCAAGCGTGTCAGAATCGCTCGCGTGATCAGCATTGGTGGCATTGTTTACCTTCAATGTCACCATCAAATCTTCAATTTGTTGCAACGTCTGACCCGCCAACTTGGCCGAATCTACAGCTTGCGCCGTCGCATCGAGTTTAGCAGCAAGGAGTTGATCGGTTTCCGCAGTCGTATAAGAACCCACTTCTTGCGCTGTCACGCGGTGCGGGTTGGTGTAATCATCCTCGTGGTTAGCGAGATCTTGACCGAACCCAGCGCTCAGAAGCGCAGCCGTTTTAAGCGGCGTCATGAAGACATCGTCGCGCGTAGCCGCTTGCGCGTCGGCAGTAGAGGCCGCACCATAGTTCGGAACGTTCCCCAAACCCACTTGCGTGGCCGTGACTTGGTGAGGATTGGTGTGGTCTGCTTCGTGCGTAGCCAAACCACCACTGGGTAGCACCGAGATAGCGGCAGCTGTCGCTGCCGGCGTCATGTACAGATCGTTTCGCACTCCCGTTTGTGCATCGGTTGTCGAAGCGATAGCGAAGTTTTGCACCAATCCCAAACCCACTTGAGTAGCAGTGACCAAGTGGGGGTTATCGTGATCTGCTTCGTGTACAGCTAACCCCGTAGAACCCGTCTGCGCGAGCATGTTGGTGATGTCGTTGAGCGAGGTAACCACATCGCTCATTCCAACGAGGTCCACCAAGTTCCACTCGTGATCGATCACCGGGAACGTCACCGGTTGCTCAGTGACTTGCTCCCACGTCGTAATGCGAGGGTTATGCAGACGATCGGCTAGAATTTGGGTAATCGTCGCCGTATCGATGGTCCAGATACCGCCAAGCGTTTGATACTTCAGTTGCGCTACACCCGTGAGCAAGGTGTTGTAAAAACTGATCGAACCGGCGATCGGCGTTGCGCACGCCAGCGATGCATCATGAAAGACGTGGGTGCAAATGTAATCCACGCCTTCGGTAAGGATTTTGACATTACCGTCCGTATCTTTGTACGTCACGACGAGCGAGTCGACGAAGTACGGAGCAAAGACCGGAACAAGGAGGTGATAATCTTGATAATTCTGAGCCGTCAAAATCTGCTGCTCAGACGGGATCAAATTCGAGGCCAACTGACCCGTCGGATCAAACGGATAAGTCGTCCCAACGATGGGTGTTGACATAAAAACACTCCCGCATGAAGAAGCTAATGTTGTGATTCAAAGTCAAACGACTATACTATTTGATCTTCTTTAAGGCGAACTCCCATGAGTTATTCACTCCTCTCGGCAATTGGCAAACCCGTTGGCGGCGGGGGGCGCTGGGTGTCGGTTGACATCTCCAATATGTCGTTTACCGATATTTTCCAGAACTATATTCGGGTGATTGCAACGCTGTCTAACCCGTACGATTCCAGCAATACCGCACTCGATTTGGCAGACATCGAATTTACGGAGGGCGATCCTTCGATGACGTTTAGCCAGTATCTGTTAAGTATCGGTAATGCTGCATTGCCGACTACCGCGAACCTGCCTGTACTAGATACAGTCTATGCAAAATATAACGATGCGTGGAATGCAGGTTACATGGTCACCCCGATCGCGCCCGATGCAGCCATTGATTCACCTTTACCGGACGCCGATAAGACATGGCTTAAACTTACCGATTATGATGATCCCACTAATCCTGAAGTCATGCCAGTGGATTTTACGTTATTTGGAAAAAGCTGCATGGTTTCTGTCAATGGTTACTGGCATTATCTGGCTACCGACAACACTGGAGCGTACATTCGTGATGGTAATACTTCATGCGTGAAAAGCAAGCGCAACACCATCGGAATCTATTCTCTAGCTTCTTTGGGTTCGATTCAGTATATCGATCTCACAGCAGATATGATCTACAAACAAGATCCTAGTAATACGCTATCCAATGGGGTATATATCGACATTGGACAAAGCTTATCGGGTAAAACGGTATTACTCGTGATTGCCGGATATTTGCACGTGATGGATGGTTTAACATTTAACCGAGTGGGTGATCAGTTAATTAAAATTGACTGGCCGAACTTCCCGTATTTCGACCGCTATTTCGAACAAGTCGACGCGATCGATTTGTCTTCGATGAATCTAAGTCACACGGTGAATAACCCTTCTCAAGTGGCGGTGAGTGAACTACTTAGCGACACTGCGATCACTGCGTACTGCTCGCTATCTCAGTCGTTCATCGTTTTACTCGACAACGAAGAAGTCTTTGTTGATTTTAAAGATGTGGCTGACACGGGAGTGCCGGGAATGTATGTTTCGGCGGAAGAGCCTAATTGGCCCTTGATTACCGGTCACGGTAAAGTCAGTGAATGGTGGAGTGTCGAGGAAGATGGTCAATGGGCGATATTGACCCAAACGCCTGATGCTCTTATGGATCGTCGTGTGTACTACACCACCGACCCTAAGCAGTTAAATAGCCTCGCTTCTAACCGCGTTCCAGCAAGACCGAGCATCCTTAGCGCTGCGCGGTTTATCAAACTGGGAACCGATGTGAACTTCACTTCGTAAGCCGTTGACGGTATAAAGACATAAGACCCCCATACTACCCCGACTCCAACGGGTAGTATGGGGGTCTATGCTCTTACCACGTAATACAAAACTCATGCAGTGAGAATTTGCCGATGAACCAACAACTGACGAACGTCTTTCTCGATGTCTTCCGGTCGACCATAGCGTAGCCACTTGGGCATAGCCATGATGATCTGCTTGGTGGCATGCTCGATCATGTCGGGACTGGTTTGGTCCGCAAGAATCGATTCGCCGCAGATATCGGTCAGTGTCTTGCCACGCCAGATTGCTTTGGATAGATGAATCGGCAACTTCAGCGCGGAATCGGATTTGCTTAACTGCATCAAGCGGTTAAGTTTCTCCAATACGGGGTCGTCGATCTGGGGTTCGCCCTCGACTTGTCCGTCTTTGACACGTGCGAAAAATGAGGCCAGAAACATCAAGCGCTTGGTGCGTCGAGGAAGATAGCGATCAAGAAACTGAACGCTATACTGCCTTAATGCCTCTGAGGCTCGACTCATAACGAAACTCCTGCTGGTTTGCGTGGTCATCATTGTCGGTTGTTAAAGACCACGCGGCTAGGGGTGGTGGAAAAGACTTAAGATGCGGGTACCGACGTCTTCATCGAAACAACTCGGATGTTGCTATACATCCCCGCCCAAATGCCAATCGCATCATTGACCTGAATGACGGTTGCATGCCGAAAAGCCAATTCGCTTTCCATCCACGTAACAAGACTAACCTTCGGATTGAGCTTCTCCAGACGCCGTAGTCCATTACGATCCAGCATGTCAATGCCAAGAGTGAGTTTAAGCGACTCTTGATAAAGTTCACCCGTTGCAGCGTCTGGCTTATAGTTAGCCAGTACGTCTAATGCCGCGAACCCGACGCAGTAATCATCCTTGAGCACGGTAAGTGTCGTGGATTCCTTCTTACTGGTCTTGACAACTGTCTCATAAAGAATAGGTGTCAAATCCGTAATTGCTAACTCGGATACCCCAGACAGATACTGTTCGAGTTTCTGTCCGAGAAATGCAATGTTCTCCACGGCCCGATAAGCGAGCTTTGCGGGACGAAATTGCGTGGTGAGTGGTTCGGCATCTGCTCCCACCAAATCCAGCAAATATGGATTGGATCGATAGGTGGCAAGATGACCGTAGTTGCTCAACTCCTTGTGAACCACACTGCTAAAGACATTGCCGATCAACATCTTCATGAGGTTATCGGTGTTATCCGCCAAATTCGATTGATGATCGAAAATCGTCTCGATCACCGGGTCAGGCGTATGTAACCGAACCACGGCAAAGGCGCCATCGGCTGAACGCATGCCATGTTCTCCGTCTTCCTTACCATGATTTCCCAAGTAGTATTCACCTGGCGTCAGATGTGTGCGACGGGTATTGAAGTACAGATTTTGATGAGAGATAAACGGGTGCTTGTTCGACTCGTACCCCCAGTAGCCCTCGGGTGCACTCACGATCACTTCATTTTTTACGATTCCAGACAGCGAGTGGTTAGTACCGATGGCGGCCCAACGATCGGCTTTGACATTACCCAGAATATCCGAGTGAGCCCGCACCCAACCAAACTTCACAGTGATACCTTTAGCACGCAATTCATCGGTGAGATCCGAGAGCTTGCGCCAGTATTTCAGATTGGTGATCTCACTACCATCGGATCTTTTCCACCCATGGCGTTTCCAACTCCCAACCCAGCTTTCCATACCTTTACGGACGTACTCGCTGTCAGTGAAGATGCTCACTTGCTTGATAGCAAACTGCTCGGCGTGACGCAAACCATGGTAGGCGGCATCTAGCTCTGCAATGTTGTTCGACACTTTGATACCGCGCGCCATGTCGATTTCGTACGAACCGAAACCGTCGATATAATGCAGCGGTGTGACGGCATTGACGCTATCGTCTTCTCCAAGGGTTTTGAGTTGCGCAACCTCAATCTTGGTCATGTAACCGTCAGAGGTAAGAATATGGTCGGGGTTACCTGAACCTTTTTTCGGTACTTCAAACGAGTAGAGATACCCGTGTAGTCCCCAACCACCGTAACCGGGATTGGGGATGCAAGAGCCATCGGTCCACAGACACATACCTTGCAACACAACGGGTGCAGGCTGCTCTTGTTTGGATTCAGATGCGGCTTTGCGCTCTGCTTCAACAGCGGCGATATCATCGGGATGATTCGACTGATGGTATCCTTGTTCTTTATTACACATGGTTCGGTCCTGTTTGTTCGCTTAACCTCTCTAGATGATCTACCGACCCAATGAATTCTGAGTGCCAGAATTTGTCGTAATGTAGCTTTGGCAATCCTTCAGATACTGCTGATGACTTTCTCGGATCGTGTGTTTTATTTGACCGATATATTGGTAGAGCATTGTGATTTGCTTTTCAGCTACTTGATCGAAATCGCGAGGGTCGTTGGATTTCCTTAACTTGTCGAGTTGATCGTAAGGGAGATCCGGGGCAGAACCCAAATCGGGTAAACGATAAACTGGACAAGACACGGGAAGGGTGGTTTTTTTGGCATCTGGTGTTTCTAAAGGAACGGACGGATGGGACCCCGTTGCACTGTCAGAATGAATTTTCTCATCACTGAGACTGGCGCTTTCTAGTGCAGCGGCTGCACTGGCTTTATGCGGTGCATTTGCTACGTCGCTATCTCCCCAATTGTAGAGTTCGTAATGATTAAACGAATGACAAGAAGAAAGCCCTATCCATGCGAACAGAACAATACAGACGCGTGTGATTTTCATGATGAACCACTTTCTTTATCAATACCTACTGATTACTAGAATTATCCCCGGTGTTACCGTGTTCTTCCCGATACTCCTGGCTGCGAATAGCATCAAGTGTACGTTTCCATTCGTTGTACCGTACCGACGAAGAAGACACAGGTGGTTCACGCCGTCCACGCGGTGGATAGTAGCGACGCTTTTCACGTTTAGAAGGCTCGGGAGGGATATCCGCCGCCGGAGGCGGGGTATCCTGGGAAGGATTTGGCGGAGGTGTTACCGGTTGATCGGGTGACGCTGGTGTATTGACAAAACTAGTGGATTCGTCAGGTTTTACGTTGATGGTTGGTTTTTCTGGTTTAGTGGTAGGTTTGCTAACAGGTTGAGAAGATAATTTGCTGGGGTGCTGACCCATTTCCTTGTATTTACGATCGAGAATCACGTAATCGGCAGAGATCTTCACCAATTTCGGGATAAACACGATATTCAAAAAGAAGGAAAGAAGAATCAAACCAATGAGGAACACCCGTACCTTGTTGGTTCTGATAGCTTCCTGAACAGTCTTCTCACCGAGTATCATTTCCTTGATAAAAGGAAACAAAAAGGCGATGAGTTTAAAGGATGACATAGAAGGTCCTTAGTTCATTTTATAGCTTCAAGGTTACCATACTCGGTAACAAAATGCAAGAATTCTTCTCTTTTTTGTTATTTCTCGCTCGGAGAGATCCATGTATGTGTTAAAAGGCTTTATCGTCAACCCGACGTTTGCAAACAACGCGCCGGGTCAGACATCGGTCATGGGCGAGTTGACGACGCAATCGGCAACTTTCTCGATTGAGAAGGGGTGGTATCAGAACGACACGATCTCACCGGATATTCAGATGGTCACATTCACCAGCGCAACGGACGGTGTTGCTGCTGCGGTGACTAATGATCTACGTGATCGGGTGTTGGCGATCGCCAAATGGGTGTATGATCAAGTCAACACGAATGTTCAGCTCTACGCTGATCAACTTTTGCAGGACATTCTCACACAATTTCAATCCACAGCGGGTACCTTTGCCTGTGGCAACATCGTCACCGATGGTAATAGTCATTGGTGTCCGGAATGGGTCAGTTGGGTCGACAATACACTCACCGCAGCAGCAACACCCAATCAGATCAAACTCTGGTTTGCCGATGCGTCGTTTCAAGATGAGTTCGATGATTACTCGTTCAAGGTAGTCGCTCCCCTCACACCGTTGGATAACTTTTTCCAGACGGGGCAACAAGTAGCTACCGCTATCGCAGCTCGTACGCTTCCGCAGCTTTTTGACCAAATCACGGTGATACGCGCCAGTGACCCCGAGACGATTCAAGTTGCACTTACGTACAACTACATCGATCCGAACAATGCAACCAACATCGTACCGACAGAGTGGATTGTGCTCGGTTACGGTGCGGCCGGTAATACGATCGATACGATCAACGATGCACTTGTCAATTACATCCTGGCCAATTCGACCCATACGCGCGACGACTGGGTCAAGATTTTGCCTGACTTATTCAAACGTACTGAGTTTATTCTGGTACCTTTGGAAGACCAGTACGCTATCGAGGCCAATCCGTTACAAGGTACGGGTATTTACGCCACCATCACTAATTTGGCTCGGGTGAACACTCTGTATAAGAGTGTCGTACCGTCGTATCCCTCGGCTCATATCGATAGCCATCTCTCACTCATGGCTCACCCGTACAAGAATCTGCAAATCGCGGTGGTGGGTTCGATTGATAATCGAAATAATTGGTACGAGTTGCAACAGGTGTTTCCTGATTTGTTGGCCGTTTCCACTACGTCGTCAGATTTTGGTCGCATGTCGCAAGACACGCAGGGACTTTTACAGCAATTGGCAACGATGCTACCAATTGCAGAGACGATGGGTCCGTTCACGGATATTCCGCACGGATACACTCGGGTCACACGTGACGGGAAGTTATACCTCGTGGTCAATTACGAGAACATCAACTACTTGGTGTGTGCAAAGCAAAATCTGACACAAGTTATCCCGCCGCTCAACGGAGGTTAAGTAAATGGCCGATATGCTTCCGATGTTGGGTGCAGCGGGCATTTACACGCTGAAAGCACCGTTTAACACCGATCTACTGGCAAATACGCAGTATACCTGTGTGGCTATCCGTAAATTGGTTGAGATTGTCGCAGGGGGAGGCGATCCCTTTACGGATTACTACGTCCCGAAGAGTTTGGATAAATCGACCTATACTACCGATTTAACCAACGATGTTTCCATTGTTACGCTACAAGCTGCTGATAACTCGTTGGTTCCAGTGCCGTCGAGTTATTTGGCCGCTTACCCGGACGGGGGTGGAATTCCTTATCGGGTAATCATCGTTTCTGGTAATTTGGGAGCAATTCCCGATTCACTGGATCTCTCTCCGATTCAGCAAAAAATCCAAGACGATATTGCAGCCATTTTGGGTATCCAAGATGTCACGATCCGTGTATCGGCGGTGTCCAATGTCAAGTTGCTCGATACAGCTACCGCGCAAGGGTTGGAAAGCGCGCGGCAAGCCAATATCACCAACAACACGACGGACTACTCTATGCTTGTACAAGTGACTGCTCAACGCGATCAAGCTTTGCAACGGATCACGGAGTTGGAAAACTACATCTTGAGTAACAACGGGTTACCTCCTGTGGAAAATCCGGATGGCAGTTCACCGAATACCACCGCGTAACGGCATACACCCCAGGGGACGTCCCCTGGGGTAATATGTCCTCAATTATACTGGAGATTAGGTGCCGTAATACTGGTGGTAGCTTCAATGGTGACAGCTTTCATATCTCCTTCGATATTCATGTCACCCTTAAGTAATGCTTGTCCAGCGATCGTGATTTTACCCGAACCGCCACCTGTATCATTACTTCCCTCAGCCGTGGTCATATCACCATTTAGCTGATAAGGTCCGTTTTCTGTCCAGGGGCCATTGTGGGTGGCATTGCCACTTGTCATCTGAAGCGACTGCTGTTGGATGGTCGCTTGACCAAAGGTCCAATCTACATTCTGAGCATTGACTTTCCACGTACCAGGAACTTGGAAATTCAAATCCTTTTTGTCTAGCTGTACCACCGCGTGATCGGCCGTTTGCATGGTCAGGATTCGATTAATGGCATCTAAGAAAAAGAAATTGCCAATATCGTCTTGAATCTGAAGGGTGCCGGTACCAGGGTTGATCTGAATATCGAAACTACACACTTCGCCGTTGACTTTGGAGGTGTGTAAATGCATCAATTTGTTGTGGGTCGATACTTCGAAGAAATAGGACGAATCGGTATTGCCTGCGCTGGAATCATCCGTATTACTTTGTGCACCTGTCTGCGCCGTACTGGCACTCCACGCATAGATCACTGTCTCTAGCTTACGCAGATGTAGGTCATCGGTGAGTGTCATCCAATAGTACTTATCCGAATCCCCCATGCGCCAAAGCATCAAACGCTCACCCGCGCGGATATTGGGTGGCGTCATTCGGTTGCTACTGCCCATGGGTAGCCATTCAGCTGGTTTAGAGGGACTTTGCAAGATACTGTCTGAATAGTTCTGCCCTTGTGCGTTCACACCTGTTGCTTGGTATTGATTGGCGTTATTGCTGAGAGTACCCGAGAGCATTGGGAATTCTTCCACCGGTATGACTTCTAGAATCTTGGAGTTTAACGGCAAATCGTTTGCTGCCACGCCAAAACTGTGAGCGTGTAATTTGGAAAGCGTGGGTTCGTTTTTCGGTAACGTTTGCATAGAAAACCTTCTGAATCAAAAAACACTGCTCGAAGTAATCGTCTGATAACCCCGTACGTAAGAAACCAACATGCGAATACTCGGCATCGAACTCGTAGGTTACATCCCTTTGATGGGAAACACCGTAGCAATGTTCCGTATGAACCTTGCCCAAAAGATCCAATTGATCCTTGGTACCAATGGTAGCGGTAAGTCCTCCCTTATGTCGGAGTTGACTCCGTTACCGGCTGACGGCAGTGCTTTTCACAAAGGCGGCGGTAAAACCATAACCATTAGCCATCGCGGTCAACACTATACATTGATTAACCGATTTGACACTCAAAAGGGTTGGCACAGCTTTGCGCGCAATGGAGAGGAGCTTAACGCCTCGCATTTGCAGACGACGCAATACGAACTGTGTCGACAAGAGTTTGGCTATACCGAGAATGTTCGGAAACTTCTGCAAGGTAAGATTCGTTTCTCGCGGATGAAGCCAAAAGACAGACGCGAATGGCTCACGTATCTGTCGGATGTCGATTTTGATTACGCTATCGGTGTGTATGATCGTCTACGTAAAGAGGCGAGTGCTTCCTCTGGGTTTTTGCGTCGACAACGCGAACGCTTAGTGGTTGAGCAGCAAAAGATCATCACCGGTGAAGAGCAGCAGCGTCTAAAGACTGAAGTCGATGCAATTCACCAAGAGTTATCTAAACTCTTAGCGGTGAGAAAACCGATTGAGCATGATCTTGCTGATCTGGAGAATCACCATCAGAAGGGTTTAGTGCAGCTAGAAGAAATGGCCACGACTTTGATGAGGATGCGCATTCATGCACCTTTATCAGCCTATGGTGGTCCGGAAAAGTATCGAGACGAATGGGGTCAGCTGCAAGCGCCAATCTTTAACCACCCCGATCAGATCGACGCTTATATCCAACAGCTACGCGAGCGCTTAGCAGCGCATGAAGCGATTTTGAACCAAGCGGTGAAAGATCACGCCCAGGTACAAGACACGCTTAAGGTTCTGAAGCAAACAGGAGACGATGGTTTAAAATCATTGTCGGAGAAGCTTAACCGGTTGATCAATGAAAAGCAACAGACGCTTGGCAAGCGTAAGTTTTCGCTAGAGTTTGACAATCCTCGTCAAGCTCTCTTAGCCTTAGAAGCGTCGCGCGATTTGTTGGTTGACGTCTTTTCCAAGTTGCCAGAAAATGAGCACAAACGATTCAGTCAAGTCAATCGGGAACGCTATCTCGGTGAACAAAAATCACTGCAAGAGACCCTGCACACCTACCGAGGTGGTTTGGATCGACTTCAGGCACAAAAGGATCATCAAGAGCAGCACCTTCAATCCGGACAAGTCGAGTGCCCCACCTGTCACACCCGATTCGCACCAGGTTACTCCGAGCACAAGCTCAAGGAGATTAAGAACGCTATTGAGCGTGGAACAACGAAAAGCGTTGAAGTCGACGGCAAGCTCAAATCCGTTGAATCCAAGCTCGAAGAGATTGACACCTACGCCAGCTTGTACCGACAATACAGCAACTGCACCAAAGGTTACCCAGCCCTTGGTGCTTTCTGGCGATACCTTGAGCAGGAAAATATTCCGCTATCTGCTCCGCGAATGGTTCTCACGTTAGTAGGGCAAATCGAGCAAGACTTAAAGTACGAGCTTAAAGCCGAGGAGATTCAAGAACAGATCGAATCGACCAAGCAACTCATGCACCAAGCCACCTTGGTGGGTAATGCAACGCTTTTGGAGACGCAAGAAAAAGCTGCCGAGATCGAGATCACGGTTGAGCAAATTACCCACTACATGCAGTTTGTGCGGGCAAAAATTGCTGAGCATGTGAATTACCGCCAGCAGTTAAGAGAAGCGTTTGAGTTGGGTGAGAGAATCAAGCAGTTGGAGAAAAACTTAACGGGCGTCACCGAGACGATTATCGATACGATGTGGATGGAGACAATCCATCACTGTGTTCGACAATTGCAGTCGCAGCTACTGCGTAAAGAGGAGACGCTCAACGAAGTCAAGCAACAACTGCTGCGAGTAAAAGATCTGGAAGAGCAGATCGCCATTGAAATGCAAAAGGAGAAGGCACTTAACATCGTGATCGAAACGCTTTCACCCAAAGACGGGATGATTGCAGAAGGGTTGCTTGGTTTCATCAAGAACTACGTGAGACAGATGAATAGTCTCATTAAGAAGATCTGGACATACCCCTTGATTTTGAAAGAGTGCGGGGTAATGGATGGCAACGGGATTGAGTTGGATTACAAATTTCCGTTGGCTGCATTTGGGGCGAGCCAGATCGTACCAGATGTCTCGGAAGGTTCAACCGGACAAACGAGTATCATTGATTTGTCCTTCATGGTGGTGGCCATGAAGTATCTGGGTTTGGCTGAGTCTCCGCTGTATCTGGATGAACCTGCTTCCTCGTTTGACAACGAGCACAAAAAGAGCACGATGCTTGCGCTAAAGACTCTGATGGAGACGACAGCGCTTACGCAACTTTTTCTCATCAGTCACGACTACCAGAATTACTCGTCGTTTGCGAATGTGCAAGTCTGTGTGCTCGATCCGAAAAATATCGTGGTACCTGATACCTATAACGAACATGTGACGATTCAGTAAAGCATGTATCTCGTTTTCATTGGACCAGATCTCTTCTTTAAACAGTTTTCTAACCAGAAGGAAAAGTCATGCATAAACAACTCATCGAGGTTCTGAACAACGTCAACCAGCAACTCACCGACGTTCAAAAAACGGTAGTGACTACGTTGCTTTCGTTGCAAAGGGGGCAACTGAACCTCGACCAAGAGAACGAGGAGCTGCTTCGCCAGCTGTTCGAAGCAGCTGTACCTTCGCTAAGTCTCATGGCGTTGAATATGCGTCAGCGAGTAGCGATCGTCACAGGTAATGCCAATAAGTTGGCTACTCAAGCAAACGAATCAGCACCCAGTTTGGCTGAAGTGCAACAGCGGCATGATGCGGTCAAGTTTGATACGCGCTCTTTGACACATGAGTTGCGTGAGGCCACCGGTCAACCCACACCCCCGATGTCGGCCGCACGTCAACGAATCGCAGACATCGCCCAAGGGTTGGCTGAAGGTATGTTGGGTGAAAAGCTGGGGCCGGACTTTGCCAAGGGACTTCAAGCGCACCGTGCGGAGCAAGCTAAATCAGCGATGCAAACCGACATGCCTACGCTTACATCGACGGCTCCGACTAAAGTCGAACCGAGCGCTGAGGTATTGAAGCGTCAAAACGAACAGGCCGAGCACGAAAACCTCGTCAAGATGATTTGTGGTGAGAACGGATTACTCGCGGTGTGGTTCTCCTCGGACGTCTACGGAGGTGGGCAAGGTCCGTTAAAACCCATCGCAGGAGTCAACCACTATATGGAAGACATTTTGATGCTGCCGTACGAACGGCTACTTACCTGGCCGGAAGGGTTCTATCGAAACGCTTCATCCTCGGCGTTTCAGTATCTCGTGAAAACCAACGATGTAATTGGAGTGATGGACTTCGGTTATCTGGTTTCGGACAACACCGCGCGACAACAACAGGCATTGCAATTAATCTTTCACGGTGATTCGGCCAAACCCAAACGCAAGTTGCCGTTCACGCATCTGGAAAATTCGTTGATGAAAACGGTGATTCGAGACATCAATACTCGACTTAGTGCGATTCACAAGCAGTAAGTACAAACGGCATAAAACGGGAGAGTCATAAGACTCTCCCTATATGCCCGCGTTAGACGCCGCATTAAGCGGCTTTTTGCACAGATTCGACGTGCTCCATCGTGCGACTGACAGCGTGCGCGTAAGCTTGAACACGGTAGTACATGATGGAGTAAAACTCCAACTCAGCGGCCACTTGGTATGCGCCGTCGGACAGATCAAGCAACACTTCGGGACTGACCTTATCGAAGTAGTTCTCGTTCACGAGTCGGCTAATACGATCGAGTAGTTCCGAGCACTCGTTCACTTTCTTGGACAGGTGACTGCGCTCGATCAAATTGATCGATTTGGTCAGCCCGTTGGCGGCTTCCAGCGCCGGTTTCCAATCGGCGTTGCGTTTGACCACATCTTCGACTTTGACGGTAGTGCGGGTGGTGTCGTTAAAGCACGCCTGAATGTCCTTGTTCACCCGTTCACGCTGCAACATCAACTCCGCGTATTGTTTCTTGCGGGTAGCGGTTTCCAGAATCGAGGAACGGTTGGAGACGAGCATCGCCAAGAAAACGGCGAATTCATCGATCACGGCAACCGAGCCACGAGCATGTTCAACTCCAGGGTACAGAGCCGCGCTGTATTCCAGATAGGTGACTTTCAGCCCCTCCGGAACAAAAGCGGTGAGCGGCATCATGTTCGGGTAGCTGCGTTTTTCGACGGTGTTAAGAAAGCTCTTCTCGTTGCCGGTGAGGGCAACAGCGGGTTCTTGGCTGAACATTCCTTTGAAACCGTCCAACCCACCTTTGACCGAGGGGAAAATACGCTGAATCAGTCCCGAGAGATCCGATACAACGTACGCTTCGAGTGCGACGAGATCGCGTGCGTGTTTGAGTTGTCTGTCCATTTATGGTTCCATGTAAAAACGAGACTGATTCCTGATGAACCTACATAAAAATGTAAGCGTGAGTGGCATTCTTTGAGAAATGCTGGGTTTTCACTTAACGGATAACGACACATGGAACATCTCATGCCCGGCTTTGTCCGGATCCCGCTGCACAAAGCCATGATCAATATTGGGGCTGGCTTTGACATCGCTACCGGAACTTTCCTGGAAGGCAAGTATGGTGAAATGATTCTGAACGGGGGAGTGGCGAATATCACCGGTATCGCAGGGCCGGGTAACAGCTTTAAGTCAACGCTGATGGATTGGATGCTCTTTACCGCGATGATTCGCATCTGTGAAGAGTCCACCGGCAGCAAGTATGACACGGAAATGAACGTACACGAATGGCGCCTGAAGATGGTCTGCGCCATGATTCAACACTGGTTGAGTCTGGATGACCAGCCGGACGTATTCGATCAGGGTCGCTTTATCATCACCGACAAAACCAAACACACGGGTGATGAATGGTACGAAATTCTTCGCGAGTATCTCACCGAGACGAAGAAAAAAGCACTCAAGCAATTGATGCGCAATACGCCTTTCCAAGAGCGCGACGGCAGCCTGATGCAAATTCCGGTACCCACGTTCACCGGGGTCGATTCGTTCTCACAGTTCATCTCGGCCAATGCAATGAAGATCCAGGAAGAAAATCGCATTGGCACGTCCGACACGAACATGTTGAACATGAATCAGGGACGCGCCAAAGCGCAGTTCTTGATGGATATTCCGGCGCTGGCGCAGGCTGTGTACAACTACGTGTTTCTTACGGTACATATCGGGGAAGAGTATCAACTCGATCCGCGCAATCCGAAGCAAAAGAAGTTGCAGTATCTGAAGCAAGGTCAGAAGATCAAGGGTGCGCCGGAAGGTTTTCTATTTCTCACCAATAATTGCTGGCTCTCGTCAAGCGCCAGTTTACTTCAAGCTGACGACGGTAATGGTCCGCAGTATCCGCGTGATTCGGACGACAAGCTCAAGAAAGACACCGATCTGAACGAGGTGACAGTGACGTTGTTGCGGGGTAAGTCAGGTCAATCGGGGTTGCCTTGGCAAGTGGTGGTTTCGCAATCCGAAGGGGTACAACCTTCCTTGACTGAATTTCACTACATGCGTGGGGTGAAAGAGTCGGGCGATAAGCGTTGGGGGTTCGAAGGTAATCTTCAGAACTACGCACTCGATTTGCTGCCGAGTGTGCGTCTGTCGCGCACCACGATCCGTAACAAGATCGATGAAGACGCGCAGCTGCGGCGCGCACTTAATATCTCGTCCGAGATTTGCCAGATGAACGCGCTTTGGCACAACATGGACCAGTACATTGTCACCCCTGCTGAATTGTACACCAAACTTAAGGAAAAGGGCTACGACTGGAACACACTGCTCAATACACGGGGTTGGTGGACCATCGATAACGAGAGCCCCAAACACGCTCAGCCGTTTCTCTCCAGCATGGACTTGTTACGGATGGTCAAGGACGAGTATCACCCATATTTCTTGGAAACGGATAAGAAGACCTTGAAAAAGGAATACCAGAAATGAAACGACTGCTCTGGGCTTTGTCTGCCTATGCACTTGGAGACAAAGCCTGGCATTATCACGCTACGGGAGATGCGCTACTGTTGACGATTTTTTTTATCGCTACAGTTTGCGCCATTCAGCAAATATTTGTAAGATACCCGTGGCAACGTGCTTGATACGGCGCTAAAGTAATTTGATATGGGAGGTTGTCTCCCGGTTCTTTAGAGGGATTTTTCACAATGGAAGCACCAACCACCGTTGCGGAACAACCAACCAAGGAAGTTCCCCTACACAAAGCCGCCGAGCACGCACTGGCGAATGCTGGTCACCCCGACCCGGCATTCTGGCATGTGTTCTTACACCCGCATGCACTCGATGAGAAGTTGGATTTCGATGTGCGGCGATTTCTCATCAACCGTGCATTCGAGATGTCGATCGGCGGGCTCGACCCGCATGCGGTTTTCAGTGAGAAAGTCGCGCAAGATTACGCGCGCGATCAACTCGACGCCCGCTACTGTCTGCTGCCCAAGGGTGACCAAAAGACGTGGCTGCACTCGTTTCAGCAGCAAGTCGTCCCCTTCATCATGAAGTACCAGTTGGGTGTGTCACGCCAAGTGCAAGCCGCGTGAAGCCGCATCGGAGGGTGGGATAATTATGCAGACAGTTTAGCAAGATTGTCCCACACCCTATGCGGGAGAAAAGTCATGAAAGGTGATCGTAAAGCAGCTACCGCCGAGCTGCTCGCGGGATTGGAAGCCATACTTCCTGGTAGTGAAAATACCGCGCTCTACAAGGCGAAGTTGGAGTCGATGTCCGATTCCGAATTCGAAGACTGGATCAAAGCGCTGGGGCAAGGCACGCAGCAAATTGCAGTATTTGTGCCCAATTTCTCCAAGCATCAAATTGACGTCAATCGGAACTTTGACGTGGCCGCTAAATGGGGTCACGATTATTTCCAACGCATCTGGATGATGGGTCCGGATGGCTCGTACTACTTGACGCCCAAGAAATATCTGGTCTACGATCTCCCTCTTCGTCGACAGGCACAACACCTGATCAAGAAGATCTCCATTCCCGAGGATAACAAATCCGTTGATGATTTGACGGGTCAACCCACGGGTAAATCCAAAGGCAGCAAAGTTTCTTATCCCGAACTACAGGTGTTAGCCGCACTCGGGTTAGACCACTCCATTATGGAGATGCTTAAGATTCGTGGCGGTGATACCAAGGCGTTTAACGCTTCGAACACCATCATCGCGAAAACCGGTTCGGTCAGTCAAAAGGAGATTGAACCGTATGCGGGGGGTGTGGAGTCGACCAAGACACTCGGGATCATACTGACCGCGATGCACCTTTCTAATTCGATTGAAGGATAAGACATGGGTTTGAGTGCAGAAGAAATGGATCGTGTTGGTGATCTGGTCAATACCGCTGTACTCACAGCTATCTCCACTGCTTCGGAGGCTTTGCGTCCGAAGCTTCTGGGTTTTAGCATCAGCCTTGTGCTCAGAGAGATACCATATCAACTCTTCTCGGGTCAACTGGAGGGCACTAAGCGCTTGGCTGACTTGATGTATCAGGATGACGCCATTCGGGATTTTATCTTGACGGTGACGATGCACATCTTCGCTAAATTTGGCGATACGCAAACTCGTTACCCGGCTTTGGTCGATAACATCGCCCAAGCCATTGGTTTCATCGATGCACCGGCCCCACGCGATAAGAAAGAGGCCGAAAGTACGCCACTTGTCATTGTTCCGGATGAATTGCAAGAGCGACTCCCCACGATTGACGATGTGCGCGACATCTTGCTTTACAATCGCTGGGCAACCACTTTGGCATTAATGATTCTGTACCTTATGCCGGTGGATGATTTGAATCACATCTGGAACGAGCATCTCGAAAGAAAAGCCAAAGCAGAGAAAATCGCTCGCGCTAAAGAGGCAATAATCACCCAAACACCTGGTTAATTGTAACAAAATCCTTTGTGGAAATTATAAAAATAAGCCCAGGGGTACTTGTTATGCAGTAAGGGAGAACGGATAAAAAAGCAGCGAAATGCCTGCACGAATAGGTCGTTCAACAAGCAATGAATTTCAAAGCTCAAGAACGTATATTAACCTTTTCAATGCCGGGGGTATGGGCAAATGGCTCATGCTAACAAAGTCGAGGGCATTTTGATCGGGCTCGATGAGGTGCTCGATACTCGACTGGGGACCATCGGCCTTCTCTCTGGGGAGGCCGCGAAGCAATGCCTTTCCTCGAAACAATATTTCGAACGAGAGACAGATGAGTTTGACGGCGTGAACATGATCGAATACAAGATCCGATACGCCGAACGGGACCTGGCAGTACTAAAGAACTCGGTGATGACAAGTGCGATCTTCCATCTCCGGGATCTACTAAGACAACTGAAGAAACAAGCGGTAACTACGCCGAATCACGATGGCGTTCAAGTAACCGTGAACCTTTATCCCTACCCTCTGAGTGAGGAAGAAAAAGAGGAATTGCGTAGGGTTTTGTTAGAGCGCTTAAACGGTGGCGCATCTTTAAGGGTAAGTGGAAAGGACCTCGTGTCGATTGAGTTCATCTACAAGAAGCCAGAGGAACTGACTCCAGCCCACTGCAAAGCGTCTTATGGTGCCATGTACATGTATAACCCATGGACTTGGTTGAACCATTTTTACAAACCGGAGACCTTCGAAACCGAAGTCAGGTTGCCTGAAGTGATCATCTATGCACCACGTTTATTCCACGACGGAAAACCGGATGCTGATGCTCTTCGACAATACCAGGCGGAGTTTGTAGGAAAGGCTCCCGACCCCCTTACGTTTGACGAGTTCCGCGTGTCGCCGATAGCCGGGGTGACGCACCTCGACGTAGGGTATTTCAGCAGTTCTGTGCGCCTTCAGCGTAACCAGGCAACGACATAAACAGAGTTCGACCCCCACACCCACTCCCGCCTATTATTCAGGTGAGGGAGGGGTGTGGGGGCGGCTGCTGTGAACGTCCGTTCACTTAGCCAATGGTTACACTTAAGCTTCTCCGGGGTGGGGAAACTTCGACATGAAGGTGTCATAGGACTGCTGGGGTAATGTGACCGCAGTTTCCCCTTCCAGCAATGTTGGTTCGGGGACCTCAGGACCCAGTTTTGGGGCTGGTCTATCCACAGCGGGCGCGACATCGCGCTTCGAATTATTACCGTACGTCGTTAAAAGTTTTGCGATAACCGCAGCGGCGCCCGCTGTGATTTCACCGTTATTGGCTTCGATCGCCAAGCGTTTGCGATTAATCGCCGAAGAATCCATATCTTTTAGAGCCGCCAACATCAAGAGGCGATCTTTTGGATCGTCAGGTATTCGTCCGTCTTTTTGCATCATCTCTTTGACTAACTGCATTCGACGATGATGAACGAAAGCTTGGATATTATCTTCAGAGGGAAGAGGGGGAATCACTTCGAATTCGTTAGGAACGATCTCGAAGTTTCCTTGAGTTGTATTGTCCATGATGGAGGTCCCAAAGAAATCTCAGTACTATATCATCTTCTTGAGTAGTTATTCATAAGCTTTGTCAATATAAGGAGAACTCTTGATGTTGTCTCTCTTATCCGGGATTCACCGGAGTTTGAAAAACAAACTGGTGAAAGATCGCAAAACCAGATTGATGAAGTTGATGGAGCAAGGGGTCCCGCTTGATCGGATGTGGAAACTGTGTGAACAGATTATCGAGGGAATCAACCCCGATGATTACTGCTTAATTCCTGTCTCGTTACTCCAGATGCACACACTGCGTACTCCGTACCGCAGTATCGAGACGTATCATAAAACCGTGAATTATATCCGCTATGCACTAAGGGAGGAAAAGAAACTCGATCGAGGTTGGTCATCGTTTGAGATGCAAATTATCTCGATGGGTGACTTTATGATCGGGGAAGAAAGATATTATTTGACTTCTGGCGCTTTACCTAAGTTTCTTATTTCAATCAAAGAGGTGATCGAACTCATGGCGCAAGCGGATGGACAAGAACTTGGGGTCGCCGGTTACAATAATCGTGCATTGATTCCGTTTTTCGTTCGACTGCGCGATACGCTTTTAGACCTGTATGACTTACAATTGACACTTAAGTAAAAGCAATACCCATATCGCAGTACCCCCAAATGCGCAGTATAACTTAACCCTCTATAGCTGTGGCAGGCTAGAAAGGAACAATGATGGCAAGTAATGATTTATTCCGTCTTTTGACCTCTTCCGATAAAGGAGTAGGTCGCACTTTCGGGACAAACGGAACATTGTCGAGACTTTTCCGACAAATCTTACGAGACCGCAGAGTCGGTCCTGAGAAGTTTGGTTCCTTAATGTACGATTATTTGAACGACCCCAGCAACCGAATCGCGAACAATCGAAAAGATCGCACCAGTGCCCGAGGAAACCTCGGCATGGCGCTCACTCAAGATAAGATGACCTGGAAGGTCTTCTGTAAGGGGTTGAAGTTTTTGAAGATCGTAAAGATCGATATCGCGATTCGCGCGTATTATGCGAATGGTCAAGAAGAGATTCACCAAACCTCCATGGTCCTCGTCGATCGCAAGACACCGGATAAACCGGGTGAAGGTACCCCCACACAACCTCATACTGACGGTACGAATGCAAATGAGGATACTGGAAATGACAAACGATAAATCCCCTGCGCAAAGTGCGCTGGCGCGATTTACCAAAGCGAGTGACGGGATTGATCACATCAACATTAGTCCCCAAGGTAAGACTGAGTTAGGTGTCTTACTTGCGCACTTCACGGAAGCACGGTTCACCCATGAATACCTCGGACCGTTCAATTGCATGGAGGGGTACTGGTACTACGTGAAGACAGCCACACCTGACGATAAGTTACGCTCACTTGTTGGTAAAGCGGCCTATCAATACGGTAAGGGTTTACCCAGCATTCGGCGGCGGTGCTTCCAAGAAATCATCATGGATGGCAATTACTTCAAGATCAGTCAGAACCCGAGGATCAAGGAATTGTTCATCGCCTCAACGTTGCCGCTCACGCAGTACTACAACTACGGACCACACGCCATTCCGATCAACCCAAAGACCGCGCCATGGCTCGTGCAGGATTTTGAAGAGCTTCGCGAGATGTTCAAGGAAGGGATCCAGAAAGAAATCGTCCCTTACAAGGAATATCAAGAAGTCTTTGCCACGCGCAAGACACCGACGCATAAGTGAAACCGTGAGACACCCCAAAGGTGTCTCCTTTCTTTTTTTGTTCTCAATTATGGCAACAACTCCGCAATTCACAATGCCGGGTGCGCCGCCTCTTGCGCAACCGACCTTTTTCACTGGGCCGAACGATACATTGGCGGTCCAAAATCCCTATACGGCAGGTGGCGGTGTTGTCAACGCCATTAAAGATGAACTTAGTAACCTCGGGATTTCTATCCCCGATGTGCTCAAAGGTGGTAAAGCCCTGGCGGGTTTACTCCCGATTATCACTGGGTTGAAAAACGGTACTTTACTGACAAACCCGATTAATCTCGTCACCCGTCTTTTAGCATCATCTTCCCAGATTACTTCTGCATTCAAGCTACTTGGGCCGGATTTGCAAAGTGAATTGACAGCAGGGTTAAAGACGCTTGGTCCTGTTGCCGTGACGCTGGCGGGGGTGACTCAGCAATTAAAAGTTACAAATTTTAACAATCTGAATTCGATTGGCAACTTCATTAATAGCTTCACCAATGGTGCAGCAAATTTGGGGATTGTTGATAAAGATTCGATTGCGTCGATCATCGGTGGAATTGTCAAGCAAGCCGGGGGATATGGGATCACGGGGACTTTTGGCGCAGTGATGACTGGGATCACTGATTTGGAGGTGATTAATAAGGCAGCGGGTTTATCTTTGCCTTCGGTTATCTCCAATGGCGACATCGCTTCACTTAGTCAGATTGCATCGTCACTATCTCCTGGTGGGGTGTCGTTGATCAACCCCTCGGCGCTTTCGCAGTTCGGTTCACTGTACTCGCGTTTAGGATCCATTGGTACAGGTAATGGAAATGCACCGGCCACCGATAGCAGTACGTTTGCCAGCGTCATGGGTGCGTTTAACAGCGCTAATAGCGCTTGGAATACATGCACCCGCAACGGGTCAACCACGACGGATTTGACGACTTTAACAGGAGTATCGTCAGATTTTTCGGATATGATGGGCAACGCCGTGATGACGCTACCTGAGCAAAGTGAACAGCAAGACTACGCGCTGGCTGGCCTTTACGGGGCGCAAGATGTGTCTTCCTCCATCGCGGAGAACTTCCCAAATGTGGTGCAATCACAAGGGAACTCATCGATCAAAAACACCGGAACGGCTGATCCGCAATCGAACGGATTGCTCGATAAATTAGCAAGTATCATGCCGGGTTTGTCTTTTGCCAAAGACGGGCAACAAGCCATTGCTCAGCAGCAAGCCACGGATCAGTATTACTCGGCCATGTCAGAGATCAACAATGGTACGTACGATCCGACCAAATACGGTTTACCCGCTTCACAGTCAAGTAGCAATACAGTCGCCCCGGCTGTACAGACGTCTTCGGCAAGTACGGTACCAACCGTGACCGATACCTTTGGTAATGAAGTTCCGGTAACAAGTCATATTTTACTTGGGTATACGCCACTGGGTCGTGCCGTCTACTCAGACGATGGATATATCCCGAAGACGCCGCTCTTTTCTTCACCTCCTTAATTAATGGCATAAATGGGGACTCCTTAAGGAGTCCCCGAATATGCCGTCAGTGCTCCACACCCTTATAGATCATCGAGGCCAGCCGCGCTGGTGGTGTGTTTCCCATCCAAGAAGCGAAGTGTGCCCACGAAGCCCAGGTTTTAAAGTTGGTCATCTGCTTGGTCAAGTTAAGCTTATACTTGCGCCACGGGTAGATTTGATCAGCCAAACCCATTCCACCGAGTACTGCCATGTAATCGGTGAAGATGGTATCTTCATCAAACGAGCCTCCTGCAATCGCTCCCAAAGCAAAGCCACCAATCGCACCACCTGCCCCACCAAGTAACCCACCCGCTACAGCCCCGGCAGCAGCGGCCGAGAAACTGATACCTTGAGTAATTGGCATATGCATGATGCTGGACAAATCCATCACCGTGAACGACACATCGATGGCCATGACGTGACCTTCTCGTGTAAAACCGAGATTACCTGTTCCTCGGTTAATCGACATATCAGTGACAAGACCCAGCCGGGTCTGACAGCGACCCTTATCGTACAATTCGATAATGAAAGGAGAAGTGTACGATTGCTTACCCGTGGAAAGCGGCAGCGCCATGGCTAAAAGCATCGCCAACGGGATGTGGATGTTGATCATCTGGCTAAGCGGGTTGCCATACGGAGACACCAAATTGATGGTGTAATTCATCCCCTTACCAACACTGGCTGAAGAAGACTCCCAATGTTTCGGGATGTCAATAAAAGCTGCACCCGCCAAGGCTGCCAACCCCGAAATGTTCAACTGTTCAGCCGCACCCCTTACCACATCCATCGCGCTATTGACCACAGAGCCGAGCAACTTTCCAACTGGTCCACCTACGAGATCAAAATTTGCCAAGTCAAACGTAGTCGAGCGAGAAGAACTGGACATCGAATTGATCTTGTTGCCAATTTCCGAATCAGCCACCGAGGAAGAAAACGATTCCCCAACACTACCCGTTGCATTGACGCGAAAACAAGCGAACTCTGCCCCATCGTCCATTTCAGCTTTAAGAAAAGCACCAAAACCATCATCGGCTGTCGGAGACGAAACCAGTTGCTCAACGGAGGTATCTGGTTGGGCGGTAAAACCGGTGTTACTGGCGTTGCTTCCGCTATCGCTGTTATCGGTCGCATCAGCACTGGAAGCTGGAGGTGAAACCGGTTGGCCTTCTGGGATACCGCCACCTGCAAATTTCCCGTTGGAATCCACGCGCCCGGCAAAACCAGAAAGGTAGGTACCAAAATCTGGCGGGGTATCTGAGTATGTCTCTTGCATCACTTGCGTAAAAGCTGTGGTCAGGTCCGATTGACCTTCGGAAGCAGCTTGTTCCATGGCGTTGTAGTAACGATGCTGTAAGCGCATCGCGCGCGTTGCCATGGCATAAACGTTAATTTCGCCGCCCTCGCCAAAGATATTAGGTGAATTTTGCGCAAACACCTGACGCGCTTGATCATCCCACTGATAGCCTTGTGACAGATCCAGTAGCGTCGCTTCTTGTGTGGTACCTTGCGAATCAACCGATCCCGTGAAGGTTTGCGAGCCCGAACCCAGGCGTGGCACAATTCCTCGGTTCACCGCAATCTGGTTGACGATGGTTTGCACCGCGTTCCAGTAAAGCGGCATTGTCGGTTTAAGGTAATAAAACTTGGAAGCGGGTTTGCCCGCAAAAAAGCGGTATCCCACTCCCAACAAATGGACCGACAAAGGTAGCCAGTTCATCACTGACACTGCAAAACCAATGGCACGGCCCAGTGCATAGAACGCACCCGTGGCACGCCCTGTGCGTGCCAATTGACCTGCTCCCGTGTTGTAAAAACCGGTGAAGAAGGTGGTCAAGGAGTTAAACTCCGGCACCCCACAACGAATGAAAATCAACTGACTATTGTCGTCGATGTTTTCACTGTACCAGCGACCCTGTCCTTTACTACCTGTGAGACGATTGGTTGCAGGGCGCAAATCCGCTGTACGGGTAAATTGAGGCGGGGGGTTAATAGCAAAGTTTCCCCCCAAGGTGGTGTCGGTGAACTTGGTTTGATTGGTCGAAAAAGTGCGTCTGGCCAAATCACCTGAGGTTGAATCAAGTGCTGAATTGGGAACTGCGAATGATTGACGAATCCAGCTTGTGTCTTTCACCATGAATGGGCTAACCATTTCTTTTTTCTCCAGCGGCATATTTCGAAAAATGAGGAGAATCCCGCCCAATACTTGCGACAGAATTCTCCATTCACACGATTAAGCGTTAAAGTTAGGCTTAGCCATGGAAACAGGAGAGCGCTTCATCGGTTGCGGCTGAGAAGACGCGGCTTTTCTCGATGCAATGGTGTTTTGCATGCTATCCGAATCATTACCCGTCGACACTTGTGATGCCCCGGTTTTCTGATCTTGATTCACCGATTGAGCTGCGTACTTCACCAACAGCTGCAATTGCGCCAACATCTCTTTCGAGACGCTAAGTTGTTGAGCAGCTAATCCACCATCGGGTAACGTTGCTTGACTGGAGGCTTGCTGAGCACGGCGGGTGGCTAAGAGGTCTGTTGCACTGCGTGCTGCATCTGGGGAAAATCCTGTCCCCATGGCAGCGCCTGGACCCATCTCCGGAATAGCAAACGGATCTTTCGCACCTGCACCAGTTGTCCCAGTGCTGGATGAAGAAAGCGGTTTACCATTTCCACCCATTGCATCGAACACCGTGTTCCCGGCACCCAATGCAGCAGCAGCGGCCACCGGCGGCCCGCTAGAGCCTCCAAAACCCATGGGAGAGCCCGTTCCAACGGACGAACCCACAGGTCTTGAGCCCGGTGCATTAAAGCGATCTGCACCATTATTATCCTTGGTACTCACCGCTCCTACCGGAGCTGCACCTACACCTGAAGGCGGCTTCCCAGTCGTGCTTCCAGCATCCGAGGCTGTCAACTGCTCCCCACCAGCGGTACCAATACCGAATTGTCGACCCTTGTTGGCAACCAACGCATTCAAGTACTGAACCACTTCACCGACGGTACGCTCCCGCTGACCTTCGTAGAAGATATTGCGGTTCTTTGCAGCTTGTTCTGGTAGAAGTTGGGCGGCGACCTGATTGGGGTTGCCTTTAAGCAGTTTAAGAGCGGTGCCTGCACCAAAGAAGTGCGCTGCGTACACCTCACCTGCGGTGGGTTGGCGACCCAACCCACGTGACAAGATGTTGATGTTATCTTTGGTGAACTCCGCCCCCATCAGAGCGTTAGCTTTCGGGTTGGTTCGAGGTGTACCAGGTAAGATGCCATACTTCGATCCATACTTCTTGATCACCTCGTTCCAAGTGCTTGTGATAAACTGATACAACCCCGTTGCCGTAGAAGTACCCGCTTTCACCGTGGCTTTGAAACCCGATTCAATAGCTGCCATTGTTGCCATCAGCTTCGGATCGACCCCTACCATTTTAGCTGCCGCCAAAATGAGATCTTTCAAGGCCGCCCAACTACCGTCACCTTTCGGATCAGGTAAGCTATTGACGCTCCCGCCCGTACCAGAGGAGCTGGCTTGAATTGCTATCCCTTGCGAGGCTCCAAAGGCTCCTGCACCGGCTGCGTCACTGTAGGACTTACCTACCCCACCGAACGCGTTACCAACCGCATCAGCGGCTCGCCCTAACCAGTTCTTCTTCCCATCAGCCCCGGTGGTCAACTCGCTCCACTTCTTCGAGAGCCACGACTGCTGAGCGCTTCCCGCTGCACTACCCTTACTGCTATCGCTCTCGCCTGCCCCTGGTGTGCCTTTAATCTCATCGAGTTTCGTTCTCGTGGCCCGATCTTGCAAGCCCGCGTAGTTTTCATCCGTCGAGGAGACATCAACATTGGCCTCATACTTCGGCCACGGCATCTGTGCAACTGACCAGACGCTACCACTCTTACCGCTGGAGGTTCGAATGGCGGCAGCCACATCCAACATTTGGTCAGCTTTAAGCGCCAGCACCGCTGCACGCGGATCGGTTTTCTTCGCTGTACTGCACACCGCGCTTAGGTAATTCAAGAACGTGGGCAAAAAGCGCAGATTAAACCAAGCGATCCAACTGTACGCATCAGTTGATGACGGACCATTGACACCAAAAGCTGGGGCTTGCTCCGCAAAGGTTCGTTTAATGTCACCCTTATACGTCGCGTGGAAATTACTTCCGATGTCAATATCCTTCATGACAGCGTTTTCCAACACGAGCAAAGTTTTCACCTTCTCGATATTCATGTCTTTTAACCCGTAGGTCTTAAACCGAATCGTCGAGAGACCATCAAGCGTAGCGCCCGTGGTCAGGTGAGCGGCATCAAAATTACCCTTCATGGTGATAAGCGAACCCGCAGCGGATGCACCCGCTTGAGCACCGGCAGCCGTACCAGCCAAATCTTTCAGCGGTTGCCAGTTGGTACTCTTACCTTTAAGTCCCAGTCCTTGCGCCGTGGTGGCCTCGGCTTGAACTTCAGCCACCGTTTTAACCTTAGGCATGGAGGCAGGCTCTTTGGCAGCATCGGGATCGCTTTTGACTTTCGACTCGATAGAAGCCATGAGGGTTTTGGCGTACTGCGCGACATCCGCATCGCTGGTCTCTAGACCATCCATGTGGGGAAAAGGCGCCGTCATGTACTTATACGGTCCACCCGGATAGCTTGCCACTTGCACATACATCTTCTTTTGCGCAGGTTTAAAGCTCTCCACATCGCGCAAGCTTTTGGCTTGCTCAGACACGCGCCGCATCGCTTGCATGTGTACCAAGAACACCGGTTTAAAGCGCAGGCTAAACCATTGCAACCATTTAGTCTTTTGCTCCTTATCGCCGATATCCACCCCAAAAGGAGAAAGCAAATCCTCTTCCTTTAACCCTTTGTTGGTGAGTGTAGGAACACCACTGACGTGGAACTGAACATTGGGTTCCAGCATGTCTTCGAGTTTGAAGATCGCGTCGGCATGAGCCTCGTCTTTCGGCGAGAAGCCGTACTGGATATAGCGCAGGTTAGAAAGCTCGGTTAGCTTTTTGCGCTTAGCGTACTTATAGAGCTTGTAAGCTCCGTAAGCACCGGCTGCCAGCAAACCTGCCCCGATCAGAACCGGTGCGCCAACTGCACCCAAAATCGCACCACCCAAACCCAGTGCACCACCTTCAATCCCCATCAACCCAGCTGCGGTAGACGCTAGACCATAGCCCGTGATCGCGGTGCCAGCCGTGTTTAAGGCCGAACCGATCCCGTGGTGTCCATGGGTGTTAGCATAGTGGGCAGCCAAATCGACACCTAAACCCAACCCCAGACCACCACCGGCTTTAGCCAACCCGAGTGCACCACGACCGAGCATACTACCAAACCTTAGGCCGTTTTTGGTCAGATCCCGAGCAAGCCAAGGTACACCCTTGGTGACACCCAACTTAGTGGCACCCCAAAGTCCGCGAGCACCCAGTCTCAAACCAGCCCCCAAGCCGCGACCCAGCATCCCAAAACCACGACCGGCCAAGCGAGCGGTAGAGACGTTTCCGGCTCGGTTCAACTCGTAAAGACTACCTGCACCCTTCCACGCGGCGCTCCCGCCTCTTTTCAGAAGTGACAAAATACGACCGCGTACCTGTTTGCCCAACCCCACCGCTTCAGCCGCTTTCCCTCCATGCAGGGCGTCAGCTGCCAATGCTTCGGCTTCTTCAGCTGAGAGGCCCGCTGCGCGCGCTGCTTGCAAAATCTCTTCCGCCTCATGGGCGGCTTTGATTCCTTTGGCTGCACGCATCGCCTCCATGGTGCCAACTAATCCACCTTGACCGGCCATGCGGGCGGCATTAGCGGCTTTGAGCAGATCACCACTGGCTTCCAAACCTTTACCAGCAAGTCGACCACCGCCACGCAATGCTCCCCATATGCCGCGACCTGCACCGCGCAAAAGCTTTCCTCCTGGAATCAGCGTCAAAGCATCCAAAGCGTAACCGCCGTAGTTGGCCAGAGTCGAACCCAAACCCCCAGCTTTTTCCTCAGCAGTAGCGCCTGCTTTACGCTGACGCCATGCGTCTCGCAGTGCTTTAAGACCAGCAGCGCCGGCTCCAAAGATCGAAAACCCGCTCGCACCGAGCTTTTGCTCAGCAGCACGCTCCGCATCAGCGGCGGATTCTCCGTGCGCCACTGTCCCGGCTACGCCGTGTTTAACTTCATCCTCGTAGCTGCCTTCTCGGATGCCGTCCCCGTTGACATCACCCAAAGTACGGCGTCGTCTTGGCAGCCGTTCTTTAAGCAAATCACGGATCTCGGTCAAGCGCTCGATGATGGTTTTACCACCTGAGAATGCAATCCCATCAACCTTAAACCAGTTCTTAAAGCCCGCCCATTTGCCAGAGAGAAACTCTTTGGCCATGTTCCAACCGTTTTGCACCTTTTGGAACGCCATTTGCATGGTATCCTTCCCAAACTGCATCAGGCGCAACTTACCGGTAAGGAGCGGGCGACCGAAGCGATCGCACAAACCAACCCGCAGGTGATTGTCAGTGAGGACTTGCTCGCCTTTCAGATCCATCACAGGACCATCGATATCGGCCGGCGTCATGACGTATTTATCCGGACGGTGAACCGAACGATACCCTTTTGCCCGCATCACAATGGCTTGGAGTTTCGGGTTCTTAAGATCATCCAGGGTGAACACATCTTGAGCGTCTAAGTATTCTTGAGCTTTATGCAAACCCGTACGCACCGCCCCGTAAGCCGAGAGGGTGCCAGAACGCGCTTGGGTGAAAAGTTCTTTACCCTTATCGAGGAGCCAGTTTTTGGCGGCGAGCAACTTCTTTCCAGCCGTGGTGCGAATAAACGCTTTAGCGGCTTGTTGGGGGTCAAGGATGATGTTACCCAATTCATCGTAGACGGCACCCTTAATCTCTTTCCACGAATGAATCACCTTGCGCTTGGCATCAGTGATGGGGCCATCGTAGTAAAGACCCGCTTTAAATCCCCACGCTGTTAAGCGTGGTTTCAGCTCGCCGTCGATATAGACTTCTTTCATGTCCTCCCATTTGTCTTTAGCCGATTGCCACCAGCTTCCGACTTTGTTGGTTATATTGTCCCAGTGCTCATGACGCTTACCCCATTGGGCGGTACCCCAACCCGGTTGCTTCCACCACTGCCAAGCGCGCTGACCCAACCCTTTGAGATGCTCTTGCCCCATACGCCAATTCTGACGCAGTGAACGATCCAACACACCGGGACCACCCGGACCCCCAGGGCGAGGTTCACCCATCATTCCCATCCCGCCGACGTCACCACCGTTATAGACGAGGACGCCGCGTTGGATTTCTTCTTCGATACGCAAAAGCGTTTGATTGACCTTCTCTAACATCGAGAGGCTATTGTTCGCCTTAATCGCATCGATCACTTCGGTGAAGTTTTGTCCACCAGCCGTGCTACGATCGTAACTAGCTTCGTAAGAAGGCGCTGCGTTAAAAACATTGGTGGTAGCGTGACGCGTGCCTGCTCCACGCATTCCTGCTTGAGCCGCACCGCCGCGTTTGCGAGACGCGCGCCGCAAGGCACTGCGCATACCTTGCTCAGGGCTGTACTGGTTATCCAGGTGATAGTTGGCAATCCGATCGATGTCGATATTGCCGAACTTGTCCACAAGACCTAAACTCTTTACTTCGTCAAGCAGCCCGGCGTTGACGAGGTCTTGAATATCCTCGCGTGCCAGTTTAATGCCTTGGCCAATGGCGGTGTGTTTAGTAGCAAACTGAACACGCTTGCTGTAGTCTCGATCACTGTCTTTACCATAGCGCCCGGCGAAGTGATTGGCCAATTCAGTGCTGTGACCAAAGTGATGGTTAAACGCATCGGTATATTGCTCAGTGGAACCCGAGCGGTTGTACAGATTGTCACGCAACAGTTGCTTGCGCAACGCTGCCCGTGCACCAACAGAGAGCTTTTTGTCAGGATCAATTTCGTTAAGCAACCCCTCCATGTCGGAGTTCAGCATCTGGCTACTGCTCTTATCGATCACGGTTTCAAAGAGCTTTTTACGCACCGCACTTTTGGCACTGAACTTATTGGACATAAAGTCGTAGTGCGTCAGTTCAATGCCTTCGTTACCAGTTCGCATCACCTGCAATTCGCGAAAGATCCGAGCGAGGTAGCCCGGAATGACTTCCGTGATCGACTTGGCCACTTGTCGACTAAAGATTGCCGGACCTTGCATGTCTTTGAGTCGATCTTTCTGAATGGTGCGGTCAAGTCCGCCATTCATCATGATCGCATCGCGCAACATATCCTGGATGGGGCCGGGGACATAGCGTAACCAACCGGGCAGGTTGTCAAAGCCTTGTGCCCAATCTTTCGCTTTACCAGGCAAGTTCGTTGCGTGATATTGCACCATGTTACCGATGCGTCCGCCCCGGCGCAAAAACTCCGCGATTTTTCCATCTTTCGGAAGTCGCTTTTTGATCCACTTGATCGCATGCGTACCGGCAGCTTGAGCGGCCATCCCCGATGCACCTTGCATCAAGATTTCTTCCGGCCGCATCCCCGTCATCTCAGCTAAGCTGACGATGTCCGCTGTACTCTCCAGCCCTTGCAACCCCTGGGAGGCGCCCCATGCAAAGTCTTTAACGCGCTGACCCATCACCTTACGCAGATTTTCACCCGTCTTACGAATGAAATCTGCCCGCGCACCGAGTAGGCCACTGCCGAACGAATCGACTGCGCCCATGAACTTATTGCGCGCCATCTGCTTAAGCCGTTCCGATTCGGTAATCTTCACGTACTCAGGCAGTGCTGTGTTCTTGATGATCTTCTGGTAAGCCTCGGTGGCTACCTCGTTCATACGGCGTTGCTCAACAACGATGTCACGCAGCGCGTAGAACGAACGGAATTGCAACTCCAAAGACTTACGATGATAAGCCGAGGTGACGTTATTTTGATACGCCGCCAATTGCGCTACCGACAACCGGATCTGGTTAAGCTGACCCATGCTGTCTTTGTGACGGATCTGATCGATCCCTTCGCGAATTTTACTGCGCGAGTCTTCCGATTGCTGACGCTTCGCTTCGCTAATGACCTGGTGCTTAAGTACCTCTGCCACTTGCGCTTGCAGCATCGATTCACGCTGCGCTTCGGCATCAACGTAAGATGCGCCCGGTTCAATCGAGCGGCCAAACTTCTTCAGTTTTTCTGCCAGTCCTTTGGGCAGATATTTATCAATCGGTTCTTCCATTCGCTGAACAACGCGCTTCATGTCGTTCAGCAAAGGCTTCATTTCCCGTGAGGTCTCATCGTATAGACTCTTCAGGGTGCTCGACGCTTCATCAGCAATGTCGAGTGCCGTGCCGTAACCTTTGGGTAAATCACTACGAATGGTGCGGCGCCAGTAATTGTTATCCAAGAGACCTTGACTACCAACTGCACCTTTGAGCGCCGTCTTTGAAAGACTTAATGCCGCTTGACGAGCGCTGCGCTTATCGTCACGTTCTCCGAATGCTTTAAACTCGGGAATGTCCAGCGAATCATCGAAGCTGAAATCATTTCCGGTTTCAAACTTAATTTTCCCAGCCATAACTGTGGCTCCGTATATTGCTGAGGGAAACGTCCCTCACTCATAAGTTTTCGATTCAAAAAGGATAGCGATGAGCGCGAAACTCGATATCCCGTTCAATTTGACACTCTTGCAACTGACTCCGGCTAAGCTGCACCTGATGCGGCCGGTGAAAGTGCTTGACAGTTTCGATGGTACGGGCAGCAATTTTCATCCCGATGGGTTGTTCAGTACCGAGATTTTTGGCCGGGTCGGAGACGAGCTGCGTTCGCGCCGCTTTTCCTACATCGACATCAAGATCTCGATTTTCCACCCGATCATTTATCGCGCACTGGCGGATTTGAAACAGCTGTACATGGGCATTATCGCTGGCACTGAATATGCCGTGTTCGATGATGAGGAAAAGGACTTCGCTCGGTCGGACTCAGTGCATGGGAAAACGGGGTTTCAGTTCTTTGTCTCCAACTGGAAACGTATCGAGTGGAAGGACACCAAATCGGTATCACGTGAACACAACATCAAGCTTATTCAGATGTATCAGGATAAGTGCATGATTGACCATGTGGTGGTCTTGCCCGCTGGTTTGCGCGATATGGAGATTTTGGCAGACGGTCGCCCGCAGGAAGACGAAGTCAATTCGCTCTATCGGCGACTACTGATGGTGGCCAATACGATCAGCGACGCTTCGATTGCGCATAACCCTGAGGTGATCAACAATACGCGCTTCACACTTCAAAAGAGCTTCAATCAGATTTACTCGACCTACGAGGAGATGATTGCGGGTCGCCGTAAGTTGATTCAAAACCGTTGGGTCTCGCGCCGTATCTTTAACGGCACGCGAAATGTGATTACCGCAGCGGACACGGCAGTTGCGTACCTAGGTGCACCAGGTGGTATGAGTATCAACGATACGGGTGTTGGCTTGTATCAGACACTTAAGATGCTGCTACCGGTATCGAAGTATTTGCTGCGCACAAGCTTTCTATCCACGGTTTTTGTAGCAGCCGATCAACCGGCGCAATTGGTGAACAAAAAGACTCTCAAAGCTGAACCGGTAACCCTCAAACCGACAATGTACGATCGCTGGATGACCGATGAAGGGCTTGAAAAAGTCATCGCAGCTTTTGCCCATGAGGACAATCGCCACAAACACTTGGAGTTAGAGAACCACTATCTGGGTCTGATTTACAAGGGACCCGATGGCACATTTCGTTTGATGCACGATATCGATGAAGTGCCGCAAGGGCGCGAGAAGAAAGACGTTCACCCCCTCACCTTTTGTGAGTTGCTGTACTGCTCAACGTATTTTGCGCTCAATAAATATCCAGTCTTTGTGACGCGTTACCCGGTCACAGGAATTGGCTCGATCTATCCGTCGATGGTTTTCTGTCAGACGACGATCAAATACGAAAAGCGCCACGAGTTATCCCTCAACTGGGATCCGATGGGTGAGGAGCGTACCGCTTATCAATTTCCCATCACAGGAAGCGCATTTGTCAACACATTGATTCCTCATCCAGCTAAACTCGTGGGTCTGGGTGCTGACTTTGATGGAGATACGTGTTCAGGTAACTCGATCTACACGAAAGAAGCGGTCGATGAAGTACATCGCTTTTTACAGACCGTGCGCGCTTATGTCAACACCAATGGCGAGTTTATGGCCTCCACCTCTACCGATACGGTAGAACTCGTCTTGCACAATTTCACTGGGGTTAAAGAATGATTTATTACGACCTCTTTTTCCGTAAGTTCGGCATTCGACGTGTCGATAAGTTGCTCTCTCCGCCGCTGGCCGCGACGCGTCTGATGGAGTTACCGCTGCTTTCGATCTACCACTATCTGGGATCGAACACCGGGGTCGATGTGGCGCCTTCCTCGAACGAATACCTCTTTCGCAACATCACGCGCTCGATCGCCATTCAACACATCACGGAGCCAGGGGCCCGTCTTGGCTTGCCGCAAAAGCACGTGGTGAGTTGGCCCCAGGTCATTCGTCACTACCAGTCGCGCAATCGTCGTTTTCAACAAATCAGTAAGCTCGCGCAGTATGAAAACACACCGATGACATTGGTGGTGCAAAACTACGGATTTATTCCGTTGGGGTTAAAGTACCAGCGTAACGTGCTCAGTGCGTATTACCAATGGCATAATCAGCAAGCGGCATTGTGGGATCGAGTAGCAATGTTAGCTGGTGAGAGTGTGCGTAATCAGTTTGTTAAGTTTAACTTACCGACAACATTGCCGTCGGTGGGCGACTTGCAACAAGCACAAGCGAAGATGAATGCCACCACCATTCATCATGTCTACGAACCCGATGCTTTTGTGATCTTGGAGCTGTGGAAGTGGTTGGGCGATTACCGCTCTGAGTCGCTGCTTGCACGAGTGCCGGAAGACAAACTCTCGAAAGTGAACATCATCTTCGAGGAGTCAGGCCGCTGGTTGATGCTTAACCTGGGTTTGCTCAATAGCTGGCGCAACACCCCGAAGGTGGAGTTGACCAAACTGGCTGAAGGACAAAACCCGAACCACTCGGGTATCGATTCGCACCAGTTGCAACGTCGTTTTCTTGGGATGCTGATGCGGCTTTTCCAAGCGCGTTCGGTTTCGAATAAGGATCTCGGAGAAGACGTCGTCAATGAGGATAGCGACGGAAAAAAATCCGACGGTAGTGAAGAAGCTACACTGACCGCTCCGGTGTCTTCGCTACCAAAGGTCAACCCGGTAACCGGCAGCACAAGCACGGCGTTGGTCGACACGCAAGTGCGCACCAACCCGCTCGACATTCTCAACCCGAATCGGGATGAGCAGCAAACGCAGACACAGCTGCATTTGAGCGTTGAGCAAGAGCGTCAACTCGAAGCGGATCTGTTGGAGCTGGATCGTATCAGTAAGGCGGTGATTCAGCGGCGCAAAGAGATGATGGAGTTCATGGTCGAAAACGACGAAGAACCCCTATCTGCCACGCAAGGGATGCGTTTGGGTCAGACGCAAGTATCAAACCCGATACAAGCGCCGCGTAAGCTACCCGAGCTTAAACCAATCGATCCGAAACCAGAGGTAAGTGCAACCACCCATGATTACACCTCAGGGGTGCAAAAGCTTATCGATCGGCACGCTGAGCAAGGTATGCTCTCGGCTGCTGAAGTGCGGCGTTATCAGGAATTGGCACGCAAGCATGAATCGATCACGGCGCCCGATGGTAAGGGTAGCATGAAAGATTTCGTGGTGGTGCACCCGGAGGCGGTGAAGGTAGAGGCGAAAACCATCCCGGATAAGCCGTCGATTTTCGACAAGAGCATGCTTGCCTCGACGCTACACGAGTTCACCCCGAAGTATGTGGAAAACGTGTTGCAAAAAGACGTCGCGGCGATGGTGCTGAAGATTCAAGATGCTGGCTACTGCGTGACCGATTACGAAGTCGAACATGTGGAACAGATCACGGGTGATTACGACATGTACACCTGTCGCGTGACGCCGGTGGAGGGTTCCGCATCCACACTGCGCTGGAAACTGCCGTCGGTGCGAGCCGATGGTGTGTTTGTTGCCAATAACGTACCTTACCGGATGCGCACGCAACGCGGGGACTTGCCGATTCGAAAGATCGAAACTTCCCGCGTGGGTCTGACCTCTTACTACGGGAAAGTGTTTGTCACCCGTAGTGAAAAGAAGGTGAACGACTACGGTGACTGGCTAAGGCGTAACATCATGGCGGCTGGCTTGGACCTGGATAACCCGCACGTCAGTGCACTTCACCCAGCTAACGTGTTTGATCATCTCTTTCAAGCACCGCGCCTTTACAGCATCTGTGCCATGGGTTTTCGCGGCTTTACGGTGAAACCTGGTGCTTGGCCTGAGAAGGTGAAGTTCAGTAGCCTGGAGTTTAACTTTGACCACACCAAGCGTGAGCAGCTTTACGGTAAAGACGTATTAGCGCGGGTGGAAAAAGAAGGGGCGTTGATGGTGGGAACCACCGATAAGCGCGATCCGATGATCATGACCGCCGATGGTGGGATCTCGGTGATCGCCGATGGTAAGATGATCAATCTCGCCTCGTTCGATGAGTTGTGCGGTTTTGATCCGATGAAAGCGCCGGTCGATTTTGCGGTGGTCTCGGTCTTCGGTCAGAACATCCCGCTGGGTGTGGTGCTTGCCTACGAGATGGGACTCTCGTCTTTGCTCAAACACCTTGGGGTAGAACCCAGACGTGTTCCGGCAGGTAAGCGGGTAGGATTAACCGGTGAAGAGTACTCGATCGCGTTTGCCGATGAGACGCTTGTGTTTCGCAAGAAAGACAAGTTGCCTGCGATTATCTTGGCAGGCTTTAACGAGTACTGGAAAGCGGTCAAGCAGTATAGCGTCTACGAGTTCGATAAGCGTGGCGTGTACCTGAATGTGTTGGAAGCATCAGGCGTTGGTTCGCGTTACCTGCGAGAAATCGATTTACTCTATCAACTCTGGGTAGATCCGATTACCCGTGAGCTGTTGGTGGAGCTGCACGAACCCACTCAGTTCCAGGACATCTTGCTGCGTGCGGCGGAGTTACTCCTTACCGATACGCACCCGCGCACGCTTGACACCTCTTACCAACGTTTTAAGGGCTATGAGCGTTTTGCAGGGGCCGTTTATACGGAACTTGTCAACGCGATTCGTACGCACAATGGGCGTCCGGGTAAGAGCAAGCAGCCGCTCGATTTGAACCCGTTCGAAGTCTGGAAAGCGATCTCTGAAGACCCATCGAAGTTGACGGTCAAGGATATCAACCCGATTGAGAACTTGAAACAACAGGAGTCTGTTACCTACTCAGGAACCGGTGGACGCAATTCACGGTCGATGACGAAAAACACCCGCGCGTACGATGAGAACGACATGGGGGTAATTTCTGAATCCACGGTGGACTCGTCCGATGTGGCGGTGAACACTTACATGAGTGCGAACCCGCAGTTTGTCTCTTTGCGTGGCTTGACCAAACGCTATGATCTGCACAAAACTGGCGCTACGTCTTTGCTCTCCACCTCGGCCTTGCTCTCCGTCGCCGCTGACAAAGATGATTAAAGGAATGTTGTGAATAGCAATGAAATCTACTCTTCATCCTATGTTAATCGCTTTTGGGGTGAAGACGTATGGAAAAGATCGAACCGGTTGAATCAATTGGTTTTCCAGGTTATTACGAAATTCCGGGGTTTAGTTTTCGATACGCAATTGATCGAGAAGGACGTGTAATTAACAAATTGACTCGGAAAGTTCTTTCTGGAAGTGTCAATTCAAAAGGTTACTGCCATTATCGATTAATTGCTAACGATCTTCTGGTCTTAACGATCGGGAGACATAGGCTCCTGGCTTTCGTATTCAAACACCCTGGTGTTTCGTTAAAAGGTCTTGTGGTTAATCACCTGAACGGGATTCCAGGAGATGATCGTTTGAATAACTTGGAATGGACAACGCACAAAGGGAACATTGAACACGCAGGTATGTTGGGTCTTACGACCAAATGCATACCGGTATCTGTTCGAGACATCGATACGGGTGTCGTTATAAAGTTTCCGAGTATCGTTGAGTGTGCTCGTCATTTTGGGGTTACCAAAGATACGATCAATTGGCGTGTAAAAGTAGGTGAGGCGAAACTGTTTCCAGATCGGAAACAATATCGAACCACACGCGCTGATGATCCGTGGATTTCCCCCGGTAATATGGTGGATGAGAAAGTTGAGTTTGGAAGATCGAGATGCATCCTACTTCGGTACTTGGATAGCGAAACGGTTGTGGTGTTTCCTCAACTCCAACAATTGGCATCGCATCTCGGTGTCTCACCCGCAACCATCACACTCTGGCTTAACCAGCCCAATCAACCAGTACTCCCTGGTTGCATCCAGATAAAATTGGCAAGTGATCAGACTCCATGGAGAACGATTGCTGATCCTCGTCTGGAACTTGAAAACTATACGGGTAAAAAATCCGTCGTGGTGACCAAGACAGCAACCGGAGAATCTAAGATCTTTGATTCAGCTGTGGAATGTGCAAGAAGCATGGGAATATTGCCAACCACCCTGAATCTCCGACTGAAATCGAAGGGAACAAAAACTTTCTCTGATGGTTTTAGTTATTGCTACTATTCAGATATTCCAAGGTCCTACTCGACGGTAACGTTGAGATAGAATGCTCTCTAATTGCTGGAACCCCCTTAGAGCTGATTCACCAAAGCGAAGTGCGAAAGCACAGACGTTACGGTTGGAAAACGAATCAGATTGGGCAATCAGCAGCCAAGCCTCCCTGCGCAAGCGAGAGGAAGGTTCAACGACTAACCGCTTATCACGGTGTACCTGACCAAGTGGCAGGGAAATGGGAGCCGTCCTAAATGGACGAAGATATAGTCTGGACATTCAGGGAAATCCTGAAGCAGCACGTAATGGTGCGGCCTAGAATAACGACCTAGGTGAACATCTCGCCCAAGCGTGTCAACTTCATCGCCATCCAGCACGGACACGGCGTTGCCTGTGCCGGCTACCACGCCAGCGCCGTTCGCACAGGCTATGAGCAAGTCATTGCGCATCGCACAAGCGACCTCTATGCAACGACGGCGAAAAAACCTGGTAAGGTGATTTCACTCGATGAGCGGGGGATGATTGTCGAGTACGATGACGGCAGCAAACAAGGCATTGAGTTGGGGCGACGCTTTGGTACGGCAGAAGGCTCAACCATCCCGCACGATGTGCGCGCTGCGGTTAAACCTGGGGCGAAGTTTAAAGTCGGGGATGTACTCGCTTACAACGAGGGGTTCTTTGAACCTGACTTTATCGACCCTTCTCAGGTGGTATGGAAGCCCGGTGTCACGGTCAAAGTGGCGCTCATGGAGAGCCCTCTGACGCTGGAGGACTCTTCCGCCATTAGTGCTCCGACAGCTAACCTTTTACGCACCAAAACGACTAAAGAACGCGAGATTATCGTGAACTTTAAGCAGACGGTGCGGGAGATGGTGAAGGTCGGTCAAGCGGTCTCGTCCGAGGATATTTTATGCGTGATCGAAGACGAAACCACGGCACGCAACGAACTCTTTGACAAAGAGTCGCTGGACACGCTACGCGTGCTTTCAGCGCAAACGCCTCAAGCCAAAGTCAATGGCATCGTGGAGCGCATCGAGGTGTACTATCACGGTGAAAAAGAGGATATGTCGGATTCGTTGCGGCTACTGGCCAATGCATCAGATCGGGAGTTTGCAGCGCGTCACCGCTCAGTAGGACGCACGGTGATGACAGGTCAGGCGGGCGACAGCTACCGCAGCGATGGCGATCCGCTGCTACTGGACACTCTTGCAATCAAGATTTACATCACTGCCGAGGTCCCGGCCGGGGTGGGTGATAAGGGGGTGTTTGGTAACCAGATGAAGACGGTGTTCGGAACAGTGTTGGAGCACGAGGTGACGACCGAGTCGGGTGAGAAAATCGGTGCGATCTTTGGCGCGAAGAGTATTCAAGCGCGGATCGTACACTCTCCTGATCAGATCGGAACTACGACGACCAATCTGAACCTATTGGCCGCGCGCGTGGTGCGAACCTATCACCGACAGCCGCAACCTGCGCCGCTTAAGTCGCATAAAGACTGACCGCATCGCTCGGGTGACGGGCAATCCTGTAAGGGGGTTGCCCGTACTCCTTATTTTTTACCAATCCTGCAATAGGACTTTCCATGAAAAACCGTGAATCCGAACGGACACTGGTGACGCTGGCGAACGCGGAAGAACTCGTGGCGCTCGTGACCAAGAATGTCGTGGGTGAAGAGGTGGCTGACATGTACGACGGCACTCCGCTCACGCTCGATGTGGTGCGTCGTCTGGCTTTGGTGAAATTCCAAGGTCAACTCTCGAACTTCATCCCTGTGGGGAACTGAACATGTTGAGTCTTAACTCTTTGAACGCGGCCATCCCGCTTGCCGAAATTATGGACCGCAGCAACCAGATGTTGCTGCCGGTGCCGGGTACGCCGCTCGAACAACTGGTGAATGCCACGCGCAGCAACACGCAGTTTGCACTCCCGGTGAACAACAAACAAGGGGAGTTCCAACCGAGCACTTACGACATCGAATACATCGCCAACAAGCGCAGTGAGGCAGGTGTATGCGAACATGACGTGGTGCAAGATGAAATCGTCGATATGGCGGCGCGCGCAGTGCGCGGGCATTTGGTGGTGATTCGTAATGCCGTGATTCCGGCAATCGTCGAGTTGCACGATAACGTGGCCAAAGCCATGAGTGCACTGCCGGTTTCGCGTATGCTAGGAATGGAGGTGAAGATCTACGATTTGCCGCAACCGCTAAAGTCACCGGCCATCGAAAATCTCATCTCCAAGTACGAAGGAGTGCCGCACGAGTCACCGGCGCTACGCATGAAGTGTCCGGACATCCAGATGGAGGATCTGTGCGCACTCATGAAAACGAGTGCGGGTGGTTTCGACAGTGAAGTCGATAAGTGGGTCGCCGTAGAGGGTGATTCGTTTTTCCTGCAACTGTGGGAAGACGTGTTCCAGACGAAGAACAATCACTTCGATAAGTTCAGTCAAGCGATCGACGATCGCGAGCAAGGGATCAATCGCGCTTTGGCAATCTTTCTGATTGCTCGTAAGCTCTACGAAGATCCAGTTGAGGGGATCTCCATGTCCCTGCCCTCGTTCAAATCACTCGCGGCTCAATTTCGTGATCAAGCGGCGGCTAAGATTCGCCGAGCTTTGGGTGAGTGGGAACTCGTCAAGCGTCGTCAGCTGCTCGTGAAGAAAGTCGACGACAAGTGCATCATCGTCAACGAAGTGGTCTACCGTCCGTGGATCATGGAAGGTAAGGGCGACAATGACGTGCTCTTTGGTAACCTCGTGAAACAAACGGGGTACACGACGGTTGAGCAGTTGACGGAAAACGCGGGTGAGTTGAAAGCGACTTGGAATCGCACCGCAGCAGCTTCGGCCACAGGCGATCGCGCCGCGCGCTTTTTGCAACTCAAAGAGCTACTCTTCTCGGAGTTTCGTAAATCGATTCACGATTTAAAGGGTGACGTTGAAGGTCCCGACACGGCTGCTCAAGAGCGAGAGGATGTCCTTCTACGCTTTAAGACCGAGTTGGCAAAGCTGCGCGACACCGATGTGGAGTCGGTCGAACAGTTTTACCCGCTGTGCCTGAAGCTCGTGTGTCGCTCGCGTTTTTACAAGGTACCCGATGCGGAGAACTTCATCTGCCAGATGATGAAGATCGAGAAGGATAACCCCGGCATCACCCCCCGCGAAGCTTCGACGATCGCCACAGTCGACTACATTGCCGGCTGGGTAGCTGAGATGTTCAAGGTTGTGGCCGTCGGTAGTGCTGCCGCCCGACGTTAATAAGGAGGCGACATGGACCCGCGTAAATTGATTCATGACGCCGCCAAGGTTCAGTCGCATCTGAGAGAATTACCCGATGAGCGACTGGTCGCCGTCAAACCGGTGAAGATTTACATCCCAAGCCGGTTTGCCGAGCGTAACCTCGCCACGATTGGTATCGAGACACGCATTTGTGGGATTGCGGGTGTAGTTGTGGAAGATCGCTACTACGGGCTTTTCCTCGTGAACGCCATGATGCAGATCGATCCGACCAGTACGCTCAAAGTCATGGTTGAGGAAGACGAGTATTACGAGTTCTCGTTTGATGCGGGAGCCACCGTCATGCCGACCACCCAGTTGGTGAAACAAGATACTCTGGTGTTTCGTATCTATGACGAATTTATCGCCAAAGGACGGGTACCGTGGTACATGGGTTATGACGAGTTGGGTAAGCTCTTTGATACGGCGAAAACCTTCGCGGGGGCGAACATCGGTCAGAACCACGAAGTCACGGAGTTACTGGTTTCGATGATTGCGCGCGATCCGAGTGATCGTTCGAAGTATTATCGGCAGACCGTTAAGTCACGTGAAGACCTCATCAAGCATCCCCCCGCGATTATTCCGTTGCGCAGTGTGCAGTACTCAGCGACCAATACGGTGAACAAGTTGGCCGGATCGTATTTCCAGGACGCTTTAACCTCAGCCTTAGTAAGCCCTGGCTCGCGCACTGAGCGAATTGAAAAACTACTCCGAACCTAATTGGTTACATATCACTCTAAAGTGATGCCAATTAGTACGGAGTTTTCATGGACCATGAAGAGAAGTTTTGTATCAGGTGCGGCGAATCGAAGCCGTTGGCTAGATTCGCCGTTCATCCTGGAAGTGGCAATCTAAGAAACGTTTGCAAAGATTGTCGAAATATATCTAACAGGGAAAGGTATAGAAATGGTGGTAGCACTTATCACGAGGAGTACCGTAAAAGAAACAAGAAAAAATTGACGAAGTATTTCAGGGAATATGAAGAGAAAAATTACGACGGCAGAAGAAAGAAAAGAAAAGAGCGTTACCTTCTTGATAAAAGAACCGGGTTACCGCTTCATACTCGCCGGCGAAGAAGTCAACCAGGAAAACTTCACGCGAACGCTACCGTTAGAGATGCAATTTCATCCGGGGTTTTGATTCGCCCAGAATCGTGTTCAAATTGCCCGCGTAAAGACCACATTCACGGGCACCATGATTCCTATCTAAAGAAAGATCGGTTGAATGTTCGTTGGTTGTGCGCTAGATGTCATCGCGCATTTCATCTGAAATATCATCTTGTAGTTATTCTTTTGGATGAAGCTGAGGTTATCCACCCGTACACACCAGATGGCGTGTATATCGGTGTGTTTTCCCAAGCGATCCAGCATTATCCCGAAAGGAAGATTCCCGCTGAGTTAAATGATGTAGAAGTTAAGATTTATCAAAAGGTATTTCAGTACCTTGAACATTTAGGTGGAAACTTCACCAAGATGGAGTATGGAGAAATCGCGGGAGGTTTATTCGGGATCTCGGCGATTGCTCTTAAAGAATGACCAGCATTGTTGTCAAGGACAAACACCATGTCTGTTAATAGCGTGCGTTACTCTTGTACGTCCTTGCAAGGGACGAACAAGGCCGGGTTGCTCAAACCCGATGCCAACGGTTACCGACCGATGGTGGTCGGGGCGTTGAATATGTTCAACTCAGCTGGTGAGTTTTACGACTACGAGCGAGCCAAAAGCTTGTTCGAAGGATCGAGCCAATTGCAGCGTCGCGTTCAGCGTGGAGTGCTGAAAGGCGAATACGGGCATCCAAAGTTCGAAGTTGGGATGCGGCCCGACCAATTTGCTCACCGAGTACTCACCATCGATGAGCGAAACATTTGCTGTCACTTTCGTGAGTTGTGGTTGGATTTTAACAACTTGAAGGACAAAGACGGCAAAGCAGTCGTGGGGATCATGGCCTGGGTCAAACCGTCGGGGCCGTTTGGCGGGTATCTGAAGGACTCGCTGGAAAACCCTGACGAGAACGTGTGTTTTTCAATTCGTGCGTTCACCGACGATAAGTACGTTGCAGGGGTAAAGCAGCGTTACCTGAAGACGGTGGTCACGTTCGACTATGTCCTGGAGCCGGGCATGGCGGTGGCTGAGAAGTATAAGGCTCCGGCACTCGAATCGTACGACGAGCAGATCATCACACGTGGTTCATTGGAGCTGGCGATGAAAGCCACGGCAGACGTCGCTATGGAATCGGCTTCGCTTGCAAGTGATCTCTTTCAAGTCATGGGGTGGCACCTGCCGAAAGGGATCACACCCATCTTCACCCGCTGGTAACAGCATTTGGCCCTAGGGGAAACCCTAGGGTTATTATGCCAGAATCAAACATTTTTTGGCAATATATCACGATCCAGAGTAGTCAAGGGATTGGAAATTTATCTAATCCATGGTTGCTATAGCCTAAGTTATTTAGCTTAGGTTTTCCTTCTCTAAACACATCGAGACGAATCAATGGAACAAAACGCGCAGCCCCGTCTGATTGTAGCCGGTACCGCTTACCATTTGGATCGTGCGTTGACACATTCGCACACTATGCCCAAGATTGAGTTGAAGACAAGTGAGCTTCAACCTTTCGATAAGGTGGAAGTTGCGACGATTGAACCAACTGATCCGAAGATGAATCACGGAGAAGTGACAGTGTTCAAACGTGAAGGTAAATGGATGCTACTCTGGGGTCGGGAGACGGCTCGCCGTGCCATTGAAAACGGCATCATGCATCTGAGGGTTACCCTCATGTCCTCGCAGGCTCTAAAGCGCTGTAAAGTGGAAACCTTTACGCATCCCGATCATGGGAAACCTGCGCCGGCTCCGCTGTACAGTGACGAGTTTCGCAATACACCGCGCTTTGTCGATAAGCGTCCGGCGCGGGAACATTCGTTAAGTGCGATCTTGGCGGAAAAACACGGTTATCACAACGGGGATTCGGCGGGTGTGAAAAGGGTAATTGACTCCCATACACCCGGTCCCCGAGGTGATCAAGAAAATCGCTCTGGTCGAACCCTTCGCACCCCCTATGGTAACAGCGCAGCATCGTATCGCAAGCCGTATCGGGATAAGTAATAGTTTTTCATGTAGTCGTAACAAGATTGTGACTGAAGACACGGTCACATGTTCAACCCCAAGGAAAGGAAAGTATCATGACGGAAATCAAGAAAGAAGTCCTTGACATGTCGGAGAAGATCGGTAAAGGTCTGACTCTGGATGGCAATGTCGTATCGGCTTCGGATGGACTGTACGAGTCCTTGCTGCCCGAAGGCGTCTCCATGGATCTGCTCGAACGCGTGCAGGCACACGACACGGAAGTGCTCGCCGCCACCGCGCTCGCCGTCGGTAAGATGGGCAATCACGCCATGAAGAAAGACGAAACGCTGAACAAGATTTCGCTCGTCATGCCCACGGTTGGTAAGGATACCTTCAGTTTCGCCTACGATCGTTCGCGTCAAGTGCGTGACGGCGCACCCGGCGACAAGGATGCCGGCATGAAGACCAAATACGGCATCATGACGCTCGGTGTGGACAAGTACGGCGCAGGTAATCGCGGTGAAGTCGGCGCGGTCAAATCGTTCCTGTCCGCCGAAGCGGCCGAAATGCTCAAGTGAGCCGGCCGGTGTAACGAACCTGGGGGCTTACTAGCCACAGTGCCCCAGGGTTCCCCGCCAATTCCTCATCTCACCGAGATTGACGAGGAACGCATCATGAGACGCATCGCCCGTGGTGAAGCAGCGCAAATGGCGCGTGACTTGGCAGAAGAAGAAGGCGAAGGGCCCACGGGTAAGTAGTAAGTGGTACTCGTTTCGAAGGCGAGTGAGGCGAGGGGGTAAATCCCTCGCCTTTTCCACGTCCATTCTTTTTTGTCTTTTTTTTGTCATGATTCACATTTACACGCTTCAATTATCAAAGTGGAGACTGGTACAGCGACAAGATATTCACATCCTGAACATCACCGCTAAGTCTGGTCTTCAGTGTTTCGCACCTGATAAGGAAAATCTCTGGGCGTATAAAGCAGGTGAAATGACTGAGGACGAATACACGAAGCGGTACTTGGAGAAGATGCGACGCTGTTACGTACAGTACCGTAACGAATGGAATCGCTTAGAGGGGTTTGAGAAAATGGCGATCGCCTGCTACTGCCCAGCAGGCGAATATTGCCATCGTCATCTTTTCAAAGATTGCCTCACCAAGTACTTTGATGCCAAAAACATCGGGTACGAAGACCACGGAGAACTTACGACATGAATATTCAAGATGTGATGACGCGCGTCAATGCTGCACTGGGTCCACGCAAGATTGACTGCATGGGGATTGGTACGGGTGGATCTGCCCATGCCATCGGTCGCGAAGAAGCCAACACGAAAAGGACCCTTTACGGAGTGATCTGGGTCAGTGAAGAACAAGAGGAACTGGCCAAGAAGAACAACTTTGTGTGGTTCATCGACATCAAGGTAGTTCATGAAGGTCGACTGGAAGATCGTCCGCCTGCAATACAAGCGCTACCAGCACAAATCAGCATCTACGCCCACGATCCGAGGTTGATCTTCGACGAATTGCTGGGTGCGTTATCCTCGGACTGGAGTTACAATAAGCGATTTAAGACGCAACAGAAATGGTTTCATCCGGGAACGTACGTTAAAGGGAAATAACAGATGAACGTTGTCGATAAGGTTTTAAAGATTCTGGGTCCTCAACCGGGCGATTTAGAGTATCATTTGTCCAGAAACACGCTTGAATATATCTTCGGCGAGGATCGACGTCAGGATCTTGACTTCCACGATATTTGGATGAGCGATACGGATAAAGCGCTGGCTGAAAAAGACGATTGTGCTTGGATGCTTTCCGTCTACCAGGCCCGATGCGAAATAAGCGACCCGCACATTCAAGTATTGGCTTATAGCGCCTACGCGCTTATCAAGTACGTACTTGATCCGTTAGTTGAAACGGTAAAGTAGCGTCATGATTTTTTGACGGCATAAAGGGAGAGCCAACCGGCTCTCCCCAATATGCCCTCGAAACCATCCAGCAATGCTTACACCTTGATGGCGTTTGCACCCAGGTCTTGCACACCCTGTGCATAGCCGCGCGAGGTGGCCAGCACGTTCGCGTCGATCGAGTTGACGAACGACTGTTGCATTTGCGGGTTGGCACCGGTCAGACTGATGCCCGAGAGGATCGACTGTGCGAAGAGATCGACCCCCGCACCGTACTGGAACACACCCGTGAACGGGATGTCTTCCGTGCGGGTTTCACCCGGAGCGGTGATGTCACGGCGACCCGTGATGGCGCCCGTATTGGTCGGATACATGTTCGTACCCAGCCACGACTGCACCACCTGTGTGCCCGAGGGATCCGGTTCGATGAACAGGATCGTTGCCGCGTACATATCCGCCAGCAGGTCCGTGACGCCAGCGCCATAGGTGGCGATGTTGGCGAACTTGCTGTTTTCGTCCATGATCAGATTGTTGATCCAAGCACGGAAGAAGGCGGCGCACGGCATGCCGTATTTCTCGTTAAAACGCATGACGACGTTGGAGACTTCCATCGTCACGTTGGTGGGGTCTTGTTGCCGTTGACCCGCACCGCCAACCGGGGTGTCCGCCGTCTCCACTTGCAGACCAGCGTTCAGACCCGTGATCGAGATCGCGTGCAACTCGATAAGTGCACGCAGCGTCTTAATGTACGAATCTCCATTGGGTAGCAGCGAAAAACCGCGTGGCGCTTCGACGAGAATCGGGATGAGGTTGTGTTGAACGTATTGCTGGTTGCTGACCCATTCAGCGAGGACGGGCGAATAGCCCATCTGTCCGCCGTACTGAAGGTCGAGCATCACGTTCTGATGACCGGCAGCGTAAGAGGTGCCGTTCTGCAAGATGGCGTCGGTAATGCGGCCCATTGCATCAGTCCTTTAAAATCAGATTTGAGGTGAGCGAGGGGAACAACGTTCCCCTGCGCCTGAGCTTTGAGGCTAACCAGAATGCGTTAGGCCGTCGTTTGCGTGCTTTGCAGGTTCTGCTGGAGCTGCGCCATGCGCAACGAGTTGATCGTGACAGAACCCACGGTCTTCATGTTGTTCGCATACAGATTGATCACCGTCGTCCAGGTGTAGCCACGTTGCTGGTCGTAGCCGGTCACCGTCGTCACCGGTTCGATCACGACCCGACCATCGAACCGACCCTTCACGGCATCACTGATGAAGGTATCGACGCCGTCAGCCAGCTGGAGATCGGTCAGACTCGATTCACCCGAGTACTCGCGCCAGCTACGTTCGCCGATTTTCTCCAACTCGCAGCAGATCATCGCCGTGAAGTAGGAGTTAAGCACCGAAGTATCATCGTTGTACACCGTCTTCAGTGCCGGGAAGAAATACGCCCGGCGTGAATACGATTGTACCCAGACAAGACCTGTGGCCCAATCCTTCTGCCGCTGCGAGACTGGCGTGAAGGTTACATTGATGTCGCTGAAGTACTGTACGACAGAACCCGGTGCGTGGTCGAAATTCTTCGTGCTCTTCCACACGCCATTACCTGCACCCATGTATTGCGCGCTCTTGATCAGTATTTCGATCGTCAGCGGCAGTCGCTTGGTGTATTGCGAACCGATGAAGGTTCCCGAGCGACCCACAATCATGGCGCGCACCACCGGTGTGCCATAGACTTCCGATTCCGCGTAAAGCGAAACCTGCGTCTTAAGCGAAAGCGCCACCGACGATTCCTGATCGGCCGTGAGCGCCGGTCCGTTCACGGTGTGGGTTGCGAGTACCAGGAACGTATCCTTGCGATTCGCGATGAACGCCGAGAGCGCCTTTTTGGTCGCAAGCGAGAACCCCGTATCGTAGAAGCTCGACTCGGGATTGGCTGCCGTATCCATCTTGACACTATTCGGATCACTGTAATCAGCAGCGATCTGAGCACCCACCAGAGTATCGAACAGCGTCTCGTTCATCGTCCCGTCGCCACCGTTAAGTGCGTACAGGTTCGTATTAGGGGTGAGTTTCACCGCGTTAGCGTCGGTCGTGTTAAACACGTACGAGCTGTATGGTACCCCTGTGGAGGTCGTACCCCCTACGAAGTTGAACAGATTTTGTTCGCCAGCAGCACCCGTGAAATCGGTGAATGTTGGCGTTGCTGCCACTTCTGCCGTATAAAACTGTTCGACAAGTGTCGCGATTTCGCTGTCGTAGCTGAAGAACTTACCGAACGGCCCGTACACGTTGGGGGTGAGATTCGGGTTGTTCAGATCCTGCCACGCCGAAGGTACGTTTGCACCCACGTAAAGCTGCTGATCGGTGTTCTTATCGATCACTCCCGACACGAAACACACATCCATGTACTGGCTACCCGCTAACGTGGGGGTCACCGTTGAGCTGGTGTTAGCATCAGGTCGCGTAGCGAATTGGATCCGATACGGATAGACAAGCTCATCGGCGAGGATACGCGTATCGAGCGGCACCGGCGAGATCGTCGTCGGAGCATAAAAACGGATCGCGTTGTTATTACCAGCCGAACCGAAACTGGAAACTTCTGCATCCCAGATCGGATACTTCTTGGACTGCGTGGAGGTGGTCGTATCGGTCTGATCGCCAGCTATTTGCGTACCCTGGCCGAATAGATCGTTACCGTCCACATCGGCACCGATCGGGTCGACGACGAATTTCACCTTGTAACCTTGCACCGTCTGGCCGGTGGTCACGGGTAAACCAGTAACACCATCGAGTTGGAACGAACCATCCGAATTGCGAGCGTACGTAGGTACTTGGATCGGACCGAGTACATCCAACGACAAACGAATCGCGGCGGGTTTGGGTGCATCGGCCGGTTGCAGTCGACGGAAAATACAGGAATTGGCGTTGGCGAGTGCGGCGTTAGCCGCGACGGTGGCGTGCGTGGCGAACTTGTCGCGCAAATCGAACGTGCGCGAACCATACATCTGGGCGGCGGCAGCGCCGTCCACCAATTGCTCACTGAGCGGGCCTTGAGCTGCGTAGAGGTAAAAGAAAGGAAGATGGCTCGGCAATTGCTCGGGAGCGATCACGGGAGCAGTTTCGCTGCTGTCCTGAAGTCCCGTCAGATTCACCATCGGTGCAGCATTGACGAAAGTTGCCTGCATGATGTATTCCTGAGTTAATGGTATAGTTTCGAAGGCGATGGCAAGCATCATACTTATTTGAAATTTTACCGGGAACACCCATCAGGTCACCGGACAATTTCTATAAAATTAGATGAAACTTGTCATCGAGAAAGAATATGGTGGTCCAGCAAGCGGCTGGACCCGTGACACTCCATTCAGGATGTACTTGCGATGACCATCTATAAAACAGCTTACGACACGTTCGCTTGCCATACCTTTGTGATGTCGAGGGTGAAGCACGCTCTGGATGCGGTGTATCACACTGGTCAGCTGCAAAACATTCCTCGCTCATCGGCATACCAATTGCAGGGGGGGTTCCCACTCGCTAACGAAGTGCCGGCTTTTGCCCATCCGATTCAGTTGGATAAGGGCCATGATCACGATGAAGTGGCACCCGTCGCCATGGATGCGCGCGCCTTTGGTAAATACGACAGCCATGTCGGTGGCTTTGTCGTGCGCAATAAAACGGAGTACGATTTTCTAGTTTTGCGCACACGTTTGACCAATTGCTGGGTGCGGGAAGCACCCAGTTTGTTATTGAATGTCGGTACTCTGGCAATGAAGATGTATGCCCAGTGGATCGAACAGAACGTGTCAAAGAAGTTCTTGCTCGATCCACGCGAGCAACTCGTGTTTCGTATTTATGCAGCTTTTTTCTATTGGTCGCTTTTTCAAGAACACGATCATCCGTTAAGCGCAGTCGATAAACACCGCGCCATGGCGACCATTTTGAAGTCCACTGGTGCTGTCGCCAAAGAAGTCACCGAAGTGGTGGAACACTTCGAAAAACCGATCAACGGGATCGAAGAGTTCTGTGAGTTGGCCAGTGAGGTGGTCAGTTCGATCCGACTAAAGGCGCTGAACGTCGGTGTGTTGTACGCGATTTTGGGCAACACCTGGTTTAACAGCAACGGCAAAGAAATCGTCGCAGTTGCACTGGAACATCCTCCGACTTGGATTGCCATGATTACAATGGCTTCACAAGATCGGTCATACAAAAACTCGGCTGTCAATCATTTGCTGGAGAAAGTCGATCGGCGTGATAAGGGAGTGTCCTTCATGCGCGCTGTTACCGTCGCTCTGGATGCAGCCCAAGCATGATTTCCATGTGGGTGAGTGAGGCACCTTCCATTTGAAGCCTAAGGGGTTTCAAGTGGGGTGCCTCATTTGCTTATTTTCGCAAAAGGGATTTTCATGGCTTTCGATTATATTGTCGACCACGCGCAGAAAAACGTGTGGTGCGTGCCAAGCCAAGATAAGCAATCCATCTTGAAGCTGGCGAAGATTACACCATTAGGCGGTGTGTGGAACACTGTCCGTGTGCAATGGCGTACGATTAATTTGCCGTTGCAGAACACGCATTTTGCGGTTTATCAAATTGGTCAACTCAATACGTCCTTCTTAGGTTTGCCCGATAGCCTGGGTAAATGGACAAGCTTTCAAGCGGCAATGAATGTGTTGCCCCTGATTGTCGATCTATTTGGTGTTCAAGGTGTACAGCTGCCGCGTTACAGCTGCTGGTACATGACGACTTGGGATCGTAATTTGATTGTTGCAATTCAGTTTCAACCGACGATCAAGATCGATCTGGATACCGACGATGTATACTTACGAGTGTACACGAACGCCTATTATCAGAGCGCGGCCTCCTCTAAGGTGGCGGACTTTATCAAGTCCAATGGTCAGACCTGTCTGAACTCCACTTCGATCGTTAGTTTGCAAAACGAATACGAAGCGCTGCAAAGTCAGATGAGTGCAGGTCAAATCCCCACTGGAGAAGTCTACGCTTTTGTGAATGGTTATCGAGTTTCAACGATCGATTTGTTCACTGCGCAAGTAGGTGATTGCGTGGAGTACATTTACGACAGCTCCATTTACGAGGTGGTGGACTTAAATGTCTCGGATCTGGTTTCTTTTGCTTCAACCCTTGATGCTGAACAAAAGTATTTGATCCACTATTCACAACCAGGGGACAATCAGATTAACTATGTCGATGACATCGATGTGTTTCTCTATCTACCGGGGAGCGATCCGCAAGGGCGTTGGAAGGGTCTCTTTTATATCCGCAACACCCCTGACTCTTTGCGTCAGGTCACGCACAAAGACTACGCTATCCCAGTGGCATATGTCACAGCTTACGCTCAACAACAAGATTGGGATGCCTCGCAAATCGTAGTGCGTTTACATGTGCGTAAAAGCGGCATGAGCCGGGCCTTAGTATTTGAAAACAATCGTATCGAGGAGTTGTATAAACTACCCGACGCAGAACTCGTCCAGGCAATGGTGGGGGTGAATGCTACGGTGCCAAATTGGCAAGCAGCTGTATTAGAGGCAGCGGCTTATACCGAGATCATGCGGCAGCCCGTGGCCAATGGTATCACCAACCTCATGGTGCAAAACGCCTATGGTTACAATGCTCTCTCAAAGGTCATCGGTGATACGCCCACTTTCTCGCGAGTGTATTCCGGACAGACGATTGCGGATATCCCGTATGCATTGGAAGCGAACTGCACTGCATTTGAATACGATGTCAACGGTTTGTTGATCGGGTTTTTCCAGCACAAATTTGGGCAGACCTACTCATGCTCGACTTCTTTTGCTAACCTAGTGGAGTTTATCTCTGGGCAAGGTGGGCAATTGCTTGATGAGACCTACGGGCAAAAGCAAGTAGCGATTATCCCCGGAACCAATTATCGCTACTATATCTGTCCGATTGATCAAGTTACAGGTAACCCCACTTATCAGTGGCAAGATGTCACCGGAAGTTCGAAGTATGCGATCTCGAACAACATGGTTACCTGGTTGATTGACACCACCCAGTATTACACGTTAGTGCGAGGTGACCAAAAGTTCCTAGCGTATGAAATGAACCTGATGGCGCAAGCAGGGGTGTTGGAATTTACACTCACGCAGCAAGCAGTGCGTAACTTACAAATTCAAACCATCGAGATGGAAATTCCGATGGGTGAGTTGCAAGTGTGGCTCAATCAACAAGCATTGATTGAAGGAGTTGACTACTTTGTTCAGTTTCCGAAAGTGGTCATCACCAACAAGAACTACTTGCAAAATGTGGCCACTCAGGAGCAAAACATCTTCGTACGGTTCACAGGTTTTTGCAATAGCGACTTGACGCGTGATGCGGTCCAAGATGTGGGTTGGGTAAAATACGGCAGACTCTCGGACAATAACCGCTACGATATTCGCGACGACAAAGTACTTTCGATTTTAGTGGGTGGGCGTACCTACGATCGTTCGCAATTGACGTTCCAGGAAAGCAATGGAGCGGCGTTGCCGCAAGATGCCCGTAATGGGGAGCCGTATCAGATCCGTGACATTGTGGTACCGCTGGAAGGTTTGGTGGCAGCGGACACCTATAGCTTGCGGTCGCAGTCAGGCGTCATCGATAAAGTAGTGTCCGATTACCTCACCTCACGATTGCAAGAAAGTGACCCTGACATCCCTTCAGTGATTCCGAATCTGTGGGCGGTGTATAGTCCCTTTTGCAGTCGGATTTTGAACGACCTGATCAGTGGGGTGTTTGCGCCGTCCTTTCTTACCAGCAACTACAGCGACCAGGATGTCGTGAACGCCTGCGTTTCGTATGAGTGGTTGCTTGCGTTTGATCAAACGCAAGATGCGATCGAGGCTGACCCGCAGTACATGGTCGTTCACCCGCACAACCTTAATGCACCAATGACGGTATCCATCTACGTCTACAAGTTCATCTCCCGGATCGTGAATCTGTACTTGCATAACCGGGTGGATTTGTCGGTGTGGCTGAACATCCAACAAATTGCTGCCGCATAACGGAGAACATTGAATGTCAACCCCCATTACCACACAGCCGCCTGCTGGCAGTGATGGCGTCGTCCCGCTTTGGCCCAAGAACCAAACGTGGAAGATCTGGAATGTCAGCGAACTCTACATGGGTCCGCTCACCCCTGGGACCAACCACTACATTCCCAATGTTGGAGATTGGGCTGTCGATACCACACTCGACCAGTTCTACAAGGTGACGGCGATCGATCCGACCACCTTTATTTCAACGCTCTTGCAGATCCAAGCCGCCGTACCGGTGGATAACTTCAGCAATACGGATCGCTTGATTTCGCCGGGACCAGGTCCGCGTCCGAACACATTCATCATGTATGCCAACCGTTCGGTTAAACCGACGGTGGCACGCATTGATGGTCGCCTCAGTATGTACGGTCAGGATGTAACTAGTTTCATCATCGCACTTGGTAGTGAGATCGATGGTACACAAAAGATCATCAGTGCGGTGTATGATCAATCGGGTACTCTGATAGGTCAGGAAGTGGCAATGGAGTTAGTGGATGGTACGTCGGGTAAAATGGCGCCGATGCCTTTTAACCTCACCGAAAATGTCGATAACGGTACCGTGGTCACTGCCATTTTTCTATCCAGTGCCGGTGTCACGGCTTCGCAATCTCAACTGCGGGTCTGGAACACGGCATTCGTGGGTGAACTCGATCAAGGTACGAAGTACATTACCAGTATCGGCTTGGCTACACCGTTCCTTTCCTCGGCAGATCCCTCCAAGATCCTCTACCCGCTCAATGTTCCGCTGCGTGGGTTGAATCTAATGGGAATGGTGAACTATTCGGATGGCTCCTCAGTGGAGCTGCCAGTAGATGGAACCAAATTCCAGCTCTTTGGCTTTAATACCGGATTTGTCGCCACGGTGATCGGACAACAAGTACCGCTGGTTCTGAAGTACAATCTTTCCAGCGATGAAGTGGCGATGGGTGTGTCGGTCAATCAAGGAAACTTCCTCACAAAGGAGTTCACCGCGATCACGATCGACGCCGATGGTCAATTCACGGTCAAACTCTTTGCCTACCCGATTTGGGTGGACGCCGTAAATGGTTACAGACTTCGCTGGTTCATGTTTAACCTGGATCGCGATTTGTGGTATGATGTCACAGCCAATGTTTCGTATCTGACCGGTTATAGTCCAACCACATATGGGGTGCAGCAAAAGATCCAGGTGCAGCTTAACCTGCAAAGTGTGAACGGTACGTTTAAGAACTACACATTCACGCAGACGCTGTGGCTCACATTGCTCGATCAAGGTACGGAGCGCACCACGAATTGGACGATTGCGTTCACGCCGGGACAGACGCCCCAGTTTGGTCCGAATAACTACGCCGCGACCACGTTTATCAACCAGAATCTGTGGAAAGTTAACCTGGCTATGGGAGAAACTGATCTCGATGTATGGTTGCAGCGTACGTACTACGCCACACAACCGCTTTACGATACACAACAAGAAAGCGGGCCGCTCGTACCCGATCACTTCTCGCTACTCATCGGTGACACAGAGGTGGCTTTCCCGATTTCGCAATGGAATCAGGATCTCACGGTCACGCAGGCTTTACCTGACTCGGGTACACTCTTTGTCCGGTTCTACCAGCAAACGAGTGATAACCAATTGCAACTGGCAATTGCGGGATTCCCCTGTTATCAACAGAACTGACGGTCGGTTCCAACTACGTCTTTTCACACTGCTCGTTATGGGTGTGGAAGGGCGTAGTCTTTTTTATGACCTATCCATAACGTCTACAGGACCAGCCATGTCTGATCTGTTGCAAGCTGCTATTCACCCGCCCGTAATCGTCATGCGGGCCGCCTGGTACACCGAACTCGCCGGACAAGAGTCCGTGTACTACCCTCTTGTTGTGGGAACCAAATCCTGGAGCGCACCACCATCTGCAATGAATCTTGGGAGCTGGGTAAAAATTCGCCAAGGAGTGATGGTGCGTAGCAGTTGGGGATTGATTAACCTTGCGGTGAAATACGACGGTACTCCCTGGTTGTTGGGTCAGCAACCTTTGTTACCAGAAGATGCGCAACCTGTGAGTTGGACGGCGGATGATACAAACTTTTGTTCTATTCATTCAGCTGTCTCTTATGGTAAAACAAGTGTTTATCCGGATGCGCAAACAGTGTCAGTGATTGCCCCGAATCCGCCAGTACCCGACCCCTCAGAGCCGAAGATCAAAGGTAATCTGGGACGATCCCTTTTGATTACCGCCACGTTTGCCGATGGTACCTCGATTAGCGATGCATTACTCATGTATCCGCAACCGGTACCGACAACGACTTAAGAGTCGAGGTTAGCATGATACTGTTTGAAGAAGAAGTGGCTAATAATCAATGCGCTCGTTATGGTTGGTCTCGTCCTTACCAAGGATGGACCTTTTTACCCCTAGAGAATAACCAAGTGTAGGAGGTGTATCATTATCCTCTTTGAATCTGACTGGGGCAAATACCCAGAAGCTATCGCAGACTTCACGACGAAGAATACCAGTTTTCTGCGCATGGCTCAAGTACTTCGCCACATGGGAATTTCAAACCATACTTTCATGTTGGCGCTGCATAACCCCGAATTGCAAGGGGTCGACCCGTTTGACTACGAGAATTTAACACTCGAAATGCAGGGGGCGATCGCGCTGGAATGTAAGGTCAATCCCTGGTACTTCTTTCGAGAGTGCGCGCGTGCGCCGGTGCAAGGTACGATGGAGCCGGCTCAGGTTGAAGCTAACCGTGGCAATCTGTGTTTGTGGTGGTGTTTCTTTAACCACCTGTTTATTATCTTGATTCAGATTCGCCAGACGGGTAAATCCTTTTCAACTGATTTGCTCTGGGTGCTCTGTTTGGAGTTGATGTGTGAACATACCACGATCAACTTGTTGACGAAAGACGATATGCTACGCAAAGATAACGTCGAACGGATCAAGAACATTATGCTGGATCTACCGCGCTATTTGGATTTGCGCACACGGGGGGACGCCGATAATACGGAAATGATTACCGTTAATCGGATGGGTAATAAATGGAAAGCGCACGTACCACAGGCTCAGGAAAAGCTGGCTAATAACTTAGGTCGCGGGATGACTTCTCCGATCTTCCAGATCGATGAGGGTCCCTTCCAACGCAATATCGCCATTGCTTTGCCGGCGGCGCTGGCCGCTTCCGCCAAAGCGGTGACCCAAGCCATTGAAAACGACACGCCTTACGGTACCATCATGACCACCACCGCTGGCAAAAAGAATGACCCAGACGGTGCATACGTCTACGAGATGATTGAAGAGTCAGCACAGTGGACGGAAAAGCTTTACGACTGTAAAAATCGGGAAGAGTTGGAGCGTGTGGTGCGCGGCAGTAGTCGAAAAAAGCTCTACCAGATTCACGCCAACTTTAACCACATTCAGTTGGGTAAAGACGATCAGTGGCTCTACGAGACGATTCAACGGGTCAAATCTAAAGGGGAAGCAGCAGATCGCGACTTCTTTAACCGCTGGACGAGTGGTTCGAAGTCCATGCCGTTTTCGATTGAGTTGGCCGAGCGCGCCGCTAAGTCAGAGATGGAGCCGCTTTATGTGGATATCAGCAAACCCGATGGGTATGTGACGCGTTGGTTTATTCCGGAGTCGCAAATCGAACACCGGATGCAGTCAAGTAAGTTTGTGATGGGTAAGGATACCTCGGATGCGTCCAATGGCGATGATATCTCCATGATCATTGTCGACATCGAGACAGGTGAAACGGTCGCGGCTGGTACGTTTAATAACACGAACCTCACGCCGTATTTCCGTTGGGTGGCTTCCATCTTAGTCAACTACAAGAACGTCACTGCGATCATTGAGCGACGTAGTACCGGTGCAGCTTTGCTTGACGCCTTGCTTTGGATTTTGCCTCAGCATGGGGAAGATCCTTTCAAGCGCATCTTTAACTTTGTTGTCAATGATTACTTGGAGTATCCAGATCGGTATAAAGAAATCAACATGCACGTCAATCGGCGCCCCAGCGATATTTACGTGCGATACAAGAAAACCTTTGGTTTCCCCACTTCAGCTTCGGGTGTGACGTCTCGTACGGCGCTTTACTCGGAGACACTGACTTCTGCCATGCAGCGTTCGTCCGGGAAGATGCGGGATGCCACCTTAATTAAGCAAACGCTGGGTCTGGTGGTTAAAGATGGACGGGTCGATCACATGCCGGGTGAACACGATGACATGGTCATCGGTTGGTTGCTCTGTCACTGGTTTATGACTAAAGCAACCAATCTGGCTTACTACGGAATTGATTCGCGCACCATTCTTGCTAAAGCTCAGCCAGTGAGGATTCTCACTCAAGCCGAACAACATGCTTTGAAAGAGCAAGAGCGTGTGCGTGCTGAGATTGAAACACTTTATAAACGTCTTCAACGGGAGAATGACGACTTCGTTTGTATGCGTATCGAACACATGCTCAAATCGTTATCGATGAAAATCGAGAGTAAAGATGAAGACGCGGTGTCGATGGATGAATTGATTCGTCAAGCTCGGGAAAGCAGACGCGAGCGCAAGCGCTCTCCGCTTGGACAAAAAGGACAGTCGATCTATCAGAACTCAGGCTACGCAGGTTCAGCCCACCAAGGTGAATTTTCTGATCGACCCATGTCTGCTAATGAAATCTACCGAAAAAGATATGGTTGAACCATTATCTTGTGGTTATAACTGAAGGAGTACCGAATGTCACGTATATTCAAACGAGCGTTGGAGGCTTACGACGACCAATCCACAGGCGGTGAGAAAGACGTTGTGGTCATGAAAGGTCCGCTCTCTGAGCTTTACACTGAGGCTCTGAATAAAGCGTATGCCAAACCAAACGCCTTAGACGGAGTGGCCGTTGAATCGCAAGCAAACGATGTGTTGATGATGCAGGCACTCGCCAGCGACTTCAGTAATCCACCTGAGGAAGAAAACTCTGCGAACACGACGGTCTATGGTGTATCGGCTCAAAATCCGACCAACGATGATTTTGTCAATATCTCGAAAGAGTTCGAAGGTGAAGACAAACTCGTTCTTATCATCGACGGTACCGATGCAGGACCTAACAGTCCTGAGGACTCGATTCCGGCTGAGAAAGCGCAGATGCTCACTGGAGCATTGGAATCGTTCGTTATCGCCAACGGTGGGATAGTGTTCCATTCGCTGCAAGAGTTTGCCAACGCGCGTGGTAACAAACAAGCAGGTTAAATCCTGTGAGCTAGGGGAGCCTTAGGGCTTTCCTAGCTTTTATGTCGTTAATTTTGTGTAAGTATCTTAACGACACGCATTCAAAGGGTTTTCCCAAATGAACGGACTCATTAAAGGAGTCTTTGAGGAAGTTTGTCACACACTTCTTCTGGACTCCACTCTTGTCAAACGCCTGCGCGTGTATGAAAGTAGTTTCGTGGGTCGGAATGCGGATCACATCGAGTTTTTTGGTGGGCACCTCCTGGGGGTGAATCCAGTTAAGTTTCTGCCTTCTGATCAGATGCGTTGGTTCGATGAAATCATCCGGGCAGATGAATTGATTCTGGAAGAAAAACTCTTGGCGCTACCCAGTGTAAATCGAGATTGGAAAATCTCCTCGAATACGATGAACCTCTCGTGCGCCTGGTTGATTCATGCGATCAACACCTCAAAAGCGATAAGCGCGGAGCAGCGCAAGCAAGCCATGATGGATGTACTGCTCATCTTGCAGTACAAGTTTTTCACCTCTTTGCTCTTTCACTACTTTCGCTACCCTGCTAAACGGGAAGTGGCAGAAGCGACTTACGCCGCACTCTCCGATAAGTTCACCTTGCGACAAGTGGGAACATGGTCTGCGCTTTTTCATGATCGGGCAGAAACCATTCTCTCCAAGGACAGCCCCCATTACGAGACGATTCAAAAGCTTGACTCAGACGAAGGCGTCATCTATTTTCTCAACGACGTGCAAGGGCGTATTCGCGACGTGATGAAAAACATCTACGCCGTGTATGACCGGGTTCACAACTCGGGCGTTGCGATCCAAAGCACCTCTGCGGTGGTGGATCATGATGGAGAGAAAATTCTAAAAGACAAGTCCAAGAACTTGCTGGCCTACACTCGATACCTGAACAGCATCGTTACGGATCAGAACTCCTTTATCCGGGAAGAACTCGTTCGGGTGATTTTGCAACTGATGCACACGGCTCCTCCGAGCGTCTTTGAGCAGACACTGCAATGGATGAGTCAACACTATCGACAGAGCAATTACGGGATCATCGAGCAAGTCCTTAACGAGACGCTCATCCATTCCTTTGCCTACTTCGATGAACATCGCGAGTATGTCCGAGGTGAGCCGAACTTGACGAGCCTACTCGGTCGTCTAAAAGGTGTATACACGTCGAGTCGCTCCACGGACCCTGTACTCATGAAGCTGCGTGAAAACGCAGAGAAGCTGGTCGAGATGGCAACTAAGAATAAGAATGAGTCGACGCTTGCAAGCGTACGCACAGCCTTGTTGCTGTACTTGGTTGCTCGTGCTTTGACCATGACCCACTACGCAGGTTAGTTGCGACGCACGGTGAGCTTATCGCGAGGGTAGGTAAGCTCTACCGTACCTAGGTGGTCAATCATGCACTTCATCAGACGTATTTTGTCTCGATGTTTCCTGTTTGTGGAGAAACGATTAAAAGGAAACAAGTCATTCACCAATATCACCATCCCGGAAGATCATGACTTGGTCGGTTGGCTTGAAGGGTACTCTGTTACAGGTTACCGAATCAAGATCTTCTGTAGTAAGGTACGCTACCGCAAGCAGTACTCACGCTGGTATGTGCCTGCCAGTAACATCGATCTCTACCACGTCTACAGTGTCGTCAGTCCCGACGCACCAGCGGCGTTAAAACAAGCCTGCTCATTGGAGATCACGATTCCTCCCCCGCATCCTGAGTTTCTCAATACCGAGTTCCAAAAAGACGCAGCGATTGAATGGTACTTGGATTTGTTGATTCAACGGATTCCTAACGAGGATCGGTTTAACGGGTAATGGTTCCAGGAGAGGGGGTTCACACCCCCTCTTTATGCCAGCGACATAAAGGAGGGCTAAGCCCTCCTGACCTTAATTCATTCTTTCTCCAAAAGTAGTTGATCTACAGCTCTGGGTGGTTAATTTACGCTCACTTACCGATTCGTCTCCACCGAGACCATTGTTGCATTCGACTATCTAATCTTCGAATCAACTCTTCCATGTTCAATTGAAGAATTTGTGCAGCTTCGGTTAAAGTTTCATATCGACGACCATTAATCGATACCGGTCGCTTCTGAGCAATTTTATCCAATGGGATTTTGATGTGATCCAAGTAGTTCACGCATTGAGGATTTTCTCTGTGTTCCTCGTATAAATTCTTTTCTGCAACATAGGCGTCTGCTCGATCTTCTGTGATAAGGAATGTAAAATGAAATGAAGGATCGTCATCGTAAAGTTTTTGAAGCCACGCATTGGGATGTCGGTGGCGTTTTAGACAACTTAGGTGCTGGTAACGCCGCCGAAGTATATCACCAGAACTCCCGATATAAAAATTACCACTTTTGACATGTGTCATCACGTACGCGGCGTTCAATTTTGGAACCCGACCTATCAGTTTCTTACTCGCCATTGTCCAAGCATCCATTGTTACCTCCAAATATATCTACACAATCTTTGGAGTGTATTATTTTTCAAAATACTGTAACAATTGTAACAGCGCGCCCATCAGTATTCTTTTAAACCCAGTTCTCCCTCCGGGGGAAGCTACTCGCTTCCCCCGGACTATGTGTACTGTGTTTGGTGGTTTTCTCCTCTAGGAAATTCCTTTCCAAGGAGTTGATCTGAAAGAAATCTTCTTCAAAAAGAAAAATCTCTTTAAAATCAATTACTTACAGAGGAGCTTAACGCTCCTCTGATTTAAGTTTCACTAATTTTTTTTATGACGTTCAGTCAATTTTAGGACCACCCCCCGAGCGAGCGATAGCAAAGCGAGCAGACGACTTTAATGAGAGAGCTATGCCCTCAATAAGAGGGCCTAGCGAGCGAATGACTCCTTCTTCTGAGCCGAGCTTTTAAGCTCGGCGATCTATTCTTTATAAAGAGAACGAGCCATGTGAGACTCACCCTTGTGGGGTGAGGATCAAATAAGGGACAGAACAAACCATTGCGCGAACTATGGCTTTCTGGTCTTTTTCAAGGAAATTACAATGAGTACTGTTGCAGAGCATCTTGCTATGGTGGAGTTTTATCAAGTAACAGAGAACAAAGAAAACTTCGATATAGAAGCGAACCTATTGGTGAGGGTCCACTTAAAAGAGTTGATTGAAAGTATCAACTCTGAAGAGATGAAGTATGCTCGCAAGCATGTCAGACAAGCTCTACTCGATATCAGTCCTTCACTTATCCCACTCATTGAACAGTGGGAGAAAACACTAGTGAGTAACTCACCCAGTCAGGTAAGTTGAAAATGTTCTTTTCCCCAAGGAATCTCCTTGGGGATTTATGCCCTCAGTCATGTGGCTTAACGCACATAAGGGGTGACAATGAAAACCTAGAGTTATTACTTATCCTCTAGAGCAATAACAATAAACTATTTTAACCACAATCTTTCCCTTTCAAGAAACGGGTAAAAAAGAAAGGATAAAGCCGTGACAGACGAACGTATAAAGGACCGGGCAGATTGGATCCATAACGGTTTGCTCTGGTGGCTAAGATTGATTCATGGAGAACAAACGCAGTGGTATCGAAATGCGGCAGCCAGCGCATCTCAGATCCAGCGCTTGGAGCACCATTGGGTCAATTTAGGTCACCAGATTTGGGAGAGAGCAGAACTTTCGCTCTATCAAAACGCCCCGAATGTTAGTAACTGGACCAATGTTCGGGAATTTCAACGGGACATCATGACATGGGTGAAGGTCTGGCATGACTGCGTCTATCGAGTGCCGGGAAACCCGGTAGTTCGTATGAGTTCTTTATTGGATGCGCTCATCACTACGTTACACAGTTTTGGTGGTGTGACTGAAGTTGCAGTGGTGGATCCCAATGATGAACTCATCCACATTTGGATTAGGTTGAAAAACTATCCAGGCTCGTACGCGTGCATGATTAGTCTACCTAAACTTATGGACAACGCTTTTTAAGAACAGGACTTAGGTAAAATGTCAGCTATTTGGCATGAACAAGAATTCACGTATCGCACCTCGCAATACACACCACAGGCGCCCGTGGCGGGGTTTATTAACTTCCTCTCTAAGCAGTACTATCAAGAAAGGGATGAAGAGACAATCGAGATGGTTCGACAAGCGATCGGAGAATTCACCAACGACCCGCAAGTGAGACTCGCATCTTCAGTGTTTTCAAACAAACAACACGGCAAGCACGAGAGCCTCATGAACGAGCAGTACGTAGCTTACACCAACGCAGGGGTAAAGATGTTTTCCCTTTCGATCGTCTCGGGCGATGATTTGGAGTTTCCCAGTGCAGTAGAGATGCCGACGACGGGACTACACATCGTCAAGCGCGCCAATGAACGCGGCTACGCGTGTTCGATGTGTTGGGATGGACAGAGCAGCAAGCAACTCGCCTTGCAGTTCGTCTCGATCTACCACCAGTTGCGTAATCTGGTGTGTTTTCTTTCGGATCGCTGTAAGTTCTACATCCATTACGACCCGAAAAGCGAGAAGTACTTCGTCTTTGGTCGTCCCTTAGATCAGGCGACTAAGAAGGACGAAGCAGGACAACCCAAGGAAGAGGATCGGTTTCAGGTGCTGATCTCGATTATCATTCCTGCGGTACTCACCGATGTCAACGTTTCCTGACGAGGAACAAATCGTCGAGAGGTTATTGATCCGACCCTTTAGCTTTACGCCGCAAGAGTTTGGACAATGTCATCGCTTCATGTGGCATCGTTACGATGAAGACACGTATTTTCGTTTTCTAGCGATGCGCTCGCAGTTAGAGCAATTGTGGGATGAGCTTGAATTTAAAGCGATCGATACCACATGTCAACAGCATCTCATGAACGACGGGAATCGAGAGATTTACACGATGATTCGTTTGCATGAATTGTACGTGACAACCTCGATGCAAAATAACTTCTCGATGGTGGTGTGGACGAACCAAAGGGCGATGGCGCGTTACTCAGAGGAGATTGACCGATTCAATCGGTTAATCTCCTGGTATCGCACTCGCGCGCGTGAGCGGGGGGCTTACGTGGTAGACCGAGGGTTGAGAGCCGTGATGAAGTTGATCATGAATCTACCTGACAGCCCATCGGTGTGGATCGTTCCAGATTCTTCACAAAACATCTTGGCTTTACAAGTGGTTTGGAAAAAGAGAGTCGATCGAAGTGCTTTGACTTTTACGATTTGCGATCCGACCCATAAGACGTTTTGAACAACTAAGGGCCGATGGGGAGAAACATTTCCCATCGGCTTTATGCCGTAAGAAAAAGCGAATCTAGATAATTTCAGACATATATAACTCTCGCGAATAGGTAACGTAATCAATTCAATTCGGGGAACTATCATGAGTTTCACACCGTTCATGAATCAAAGTGACGCTATCCGTTTCGCTGCGTTGATGGAAAGCTTTAATGCATTTGCTAAAAACGATCCCCAAGAAAACTGGGCGCGTCTGTATGACCAGCGCTGCGAGCAACTGGGTAATAAAAAGGCAATCCGCTTGGTGAACTTGGCCTCTTTTTACATCACCTGTATCAGCACCGAGTTGGATATCATTCGCCGTGAATACCGGCAAGGTAAGATCACGGAGGAGCAGTTCCAACTTATCAGTAAGTTCGCGGCGCGTCGCTTTCAGGGTAATTTCTCAGTGGACCAAGTCGAGGAGATGGAGTGGCGTTTTCACTGTTTGAAAGAGCGCGCCATTCCGACGACCAAACCGTTCGAGGATGTGATCGCACATCGCTGCATATTGCGTAATCTGCAAGAATTGAATCGCAAGATTCAACAGTCAAAAGGTAAAGGAGAGTAAAATGCATCAAAACGATTGCCCGGTCGGTAAGGTGGTTATTCCGATGCGCAGAAGCCTCGCGATAATTCGACCGATTAAGCGCGATGCGCCGTTGATTGACTTTTCTGCAATCATCAGTCAATATCGGCCCGAGCCGTTGTGGTCCAAGTGTCTGCGTCGCATCGCGCGGTTGGTGACGTATTTCTGGTAAATAGTTTTAAGATGTAACAAACAATCTATTTCAAGAACTAATAAGCAGGAGTAAAGAAAATGACGACGATTTGTTTTGACGGGAAAGAACTGGTGGCCGACTCGCGTATGTGTGTGGCGGATGTCGACGAGAACAAACGCATTCTTCCGATTCACTCGCTGGAACAAGTGAAGGTGCGCAATAATGACGCCGTGAAGATCATCGAGCCCAAGCACTTCACGCTCGACGGAGAACCGGTGTTGGCTGTGGCTGTGGCTGGGGATGGTCGTTTGATGGCGAGCCTGACGCACATCGATGAGCACGACGAGATCAACGGGAAGGTGGTCGTTCGTGAGTTTTACAGTGACGCCTTTTTCGGTCAGTATAGCGACCTTTCGTGCGAGTCGGAACTGATCGTGGTGGCCAAGAGTAAATGGGCGGCGATCAAGATGAACCCGCACCCGGCTGACTCGTTGGTCGATTACGATTATACCATCAACCTCTTTGAACGGGATGATGCTCTTCAATGGACGATGAGTGGTTCCGGGTACGCGGCAACGATGGAGGCGATCAAGCATCCGAACTTCAGTACAACTGGTATTACGGCTGAATCGCTCAAACGCAAAAACGCGCGTAAGTGCGTGACCTTGGGGATCATCTGTGACCCGTTCTCGGGTGGTCCTTTGCGGGTGTGGTCGGAAGACAGCGGTGTCAGCGTCGTGGAAATTGACGCCGGCGCCCAGGTGCTCAAAGAGTACATGGAAGCAAACCAGTACAAAGAGGGCACCCCTCCGATTGATGAGGTAAGCGCCCTAAAACGACGCGATGAGATTCTTGCTGAGCGTGCGGCCCGGCAAGCCGCTTAAAAACCTTTTCTGAGAGAAAACAAGATGTCAAGATACCGCACTCGTTTGGTTTCTATCTTCAGTGACCCCGAGAAGGGTATTGCTAAGCTTAAAACGGCTAACACCATCGAGTGTCAGCTCGCTCGTAAGTTTCGGGAGATTTTGCAGGAACACCGAATCGGTTTGGAGCGCTTTGAGTTCCTTTTGAATAAGTATTGCCAAGAGGAAGTCATCAGCGAAACTAAACCGCTCACGCAGGATCAGATCATCTTTCAGTTGCTCAAAAGCGAGATGAGTCTGGGGGTGTTTCGCATGGCGCTACGCATTCTCGGGATTCACCGCGTAGCTATTCCGACTTCGACCGGATCGATTTATCTGTCCTGTCATTAAGTTTCACGTTTGACCCAAGCAAGGGGGTAATTACCCCCACTTCAATTCTTGTTGTTTTTCTAAGAAATAAAGGAGCATTACCATGAGCCTGATCTCGAACCTCGACGCAATGATCGCCCTTCGTCGCGAAGTGTACGAAGCCCAGAAGCAGAATGACCAAAGCAAGTACTGGAATTTGATTTACAACAGCGATGTGTTGGTGGAGTCAACCGTTGAATACGACGCCAACTGGGCCAACGGTACTGGCTACCTTAACGGCGCCGTCAACGCGAAGCTGCCCGGCGAAATCGGTGCCGTCATCCGCTGCCGCGTCACCGAACCAAATAACCGCCGGATTCTGATGGTGAAAACCACATTCGGCAACGTGGTGGTGTTCGAGCGCTATACGCCGGGTGAAGACGCCACGGTGAAAGGACCCATCACGATGAACATTCCTGCTGTAGTGGGAACCTCGGAGATGATCGGCTCAGAAGGTGCTCTTTCGTTCGAGCAACTGAACAGCATCTTCGGTTTCGACGGCTATACGGGTAACGTCGGGGTTCGTCTTCAGCGCTTTGCTGAAAGTGTGGCCGATGGTGGTTGTCACCAGACCTTGCGTCGGAAACTGCGCCGCTGTGAAGCGATGTTGATTTTGTCCGTCAACGCCTCGCGTATCTTCGAGATTCTTCGTGAGTCGGCGACGCCGGAATATGCACGCGCTGAGTTAATGTTGACTGCCTGGTATGCGGACAGTGTTGCGCTGATGTACAAAGGAAAGGGTGTCAAATACGAGAAGTTCGGCATCCAACCCGATGGTTATTACAAGCTTACGGCGACTCAAGCCGACACCATCATCAACACCTCTTTCACCCAACTCACCGCCATGAATTCCGATAAGGAGTTGAACAACTACTACGGATTGTTCGAGCGAGTGCAAGACGTCAGCTTTCAAGAACACGAAGTTGACGAAGTGTAATTTAACCCAGTAAGAAAGGAGCAGCAAATGGATCAAGCACTCATCATCCTCTTGCGAGGTGTGGACGTCGCAGCAAACGATCAGTTCGCCGCGTTCAACCGCGACGGCACCATCGACATCGAAGCGTTGATGCAGCTTTTCGTGGCCGACACGTTCGAAGACTTCGACTTCATGTCGCAGGCGTTTGGCGACGCGATCGAAATCCTCGTGGCGATCTACAACGGGGTGAAGCAGTTCGGCGAATTCGACTACGGTGGTCTGCCGCACTATCTCGTGGATGACTTCACCCGCTACGGTTTCACCTTCGAAGATCGTGTCATCAACCTCGAAGACCACGTACGTGTCGTCCAGATGCAAAGCGTGACGCTGGTTGTCGAGCGCTTTAACGAGGACGAAGACGCCATCGGTGTGGGCGATGGTAGCAGCGAGGAAGAAGACGAAGACGATTAAGTCTTCGATTGATGGTTCAGAAAAGAGAGGGTTTAGCCTCTCTTTTCTTTTTTGTTTGCGAGGTTAAAATGAAACTAAAAGAGCTGGCGCTACGACGCTGGACGGTGGAATTTGCCGATAAGGAAAAAACCAATCCGGTACTCTTAATCGGCAACAAGGATTTACCACGCGGCAGCATCCAGATGTACCAGATCAAAAGGATCGATTCAACACCACCGTGGTGGTTTGAAATCGAGGTGCTTGACCATACGCCCGAGGGTAGGTTAAGTGGGGGAGTGTCCCGTTTTACGACCCGCAATGTCGAAGAGTGGCCCAATCTCGACGTGGAAGTTTTCAAACACTTCGAGGTTGATCCGAAGTTGTATCCGGAGGATATCGAATACAAAAGCTGGCTCGTTCAACCACTTGTCTGCGAATCGACATTTAATCGGGAACAGACAAACTTCGGCCAGCAATGTGAGACACTTCATCCTCCGGAGCCATTACTCTATTCAAACCAGGCAAAAGAAAAGATGTTTGTCATGATTCATCCTGGTACGCCTTGGGATGTGACCGAGTGGATCAACAAGCATGGTTTGGCTGAGCGTGTAGTCTCGATTGTCGCAACGTCGCTAGGGAACTTTAACATCTTCTATCGCAACGACGTCGAAGTGAAGTAATCGCGAAGTATTTCTAGGGAGTCAAGCAATGTCAAAAAGTAACCCAGATAGCGGCCAGACGTTTTCTGAATTCTTCATGGAGTGCATGTGGGAGGAATTCAACGTGAAGGCCAAAGCTCCCGATCAGTTCAACGGACCCGGCACCGGATTGCAATTCCAATTCGATGGTCGCGCTTTGCGCATTCAAGCTACCGACTTCAAATTGCTCGACATGATGCTCGACGCTTTCCAGAAAGAACTCGATTCGGCTTTCAAGACGGACGAGGCTGCGGCTGCACTGCCGAAATTCATCAACGAACTCTGGAACATGTACGATCCGAATCCGGATCCCGTAGAGAAGGGCGAGAAGCTCACGCGCTGGACGATCGAATACGATCATCGGTCGTTTATCGACGTGAAGTGTTTCCACAACACTTTCCAAGGCTACGACACTATCGGCCTGCGAGTTGCAGTTTTATTCGGAGAAGAATAATGTCGCAAAACATCATCCCGGCTAATCCGGTCGAAGGCGGGCCGTATCCTTTTGCAAGAGGGATGTCGGTCAAGGAGTTGAAGGAACTCATCAAGGACTGGCCGGAAGTCAATCATGAGGGTGAACCGACGGAAGTCTGGATCGAAACAGGTTTCTGCTTGTCCTCGCCAGTCGTTGTCGCAATGGCGCTCAATTATCGTACGATGGAAGACGGCACGAAGACAGCTGACCTCGTCCTTGAAAGCAACGCATTCGAGAACAAGTTCGAGTGACGGCATAGAGGAGGCTTTCGCCTCCTCCTTCTTTTTTTTTGTTTTAAAAGTGACCCGTTACGAGTCGATGTATTACTTCGAAGACTGCGCCACCAATCACGACAATGGTAATGAAAGGTGGTATCCACCATCCGCTTGGAAACATAGGTCCTCCTAACACCACTCGATTTTGTTTTCCTTGATCCAGTAGTGAGAGTGACAAGGAAAGTTCTGATTACCGATCGAAGGCCAAAGCGTCACGCGATCTTGCGCATCACGCGTGTACTTCCAACCACGCTCGTTGTCTCGAAAAGGTGTTACCGTTTTGATCCCACATGTTCCGCAAGCGCACAGATGGATCGCGGTTTGAAACTTCTCCGAGACATACAGCACTCCTTGCTCCAACTCACCGGTGATGGTCTCCACAAAGACCGGTCGAAGTTCCATGGTTCTCATGATCGCTCTTTATTTCAGTGGTGCGAGCTACCAGATTCCGTGGGTAAATCCCAACGCGGGACCAAACACCGAAAGCAGGATCAGCAAGCAGATGATGACGAAGATGATTCGTACTGCCAACGCGAAGGGTGCAGGAATGGGTAAGGTGCTGATCAACCAATACACTAAACCTAGAATGATCAACACAATCAGCAGATGAACCAATAATGCTGTCATAGCAACCTCCTAAAAAAGATGCTGAGCAAACACCCAGTGTCGAAAACGAACCGAATCAATTCACTCAGCATTATTACCCCTTGCCGTTGGTCGCAATTACCATGACCATTGACACGGGAATTTCTTTTCCTGTTTTTTTATCTGTTTCCACCCATGTTCATCCGGATAAGTCGAGTCCAGCTTTCCCGATCGTTCATGAGGGCGGTCTTGGCCCACTTCTCGGTCAGGTGGGTTTGATACAATTCTTCAGCATCGGCCCAACCATCGACGATCTCACGAAAACGCCCTAGGTTTTGACCACCGTAGAGTTGCCCCTTATCCATCTGAATGGTGTATTGGCTGAAGATAAAAGACTTCACCGCCAACTCCACCAATTTGGCAAACGAGCGGTATGAGCGCAGCTGGATGTGCGACATATTCTCGTCATTGGCCAAAATACAGCGCAGATAGATGTTAGCGGGCAACACCACCGTGTCACGCACCATCACCACGTTCTCGCCGATCAGTTGCACATAAGCGGTGGATGTAACCGGCATCGAACCCATCGCATCCATCACTGCTTGCGTACCTTGCAGCATGAAGGTGTTCTGATCCCCTGCGGCTACGCCATAGGAGGAGACTTTGGTCGGATCCGAGAACGTGATGTTCATCACACTCATGATCGAGCGACCCTGAGTCTTGTCTTTCGGAATCCGATAGATCGAAGTGTAATCATTCTGACGGTATGCCGGAATCCCATCGAGCGGAATGAACACTTCCGTGCCACCTACCAAATTGCAGTCGACCAACACGTGCGGGCGCACCACAAGAGACATCAACTGCTCATCGAGATCCATGAACGCGTCGCGATAACCCTGCTCCACGGGAGTAAAGACGGTGCGCAGGATGTCCATGGGAATGATGCGCTTCACATTGGCAAGCGCGTAGCGTACGCAATCCATGTTATCCCTCTAAAGAAATTTGAACATATATCATCTACCTGAGGTCAGGCATCCATACAATCCTTTGATAGAGGTCAAGCGTGATACAAGCCAGTCATTTCGATCGAACCAAGGCATTGATATCGGCCAATATCGGCATTTGCGAGCGTCGATTGAAGTTGTTGTTGTCATTTCCCGACGAAGAGTCCATTCAGTATGTCGCACCACTTGCGTCGTTGGTTCAGCAGTCACTTGAAAAATTAAAAGAGTGCGCCGATAAAGGTAAGCGTCTTCAATCAGAAAGTTCTAAAGAAAAATACATCGGGGAGTCTTTGATCCTACTGGAAAATCTTTCGAATCAACTGGATGCATTTGACGACGCTCTTAAGCGAACCAAATGGGGACGCGTCGAATGAAAAAGTTAAACAAGAGGACGAAGTAACAATCATGAACCGTGTCTTCCGTATGGCCTTGGAGAATTTGTCTCCAGACATGAAGTTGTACCATTACGCAGCTCAAAAACACGAGGTGTTAAAAACCGTTGAAGTTCGCAGCAAGATTTCCAAGACTAAGCAAGCCGATGCGTTTGAGGACATGAAGATCCACAAAGATCCTGGTACGTATCTCCAGCATATCTCGTTTTTCCTTGAATCGGTTCCCCTGGATGTAGTGGGTCGTGTCTTCGGAAAAGATCATCCGTTCTGGTATCCCGGACACGATATTTTCGAACACGTGGTCAGTCTTGATCGCATGTCGGATTTTAAGTACCGAATTGTTGAGTCCCCGCTGGCGAATAAGATGTTCTACGATACGGATTGGGATGAACTCGACGACAACGACAAGTTGGTGTTTTTCCGCAAACTCGCCGAAGCGCAGAAAGCTGCCGGGGAAATCGGTAAAGGAGCCAGCCAATTCCATAACGCAGCTATTAAACTAATTGGTTCGACTCGGCGCGCATTTGAGGAGCTACCCAAACAACCTAATTGGGATGAGATCAAAAAACAGTATGCTGCGACCGTTCCGCATGTGATGTTGTATCCAGAAGGCGGTGAAGTAAAAGTCGATGAAATTCATGAAGTGAAAATCCCGCACTAGGTTTTTAGTGGGCGATCTCCTTCCTATGTGAAGATCTGCTAACAAGGAGTTTAAAGAAATGACTCAGGAACTGAATACCCGTGGCAAAGTGCGCATCTACGCCTGCGGCGGCTGCGGCGTGAACATCGGTTCGATGTTGGAAAAATGGCGACCCGATCCTTCGCCGACGATTGCTCAACTAGACATCGCCTACATCGACACCTCGCGCTCGAACCTCAAACACGTGAACGCGCCGGCCGATCGCATCTACCTGTTCGAAGGTTTGGACGGCTCGGGTCAGATTCGCAAGGAAAACGTCAAGGACATCTCGGTGAAAGTGGCCGACATTCTGGACACGTTCGAACCGCAAGACCTCGCGATCGTGCTGCACTCGGCCTGTGGCGGTTCGGGTTCAGTCATCGGCCCCTCGATCGTCTCGGCACTGCTCGAAGCGAAGAAAGCCGTGATCGTGCTCATGGTCGGTTCAGCCGACACGCGACTCGATGCGCTGAACACGATGAATACCCTGAAATCGTACGACTCGATCGCCAAGATGCGGGGTCTACCGGTGGTGCTCTCGTACCAGCAAAACAGTCGTGAAAACAAACGCGAAGCGGTCGACGAACAGATGGTTGGCACTGCCGTGTCGCTCGCGATTCTGTGGTCGGCGAACAATCGGGAACTGGATTCGAAGGATCTGTACAACTTCCTGAACTTCCACATCCCGACCACGTTCGAGGCGCAGGTGGCACACCTCACCTTGCTGCAACCGGACGACACGCTCAGCGAAGACGTCGGTCAAGTCATCTCCGTGGCAACCCTCGCAAAACGTGGGCAAGACACGGCGCTCGACCCGGCCCCTGAAGTGCAGTATCGCGGCTTTCTCGCCGACGACGCCCCCGATCGACTGCTGGCGGCCATGCCGACGCATTTCTTCGTGACCGACGGCATCCTCGACGAAGTGAACATGATGCTCAAAACCACCCTCAAGCAACACGAGGTCCAACAACAATCGAGGACAACCAAGGAGGGATTCCTCACCGATGCTGACAAGCCTACGCATTCTGGCTTGGTTCTTTAAACAGACCAAGTTCAGTTGGCTGGTTCATCAGTTAGCATGGGTTAAACGAGTCCGTCAGGTGTGGCCAAGAGCGGTCTTGGCTACGCTATTTAAAGTGACCGCTAGACAACGCCGAAGGCGCCTACCGCGCATTAAGAGGATGCGTATGGACACGCCTTTTGCGCAAGTCTTGGGGATTGCTAAATCCTGACGGAATTCGCCCCCTGGACTAACTACCCTGATCCAGTCGATCTTTCGTTAAAACTTGTCAAAATCTGTCAAGTTGGGCATAGCACATGAGAGAGTTGAAGACGCACTCGATACCAAGAGATCATCGGGGTTTGATCACCCTGACTTGATCGTATGAGTGGTAAATACGTCTACACCATGTCGCACGATACGCCCTGAGGGGCCGCCTTGAGAGCTAACCCGAACTCCCGCCCTAAGGGGCGCATCGGTGCGTAGTCGGCGGGCCCCTCACCACCACCCTTTTGGAGGAACCTGATGTTTAGGAGACTAAGAGAATGGTGGGAGTTTTGGATGGATTTTCGAGCTTTCATGAAAGAACTTAAAGAAGTCAAGAACTCAACCACACTATCCAAATAGGAGACCAACATGTTTGGCCGGTTCTTTAACTGGCTCTTCAGAAAAGAAATTGCAGCTACGAAAAACGTATTTAGCGATGCGTCGTGTTCGTACTGTGAAAGTCGAGGTTTTTACCAGTACTCGATCGATGAAGTAGCCGTCTACAGTTGCACCCACTGCCGCAACGCTTTCACGTTGCCGCGCAACATCTGTACGCTAAGTGATGCAGATCAGGCATTGCCCGAGAAACAGAACACACCCCTTGGCGCGCTTTAGCGCGATTGAGTCAGTTTTGCTATCTGTCTTCTATCCAGGAGGCGATAGCAAAACTGACTTATGCCGTTATACGGGATAGTCCTTGGAACAAAGTGAAAGACAATTCAGCTTTAAACATAGCTCTAAAACGCACCAGAACGGGCGTAGAGCGGCTCCTTTATCCTTTTTTA